>Ga0307378_10000007_pt1 | contig 425409 bp, 324 predicted proteins | sample UN1MG_FD_202238 | JGI IMG/M metagenome (GOLD analysis project Ga0307378, IMG submission 202238) | Soil microbial communities from Risofladan, Vaasa, Finland - UN-1 | ecosystem: Environmental > Terrestrial > Soil > Coastal area > Acid sulfate soil | place: Finland: Risofladan, Vaasa... | reverse complement strand
TGGATACTGGAGGCAAAGCTGAAAGACATGGCCGAAGATGAAATGGTTGACGTAAAATCACAGGTAGCATAAACTATGAACCAAGGGAGTAGCCAATAAACCTCCAACTACGACAGGGACAACGTCGGAATACAAATTGAATCCCATAACAATCATCATTGAGATTAATAATAGCTTTCTCATAATGTTCTCCTGTAAGCGAAATAATTAAAGGCATATATACTATTTCCGTCAATACTTAAAATTTTTTCATTTTCTGATTTTTCTTTTTACCTATCAGCGTTTTTGATTGAAAATGTGTTAAAATATGCAATTCAGAAGTCAGAATCTGTCATCTGAGTGGAGACCAGATTAGAAGTTTCAAAAAGTGTTTTTTTCGGTTTTGATTTGAGAGGGAGGATGGGGGGTGTCGATAGAGTGGTATATTTGAATGTTGATTAATGTGGACGGTAAGGAGAACTAATTGTGAAACGAATAGTGTGTTTACTGTTGGTTGTTTCGATTGCGTATGCGGGTTGTGAAGTTAAAGAATCTAGCACAAGCAGAATAATGGGACCCGATGTACAACCCGTGAGCCCTGGCGTAAGCCACACGCCCACCATCGTGGAAACCATCGTCGGTGTGCCAGGCGCTGTGGTAAGATTATCAGATTGCGAAGCAAAGATTAAGGAGTTGCAGAGGGAGCTATCTGAAGCCAGAAAGATGCCAAAAAAAGACAAGGCTTCGCTGGCCAGGATAGCTGAGCTTGAGACTCTACTAAAATCCCAGAGGGAAACGTTAAGAGCAATTATTGCGAATTTGCAGAAGGAGCTATCTGAAGCCAAAGCTATGCCAAAGCAATACAAGACCTTGCTGGTCAAGCTAGCTGAGCTTGAGGCTGCACTGGGGTATCAGGAGGCAGTGGAGAGGGCAGAGAAAGCTTTGCTGGTAAGGATAAATGAGCTTGAGGCTGCAATAGAGTCACAGAGGGTAGTGGAGAGGGAAGACGAGGCTTTGCTGGTGAGGATAGATGAGCTTGAGGCTGCAATAGAGTCACAGAGGGCAGAGATCGAAAACTCAAAAAACATGTCCCGTGTGTACGAGGTTGCAATTGAGTCACAGAGATTGACGATAGAAACCTTGCAAAAGCTATGCCGTATGTACGAGGCTGAAATAGAGTCCCAGGGAAAGTCAAGAAGCAGTGAGGAATCGCAACTGAGTAAAGAGCCAGAGGCTGGCCAACAGCAGGGCCACGAAAAGGACGGTAAGGACGATGGCGTAGCCCTGCCATAGCGTCTTGGATTTTGACCTAGCCTCGAGGTAAACAAGTCGCATCCAGTCGGTTTGCGACAATGGGACAATTTGAGAGTCCGGGACGTTGCAAAATGGGTCCTTTTGTTATGGCCGGTTCCACTGCTTAATCATATCCTGGATTTTTTCTCGATTCCAGTTCTTTGACTTCGGATAGTCCTGGTTCTCCTCCAGTTCTTCGATGGAAGGTGTCTTTGACGGCACGCCGTCGGGGGGCACCTCAACCCCGGCAATCCACACCAATGCATTCAGCACAAGTTTGCGAAAGTCATTGGACGCCCAGCTCCAGTGCCAGTGTCCGCCGGTGAAGCCGAAGCCTCTTCCGCCCGGCCTTTCGTATGCCCAGGCCACGTGTTCCGGCATGCCCATCCGCGCACGGACGTAGGGATTGGCGCCGTGAGCATCATTTCCTTCTTTGCGGGTGCTATCCGGCGGGATCGCGGTTAGTATCGGCGTTACGTTCTGCATGTTCTCGACGAAGCGCATGTGGTAGTACCACTCGTCATCCATCGAGAAAGGCTTGACGCCGCGTGTGATAGGATGCTTTGGTAGGTTCTTAAACTCTGCATCCCAGTGCGGATTAACCGACCAGAACGTCTCGAAGTATCCGCCGGTCCAGTTAAGCATATAATCACCGGGCTTACCCTTGGGCACCTCGACCGCATAGTGGATAGTTGCTATACCCACACCTTTTTTGGCTAACTCGTCAACCTGCTCAAGATGTCGCATAACCACGTGCCCCCCGCCACCGTCGCAGTAAATCGCAATTGCATCGGCGTTATCGAAAGCGGTCGGGTCTTTGGGCCAGCCGTCAAGGTATGCCGTCGCAAAAACACCGGGCATACTCTCGTTAAGCGATTTTGCCAGCAGTAAGCAGCCGGCATTATGCTCGTGGGAGCCGTAACCGTGGCTGCGCGGGCCGGCTACCAAAACTATCTTTTTCTTTCCCTGCATTTTCAAACGTTTAAGTTGAATGTCCTTGAATTGTACCATCATCGGTGGCCCCGAGTGTAACTGCAGCGCCAGCACACCTGAAAGCTCTCGCTGGGTGGTTTCATTATCAATTACCTCGGCAGTAACTTTGCCGTTGAGCTTAAGAATGATATGTTCGCTTCGGGCAATTATATGATATTCGTTCCAGCCGTCTTTTTTGATATTTGCAAACAAGCTGTCCGAATCTCCGAGCGATGTGCTTGTTTTGCTGCCGTCGGAGCCGATGATGGTTTTTTGCCCCCGCTCGGCAAGCATCCCCCGGCCGCGCTCGTCGTAAAGCGCGCCGGCATATCGACCAGTCAGGTCGATGTCCGCCTGGTATCCGATGGCGTGGCCGTCCTCTTCGACCCGGCTGCGAATTTGAACGCCGGAGTTGGCCGCCGGTGTTCCGCTGATGCGATACTTCAGCTTCAACTCGAAGTCATCCAGCTCACCCAATTGCCATACAAGGAATTGGTTCATTTTAACCGGATTTTGCTGCGTCGAGCGAGCGGTAATCACACCGTCCCGGACCGACCAGTAGCTCATGTTTGGTGCTTTCCAGCCTTCGAGCGTTTTGCCGTCGAAGATTGGCTTAAAATCCTCCTGAGCGACAACCTCACCTGTAACAAGACCAAAAAGACCAAACAACATAATCCAAATGAATTGTGAGTAAATCGTACGCATAATCATTCCTCCTATACAAATACATAACAGGAACCTGAACCTGCATCACAACGGAACAAATTAAAGCCGTTCAGTGCAGCACAAGATACCAAACAAAATTTCGTTACACTACTGACTTCAGCCGGCGGCCTGCCATTGTTCTTTGACAAACTTCAAACCGTCGGTATAGACCTGCTCGCGGTCGGGGAAGAAATCCCGCCAGACACGTGTGGCGGCAGCCAGGTCCGGGAGCGCCCGGCCGAACGCCTCAATAACCAGCCAGTCATCATAGCCGCCCGAGCGCAGTGCCTTGAAGGTGCCCGGCCAGTCAATGTGGCCTTTGCCCGGGGTGCCGCGGTCGTTCTCGCTGATGTGCACATGCTTAATCATATCGATGTGCGGACTAATACAGCCGACAGGGTCCTTCTCTTCGATGTTGGCGTGGAAAGTATCATAAAGAATGCCGAAGTTGGCATGGTCAACAAGCCGGACGTAATCCGCGGTGTCGGCCATTGTGTTGAGAAAATAGCACTCGAAGCGGTTGAGGTATTCCACAGCCAGAGCAAGATTGGCTTTGGCGGCAAGCTCGGCTGCCCGGCGGTGTACCTCGGCGGCCCGCTGCTTTTCTCCCTTAGTTGGGGCCTGGCCTGTGAACACTCCCAGCGGCTGATAAAAAGGACCGCATAAAACCTCCGAATCTAAAGCCGCCGAGCAGTCGATTGCCCACTTGAGGTGTTCAGCAGCTCCCTCACGGTTACCGGCGTCGGCACTTACGGGATTGTGCTCCTCGTCCGGGATGACCGTAACAGATGTGCAGGTAAGACCGTTGTCCTTAATCGCTTTACCTACCTTTTCAAAGTGTGCGGGCCGGCCCTCGAAAAGAGGAATCTCGACGCCGTCATAGCCGACTTTCTTGAGCGTTTCCAATTGGGGAAAATCCTCTTCGGTAACGTGCGTGGTCCACAATAACATATTAAATCCGATTTTCATTACAGTTTCTCCTTCTACTTATTACGGTTAATATTATTCTATTGTCCGAGCCGATGGTTAATCGATAACCTAATAAGGACGGTTCGCTAACAGCCCCTGCGGCTACGGACGAATCGGGATATTCAACTCGGTGAGAGTTTTGCGCATCCATCGCAGTGACTGCTCTATCATTGGTCCTCCCTGCCCTTCGCACTCCATACTCAGCACGCCGTCATAGCCATGGTCCCGCAAAAGCTCCAGGCACCGGCGGATGTTCCCGGCGTTTACACCTTCACCTAACGCGCAGTGACTGACGGCGATGCCGGTTTGTTCGCCCCGAACCGATGCGGCCAATGATTTGGAGACGTCCTTGATATGCACGTGGCTGATACGCTCCATAAACCGTTTGATAAACGCTGTCGGCTCCTGGCCGGCTATAAAGGTATTGCCCGTATCCATATTCATTCGCAGGTAAGGGCTGTCGCAGAAGTTCAGCATTTTTTCCATCATATCCGGTCTGGTGGTGAAGTATCCGTGCGGCTCGATGTTGACCGTAATCTTATGCGCCTCGGCAACCTCGATAATCTGTTCGTAGCTGCGTTTCATCATATCCATAGCTTCGGTGTCGGTAAGACCTTTGGGCTGATGCATGCCATCGGTGGTATCAACGCACGGACAGCCCATCAGGTTCGCCCACTGGATGGCTTTCATAACGTATGGCACGCCGCGGAGCGGCCCATCCTTTCCCGAAAGCGGGTAGGCGGCATCCACCTGTGAGAAACATACTCCATAGTTCTCCATCTTCCGCCGGAGCAGCAGCGGATCTTCGTAAAGGGCCACATGCGGCTGATAACCCAGACCGTGTATCCAGCTGACCCCGTCAATCAGGCCGCACTCGATATAATGTACATCGTTACGCTGGGCCCACTGAAGGCAGGCCTCGAAGCTGAAATATGAGCTGTTAAAAGCGTCCGTATGAAATCCTATTTTCATCTCTCACACATCTCCATTAAAAAGGACAGAATCTGTAAATAACCGATTAATGCACGGCTGCCGCAACCGGTGTTAGTCGGGCCGTCCAGGCGCAACCTCGCCGCAAAAGCTCGGCAGCAGGCGGATTCTTAATCGCTTTCACATCGTGGCCCAAAGCGCAATGAAACACCCGACCCCTGCCGTATTTGAACACAAACGCCATCGGGTAGTCCTTGCCGTCCACCTTGGAACGGGCGGTTGCGAGCAGGTCAATCGATCTGTCGCCTGCAAGACAGGTGTATAGCTCATCCTCAGTCTGGAAAGAGGCCATCCCCCGCGTAATGGGATGCTCCTTATTGACAATGTCCACGCGGTAAGGTCCTCTGGGGTCGTGTGCCCTGAGGTTCGGGTCCCAGACCCGGCCGGCCAGATTTCCAAACTCTGCCCAGCCCTGAAAAGCACCGCAGCCAAAATGCAGAACAAACAAACCCCTACCATCATTGACGAATTTCTGCAGGTTTGCGCGGGCATCTTGGCCGGGTGTGGGTTTTTCCCAATTCATAAAATGAATCACAACCACATCGTAGTCGTGCACCTTGTCCGTCCCTAAGAATTCCGGCTGTTCTACAACATCCACCTTCATTCGCTGGTCTTCGCCGAGGACCTCAGCCAGCGCCGGAGCCGTCTTTTGCCATTCATGAGCAGGATGGTCGATGCCGGTTACTATCAGCACCTTCTTAGTCCGAGCCTCGTCCTGGTGTTCGACCGAAGCTGTCTGGTTCATGCCGCAACCAGCTATAAAAATAATCAATGCTCCGAATACAACTGCATATCTCATAATTAGTCTCCTTCGATGTTAATGTGAGCACTTTATTCAAAGATTCCAGAGGTTGCGTATCCTATCGGCTTCTTTGTAATCGTTGAACCCATTACGGGCTTTGGTGCTTCACAGGACGACAAAGCACCTGTTTATTGTTTTGCAATATAACACGTTCCGTTACCGACTGTCAAATCCTATTTTACACGCGATTATTACCTTTCAATTGCGAGAGAGGGTGTTGCATATCTTTCTTCGATGTGGTATAAGGACAGGGAGTCAGCAGAAAGTAGCAAGTAGTCAGAGGTTAGTAATCTGTGTTATGGAAGCAACGGAATTAAAATCAGCGATATCAGAGCTATCGGCCCGGGTTGCGAAAATCCGGGACTGGCTTTGACTTGTCCAATAAGAAATCTCAACTGGAAAAGCTTGAAACCCGGATGTCCAAGGCGGGATTCTGGGACAATCCCAATGCAGCCCAGTCCGTGGTCTCTCAATTGAGCGCACTTAAAACAGTCATTGAGCCGGTAGAAGAAATACAGCACGAGGTTAAAGACCTTCAAGAGCTGTTCGAGTTAGCAACGGAGGAATCGGATGAGGAGGAGCTGGTGCAGTTAGCCTATGACCTGGGTGCACTTGTCAAAAGGTGCGAACAGGTCGAATTAGCCGGGCTGCTATCCAGACCCGAAGATATGAAGAACTGCTTCTTTAGTATTCACGCCGGGGCGGGAGGAACAGAGAGCTGCGATTGGGCAAATATGCTGCTTAGAATGTACACGCGGTACTTCGAGACAAACAAATACAAATTCCAGGAGCTTGATATCACGCCGGGAGAAGAGGCGGGAATTCGGTCGATAACACTGCGAGTCAGCGGGCCTTTTGCATTCGGCAAGCTCTCGTGCGAAACCGGCGTGCATCGGCTCGTTAGAATCAGCCCCTTCGATTCGCAGAGCAGGCGGCACACGAGCTTTGCCGCGGTGGATTGCGTTCCGGAATTTGATGACGATATCGACGTTGAAATAAATGAGGATGAACTGAGGATTGATTTTTATCGCGCCAGCGGGGCCGGGGGTCAGCATGTGAACAAAACCAGCTCGGCGGTACGAATCACACACGAGCCGACTGGTATCGTAGTGCAGTGCCAGAACGAAAGAAGCCAGCATAAGAACAGGGCCCAGGCGATGAAGGTGCTCAAGGCCAGGCTTTATATGCTCGAGCAGCAAAAACGCGATGCCGAAATTGCAAAACTATACGGCGATAAAGGTGAGATCGCCTGGGGCAATCAGATACGAAGCTACGTTATGCAGCCTTATCAAATGGTCAAGGACCACCGAACCAGCTTCCAGACAGGCAATGTTGAGGCGGTGCTGGATGGAGAGCTCAACGGATTTATCGAAAACTACCTACGATACCGAGCAAAAAATAAACAAAAGTAAAAAAAGGTCAGAAAAGATGAAAGAGATTATTGATGTCGAACTAAAAACACGAATAGTTGATCCGGCAAAATGCCGGACAGACCTGCTTGCAGTGGGGCTGTTTTCGGATACTAAAGTGCTGGATAAATTAAATGCGCAGCTCAACGATAAGCTCGACGGTGCAATCGAGCGATTGATTAAATTAGGTGATTTCAAAGCAAAGGAGGGAACCAGCACAATCGTTTATGGCAACGACAGCATAGGGGCCGAAAGAGTTTTGCTGGTCGGCTTAGGTGAAAAGAAAAAAGCAACACTGGATACGATTCGCAAAGCGGCATCCAACGCGGCAAAAAAATCAGTGGAAATGAAAATAGAAACTATCAGTTTAGCGCTGCACAAAGCATTTGGCGGACGATTCGATTTATCCGCAATGGGCAGGGCCGTAGCGGAAGGGGCATATTTCGGAAGCTATCGCTATGATGAGTTTGTTACTGAGAGCGAAAACGGACGGGCGGATTCGCTTAAAGTTGAGTTGATTGATTCAGACTCGGCGAAAATGAAAAAGTTAAACAAAGGTCTTTTGAGCGGGATTGCTATCGGCAAAGCGCAAAGCTATGCCCGGACGTTGGCGAACCGGCCGGCCAACGTAATAAATCCAGCCGAGCTGGCAGCCGCCGCAAAAGAGTTAGCCCGAAGTACGAAGAGGTTGAGCTGTACGGTTTTTGACGAAAAACAGTTAGCAGCGAAGGGTATGGGCGGAGTGCTTGCGGTCGGGTCAGGCTCGCAAAATAAGCCGAGATTCATTGTTTTGAAATACAGCCCCGCCGGCAGAGCTGCAAGTCATCAGCCAACGGTTGGTCTGGTGGGCAAAGCGATAACCTTCGACTCCGGCGGAATAAGCATTAAGCCCGCCGCCAATATGGACCAGATGAAATTAGACAAAAGCGGTGGTATTGCAGTATTGGCAACGATGAAAGTTGTGGCAGAGCTGGGGCTGCCGCTCAATGTTTACGGTATAATTCCATCTGCGGAAAACTTGCCGAGCGGAACGAGCTATCGACCCGGTGACATTATCACCACCTTCAGCGGCAAAACCGTTGAGGTGCAGAATACCGACGCCGAAGGCAGGATGATACTGTGCGATGGTCTTAGCTATGCCGTCAAACAAAAATGCGATATTATCATTGACATAGCAACATTGACGGGGGCCTGTATGGTCGCTCTTGGCAAATATATGGCCGGACTAATGGGCAATGATGAGAAACTGATAAAGCAACTGCAGAGAGCCTCCCAGGACAGCGGCGAAAAGGTGTGGCCAATGCCGAGCAGCGAGGAGTACGCAAAAGAGATGAAGAGCAAGATAGCCGACCTGAAGAACATCGGCAGTAATTGGGGCGGAGCCTGCACCGCAGCAGCCTTTTTGAGGCAATTTGTCGGTGATGCAAAATGGGCGCATCTGGATATTGCCGGTATGGATATATTCAGCAAACCTACGGAATTTTCAGCGGAAGGCTCAACCGGATTTGGCGTGCGGTTGCTTACCACTTATCTTATGAATTTAACGTCAAAGAAAACCTGACCTAAACCAAATAGAGTTAAAGACGTAAATTAGTTGACAGTCGAAGAATACATATATTTATGAGTGAAAGAAATGGCCAAAAAAAGCAAGACCATAGATACCGAGAGAATCAAAAAAGCGGTTAAGGAAATACTCTTAGCGGTTGGTGAAGACACCGAGCGCGAGGGTTTAAAGAAAACACCGGAACGGGTGGCAAGGATGTACGCTGAACTTTTAGGCGGGATGCACGAGGACCCTAAAAAACATCTTAGCATCTTTAGTGAAAACTACGACGAAATCGTTCTGCTGCGTGACGTACCATTTTACAGTATCTGCGAGCATCACCTAATGCCGTTTATCGGTTCAGCTAATGTTGCTTATTTACCTTCGGGAACGGTGCTTGGTGTCAGCAAATTAGCTCGTGTTGTGGACTGTTTTGCCCGGCGACTGCAGACACAGGAAAGACTTACGTACAAAATAGCCGATTTTATAATGAACAGCTTAAAACCACAGGGTGTCGCTGTTGTACTGGAAGCTTCACACAGCTGTATGACCATTCGGGGCATAAAAAAGCCCGGCTCGGTAATGGTGACATCGGCGCTTCGCGGGATATTTAAGAGAGACCCGAGAAGCCGAAATGAAATCTTGAGCCTGATGCATAACAGCAACAAATAAGAGATTTTGTTTATGCATAAACTGGCCAGGCACGTGCGGTTTTCGATTAATCCTTTTCTGTCAAAAGAAATTGAAGGGTTCAACTCGTTTGTTTCTAAGCCGGCCGGTGAAGGACTGTCAATATTCTTAGAATTATCCGTCGAAGTGGCTGGGGAGGTTCAACCGGCTACGGGATTTGTTGTTAATGTAGCTGATATTGACAAGAACGTTCGCGAATTCGTAGTGCCGGTTTTTGCCGAGCGAATAAAAAAAGATTTTCTTCGGGCCGAACACATTGGTTTCTTTGCAGTGACTGAACTTCTAAAATCGGCCTGGAGCAGATTGGCCGATAAGTTTGGGGCTGCCCAGTTAAGCAAATTGAGCCTGAAGCTGAATCCTTTCAGGAAGGTAGTTATAGATTCGAAAGATTTGGATATGGTTTATTTCGGTGAGAAATTCGAATTTGCAGCAATGCACAAGCTCTGGAACGACGATTTCTCCGAAGAGCAGAATTTTGAGGTTTTCGGAAAATGCGCAAACCCCACCGGTCACGGCCACAACTATATCGTTGAGGTTACGATAAAAATGCCGGTGCGTAAAAATGGTTTCCATATCAGCGATTTTGAAAGAGTAGTTGACGATGAGCTGATAAAACTCGTTGACCATAAGAATTTAAATGCCGACGTTAGCCAGTTCAGCAGAACCAATCCCACCGTTGAAAATATTGCATCTTTCGCATGGAATAAACTCGTGGGCAAATTCGGCCAGGCGGCTCTGCATTGTGTTACCGTCTGGGAAACCGACAAGACATACAGCTCGTACCGCGGCCCATGCAATAGCGAATAACGTAACTCCGAGACAAAGTGAAACTGAGTTTCGGACTAATTCAATTCCAACAATGTTTGATTCTGAATAAAAGGTGATTCGAACAACCAAACATAAACTAACCGGCGGGATGTTGCTGTTTACGGCATTATTTTTTTTATACAGTCTGGCAAGTCCCGGCAACCTGCCCGGTGACACAGAGATACGCTGGTCGGTTTCCAGGCAAATTCTTCGCAGCGGAACTTTTTCGCTGGAAGAGGATTTCCAGACACGCAATTGTGCAATTGGTGTGGACGGGAAGCGCTATGCAGTTTCCGGTCTTGGGCAGTTGCTCTGTCTGCTGCCTTTCGCCGGGCTTGGTTTAATCTTAGAGAAGGTCACACCGCTCGGTTCCGAAGTATCTGATTTGTTAGCGCAATTTCTGGCTTCGGTAATTCTCTTTCCGGCAATGGGGGCAGCAGCGGTCTGGATTCTCTATCGCCTGACGCTTTCGCTTGGTTACAGCCTGAGGACATCGCTTATCGCTGCGGCCGTACTGGGTTTTGCTACGATGCATTTTCATTACTCGGTAAATACACAGGAACAGACACAGATGTCTGGGCTGTTGGTTCTGGCAATATGGTTAATGGTTAAGTATTATCAACAACAGCGTTTCGCTTACGTATGGTTATTTTGCATGGTGCTGGGAGTTTGTCTTTTGTTCCGGCCATCATCAACCTCCGCCGTTCTGCCCATATACCTGGTAGCCCTCGGCAGTGAAGTGTTCACGTCAGAAAAAACATTGCGGGCCAGAAGGGTAAGCGAATGGCTGGCAGCGGGTGTTTGTGGAACGGGCAGTTTCCTTGTGCTTCTGGGTTGGTATAATTATGTCCGGTTTGGCAGTGTTTTTGAAAGCGGCTATGGGCTATCTACAACCACGTCGCTGGGCGGCCATGGGCTGTTTGAAAGCTCACCTTTGCCGACCCTGGCAGCGATGCTGTTTAGTCCGGGAAAGAGCATATTTCTCTACAATCCGGTTCTTTTACTCTTTCCATTCTGTATCTATGGTTTTTACCGGCGTCATAAGGTAGTGGCCCTGGCCATTACAGCCGCGATTGTAAGCAACCTTGTCTTCTACAGCTTTTTCACCGCCTGGGCCGGCGATTATGCCTGGTCAATCAGATATCAAGTGCCTGTGCTGCCGTTCTTAATTTTGCCGATGGTGGTTTTGTTCGGCAGAGGAGTGAAAACCACGGCAAAAATTTTAATCATATCGCTGATATCAATAAGCTGCGTTATACAGTTGGCCTCAGTAGCATACAATTTCAATCTTGAGTTCATCCAAAATCCTAATCATCACGTAATTGCTGATAATTACGTTTGGGATTGGTCGCAGTCTCATTTGCAGAAGCGATTTGCAAATATTATCGGACACATAACTGGTAACCGCAGCTTTAGCTCTGTGAAGGTAATGAACGAAGAGCCGATGCTGCTGAAGTTCAATCGGAGCAAGCGGGAGGTACAAACCGCCTATTGTGTAAATTTCTTCCCCTTTAAGGCAAAGAGTATGGGCGATTCGCGAACCGCCTATACTTCGGGGAGGCTGTTTTATCCGCTATTGTGTCTCTGGCTTGCCTTGTTGGCGCTTTTTTGGGCGGCGGCGTTCAAACTAATTCGGTTCTTCATAAGACAGAGGACAGATGACTTAGAACAGATGACACAGGGGGAGTACGCCTGAGAGGATATCATGAAACGACAAAGTTAACCTTATATTCTAATAACATAGTAACCCGATAGCCCGATAACCTGATAATCTGATAACCCGATAACCTAAAGCTATGTTCTTTATTTGCCGATACTTATGGTATAAGAAGACTGTCGGTCAACCTGCCCCAATCAGAGGTGAGCATAAATACTATTGGTGCGGTTATGACCGTAAGAAAAAAGGTTTTCACAGAACAACCAGCTATGACAGTGAGGCTGTATTTATCTGTATGCGCAGCCGACGGGGACGGAGTCTAACCAAATAGATTCCACTAAAAAAAGCAGAACTACGATATTGATAACCGGCTAATAATTATTATTCTTTGCAGATAGAAAGTTTTTCCATGGAGCGTATATGACAGTATTGATTACAGGCGGTGCAGGTTTTATCGGCTCTCATCTGGCGGAGCGGCTGCTCAAAGACGGTAATAAGGTGCTTGTTATCGATAACCTCAGCACAGGTAGTTTGGAAAATATCGAAAGTTTCAAAGAGCATACCGGCTTTGAGTTTGTCGAAGGTGACATCCGTAACGCCGAGCTGATAGAGCCCCTGGTGGAGCAGAGCGAAGCGGTCTTTCATCTGGCTGCAGCTGTTGGTGTCAGGCTGATAGCCGAGGACCCGGTGCATACGATAGAAACCAATATCGGCGGCACTGAGATAGTGCTGGATATAGCCAACAAATTCGGCAAAAAAATCCTCATCGCTTCAAGCAGCGAAGTGTACGGCAAAAGTGAGGCTATACCCTTTCGTGAAGATGATGATATTGTGCTCGGCAGCACGAGTCTTTCGCGGTGGTCGTATGCCTGCAGTAAGGCGATAGACGAATTTCTGGGCCTGGCTTTCTATCAACAGTATGGATTGGGCGTGGTAATCGGAAGGTTTTTTAATACAATCGGGCCGAGGCAAACAGGTCAGTATGGGATGGTAGTGCCGCGGTTCGTTCAAAGGGCGTTGAGGAATGAGCCGGTCCTGATATACGGGACGGGCAAGCAAACGCGATGTTTTTGTTATGTGGCCGACCTCGTAGAGGCGATTATCAGCCTGATGAAGCGCGAGCAGGCAGCAGGTAAAGTATATAATATCGGTTCGAGTGAAGAGATTGCCATTGAAGACCTGGCTGATAGAATTATCAAAATGACAGGCAGTAAAAGCAAAAAGCAATTTGTGCCCTACGAAGTTGCTTACGGAAGGCCAATTGAGGACATGATGCGGCGGGTGCCAAGCCTGGAGCGAATCAAAAAAACGATCGGCTGGGAATCGAAGACAAGCCTGACCGAAACGTTGCAGCTAATTATTGATAGCGAAAAGCGTAAAAAGGACTGAACATTATGAAAAAAGCATTGATTACCGGTATTACCGGGCAGGATGGTTCATATTTTGCGGAGCTGCTGCTGGAAAAAGGTTACCATATCTGGGGTATCATGCGGCGAAGCTCGTCGTTTCATACGGGCAGAATTGACCATTTGTATAAAGACCCGCACGAACATCCACGACTCAGGTTGGTTTATGGGGATTTGACTGATGGTAATAACCTCTCAACAATTATTAACGAGATTAAGCCGGACGAGGTCTATAACTTAGGCGCACAAAGTCATATTCGGGTGAGTTTTGATATGCCTATCTACACGGCTGATGTGGATGCCCTTGGGACACTTCGGCTATTAGAGGCAATCCGTTCCAGCGATAAGCCGGCTAAGTTTTATCAGGCCTCCAGCAGCGAAATGTACGGCAAGGTCGTCGAAACACCGCAAACAGAAAAGACGCCGTTTTATCCGCGAAGTCCGTACGGTTGTGCGAAGGTTTATAGCTTCTGGCAGACAGTAAACTATCGAGAGGCTTACGGTTTGTTTGCGTGTAACGGGATTTTGTTTAATCACGAATCACCCAGACGAGGCGAGACATTTGTTACACGAAAAATTACACGAGCGGCGACGAGAATTAAATTGGGCATGCAGGACAAACTCTTTTTGGGCAATCTGGAGGCAAAACGAGACTGGGGTTTTGCCGGCGATTATGTCGAAGCAATGTGGCTTATGCTCCAGCAGGACAAGCCGGACGATTATGTTGTGGCAACGGGCGAAAGCCATTCGGTCAGGGAATTTGTGGCGGAGGTCTTTGGCTATCTTGACCTTGATTGGCAAAAGTACGTTGAAATCGACCCGCGATATCTAAGGCCAAGTGAAGTTGACTACCTGCAGGGCGATGCAAGCAAGGCAAAAAAGGTCCTCAAGTGGGAGCCGAAAGTAACCTTTAAGGAGCTTGCGAGAATGATGACCGATGCCGATATGAAAATCGCCGAGGACGAGGAAATTATTAAAAACCACAAGAAAACAAAAAAATGAGCACTTTTTTTGAGAACAGGCGAGTTGTTGTTACCGGCGGCGCCGGTTTCTTAGGCGGTTACGTTACTGAAAGACTGCAAAAACGGGGCTGTAAGAATATCCTTGTACCGAAGATAGAAGACTATGACCTGGTCAACATAGATGACATAATTCGGATGTACGAAGATATGAAGCCGGATATTGTTATTCACCTGGCTGCGGTTGTAGGCGGAATAGGTGCCAATCGCGAACACCCGGGCGAGTTTTTCTATAAGAATCTAATCATGGGCGTTCAACTCATCGAGCAGGGCAGACTACGAAACATTGAGAAGTTTGTCGCGATTGGTACAGTTTGTGCATATCCGAAATTTACACCGGTGCCGTTTAAGGAAAAAGACATTTGGAACGGATATCCGGAGGAGACTAATGCACCATATGGGCTGGCCAAGAAAATGCTGCTCGTTCAATCGCAAGCTTACCGGGCGGAATACGGTTTTAATTCGATTTTCCTGCTGCCGGTAAATCTTTACGGGCCCGGCGACAACTTTGACCCCGCCAGCAGTCACGTGATTCCCGCGTTAATAAAGAAATGCGTTGATGCCATTGAAAGTAGCGCGGACAATATTGACTGCTGGGGGACAGGGAGTGCCTCGCGCGAGTTTATTTATGTAGCCGATGCTGCTGAGGGGATTCTTTTGGCGACAGAACATTACAATGGCCCTGAGCCGGTCAATATCGGTGCCGGATTTGAAATAACGATAAAAGAGCTTGCTGAAAAGATTGTTGAGCTAACGGGCTTTACCGGTGAAATTCGCTGGGACAGCTCCAAGCCGGATGGTCAGCCGAGGCGGCGGCTGGATGTCTCAAAAGCCAAAAAATACTTCGGCTTTGAGGCCAAAACCCCCTTCGACGAAGGACTTAAGGCGACAATAAACTGGTATCAAAAGCATCGAACGGCATAGCTGGTTCCGAGCCATCCCCAAGCTCGTCCCGATTCTTCGGGACTCGCTTGAGGCTGCCACCCAACAAATTAAATGCGGAAACGCATACTTATAACAGGCGTGTTACAGAATACTATAGCCAAAATAAGAATACAATTTTTCAGACACACAGCTTAATCAACTCACATCGGAAAAATACAGTCGCGACAGATAGTACACGAAGAACAATAATGTCAAAAAGGTTCTTTATACTGTTATTATTAGTGTGTAACTGCAAGCTGGTTGGTGCCAGGGAAAATCTGGCATTACGCAAAAGTTACACACTCTCGCCGAAACCTAATTATCATTTGTGCACTGACAAGTCCGATGTAATTCAACTCACCGACGGCAGAACCTCCGGCAGTCAATGGACGGACAAAAGCACCGTAGGCTGGCAGAAAGCCGAACCGGCTGTTGAAATTGTGATAGACCTCGATAAGAAGTCCGCTATTTATGAAGTCCGGATCCACACCATTGGGGGAGGCTTCGCGGAAGTAGAGTTTCCCGAATTTGCCGCTGTGTTGTTGAGTGAAGACAATCGAAAGTTTCGATTTGCCGGACTGATAAGCAGCAAAGATTTGGAAAATGTCCGAGCACGCGGCTACCGCGGAGTCCCCCGGACGATGAGTATTCGGGATATAAATGCCCCGGGACGATACGTCAAATTTATAATAAGGCCAAAATGGCGTTATGTATTCCTTGACGAAGTAGAGGTATTCGGCGATTCGCTTTCGGCTGCCAGAAATATCAAATTTCGAAATGACCTTGAAGCGTTCACGAGTTCTGAAGAATTACTAAAAAGAATTTACGGTTACCTGCAGTTGCGCGAAAACACTGCCGCCACTATCAAAACTGTCAAAGAGAACCGGTCGAAGCTATCCGGCCAATTCAGTGAGAAAATGTTTTCTGAACTTGAAAGACAGGCCCAAAAAGCAGATACACCTACAAAAATGCTTGCCATAAAGGAGCAGGTAGGCAAAACCCGGGCCGGAATATATAAGGCGGTGTATGGAAAGCCATTTGTGTGCCTGCCGGCAAATCCAATGGAAATGGTGTTTGAAAAAGAGATGTTCCTCGGCGAAAGTGCCAAAGATATAAACGTTCAAATGTGGCAGAATGAGTACGAGTCAGCCGCATTTAACATTGTAAATTGCTCTGATGAAGTGATGACAATGGCTGTTTCCATTTCGCCATTGCTCAGTCCTGCCGGCGAGAAAATCGACAGCAACAAAACGTTCAAGGTTAGAAGAGCGATATACGTTAAAGGCAGTACGGTCGGCTCAATAGCTGACGCCCTCGTCTTGCAGGCGGAACATCCGTTTACTTTACAGCCGGGCGAACTAACACAAATATGGTTGACAATATTTAATCCGACGTTAACGGCAGGCAGCTATAAAGGCCGAGTCGGCATTTTGGCAAAAACCACAAATGGGAAAAACCTGCCGATAGAAACTATTCCTATTAACATAGAGGTTCAAGAGCATAAATTTCCTGAGAACGTTGCCCTTAATACCTGCAACTGGTCGTATTATAAAGTTGCTTCTGCGGCCGAAATGGCAGAAGACCTTCATAATCATCATATTAACGTTTATACTGTTCCCCCGCAGGACCTGCCATTTCTGCGATTTTCATCGGACCGGCCCGGCGTGGTCAGAAAACCGAATTTCGCAAATTTAGATAAAGCTCTTCAGTATCATAACTACGCCGGGACATACCTGCTTTGCCTGGACTTCAATAGCAGTAAGAAAGACCACGGCCGATTCGGGAACGTCAAATGGATGACTCCGGATTGGAGGGCTGTTTTTTCACAATGGCTGAAAAATCTTGTAAAGCATCTCAAGGATGCCGGCGTCGGTTACGATAAGTTCGCGCTGTATCCGTTTGATGAGAGTCTGTGCGACGAATTTTACGAACTTGCCAAACTAATCAAGGCCACAGACCCGAAAGTGAGAATTTATGCTAACTCCTTCGGCAAAGGCCCCAAAGAATTTATGCCGTTCCGAGAGCTTATTGATATATGGTGCCTTCAGGACAGCCATTGCGAACGAAATCCCCAATGGCTGGAGCAAATAAAGGGCTTCGGGAAGAAAGTATGGACGTACGAGTGTCTCAGGCCAATGAAAGCCAAAGACCCTTATTCGTATTATCGCCTTCTGCCGTGGCGTGCTTTTAAGCGAGGCCAGACCGGAGCCGGATTCTGGATTTACTACTACGGACTTAATTTTGAAACCGGTGCTGTTCCCTGGGATGACACTTTAAGACCTCGCGGCTTCTCCGGTGTTGTTTATGGGAGCCGAGGCAGCCCCGTACCGGGACTATTGGAGAATATCATTCCCTCGCGTCGTTGGGAAGCGTGGCGAGAGGGAGTTGAGGATTATCAATATCTTTTCGAAGTACAAAAAGCTATAGACCTGATTGGTACTGAAAACCAGGAGATAGCAAAACAAGCTCAAAAATCTCTTAAAGCTGCGGTAGATTATGTGTTAAGGAACTCACGCGATTGTGATGCTGTTTATCAAGCCCGGAGAAAGCTTACTCAGATTCTGTCGGAAGTTAATAATGCAAGATAAAGTAGTACTGGAAACTTTCATAAAGAGCAGTAGTTATACGAGCCCGCAATATATTAAGAGACTAAAATTTATATTTTCCGCAATATGTCGATATGCTCAGTCCAAAAACAAGCCCATTGAAGAGCTTGAAATTTTGGAGTTCGGGTGCGGTACAGGAGGGATTACTTTTCCATTGGCTTCTCTGGGTTCTCACATAACGGCACTTGATATTGACCCATCGGCCTTGTCCATCATCTCAGAACGTATCCGGAACGAGAATCTCAACAACGTTATTGTTACGCAAGCGGACGGCCATAGCTTCGATGACAGCAAGAGCTATGATATGGTCATTGCCAGCGAGGTTCTCGAGCATGTTGCCAGGCCCCGGGAGTTTATACAAAGAATCAAAGCCCGGGTTAATAAAGGCTCCTGGTTGGTTATAACTATTCCGAACGGATATGGGCCATGGCAAATCAAAAGAAGGTTATCGATAATTACTCTTCTGCGCAAGAATAATTGCCTGCGTAGTATGTTCGGGAAGAAACCTTACACAACTGGGCAAGACCATTGCCAATTTTACACCAAAAAAAGATTTCTTAAGATGCTTTCTGAATTTTCCTTCAGCCTTAGAGATTTTGGCAAATCGGACTCCATATTAGCGATTTTTGAAACAAGACGAGGTCCTCTCTTCGGCAAAGCAGACGTGTGGCTTGCAGATATTTTACCATGGTGGCTGGCAAGCGGCTGGTATTTTGTGTTTGAAGCGGAATAAATTAGATGTCGTTACGAAAACGGATAATAATTAATGCGGGTTCGAACTGGGCCAGCATGCTGGCGGCCGCGGTAGTTGGACTGGTGCTGGTTCGAATTATATTGCGCGACCTCGATGCAACCGGCTACGGCATCTGGGCCCTGCTGGCTACGGGACTGCGCTATCCGATGATTCTTGAGAGGGCATTTGTGTTGGCGATAAATCGTTTTGTGGCTTTTTATCGCAACGACATAAAAGAGCTGAACCGTTTTGTATCAGCATCATTTATTATACTTATAACGTTGGCGATTTTGACTGTTGCAGCCGTGACACTGCTGTCCTTTGTGATTTCAGATATATTCTCGGCAATTACCCCGGAATTCGAACGCGATGCCAGGATTGCATGCATACTCGTTGGTATTACGTTGGCCTTTAAGATGCTTGAGGCGAGTTTTAGCGGGACATTACAGGGCTGTCAGTATTACACCCGTTATAACGGCGTTGTGATTACAGCTAATCTGCTTCGGGGGGTTCTTACAGTTGGTTTACTTGTGTTTTGGAAAAGCATAATCGCCGTCCAGTTGGCGTTCGCAATCACAGCAGCAGTATCTGCTCTATTGATGTTTATTGTAGCGCGAAGGTCGATTGCCGGTCTAAGTGTAAACGTTCGTCTGATTAATAAAGAAGCATTGTTGGAGCTGTGGCGATATACGTCCCACTCGCTTGCACGTTCAGGCAGCTCAATTTTTATGTACAGCACAATGGCACTGCTGGTCGGCTGGGCCGGTACTGCAGCACACGTCGCTGTCTTTGATATCGCTTCAAGGATTCCGAGCTTCGTCCGTGGATTTTTTGCGGCTACACAGGTGGTTTTCCTGCCGGCGGTCTCCGATCTCTGGGCCAAAGGCCGAACCGAGGCAATAAAGGCAGTAATCAAAAAGGGTACACGTATAAGCTCGGTTCTGGCTTGTGCCTCACTTCTTTTATTGTTCGTCTTCACGGAAAAAATTCTGGCTCTCTGGCTTAAAGGTGCAGTTCCGGAAGGAACAGTTTGGGTTATGCGAGTGCTAATTATATCGGTTCTCCCGGGCGGGCTTTTCGAGATATGGCTTCCGGCCTTGGTCGGAATTGGACATCTGCGAGGCCTGACTATTGCCTCAATTGCGACCGCATTGATAGCTGTTTTACTGGAACTGATACTTTTGCGGGGTTTCGTTACCGTCCCGATGGCACCTGCGATAGCGCTGGTTGTCGTTTTGTGGGCCAAGACAGGAATCTGGCTGCCCTTTTACGGTCTGCGCAAATTAGGGATACGCCCTTACGAGTATCTGAAAGACAGCTTATATCAACCGCTCGCAGCAAGTGTTGTTTCAATTACAGCACTTTGGGTGCTGAGCAGCGTTTTGTTGAGAGGAAACGTTCATTGGATTTTGATGCTTACATTGTCCATCGTTGTTGTAATGGCGAGTTTCACAGCTATTTCATTGCCGAAAGAGACGGCTGACTTAATTGTCGTAGTGAGAAAAAGGTTCGAGGGCAAAAAGGAATATCGAAGAAGATGAAAGTCCTTGTTATTAATCAATGCTCTACTAACAAAGGTGACAGGGCCGTTCTGTTTTTTGTGCTCAGAGAGCTGGCCCACAACGGTGCTGACCAAGTTACAGTATCCGCAAGTAATCCTGAATATTGGGAAGACAAGCCGGATTTTCCCGGCGTGGCTGTGAGAGTTATCCCATGGGGATGGGATATTTCCCGTAAAAAAGGTGTCGGCTTTTTAGGCAAAGTAATTCATCGAATACAAAAGATGATACTGAAGAGACGAATTAATTTTCCCCTGGTGCGTAACGCCCTGATTGCAGGCAAACGTCCGTGGTATCTTCGGTTCCTGGTCAACAGGCAATTCGCCAAAGCTGTTAAAGACGCTGATATAGTAATCAGTACCGGTGGCCATCACATAACGACGATGTTTGTGCCCGATGCGGTTACGCCGCAAATATTCGATATGGCGGCAGCTTTGCTTTACGATAAGCCGTTGGTACTCTGGTCGCAATCTATCGGGCCATTCAACTTTAAGTCACCGAAGAGCAGATTGATGGTGCAAAAAATACTTTCCGGTGCCTGCCGAATATTTATCCGCGACGAAGCCTCGGCAGAGCAAATAAAAGAGTTGGGGGTTTCCCTGGAGCATGTATCGAAGACACGCGAGTCTGTATTCGGCCTGTGTGACATTGTGAAATCACGAATCAGACCCAGTGAGCGCCCAGAAGTAATGGGAGTCGCTGTTTACGTACACACACGTGCTAACCAGCTCGAAGAACACGAAAATCACCGGCGCTATTTTGCATCGTTGATTGACCATGCTATAGAGGCCGGATATAAGGTGCGTTTTTTCCCGATGGAACTGCAAGGCACTGACCGGTCCTGTATTGAAGCTGTGATAAACAGCGTTGATAAAAAAGGAAATTGCGAAATCATAGAAGGCTTTCCCGGAACCTCGGACCATATCAACGCCGTCGCACAGTGCAGAATTTTTGTCGGGCACAAGACCCACTCACAAATCTTTTCGTTGGTGGCTGCAACACCACTCCTTGCGATTGCATATCACAAGAAAACCGAAGATTTTATGGCCCAGTTTGGGCTTGAAAAGTACTGCATTACCGATGCGCAGCTCAGCACAGAGAAACTGATACAACTCTTCGATAAAATCAATAATAACCTGGACTCCATCAACCGGAAAGAAGAAGAGGCTGGCTCTAAAATGTGCGTACAGGTAAAGCAAGATTTTGCAGATATGATTAAGCAGGTCCGAGTGGGAAAAAAAGAGTAGTGTTAAAAGCGCCGAACTTAGAACAAAAAATCAAAAATCGAATGAAAATACTTAATTTTCCTGATTTTTGACCTGAATCCCACCCTTTGATTTCCGATATTTAGCTTTAGACTTTATTTTCCGACTTTAATCAGAAGCCTTATTTTTTAGAGGAACCTGATGGCAACGTTTATTGCAGTATTATGTTTGATTGCAATAGTAATATGTCTGCCGCTGGTGGTCTTGAAGCCGAAGTGGGTGTTTTACATATTCCTGATATCCGTAACGTTCCACAGCATACTTGCCGGCTACATATATAGTGCAGGTAACCTTGGTATGCCCCGCACGTGGTCACCGGCGGACGTCCTGGCATGGTTAACATTAGCGGCAGCACTTTTTGTACCGCGAGAGCGGCAATATCATTCCGGCATTATTGGAAAATGCTTCATTGTCATAGCATTAGTAACCGTACTTGCCCTGATACAGGGCCTGCTGATGTATACTCAGACTGCATTTACATATTCGAGGGTGGCGCACTTTGTAGCAGCTATGATATTTGGGCTTAGGTACTTCACAAACTATTCTCGCGCGAATGGATTTTTGAAATTCTCGGTCGTTTTGCTCCTGGCAATGTTTGTTGTACATATTTTAATCAGATTTGGCGCATTCACACCTCGGGCCGCCGAATTTGACACTGCTACACAGCTGGGAGGTGAGAGAGGTACTTATACTCTTGTTCCCTTGCTCTATCTTTCACTGGTAAGTATCGCAATAGGCAGATTAGTAAGTAAAGTCGGCTCCATTCCCGTATCTGTGTTTATGCTGCTGGTCGCTATAGGCGGCATAGTGCTGAGTGAAACAAGGTCCATGTATGGGGCAATGGGTGTTCTCGCAATAGCTTCGCTTTTGTTCGTCAAAGGCAGGGCCAGAACTTTGCTTGCGTACGGGATTGCCGGCCTGCTCGTGGTGGGGGCCACTTCTGCAATAGGTTTCGATTTCCTGGAAAGATTTCGAGCCGGCACCACAAGAACAGGCCAGGTCGAAATACCGAGTCCCTTTCAGAAAGGCACCTGGAGGGCATTGGAGCACGAAATAATACTTTCAAGTTATAAGCAGGAGCCTTATTTTATATTGACCGGCAGGGGTATCGGAGCGCTGCATCCGGCACCAGCAGGGAAAGACCCTCTGGTGGGTTTTTACCATTCAGAGTATTTAGGATGGCTGGATAGATGTGGTTTGCTCGGATTGGTAACGGTGCTCATCTTGATATTCGCTATTCTTGTGCGAAGCTTCGTTTTATCCAGGAGCGATATACCATATATGCGATATTACGGAGCAACATCCTTCCTATTGATGATAGCTTTGGCGGCAGACGGATTCTTCCATCCTATATTTTCCAATCCCCGTGCCGCACCGCTGCTGATATGCTTCGCAGCTATAATGGCCAACTGGCAGGACATTTATACAAGCTTCTATCAGGAACAAGAGGTTCCTGAGGAAAGCGAAGAGTATCCTGAGCTTACCCCGTTAGAAGTAAGCCGTTGACTTCTGTGACGGGGCTTACTTATGCTTAACTCCACAGCATATTGAATGTAACTGGGAGTACCTTCCAAATTACAGCAGGAAAGCAAAAATTACCAATGCGCGTATTGATGGTGGCCGGTGCAAGCACGGGCGGCTTATACGCGTACACCGATGCCTTATGCTGTGGTTTATCTAAAATCGGTGCAGATGTTACCGTACTTACCAATCCATTGTGGGTGGACCTGCCAAGGCCGTATAAAGTCGAAAGATGTCAGTTTGAGTTTATAGATAAGAAAAAGCAATGGTCACAACTGCACTGGGCCGCGGACCGATTTTACCGAAGCCTGAGCAACAGCTTGCGGCGGAACCGATTTGCTGTCCGCGAGCGTTTCGATGTAGTTCATTTTCAAGGCGTGGGCACACCCCTGTTAGACCAGTTTTTTCTAAAGCCACTAAGACGACATTTGCCCGTTGTGCTTACAGTTCACGATGTTAAGCCTCACTACGAACGGTTTGTCAGCAGAGCTTCATTCATCAAGCGGAGTCTTCAAATCCCCAACCGTTTGATAGTCCATTACGAGGACGGCAAAAGACAACTGGTTGACCACTGGGGTGCTTGCGCCGATCGTATAGACGTAATTCCCCATGGAATTATGCCCCTGCAAAATCCACCGGACCCGACCGATGCACGGAAAAAATTAAATCTGCCGTCAGACCGTCAGATAATACTTTTCTTCGGAGGGATTCGTCCAAACAAAGGTCTGGATATTCTTCTCAAAGCATTGGGAATTGTTAAGGCGCGTAATCAGCAGGTTTTACTGGTCATTGCCGGCGGTCTTCTCGGCAGGTTTAATTTCGAGTCATACTCCGATATAATCAAAAAAGCTGATTTATCAAATTATGTGCAGACCTTTATCCAATTTATCCCGGAAGAAGAGGTGGATTATTTCTTTGCAGCGTCTGACCTTGTTGTATTACCCTATTTGAAATTTGAAGCACAGAGCGGAGTATTGCTTCGCGCGTATTCGCACAAAAAACCTGTGGTTGTCAGCAATATCGGCGCAATGGGTGAACTCATCAGCTCAGATGAAGTCGGACTGGTCGTTGAGCCTGGGGCCGCGGAACCTCTGGCTGAGGCTATCATAAATGTATTAGGAAGTCTTGATAAGTTTCGGTCCCGCTATAGCCCTGACCTCGAAAACAAGTATAGCTGGGAGCATATCGCTGAATCGACAATGCGCAGCTACGAAGTGACTGTCAAAAGCAAAAAACGAGTTGATGAAGAACCATAGTACTGCATAATTGAATCTATACTTGTCATTCCCGCGAAAGGGCTTGTTGAAAAAGTCGAGATTGCTTCGTCACTACACTCCTCGCAATGACGCAAAGTGCGTTTTCATGTCATTGCGAGCGATTCGAAGAATCGCGCGGCAATCTCAAAACGTTCCTTTTGAACTTTGGCAACAGGCCCGAAAGCGGGAATCCAGAGTTCTCGATTGTTCTGGATTCCGCATCAAGTGCGGAATGACACTCTCTCAACTCACAAGCAACAGAATAGTAGAGTAACGATGAAAATAGCATATGTTGTTTCGAGCTTGAAAGTTAGTATGACCTTTGTGGTCAATGAGCTCGAAGCACATGAAAAAGCCGGATGGCAGGTTTTGCCGTTGGTCAGTTGTAAGCCGGGCCCATTCGAAAATTTGTCCGAACTTCTGGTCAAATGGAACAAGCGGGCCGTTTTTCGCCCTAATGTTTTTATACAAATAGGCGTAACCTTACGGGAAATCATTACGCACCCGCTTCGTTTCGCAAAAGTTTGCTTATGGCTGGTAACTTTGCTAATACACAGCCCGACCGAGTTCGTAAAGGCGCTTTATGAGCTAACAATTTCCTGCTATTTTGCCGGCCATTGCAGGCGTTTCTCAGCAGAACACATACACGTGCATTTTGCCAGTCGGTCTCTCAGTCTTGGCTTAATGATAGGAATGCTGACCGGCCTGCCTGTTTCCTGTACCGTTCACGCTTTTGACATATTTACAAGAAGTCCGGGCAGCTTACAAATGCGATTAGCCAACTGTAAATTCATAGCTGCCATCTCTCAATTCAATGTAGAATATCTTCGCAATACTTGCGGCAAATCTGTTGCCGATTTGTGTAATGTTGTGCATTGTGGAATAGACGTGGAAAAATTTCGCTCTGTTTCTCGTCAACCGGAACCCGGCAGAATAATTTGTGTGTGTAGGCTTTATCCGAAAAAGGGTCTGGACATTGCGATAAGGGCTTGTGCTAAACTGCGGGATAATAATGTAAAATTCCTGTTCGAGATTGCAGGAGACGGGCCGCAGCGCCGGGTTCTTGAGGAATTAATTGGACGGCTGAATTTAGCTGATAACGTCAAGTTACTCGGCGCCAGGCCAAATGACCAATTGATAGAACTTTTTAGTCGAGCATCTGTATTTCTTATGCCTTGTGTCAAAACACCTAACGGGGATATGGACGGCATTCCCGTTTCGATGATGGAGGCAATGGCTTGCGAGGTGCCGGTAGTGTCAACCGCTATATCGGGCATTCCGGAGCTGGTTGAAGACGAACTGACAGGTCGCCTGGCTCCGGAGAAAGATGTCAATGCGCTGGCGCAAATCTTAAAAGAGCTTCTTGAAGATATGAATAAAATCGAACAGTTTGGAAAAGCCGGCCGCGAACGTGTTCTAAAGGATTTTTGTATTTCCCAAAACGCAGCAAAGCTGAGGGAGCTAATAGAAGAAATTAAAAAATAAAAATGCTCTAAGGAAATTAGAAAGTGAGCTAAAGTGACACTTAGGTGTCATTCTGAGGCGCAGCCGAAGAATCTCGTTTGTTGAGCGGTAAAAAAATTCTTCGCTCCACTACATTCCGCTCAGAATGACAGCTTGGCTGCCACTTTAGGCACTTCAAACTTTAAGTACTTTAGGCACTTTTAAGCTGATGCACATTCTCTATATTCATCAACATTTTGCCACGCCGGCCGGTAGCACCGGCACACGTTCGTATGAATTTGCCCGCCGATGGGTAAAAGCCGGGCACAAGGTTACCTTGATAGCCGGCCATTATGATATCGGCGGTTTGCAAGTGGACAGGGCACTTTACCAGAAACAGACCATAGAAGGAATAAACGTAGTTGTTGTTGGGACCAAATACAGCAACAAGCAATCACACCTGCGTAGAATAACATCATTTCTGTCCTTTTGCTTTTTGAGCATTTATGCGGGCCTGAGGACTAAAGGCGTGGACGTTATATATGTATCAAGCACACCATTGACAGTTGGAATCCCCGCAATGGTCATAAAATGGGCCAGACATATACCTTTTGTTTTTGAAGTACGTGACCAGTGGCCTGAAATACCAATCGAGCTGGGTATCACAACCAACAGGTTTCTTATCAAGATACTTTTATGGCTCGAAAAAACCATTTACAAAAATTGCTCTTCCATAGTTGCTTTGTCGCCGGGCCAGGCGGATGGTATAAGAGCCGTCTTGACTGAGGAAAAATCGATAACGGTAATACCTAACAGTTGCGATATTGATTTATTCAGGCCGGATATTGACGGCTCAGCCGTACGACAAAGAATGGGCTGGGGGGATAAACTTGTTCTTCTCCATACAGGCGCAATGGGTAAGGTCAACGGCCTGGATTTCGTTATCAACGCTGCCGAAAGACTTAAAGAGCATAGTGATATTATGTTCGTATTGATAGGTGACGGAAATCAAAAACTGTTTCTGGAAGGCAGAGTTAAAGAACTCGGTTTGACAAACGTGGAAATCTTATCCTCCGTGCCGAAACAGGAGCTGCCTGAATTTTACGCCGCGGCAGATATGGGGCTTGTGATAATCGGTAATTTTCCTATTATTGAGCATAACTCTGCCAATAAATTCTTTGACTCCCTAAGCGCGGGTAAACCCGTGCTTTTGAATTATTCCGGCTGGCAAAGAAAGATTCTGGAGGAGAACGCAGCCGGTTTCGGCTGTGATTTGTGCAATCTCGACCAATTCGTTGAAAAAGTATTGCATCTTAATTCACATAGAAAGCAGATAGAACAAATGGGACAAAACGCCCGGCAGGTCGCCATCAAAGAATTTAACAGAGATGAGTTGGCGAAACAAGCGTTAGCCGCAATTTCTTCGATAGCAAAATAAGCGTTGTCTACAGGCCCAAAGAGCCTTGGCAAAAGAAGCAAAATGAACATAGCAATCCTTACTAATGATAATTTTTTCTCATTTACTGTCTTAAAGGATTTTCTCAACCTCCGAAAGAAAAATATAAAGCTTATCGTGTTTTCATCAGCGCTTATTGGTAAAAGAAGCACAATTGCTTCCATCGGATGGTCGCTTGCGAATACCGGGTTCCGCCATACGGTATTCAAGCTCATGGTCTACGGCGTATTTAGAATGATGAGAATAATCTGTAAACTGCTGCCGTTTATTTCAAATCACTGTTCATCTTATTTGTGGGCTCAAAGAAATAATATTCCACGGGTGGTTTCTTCGAATATTAACAATAGAGAAGTCGTTGAGCAAATAAGGCGCATCAAACCTGATTTGATAGTCTCGGTTAGCATGAATCAGATTATAAAAAAGCAAATTCTCGAGATGGTTCCAAAACGATGCATAAATGTACACTGCGCACCATTACCTCGCTATGGAGGTATGAGTCCCTATGTATGGGTCCTTGCCAATAATGAAGATTATTCTGCAGCGACGATTCACTATATAGACGAAGGACTTGATACAGGTGATATAATCGTTCAAGAAAGGGTGGCGGTGGCAGATAATGACTCAGCTTTTGCTCTGTTTTATCGTTGCTGCCTGCGAGCCGCGGAACCGCTAATCAAGGTTGTTAACGAGATTGAAACCGGTATAGTAACAAGCTATAAGCAGGACTTGTCTAAGAAATCCTACTTCTCGTGGCCAACCAAGGAATGTGTGAGACAATTACACAAGAATGGATACCATTTGGCTAAAATGGCAGATTTTACTAAGGCAATATTTAAGCAAAAACCCAGCGTCGGATAAGAAACAATAAAGAAGTTCTGGTCAAATCTTACAACGAGCCCGGAAATAAACCGTATATAAAATTTGGGCTCTATCTTGTCGGATAAATTACAAGTCACGGCGTGCTCAGTAATTTTTATGTTGCCAAAACAGATTGATTTGGTTAATTGGTGAGTGGTTAATTGGTTAATTGGTTAATTGGTTAATTGATTAATTGATTAATTGACTGCTCACCACTCACTACTCACCAATTACCAATTACCCATCTTCAAATAGCCTTTTTTCCAGACTACAAACCCCGATGCTACGAACACAACTATGTACACAATTAAGGCGTATCTGGTTCTTATCTGGCTCATAGCAAGGCCGAGAAGTGCATACATACCGGCTAAACCGTAGCAAATGGCAACGGTTCTTTTAAGGGGTATTCCTCTGTCAATCATCTGGTCGTATATATGCCCGCGGTCGGAAACGAACAACGGACGTTTATTAATGAATCGCCTAACAAGCGCAACGGCCGTATCGAGGATAGGCAGCCCAAAGACCACGACCGAAGCCATCCACCATCTCGGTATCCTCTCAGCGAACAAAATCATAAGGGCTGCCACTACAAAACCGAGCAGCATACTTCCGGCGTCTCCCATAAATATTTTGGCTGGATGGCGGTTAAATGGTAAGAAACCACATACCGCACCGAGAAGACCCAAACATATAATTACGCGCACCGGATCGCCAACTTTGCTGAAACCCCAGGTGCCTAAATGAATCGCCAACAACAAGCAGGCAGTGGTGATTATCACTGTAACACCTGCACAAAGACCATCCAGACCATCCAGAAGATTTAGTGAATTGCTTGCACCCAATACAAAGATAATTACAATCGGGATTCCCAAAATCACTTCAATATTTTCCGGTATTCTTGCCCCGGCCAAAGAATAATATAGCGCCGGCCTTATACCAACCAAAACCAAAACGACAGCAGCTACAATTTGGCCTAATATTTTCTGCCTGGGTCTAATGTCGAATATGTCATCAACGAGTCCTACAAAGCACGCTATAGCCCCACCGGCCAATACCGCCACCAGCCAGGTGAACGACAAGCGGAAATGCTCCGGCTCGACTGAGCTCGCCGAAGTCCGGCTGCCAATGCAATAAATGCCTGTAAGTATGCCGACGGTCAGCCCGGCTAAGATGCCAACACCGCCAAGATAGGCGACTGTTCCTTTGTGAGTTTTTACCAGGTTGTCGGGTTTGTCAACGATTCCAAACTTTAGTGCGATGCTCTTGCACAGCGAGGTGGCAACTAAGGCCGAGATAAATGAAAATACAAGCACAGGCCAGAATTGTAACACCCAACTGAGAGGCCTTTCAGGACCTATGAGATTGTCCAACATAGTTTCTATCCTCTATCCTGAAAAATTCCTGAACCGGCGTTTGTTTTGCAGGCTTTACACAGTTTACAGAACGAAGGCGAGCCTGTCCAGACCAATCGCTGCGGCCTTGACACCAATGTCCTCTTTGGGTACACTACTCGCAGTGAGGTCGTATGAGCCTTTTCAATACTTTTAAATACCGCTGAATCTTCCTCAATGATACGGTTTTCAATAAGCGCGGGATAAGTATGAGTTATTACGGTAATTTTAAACGCGGACTTGATATTTTCATTGCTTTAGCCGCTATGGGTATTCTGTCTCCGGTTTTGGTCGCGATAGGGATAACCATAAGGCTTAGCAGTAAAGGCCCTGCAATATTCAAGCAGGAAAGGGCTGGGAAAAACGGCAAGCCGTTTGTCTTTTATAAGTTCCGCACAATGACACTCGACGTTGACCCCTTTGGGCCCAGTCCGAAATCCGGCCAAGATCCCCGGCTGACAAAGGTCGGCAAGTTCCTGCGGGAGTGCTCACTCGACGAACTGCCGCAATTATTTAATGTACTTAAAGGAGATATGAGTATTGTCGGGCCTCGGCCGCTGTATCTTTCCCAGATACCCGAGTGGAACGAAAGGCAAAAAAAACGGCTGCTTGTCAAGCCCGGCCTGACGGGTCTGGCACAAATCGGGGGCAGGGCAGAGCTCACACGCGAAGAAAAACTTGAACTCGACGTTAAATATGTGGAAACCGCCTCTTTTTTAGCCGATATAAGGATAATACTGGCGACTATTGTTCAGATATTCAATCGAAAGAACATCTACGAAAAAAGGTACTCAAAAACCGAACACACCCGGGGCCAGAGCAAACGAGGAACATAAAAAAATATGTTAAATTCGATATCCGACACACAAATGAAATACCTGACAAGAATAGAGCAATTGGGACAACTAAGCGAGCAGGAAAGAACCCGGCTAAAAAAGATTACCGAGACGTTTCCTTTCCGCTGCAATGACTATTACCTGTCGCTCATTAACTGGGACGACCCTGAAGACCCGATACGCACAATCATAATACCTAAATTACACGAGCTTGAAAAATGGGGCCGGCTCGATCCCTCGGATGAGGAAAGCTATACGATTATGCCCGGCCTTGAGCATAAATACAACTCTACAGCGCTGCTTTTAGTGAGCAATGTCTGTGAGGGCATCTGCCGATACTGTTTCCGTAAGCGTGTCTTCATAAATACGCAAAGAGAATATCTTCGTGATCCGGCTGCGGCGATACAATACATAAGAGAGCATAAGGAGATAACGAACGTTCTGTTGACCGGTGGAGACCCGCTGGTACTGACGACATCAAAACTTGAGAATATTATCCGACAACTGCGCCAAATCGGGCACGTTGAAATAATCCGTATCGGGACAAAGATACCTGCATTCAATCCGTATCGTATCATCGAAGACCCGACCTTGCTCGAGATGATAAAAAAGTACAGTACGAAACAAAAGAAGATATATGTGATGTCTCACTTTGTCCATCCTCGTGAATTGACAGAGGTGGCCGTAAAAAGTGTCAATTTATTGCAAGAGGCCGGTGCGTTACTGGCAAATCAAACGCCCTTGATAAGAGGCTTGAATGACGACCCTCGTGTTATGGCGGAATTGCTTGCCCGGCTATCATTCATAGGCGCTGTTCCGTACTACATTTTTCAGTGTCGTCCGGCGACTGGTAATAAAGCTTACACGGTGCCGATCGAAGAAGGATATGAGATTTTGGAGCAGGCCAAATCGCTGGTCTCAGGACTGGCAAAGCGGGCACGTTATGTAATGTCCCACGCAACAGGTAAGATTGAAGTTCTCGGCAAAACCAAAGAGTTTGTGTACCTCAAATATCATCGGGCGGCCGACGACAAGGATAGCGGACGGTTTTTGATTTTCAAAAGTAATCCGAATGCTTACTGGTTCGATGACTATGATGAGGTTGTCCGCGATTATCCGATCAATCTTCCATACAGGGCTTACGGCCCCGAATAAAATTAACATCTCTGATTTTATGGCAACATGTTAACCTTGAATTCGATTTGTCCGGATGCCCCCGTGAAATCGGGGGTTATTTATTTTAGAAACCCCAAGGTTCATTGGAAATGATGTTCAAGAACGTGGCAGCTATTGCGTTGATTCTGTTGGGCGGTGGCATCGGATTCGCGCTGGAGCCGGATGAAATCCTCGTGATAGCTAACAGACAAATTTCTGCATCGGAGCGGATTGCGGAGTACTACTGCGAAAAACGAAAGATACCGAAGAAGAACATCATCTATCTTGCTTTGGGATACAATCCGCGTGAGGGAATCAGCAGGGACGAGTACGAACGCTCCCTTGCATTGCCAATAAGAAGGGCGTTGCAGCGAAGGTTTCCCGACGAAATCAGATGTTTGGTGACAACCTATGGCATACCTATTAAAGTAGGGTCGAGAGGGCTCTTGCCGGGGATGGGAGGCAAACTCAACGAATTGAAACTGCAGGTCAGTGAGGAAAAGCAAAAACTTGAGCAATTGGAAAAGGACCCTGAGCTCGACCAGGTGCAGGTATCGACCCGGAAAAAACAAATCAACGAAAAAATCGCCCGGATGCAGCTTGAAATTGACCGCATCAGTGGCAAAGAGACAAATGCGTCGGTGGACAGTGAATTATCGATGGTGCTGTTCCAGCCCTACGATTTGTATCGATGGCAGCCTAATATGCTAAGGGGTGACGTTCTGGGTCTGGGTTTCAGAACGCTCATGGTCAGTCGGCTTGATGGGCCAAGCTATGAAATAATCAAGGGCCTTATAGACAAAGCACTAACAGCGGAAGAGACGGGATTAAAGGGCATCGCCTACATCGATTCAAGAGGTTTTAAACAAAAGGATTTGTACGGTTATTTCGACCAATCTCTGCGGGATTTGGCGGCGTTTATACGTTCGAGTACGAAGATGCCAATCAAAGCCGAACAGACAGGACAGCTCTTTATGCCCGGGAGTTGTCCACAGACGGCTGTTTATTGCGGCTGGTATAGTGTGAAAAAATACGTGGATGCTTTTGATTTTGTCGATGGTGCCGTCGGATTTCATATCGCCAGCTTCGAGGCCCAACAACTGCGGGACCCGAACAGCAATACCTGGTGCCCCGCGATGCTGACCGATGGCATCACCGCAACACTGGGTGCAGTGAACGAACCATATCTTCACGCTTTCCCTCCGCCGAATATATTTTTCGCAGAGCTTATTAAAGGCGGCTGTCTTGTCGAGGCATACTACTACTCAAAGCCGTTTAATTCCTGGCAATTTGTTCTGATAGGTGACCCGCTGTATAGACCCTTCAAAAAATCTTTCAAGAAAGAATAAAGACCAGAGACGCCAAGCCTGAATTTCGAATATCGAATTTAGAACACCCAACTTCAAAGTTCATTATTCGGTATTCGTTATTCGATATTCTCAGTCCTGTTGTCTTGCGTTTTGAGTCTTGTTAAATAGCGCTATCAGATAGATTATGGTAATGACGGCTGCAATTCCCACAACAGAAATGATTACTTCTCGCAGTCCGAAACCTTTACCAAGAATCATGGAGAACAGTTTTACAGTCAACAGCAATACTACTGGCCCGGCTAATGCTGTTACCAGCCATTTGAGTTTGGGGGGCTTAAGCGATAGGTAAAGATGCAAATAACAAATCCACAGCATACTAAAAATCGGGTAAGCAAACAGGTGAAACATTGCGTTTGTAACCGGTACCAGCTCCGCCAGATTCGCTCGCGTAATATTCGTTATCCCAAAGATCACCGCCCCGGTAACTAAAAGGGCGGCAGGCCAAAAGGTGAAAACTGAAAGCAGAATTAAACCTGTAAACACACCTGCTATATTAGCAACAACATCCATAACATCGCAATTACGCCCCGTAAAGCCCTGAAGCAGCTCATCAACAGCCCCATATCCGGTTAATACGATAAACACCCACCATACGACAGCTTTTCGCCAAACTACCTTTTGGTCCGGACTGATTGCAAACCAGAGCAGGAATACTAAAATCAAATATGCAAGGAAGTGCAGGCCTTTATCAGAAACGCCGGCTTCGCTGACAAAGTTAGGAACAGGTATATGCGCAAGAATAAAAAAGCTGAGCCAATAAAAAATCAATAAGATGATAGTCACTTTTTGTCGCTGTGATATAGCCATTGAAACAACCCAAGAGAGTCCCGGTTACTAATCGTTTTGTTTGTTGAAAAGTCACAATAACTGTCATTCTGAACGTAGCGCAGCGAAGTGAAGAATCTCTTTATGACCCAAGATTTGAGATTCTTCGGCTTCGCCTCAGAATGACAATCTCTGTTTTTACCAGAGCGTAATAATCTGTCACTGAGGTTTCGATGAGCCAACCTGCCGAGACGTTGCCCTGGCACGGCTGTCATTGCTCATATCTTCCGCAGTCAAATACAACAGCCAGTCATCACCGCCGCCTGGCGGAGAAAGATTCTTCCCATCGTTTGTCATTCCTGCGTAACGTCTGTCGGACGTGTTTTGAGCATTTATCCATATTACTTTATACGGGCCTGTTTTGACAGCAATATTTACAACTCCACCATCCGGCAGATACACCAGATATTGTTTACCTTGTTCCGCCAGGCAAAAGCCGTTGTCCACAATCTGCTGGTTCGGGCTCATTCGATAAAAAGGTATAGTCTCAAAGAAATCCCAGACCTTCCTGACAATGTCATGATTGACCTGTGTTTTTTCGGATAGGTCCATGTTTCCACTAAAACCCGAAGATGAATCACCATCCATATCCGCGTAATTGATTGCCGCGGCCGACATCATTATGACATATGCTTTTTTTCGGATATCAACTTTACTATGAATTTTATTATACTTATTGCCGGGCCAGAATACTTCCTGGGCGTAAAGGGGCTTGAAATCGTGATGGTTTTTTAAAAGACCTTTATTAATGTGGGAAAGGTTGGTATCTTTCCACCCCTGCAGTGTAACGAAAGAGAGCCAATCCTCGTTTTTGAATGGGTCGTCTCCGCTCGGATTGTGAATCGAGATGAGATGTCCAAAGATATCCAGCTCCTTTATCCTTCGGCCAAGGCGATTGATGTCGGCAGTAGTCATAGCGTTTTGGAATTCATCAGGTTTTAGTTTCGGTTCGGGGCCCGCCACATTAAGAAGGATATTCCAATAAGGCCCCAATCGAGCAAGTGTGTATTTTATATACTGCTCCTGCTGCAGGTGATTTGTAGGAAAGTCTGAGCTTTGCCCGAAGAAACCGGCAAAGGGATATACCATTATTTTGCGTGCAGCCAGGTCGTTCATTATGACTTCCAGTTTTTGGTATTCCGTCGCGTTTAGCGGCCAGAGGTCGGGCGTCCTCCAGCCGCGACCGCGACCTTCGGTATCCCGGTTCAGATAATGACTGGCCACAGAGAGCATGTTGTAGCCTTGAGTCTGCACCCAGTCTAAAAAGGCCTTGCGTTTGGCAGATGGCCAATTCTCGGCAAAAAACCTATCCCCTACGTGAAAGCTGCGAATCAAAACATGTTTGCCGCCCTTGTAGCCAAACCACATTGGGTTAGTCTGGTCCACGGAAATCAGACCGGGAATATCAGAGCGGACGCATTCAAATGTCCCGCTTACACCGTCCGAACCATCGGAAAAAACAGCATTGTATTTCCAGATGCCAATCTCCTCGGGCATAAACCGAATCTTCCAGGTCTGTTCACCATCGTAGAATCCCCAGAACTTGATTCCCCTGCCATCGGGACTTTCGTAAGTAACATTTAACGCCACGTCTCCGTAGGGATTCCGGTAGTTTTTTGTATTCTTTACTGATACTTCAAAGCGAGCCCATCGGCCTACCGAAACACCAGCCAGGGCCTCAAAGCTTTTCGGCGGCAAAAATGAAAAAAGCACAAAGAGTAAAAGCCCACTGATATGTGCCTTATTCTTAAGGCCGCTGGATTTCGAAATATCAATCAGAATTCCCATATAAATGTCTCAGGTACCGGACATCTACAATGCTAACTGACAGACGGTAAAATGTCAAAGTCGGTTCCTCAGTGGGCTAACCCGCACCTTTTGGACTTAGAGCTTATCCGAATAACCGGGTCGTTATGAGGCCGAGCGAAAAGTTCGAGACCAAGGCGGCAGGCCAAAAAGGCTCGCCAGAAGTGGTTTTCTCCACGTTGAGAACATTTTTTCACCGACAACGCAGGCATCGAGCTTTGCAGCCGGCCGCAATAGAGCGGGTTATTTGGATAGGCTCTTATGCTCGCACCTGCCGGATGCGGGGATAAACAGGGTTTCGGTAACCGTTTAAAAATAAATAAATCTGGGAAATCCGGGATTGAATGTGTATAATACAAATAAATATATTGCGAGACTCCAGATTTAAGACACGGGACCTGAAAAAGTTTGGTCTTTAGTCTTGGGTCTGTGGTCTTGGGTCTTTAGTTTTGGAGGACTAAGAAAATGAAACGTTTAACAATTCTCGTAATAGTCTTAGTTTGTTTCGCAGCACTTTGTCTCGGCCAACGCAGAACTCGGTCACCACAAAAGATAATTCGGCTTACAAACCCGAGCTTGAAAGGAACGGTCAGCTTCGAGGAGGCCTTGGCCAAACGCCGCAGTGTGCTCTTATTTTCCAGCAAACCCCTCGAATCTGAGTACATCGGACAATTGGCCTGGGCCGGTCAGGGCATAACAGATCAGCAAAGAGGTTTGCGAACGGCACCATCGGCTGGGGAGATTTATCCCATAGACTTATATTTTGCCACTGAGGAGGGACTGTTTGTTTATCGACCGGCCGAACACAGTCTGGAGCAAACTTCGGACCAGGATGTCCGCAGCGGCTTAGCAGCAGCGACTTCGATGCAGGATTCCGCGGCCACGGCCGGCTGTGATATTATTGTTGCAGGCTCTGTCAGAGAGCTCACGAGCCAGTTTCGCAATAAGGCCAGAACATATATGCTCCTCGAAGCCGGGCACATCGCCCAGAATATCCAACTGCAGGCCTTCTGCTTGGATTTGGGGTCTGTAACAATCGCTGAATTTAATACAAAGGACGTCAGCAGAGCCTGCAAATTAACGAGAGGACTGGAGCCGCTTTATATAATTTGCGTCGGCCATTCAATAGAGCAAGCCGCAGCAGAAGCATTGAATAACCAGGAGGGCACAGGAGCAAAAAGAGCGGCGTTGATTGTTGCCAGTCAAAATTTCCGCGACGAGGAGCTTTTCGAAACAAAAAGGGCGCTTGACGCAGCAGCGGTACAGACGGTTATCGCAAGCACAAGAATAGGAATTATCAGGGGTGCGCTTGGAAATATAGCCGAGGCAAACATTCTGGTAGGTCAATTGAGAGTCGATGATTACGATGCGATAATCTTTATAGGCGGTCTGGGAGCCGTTGAATATGTTGCCAATCCTGCTGCACTAAATCTCGCTCGTGAGGCGGTGCGCAAAAGAAAGATCCTCGCTGCAATTAGCACAGCACCTACTATCCTGGCCAATGCCGGAGTACTCACCGGTGTCAGAGCTACCAGCTTTTTGTCCGAACGTAACACACTTATCCTATCTGGGGCTGTATATACAGGTATCCCTGTCGAGCAGGACAGATCGATAATAACCGGCAGAGATCCGGCAGCTTCAATTCTATTCGGCAGAGCTGTTGCAGATGCCCTCACCGGCAGATAATTTTGTATACACAATCGCAGACGAAATACGCCTATTGTTTGCAGGAACCGTAACGGTTGGTAATCGGCAGTCTTCTGTCTTTGCCGAAGGCCTTTGGTGTAATTTTCACACCCGGCGGAGATAGCCTTCTTTTGTATTCGTTGCGGTCAACCATACGAATTACACGGAGGACAACATCCCGCGATAGACCCGATTCAACGAGCTTTTGTGCGGACTTGTCCTCTTCAACATAGCCTTTGAGAATTTTATCAAGTAAATCGTAATCCGGCAGTGAGTCGCTGTCTTTCTGGTCGGGCTTCAGCTCGGCGCTGGGAGGACGGCTTAACACTTCAGCCGGTATAATTTTACGTCCGGATATTTTGTTTATGTGCTCGGCCAATTTATAAACCATTGTCTTGGGAACATCTTTTATCACGGCAAAGCCCCCTGCCGTGTCACCATAAAGAGTCGTATAGCCAACTGCGGTTTCGCTTTTATTACCCGTCGTCAGTACCAAAGAACCAAACTGATTACTCAACGACATGAGAATGCAGCCGCGGATTCTGGCCTGCAAATTCTCATAGGCGATACCTTCGCTCTTCCAGCCCCGGGCAGTTTTTAACGCCTTATCGAATTGCTTAAGTATCGGCTCAATCGGGATGGTTAAAAATTCTATACCCAGATTTCTTGCCAGCTTCTCAGCATCTCCTATCGTTTCGGGACTGTTGAATTTCGAGGGCATTGTAATACCGACGACATTTTCCGCACCTAAAGCAGCGACAGCGACAGCAGCCGTGACCGAAGAATCTATACCCCCGCTCAGGCCGAGCAGCACTTTCGCAAAACCGTTTTTGCCCGCATAATCTCTTGTGCCGAGCACAAGTGCCTGATAAATTTCATCGGGAATGTCACCTGGCTGCGGAGCAGCAGCTTGCATCGGCTCAACCTGCACTACTCCGCCGGTCGTCTGAACAATATCAGCAATTAGTAAATCCTCGTCGAATGCCCTTGCCTTGGCTCTAACCCTGCCGGTCGAATCAGCGAACATACTTCGCCCGTCAAAAATCAATTCATCCTGCCCGCCGACAAGATTGCAATAGGCCACAGCGCTATTGAACTCTTTCGCACATCGGCTAACTATCTCCTGCCTTTTCTTAATCTTGCCGACATGGAACGGCGACGCTGAGATATTCAGAATCATCTGGATTTGGCCTGCGTCCTTGAGAAAATCGACCAGCCATTCGATTTCCCAGATATCGGCACAGATAGTAACAGCAACATTGAGACCGCCTACATTGATTACCACCGGCTCAGTGCCGGGCTGGAAATATCTTGGCTCATCGAACACACCATAATTCGGCAGTTGGGCCTTTCGATAAATTTTGCTTATCCGCCCGCCTTGTAATACAGCAGCGGAATTGTACCTGGCCCCCTGGTAACTTCCAGCCTTCACAGCCGCTTCGGCGGAGTAGGCTTCGGCAAAGCCGGCTATTATTATGGTTTTGTCCTGGCAATCGGCGGCCAGCTTATCGAGGGCTGATGAGCAGTCTGTTAAGAAATGCTTCTTGTGCAGCAGATCCTCCGGCGGATAGCCGCAAATCGCTAACTCCGGAAAGACCAGCAAATCCACATCAGACCGAACCGCCTCGGCATAGATTTCGCGCATCTTCCGGGCGTTGCCGGCCAAATCACCCACCACCGCATTGAATTGTCCCAATGCTACACGCATAATTAGTTTCAAATTTTTAGTGTCGAGTTTTGATCCCAGCCGGCGACAAGCAGGGGCGAAAATTCAAAACAAATAACCGGAGAGGGCGGGATTCGAACCCGCGGTACCCGCAAAGGGCACACCGGTTTTCGAAACCGGCTCGATCAGCCACTCCGACACCTCTCCAAATCTCTATATTATAATTTTATAACAGCTTACAGAAGCAACCCCGACAGATTTTCTCTCACTTTATATACAACAGGCCGATATTGCAAGAATATTAGCTAACCAACAAGCTATTTAAACATAATCCCTGCAGAAAAACATGCCCGGGAACTTAGGTGCAATGGGTGTCCTGGGGATGTGAGAACATAAGAAGCAAAAGTTACATTAAGACCGTTGCAATTTGAGGATGTTTTTGGTATTTTAAGACGTTGATAGTCTAAGGATTGTTGCAGAAATTGCCACTATGTACAAAACCTCGATTGAGAGGGAAAATTAAGAGCTTATCCGAATAACCGGGTCGTTATGAGGCCGAGCGAAAAGTTCGAGGCCAAGGCGGCAGGCCAAAAATGCTCGGAGGCGTGGTTTTCTCCACGTTGAGAACGTTTTTGGCCGACAACGCAGGCATCGGGCTTTGCAGCCGAACGCAATAGGGCGGGTTATTTGGATAGGCTCTAAACCTATTTTATTTCACCTGTTTGAAGGAGGTCACTATGAAACGGTTTAGACTGTTGATGTTGGTTTTGTGTGTTGCTCTGGCTGGTTTTAATGTAGTTCTGGTTTACTCCGGTGAGCAAAACAAAATCAGCGATGAGTTTCGCGAGCGGTTTATCAAAAACTTTCAGCAAAATTCGCTGAACACCACCGAAGGTGACGCGATGATGCTGCGAATTCTGGTCGAAAGCGCAAGGGCCAAGCGTGGGGTCGAAATCGGCTCAGCCAACGGCTTCGGAGCCATCAATATGGGAATAGCCTTCGAGAGGACCGGAGGGCACCTTTATACGCTGGAAATCGACCCGCGGAGGGTGAAGGAATGCCGAGAAAATTTGAAGAAGGTGGGCTTAGAGAATACGGTTACCTGCATAGAAGGAGATGCCCTTAAGACACTACCAACACTTGAAGGCGAGTTTGATTTCGTTTTCATCGATGCCCTGAAGCGGGATTACTTAAAATACCTCAAGCTGCTCGAGCCAAAGTTAAAGCCCGGCGCCGTAATCGTCGGCGACAATGTCATCCAATCCGCCAGGGCGATGAGGGATTTTCTGGATTATATACAGGAAAGTCCCAATTACGACACGGTCATTATCCGAGCCTCGATGGAGAAAAACGATGGCATGTCGGTCAGCTACAAAATCAAATGACCGGCCTCTTGGCACCTGGAAAAACTTAGAAGAGTATTATTGTGAATAACCAGAAATTGTGAGGATCAACAATGCAATTTAAAAGAAAAAAGCAAGCAAGGTCAGTTTGTCCGAAGATAAATAAGGAAGATAATAGGAAGCATCATTGGCTTACGTGGATATTTCCAATTGGGGGGGGGTTGGCACTGATATGGTTTTTGATTCGTGTGATACCAAAGCCTTCACGTGCAATGTACCCGTGTCAGCGGGTGGCATTCCCGTTGGCCTCAGGCTTTGTCGTTTGGCTTACAGGAGCGATCGGCTCAATCGCGGCCTTTCGAAAGGCAAAACGCTGCTTTGCACAGTCGCGTTACGTATTATGCGTAATCCTCATCGCTGTCAGCGTTGGTTCTATCTGGATAGCTCAAAGCATTACGACCGAGGAGGTGGTCTTAGCTGATGAGCCGGTTGCAAATGCTCCAATAGGGATTGCCAAAGGGGTTCATCCGGGACGTGTTGTGTGGGTACATGACCCTGATGCGACTGATTGGGACGGGCCCGGAAACGGCTATTGGTGGGAAAGCAGCCACACGAATCAGGCGGTCGTGGACCAAATGATGAGCCGGGCAATAAGGGAGCTTGGCGGTGAGATAACCGATGCCGGCGCCTGGGACAGCCTCTTCAGTTATTTCAATGAAACACACGGCAAAGGAGATACCGGATACAAATCCGGAGAAAAGATTGTTATCAAAGTTAATTTTGTAGGCTGTATCGCGGTTTGGAGCAGACGGCCGGTAACAAACATCGAAGACTACAACCTCAGAAGCATGGATTATATGCATGCGTCTCCACAAATGATAATTGCCCTGCTCGGTCAGCTCGTAAATGAAGTCGGTGTGAACGAGGAAGATATTACGGTTGGCGATACTTTATGCTACTTTCCCAACGAGTTCTATAACATGTGCCATGAGAATTTTCCGAATGTGCGGTATCTGGACTACTTGGGAAAATTCGGCCGAACGCAGGCAAAGTTATCGTCAGTTCCATTTTACTGGAGCACGCCGGAAGCAGCGGACAAGACAACTGACTATGCACCTGCTTCTTATGTCGAGGCCGATTACCTAATCAACCTGGCGAACCTTAAAAGCCATAATGACCAGGCAGGCATAACTCTCTGTGCGAAGAACCATTACGGTTCGCTGGTCAGGAAACCGGCCCGTATAGAGGGCTATTACGATATGCACAAAGACCTCCCATATACCACACCGGGCATGGGGCGTTATAGACCTCTCGTTGACTTGATGGGACATAAGCAGCTCGGCGGCAAGACTCTGTTATACTTGATTGACGGGCTTTACGCGGGAAAACACGCCAAAGAAAGGGCTCCAAGGAAATGGAACAATCCTCCCTTCAATGCTGACTGGAGCTCGAGTCTTTTTGCCTCCCAGGACCCGGTTGCGATTGATTCGGTCGGCTTCGATTTTCTGTGGGCCGAATGGGACGATGCGCCCCACAGGTCAGGCACAAGTGACTACCTGGTCGAGGCAGCGCTGGCAAATGACCCGCCTTCAGGGACATTCTATGACCCCGACCATAAAGGAAATGTAGTTCGTCTGTCAAGCCTGGGGGTTTACGAGCACTGGAACAATCCGGCGGATAAGCAGTATTCTCGCAATTTAGGAACGGGCAAGGGCATTGAGCTGATAAAGCTGAGTGTTGCTGCCAACGTCACGGCGACTTCAATAGATTCTACACGCAAGAAAAATAAAGAAATTTGCCTTGTTGCCGGGATATCTGAGAATTAGCCGTATACCCTGATATGCTCCGGCCGGCAGTGTGTCTTAAAGTATAAAGTGCAATTTCGCTCATATCGTTAATATATAGACAAGGTAGAAGCCCATGAAACGACGTTCATTTCTAAAACTTACGGGTCTTGCCTGCCCGTCTTGGCTCGCTTGGCGGAGCCAAGCCGCGACAGGCACATCATCGTTTCTTGGTAGCAATGTATCTAAAGCAAGGCAAACCGGTGTGGATTTAAGGGACAGTGGCATGCTTGTTAACCACAGCTTACTTCAAAACAGGAACCAAAACCGTTCGACGGTTGTCTGTCAAAATGGAATTGTCTGCTCCAGTCAGCCTCTGGCCAGTATGGCCGGCGTCGATATCCTCAAGGCCGGCGGCAATGCTGTCGATGCGGCTGTTTGTACCAACGCAATGCTGAGCCTGGTTGAGCCGATGATGTGCGGTCCCGGCGGTGACCTGTTTGCCATCGTCTGGAACGCAAAAGAGCAGAAACTGCTCGGTCTAAATGCAAGCGGCCGTTCACCGTACGATTGGAGTCTGGATAAAGCGCTGGCACTGGGGCTTAAGGAGATTCCTCTATACAGCCCGCTATCCTGGAGTGTGCCTGGTTGTGTCAGTGGATGGGCGGCGCTTCAGAAAAGAATGGGGCGGTTCGACCTGGCAAGGATCCTGGAAGCACCTATATCTTACGCCCGCAAAGGTTTCCCCGTTTCTCCGGTCATTGCCCGCTCCTGGCCGTTTGGTTCCATAAAAAACCGTACCCTGGCCGAGACCTTTATGCCCGACGGCAAACCTTTGCGTTTCGGGGATATCTTCAGGAACATGGGCTTGGCGCAATTTTTCGAGATTATCGCTCGGGACGGCGCAGAGGCTTTCTACCAGGGCCGGATTGCCGAAAGGATTGTAAAGTTCTCTCAGGCCAATGGAGGCCGGTTTTCAATGCGTGATTTTGGAGACCACACCGCCAACTGGGTTGACCCGGTCAGTACTAACTATCGCGGCTATGACATCTGGGAGCTTCCGCCAAACGGTCAGGGAATTGCGGCTCTGCAAATGTTGAATCTACTGGAACACTTTGATATCGCCTCCATGAAACCAAATTCAGCGGAGCATCTGCATCTTTTTATAGAGGCGAAAAAACTGGCTTTCGAGGACCGTGCTGTTTACTACGCGGACATGGATTTTGCCGAGGTCCCGCTGAAAGACCTCATCTCCAAAGAGTACGCAAGGGAACGGGTCAGGCTGATTAATCCCAAACAAGCTGCTCAAAAAGTCGAGCCCGGCAGGCTCAAAGGCTCATCGGATACTGTTTATCTGACAACTGCGGACAAAGACGGCAATATGGTTTCGCTCATTCAGAGCATTTACTACCCGTGGGGTTCGGGTTTTGTGCCGGATGATTTGGGATTCTGCCTTCAGAACCGGGGGCAGCTGTTCACGCTCAATCCCAATCACCTCAATAAATTGGAGCCCCACAAACGGCCTTTCCACACTATCATACCGGCGTTTTTAACCAGAGACGGAAAGCCGGTCTTTTCATTCGGAGTTATGGGTGGCGATTTTCAGCCCCAGGGACATTTACAGATACTGATGAATATAATTGATTTCGGTTATTCACCTCAACAGGCCGGTGAACAGCCGCGAGTTCGGCATTTTGAAAGCTCGACGCCGACGGGACAAAAAATGGCCGGCGGCGGCTCGGTAGGTTTTGAACGGCACATCCCGGAAGACGTTAAACTTAAACTTGCCAATATGGGGCACAAAGTCAGACCCGAGGTGGGAACGTTCGGGGGCTATCAGGGAATCTGGATGAAATTAAATCCAGGACGTTACTTCGGGGCCTCCGACCCTCGCAAAGACGGCTGCGCAGCAGGGTATTAAAGAGCCTCCCCAAACACCGGTGGTTTTGGAGATTGGGAGCTTATTATGGAAGCGAAAAAGGAACGTAAATGAATTTTCTAAAGAGGAAGAAAATTAATAGACTAAGACTTAAAATAGCGGCATGGGAAACTAAACAAATCATATCGGGCCTAATCATTTCATTACTAATTTTTCCCCTTTCAGAAGGCGCTATAAAATCGCGTGTAACGTTTCATCAATCTTCCAAACGTCTCGATCGTTACGACTATGTCGAAGTCTGCGTCGAAGTCGTTTCTCCTGATGAGGAAAATCCATTCACCGAAGTCACTCTCAGCGGAGAATTTGGTTTGACAGGCAAGTCCCTGAACAAAGTGGATGGTTTTTGCGATTCCGAGGACGGCAGTGTCTATCGTATTCGCTTCATGCCGACAGAGCCGGGCAGGTATGAATACACTATCCGTCTTCACGGCTCGGGGCTGGATGCGGGCAAAACCGGCTCTTTTACGGCGCGACAAGGCAAACGCAAGGGGATAGTACGGGTCGACAGCAGGTATCCATGGCACTTTGTCTGGGAGGGCACCGGAGAGCATTTCTTCTGGAACTCGACGACAACTTACTGGCTGTTAGGCTGGCGGAATGAATCCATCATCCGTGAATCTCTCGACCGGCTGGCAAAACTAAAGATTAATCGGATCCGGGTCGCACTTAATGGAAGGACCACAGATGGCATGCGCTGGAAGGAACCGCTGGCGATGCCCGGCGAACAGTTCCAATACCGCCTTGAGCCCTGGCCGGCAGCGAGGCCTGAGAATGTGCAAGACCCCGGCTACGATGTCACTCGATTCAATCTTGATCATTTTCGCAAGGCTGAACGAATGCTAAAATATGCCCGCGAGCGAAACATTATTGTCTCGCTAATCTTCCACCTTGACGGCAGGGACGCGGGAGTGGACCCCTTCGGCAAGGCCGCAATGGGAGGCGAAGATGAGCAGCGTTATTATCGTTATTGCGTCGCGCGTTTTGGAGCATTTGCCAATATTATGTGGGACGTCACAAATGAGTGGCACCTCTTTCGCAATGAGGCATGGGTCAATAAAATGGGTGCATTAATCAAGCAATGTGACCCCTATGACCACACAACCAGTGTTCACGGGACGGGGCACTTTCCGTTTCGCCAGTCACCCTGGTGCGACTATGCCATGTATCAATGCTGGGACGAGCACGGCAGCTATGAGTTCATGCTTAAGAACCGCCGCGAACAGGCACAGACCGGCCGGCCGATACCGCAGGTCAACGAAGAATATGGCTACGAAGATCATTATCCTTTCCCCTGGGGTGAAAAACGCAAATGGCCGCTCCGCATTGCCGAGTCCCGGCGTAAGCTGGCCTGGGAAATGACTATGGCCGGGTGCTTCCAAACCACCGGCGAACGCGCGAACGTCCTGGGCTACGGCGGCTGGATTACCGGGCGCGGTAACAGCGAGATGATTATGCTTAAAGGCTATGCGAGGATGAAAGAGTTCTTCGAGAAGCTGCCCTGGTGGCGGCTGGAACCTCGTACGGAACCGGCAACCGACTCTGCGATGTGTCTGGCGGAAGCGGGACGGCTTTACGTACTTTATTTACCCAACGGAGGACGGACCACCCTCACCCTCGAAGATGGGCCTTACAGCGTCACTCGATTCAACCCGCGTAACGGGTCCACTCTGAAACTAAAGGACGTGGTGCAGAAAAAATGGACATCTCCTCTTATGCCGGACACGGAGGACTGGGTTCTGCTGCTGAAAAAACAGTAAAAATTGACCGCAATGAGATGTGTCCCAAACGTGATTAAATAAGGCAGTCCAGCAGCCTGTGCAAGACACAGAACTAAAGACAGAGGACAGAGCATAGAAGAGAGATTATGATTTTTGACTTCCGGCTTCTGATTTCTGGTGTCGATTGGTTTGTTTTTTGTTATCTCCTCTATTGTTGCCTTTTAAACCACTACCGGGTAAAATGCAGCCAATTGTCGATTGACGATTGAAATCGAAAATCGGAAAATAACTGCGGGTCGGACTTCGACGAGCTCAGTCGAGTCGCAATAGACAAAAGCCTGCGATTTTGGGAATTCCCTTTATGAAATCCGATAGCATGAACCGACGGCAGTTTTTTAAGAGCTTGTGCGGCACAGCATTAGGAATAGCAAGTTTTCCGTACATCATTCCGTCATCGGCATTAGGCGCAAACGGAGCTGTGCCGCCCAGTGAAAAGATTGTGATGGGCTTTATCGGAGTGGGCAGTATGGGCGGCGGACATTTGCGGACCTTCCTGGGGTATAAGGACGTCCGGGTTGCTGGGGTTTGCGATCTTCGGGAAATATTTCGCCAAAAGGCCAGGGACAGGGTCAATAAGCACTATGGTGGCCAGGGATGCGAGACCTATCATGACTTTCGCGAAATGCTCGGCCGTAAAGATATCGACGCCGTAGCTGTTGTCACTCCCGACCACTGGCACTCATTAGTAGGTCTCGAAGCCGCCCGCAACGTCAAAGATATGTACTATGAAAAGCCCTTAAGTATGTCTGTCAGGGAAGACAAGGTCCTTCGGGATACGATAAATCGCTATGGCATCATATTTCAGTTTGGCACCCAGCAGCGCTCAGATGAGAGATTCCGTTTTGCCTGTGAACTGGTTCGCAACGAAAGAATCGGAAAACTCCACACGATTATGGTAAGCTCGCATCCCAGTCACCCTTGCCCGAATCAACCGACACAACCTGTGCCGGATAAGAAAGAGTTCGACTATGATACGTGGCTTGGCCCGGCGCCGTGGGCGCCTTACACATATGAACGTTGTGCTTCGCGGGCCATGGGAACGCTGGGAATGTGGACTTTCATTCACGATTATTCCTTAGGCGGCCTGGGCGGAGCGTGGGGAATTCACCACGTTGATATCGCCCAGTGGGGTAACGGAACCGACCACACCGGTCCGATTGAAATAGAAGGAACCGGCGTATTTCCCGAAGACGGATTCGTAGACACCGCCGTCGCATGGGAGATTGAACACAAATATGCCAACGGCGTCAAAATGATACACATGAACACCGCGACAGCTCTCAAGCGGGCCCCACAATTCTCACTCCACAAAAGCGTGGGCATTCTCTTCCTGGGCAGCGAAGGTTGGGTTTTTGTCTGCCGTGACCTGATTGAAGCCCACCCGAAATCATTGTTGACATCGACTATCGGACCCGATGAGATTCGTCTGCCTCGAAGTAATAATCATCGCCGTAATTTCATAGATTGCGTTAAGACCAGACAGAAAACGATTTGTCCCATCGAAACCGCTGTTCGCTCCGACACCATTTGCCACCAGGATGATATTGCCATAAGGCTGGGCCGAAAACTCAGATGGGACCCCGAAAGGGAAGAATTCATTAACGACGAAGAAGCTAACAGGATGTTGACGCGACCTATGCGGAGTCCATGGCACCTGTAATCGCCCTGCGGGGGTAATTTTTATATACGTCACTATAACTTAGAGCTTATCCGAATAACCGGATCGTTATGAGGCCGAGCGAAAAGGTCGAGGCAAGGCGGCAGGCCAAAAATGCTCGGAGGCGTGGTTTTCTCCACGTTGAGAACATTTTTTCACCGACAACGCAGGCATCGGGCTTTGCAGCCGGCCGCAATAGAGCGGGTTATTGGGATAGGCTCTTAATACGCTGCAGGATATCGTAAAATTTGTGTAAAGGTCATAAGGGCAGGAAATGAGACTGAAGTCGAAAAGTATCAAGATAACTTTATTTGCCATCTGGTGTTTCTCACTGCTAACGAGCGTTTCGGTAGCGGCCATTTCACCAGAGGAAAAAAAGAAGATAGAAAACGCTATACCGGAAAAGGCACCGGCTGTTCCGAAGCAGCCCCGAAAACTCCTGGTATTCAATCTGGATATTTGGGATGGCGTGGTGAGAAAAGGCCATACTTCAATCCCCTACGGTAACCTGGCGCTTGAAATGATGGGGCGAAAGACAAAGGCTTATGAAACGGTAGTTAGTGACGATATTGCTATGTTCAGACCCGAGAACCTTCTACAATTCGATGCGATATGCTTTAACAACACCACGGGTGTGCTTTTCCAGGACCCCGAACTCAAGAAAAGCCTCCTTGAATTTGTTAGTAATGGTAAGGGACTCGTTGGTATTCACGCCGCCGGTGCAACCTTTGTGCAGTGGCCGAAATACGACCAATGGCCGGAGTTCGGCGAAATGCTCGGAGGTTATGAAAATGGCGGCCATCCCTGGAAATCGAATGAATGGATAACCCTTAAGTTAGATGACCCAGGCCATCCAATCAACGCTGCCTTTAATGATATGGGCTTTAGAGTTAGCGACGAGGTATTTCAGTTCCAGAAACCTTATTCGCGTGACAAACTGCGGATTTTGTTGAGCATTGATATGACCAAAACCGAGATAATCAGCGGCCGGTATATATTGCCGGAACGTCTGGACCACGACTTCGCTATCAGTTGGGTACGCAGTTATGGAAAAGGCCGGGTTTTCTATTCCACGCTGGGCCATAATCCCCATATTTTTTGGAACCCGCTGATACTTCAGCATTATCTGGCAGGCATTCAATTCGCTCTTGGCGATTTAGTTGCTGATACTACTCCCAGTAACAAGCTGACTGACGAGATACGGACCAAGGACAAGTACAACCAGTAACCGAGTCCGATTCTGGCGAGTTTACTATCAGGTTTTTAAGTTCCAGGCATCCTGTTAGCAAAGACGGTATAAAATCAATTTCTATGCTCGCCTCGAATGAATCAATTCAGTGGAACGAAACAGAAAATGGCCTTGAGGTTACTTTCCCAAAAGAAAAACCATGCGACTATGCTTATGTCTTAAGAATTGTTCCTGAGGGTGATTTATAGTTGTTTGTTTCACAATGGGACGGAAGTGAAAAGCAAATTATGATTTAGCAGCTGTTGAGCGAATTATATATACTCTTGTAGGCGTCCAAAAGCACAGGTGTGATTTTGCAGTCTCTGCAGGCCCAGTGAAATAAAATTTTCCGCTCTTCGGCTCCAAGATTATTCGGAGCGTAGGGCTTGCGTATATACTCGTTTACGCAGCACGGCGGATAGCCGAAAAGGAAGCCTTCGAATCGCTGGGTTTGAGCTGATTTATCTATCGGCCTGTTTTCAAAGCGCTGTTCATACAACCCAGGGTAGGCAGGCAACCGGCTGAAAATAGTTTCAATAACTTCCTTGCCGGTCTTGACTGTTCGCCGGATTTGTTTTGTAAGCAGACCCGTTTGTTGCAATAATTCAAGACCGTCATCGGCCAGAGGTTTTTCCCATCTGCTTAATGGCTTGAGGCCTTCACAGGTAAGCAATGCCAGATATGCTAATTCAAAGTCGATTTCTTTAAGAGCCCGGACGCATATTTTAACCTCAGATGATTCGAAATCCAAATTTACGCCCCTGCATTTACTCTTCATCACATCAGCCTTGGTTTGGGTCGGTATGTTCCAGCCATTGCTCAAAAAACACAGTTAGGTCATCAATATCCACCCGGCAGTCTTGATTTAAATCTCCAGGTGGATATATAGTTCCCAAATCACCACATCGTCGCGGCATTTCTAAAATTTTTACCAAAAGGGCCACATCAATTCTGCCTTTTCCGTGAACGTCACCCGAATAGCTGAAAGAGCCGTGTTCCATATAGTGACACACAATAACAGGCACTTCAATAGAAAGACCAAGATTCGGATTTATGACCTGCCAGTAACCCATATTGACCGACTCGCCGCATATTTCACACCATTCAAGACCTCTTTGAAGGAAGTTTATCTTATATACTTCAGTTACGTCGGACCTGTATGGTTCGTAAACCGGAAGAGCGTCGATTACCTCGGTACATTGCCTCGCAAGTTCAACACCATCAGCAGTAAGGTCTTCGTCCTGGTCGGCATTGTAGAGGTTGTAGCCTGCCGCCAATTCTTCACTGTCCGTCAACAAATCTCTGTCAAGGTCGTTTCCATCTAAGGCCAACCGGTGCTCGTTAGGGTCATAAGGAAAATGAAGCTCAAGTGCTCGTAATAAAACAGCTACACCAATCCTTCCTGTATGCTCATCACCTTTATAACCAAACGAACCATGCTCCATATAATGCATGGCGATAAGAGGGCAATCCACACGTAAGCCTAAGCGTGGATTTACTATTCCCGCCGGCCCCATATTAACGGTCGCTCCGCAGATATCACAGGTCTCCAGACCAAACGTGGCAGTCAACCACTTATACGTTTGGTTTGGGTCTGTTACCTCCTCTTCCCAGGGCAATTGTTCGATAACAGCAGCGCAGCGCTGAGCCAATTCCATCCCATCAGGTATTTGATTGCGATTCTGGTCAGGCTTGAATACACGGTAACCAATCGCAAGCTCTTCCATGTTGGCGAGCAAATCTCTGTCCGCATCTTGACTAACAGACAATTGGTGCCTATCAGACGTATATTCAGCAAGAGTATAACTAAGGCTTATCCCTGTACCAAACGTAATTACAGCCGCAGAACCAGCCGCAATAGCCCGGTACTTGAACTTTTTACGTTTCCCGCGCTGTCTTTGATAAGCTCTTCTTAGTCTTTTCATTTCTTCCTCCTGACACAAAACTGTAGTGCCCCCTCAATCCTTTGACATTATACCAAATCAATCGGGCTTTTGTCCAGAAGTTTTGCCGACAGGGTGGGCACCGCCCACCTTTTCTTTGGTGGTGTGCAGTGCACACTCTACTCGGTAGACCATCCGGACAACTCGGTTCGTAGCAGAAAATTAGAAAAATAAAAAATTCGCAATTTTTTTTCAGTCTGGATTGGCTGGCGCCCAGAGTGATTTTATTGGACAGTTAAAAAAGTGATAAAGCCGGTTTGTTCGTTTGGACTATATATAGTAGTCGAAGCAAAGACGGCTACGCTATATGGTGGTTTGGGTTATAGGGCTTTATTCTTGTCGCTGCCTGCTTGGCTAAAGAAAAATTGTTTGCCCTGTCGATATTGCGTTGGTTGATCAGAATTTTTTACCAGTTTTGAGGGACCTGTAGATATGAGTAAAAGGGAGTTGATAGACTACATTTGCGAAATCAACAAAAGTGCCAAGCCGGAATTTCTCGCCAATTTTTCAGAAGAAGAACTCAACGCATATCTTGAGCATCTGATGGAGCTGGATTTGGACGAACTGGTTGTCTGCAACTAAGGGTATATAAGGTAGTGCCAAAGACCCTTGGGCTGTAACACTCGCACCTGCACAATTTCAAGTTTTCCGCTGCACAGAAATCCAGGAATGGAAACGATGCCCATCTTGGCTTGTTCGGCGGAGCCAAGACGCGACAGGAGGGTAAGAGCTTATCCGAATACCCGGGTCGTTATGAGGCCGAGCGAAAAGTTCGAGGCCAAGGCGGCAGGCCAAAAATGCTCGCCAGGCGTGGTTTTCTCCACGTTGAGAACATTTTTCACCGACAACGCAGCCATCGGGCTTTGCAGCCGGCCGCAATAGAGCGGATTATTGGGATAGGCTCTAAGCCTTCGGAGAGAGTTTGGTGCAAAAGGACCTGCTTAAATCACCGAATTCACATTTTCCGAAACCGGAACTCCGCAGAAGGATTGAAGTACCTAAAGTGAGCTAAAGTGACAGCGAAGCTGTCATTCTGAGCCCTTCGCTGCGCTCAAGGACAAGCTCAGCGAAGAATCTCTTATTCGTTGGCCAGATCCTTCGGCTTCGCCTCAGAGCCTGTCTTGGGCTTGTCGAAAGAATGACACTTAAGTTTCATTTTAGGCACTTTAGGCACTTCGAGGTCTTACTCGCTTCTGGATGACTGGGTAAAAAACACCGGTGGCGGCGCCTGGTCGGCGGTTACGATTGCCCTGGTCGGGATCTCGACGATGCTGTTTTGCTTAAACTCGAGCAGTACCGGCACAAAATCTCTCGGGATGCAAAAAACAAAGTCAATAAATTTTTCCCTGGCTCCATCTTTGAAGTCGTCGTTACGATCTATTTTTATCTCGGTGCTTACTTGTATCTCGTCCGCCGCCTTCAAGTGTCCAATCGGATAAATGTTTATTCCCGTACCAGCGAGTGGGTCGTCGCCGTATCCTTTTTGTTTACATATTAGTCTTAATTGAGGAAGTATAAATGCGCCGCCGTTTATGTTTGCTTTCGTGTTACTTACTGCTCTTTGTATTATTCCCACGCGCACTATTGTGGGCTGATAATCACTGCTGACCGGTCCTGGCATAGATATTGACTTACCGGTTGACTCATCCTTAAGTTTGCCCTGACGATTCAGCTGCGAAACAATTTGACCCACCTGCTCACTAAGGCTTTCGGGGGCCGGCCAGACAGCCTGTTTTGGCAAGCTTATCGCTGGAGTACTGCTGGTAAGGGTGGAAGTACCGGAAATCAGCCGGTTCAGGTGGACCTGGTCAAGGAAATCGGGATGAATAGTGGCAAAACTTCTTTTACCGCTGAGGCTGCCCTTGCTTATTATGCTGAACAGGCCCGTCGCAAAGCCATCGGCATTGAGCAAAACTTTGCTGCGTTTCCCGTCAAAGCGCTGATAAGGATACTTGTTTGATAAAGGTGCCATCCCAAGGGCGGTAAGCAAAAAACCCGATAGTAAAAGGCCTAAGAAAATTCCGCAAACAACCCGTCCGATACTCTCAGGCAAAAATCCCAAATCAACCGGCTGGCGAGTTAGAAACATCATACCTGTTTGCAGGGCTCCAAAGACTATAATGAATAGCAGCGCAAAACAGAGCGTCTGAGCCCAGGGAACAAGGGATAAGATCCTGCTGTTATCACCCCGGCCGATAAAGACATTTGCCAAAACCTCGAAGAAGCCAAACGCAGCTACACTTGCACAAATGGCAATTATTATCGTAGCGAATGCACTGATAAATGTGCCTTTGAAATATTGATAAGCAGCACATCCCAAAATTATTAACACTACAGCTAAGCTCGTCATTACAATATCTCCCATTTTTTGTGATTCGTGATTCGCCTCATAAGACACAATTAACAACCACTATTCACGAGCCACGACTCACTAACGACTATGTTGGTTTTTTCGTTTTGGGTCTTGAAAGCACCCGAATCATTTCATTTATTGTTACGGTTCCACTGATAACTCTTCTTAGGGCTTGTTCCTGCAAATAGAGCATTTTGGCACGTCTGAATTGCGTGCCGATTTCCGGCAGCGACCTCATTTGTATTAGAGCCTTTCTTAACTCGTTGTTCAGTGTGATAATCTCGAAAACGCCCATCCTGCCGAAATGCCCTGTCCCCTGGCATTTTTCGCACGTAGAGGCTTTGCCGCGTTTGTCGTACAGCACTTTACCGGCACGGTAAAGCACTTTGGTTTTTTCTGCGTTGATGTTAAACTTTTTGAAAAGTTCCTTGTCCGGCGTGTACGCCTGTTTGCATTCATCGCAGAGTTTTCTCAGCAGCCGCTGGTTACTTATGCCCAGAAGGGTCCCGGCGGCCAGATTCCTGTCACCGACAAATTTCAGCCATTTAGCAAATGCCTGTATCACACTATCTGCTTTGAGCGTAACATACATCAGTTTACCATCCGCGGCAGCCTTACAGGCTACCTGCGCCGACTCTGCATCCTCGCACTCACCAACACCAACAACATCCGGCCCCATTCTTACTAACGCCTGCAGCTTTTTAGCAAATGTCGTTGTACCTGTGTCGCTGAGATTAAACGCGTTTTGTGTTATATTCGGTATATTATAGGAAGCCTGTCTTTCAAGCGTGTTTATATGGTTAATAAAGGCATCATGATTTCGCAGAAATGCATAAAGTGTTGTTGTTATACCGCTTTTTGAAGGACCGCTTATGATAAATACACCCTGCTTTATCTCGTTAAATCTCCTTAACTGTTCGTACTGCTCGGGCATCAAGCCGATTTCGTTTAACCTTGGTAGGTCCTCATGTGTTATTTGTTTGAGTCTGACCTGTTCCCCGGCGGTTGAACCGGCCGTCGTTACTTCCCACTCAGTATAATTTTCGCCCCGAGCGACCTTAAAGGTACCTTTTTGTGGTTTTCGTTTTTCCTTGATATCCAAATCTGCAAGTTGCTTGACGAAGCGAATGAAATACTTCATCTGCTCTATGCCTGTACTTGGCTGTTGAAGAACTGCACCGTCAACATAGTAGGCCACCTTATAGTCTTGTGGTGTCGGGGAAAATGCAATACTGCTCGCCCTTCGCCAGAGGGCGTCGCTCAGAATTTCATAAGTTGTCTTATAACCGAAAAAGTCCGGCGTTCGCGGTTCAGGAATTGGAATTTCATTTCTGTTTGCTGATATAAAAGTACAGCTTTTGAGTTCCGTAAGTTTCTTTTCTTTGCTAACGAGCAGGTTCTTGATGTGGTCAACTGTCAGCACCTTATCAAAGTCCATAACCAAAGAATTCCGGTGCTTCACATAAGCCAGAGATGTTGCCCCGACAACTATCAAATAGATTAGCATCCCGGCAAAAAAGACTGGCGTAACAAGCCAGATTATTGTCCCCGCCGCCCCGGCGCCCAGGACAACTCCTGTCCAGAAAACCTCTTTTGTCTCGATTGCTTTGGCGTCCTCGAAAACCCACGTAAGCAGCGGCAGCCATCCAAAAAACATAACCAGGAAAATGATAAATTTGATTATTGATATGTAGCCGCCGTATCCGATAGCTGCTAATAATAAATCCGGCATAACATGCTCCGTTAAATCCTACAAAATGCCACTGGCAGTGGTCTTAATACCTTTTAGTGCCATTTTTAATTCTTCTATATTTGGTGCTTGTTTATATGCGTCCTTTGCGTCGATTGAACCGTCTTTCACTAATGCGCAAAGGTTATATGTAAGGTCCTGCATACCTTCCTGTTGAGAGCCTCGTATAACACTGGGCAAATCGGCTTCGCGCCCTTCGGATATGAATTTTCGGACAGACGCATTGGAAATTAGAACCTCCACAGCAGGTATCCTGTCAACGCCTTCATTCTGGCACGGTAGTAATACCTGGCTGACGACCGCTTTAACTGCAAGAGATAAAGTCTGTCTTACAAGGTCTCGTTCGTCTTGTGGGAACAGGTCCAATAGCCGGTGAATACACTGCGACGCATTTGCCGAATGCATCGTTCCGAAAACAAGATGCCCCGTTTCAGAAGCTCTCATGCCCGCGCTGACGGTTTTAGCATCCCGCATCTCACCTATGAAAACCACATCGGGGTCCTGGCGCATCAAATATGTTAAGGCCTCATCAAAATCTTTGACGTCAAGCCCGATTTCCCTTTGTGATACTATCGCTTTATCGTCCTTAAAAAGATACTCGATAGGGTCTTCGACCGTAATTATATGACAAGAGCGGGTGCGGTTTATGTGGTTTATCATCGATGCGATTGTCGTGGTTTTGCCGCAGCCCGTAGGTCCAACTACAAGAACCAGTCCCTGTCTGCCCTCACATATCTTCTCCAGTATCGGCGGCAAGTTCAGTTCTTCAAATGGTGGGATGTCTGTATTTACGCGTCGGGCCGCAAGGCTAATCATGCCTCGCTGGCGAAATATGTTCGTTCGGAAACGATGTTCACCCTCGAGCTCGTGGGCGAAGTCCAGGGTTCCATGCTCCAGGAAAAACTCCTTATGAGCAGGGCTAAGTATCTCGAAGACCAATTCTTCAATCCTTTTTACTGTCATTACTTCGCCGGTAGTTTTTTTCAACTCTCCGAAAATACGCAACTTCAGCGGCTGACCGACTTTCAGATGCAGGTCGCTCGCCCGCATTTTGATAGCTGCCTTGAAAAACTTGTTTAATTCCGGCTCATGCTCAAGGCTTGTTTGTTCATCAATAGGTTGTCCCGTGGACATAATTACAACTAACTCCAGAGCTTATAAACAAATTATTACTGCCACGACCGCCTTAATTATCGGTTGCGGCCCGGCAGAGTACTACTCTTACTATAAAATTTGTAAAGACAAACCCTTATATAGCTATATTATAAAATTTTAAGCACTTTGTCAACCTTGATGCTTGAACAATATTGATTTTCGCCACAAATTACAGGGCAATTCTTCCCCCTCCGTAACGGTAGGGGCGGTTCGCGACTCGTGATACGCAGCGACTTCGATGAGTAGGAACCACCCTTATTAAATGCCCGCTGTGCAGGTTTTTTCCAGCCTTGACCTGCCAACGGCGCCCCTTGAAGAAAAACTCTAATTCTTTTCAATTAAATATTTGACAATTCCCTTATATCTTGTTAGAGAATTGGGGACATTACACGGAAGTAGTCTAAATAGAGGGGTGGTCTTATGGAATTTGAGAAAAGAGAGCTTTCAGGCCGAGAAAAGGACGAAGCGTCAATAAAACTTCTCAGAAAGCTTCGGGAGCAGTTGTATTCCTCCGATGCATCGAACAGACGGCGGGCAGCTTATAAATTATCCTGGATGCAGGAGGATGGTTTAGACATCTTAAAAACCGCCTTGTTTGGTAATTGTCCCGTACCAACGAGAAACGCTGCTGCCTACGGCCTTAGAAAAATGCGAGGCAGGATGAAAAAAATAGCTCTGGAGGTTTTACAAAAGGGCCTGAAACATCACGACACTTCTACCAAGGAAATATGCAGAAACGCGCTACAGCTCTTAGGACAGAAAGTACCAAAAGTGGCTGTTCCCAGAAAACCACCGGTATCACACTTGACAATTAGGGAGATTCCGAGAAAAAGCAGCCCAAGGAGAAGAGTCGTTAACCGGCGAACACGCAGATAATGGCTTGCGAAAAATTCAGAAAACGGTTCTGCCCTCTGTCCTCTGAGCTTACGTCACCAATAGCAGTGTCAAAGTCATATAGATTGCGACGCTTATCGAATCGTTTGCGGTTGTAACTAACGGCCCGGAGCTTATAGCCGGGTCTATACCGATTCGGCGGAATAAAAACGGCAAAAACAAACCAAGCGTCGTCGCCACCATTATCGCTGAGAACATAGCCATTCCAAACGCAAAGACAAGATGGACAGACTTTATTGTGCTTTCCGGCGCTTTTAAGTAAAGTAAGAATCCACATGCCACACCGCCTATAACTCCGCAGCTCAATGCCACGAGAACGGCAATGCGCACTTCACGTGTAAAAACCTGACTTACTCTCAGTGCCACAAGGTGACCTGTTGCCAGTCCGGAAACCACAATCGCCGAGGTTTGCAGCCCGGCGTTTCCGCTTATAGCTGCAATCATAGGTACAAAAGCAAGCGCAGCGGTATAAACAATAGATGAATTTTCACCAAATTTTTCGTGGAAAAACATCAGGACCACAGCCGTTACCCCCGTCCCGATTAAACAGGGTAAAAGCCACGTCATTCGGATACGGGCTGCATTAAAAGCCGAAAACGTATCAAGCTCATCTGCGTCCGTACCTGCCATCGTGTACAGGTCCTCCGCGGCTTCTTCCTCCGCCACCTCGATGATACGGTCGGCGGTGATTCGCCCGACTAACTTATTGTCATTCTCCAGAACCGGAGCTACAATCAAATCATTCTTGCTGAATATATTCCGAACTTCCTCCTGGTCCATATCGACAGTAACGTAAATCGTATCGGGGTCAACTAAATCACCTATCTTCGTTTCTTCCGGCCGGATCAGCAGGAATCTAATCCTAACATCGCCAACAAATTTACCTGCCTTGTTCACAACATACACGGAAAAGAAGTCTTCATCAATCTCAGCAGCACGGATTTTATTGACCGCTTCGGCAACCGTGGCATCCTCGGACACACTTATCACAGCCGGGTCCATAATCCCGCCCGCCGAATCCTCCGAGTAGCTCATCAATTCTTTAATCTCAGCCGATTCCGCAGCAGGTATGCTTTCCAGCAGTGCAGCCCTTTCTTCTTCGGGCAGTTCCGAAAGAACATCGGCCGCGTCGTCAGGGTCAAGTTCGCTAAGAATGCTGCTCAGCTCCTCATCTTTTAGCAGCTCGAACAGCTCCGCCCTGGTCGCCTCATCAACCTTTTCCAGAACCTCAGCCGAAGTTGCTTTATTCATGGCATCGAAGATAATACGTCTTTGCTCGTTATCCACAAGCTCCACGACTTCGGCTATGTCACTGCTTCTCTGGTCGCTGAGCAACTCCCTCAGGGCCGAATTATCTCCCGATTCAAGTAAAGGCTTGATTTGTTGCACTAATTCTATTTGTTCATCCGCCATAAAATCACATCCGCTGTTCTTTTGGCGTTGTTCGTATCACACTTGGGACACGATTCACGAATTCACCCACCTCTGGCATAAAATAACCAAATTTCTTGTTCCAGGCAACAATTTTACACAAACAAACCACTTTTAATTTGTCACGCCTGTACGTCGAAGACCCCTTCCATTAGGAGCAAGCGTGCGTATCCGCATACCTAATGTTTCGATTGACACAAACGCTAAGAATGCTTTGTCCTTCCCACCTGCCCTGGAGCTTGTCCCCGGGAACTACTCACTTGACTAACAACAGGGGATCTCAGTTTATCCCCGGGAGCTACTCACCTGACTCGCAACAGGGGAACTAAGCTTACTTGCTTTCTTAGTTTACCCCCGGTGTAAGCCCACTTGCTTTTCTGCCGGGGGCCGGGGATCGGGGGCAGGGGACCAGGAACGCTTTCTTCTTCCCTCCAACCACTGGCCCTGCCAGTGGTAGTATTTAGCCCGGTCCTCTGGGCCAGGGTGCAAACGTGAGGATTTCTTCGTCCTTTCATCATCCTCTGGCCGGGGTTATATTTTCAACCGGCCTCTGGCCGCGGGTGAAAACTGTGGATCAACACTCCCCGTTTCACCTGTGTCCCTCGACGTATTTCATCCTCTCCCTCAGTGCCTTTTGGTCAAAACAGAACCGCTTATCATACCCCCTCGTCCAAACCCTTCCCTCATATCCAGATTTCTGTAGTGCCCTCCTCCCTGCATTCTTGTAGTAACCCACAAGCACACCGATTGGAACTTCAACATACTCACAAACAATATGCACATGATTCGAACATACCGCAATGGCGCGTATATTTTGTTTGAACCGCTTTGCCGCTTCCAGGATCCCCTCCCGCACAATCTCCCTTTCTTTGCGTCGCAAACGCACTGGCGGGATTTTAAGCTTCTCTTCGCAATCTATTTGCAGCGCAACATTGCTCTCCCCGGACTTCCCCATCCTTGACAAACCCCTCCTTTCTACCCTGCAACCAGGTTCCATAAGTCGTCCACGTTAACATATAACCTAACGTCTTCCTCATATTCGCATTCTACCCTCCGACCACTGGCCCCGCCAGTGGTTATATTTAGGCCCGGTCTCCGGCCGGGGGTGCCTACGCAAGGAACGCTTTGTCCTTCCCTGTCCTCTGGGCCGGGGTGCAAAATCAGTTTATCCCCGAGAACTACTCCCTTGACTTACTGCAGGGGACCAGGAACGCTTTCTTCTTCCCCAAACCACTGGCCCCGCCAGTGGTAGTATTTAGTCCCGTCCTCCGGGCGGGTGAGCAAATTCACGACTGGCTCCATTCAATGAGTAGCACTTCAGTAGTAATTATATGCTCATCTCTTGCTAAAGCTCTGCTGAGCCAGCCATGGTTTGGGAACTTGCCACGAATGGCATTACTTGCGATACTTCGCATGGTAACGTCATCAAGTGACCACACGTTCCTATATTCAGTAAGCAACTGCTTCACTACGTCCCATAGTTGGATTAAAGCGTCTTTCGGGATAATCCGTATCGTTCCCATTGACGACTCTGCCTCCGGAATGATCACAGCGATATGTGTCGCAATAATTCCCATCACTGTGTAACCAAGACTTTCGTATTCGGCTTTAGCACGTTCAATCTGGTTGTGAGCTTGTCCAATGTCGCTTGAGACAATGCTGGCTGGTTCTTCATCTTCGATCTTGGCCTCAATAACAAAAACCTCTTTGGTACTTCCAAAGGTTCCCTTCCATCGACAATCTGTTGCCGCTTGATGCCTTGGTCTTGTAGAAGTATATCCCAGCAACGAACCTAACTCTTCAACCCCAAGACAGAACATATTATGCTGGTTGGACGAGAGCTTTTCGCTCAACTGGTTGCACCAATTCTGAAAACGTGTCCCCCTTTGTCCCACCCGTTCAAGCAACTCATCAAAGCCCTGAATGATAGCGAAGGCATACTCATCCCTCTCTGATACTATTGGTCCTTCTGGTATAGCTCTTTCTCTATTGAGAGATGTTCTCATTCGATTAAACCATGCAGACTGTCCACCTCTGTTTATAGCATTTTCCAATATTCTCAGGGCCTCATCTTTTTCAAATGACTGTCCTTGAACTGATTGGAGATAGCGAGCTTTTGCCCAACACCAGCCGAGATAAGCCCCCATTTCGATCAGATTGTTCTCTCTTGCAGAATCCCAACATTTCTCGAATCTTTCTGCTGCTATATTGTAGTTTTGAGATTGGAACATTGCGGTCCAAGCTAATACCTCATCGGAGGAGAAGTCGCCGGAAGTCGTTTCGACCATTGCATCTGGGAGTCCTTCAATCGCCTCATTAAAATGACTATCAAACTGAGTAAAATTCCCATCCAAGAATTTAATCACATCAGTTTCCACCCTCTCTATATCCTCTTCCGCCATATCTTCTGCCATATCTATTTGGGCCATTATATTGCGGGGTAAACCCTGTCTATTTGAATCTCGCCCGAAGTGTGTGGCAAATCGCCGATCTGTCAACACATACACCGCATAGTCATCTGGTCCCCTGTTGCACCTTCCCAAAGCTTGCACTATTCTTTGATTCAATCGTCTTTTCATAAAGCCAGCGTCTCTAAGGTAACCACAGAGGAATTCTTCTTGCACATTGATAGCTCGTGGCAGCGTGGTCAATACGACCAATCTGCACTCATCCCCTTCAAAGTCCATGCCGTCAAATCTTCCTCCGACAAATAAATGACCTTTTTCGGCTTCTTTGAATTGCTCAATTTCATTTCCTAATGACGTGAGCTTCCACGTTGAATGACCCACTAATCCATTCTGGTTAAGCCACTGAGCGACGATCTGCTTATACTTTTCAGCTTCAGGCCCACTTGTGCAAAGCCAAACACTTTTAGGACATTTGCTCAGTGCAGCTAATATTACTCTCTCCAATCGCAAGGGAATGTCTTGGTCCTCAATACGATTCATGACGATAAGCCTTCTTCCATTCGTCTTCTCAGCAAATTCATCAGGCACAGGAATCTTATCTACTTGGCGGATACCTAATCGACGGCTGAGATCAGAAGGCTCACCTATTGTCGCGCTCATATAGAGTCTTTGAGTAGTGTTCAAATATTGATCGTTATTGATAAGAGGGTATACGTAGGGGCGAATCCATATTGTTCTTGCACTTATATATATGTTGGCTTCGCAAAGCATGTTTCGAAGCCTTCTCCACCTAAAACGGAGGTCTACGTTTGATTCCAACAATGGTGATGCATCAACAATTTCCCTAATTCGAGTGGAGATATGCCATTGATCGATAAACGAAAGGAGTTCAGGCGGTGTTGATGATAGGACATTCTCGTCAATAGCATCGTGCAATATCCTGTATTCAGGGTATCTGTTAATCAGTTCAGTTACTAAATCCTTAAAGAGAGGTGCATGGTCGTAGCAGTCTATTTCAACAGACCACAAAGAATGAAAACAATGTTCTGCCAAATGAGCATCATCCATAATCAACAGATCTGCGCTATCAACAACAGGATTCTGGTTGAAGTAAACCCAGTAGTTCATCAGGGCTACCTTTTGTGATCTATGATAGCTGCGTCTATCTCTTGCCGATATGCTTGGACCTGTCCCCTCCATGAGAACAGCTGGAATACCTAACTCCCTTGATTCAGACTCCATTTGGCGAGCTAATGTCTTGTTGGCACTCAATACAGCGACTTTGCGCTCCTCTCTCCTCCATGCTTCTGCAATCAGAAGCGCAATTAGAGTTTTCCCGGCTCCTGTCGGTAACTCAATTGCCAAATCAGCCTTGTCCTTATATTCGCTCGAATATTCTTGCAGGACATGAGCTTGTGCAGGCCAAAGTCCGGCAAACTTGGACGACTGTAAACTTACTAAGAACTGCGAATAGTCTTGACTGATTGACATGTGCCATTTCCTAAAATATATCTCTTTGATGCAAAACTCTCAAAAACTCGAAATTACCACCCAGGCCAACTAAAATCAAGCAGATTTCCCCAAAAAACCCCCAAAAATCGAAACCCCCGAGTTTACCCCCGGAAGCACTCACTTTGTATTCTGCCGGGGGTCGATATTTTTTTCCAATTAACTAATCACCAATTAACCAATTAACTAAAACCGTCTTTTGTCTCTCGTATCAAGTGCCGAGTCTCGGAGATTTTTTTCAAATCTACTTGAAATCAAACTCGAAATATGGTATAATACGCCTATGTTAGCCAGCAGGCTAACCCAAACCGCCAGTAGGCGAAGATGACATTTCAGTTTGCATGTCGTAAGCTGCAGCGCAGCAAGGATTTAGAGCCAGCCAGCCCCGTTAAATAATTCAATAGTAAATAGTAAATCAGAAGGATCTCCTCATGGCCACCGAACCCCAAATTTTATCCAGCTTGTCCCCGGTGTATGCTCACTTGCTTTCTTAGTTTACCCCCGATGTTAGCTCACTTGCTTTTCTGTCGGGGGCCGGGGATCTACCTCACTTGCTTTTCTGTCGGGGATCCAGATTAGTCAATTACCAATGAACCATGAACTATGAACCATTTACAAGAATCGAGAATCCAACTTTAGCTCACTTTAGGCACTTTAGGCACTTTAGCTCACTTTTCACTCCCTCGCCCCTCTACATCTGTCGAGAACCCTCTACAAATCAACTCTTTTTATGCAAAACAAACCCAATCTTGTCCGCCGTAGGCGGATTGCAAATGAACGTAAGTATCTTTTCACAAATGGCTTATGAAAATATAAGCGATTGGACACTTAGTGAAAACAAACCCAATTCAAACCCAATTTCCCAGAGGGTAAAATTGATGCAAAGTGTGTATTTACAAAGGATTATGAAGAAAATTGCGGCTAAGGGCTATGAAAAAACAAAGCCAAAACAAACCCAATTTCGTTAAAGGCCCAAAATGAACGTAAACGCTTTTTTACAAAAGGATTATGAAAATGAACCACCTTCAGGCTCCAAGAAAACAAAGCCAAAACAAACCCAATTTCCGAAAGGCCAAAATGAACAAAAAAAACCTGAAAAACCTGCAAATTTCTCCCCAAATTTTTATAATTTTAGTGATGAATTTTATTAATTTCAACCGCTGGTGAATCTCCGCCGTGCTGAAAGTCGAACATCCACTCCTATTTCAGCCCGCCGAAGCAGAAACTGACCATGTTACCTTCAGAAGTTGATGTGAAAGAATTGCACAGAGATATGACCTTTCATCCGCCGAAAAAGGTTTGATACGAAACTATCTTGCCGAATGTCAAGCCTGTCGCGACTTGGCTCCGCCACCCGATGTGTTAAGTCGCATCGCGGCGAAAGCGAACCAGGGCGGGCAGTTGTGCCCTCGGAAGTACTGATTGTCAGGATTAACCCTACTTTGCTTTTTTGGGCTTCTTCGGCTCTTTAGGTTTTTTCTCTTTTTTGGCTTTTGGAGCTTTTGGCCTTTTGGGCTTTTTAGTCTTTGTAGCAGTTTCGCCACCACCGCCGAGCATAAATGCCGCACCTGTTACCAAAACAGCTACCACAGCGACCCCACCCATAATAATCCAGATTAGACCCTGTATGCCTGCCAGAATCGAAGGCGTCACGCCTTTTAGACCTGCCACGGCCACGACCGTGGTATAAAGAACAACCACCAGAGGCAAAAACAGCAGCATCCCTAAGGTATTACTTTGCATATCCGGTGCCAGTTCGATATATGATGGTCGTGCTAATGCCTGGACATCTGGAGCAAGTTGAGGAGCTACAGGCTCTTCTTCGGCAAGCATTTGCTCCGCCTCAGCAGCCACTGCCGCTGCAGAGCCGCTTCCGACTTCGGCGGGAACTGGCTCCTGGCCTTCTTCCTCAGCCATGTAAATTTCATCAAGAATGCCACCTAATGAAGTATCATCAGCCTGCAGTGACAGGTCCAACAAACCTGAGCCGCTTCCGAAACTATCCAGATTTACATCTCCTTCGATCTCTTCCAACGGCACTTCAGGCGTTGTACCTGTTGGTACCGCAGTCTCGGCCAGCGTATCATCCGTTACCTCGTATTCACTGTCGGTTTCCCCGAGGACGCTGATTCCTTCACCAGTTAGTGCGGTGTCTGCGTCTGTCAATTCACTTGGCGCAACTGGCGCCCCGGTTTCCGGTGCCAAAAGAATCTCACTTGTGCCTGCCGCCTGTTCCGATGGTGCCAGTAGTTCCTCCTCCAAATCTTCAGGCGCCGGTGCTTCGAATTCCGGAGTCTCCGGTGACGGAGCCTCTGGTGAGAGCGCTTCGGATTCCAGAGCTTCGGATTCCAGAGCTTCGAGTTCAAGGGCTTGCTCTGATGGCATAACACCTGTGTCGGACATCAACGCTTCAACTTCCTCAACCTTAAAGAGCAAATTCGGGCCATCGCGAAACTCACGTAACTTGCCTTCCTTGACAATCTGTTTTAATTCCTCCTCTGTCTTATTGAGCTTCTCGGCGGCTTCTTGTAATGAGTAAAACATCCCAGCCATAATCACCTATCTCCTACAAGCTAACAACATGGCTTACGTGGTTTTTTAGCTTACCAAAAAAACTGGCTCTAACTTCAATTATTGTATCCTGAACGCTGGAGATATGCAACCTTTTTTTTGGTGAAAATACCGTAAATTGACAACTTAAAAGCCATTTTGAAACATTCCAGGCTGAAAAATATAAAAACAATCGCAAAATCTGCGGTTGTGCCTGTCGCGAATTGGCTCCGCCACTCGATGCATTAAGTCGCATCGCGGCGAGAGCGAGCCACGGCGGGCGTTTTGCCCATAACACATCGCGGCTGGGCCTATTCATGAGGCGCAGTAAATTATAATGGAAAAAGTCTCAAGATTATCGGAACACCGACATTTTGTCCTTGACGGGAAAGTGGTTGATTTGGTATAAATAAAATTGGTGAATTTTATACCTGCATAGACCAACATTTGTGGATTTTGGTCTTCTGAGGTGTGAAATTCTACAATTTTCCAAAGAGAGGAGGAGTTATCGTGAATCGTTTCAGGCGCAGAGTTGTAGCAAGAACTTTGTGCTTAATGCTGGAGATATTTTACATTTCAATTAACATCACATATTGGGTTTTTGAAGGAGGATTATTATGTGTAGAAAATTGATGTATTTGGTTTCTTTTACTTTGTTGCTGGGCTTAGTTCTGAATAGCGTGGCACAAAATACTGACCCGAGTCTTGTCGGTTGGTGGAAGTTTGAGGAAGCAAGCGGAACATTATATGACCAGAGCGATAATCATAATGACAGCACATCTTCTCAGGGCGTGCTTTATCAACAAACCGGTCAATCAGGGTACGCTCTGGGCTTTGATGGAATAGATGATTATATTGTAATAGGAGCTAATGGAAGACCAACTGATACATTTAGTTTTGGAGGATGGTTCAAAACATCATCTACACACGAAATTGATCCGGAATCAATCTCCGGCGTGGGTGGAGTAAATAATCAAAGATATGCATTCGACCCGCAACATGGAGGGGAATCAAATGGCGGAGCTGGACTATCTGTCGGAACAAATGGTATTCTAGTTTATGAGCATGGCAGTAACTATATGCCAGCAACTGCCGTATACCAGGCTGATATAGGAGATGATTGGAATCACATCATGGTAGTCTACAATAATAAACAACCAACAATTTACCTTAATGGTAGTGCGGTTCGTACAGGCTTTAGTTCTCCGAGAGAAATAGTATCTGCGCCTATTCAATTTGGTGGAATGGTGTATGGTTATTTTGAGGGCCTGATGGACGAGGTGCGTATCTACAACCGAGTGTTGTCGGCGGCCGAGATAAAAAAACTGGCAGCTCGTCCAAATGCATGGGGCCCCACCCCGACTGATGGCACCCTGTATATAGATACATGGGTGAGCCTGAGTTGGTCGCCGGGAGGTAATGCAGCCACACACGATGTGTACTTAGGTGACAATTTTGATGATGTGACTGCTGGAACTGAAAGCGTATTCCAAGGCAACCATGGCTCTACGTTCTTTGTTGTCGGCTTTCCCGGATTTCCTTATCCGGATGGGCTCGTTCCGGGTACGACTTACTACTGGCGAATCGATGAGGTCAATGACACCGAGCCGAATAGTCCGTGGAAAGGCAAGGTCTGGAGCTTCTCAATTCCACCCAAGACCGCCTATGCACCCGACCCGGCTAATGGTGCCGAATCTATAGCTGAGGATGCAAAGCTTAGCTGGACGGCTGGTTTCGGTTCGAAATTGCATTATGTCTACTTCGGTGATAATTTTGACGATGTGAACAGTGCCGACGGGGGTGCTCCAACGGGAACTGCGACCTATACTCCCGGCCCACTTAAATTGGCCAAGACTTACTACTGGCGGATCGATGAGTTTGATATTATCGAGACGCATAAAGGCAACGTCTGGAGCTTTACTACTCAGGGCGGCGTCGCGGGCCCGAACCCGGCTAATGGCGCTGTGGATGTAAAGCAGACACCGGTTCTGACCTGGTCACCGGGAGTCTATTCGGCTTCGCATCAGGTCTACTTCGGCACAGATAAAGAGGCCGTACGCAATGCCGATACCGGTTCGCCGGAGTACAAAGGTGCCGGGGACCTTGGTTCGGAGAGTTCTGAACACGGAAAACTCGAGTGGAATACCACCTACTATTGGCGTATTGATGAGATCAATAACGACAATCCCGACAGTCCGTGGACAGGCCCTGTCTGGAGCTTTACGACGGCCAACTTCCTTATCGTGGACGATTTTGAATCTTACAATGACCTTGACCCCGCCGATCCCGAGAACAACAGAATATTTAACGCCTGGATAGACGGATACGGCATCCCGACAAATGGCTCTCTCGTTGGTTATGACAATCCTCCCTTTGCCGAGCAAACTATCGTTCACAGTGGTAACCAGTCGATGCCATTATTCTACGACAATAGTGTTGGGTACTCAGAGGCAACTTTAATGCTGACTTATCCGCGTGACTGGACCGAGAATGGTGTTAGTACACTGACAATCTGGTTCAGAGGCAACTCGGCTAACGCTGCTGAGACGTTGTATGTTGCTCTCAACGGCAGCGCTGTGGTCAATCACGATAATCCAAATGCAGCGCAGGTCACTACCTGGACGGAGTGGACTATCGACCTGCAGGCATTCGCAGACCAGGGCGTGAACCTGGCCAATGTCAATACTATTGCCCTTGGTCTTGGCAATAAGAACAGCCCACAGGCTGGTGGTTCAGGTACAATGTACTTTGATGATATTCGTCTGTATGCTCCGGCACCGTAAGCCGGGATTTTAGTGGCAATTAAAATTACACGGTCGATATAGCAGATTTGCGTCACTTATACCTGCCTGCACTTGTTTGTTTCGCAGGCAGAGGTGCGGTAACGCAAGTACTGGCAATTCGGGGCCTATACCGAACAATCCGGTATTGGCCCCTTTCTTGTTGGTAATTGGTTATTGGTGAATGGTAAGGTAGGGAGACAAAAGGCCTTTTAATTGATTCAGTCATGGGCGGAGCTGCGATATTTTGTCTGCCCACAGCAGGTCTTTACCCCGTTAGAAATTAGACTTTTTTAGACACCATTATTTCTCGCTATAGACTTTCTAACGGGGTGAACGTGGAAAAACTTTTCGCTATGGACCTATAAAAGGTGTGTGTTCTCTCCTATACGCCCGCAATTGGCTCAGCAAAGGCCGTTTCGCGACTATTTGGGTTGAATTACAACAGCCTTTAGGGTATAATACTACCAGCAATTCAGGGACGGGGGGCTTCATCGAAGCACTAAGATTAAACTGAACTATTGCCTGCACCCCCGTGCTTTCTTGCGAAAGCAAGAATGGGGGTAACGCAGGCACAGGTGCGAATCCAAATGACCTGATTGTGAGGAGGGTGTTCATTGAGAAAAGCAAAAGTCAAACATTTTAGTGTCGTTTTTCTAAACCTGATGACTTTGAGAGTCGCCATTTGCATTCTGGGTTTAATCGCCAATATAGCTCGAACGAAGGCCAATGATCCGATAACTTTACTCAGCACTACCATAACCGAGGTAGAAACCAGCAGTGCCCCTGTTTTGGATAAGTCCAGAAAAGCCAAGCTCGAACCATATAGTCCAGATAGCACCACAAAAAAACAGCCCGTTAATTCCCAGGGTAAAGCCGAGCCCCCGCGCTTTCTTGTGAAAGCAACAGCGGGGGGCGAATGGGAAAGCATACAAATGCGTGTAACGGCCTATTGCCCGTGTCCGAAATGCTGCGGTGAATATTCAGACGGGGTAACGGCCTGCGGGCACGAGATACAGCCCGGTGATACCTTTGTGGCGGCAGATGGACGATACCCCTTCGGCACTGAAATGCTCATCCCCGGCTATAGCAACAGCCAGCCTGTACAAGTTCTCGACAGAGGCGGCGCCATCAAAGGAAACCGGCTCGACGTGTTTTTCGCCAATCATCAAGAGGCCCTGGAATGGGGCGTCAAGTACCTTGAGGTTAGGGTAAACCACAAATAGGAAAACAGGGAAGAGATTGCAAATCAACCAATTCCTTATTGTGGAAATGCCCTCCCGGAGTAACAAGAACTCCTTCCTTATCTGCATCTCTAATCCGGTTTATGCCGGTATGATTTTTATTGCAACCAGTACGTAAAACCAATCGTAGAAATTAAGAGCCTATCCAAATAACCCGCTCTATTGCGGCCAGCTGCAAAGCCCGATGCCTGCGTTGTCGGCCAAAAATGTTCTCAACGTGGAGAAAACCACGCCTCCGAGCATTTTTGGCCTGCCGTCTTGGCCTCGAACTTTTCGCTCGGCCTCATAACGACCCGGTCATTCGGATAAGCTCTAAGTGTGCTCGATATGCGCCGGCTTTGAATCTGGAGTGGCAATTACCGCTCCTTTACAGTCGCGGCTCTGCTTAGCGTAGCGATTGCAGGACTGAGGTATATTCGAGAGGGCTCAGCTTTTTTGTGAAAAAATGTTGTGATAGCGCGCTTTTTAGTGTAAACTACGCTGACATTTTCAGGGATGAAAATTGGATATTTTGACCTAATTTTATATTTTGACGCAGAGGTTTATTATGAAAGTAAATTTTAACAGAGCCGCCCTTAGCGAGGCCTTAGGTTTGCTGACGTCCGTCGTGCCGAGCCGAACGCCCAAGCCGATACTTCGATGCGTGCAAATCACTGCCGAGGAGAAAGAGGTTCGGATATGCGCGACGGATTTAGAGGTCGGTATCAACTATCTGGTCTCTGAGGTGCAGGTCGAAAAGGCAGGCGAGGTTATCGTACCGGCAGACCGGCTGGCGGCGATTGTGCGTGAAAGCGTTGACGAGGTCCTGCTATTAGAAGCCTCAAAGGGCACGTGTGAAATAAAAGGGGCTGACAGTCACTTTACGATTTACGGCCAGGAGCCGGGGCAGTATCCGGTGGTGCCAGGTTTCGACGGTACCGGTGAGATAAAGATTGCTTTGGGTAATCTTCAGGCTGGTATCGAGCAGTGCCTTTTCGCAACGGCCCGAGAAAGCAGCCGCTACGCTATTAACGGGGTGCTTTGGGAGATTAAGGACAAGAAGCTAATGCTGGTTGCCACAGACGGCAGAAGATTGGCACGGCGCAGAGTCAACCTAACTTCCGCCCCGGCGAAAGACAAAGCACCGGCGAATATCATAGTGCCGGCTAAGGCGATGGGACTATTAGATAAAGTCGGCAGCAATGAGAAAGACAGCGTTACAATTAAACTCGTCGATAACCAGATTCTAATAAGCTGTGCGAACGTTGTTATAAGCTCAAATCTTGTGGAAGGCAACTTTCCGAAGTACGAGGACATAATCCCGACCGATTACGACAAGAAGCTGATACTATCGACCGAGGGTGCGTTGAGTGCTGTTCGTCGTGCATCGCTGCTGACGAGTGAGGAGTCGAGGGGGATTAAGCTGTCAATCGGAAAGGACAAGCTGGTGTTTTCCGGCAGAGCGCCGGAGACGGGCGATGCGCAGGTGGATATGCCCATAGATTATAAAGGCGAGCCAATGGAAATCGGCTTTAATCCGCAGTTTTTGATAGATGTTCTGCGTGTTATCAAGACGCCGGAGTTCGAATTCGACTTAGGCCAGCCGGATAGACCGGGCCTGATAAAAAGCGGGACAAATTTCCTGTACGTTCTGATGCCCATCAATTTGGGATAGTCCATATCCGCCGGACGGAATCGGACTTATCAGTATCGTGAATTGTATCTCGTCCGGGATATGAGATACATTATGTGTGAAGAGGAACAATTACTACACAATGCCGTCGAGGGACGAAGAGCACGGAAATCTGACAGGACGGTCAGGTTGGGTGAAGTTGTCCAAAATTTTATGACCAAGTGGGTTTCGCCGCGGCAGGCAAGGTTTAGCGCGGTAGCTGAACTGTGGAGCCAACTGCTGCCTGCTGAACTTTGCCGGCACTGCGAAATTGTTGATTTTTCCGGCGGTCAGCTGAAGGTCAAGGTGGATTCGCCTGCATATAAGTACGAGCTGCAATTGTGCAGTTCGGAGATTCTTGAAGAGCTGCAACATCAGTGTCCGAGTGTTCGGCTAACGAAAATCAAATTCGTTGTCGCTTAAGCAGCGGTTTCCAACCGAGAGACCGAAAAAATTCGATAGTTTCTCGGTTGAAAGAGACGATATATAGAATAGAGGCAGAGAACCAGTATGCAAGACCACAAATATGATGCGAGCAACATAAAGATTCTTGGGGGTGTGGAGGCGGTGCGTAAACGACCTGATATGTATATCGGCGACCGCGGCACCGGAGGCATGCATCATCTGGTCTATGAGGTATTAGACAACTCCATCGACGAAGCATTGGCCGGGTTCTGTGACAACATAAACGTGCGCATCTATCCCGACGGCAGTTGCACGGTGGAAGATAACGGTCGAGGCATACCAATCGAAAAGCACAAAGAGGCCAAGACCAGCGCTCTGGAGGTTGTGCTGACGAAGCTGCACGCTGGGGGGAAGTTTGATAGCGACAGCTACAAAGTGGCCGGCGGTCTGCACGGTGTGGGAGTGAGTGTTGTCAATGCCCTGAGCGAATGGCTGGAAGCTGATGTGTATCGCGACGGAAAGCACTATCACTTCAAGTGCGTCAGAGGAATTGCCAAGAGTCGGGTGAAGGAAATCGGCCCGACCAATAAAAACGGCACAAAAATATCCTTCAGGCCAGACGAAGAGATATTCGGCGATACGGAATTTGCATACGACACGCTGCTGAAACGAATACGAGAGTTGGCTTATTTGAATGGCGGGCTGCAGATTAGCTTCAGGGACGACAGGAATAAGAAAAAAGAGGTCTTCAAATTTCAGGACGGGATTAAGGCTTTCATCAAACATCTTAACGAGGGCAAAGAGACCCTTCATAATGATGTCATCTACTTAGCCAGGGAAGACCAGAAGGCTAAGCTGAGCTGTGAAGTGGCGATGCAGTACAATGACGGTTATACTGAAAACTTGCTGGTATTTGCCAACAACATCCGTAATATCGACGGCGGGACGCATCTTTCAGGCTTTAAGACGGCGCTGACGCGGACGATGAACTATTACGCCAAAAGTAATAACCTGCTAAGGAACGGACAGGCGACAACAGGTGATGACCTGCGTGAGGGATTGACAGCAGTTGTGGCGGTGAAACTTGGGGACCCGCACTTTGAGGCCCAGACGAAAGTGCGGCTGACTAATCCGGAGGTTGGCAGTTTCGTTGAGACGACCGTCAATGAGCAATTGGGTCATTTTTTGGAAGAGCATCCGGCAGAGGCGAAACGGATTTTGAACAAGGCCATCCAGGCAGCGGCAGCCAGAGAAGCGGCGAGGAAGGCACGTGAACTGACAAGACGCAAAGGTGCGCTGAGCACTTCCAACCTTCCGGGCAAATTGTGGGACTGTGCGAGTAAGGAAAAGGCGAACACGGAGATATTCATTGTAGAAGGTGATTCGGCCGGGGGCTCGGCAAAGGCCGGGCGGGATAGATATATCCAGGCAATTTTGCCGTTGAAGGGGAAAATCCTAAATGTTGAAAAGGCCCGTATTGAAAAGATGTTGGCCCACGATGAAATCCGAACCATTATCAGCGCTTTGGGGACCGGTATCGGGACGGATGAGTTCAATTTGGGCAGGTGCAGATACGGTAAGATAATATTAATGACAGACGCCGACATCGATGGCGCGCATATTCGAACTCTGCTGCTGACGTTTTTCTTCAGGCAGATGCAGCAATTGTTTTTGGAGAATATGATTTATATTGCCCAGCCGCCCTTGTATGAGATTAAAGTCAAAGGTAAAAAGAAATCTGAATATATCCTGAGCGAAAATCAAATGCACAAGCGGATGATTGCCAGGGGTCTGGAAGGTACAGAACTTATCATCAGGGACGGTAAAAAAAGTGAAAAGGCACAGGCTGGCCGAGGCCGCTCTGTTAAAAGTAAAAAGGCGAGTTCTAACGGGGCCCGTGAAATTTGTGACAAAGAGCTGACTGAGCTTGTGAAGACCTTAGCTGAGGCCGAACGCATCATAAAGGTTTTGAGCAGACGTGGTATCAACTTCACCGATTTCATCCAGGCCTATTACAATCCGTCCAAAGGAGGACTGCCGCAGTTTCGTATCTGCACCGAAGGCCAGGATGAGATTTATTACGAAAGGGAGGAATACGAAAAACGTGTCGATGAGCTCAAAGAGCGGACCAAAGGTTTAGCAGAAGGTGAGGAGGAGGAATCAATTGCCGCCGAGGAGCTTCATGAGGTTGACCGCATCAATGAAATAGACAAGCAGCTCAAAAAGCAGTTCGGCTTAGACCTTAAGGATTTTCTATTAAAACCTGCTAAAGGTCTTTCAGGTGAAGTTGCACCCACGAAGTTTGAGCTGGTCAGCGGCGATGATAAATATGAGGCCGCATCGTTAGGGGACATCTGCGCAAGCATAAGGCAGATAGGCGGCAAAGGGATTGAGATAAAACGCTTCAAAGGTTTGGGCGAGATGAACGCCGATCAGTTATGGGAGACAACAATGAATCCACAGACACGCACTTTGCTGAGCGTCAAACTCGATGATGCCGGTGAAGCCGACCGGCTGTTCAGTATCTTAATGGGCAACGATGTGGAAAAACGCCGAAACTTCATCCGCGACCACGCTCTGGAGGTCCAGAACCTCGACGTTTAATTCGTATATCGTTTTGCGTGCAAAAGAAAACCCGCCGAGCAAATCGGCGGGTTAAACATTCTTGAGATTCCCGACTTAGCGGTCATTCAACTTCTACTGCACTTGCTGAGGGAATCTATCGGCGGCGGATTCTACTACTTCTACCAGTCCTCCCTCCATAGTACATATCTGTCGAGGAAGAACGGGATGGTTCACCCACGTTTTCACCCAGATAGGAATATGAAAGAAGCTGGGTCTTTTCAGTAAACTGGTCAAAATTGAGCTGGCCATTTGCGAAGTCATCGATGTCTGCCTTTTTAGCGCGAATAGTCAGAACCGTGGGCGATAAGGAGCCCGATCCGGAACCCGCAGGTTCAGTTGCGATGTACCTGCTGCGGCCACTGATGTATACTCGCGTGTCGAGCTGGCCAGATTGGCTTGCTTTCCCGGTGACCGTGAGAATCACCGACTCATCCGGTTTCAGGCCTCGGATGTTCGCCGCATGCTGCAATGTTTGGATAAGCGTCTCTTTCAACTCTTCGACCTTCTCGGCATCGTACTTTTCTTCCGGGCGTTCGCCGGTCCTGCGTACTCTACCGACTTCCTCGGGCGCATATATCTCCTGTCTCATCTGTGTCCAGAGTGGGTCGGTATCTTCCTCTTCGGTTTCCTTTTCTTCAGGCACTTCGGAGGGCGGTGAGAGCAGAAAATCAACTTTTATCAAAAAAAGTGTTCCGTAGCCCTGAATGTACATAGCCCCTGTAGAGCGGCTGTCCCAAGAAAAAGGCGTTGAGAGTCTTATCCTACTACCAGTAGTGAATCGTCCCGGAATCAGGTTCGACTCAGCCAATCTTTTGTCAAAGATACGGCACATGACAGTCATATCTTCCATCATCGTGACCATATCCTGCGGCATTATTTCTGCGGTGGGAATTACGAGGACTCTCCCGCCGTCGTACTGCCCTGTCGTGGCAATATTTAGCTGGATTAACTTTCCGTTCAAATCACTCAAAAGCGAAGGCAGTGTTTTGTCAGCTTCGCTGACTACTTGCTGAATCACTGCTGCCGGAGCGGTTGGAACTGCTGCCGGAGCGGTTGGAGCTGGGGCCGGAACGGTTTGGGCTGTAGTAGAAGCTGCCAGCATTAAATTGAGAACGATGGTAATAGTAATGGCTCTGATAAAAGATTTCATTTTTTTACTCCTCTAAATACATAACCTGTAATTCGTTAACTAACATAGGAAAATCTCCATCTGTTGACGAAATCGGCTAAAACACAGAGTGCTCTTCATGAGCAACCGGCCGCCCCTCGAGACCTGGAGAACCTTCCTTTCCGACTTTTGCATATGATGTGAAAATCCTGGTTCGTTCCCGAAACTGGTCAAAACTAAGCTCACCCTTTGCGAAGGCATCAATGTCTGACTTTTTCACACAAATGGTCAGAACCGTAGGCAGAAAGGAGCCAGTTTCGACTCCAGGTTCAGGTAGGACAACCCTGCGGCTTCTGCCTGTGCTTCTTCCGTAGATGTATGATTGTGTAACAGTCGCCATGCCAGATTGACTTTGGCCACCAATGACCGTGAGAATCACCGACTGGTCCGGTTTCAGGCCTCGGATGTTTGCAGCATGTTTCAGGGTTTTAGTAAGCGTCTCTTTCATCTCTTCGACCTTCTCGGCATCGTATTTTTCTTCCGGGCGGTCGTCGGACCTGCGTCTTCCGACCTCTTCGGGTGTATAAATCTCCTGTCTCATCTGTGTCCAGAGTGGGTCGTTATCTTCCTCTTCGGTTTCCTTTTCTTCCGGCGCTTCGGGTTGCGGTGAGAGCAGGATATTTACCTTCATCAAAAACAACGCTCCGAAATCCTCGAGGAAGATAGCTTCTATTGTGCCGCTATTGTGCCCAGAAAACGGAGTAAACCCAACAAACAAGCTTGCTCTTCCTGTAGTCAAATTCGCCTGGCTGAGTTTGTTATCAAAGATGCGCGACATTACGGTCATATCTTCGGTTATTGCAGCAAGGTCTTCTACTTTCAATTCGGCGGCAGGAATTACGATGACCGCTCTGCCACCGCTGTGCTGCCATGCCGGTATGCTGACTCGCGGTATTGCTAATTCGATTTTAGGAATCTGTAGTTCTACCTGCTTTTGCACCAGTTCTACCTGCTTTTGCACCTCCGCTGCAATCTCCGCTCCTTTTTGCGCCACCTTCGCTGCAATCTCAGCTTCTTTTTGCGCCACCTTCGCTTCAATCTCAGCCTTCTTTCTCTCAAGCTCTATTTCCTTTTCCGCAACTACGGCTTCTTTTGAGGCTGGTTGGCTTTCTTCCTCGGTGACGTTTTGGGCCAGGGCAAAGCCTGCTGTGATTAGATTGACGGCGACAAATACAATAATTGTCTGGGTTAAAGCTTTTTTCATTTTTTGCTCCTTTCGATTTAGGGATTTAAATTTTTCGATTCGTTTGGAATTGAGCTATCGGGTTGAGTATAAGACAATAGTTGTGCCATACCCTGTTTTGTGCGCAGCAGCTCGTCTTCGGTCTGGACGGCGAAGGTTGCAAAAGCATTGGTCAACTGGGCGTTGTCCCGCAGTCGATTCAGCTCTATCTGCTCAAAGGCTGCTGCTACCCATTGCCTGTCCTGTGTTTGGGCCGTATTGATGGACTCGATGAGCTCTTCGAGCAGTTGATTGGTCGCGGCACCGGAAGCAGCCAAGGTATATGCTGCAAACTGATTCAAATCGCCGCGATATTGCTGACTAAGCTCGTTTTTAAGCTGGGCATAACTGCTTGTCAGAACTAACTGCCAATATTGCTTCATCTCGTCAAGGAGGTTCCGGCGAATAGCCGGCTCGAGAGCAGCCTGGAGCTGTTCGGCATCCGGTCCTCGAGGGGCTGAGAGTCGGCCTGCAGCGTAACCGGCGATAATCAGCAGTACGGCTGCGGCGGCAATCTTAGTGAAGCTGTTCGTAGCTTTTAGCCAATCCATATACCAAATTCGCTTCCCGGTTGTTACCTTATTCGATTGTCCGGAGGCTTCAGTAAGCTTTGCAATGGTTGCATCGGTCAATTCCTGCGACGGGCCTGATGGGACCTGCTCATTATTGAGGGCTTTTACAGCTTTTTCTAAAATATTTTCATTTTCTTCCATAATACAACCTCACTTTTGCGCTTTCAGTGACAATTCAAAAGACTGTCGTAGTTTTGCCCTGGCGCGGTGCAGCAGCACACCAGCAGCATTTGTTTTAATTCCCAGGGCTTTGGCAATCTGCCGATAGCTCATATCATTTAGATATCGCATACAAAAGACCTGCGCCTCCTGCGGCGGCAGTTGAGTCAGCGACTCCCGCAGCCTGGCAGCCAGCTCCTGCTGCTGTGCCATTTGAGCCGGGCCCGGATTTGTGCTTGGCACAGCGTCCCAGTCAGCCGAGACGGCATTACAGTGCGACTGGCGAAATCGCCGGCGTAGCTGGTCTATTGCCCGTGTGGTGGCCAGCCGGGTCAAAAGACCAGAAAAATTCCGGACACGCTGACGCTGTGAGAGTTCCAGAGCACAAACAAAGGTCTCCTGGAAGCAGTCGGCGGCATCAGTGCGGTTTCCGAGCAGCCTGTAAGCGGTCTGCCACACAGCCGGGCCGTGTTTTTCGATAATTATCTGCCAGTCAATCACTTGTAAGCAAGTCTCCTTATTAAACGGCTGCCGTTGTTATATTATTAGTCGCTGGAGCCGCCTGTTTTATTACAGAAATTCTCGATACACGATTCTTCCTTTCGGGTCAATTATCAAGTATTAATAAAAAATATTTTTTATTTGATTTGCTGAAATTTTTTCTTGCAAAGCTTTTGGCGACATGGCAAAATTGCAGCATTCCAGCCTGCTGATGGAAAGCCTTTGGCGGGTCGAGATTTTTTTTGAGGGAGAACAGAATGACAGAAAAAGTCAAAAGCAAAAAATTAAACGCAGGAAGTTTTGTCTTTTGGCTTGATTCGGTTTCTCTTTTTGTCTTTGCCCTTCTTTTCATTTGCACAATGTCACTTACCGGGTGCGATAGTCAAAAAGCCGAGGTGGTTGGAACCGGCCAGGTCAAGAGCACACCTGCTGAGCAGAAGAAGGCCGATTTACTGAAGACACTCGACCGCAGATTTGAAAATCCCAACGCTCATTTCGAATTAGGTCAATTGTATCATGCCGAGAGGTCGTGGCGAAAAGCAGAGCGTCATTATAATGTAGCCTTGGGTTTTGACCCTACACACAGGGAGGCTCAAGCGGCAATGGTAAAGTTATTTTTCGATAGTGGGGATACTGCCAAGGCTAAAACTTATGCCGATATTTATATGAACCAGGTTGTTGATTCAGCGAGCGGTTCATACCGGCTTGGATTTGCGTTTCAGAAGCAGCTTCTTGATGAGTATGCGTTTGATTGCTACCAGCAGACACTTCGCCTGGCGCCTAATTCCGCCGGGGTTCACAGGCAGCTCGGCTACTATTATTTGAGCAAGAACGACAAAGTCCGGGCAGAGGAATATTTGAAGCGTAGTTTTCAGCTCGACCCTCTACAGCCGGAGGTGGCCGGTGAATTAGGCCGGCTCGGTGTGGAAGTAAGAATACCGCGTAAGGCCGAGAAGCGCACGAAGAAGCTGGACAAGATAGCCGAAGAGTCACGCAAAGAAGAGAAAGGATAGTGACAGGGCTCAACACCAGGCCGTAACGGTGTATGTTGGTACCCTCCGGGGTATCTATTGAGCATTAGCTTATATCTAAGAGGTATGGGACAGGAAATACGGTCTTTTTCATTGCCCCGTAGCGAAAGGATGCGCTGCGGGGTTTTTTAATTTACTATTTACTATTTACTATTTTCTATTTTCTACTTACTATTTTCCTTTGCTTGAAGTCTGTCTGCCGTGGATGGTGGATTTCCAGCTTGTACAGTCGATTTCCAATAGACCGTTGGGAGCAAATGCTGAAAATCAATAGGAGGTAATTGATGCCGAAGATGGGATTGCACATTGCGGATATTTTTGTATTGGGGTTATATCTTGTCGGGATAACTATTATTGGTGTCTGGGCGGCAAGGCGGATAAAGAATATTGCCGATTTCTTTATGCCCCGCAGATTCGGCAAAGTGATGATGATAACGCATGCTTTTGGGACGGGCACACATTCCGACCAGGCTGTCAGTGTAGCTTCAAAGAGCTTCACAAATGGGCTTTCGGGTATATGGTACCAGTGGCTGTGGTTGTTCGCGACGCCGTTTTACTGGTTGATTGCGCCGGTGATGCGACGTTTTCGTGCGATAACAACTGCGGATGTTTTTGAGGCGAGATTCAGCCCCAGTGTCGCGATGCTGTTTGCGGTTGTAGGGATGCTGAACCTTTCGATTAATATTGGCGTGATGCTCAAAGGGGCCGGTGCGGTTATTGACTCAAGTACGGCTGGTCTTGTTTCATCCAATATCGCTATCGCCGTGATGACGTTGATGTTTGTGATATATGGAGTGGCAGGCGGGCTTTCCGCAGCAATTATTACCGACTTCATCCAGGGGGTGTTGACAGTTGTTTTTTCTTTTGTCCTGCTTCCGTTTATTTTGAATGCAGTAGGCGGTTTGCAGGGTATTCACGAATCTATAACGGACCCAGGTATGTTGTCGCTTGTGGCTCCGGCGGAGATTGGATTTTTCTACATAGCGGTGATTGCCTTCAATGGTCTGGTGGGCATTGTGACCCAGCCTCACACTATGGGTAACTGTGCGGCCGGTAAGACCGAGATGGAAGGGCGGGTCGGTTGGATGTTTGGGAACTTCGTCAAGCGAGTGTGTACGATAGCGTGGTGTTTAACAGGGCTTGCGGCGGTTGTGTATTTTGCAGACCGTGATGTTGAGCCGGACCATATTTTTGGATTGGCAGCGGCAGAATTTCTGCCAAAGATACTGCCGGGGGTACTTGGGCTTTTCATAGCGGCTCTTTTGGCTTCTGTGATGAGTTCATGTGATTCATTTATGATAGCATCATCAGGTTTGTTTACAAAAAATATTTACAAACGTCTTTTGCCTGGAAGAACTGCAAAACATTATGTTTTTGTAGCTCGAGCTGCATCACTGATAATCGTTGCCGGCGGCGTAGTTTTTGCATATCGGCTTGAGGGTGTTGTGGAAGGACTCGAGATATTCTGGAAGATCTCGCCAATGATGGGTATTGCGTTCTGGCTGGGTCTTTTCTGGCGCCGCACAACTGCAACCGGGGCCTGGGCGTCAACACTTACGGCATTCGGAGTGTGGTGGCTGACGACACAGGAGTTTTTCATCTCGTGGCTCGGCAGCCTTTCGATGGCCGAGTCTCTGACGTTCGTTTTTGTAAAGAACGGAGCGGCAGAGGTTTACTTGCCGTGGCAGATGGTTTTCTATTTGTCGGCTGGGACAATTGTCGGAATCGTTGTAAGTCTGTTCACCAGGCCTGTGTCTAAGGAAAAACTCGATAATTTCTATGCGCTGGTGCGAACACCTATCAAGCCGGGCGAAGAAGTATCTGTGCCCTGCACTCTGCCGGATGATGCTGAGGTTCCGGAGAAAAGAAATATCTTTCCAAACACCAGTCTGGAAATAGTAATTCCATCACGTACATCAGTGGTCGGTTTCTTAGCCGGCTGGGCGTGTGTGGCAGCGATTATTTATTCAGTTTATCTGATAGCAAGATAGCAAAGATTTAATCAATACTCGATGCTCGTAGTTGGAATAGAAATGGGCGGCGGCCCGGCAACCGTATCCGCGAGGTTTGCCCCTGAGGTGATGGAAAGTGTTTACAACAAATAGCATCAGATTTGGAGAAGCCAAATGGAAAATCTCACATTTTACATTTTAGATGTATTCGCAGAAGAGAAATACGCGGGTAATCAACTTGCGGTCGTTCGTGATGCAGCCGCGCTGTCGGCTGGAACGATGCAAAAGATTACTAAAGAGATGAACTATTCGGAGACAACTTTTATTTTGTCCGATGACCAGAGAAACGGCGGATATGACGTTCGCATTTTTACGCCGGAAGAAGAAGTACCTTTTGCCGGCCATCCGACGCTGGGAACCGCCTATGTCATACAGAATGAAATTATAAAAGAACCGGCCGGGACAATAATCTTAAACTTGAAGGCAGGCCGGATACCTGTCACTTTCCAGAACACTCGCGAAGGTGAAGATATCCTTTGGATGAAGCAGATGACTCCGGTCTTCGGTAAGGTTTTTGACGCAGACGATATTGTACGGGTTTTGACGGTTGAGAGAGAGGACATCGATGAAAGATTCCCGGTACAGGATGTATCTACCGGCTTGCCTTTCATTATAGTTCCGCTTAGAACTCTGGATGCCGTAAAAAGGGCAAGAGTAAAAAAAGATGAGCTGTTAAAGCTGATTGAAGATACACAAGCCAAGATGTTCCTAATTTTTTGCCCTGAGACGTACGAGCGGGATAGGGATTTAAATGTAAGGGTGTTTTGCGACTACTACGGTATTCCGGAGGACCCTGCGACAGGAAGTGGAAACGGCTGCCTGGCTGGATATTTAGTGAAACATCGTTATTTTGGAAGTGACGAAATTGATATTCGGGTCGAACAGGGTTATGAAATCGGCAGACCTTCATTGCTTTATCTAAAAGCAGAACAAAAACAAAGTCAAACAGATGTATCTGTCGGTGGAAAGGTCATAATGGTCGCCAAAGGAGAATTGACTTGAAGCGCAGTTAGAGCAGCAAGGGGAATTCAAGATGGAACAATATAAGATAGATTTTGAATCGATGCCTTGGGAGAGAACGGCTGTTGGTGTTAAAGTCAAGGCTTATGAACGAAATGGAAGAAAGCTGCGCTTAGTGGAGTTTACAAGAGAATTTATCGAGCCTGATTGGTGTACTAAAGGACATATAGGATATATTTTGGAAGGGCAAATGGAAATAGACTTCGATGGGAAAGTAGTTGTGTTCAATTCGGGTGATGGTCTGTTTATACCGGCTGGCGACAAACATAAAGGCCGTATTCTTACAGATGTATTGAAAATCATCCTGGTAGAAGATATTTGACTTTTAACAAATAGATAAAGAGCATAGGAAACATTTGGAGTAGATTTATGAGTGCGAAATCTGAACAGGCGGTCAAGAGATTCAGGAATGGTTTTAATTGCTCTCAGGCGGTATTAGGCAGTTATTGTGAACAGTTTGGTCTTGAATGCGGGAAGGCATTTAAAGTGGCAACAGGATTTGGCGGCGGAATGCGTATGGGGAGTACGTGCGGGGCAGTTACAGGAGCCTTGATGGTTCTCGGATTAAAATATGGGAACAGCACTGCGGAAGACAAGGAAGGAAAAGCGAATACATACAAAAAAGTTGAAGAATACACAAAGCGTTTCAAGGCTCGGAACGGCTCTGTCACTTGCAGGGAGCTGCTTGGTTGTGATTTAACTACGCCGGAGGGTATGAAAGAGGCAAAAGACAAAAATCTCTTTTCTTCGATATGCCCAAAGATAGTGCAGGATGCAGTTGAAATTCTTGAAGAGATGATGGCGGAAGATAGTTAAAGTCTTTGAACCAGGGTCAAGAGTATATGTTGGAGATACTTAAAGCTGAAAGTGGTGAAAATCTTGAGTGGGTTCGAGAACTTTTTGGTGAATATGCGGATACGCTCGATTTTGGTTTAGATTTTCAGAATTTTGAAGAAGAATTAGCTAATCTTCCGGGCGATTACATCCGGCCGGCGGGACGCCTTTTGCTCGCTACATATAAAGGAAAACCTGTTGGGTGTGTCGGGCTAAGAATGCTAAGTGATGGCGTATGCGAGATGAAAAGACTATACGTTAAAGAACGTTTTCGCCGTATGGGGATTGGCAGAGCGTTAGCCGAAGCTGTTATTGAGGAAGCACGAAAAATTGGCTATAACTATATGCGGTTAGACACGGTTCCATCAATGGATGTGGCAAGGGCGCTGTATGCTTCTGTCGGATTTAAGCAGACCAGTCCATATCGATACAATCCGATAGAGGGTGCTGTCTTTATGGAGCTAAGGCTGGTGTAAGAATTTGAAAGCAGGGTATATATTAAGGAAGGGGAAACTATGAACAAGACAAAATACCGGATTTTCATTGGACTTATATGGATGTTCACGGTGGGATCGGTTCTGGGTGCTGAGACGGTCTATGATATTCGTGATTACGGGGCCAAGGCCGACGGAAAAACGCTGTGCACCAAATCCATCCAAAGGGCAATAGACCAATGCGCTAAAGACGGCGGCGGGACTGTTTATCTGGGGCAAGGGATTTTTCTGTCCGGCACTATCTATATGAAAAGCGGTGTAACGCTCAAACTCGACGTTGCCTGTACGTTGTTGGGCAGCAAAAATCTGAAAGATTATCCAGAGACTGTACCGGCCTTTAGGTCGTACACCGACAACTATACGGACAAGAGTCTGATTTACGGCGAAAAACTGGAGCGAATAGCCATCACCGGAAGTGGTATCATAGATGGCCAGGGAAGTTCGTTCAAAGGGCCATATAAGGTGCGCCCCTATATAATTCGATTTATTCAATGTCGAAACGTCACGGTAAAGGATGTAACCATCAGGAACTCGCCGATGTGGGTGCAGCATTATTTAGCCTGTGACGACGTGCACATCAGCGGAATCACGGTCAGAAGTGTTGTCAACGCCAACAACGACGGTATCAATATCGACTCCTGCGAGAGGGTCATCATTTCAGACTGTAACATCCGTTCAGGAGATGATGCCATCGTGCTTAAGAGCACATCAGCGCGGACGTGCAGAAATGTAACGGTCAGTAACTGCATTTTGAGCACCCGCTGTAACGCGCTGAAGATGGGCACGGAATCCAATGGGGGTTTTGAGAATATCGTTATTACCGGTTGTTCGATTTATGATACCCGTCTGGCTGGTATAGCGCTGGAGATAGTGGACGGCGGCACGATGGACGGCATCGTTGTCTCGAATATCACAATGAACAAAATCGGAGCGCCGATATTTTTACGGTTAGGCAATCGCGCTCGGTCCTTCAAGAAAGATATGAAGAAACCCGGCATCGGCATAATGCGAAACATTACGATAAGCAATATCGAAGCGACCGGCGCCAATGCGACCGGCTGTGCGATTTCCGGGCTGCCGGAGGCAAAGATAGAGAACGTTACGCTTAGCAACATTCGGCTTTCGTTTGCCGGTGGCGGAACCAAGGAGGACGCCGGCCGAGCCGTCCCTGAGAAGCCCGAAGCCTATCCGGAGTACTCGATGTTCGACAGACTGCCGGCTTACGGGCTTTATTGCCGTCATCTTAAGGGCTTAAAGCTGCTCAATGTGCAGCTTCAATTGGCAAATAGTGACCAGCGTCACGGGGTTGTCCTAAAAGATGTTGAAGATGTGTTAATCGATGGTCTGGATGGTCCATCCTCGCCGGCGACCGATTCGATAATTCATATGACCGATGTCAAAAAGGTTTTTATTCGCGACAATGATAACTGAGTGTTTAAGCGTTGATTGAATGATGGAGAATGAATTTATGATTTTAGGGAAGTATTCCTTTGGAATTGGTGACAGGTTTTCTCATCAGGGCAAACCACAATTAGCCGCTTTGATAAATGCGAAAGAACAGGGTTTTGACATTACACCTGTTTGGAACAAATCCCACAGGGAGCATACTATCATCGGAACAAACCCGGCGGATACGCGTAAAGAGGCCGACGATGCGGTAGCGGCCTATGGATGGGATGGGTCGTATTTCGTGGATGCCGACCATATCGGACTGAATAATGTTGATGGATTCATCGAGCCCAGCGATTTTTTTACACTTGATGTTGCTGATTATATTGGCAAAACAGCAAACAAAGCCGATGTGAATTCCTTTGTTCAAAAGCATAAAAAATATATTGGCTCACTTGCAATTGATGGTATTGATGAGACTTTTAATATTAGCGAAGAACAAATCAAAGCAATAGCAGATAAGTTTCTGTTGGCGGTTAAGCAGGCGGGCAAAACCTATCGACATATTACAACGGCTAAAAGCACAGATAACTTCATTACGGAAGTCTCAATGGATGAGACCGACCAGCCGCAGACGCCGGTGGAGATGTTCTTTATCTTAGCGGCTATTGCCGACGAAGGGATTCCAGCCCAAACGATTGCACCGAAATTCACAGGCCGGTTCAACAAAGGAGTGGATTACGTTGGTGACGTTACAGGTTTTGCAAAAGAATTTGAAGAGGACGTGGCGGTGCTTGCTTTTGCAGTCAAAGAATTCGGTCTGCCTGAAAATCTGAAACTTAGCATTCACTCGGCTTCTGACAAGTTCTCGATTTATGGGCCAATAGCCAAGGCGCTGAAGAAATTCGATGCCGGGCTGCACATTAAGACAGCGGGCACAACATGGTTGGAAGAACTCATCGGCTTGGCAGCGGCCGGCGGAAATGGATTATCAATTGCAAAAGAGGTTTACGCCGGGGCGCTATCGCGGATGGATGAGCTTTGTGGGCCGTATGAGACAGTTATTGATATCGACAGAGAAAAACTGCCGACTGCGCAAGAGGTTGACAAATGGGATGGCGAAAGATTCGCCTCAGTGCTGCGACACGACCAATCTTGTGAACATTACAATCTCAATTTCCGGCAGCTTCTTCACGTTGCGTACAAAGTCGCTGCTGAGATGGGGACACGCTTTTCGGATGCGCTTAAGAAATATGAAAATATCATCGCACAGAACGTAACAGAGAACATCTATGAACGGCATATAAGGCCGCTCTTTATTGAATAACAAATATCGGAGGTAAAAGCACCCATTATTACGTTCGAGGAGCCGGGGTAATTGTGCAGAAAAGGCCGAAGGGCTGCCGATATAGATTACGTCCATTGTCGGATGGCAGCTTTAAGTGCGCAAGGTATGCTTTTTTTATCGGACCCGACTAAGAACAATAGTTGTGAAAAAGAAGAAATCATATAAGAGAGTCTCAGAAGGCCAAACAACGCGTTCTAGCGCCGGGACGGCTCTGTGCTGCCTCGGGATAGGTGTGTGCTTAGTTGTTTTGTGCAGTTGTCTTAGCTTCGATATTGGTGATTGGCCGAGCAGGTTTGTGTATCCTCATAATAGCCCCGTTGCTAACTGGTGCGGGACGGCAGGAGCATTCTGTGCGTACTATCTGCTGTATTATATTGGGCCCGGGGTGTTTGTGATATTAGTGTCGGGAATTTGTTTTCTGGTTGCCAGGCTCGCACATAAACCGACAGGTCAACCGATTTTGCGGACAATCGGTTTAGGACTGATGACCGTGGCGGCTTCGATGACTTTCCAGTGCTTATGGCCTTATCGGTTCTTTGGCTTCCCTATGGGTTCAGGCGGGGTGTTGGGCATCGGGGCGGCGCAGTTTCTGCGAAGCCATTTTGCATCGCTGGGCACTTTCATATTGGTGGCAGCTATCTGGGTAGTTGGAATTCTTCTATCAGCGGATAATTTTATTTTGAGATTTTTGGGTTGGCTTGATTTTGGGGCAAAAAGGGCATTTGGTGCTGTTGTACCGGCGTGGTCGGTGACAAAGCGATCCGCCATAGTCGGACAGGGGCTGAACGATATATGGCAGAAACTAAGTGCCAGGCAAAAGCCATTGGTTATCGAAAGTAAAACACCCAGACTGTCGGACGTTGGCACGGTTAAACGGTTGGAAAATATTCCGGTGAAACTTTCCACCGTTGAAGAGGTCAGACGTCCAAGCCCTCCTGTATCCAAAAGTTCGGTGGTTCAGCCGTCCTACGAGGATTATGAACTCCCGCCGGTGGAGTTGTTGGCTGAGCCGGAGTATAGTTATTCCGCGGTGCAGGAGAAGGTCGTCAAGGCCAAGGCGATGGCTTTGGAGAGGCTGCTGTCGGAGTTTAATATCAACGCGCGGGTGGTTGCGGCCGAGACAGGCCCGGTCATAACAATGTTTGAGCTGGAGCTTGCGGCCGGTGTGAAGGTCAGCCAGATAGCGGCGCTGGCAAACGATATGGCTCGTGCGCTGGGCGTCGGTGCGGTCCGGGTTGTGGCCCCCCTGCCGGGTAAGCATACGATAGGCATTGAGGTACCAAACAGCGAAAAAGAAAAAGTTCGTATGAAGAGTATGATGGAATTAGCGGGCAGCAAGCCGCGGAAGATGCAGATACCACTGTTTTTAGGCAAGGACTCTTCCGGAGAAGCACTCGTTTCGGACCTTACCAAGATGCCGCATTTACTTATCGCCGGGACGACCGGCTCGGGTAAAAGTGTATGTATAAACAGTATCATAACAGGCATATTGCTTACGAAAAGGCCGGACGAGGTAAAGATGATTTTGATTGACCCGAAGATGGTCGAGATGACGGCGTTTAATACTATTCCGCACCTGATGTGTCCGATAGTTACCGAAACTCAAACGGCTGTTCAGATACTTGAATGGGCCACTGTGAAGATGGATGAACGTTATGCCCTGCTGGCCGAGGCAAAGGTTAAGAATGTTGCTGAGTATAACAGGCTCGGTGCCGAGGAGGTCATTAAGCGGTTTGACCCGAGCAGTGCCGAGGAAGAAGCAAAGATTCCAAAGAGATTACAGTATATTGTGATAGTAATCGATGAGCTTGCAGATTTGATGATGACGGCACCGAAAGAGATAGAAGCTTATATCGTTCGCCTCGCACAGAAGAGCCGGGCGGTCGGTATTCATATTGTCTTAGCTACTCAGCGGCCTCAGGCAACGGTTGTCACGGGGCTGATAAAATCAAATATGCCGACCAGGATTGGTTTCCGTGTTGCGGCGAGGATGGACAGCCGAATTATCCTCGACCAGAACGGAGCGGAAACGCTGCTCGGTGAGGGTGATATGCTGTTTCTAAAACCCGGTACGAGTGATTTGATCCGTGCTCAGGGCACTTTCGTCGATGAGACGGAGATAAAGCGAATTGTCAAGCATCTTAAGGATGTTGCCGAGCCGCAATTCCATCCTGAGCTGACTCAGCTCAAGAAGCTGGACGCGTCTGAAATGGTAAAAGACGAGCTGTTCGACGATGCGGTTCGGATTATTCTGGAAACAGGGCGTGGAAGTGTGTCGCTGCTTCAGCGAAGATTGAGTGTCGGCTATGCCAGGGCTTCACGCATAATCGAGATGATGGCCGGGGCGGGAATACTCGGCGAGTATAAGGGCAGCCAGGCACGTGAAATTACGATGACGTTAGAGGAGTATGATCGTGTCCGTGAGCAGATGGAAGCGGAGAATCAGCCGGAGGAATCCCAAAGCGAGAGCTCATCGGAGCCGGCTTATGTAAGTGAGGGGCAGCGAGAGTACGTCTCAACCGATAATGCGGATGAGTAATATCTCGCATCCATGCGTCGGGACGAAGCTAAGAGCTTATCCAAATAACCGGGTCGTTATGAGGCCGAGCGAAAAGTTCGAGGCCAAGGCGGCAGGCCAAAAATGCTCGGAGGCGTGGTTTTCTCCACGTTGAGAACGTTTTTGGCCGACAACGCAGGCATCGGGCTTTGCAGCCGGCCGCAATAGAGCGGGTTATTTGGATAGGCTCTAAGATTGCTGCGAAAGTACCATCCAACACTTTTTGTTTCATTAGACGTCTGCAAATTCGACAGGCGGGTTCAAATCTGGTAAACTTTCCCAATTATGAGCACAGACCTCAAAGAAAAAATACTCAGCGAGCTTGAACAGATAGTTGTGGGGATGAAGCAGAAGAAGTATCTGGGGGGCTATATTTTTCATTTTATCCACGTAAAAAATGCTACGGAGATTTCTCAAATTACCCCCCTGAGCAGAACCTTTAGAGAGCAACTGGCTGAGCAAAACTACTATATCTCCCATCTTGAAACCCATAACATATTGACCGACAAAGATGGAACGGTCAAGTACGTGTTCGGACTGGGGGACGGCAACAGGATTGAGACTGTGCTGTTGCTCGACGACAGTCGAAAGACGCTTTGCGTTTCGACTCAGGTCGGCTGTGTGATGAAATGCGTGTTCTGTGCCACCGGAAAGATAAGGTTTCGGCGAAACCTTACGGCAGGGGAAATCGTTGACCAGGTAAACACCGTCCAGAAGGACACCGGCAGAATCAGCAATGTCGTGTATATGGGAATGGGCGAACCGCTTGAGAATTACGAGGCGGTAGTCAAGTCGATGCGGATACTTAACGAACCGGCAGGTAAGAACATCGGCATAAGGCATTTGACTATCAGCACGTGCGGCATAGCTCCGGCTATAAAAAAGCTGGCGGATGAAGATTTACATCCCCGCCTGGCAGTCTCGCTGAATGCTCCAACGGATGATTTACGAAGCAAGTTGATGCCTATGAACAAGAAATATCCGATTGTGAAACTGCTCAATACGGTGAAAACCTATCAACAAAAAACAAAAGAGCGTGTTACTTTTGAGTATGTTATGATAAAAGGACTGAACGATTCGACGCTACACGCCGAACTGCTTGTAAAATTGCTGCGAGGTATCAAGTGTAATGTGAACCTCATCGAATATAATTCTCACGCCGGCTGCAAATTCACAGGCAGCAGCAGAGAAAAAATGTCGGCGTTCTCCAAAGTTATTGAAAAGGCCGGCATCGAGACTACGATACGATTAAAGAAGGGCAGCAGTATTCACGCGGCCTGTGGGCAGTTGGGAGCGCACTCAAATAAAGCGCTGAGTACAGTGGATAGCATATAATATGAATAGAAATTTTTCGATAATAACTGTAGGGCTGTCTCCGGCGTGGGATATTCTCTGCTATGGAGAAGGGCTGGAGTGGGGGCTGCATAAGGAAATCGATACAACTACATTTCGACCAGCAGGGAAGGCATTGAATATTTCGCAGGCTTTGGCGTGGATGGGCCAGGAAAATATTGCAGCCGGCCTGTGGGGCCGGGATGATTACCAGCAAATGCTGAAAGCTATGCGGTCGTTGGGAGGGATGGTCAAGGTTAAAATGACTGCGGTTGACGGCGGCACACGCCGAAATATAACCGTTGTCGATACGGCCAATGACAGAGAGATGCATCTGCGTAATAGAAGTGAATTGACTTCGAAAAAAGCGCTGAGAAAATTGGAGGCCGATTTAAGAGCAATAGTGCACAAAGGCAGTGTTTGTGTCTTTGCCGGGATGATGCCGGAAGATGAATTTGTTGAAGATCTTGTTCGGATTATAAAATCGTGCAGAGAACGTAACGCCAGAATTGTTGTGGATACATACGGGGATGCTTTAAAACGGATTCTTAAAACTGGCGCCGCCTGGCTGATAAAACCGAACGTGGAGGAATTGCGGGAGCTGTTGGGTGAGCAGGTGCCGGACAATCCCACAGCCCTGGCCGGGGCCGGTCGTAAATTGCTGGACAAAGCTGAAATTGTCGTTATAAGTCGCGGCAGAAAGGGCGGAGTGGTCGTTACGAAAAAAGGCGCCTGGCAGGGCCGATGTATTGGTCGCGGAAGGGTATTATCTACGGTCGGCTGTGGTGATTATTTATTGGGCGGTTTTTTAAAAGGCCTTAAAAACAAATCCGATGCCGGTTCTGCGCTCGTCTCGGCGAAGGCCGAGGCCGTAGCTGGGCTTGGGACGGCGATAAAGGTTGCCACGGCAAAAGCGTGGGGCTGGACGGATAAAATGTCCTGGCTGGACGTGCAAAGCAAAATAAAAGTGCAGGTCGGGTGGATGTGAAAGGAATATCAGCCTGGATTTCCCAGTTAGTTGGTGATAAATAGTTCCTGTTGCGGAAACAGTATTTGTCATTCCCGCGAAAGGGCCTGTTGCCAAAGTTCAAAAGGAACGTTTTGAGATTGCCGCGCGATTCTTCGAATCGCTCGCAATGACATAAAAACGCACTTTGCGTCATTGCGAGGAGTGTAGCGACGAAGCAATCTCGACTTTTTCAACAAGCCCGAAAGCGGGAATCCAGTTTTTCGCTCTGGACCCCTGCTTTCGCAGGGGTGACATCGTCGATTTTCGTTTCCCGCAACAGATACTAAATAGCAGGATTTTGATAGTATGGTAGAATCAAAAGGCGAAAAAGTGTTGCAGAAGGTATCAAACGGGAAATCTCAGGATAAAATCTGGTCCTTGCTGTTTACGACTATTCTTCTGTCTTTTTATTTTATTTACTTACTATTGCGAATAGAACCCAAACTCATCTACCAATCTCAGGAACCCGTCTTTTTCTTTGATAAATATTTCATAAAAGAATTTTTCAGCTATCCCGGAGGAGCAACCGAGCTCATCTCAAGGTTCTTTTCGCAGTTTTTTTATTATTCATGGACAGGAGCGTTGCTGCTTGTTCTTGTTTTTGCACTTGTCACCTGGAATACAAAGCTGCTCATCCGGTCAATTTGCAAAAATCAGCCGATTCTTTATCTGCATTGGATACCATCGGTTTTTCTTCTGGCCTTACATAGTAACTACCGATTTCCGCTTGTTCTCACTCTGGGACTATTCTGGGCTTTACTCAGTGTCAATATCTATATCCGCCTTGCTCCTTCAAACAGCACGCTGCGATTTTTGTTCTATATCATTCTTCAGGCAATATTATATTATATAACCGCCGGCCAGGCTTTTATCTTTTCAATCGTAATCATACTCTATGAGATTCTACTTCATCGCCGGATTGTGCTGCCTTTGCTTTATATTATATTTGCAGGGTTGCTTCCCTATATCGGAGCCTCAACTTTATTTATTATAAATGTTAGAGACGCCTATGCGATGCACCTTGTGTCATATGATACGTATAGCTTGACCTGGCTGTCCTGGGCGCTGTACGCATTTTTCCCGCTTATTCTCCTTATCGTATTTTCCGAGCAAAGATATGTCGGAACCGGTAAAAAGAACGAAAACAAACTTTGGAATAAGTTCCTGTCTGGCCATTCTATTCCAACTCGACTGATTAAAAGTTTCATTATTCTCTTTCTCGTTGTCGCAGCAGCCTTGTATTCATATGACAAAAACAAAAAATATTTCTTCCTGATCGACCACTATGCGCGATTCGAAGAATGGAAAAAAGTGCTCAATCTTGCACAACAGGGTCTTCCGATTAGCAATATCGTCCAGTGTCAGGTCAATAGAGCATTATACCATTCCGGCCTTTTATGCGACAAAATGTTCAGCATGACACAGCTTTTCGGCGGCGATGGTCTTTTCATTCATGAGAGCTTGCGCGGCCCTTTTGCGCTTCAGCACAGTGATGTATTTTTTGACCTCGGTCTCATAAATACTTCAGAACAGTGGGCTTATGAAGCTATCGCCGCCAATGGAGACACAGCGTGGAATCTTCAGCGACTTGCGCTGGTAAATCTGCTGAAAGAAAAGCATGATATCGCCGCTAAATATCTGAAAATGTTACAGAAAACCGTCTGGCATAGAAACTGGGCGATAGAATATCAAAAGTACCTTTCAGACAGTAAAGATTTTTGGGCAAAACCTCGATTTCAATACCTCAAAAGCACTATGCCGGAATCCGACTTCCTTGTCTCATCCACCGAACCGGAACTGTGTCTGGAGGAGCTGTTAAAGAATACAAAAAATAAAATGGCATTTGAATATTTCATGGCATACTGCCTGCTGGACGGACAGATTGGCCGTTTTACAAAGCACCTCCACCGGTTGAATTATTTCGATTATCCTAAAATTCCACGTCATTTCGAAGAAGCTATGCTTATCTATAATCAGCTCACAGGCGGTAAGGGTGTTACTTTGCCGGGAAAAGAAATTTCTGAAGAAACAATCCGCAAGTTCGATGATTTTAATAACATTATGGCAAAGCATAAAAAGGATAAAAAAGCAGCATACAACGACCTTAAGAAATATAGAGATACTTACTGGTTTTACGGATTATACTATTACAAGCCCGAGGAGTAATTATATGCCCCAATTAAAGGTCTTCATTATTTTATTTTTTGTCTGCATTGCATTGGTGATAGTATGCCCCGGCTGCACAAGCAAGAAGCCCAATCCTGAAGATTGTACATCCATCGAAAGACAACCGGCCATATCTCCGGATTATACTGAAATAACCCTTCCTCCTAATATTGCACCGACCAACTTTATCATCAAAGAAAAGGCAAGTGAATATTATGTTCATATTTCATCTGAGAACGGTGAGAATATCGATATATTCAGCCGAACTCCCAACATCAGGATACCCATCAAACCCTGGAAAACGTTGTTAAACCAGAATCGCGAAAAGCCGCTGCTTATAACTGTTTTTATCAAAGATAATGAGGGCAAATGGAGTCGTTTCGCCCCCATTGAGAACGAGATTGCTAAAGAAGAAATCAATACGCACCTGGTTTACCGGCTCATGAAACCGCTGTATCAATACTGGGACAAGCTGGGTATATATCAACGCGATTTGAGCAGCTTTGATGAGCGTCCCATTGTTTTGAACAGGACGATGGGAAAAAATTGTGTTAATTGCCATTCTTTTCATAATTACAATCCGGACAGAATGATATTCCATATGCGGGCAGGGGCTGTGGGTACTTCAATGATACTTGCATACGATAACGAAATCCATAAGGTGGATACATCAACATCCTTTAATCACGCTACATCATACAGATCATGGCATCCGAACGGAAAAGTCATTGCGTTTGCTTTCAATACTGTAAAGCAGATTTTTCATGCCGCAGGTAAAAACCTCGATGTCTACGACAGGGCCTCCGACCTTCTCCTTTATAACGTCAAAACCAATACAATTACAACATCACCCAAAATATCGACTTCCGAACGTATGGAGACGTATCCCGAATGGTCTCCCGACGGCAAATACCTCTACTTTTGCAGTTCGCCCGGACTGGACATTTATGACAAGGATGAACACCCCCTAAAAAAAATGAAATATGATTTGATGCGCATTTCATACGATGTTCAAAAAGATTTATGGGGCGACATTGAACCTGTCCTGCCGGCAAGTGAATTGGGCTTGAGCGTTGCCCATCCCAAGCCCTCACCCGATGGGAAATATCTCCTGTTCTGCATGTCAGAATATAGCTATTTTCCACTCTATATGCCGGATTCAGACTTGTATTTGCTTGATACCCAAACATACGAATTTCGCAAACCAGAAAAGCTAAACAGCGACCGGGCGGAAAGTTATCATTGCTGGTCCAGCAACGGCCGCTGGGTCGTATTCAGCAGTAAACGCCAGGATGGAATATGCACCCATCCTTATTTTAGCTATTTCGATTCCAACGGCAATTTCAGCAAGCCGTTTCTGTTGCCGCAAAAAGACCCGGAATATCACCAATCGCGTGTTGTTGTCTATAATGTACCGGAATTCGTGAACGGCCCGGTCAAAATACGGCCGCAAAAGTTCATAAAGACAGCCTGGTCCAAACAGATAATCAAAACCAAACTCGACCCCAAGGTGGGTAAAAAATCGGACAGTCAAACCGAAGAAACGCCTTATAAACCGAGTCCTCAAAATTAGTAGTCGATGTTCATGCCGGCGATGAGCGGCCATCGCAGCCTTATTTTCCTGCCATTCTTTTAGTGCGCTTATAGGCTTTTGAAATTGGCTTTGATTGGGTTTGTTTCTTTTCCGCCTGAAGGCGGTTCTATTGTTGTAATCCATTGTATTATAGATATTTGCGTTCATTTTTAGTATTTCGGTGATTGGGTTTGTTTTGGGTTTGAATTGGGTTTGATTGGGTTTGTTTTTGTGCCCAGCCAGCAGGATAAAATTTTTATAATTCATTGTTCTAACATTACTTACGTTCATTTGGGCATCCGGCAAATTGGGTTTGTTTTGCATAAAATAAGCTGATTTGTAGAGGATTCTCGACAGATGTAGAGGGCCGAGAGAGTGAAGAGTGAGCTAAAGTGCCTAAAGTGAGCTAAAGTTGGACTCTCGATGCTCATGATTGGTAATTCCTTCTGATTTACTATTTACTATTGATTATTGACTATTTACCGTTCAAGAATCTGGGCTGGCTGGCTCTAAGTCCTTGCCACTCGGTGGCTTACGACATGCAAACTGAAATGTCATCTTCGCCTGCGGGCGGTTTATGTTTGCCTGCTGGCAAACATACGGGTATTTTAACATATTTTCAAACATAAAGTCAACAAAAAAATGACCAAAAAAGCACTTTTTTTGCCCACCTTTTACCAAGTGAGATGCCGGATGCTCGTTAGTGAGGAGTGAGCTAAAGTGAACTAAAGTGAACTAAAGTTAGATTCTTGATGCTGGAATCTCGATACTGGATTCTCGATTCTGGATACTCGATAGTGGATACTGGATACTGGATACTGGATTCTCGATGGGTGGGTGGGCGGTGAAAAATTAAAAGGTAATATTAAGGAAGTCATGGCCGGGAGTGGAAATTCGGCAATTATTTTTGTATTAGCCAGCTTTTTCTATTTACCCAAAAACAGATCAGGCACTTGAGGTAATGCCAGCCATTGGGCAAATTTGTTATACGTTTTAACAACCTTTTGAGTCATTTCGATTCCTTTTTTAGCCCCTTTAACGGCTTTGTGAAAATCAGAATTCTCATCTGCGATTTTTTCCAGGAAACGGCGCATCTTATTCATCGGTTTTGCCAATTTCTCCTTATCCGATTCGGGAGTTACATCGTCCAAGCTGTCCTCTATCCTGTTGAGCTCCTCATTTAATTTGGGATTGACATCAGATATTAGCTCTTTCAGCTCTGCGACATAGTTCTGTATGGCAGGTAAATCTACTTTAATATCGATATCTACACTTATATCCACATAAGCGCGGGCATCAGCTTTCGCCGAAGCGCCTTCGATTTTGGTCTCCGGTTTAAATTCAATCTTGGCTCCCTCAAATTTGATCTCTTGTTTAAAATCGAAACGTTTTTTATCTCCACTTTCTTCTTTCATTCGGTCATCCTCTTTAATAAAAACATCGCTAATTAAAGAAAACACGCTGACATTTTTGATTTTACCGATTCTGCATTTAATGTATTTTTCACCTTCCTGCTTGTACTGTTTTAGTTCATCAAAATCAAAGAAATGCGGGACTTTTCTATTTTGACATTCCGGACAATTACAGGGAACCATCTCGTGAGGCACCAGGCTCTCAAAAGTATCATGTAGATCTTTTATTTCTTTGCGAATAATCGCCAATGTGTCCAGACGGTCGAGACCAGCAATGCGAATTTTCAATATGCGCTCATTGAAATACTCGACAATTTCCGTTCGGCTGGCTCTGTGCCTTAGTACAACACCATTTTTCCATTGCTGCTTCTTGTAGATATACTTGTTCATACGGACTATAAGGCGGGATATAATACCTTTAGGCATGAATTCATAACGATACTCAAATTGCAGGATGTCCTTTCCTTTTGCATATTGATCAAAGTTCTTATCAGATGATGGTTTTTCCGGGAGCAATTCAGGGATGATATACTTCTGGGTCTTGCCAATCTCGTAACAGAGCTCAAAATTGAGCATTAGCTGAAGCAATTCGCCATGTTTGTCGCGATAGTGGGATTGAGGCCAGACCCTTGGCAAATCGTTGTTATCAAATTCTCCTCCATTTTCGATGATCGTATTATCAAATAAGATCTGGTAAACTGCTTCGGTGGCCCAGCGGGTATTGAGGATGATGGTATTGCGCAAAATGCGGTCATTCTGAAAGTGCAGTATAACACCCAGGTCATGCAGGAACTCACTGATATATCCCGCACTCTCTTCGTCATCTATGCCGTTGTTTTTGCAAATCTTTAGGTAATCGATATGAGTAATATAATTACGCTTTTCTTTTTCTGTTTCCAGGTCTTTGCGAATTTCGACCCATTTTTTAGGAATCGGGTCATTGCCAACATGAGGCAGAGTACACATATACTGCTGAATTGCTTTGGATAGATCGGCGAGCCCTGTATTGCCATCCAAGTTTACGTTAAAGACCTTTTGTACACTCTTGAATGATTGTACAATATTCTGAGGGACATATTTTTTGTACTTAAACTTTTCATTCAGCACAATCAGCAAGGGGCTTCGGCTGCTGAGCAGTTCAAGCAAATTCATCCAATAGTAAAAATCGGTATCTTCCTTACGGTTATCAGCTACAAGAATATAGAGAGAACGTTTTGTTAAGAAGTAGCGATGGGTGGAGTGCATAATCTCCTGACCGCCGAAGTCCCAAATATTGCAATGAAATGTAATATCTTTCTTATAAGGAAAATGCCATTTTTTGACCTGAATCCCTTTGGTCATAGGTTCTTTGGGATTTAATTTATACTCCGGATCGAGCAGTTTCTCCGCCAGGGATGTTTTACCGGCGCCCGGCTCTCCAACTAAGATTAGTTTTGCCTCGTAAACAAAATCTTCACCCTGAGCTTCCAAATCCTCAAAAAAGTTGCGGATTCTCTCAATATTATTTTTTCCGGTTGCAATTTCCGGGGGTGGCTGCTTGAGGGGATTGTAACTTAGATCCAATTTGCTTAAGTTCGTCAATTTTGAGATTTCAGGCGGCAGCGTGCTGAGTTGATTTCTGTTCAGATACAATTCGCTTAAGTTCGTCAATTTTGAAATTTCAGGCGGCAGCGAGCTAAGTTGATTGTTATACAGCCTCAATTCACTTAAGTTCGTTAATTTTGAGATTTCAGGCGGCAGCGTGCTGAGTTGATTTCTGTTCAGATACAATTTGCTTAAGTTCGTCAATTTTGAGATTTCAGGCGGCAGCGCGCTGAGTTGATTGCCACTTAGATCCAATTTGCTTAAGTTCGTCAATTTTGAGATTTCAGGCGGCAGCGTGCTGAGTTGATTGCCACTTAGATCCAATTTGATTAAGTTCGTCAATTTTGAGATTTCAGGCGGCAGCGTGCTGAGTTTATTTCTGTTCAGATACAATTCGCTTAAGTTCGTCAATTTTGAAATTTCAGGCGGCAGCGTGCTGAGTTGATTGCCACTTAGATCCAATTTGCTTAAGTTCGTCAATTTTGAGATTTCAGGCGGCAGCGCGCTGAGTTGATTGCCACTTAGATCCAATTTGATTAAGTTCGTCAATTTTGAGATTTCAGGCGGCAGCGTGCTGAGTTGATTGATATACAGACTCAATTCGCGTAAGTTCGTCAATTTTGAGATTTCAGGCGGCAGCGAGCTAAGTTGATTGTTATACAGACTCAATTTGCGTAAGTTCGTTAATTTTGAGATTCCAGGCGGCAGCGTGTTGATTAGATTGTTATACAGACTCAATTCGCGTAAGTTCGTCAATTTTGAGATTTCAGGCGGCAGCGTCCTGAGTTTATTATTGCCAAGATACAATTTGTTTAAGTTGGTCAATTTTGAAATTTCAGGCGGCAACATGCTGAGTTGATTGTCATACAGAGAAAGATAAACCAAGTTTTTAAATTTGAGAATAGTCCGTGGGAATTCATATAATTGAAGATCCTCCAAAGCCAAGCGAATGATGTGGCCTTTGGAATCTTTTTGATACGCTTTGGCATAGGAGGCAGAATATTGTATTTCTTCCTTTTCTCTTAACTTGATTCCAACCTCTTTTTCCAACTGTTGTATAAGTTCTAAATCGGTTGGCATTTTCGCACCTTTTCAATTGTATTTCTTAATCTGTCATCCTTTGGTAATGCACGTTTCAATCAACGACAAACAGACAGGAATGCTATGCACCGCATAACCTAAATTAACTACCCCTATGGTGATAAAATCAAAGAACGTCCGCACGTCGGAGGTATATTACGGTGTAGGCGGGGGAATTGCAAGGGGAAATTTTGCAAAAGCAAAATATCGACGCTCGTTGCTCGTGAACCGTTGCTCGTCTGGATTTCCGCTCCTTCGACCCATTCGGCCATGCTCCCCCCTTCGCTAAAGCTACGGAGGGCAGGCAGGGCTTCGGCCCATTCAGGACGGCATCCGTAAGATTTAGATTATCTCACGAGAGTCTGTTTGTCAATAAGAATAATGGTGGGGAAAGCCTATTCAAATGATTATTGATGATTGATTATTTCTGGATTCCTGCTTTCGCAGGAATGACAAGTTCAGGCAACTCGCCGCGATGCGTCGCAGCGGGTCGGCAATCAATAAATAGACTTGGTATAAGAGTTGTTTTTTTGAGTTTTTTGGGGTGGATTTTTGGGCAGGATATATTTTATTGTAAAAAAGGTTTGATTTTATGTCGCGTGTTGGGTATATTCCAGCACCAATCCCGTTTTGTCGGGAAAGGTTAGAAGTAAAATCGTAACGACTGGTCTGTGTTCAGGCTGGGATATGATTTGCCGACTTGAAGTCGGGATTGGTGCTGGATTGCTCCGTCGCACGGGGTAGCTTTGGGGTCAGCAGTATCACGGCGTGGCTGACTCAAGCCTCCGATGGGGCCAAATCGGGCCGAGACAAGACGGTCTCCGTGACAATCGATTGATTAGCGGCTATTTTCCATTGGCTGACTTTCAATAATCAATTGTATTACCCGATGGTGTAATTGGTAACACATGGGCTTTTGGTGCCCACGTTCCAGGTTCGAGTCCTGGTCGGGTAGCTGAAATGAAATACGAAATCCGAAGTAAGAAACAAATAATTGGTGAGTGGTGAGTAGTTAATCGGTGAGTGGTGAGTAGTTAATCGGTGAGTGGTGAGTAGTTAATCGGTGAGTGGTGAGTAGTTAATCGGTGAGTGGTGAGTAGTTAATCGGTGAGTGGTGAGTAGTTAATCGGTGAGTGGTGAGTAGTTAATTGGTGAGTAGTGAGTAGTTAATTGGTGAGTGGTGAGTAGTTAATCGGTGAGTGGTGAGTAGTTAATTGGTGAGTAGTGAGTGGTGAGTAGTCAACTCACCAATTAACTAATTAACCACTTTGTTTCGGATTTACAAAATATGAGGTTTTATGGCTGAAAGAGTAGCGATAATTTTGGCAGCGGGTGTAAGCAAAAGGATGAATACCCAGATAGCAAAGGTGCTGCATGAGGTATGCGGACGGCCTATGTTAGCATACGTGCTCGATACCTGCCGTGAAATCGGCGTCTCGAAGATATATGTTGTTGTCGGTTTTTCCGCCGAGGAGGTAAAAGAACAATTCGCAGGCAGAGACGACATTGTCTGGGTAGAACAAGACGAGCAATTGGGAACAGCTCATGCGGTTATGTGCTGCAAGGAACATCTTAAGGATTTTGACGGCGAGACGCTGATACTTTGCGGCGACGGGCCTTTGATTCGAGCCGGGACATTGAAGACACTTATAGAAAAGCACGAGTCGGGGCAGTCGGCGGCGACATTGGCAACGGCGGTCCTGGATGACCCGAGCGGGTACGGGCGAATAGTCCGTGATGCATACGGCAATATGCAGGGTATCGTTGAAGACAGCGACTGCACGCCGGGGCAGTTGGCTATCAAAGAAATTAACCCAAGCAATTATCTTTTCGACAATAAAGTCCTATTTGAAGCGCTGGAGAAGGTCAAGCCCGACAACGTCAAAAAAGAGTATTATCTGACAGACGCGGTCTCCGGTATCATTGGGACAGGTCATAAAGTTGAAGCGATCACAGCATTGTCGCCTGAGGAGGCGGTGGGTATCAACAGCAGGGCACAGCTCAGCGAGGCGAGCAAGATTATGCAGCGGCGGATCCAGCGGGAGTTAATGGAAAACGGCGTAACAATAGTTGACCCTGATAACACCTGGATTGATGCGAGAGCGCAAATCGGACAGGACACAGTGATTGAGCCTTTTACGTATATTCACGGCGAGGTCAAAATCGGCCGGGGCTGTCGAATTGGGCCTTTCGCTTATTTGAGGCACGGGACGGTTTTGAAAAATGATGTTGTGTTAGGCGTTTATACGGAAGTTAAGAATTCGATTTTGGCTGACGGCGTTCGGGCCCGGCACCTCAGCTTTATCGGTGATGCCACTGTGGGGGAAAATGTTAATGTGGGGGCCGGCTCGATAACGGCCAATTTCGACGGTGAAAAGATCTGCCGTACAAATATAGGTAATAACTGCTATATCGGTTCCGGCGCAGTGCTGATAGCGCCGCTTGAGCTAAAGGACGGCTTGCATATAAACGCAGGAACCGTGGTTTCGCAAGAAAGTATAAATGAATTAGGTGGAAAGGCAGAGAGAGATGTTTCTGAGGGATAATCTGAAGATATTTTCCGGCAGCAGTAATCCGGAATTAACGATTAATGTTTGTAAGTATCTGGGGATTCCTGTCGGTGGTGTGCAGATAGACAGGTTTCCGGACGGAGAGAAGGTCATCAGGGTCGAGGATGATGTTCGCGGCAGAGATTGCTTTGTCGTGCAGTCAACTTGCAAGCCTGTTGATGAGCATTTGATGGAGCTTTTGATTTATTTGGACTGTTTGCGAAGGGCCAGTGCCAGTCGTATTACCGCGGTTATCCCTTACTTCGGCTATGCCCGACAGGACAGGAAAGACGAAGGGCGTGTGCCCATTACGGCAAAACTGGTGGCCAATCTTATCACGACCGCCGGGGCCGACAGGGTGTTGGCGATAGACCTGCACGCCAAGCAGCTACAGGGGTTTTTTGATATACCGGTTGACCATCTGACAGGCGAGCTGGTGTTAAACAGGTACTTCAGAGACAAGAAGATTAATAACCTGACGGTGGTTTCGCCGGACGTTGGTAATATGAAGATTGCAGCCAGATATGCGGAGCACCTTGGGGGAGAGCTGGCAATCGTGTACAAAAAACGAGTCAGCGGCAGCGAAGTAGAGGCCAATGAGATGATAGGTAAGGCCGAAGGCAGAAATATCCTGATGTGCGACGATATTATTGCCACCGCAGGGACAGTGTGCAGTGCCGCCAGGCTGCTTAAGGAGCGTGGAGCTGAAAAAATATATGTCGGTGCCACACACGGCATTTTTGCATTGCAGGCATTAGAACGGCTGGCCGAAGCGCCGATTGAGGAGGTGGTAGTTACCGACACTATACCATTGTCTGAGCAGGCCAAAAAGGTTGACAGTGTCAAGGTATTAAGCGTAGCAGCTATGTTAGGCGAGACGATAAAGAGAATTCACAGAAATGAATCGGTTAGTAACTTGTTCAACAATATTTAATCAGGATACAAGATCGGATTCCCTTTTTGCAATAATGCAAAAAATGACGACCCGATTGAAGTGAGGACATTATGGAAAAAACATTGCTTCTGAAAGCAGAATTGCGGGAACACGCAGGGTCAAAGCACGCAGCAAAGGTGCGCAAGCAGGGCAGAATACCTGCTATTGTGTACGGGCATAAGCAGGAACCGGTGGCTATTTCGTTAGATGCGCACAACTTTGCGGAAGGACTGCATCACAGGCATCGGCTGATGGATGTGCAAATCGGTAACAAAAAGGAAAAGATGATTGTCAAAGACCTGCAGTATGACTATTTAGGTAAGGACATCATTCATGCGGACCTGATGCGTGTTGACGTTACCGAAACAATTAAAGTAACGGTTCCCATTGAGCTTAAGGGCACAGCCAAAGGCACACACGAAGGAGGTATTATCGAGGAACATGCAGACCATCTGGAAATTGAGTGCAAGGCAACTGATATTCCTGAAACAATCGTTGTGTTGGTGAAAGAGGTGGGAGTTGGTGACGCTTTGCATGCCGGTGACATTGAGCTGCCGGACGGTATTAAACTTGTAAGCTCGCCGGAGACGCTTGTTGTTACGTGCCATTTGGTTGCCGCTGCCAAAACCACCGAGGAGGTTGAAGAGGAAATGCCGGTTGCTCCTGAGGTTATTAGCGAAGCTAAGAGGCCTGAGGAAGAGGAGAAGGAAACCTCGAAAGAAGAAAAATGAGGCCGTTTGGGCACAAGTGAACTATGGACGATATGAAAATTGTCGTCGGTCTGGGTAATCCGGGCGATGAGTATATTGATACGCGACACAATACGGGATTTAAGGTAATTGATTCGCTGGCCGAGGCGTTAGAAATAGAGGTAAGAAAAAGAAAATTCGGCGCTCGTTTCGCCTCGGGCGAATTTTCAGATAAGAAGTTAATATTGTTAAAGCCGTGGCAGTTTATGAACCGCAGCGGGCAGGCTGTTGCAACAGCGATGGGTTTTTACAAGCTTGACGCCGGAGACTTGCTCGTGGTAACGGACGATATGGACCTTGAGCCGGGCAGGATTCGGATTAGGGCGAAAGGCTCAGCCGGAGGTCATAATGGTCTGGCTGATATTATCGAAAAGCTCGGCACGAATGAGTTTGCCCGGTGCCGGATCGGCATAGGCCAAAGCGGCAGAGAAGATTCTGTGGATTATGTTCTTGATAAGCCCACAACGGCAGAAAAACCACTGCTTGCCGGGGCGATTGAGAAGGCGCGGGCAGCAGTGCTTTACTGGATAGAATACGGTACTGAAAAAACGATGAACGAATTTAACAGGTTCGATGAATAACCATCGTGCCTTGTGCGTTTGAAATGAAGTTAAATAGACAATTTGATATAAACAATGAGAAATTGTATCGGGAGGTAATTAGCTTGGAAACCGCAGCGAAGAACAAATTATACGAAGGGATGTTTCTTATTGATTCATCCAAGGCCGGGGCAGATTGGGACGGGATTATCGCAGCTATCAGAACGATACTGGAAAAAGCCGGGGCTGAGATTGACTCGATAAGAAAATGGGACGACAGGAGGCTGGCCTACGATATTAAAGGCAAAAGCAGAGGGACGTATATCCTTAGTTATTTCAGGGTCGATGGCGAAAGGATAAAGGACATCGAAAAGTCAGTTCAGCTCTCAGAGAAAATTATGCGTGTTCTGATTCTCAGCGCTGAAGGGCTAAGGCCGGAGGATATTGAGAAAGATACTCCTGCTACGAAGGTGGAAATGGAAAAGGAAAAACGAAAAGCGGACATAGAAGCAGCCCAGGAGGACGAAACGGAGCAGGTAAGCGCTCCGGAAGAAGCGGGGGAAGCTGAGAAAGCAGAAGGAGCTGAGCAAACGGAAGACACTAAGCAAACCCCGGAAGAAAAGACTGAAGATTCGCAGGAATCAGAGGTAAGCACGGCGTCAGAGGTAAGCGCGGTGTCGGATGATTTAAGGGAAAGGCAGCCGGAGCATGACCAGATTGAAGGTTCCGAACAGGCTGACGAACAAGAGCAACAACAGCCTTAAGTTTTTCTATGGCCAAGTTGGGCAGGTGTGTCGGATAAAAAGGTTTAAGGTTAAATCAGAAAGAAGAGTTTAAGTATGGCTAATTTTAACAAAATTTTGCTAATGGGCCGTCTTACCCGTGACCCGCAGTTATCGTATACACCGAACCAGACGCCGGTAGTTGATTTCGGGCTGGCGACGAATCGTACCTGGACGGGCCAGGACGGCAGCCAACGAGAAGAAACGTGTTTTGTGGACTGCAGGATGTTCGGCAAGAGAGCTGAGGTTGTCAACAAGTACTGCAAAAAGGGAAATCCTCTGTTTATTGAAGGGCGCCTGACTCTCGATAGCTGGGAGGCGCAAGACGGCTCGAAGCGCAGTAAGCACAGAGTAACTGTTGAGAATTTTGAGTTTCTCGGCAGAGGCGCCAGCGGCGGCGAGCAAAGCGTAAACAGAACAGAAACTGAGGCAAAGCAGCAGACGGCTGAAGACGATATACCGTTTTAAGGGAGTTTAAAGTGCCTAAAGTGATACTTACGTGTCATCCTGAGGCAAAGCCGAAGGATCTGGCCACCGAAAAAGAGATTCTTCGCTTCGCTCAGAATGACAGCTTTGCTGTCACTTTAGCTCACTTTAGTTCATTTTAGCTATAGTCAATTGATAGAGGTAAAAGATGATAGAAAGAAGTGATACAAGAAGAAATGATACAAGAAGAAATGATAACAGAAGAAAAACAGGCTTTGCAGGAGCCCGCGAACAGACACAATGTCGTTTTTGCAGAAGAGGCATAAAGTACGTTGACTACAAAGATATTGGGACACTGCAAAAGCTCTTAACCAATCGCGGCAAAATATACTCGCGTAAGCGCAGCGGCAACTGCGCCGGCTGCCAAAGAAAGGCGAAAAAGGCAATCAAACGTGCCAGGTACATGGCGCTATTGCCGTTTACTATTTGATTGGTGATTCGTGACGAGTCGATTGACGATACACGACTCACAAGATACGAGAGATGAAATATGAATCCCGTTAGAAATTTGCAAGATAGTATCTGTTGCGGAAAACGAAAATCGACGATGTCACCCCTGCGAAAGCAGGGGTCCAGAGCAAAAAACTGGATTCCCGCTTTCGCGGGAATAACAAATACTGTTTCCGCAACAGGAACTAAATTAGAAAATCGGTATATCTAATGGGGAAAAAAAGTACAAGGGGACAAAAATGTCAAACAGGATGAAGGTTTTGCTTTGTGAGGATGTTGAGAAACTTGGCTGGCTCGGAGACGTTGTTGAAGTCAACGTCGGATATGCGAGAAATTATTTGCTGCCGCAAGGTATTGGGAAGGTTGCAACCGAGGCCAGCATTAGAGCAATAGCCGAGGAAAAGGCCAAGCGTTCAGAACAACGGATACATGATAGCAAACGACTCGAAAATGCAGCCACGGCGGTCGAAGGAGCAGAGGCTGTTGTGGCAGCCAAAGCTAACGAGCAGGGGCATTTATTCGGTTCGGTCACTGAACGGCAGATAGCGGCTAACCTGCGGGAGCAGGGATTTGAAGTTGCCGACGAGGTTGTGCAATTACCCGAACATATAAAACAGGTCGGAACACATGCAGTAACGCTCAAGTTCGCCGATGATGTGACTGTTACCGTTAACGTCGTAGTCGTGCCCGAACAACAGGAAAACTCTCCGGAACCGGAAACAGATGAGAGTTAGGACTTGTAAATAAATTATCTTCCATTTTTGGCTGGCTGCGGCTTCGGCTGGCGGTGTCAGCAAAACTCGGACTACCAACCAGTAGGCCTGCGTTTTGCTTCCTTGCCAGCCTTGTCCTCGCTGGAGCCAAAACGAAACCTAATTTCTTTACCAGTCCTTAGAAACTATAGCGCAGACCTGCATACATATTTGTATTATTCCGGAACTGTCCAAAGAAAGTGTTCGGGTAGTCGCCGAAGAATATATTGCCGCCAATCTCCATGGCCAGGTTGTCACTGAGCTTGTAATTGATGTTCGGGCGCATGTGAACATCCTTGTCCGAAGGTGAAAAATAGGTAAACAGCGAACATCGCAGATTCTGATTCATCAAAAGCTTTGTCAGACGTAACGTTATCAGATGTCTGTATCTGTCCCGAGCAGGGCCGGATATTAAATTGCTCTTGTATTGGCTGTAATCGAGCATTTGCTCAACGTAATATTGAATGCCGGCCGTAAAATCTTTTGCGATTTCCTGAGTATAACCGACCAGATACCGCATTTGGGAATTATCAATGAGGCGGTTTTTGCCGCTGAGGTCATCGGCCGATTCGTAATAGCCGACTTCCATATTGCCTATTCCTTTGCCGATTGCTCCACGAACGCTTGCGCCATAGACATTTAAGTCGGGGAAAATGGCCTGGTTCATAGCGGCATTTTGTCCAATTGGACTTTTCCAGTAGCCGCGATAACCGTAAAGGGCAAATTCATAATTATTGATGTTCTTATATAGTCTGGCCGCAAGCTCAGAATCCCTGAACCAGCGATTGGGTTTGTCGGTGTGGACTATAGCATCCTGGCCCGCCAGCCGGTTGAGATTCGAATTCCAGTATGAAAGACGGCTGCCATCTATAAATCGGTCCGGGTCGAATTGAGGTGTATAAACGACATCAAGATTGGCCCAGTCGCCAAACAGACTGACCTTGGCCGCATCCGACGGCGCTTTCAAATATTCAGTATCCCTGCCAATAAAGAAAGACTGCCAATCCTTGGGAAACAGGTCGTTAATAAAGATTAAATCCCCTGTTCCCCAGGTTAAAATCTGCCTTCCAACTTTAAGGTCCATAAAGTCAAGAGGGCTGACGAATATATTGGCTTCACGCAGGTCAAAGTCAGCCTGTTCTTCAACCAAGTCACCGAACACATCGCCCTTAAATTTCAAATCGCCCCAATCTGGATATGAGGACAAATCGAGCTGGAGACGATTTTCCATAATCGACATATCTTTTTCATATTTGTCTTCTCTGAGCCGATATCCTGCTCTGGCCTCGTAAAAGCCGTGCATTTCTATCGGCATATCAGGAAAGAATGATTCATCGGAATTTTCATCAGTATCGAGGGCTACGGACGGCAAAGAAGCGCCCATAACAATCCAAATTACCAATAATGTAGTTATCCTGCCCGACCGAATCATCTGATTGCCTCCCGTGGTGGTCTGTGGAGATACCTTTCGGTGAATATATCCTCCAGATTTATATTGTATTTGACATTACTGAATTCCATTTCCGTTTTGCTTCCGGTTTTCAAGTTCGAGACAAGCGACTTGACCACGGTGGGAAAGTCCTGAATTTTTTCAACTTTCTGAGACTCGATGACACGGTAGAGTTTGTTTTTCTTATCGTAAAACTCCATCTTCACAGGCACATAAGTTTTGCGGTCTATCGAGACATTGAAATAGTTAAACTCCACGGTGTCGGGCTGCTTGGGGACATTTTTGATTACAAACAGCTTGTCGGTGGTTTCGATAAGCTCATGAGTATCTTCGGCCAGGTTTCTGCCTGAAACATCTTCGTATAGAAAATCCGAACCGACAAAACTGGTGCGTTTATCGCCGGCGGCGATTCGCTTTACAAGAGAAAGAGCGGGCAGATACAGCCACCTGTCATCATCTTTTTTGAGGTCAGTGTGTTTGTGAACCATAAAGACCATTTTGCGGACGTCGGCCGGCTTTTGGAAATAAACAAAATACTTCTGGTCGCCACCGTCTTCGACGTCCTTTCTTAGAATGATAAACTCGCGCTCTCGCTTCTGGTCCTGCTTGTTCGTTATTGTCATTTTAACTTTTGCCTTGCCGTCTTTGCCCTGATAGTAGGCAACAATGTTGGCCTTGTTGACAATAGTCTCTACATCAGGGATTTCTTTGGTTGAATTCGGCTCGTCAGCAGCAAAAAGCGGCAATGAAACACCAAGAACAAACGCTGTAATCCATATAATTCTCATTTTGCACCTCACTTTCAACTTTCAACAGTCATAATTCACCTTTTGAAAATTCAGTTTGCTTTATAGAAAACTCTATAGTTGTCATTCTGAGTTCGCTGTAGGCGGGCGAAGAATCTCTAAACTTTCGGCCCAAAGAGATTCTTCACTTCGCTGCGCTCCGTTCAGAATGACAATCTTTGCATATTTTCAACAAAACAAATTCAGTTTCGTTCAACTTCTTTTTCTTCCATCGCAGCCGTTTTGCACGCCTGTCGGCGTGACATTATTCCACAGAGAAGGGCCATTGCCAGTATGGATATTACACTAATCCATACGAGAGTGTTCCAGCTCATGATAGCGAACTGATGAATGCTTAAAGCAACCAGCAACACTGATGCCAGGGAGATGGTCAAGCAGAAGGCACAGTTGCAGCCCGTTCTCATCGGCTCGGGCACAGCTCTAAACAACGGTTTCTCAAACAGTTTTACCACCGCCTCAATCACCCTTATAACCACAGGCAATGCCAGCAGCGTCACAGCTCCGGAGAGAGCCATTATCGCACATAAGAAGATACCTACCGTCTTATAAGGAACCAGAGGGGCGGCCAGCAGCGGCAGAAATCCAATCGCAATTACCAATACGTTCCTGGCTATGGCCCTGGCCGGCTCACCGAACATCACGGCGGAACTTTTCTGCCACGAGCTTGTTTCCGCGTAGCTTGTCCGCGCACGTTCAAGGAAATGTATCGCGAAATCGACCGCCATACCAAGCGTTAAGGCGCTGAGCACGGCGACCGGCATATCATAATCTTTTCCAACCAGGCCGATTATACCGTAGATGACAGTTATGGTTATCAAAAGAGGTATCATACACACCATACCCCAGAGAGGAGAACGGAACAAAATCGTCATCATAATAAAGACAATGATGAAGCTGCCGAGGAATGACATCAGCATTCCCCAAACCATTTTGTTTTGCCAGACGGTGTTTATATAGGTCAGTCCCGCCCAATTGTGTTTGAGTGGTACAGGCGGTGGATTGTTAATAAGAAACTCATTCACTGCTGTTACAACTTTTTCCATATCCTTATTATCACCACTTGGCAGCTGCATCCAGATATTAGTGTGCATATAGTCAAAAGTGACCATGTGCCACAGGTCATCCGGATTATGGCTGGACTGGAACTGGAGCAGACATTGGGCAACGGCGCCGGAGGAATCAGGGATTTTATAATTTTCATTTTTGCCGTCGATAAGCTCCTGATGGACCTTTTTTACAATATCCGCTACGGAGCTGCTTTTACCGACAAGACCCGAACGCCCAAGATGTTCCTGGAGGTTTGAAATATAGCGCAACACATCAGGCTGTTTGAACGGCTTTATTCGTTCGGCTTCCAATTCGAAAAAGTTTGTAAGCTCATACCACAGGTCAACATCCTTGGCCTTATCGAGCTTATTATTCGTATAGGTGCTTAATTTTTCGAGTAAGTCCTGTTTGGTTTCAGCAGCCGAGGCCTGTTCCAGAAGAGCTTGTTCCAACTCAGGCATAACACTCACAGCTCTCGGAAATTCGTCCTTCAATTCGAGAGTCCTTTCTGAAAGACGCTTTCTAAGGTCACTGATATACTTCGTTGAGATTGCTTTATCATCGGCGGGCTCAAGCACCAGATAGGCCATATAGGTTCCGCCGAAATGTTTGTTTAATTCGATATCAGCCCGGCGGATAGGATGGCTTTTGGAAAACCACTTGACTGGGTTGTCATTTATCCGGATTTGTGTAATACCGTATATAGCGATTGCTGTAATGTTTAGTATTAGGACAATTACAATAATCGTCCCTATTATTGTGTAGGTGAACCGGCCTGTTGCACTGAGCAGTCTGCCGAGCCAGCTTTGTTTTTCCGTATGTATGTGTGCCGAGCCGAAGCTTTCCAGCGAGCTTTCTTTTATCATCATTACGTAGGCAGGGACAAAAGTAATAGTAAACACCCACGCAATCATAATGCCGATTGCAACAAAGATGCCAAAGACCTGCACCGGCGGAATAGGCGTAAGAGCCAGTGAGGCAAAACCGGCGGCGGAAGTCAGGGAAGTATAAAGCATCGGCATAAACAGATTGCTCATAACTTCCAGAATTGTTTTCTTTCTCCCCTTGTCTTTGGTATAGAGGTCGAAGAACTCGGAAAGAATGTGCACCGAGTCCACGACGGCTATCGGCATAAGGAAAATCGGTATCATAGAACTCATAATGTGCACGGGATAACCAAGGCCAATCAGAAGCCCCATTGTTGAAATGACCGAAACCATCGCCACAATCATCGGAGAGATAACCAGTACAAGTTTCCGGAAGAAAAGCAGCATTAGTATAAATATCACTACCATTGCCAGAGGCGCCGAGATGGCCATTTGGATAAACATTTCAACGCCGAAGGTATCTTCGGCCACCGGCAGGCCCGTGATGTGATATTCCTCGTCGCCTTCGAATGTGGCGATTTTTTCTTTCAGCTCACTATATACGCGATAACTCAAATCCTTACTTGTTAATGGTAAATACAGACAAATCGCCTTTCCGTCTTCGGAAATAAGTGTCCCTTTAAGTAAAGGATTGGACATTGCTTTATCTCTGATTTCCAAAGCTTCGGCATCAGTAGCGGGCGGTTTTTTCATCAACCATTCGAAGGTAACCACACCGGGGCCGCCCTGGCCGATGTGGTCCACGGTTGAAGGCGCAAGTAAATCGATTTCTACTACGCCGATTTCTTTATTTGGGTCTTTTTCATCGGGCCAGCGAAGTGTCTTTGCAAATTCAGTCAGCTCATATACCCTGGCTAACGATGAGGAATTAAAGACGCCGTTTGGGTCTTTATTATTAACTATTCCCACGACTACGATATCATTTAATGTAAATTGCTCTTTGGTCCGGTTGTGAAATAGACGCACCGGCTCATCTGCCGAGAGCATATTCTCAGGGTCGGTATCGACCTTAATAAGAGGTATTAAGGCCCCCAGCCCAACCGTAAAGGCTACCATTATCAGTGTGACTAACTTGTAATGCCTTAAAGAATATTCCGTAATCTTTTGCTTGAGCTCCATTTCTCATATCCGCCGAAATTGATTAATTGATTGTACAAAAAACTCAAATATATTTCTACCTTTCGTATTTTTTTGGCACCTTAATATTTATTTCCGGTTTTTCAATGCTTCTTCACGCCTTTGGGCAATCTGCGTGGTAATAAATTACTTTAACAATCCACTATTTGCAATTGCAAGATAAGTAGTATAGCCACCCGATAGGTTCCTTGCATCAAAACCGTTTTGCTCTAAGATTCTGCACGCCATGTAACTGCGCAGTCCGACGCCACAATATGCGTTAATTGTCCTGTCCCGGGGCAGCCCATCTAATTTGTCGCGGAGATTGTCGAGCGGAACATTTTTTGCATTCGGTACGCCGCCCCTTGCGAATTCAGAGGGTGTGCGGACGTCCAGAATAAAATCTTCCTTTTCAATTTCATTGAAATGTTTAACTTTAACAGTGCCGTCAAGTATATTGGCCGCCGCGTAGCCTGCAATGTTGACCGGGTCCTTCGCGCTTCCGTATGGAGGAGCATAAGCCAGCTCCAGTTCCTGCAGGTCGAAAACTGTCATGCCGGCTCGAATGGCAACTGCAAAGACGTCGATCCTTTTACCAACGCCGTCAGCGCCAACAATCTGGGCTCCCAGAACCTTGCCCTGCGGTTTTGTGAACAACAGCTTTATATGCATCTGTTTGGCACCGGGATAATAACCGGCGTGATTGGCCGGATGGAGATACAATTTTTCATATTCGATGTTTTTCTTTATCAGAGCTTTCTCGCTTGCGCCGGTCATTGCAACGGTCAAATCAAATACCTTCAATACAGAGGTGCCCTGTGTACCGTTATACCTGCGATTCCTGCCGCATATATTATCCGCAACCATTCTGCCCTGCTTGTTCGCAGGGCCGGCCAAAGGAATCAAGGTGGCATCTTCGAGAACAAAATCCTTCACTTCAACAGCATCGCCAATTGCATAAATATCGGGGTCGCTTGTCTGCAAGTACTCATTGACTTTTATGCCGGACTGAGAACCGATCTCCAAACCGGCTTCTCTGGCCAGTTTTACTTCGGGCCCAACGCCAACGGTAAGCATTGCAAAGTCACAGTCCAATTCTTTTCCGGAGTTCAACTTAACTTTGAGAGATGAGCCGGATTGATTGAACGAAGTGACGCCGTCGCCTAAATGTAAAACAACGCCCTGCTCTTCCAGATGTTTTTGCAGGAAATAAGCCATTTCCTTATCCAGGGCAGGCATGACCTGGTCTAACATCTCAACCATTTCCACTGACAAGCCTTGAGCGTGAAGATTCTCGGCCATTTCCAGGCCGATGTAACCGGCTCCAATAACAATTGCTTTTTTAGGATTCTGATTTTTTATAAATTCAGTAATCCTATCCATATCGGCCATGTTTCGCAGGGTAAATATCCTGTCTGAGTCAATGCCGGGCAAAGGCGGCTTAACAGGTTCGGCGCCGGGTGATAAAATCAATTTATCATATCCTTCAACGTATTTTTTGCCTGTGGACAGCTCGGCAACTTCAACCTGCTTTTTCCGGCGGTTGATTTTGACAACTTCACTTTTAATTCTAATGTCAACATTGAATCGCTGTTTGAATGACTGCGGAGTTTGAACGAGCAAATCATCACGGTTTTTTATTGCACCGCCGATGTAATAAGGCATTCCGCAGTTGGCGAAGGAGATGTAATCACCTCTTTCGAACATAATTATTTCAGCCGCCTCATCGAGCCTGCGAAGTCTCGCCGCTGCAGAAGCACCGCCGGCCACACCACCAACAATCAGTATTTTTTTAGCCATTTGAAAACCTCCCTTTGTTAAATCTATCGCATTTATTATTCCTGCTAATCTTTAGGTCCGGCTTTTCTGTTGCAATGGTCGTAAATACAGTGCAATAGTTTAATGACGTTTTTGTTTTCTATCTGATAGTACACCCTTGCACCATCACGCCTGCAGCTCAGAACGCCTTTGGCTTTCATCATATTAAGCTGCTGACTGGTAATGGCCTGTTTTCCGCCCAGGGCCTCGGCAATGTCACCGACACACATTTCTTTGGCCTGGAGCAGCTCGACTATCTGCACTCGAATCGGGTGCGCTATGGCCTTTAAGACTTCAGCAGCTTGTTCCGCTATCTTCTCATTCATTTCAAAAATCCCGCAAATAACATAGCCATATTACTATATATGAATATCTCGATATATTTAACCAAAGGTTCGCAAAAAAATATTTTTTTTATAGGCAGCAGCATGTTTTCAAAGCAAACGTTACCTAATGCCTTTATATTAACTAACTTACCAACATACAGATTGGACGATTCGGGGTTCATAACTCCATTATGGCTGTTTCCGGCCTTTCGAGAAGGCTTTTGCCCCAATCCGGTTAAAGTCGATGTTTGTCAGGACCGTCATCTTCTCTATCTTCTCTGCAATAACGCTGTAGTCTTAATTCCTAAGATTATTGGCAGAAAGAAGTTAGCGTTTCAAGACATCGCTGTTATTGTCCAGGAGCAGCTGCTTCCAGAATCTTAATCCATCCTCGAACGTCCCTAAGGACTGATAATATCTTACCTCTCGTAAATAAAATTGGGTCTGTAAGCATTTTTTATCCTTGACAAAGCCAAAGCCCAACAGTTAAATTAGGTCAAAAAGGCAATTTGGCGGGGCCTTATATCAAAAGGATTTGGTTAAAGAAGAGGAATGGATAAAATGAAGGATTTGTATACCACCGGCGAAGCCGCGGAAATTTGCAGAGTAAGCCAACAAACAATTATCCGTTGCTTCGATGCCGGGCGGCTGGAGGGATTTCGCGTTCCCGGCTCAAGATTCCGGAGGATTCCGCGCCAGAATCTAATCAAGTTTATGAAGGACAACCATATCCCTCTGGATTCCATCGAGTCCGGCAAAAGAAAAGTCCTTGTCGTCGATGATGATGCCGAAATCGTCGAGCTTATAGTCGAAGTCCTTGAGCGTGACGGGAGATTCGAGCTAAAAACTGCATCAAGCGGCTATGAGGCAGGGATGGCAACAGAGCGTTTTCGACCGGAATTGATACTGCTTGATTATATGCTGCCCGACGTCAACGGGAACGTGGTCTGCCAGACGATAAGAAGAAATCCCGAGTTCGAGAACATTAAAATTATTATTGTAAGCGGCGTCGTAAAAGAGGATGAAATCGCCCAGCTACTAAAATCCGGCGCTGAAGATTTCATAAGAAAGCCGTTTAACATCACTGAACTTACCGACAAAATCACTGCTGTTCTCCAGATAAAATAAAATATGGTGAGTAGTGAGTGGTGAGTAGTGAGTAGTCAACTCACCAATTAACCACTTACCAATCAACCAATTAACTACTCACCAATTAACCAATTACCATTTAGCAATTTAACAACACAAAATTCAATGGAAGACAGGGACGACTAAATGCCGGACGAACCTGCTAATACGACAGTCACCCAGCAGACAGAGCTTGCCGTTAGCCGGCTCGATTCGCTCTCGACCCTGCCCTGCATTGCGGTGCAATTTGTCCCAAAGCTTTTGCAAGGCCAATTCTCACCGTCGGCGCTGGCTGATATTATTGAATCAGACCCGGCACTTACCGCAAGGATTCTATCGCTTATTAAGCAGCGTGGGGTGGGCCTGCCCGATGGAAGATTCTCACTTCGCGTGGCGCTTGACAAACTGCCTGCGCACGATGTTCGCGATGCCGTTCTATCTATTAATGTTTTGCAGGCTTTCGACCTTGAGGATGGAATTGACAAGGACAGGTCCACAGCTAAAAAAGAGCTTTTACTTCACAGTATTGCGGTTGCCTGCTGTGCTAAAGATATCGCCGAAATGGCATCACCTCAAATGGATTCTCAGCTGGCCTACTCTGCCGGACTGCTGCATGATATCGGGAAACTCGCACTGGAAGAAACGATGCCGAAAAGTTTTGCCAGTATGGTCGAAGAAGCAAAATCAACGAAGAGAAGCTCGCGTGCCATCGAGCAAAAACATCTCGGCACCGACCATACAATCATAGGCAAACGTCTTGGGCAAAAGTGGCGGCTGCCGAACCTGATTGTCCTTGCCATCTGGCTTCACCACAGCCAGACCGTAACAATTGCTGAGGACATGCCCGAAGCAAGGATAGCAGCGGTTGTACAGCTGGCCGATTCTATCGCGCGTCAGTCGGGCATCGGCTCCTCCGGCAGTTTTGATTTGCCCGAACCGGCAGAGTCCCTATCGCAGTGGCTTGCAATAAGCCATGAGCAACTACAACAGATTCGCGGGAAACTGTCTGAAACCGTCAGACAAAAGAGCAACATTTTAGGCCTGTATCTACCGAAGGCAGGGGCAAATTATTGCAAGATTGTTCACAATGCCGCCGCTCAATTAGCCCGACAACATGCAGAATTGTCCGGGGAAAATCGTCGGCTGCAAAGCGATTCGAGCCATTTAAATTTTATAACAGATTTCCTTATCGGTATAAATTCGAATAGTGGAGCGGTTGATATAGCAGAAAACTTTGCAGCCCGCTGGCAGAAGTTTTATCAAACAGGTATGGTTTGTCTGTATTTAGCGCCTTGGGGCCGCTCGCAAACACTTGAAGCTGTTGTCGTAGAAAATCTTTCGCAAAGCAGGATAGTTTGCTTAAATGCTCCGGCCCAAACATCCGTCATACCAAAAACGATAGCAAACAACTTTGCGATTTTGAATGCGTACGACCATATCGATTGGCTGTTTGAGCAATTAGACGTTGACTTCGATGTGAATCGAACCAAATTGGTCCCGTTACTTTCAGGCCGAAAAGCGGTCGGAGCAATTGCTTTCGAGCTTAATTATCCGGGCGACGTGGAGCTGTTCGAGGAAAAGTTCAGGACGTCCGCCTCGATTGCGGGGGCCGTTTTAGGTATGGCCCTGGCGCAACAGAGACAGCAGCATTTCGCCGAGCGTTTTGCCCGGCTTATCTGCGTTCCCGCGGAGCGGGGACCCTCACAACCTAAAGATACCCAAACTCGTGCTGCTCCGGCGGAAGACTCGTTGAACGCTTTAGCTGAGATGGCAGCGGGTGCGGCGCACGAATTAAATAATCCCCTGGCGGTGATATCGGGCAGAGCGCAGCTGCTTGCTGAAGCCGAGAGCGACCAGGAAAAGAAAAAAATCCTGGAACAGATTTATAAAAACGCCAGGGAGGCATCTGCTATTATCGAGGACCTGATGAGTTTTGCCGAGCCGCCAGAAGCCAGGGCGGCCCAGACGGACATTAAACAGATGCTCGATGAAGCTATACAGCTGGCAAAGCAAAAAACAAATGCCGAGCATCTCGATGTTCAAATTGCAATTGCCGAGGGTCTCGAGAGTGTTTTTGTGGATTCGGCACAGATTGTATCAGCAATTGCAAATGTTATATCCAACGCCGTTGAATCCTATGGTGAAAAACCCGGGCCAATAAAAATTATCGCTGAAGCCGCCGAGCCCGGCGATTCGGTGAAATTGCAAATCAGTGACGTTGGCTGCGGAATGGATGCGGAAACCATCTCAAAAGCGACTCAGCCGTTTTTCTCAGCAAAGCCGGCAGGTCGAAAACGCGGAATGGGGCTCGCCTACACGGTCCGGTTCATACAATTAAACAAAGGCTCGCTGAACATTGCAAGTGAGCCAGGCAGCGGAACGACCGTGACAATTTGTCTGCCGGGCAAATGAATCGCGTATCTCGTGAAAAGAAGAACGACCTGCAAAACGATTAGCGTCTCAAAATGCCTTTTTGCGAAAATAAAGGGGGGCGTTTGAGAACGACCCCCCTTTATTTTTGAAGGAGGAGAAGTGCTACTTAACATTACGTTCCGGGCATAGGTTTGTTCGTATTCAGTTACGATACGTTGCCCAGAAGCAGTATTCCACCTCATTTTCACCTTGATTTTCCAGCTCTATGCGTGTATGATATTAACTTGTCTTGCAATTTTATTTGTCAGAGAGGTGCTTTTATTATGGGTGAGAAAAGAGCGTTTAGAGGGATGTTATATCACGTTATCTATCTAAGTGTGCTGGTAATTGCGGGCTCATGGGCCGCTACTCCGGTCAGGTCGGCATCGATTCCCATAGAGAACGCCTCGTTTGAGGCCCCGACAATGGATCCCAACGGCTTTCCGGCGGTGCCATTCGTAGAAAATTGGACTGAGATTGATCTGGATACCCTGTCAAGCACCAATACCGGCGTGTTCGCTAATACGCCCGCGGGCAGCCCGGATCACATCGTTAATGCCCACGGCAGCCAACTGGCCTTCCTGGGATCGCAGACGGGCAATGCCCTGGAACAGGACCTGGATAGTACTTACAAGATAGGCTGCGACTACCAACTGACCGTGGCCGTAGGCGTATCCGGGAGATTCCCGCCGTCAAGCGCCGAGCCAGTGGATACCTTCGAACTGGTGCTCTACTATCGCGACGCCAACGAGCCGGTGGACGTTGTGCATCAGGCGGTCGAGGCGACAGGCCTATCTGTGACCCAGTTGACGGATTTCTCGCTGTACCTGCCTACTGTGCAGTCCGGCGATGCCTGGGCGGGCATGGCCATCGGCGTGGCCCTGCGTGCGAACGGGATGCCGGGCGGGTTCTGGGACCTGGACCATGTCCGGCTCATCGAGTCGCCGCCAGTATCGATTCCCATAGAGAACGCCTCGTTTGAGGCCCCGACAATGGATCCCAACGGCTTTCCGGCGGTGCCATTCGTAGATAATTGGACTGAGATTGATCTGGATACCCTGTCAAGCACCAATACCGGCGTGTTCGCCAATACTCAACCAGGCAGCTCGGATCACATCGTTAATGCCCACGGCAGCCAACTGGCCTTTCTGGGATCGCAGACCGGCAATGCCCTGGAACAGGACCTGGCTGCTACGTATAAGATAGGCTGTGACTACCAACTGACCGTGGCCGTAGGCGTCTCCGGAAGATTCCCGCCGTCAAGCGCCGAGCCGGTAGATGCCTTCGAACTGGTGCTCTACTATCGCAACGCCAATGAGCCCGTGGACATTGTACGTCAGGCGGTCGAAGCGACGGGCCTATCTGTAACCCAGTTGACGGATTTCTCGTTGTACCTACCGACTGTGCAGCCCGGCGATGCCTGTGCGGGTATGGCCATTGGCGTGGCCCTGCGTGCGAACGGGATGCCGGGCGGGTTCTGGGACCTGGACCATGTCCGGCTCATCGAGTCGCCGCCAGTATCGATTCCCATAGAGAACGCCTCGTTCGAGGCCCCGGTGGTGGACCCCAACGGCTTTCCGGCGGTGCCCTATGTAGATAATTGGACTGAGATTGATCTGGATACCCTTTCCAGTACCAATACCGGGGTGTTCGCCAATACTCAACCAGGCAGCTCGGATCACATCGTTAATGCCCACGGCAGCCAACTGGCCTTTCTGGGATCGCAGACCGGCAATGCCCTGGAACAGGACCTGGATATTACTTACAAGATAGGCTGCGACTACCAACTGACCGTGGCCGTAGGCGTCTCCGGAAGATTCCCGCCGTCAAGCGCAGAGCCAGCGGATGCCTTCGAACTGGTGCTCTATTATCGCGACGCCAACGAGCCCGTGGACATTGTGCGTCAGGCGATCGAGGCGACGGGCCTATCTGTGACCCAGTTGACGGACGTCTCGCTGTACCTGCCGACGGTGCAGCCCGGCGATGCCTGGGCGGGTATGGCCATTGGCGTGGCCCTTCGTGCGAACGGGATGCCGGGCGGGTTCTGGGACCTGGACCACGTACGGCTCATCGAGTCGTTTCCTGGTCCGGAATTGGCATTGACAGTTAAAGAGTAATTGTCTTTTTGGAGCAGACCGGATATGGTGGATGACGAGCCCCATGTCCGAGAAGTAAAATGCGTACGATAAGCTATCAATCGAACGTTAATGAAGACCAGCGTGCCGGCTTCACTCTTGTGGAGCTATTGGTGGTGATAGGCATCCTGGGCCTGTTGATAGCGATACTGTTACCGGCACTGACCAAGGCCAGGCATCAGGCGCGTAGGATGGCCTGTGCAGGGAACCTCCGCCAAGTGGGCGTGGCGATCCATCTATACGTTGAGGACTTCGACGACACTATTCCCTTCGGGCCAGCAGGCCGGCCGGTAACGGGCTCGAACTTCTACACGGTGACCGGCAACGTGACCAGCTTGTTGTCCCTGGAAGACGGCGCTCCCGTAGGCCTGGGGCTGCTACTGAAAAACTACCTCAACCATCAGCCCACAGTGCTGTTCTGCCCGGGCGCAGACCAGCCATCAGAGGCCAAAGAGCAACTGGCCCAGGTCGAACGGGCGCAGGCCCAGAGCGACTTCTACTACCGTCACGCATCTGTGGCCTTGTTAACCGGCACGCCAAAGGAGTTACATATCAGACTGAGCGACCTGGGCCGGAACAGCAAAGGGCAGCCCATCGCCGCTCTGGTAGCCGATGTGCAGTTCCTGGCGCACCCATCGTTGGCAACGTTCCAGGTGAAGACCCGAACGAGCCACCAGCGGGCGGCCAGCAACATCTTGTTCGCTACCGGACACGTGACTACTGTTTCCAACAGGGACGATATGTTGACGGTGAACATCGGCACGTCCCCATATGATGCGCTCGAACGAATCCTCACCATGTTCGAGCTGGCCGATGACCACCGTTGAAGGACAGAAGACAGAGGACAGAAGGAAGAGAATAGATAATCTGACTTCTGACCGCCGTCGAGAATCCTGACTCGCCGGAGTTGATGAAGAGTTTTAAAGATTACGATTGAAAACACATTGCAAGGTTGTTTTACCGAGATTAACTGATGGCGGAAATAGCGGTTGATGTTGTACTGTTACCTTCGAAAGAAATGGCGGATAAAGCTATCGAAGCAAATAAAGAGCTGCTGAAACAATGTGCCGACAAAATTGTTCTGGATAAAGAGAGCTGCCTGCCGCATATTTCTTTAGCTATGGGCTGTATTAACAAAAGAGATATTACCGATATTGAAGCAGTTTTACAGACAATCACAAAACAAAGCTCTATAGGGCGGCTAAGCGTTATTGGCATCCATAGCGGAACGAATTCAGCCGGAGAAAAGGTGTCGGTGTTTCAGGTAGAAAAGACGGAAGCACTTCAATCACTCCATGAGGAAGTTATGCGGGGCCTGGCGGGATATTTTAGTTATGATGTAACGGCGGATATGCTGTTTTCTACAACAAGGGTGAGTGAATCAACTTTAGCCTGGATTAAGAATTATCCTGAGAAATCGAGTTTCGAGAAATTTTTCCCGCATATTACAATCGGATACGGGGAGATAAACGATTATTCGTTTCCAATCGAATTCGCCGTTTCAAAACTTGCATTATGTCACTTAGGAAATCACTGCACCTGCAGGAAAATTCTTGCATCGGCAGAGCTTAAAAGCTGAGCGTAGAATATCGAATTGCCTTTGGATGAAAATCTCTTGCGTTATCAGGTGAATTCAGGTATCTTAACGCCGATTCTAAAAGTCAGGTTAACATTTTGGCTGTGTCATTCCGGACTTGATCCAGAATCCAGGTTTTATGTTTTCCTGGATTCCCGCTTTCGCGGGAATGACAGTGGGAGCATAATTATTTAATGACATTGCGGCATAATTATTAAAGGAGCGAACAGCGATGGAGATAAAACGTCGTGAATTTTTAGTTAGGTCGATGGCGGGAGTAGGCGGTCTGCTTTTGGGGGCCGAGTTTGCAGCAGCTCAGGAACAGAGACCTAAAAAGCATGACCCGTACGAACTTGTGCCGTTAGGAAAAACGGGGATAAAGGTTTCTCGCGTGGGCCTTGGCACCGGGATGCGTGGCAGCCGGAGGCAGTCAAATCATACGCGTATGGGCAAAGAGAGGTTCGATGCGCTGGCAATAGGATGCTATGAACGGGGTGTCAGGCTGTTTGATGCGGCGGATTTGTACGGGACGCACCCGTTTCTGGCTGGGGCTCTGAAAAAGATGCGGCGCAAAGATTACGTGATATCAAGCAAAATATGGTTTCGCCGCGGGGGCCTGCCGGAGCCGGAACGGCCGAGCCCGGATATTGTTGTGGAGCGCTTTTTGAAGGAGCTGAACACCGATTACATCGACCTGATTTTGTTTCATTGTGTAACATCTGACAAATGGCCGGAAGAGCTTGGCGAGCAGATGGACATCCTGGAAAAGCTCAAGAAGAAAGGCGTAGTCCGTGCGCATGGTGTTTCGTGTCATTCGCTGGAGGCGCTTCAGGCGTGCGTGAAAGAGCCCTGGGTGGATTCTGTGCACGTTCGTATCAATCCTTTTGCGGTGAAAATGGATGTCGATACGGTAGAAGAGATACCGAAGGTCGAAGCAGTGGTCAAGGCGATGCGCAGGCAGGGCAAGGCTGTGATAGGGATGAAGATAATAGGTGAGGGGACGTTCGGCAATAGTCCTGAGAAACGCGACAAATCCATCAAATATGCGCTGGAGTCGGGCTGTGTGGATGCGATGGTCGTCGGCTTCGAGAAAGTTGAAGAGATTGATGACTTTGCCGGGCGTGCCCGCAAGGTATCTGTCGGGGAGGGCCTGAGCCAACTCCTCACTTGCCGGCCGGCTCGGGTAGCATAGTATTAAGGACTTGTAAAGAAATTATCTTCCATTTTTGGCTTGCTGCGGCTTCGACTGGCGGTGTCAGCCTTGTCCTCGCTCAGCCAAAAACGAAACCTAATACCAATTCAACTTAATAAGTGCGCTTTATATAATGACGATTTATGATATAGTGGCCATTTATCCCACCCTCACGGCCGGAACGCTTTTAGAGTAAGGCGCAAGAATTAACTTGAATTCGTATAATTTCTTTACCAGTCCTAAGTAAGTCCGAAAACACAGACAAATCAATCGTAACAAATCAAGCTGCCCTTTGGTTAAGGTCAAATCTTGAACCGGGGTCAATATCCACAAAACTGATAACCGGCTGTTTATAGGGCCACGCGATACAAGCCCTTTTATATTTCTTTATTCTTAAAGCCTACCTTTTGTTAAGCCGAATCTAACCTAAAACGCCCCCAATTTCTTCACTTTGTGAAGCAAAACGGCGGAGGTGAGTTTCGGTGGACTATCAAAAAAACGAGTAATCGTGGACGATAAACAGCGACATAGAAGACTTCGCCTGCTTATCAAGAAGCTGAACAAAAATCGCAAAAAGCAGGCGAAAAAAATAGATATACTCTGCAATGACTTTATTGCAGCCCAGAGAGACTTTATCAAAAGTCTGAAGACGATAAGCTTCATAGCGAATTTCTACGAGTCAATCATCGGAATAACGGACTTGAATAGTCTTTTATACACCGCCGTCAAACTTATCAAAGAGGGAAACGCCGACGCAAATGTCACCTTCTTTTTGCGTCAGTCGGACAACTTTGAACTGTATATGTTCGAAAGTGCCCAATCAATCACTCTCGAAAAGCAGCATCTTGAGAATTGTTTCAACACTGAGCTGATGAACAATATCTGCAAGTCTAACAAAGTATGCACACTCGATGATATGTTTGCAATGGGCCTGCAGGGCAATCTGATTGGGTTAAATAAGATTTCAGGCGTGACAATCCCGCTGGGCCTGCACGGCTCATCATTGGGCTTTGTACTGATTTGCCGTTCATCGGAAAACAAACTGACCGCCGAGGAGATAAGCAATATTTCCGCTGTAACCTGTGGACTTTCCCGTGCGATACAATCCTGTCAGGCAACATTGCGTTCTGCGGACCAAGAATCCCGCTAAGGCTCGAAATTATCGGTCTTAATTTTCGCTCAAGGCCAAAGACAATTCAGAGTTTCGGCCTATAACCTTTGGGATACAGCCAAATAATAGCAGTGTTCGTGGTTCGTGAAAAAAAATAAAAAAAACCAAAAAAGAAGTTATATGCCGCATATAGTAAGTCGATAGGCGTTTATGCCGCTTCAGATGCCCAGGGGCAGTATTCGACGTAAAGAAAGTAAATAAAAAATGTGAAACAATTATTTATTAAATCAGTTTTAGGAGAAATTGAAAATGGTAAGAACATCAGCTAAGAGAAAACCTGGAGCCAAGGCCAAGGCAACTAAAAAAAGACCTGCCTCAAAAGCCGGGGTGACCAAAGAGAGCGCAAGCTCAAAGCGCCCAACGGCGAAGAAGCGAGTAAGCTCGAAGCCCAAGGCCACCAAAAAGAGTTCCACCTCAAAGCCCAAGGCCACCAAAAAGAGCGCAAGCTCAAAGCGCCCAACGGCGAAGAAGCGAGTAAGCTCGAAGCCCAAGGCAACTAAAAAGAGAGTAACCTCAAGGCCCAAGGCAACCAAAAAGAGAACCACCTCAAGACCCAAGGCGACCGAAAAGAGAGTAACCTCAAGACCCAAAGCAACCAAGAAGAGAACCACTTCGCAGCCCAAGGCAACCAAAAAGAGAGTAACCTCAAGGCCCAAGGCAACCAAAAAGAGAACCACCTCAAGACCCAAGGCGACCGAAAAGAGAGTAACCTCAAGACCCAAAGCAACCAAGAAGAGAACCACTTCGCAGCCCAAGGCAACCAAAAAGAGAGTAACCTCAAGGCCCAAGGCAACCAAAAAGAGAACCACCTCAAGACCCAAGGCAACCAAGAAGATAACCACTTCGAAGCCCAAGGCGACCAAAAAGAGAGTAACCTCAAGGCCCAAGGCGACCAAAAAGAGAACCACCTCAAGGCCCAAAGCAACCAGAAAGACTACACAGAAAGTCTCCCAGAAAAGACGCAGCCCGGTAACGTCAAAGGGCGATTTTGATTTCCACGCCTGGTTACTGCCCACTCTGGCTTTGGAGCAATATGAACCGAATATTGAGCAAGAGGTTGGTGTTGTGGACAAGATCAAGGGCTCTACCCGCTATGCCTGGATCGGTGCAGGTCAGTGCGGAGGAAGATTGGTGAAGTCTTTCTATGACCTTGGTTATAAGAAGGTCCTGGCTGTGAATACGACTCACCAAGATTTAGATTTGCTCGATATTCCGAAGAACCAAAAGTTCCTAATGAACATCGGCGAGAAGGGCGCCGGCAAAGATATGGAAAGAGGCAAAGAAGCCGTCCAGCAACATCAGCAGGATATTCTGCACCTTACCAGGCAGACATTCGGCACTCAAGTTGACCATATTATGGTTTGCTTCGGAGCTGGTGGTGGTACAGGCAGCGGCAGCGTTGTTGGATTGGTTGAGATTGCCAAAAGATATGCACGATATATCGGCCTGAACAACCCCAACAAGAACGTGGGTGTCGTTATGACTTTACCAACAGTAGGTGAAGCCAGCTCACCACTGGTAGCTGAAAATGCGTACAAAGCGGCCTGGGAGCTAAGTCAAATGGCCACTTCAGGGAAGATATCGCCCCTTATCATTGTAGACAACGACAAGATTAACAAGATGTATCCTGGAATGACAGTAAAGTCATTCTGGCCCAGCATCAACAACACTGTCGCAAGTCTGTTCGATATCTTCAACAAGCTCAGTGCCTTGAGCAGCCAGTATACTTCGTTCGACCCGGTAGATTATCACAGCATTATGGAGTCCGGTGGATGCGCGATAATGGGCCTGACCAAAGTAACTAAATTCAGCGACAAGTTCTCCCTGTCAGAGGCAGTGAAAAAGAACCTCGAGAAGACACTGCTCGCCGGTGGGTTCGATTTAACGTCCTCCAAAGTCTCTGGTTGTATAGCCGTCGGCGGAAGGAAATTGATGGCCAGCGCCAAAGGCTTACAGGACAACATCGACTATTCATTTGACGTCTTGTCAGAGATAACCGGCAAGGCTACAATCCACCGCGGTATCTACGAAGACGGCAGAGAGTCCTTAAGAGTGTACACCATTCTTGGCGGCCTGAGTAGTCCTACTGAGCGGCTGGAAGAGCTTAGAAGCCATATGACCGTCCAGGTTCGTTAGTTAAGCGAGTACCTCGCGAATAAAAGATTTTGGGTTCCCGCAAGGCGGGTTCCCTTCATGTTCGCCGGGTGTGCTGCTGACTTTCCCTGTGGGACAGGACGCGGCATACCCAGCGAATTCTTTTTAAAATTATACCGGTCCACCTGTGGCGGACTACACCATTATCGTAATGTTCACTTTTTACTCATACCTGCCCCCCTGTCTTCCGACACGAGCCGGGGCGGCGGGTCGGTAGCCTCGATAATTTATGCTGTTTAAATTCGATAAAAAGTATGGCTTAATTTGCTTGCAATATCATTTTTTTTTGTTAAATTTGAGTCCCGAGATACTCAGGCTCTGAGTTTTACGGGCAGGTAGCTCAGCTGGTAGAGCAACGGACTGAAAATCCGTGTGTCGGCGGTTCAAATCCGCCCCTGCCCATTTCGTTAAGCTTTTGGCCGCCAAGAACTTACACTTGACGGTCTTTTTTATTGGGCCTATAAAACGCTGCCTTGTATCATTTTTTCGTCAGTAAGTTCTGCAATCGCCACGGCGCAGCTCAAGTCCCATCGGGTTACGAAAAATAAATGTCGAGGATTTTATTGACAAAGAAGCTTTGCCGCCTAAACACGAGCAGAAGATGGAGAGGTTCAAAAAACCGTGTCCATTGTATCAGGAACCAAAGTGTGAAATATTATTTAAAAAACAGCTGGAAATGGTGTAACATATCCCGATGTAGTTTCAGATATGGATACATACGCTTGCCCCTGTTGGAAAGGGTCTTCGACTTACAGGCGTATTGTTATTAGCATTGTGAATCATTGGCCATAAAGTTTTGGAGTACAGAATGAAGAAAGAAATTTTAGTTTCAGTTGTGCCGCTACGGCTTCGGCCTTCGCCGAGACGATTGCCTGGGCAACCCCGGCGTTTTCTTGCGAAAGCAAGAGTGGGTGTGCAGGCAGCATTGTTTCTGATTGTAATTGTTATTGCCGGCTGCAGAACCCAAGAAGAGGCTAAGACGCCTTACGATAATCCTTTGCCTCCGGGTCAGCCCGCCTTACGTAAAATAACGAATCCCCAGGAAATTCCTGACTTTACGATGGCCTGCCTTGACCTGACCGACCTGCGCGCGGCGATAAGCAACAGTCTGAATTATCTGCGGAAATCCTCCAGCCGACAATTCTTCCCCCTCCGTTTTAGCACGCAAAATCAAATCATCGGGGGCGAGATTACTCATACCCTCGCGGTCGACAGCCTGAACGCATTCGCCGAGCTGCTGGATTCGGGTCTGATGGGCAGGCAACTGCACGAGGCAATTCAAGAGAGATTTGACGTGTATATGTCGGTGGGATGTGATGACAGGGGGACGGTGCTATTCACGGGCTATTACACGCCGATTTTCGATGGCTCAATGTCTCGCACCGAGCGTTTTCAATATCCGCTGTACAAAATGCCCGCCGACCTTGTGAAAGGCCCAGACGGCGAAATCCTTGGGAGGCGCCGAGCAGATGGGCAGCTCGGGCCATATCCGTCACGGTCTGTGATCGAAGATTCAAGGATGCTGCGCGGTACAGAATTGGCCTGGCTGGGTGACCCGTTTGAAGTTTATATAGCCCATGTGCAAGGCTCCGCCAAGATCAGGCAGCCCGACGGCCAACTAATTACAGTGGGCTACGCCGCCAACAACGGGTATGAGTACAAAAGCATTTCCAAAGAACTGGTCAAAGACGGCAGGATAAGCAGTGAGCAGCTCAGCCTGTCCGCAATGATAGATTACTTCAAACAAAACAAAGAGCTGGTCGATACATACGTCCGGCGGAATCCGCGATTTGTGTTTTTTAAAAAGGAAGATGGTGCGCCCCGGGGCAGTCTTAATGAGCCGGTAACGGCCTTTAGAAGTATCGCCACCGACAAATCGATTTTCCCGCGGGGATGCTTAACTTTCATCTCCACTACTTTACCCCAGGCAACCGGCGGGACAGTTTCTAACCGGTTCTACAGCGGCTTTGCCCTGGACCAGGATACGGGTGGTGCGATACGTGCGGCGGGTCGCTGCGACATCTATATGGGCATAGGCGACACGGCGGGCAAATTGGCAGGACAAACTTATCAGGAAGGCAAACTATACTACCTGTTTCTAAAATCCGCGCAAGGCAGCGAGTACTTCGCAGAGTAGTATCGGTGATACAGCCACTGAAATAACGGACAAATAAATCATGTCAGACTTCGATGAGTTCTCGTCTGGGCGAAGGCAGCCGCAACCCGGCAGTCGAGCCGAAAATTTAGACTCCCCGCTTTCGCGGGGACAAGCTTGCCCCTGCGTAGGCAGGAGGAACTTTTTGAAAAAATCCGTTTTGGCCTCGGCCGGTGCAGGCCTGGGCTTGTCTCTGGAAGAGAAAATCCTGTTGGGTAAGCAAACAGCGAAAGCGAACAAGGCCGAACGCAGGGCTTCCAATAAAGATTTACCGACCGGCAGGATTGGCAAACTTAAGATAAGCAGGCTGATATGCGGCGGCAATCTGATAAACGGCTTTGCACACGGCAGGGATTTGATTTATGTCTCCGCCCTGCTGAGGCACTACTTTACAGATGAAAAGATTATGGAAACCTGGGAGCTGTGCGAAGAGAACGGCATAAACACTATGATATCAACCGTCAACAGCCCCTACGCCAACGGCAATGACCCGACCATCAGAGTCATCAACAAATACCGGAACGAAAGGGGCGGTAAGATACAGTGGCTCGCACAGTGCTTTCCACAATCAAATGACCTGACCGGCAGGATAAAAATAGCGATTGACAACGGTGCCGTCGGCGCCTTTATACAGGGCGAGGTCGGGGACACGTGGACGAGGGTCGGCCGGGTTGACCTGCTGGCCAAAGCCGTTTCATTTATCAAAGAAAACGGCTTGATTGCGGGCGTTGCCTGTCACGATATCGCGGTACCGATGGCCCTGGAAAAAGCGGGAGTGGACGTTGACTTTTATATGAAGACCCTGCACAAGGACAATTACTGGTCGGCTACTCCAAAAGAAGAACGCCCTTCCACCGGCCTGCCCGGACATGATAATATGTGGTGTGTTCAGCCGGAGAAAACCATCGAATTTATGAGCAAGGTCAGAAAGCCCTGGATTGCTTATAAGGTCTTAGCCGCCGGGGCTATCCATCCGAGAGACGGCTTCAAATTTGCTTTCGAAGGCGGCGGCGATTTTCTCTGCGTGGGGATGCTTGATTTTCAGGTCATAGAAGACATACTCATCGCCAAAAACATCTTAGCCAACAAACTCAACAGAAAACGGCCGTGGCGGGCGTAAGCGGTTTTTTCACTTGTGCTCTTGTGCCTTTTGCATTAAAATACGTTGATAGTGAGGCTTGCATTATGAAGGCACTTGATACCAGATTGCTGAAGCTGATATTGGCGGTGGTGATTATCGTGTTTGTGTTTTGGCTTATGTCAGTATTAAAATGTGAAATGGCCCCACCCGCTTATTGATTAAGAATACTGAGATTGAGTCAGCGGACTTCCGCTCCCCGATCGGAGTCGAGGACAGGCTTTGCGAGTAAGACGCGGGGGCAGGCCCCATTAGAGCAGACGACACTCTAAACAATGGGGCAGGTTCCCCGCCAACAACATGCGGGGACGAGTCAATCAAAACCGCTGAGGAGTAAAAGCAAAAATCAAATTTATAAATTTTTTTAACTTTCCGCTTTAGTGCGATAAAAACCCCATTTCCTATACAGGTACCCCGTGTAAACAATAATTATAACAAGTATTTGACTGTTGGCGGGCTGGCAGGTAGAATCCGGGGTTACGAAAATTTGAGTTCAGCGAGGGTAGCGATTGCTACTATCAAAGGGAAATGATTGAGCAGGTAAGGAAATGGTGACCAAAAGCAAAAATGTTCGTTCGCAAGGCCAAAGGATAGAGACGGTTGAGGCGGCGGGTTCTGTTAGTGCCAAGTCGAATGTTACCGGCAAACTAACAGTGTTGCGCAGTATGCCGGAATCGTTATCCGCTGAGGCGGCGGTCTTAGGCTCAATGATGATTGACCCGGAATGTATCGGGCACGTCGTCGAGCAGTTGACAGCGGATGCCTTTTATCGCATCGAGCATCGGCTCATATTCGATGCCTTGATTGGTCTTTATGAAAAAAATAAAGGCCTCGGCATAGACGCGGTGCTGCTTCGCGACGAGCTCGTCAAGCGCAACCAGCTCGAAGAGGTAGGTAGCGTCGAATATATTGCAAAGATTTTAGACTCTGTGCCCTCCTCGGCGAACGTGGAATATTACGCGGGCGTTGTCAAAGATAAGATGCTGCTGCGTGAGCTTATTACCGCTGCCGGTGAAATGCTCGACGATGCATACAACCAGACCGGCGAAACGCGTGAGACACTCGACGAAGCCGAGCGGAAGATATTCGCCGTTACGGATAAAAATATAAGCGGTAATGCCGCTGCGTTGAAAGACCTGGTTGTTCGTGCTTTCGAGCTTATCGAGAAGCGTCAGGGCAGCCATATTACAGGCTTAGCCACCGGCTATTATGAGCTTGATGATTTGACCTGCGGTCTGCAGAACGGCGAGATGATAATAATAGCCGGAAGACCCAGTATGGGAAAGACCAGCCTGGCATTGAATATGGCCGAGCATATCGGTTCGGTCGAGGGGATTCCGGTTGCGATATTCTCATTGGAGATGGGCAGGCAGCAGTTGGCCGAAAGATTCTTGTGCAGCATCAGTCAAATCGACAGCCAGAAAGTCAGAAGGGGACTGCTCAGTGATGAAGGTTACAAGAAGTTAGCTGACGCCTGTGCAGAATTGTCCGAGGCGCCAATCTTTATCGACGATACCTCGACGCTGACGCCGCTTGAGCTTCGTGCCAAGGCAAGACGACTTAAAAGCATGCACGATATACGCTGCATTATCGTGGATTATTTGCAGCTGATGCATCTCGGTTCAGGGCGGGTTGAATCGCGTCAGCAGGAAATCACGACAATTTCAAGATATATCAAGGCCTTAGCGAGAGAGCTGAACATTCCTGTTGTGGTTTTGAGCCAGTTGAATCGGTCTCCGGAGGGCAGAGAGGGACACAGGCCAAGGATGAGCGATTTGCGGGAAAGCGGCAGTATCGAGCAGGATGCCGACGTTGTGGCGCTGCTGCACCGTGAAGATTATTATCATCGCGGCGAACAGGATTACCAGCAGGATAATACAGCAGAGTTGATAATAGCCAAACAACGAAACGGTCCAACCGGTGCCGTGAAACTGAGGTTCCTGGAAAAAATCACACGATTTGAGAACGCCTCCCACGTAGAAGTGCCCGCCGGCGAAGGAGTGCCATTTTAATTAGTGAGTAGTTAATTGGTTAATTGGTGAGTTGACTACTCACCACTCACTACTTACTATTTAACCAAGAGATGAGATACAAGATGCCAAATAATTCAGAAGTCAGAAAACAGAAATCAGAAATCAGAAATCCTTTGCCCTCTGTCCTCTGGCTTGTTTTGATTGTGCCTTTGAGTTTATGCTCGGGTTGTGCCTCCCGCACCAAAAAAGCCGACGTTTTGGTACGGGACAGCGGCGGCAGAAGCATTATCAAATCGATTGATTTTGTGAACAACCGGGCGTTTAAGGACAAGAGCCTGGAGAAGAAACTGGACTTTAAAGTAGGCGATTACCTTGATCCGATTCTGGCCGAAGCATACAGAAGAACCCTTGCTGAATTTTATCGACAAAAAGGATATGCCTTTGTAGAAGTAACGCTGGATAGCGAGAAGTTAGAGCAAGGCCAGGTGGTTTATACAATTAACGAGGAACCGAGGGTCAAGATCGGGTCGGTGAATTTCAGCGGCAACGATGCTATCAAGACCTCGGCACTTAAAAAGGCTGTAAAGACGAAAACGAAGAAATGGTTTTTTTGGTCGGGCTACTATATTGAAGAGGTGCCGGTTGAGGACGTAGCAAGGCTGCAAAATATCTACTACGAAAGGGGTTTTCTCGATTACAATATAACAGCAAAAAGAGAATTTACCGACGACAGGAAAAAGGTGCATATTACTTTCGAAATCAATGAAGGGCCGACTTATACTGTTGAGACAATTTCTCTTACCGGTAATAACAACTTCGATGACCAAAAACTGCTGGAGGGATTGAAGTTAGAGCAGGAACAAGTTTATCATAAGCGAAGGGCTGATTCACACACCAAGGAGATTCTCAAGCTTTATCAGGAGAGCGGTTTTGTGGATGCCCGGGTTGAGCAAAGGCTCAACTTTGTTCAGGATGTCAACGCTGTCAATGTTGAATTTAATGTAGTTGAGGGCAGACAGTTCAGGATCGGGCGGGTTGACATAACCGGCAATGAGCAGACGCAGGATAAGGTCGTCCGGCACGTTATGGACGAGTATGGTTTTGTGCCGGGCCAATTGTACAACGCTGATATAGCTCCCAAACAAGGGGGTGGCAAATTGGAAGAATATGTCCAAAGAATAACATTAGCCGAGGAGGTAATTATCAGACCTGTTACGCCCGGCAACGGAGCAGATAACCGCAGGGATGTAAAGGTTGATATCAAAGAGGGCAAGACGGGCTCGGTAATGTTTGCCGGCGGCTTTTCGAGTGACAGCGACATAATCGGGCAGCTGGTTTGGGAGCAGCGCAATTTCGACATTTCAGACTGGCCGGAGAGCTTCGGAGAATTCATTACCGGCCGAGCCTTCAAAGGCGCGGGCCAGAGTTTGAGGATTGCCCTGGAGCCGGGGACTCGAATCAGCCAGCATTCGATTACATTCAGCGATCCATACTTTCGGGATAAACCCATAACACTCAATGTCAGAGGCTCAGACTGGGAGAGGGAAATAGAAAGGCGAGACGACAGCAGGCTATACGATGAAGGCAGAACAAAGGGGTCTGTAGGGTTCGAGAAGCGATACGAGAACCGCTGGCGAAGGAGTATTGGCTTTAGGGCCGAAAATGTTAACGTCGATAACATTTATATCTATGCGCCGAAAGAAATAACAGATGTCAAAGGTGATAACTTGCTTGCCGGGGTTAAACTTGGCATCGGAAGAGATTTAACGGATGACAGATTTAACCCAAGCAAAGGCTATACTTTTAATGTTGGTTATGAGCAGGTTACCGGTGACGAGACTTTTGGGATATTGAAAGGGAACATCGTAGGATACAGAACCCTTTATGAGGACCTGCTTGAGCGAAAAACTGTTTTGGCAACAAAGCTGCTTGCAGCTACCACAATTGATAATGCGCCATCTTTTGAAAAATTTTACGGCGGTGGTACGGGCGCTTATGGTATCAGGGGTTTTGAGTATCGGGGGGTAAGTACCAGAGGTCTGCAGCAAAATCTCCCTGTCGGCGTCACGCCGAAGGAGGAAGACCCGATAGGCAGTGACTGGATATTTTTGGCCAACGCCGAGGTAACCATGCCTTTGATAAGCGACAATTTTGCCGCGTTGTTTTTCGTGGACAGCGCAGCGATAGACACCGGCAGCTACCGTGCCGCGGTTGGGACAGGCATACAGATACAGATACCAAATTGGTTTGGGCCGGTGCCGATGCGATTTGAGATTGCAACACCATTTATGAAAGACGACTTGGACGAGACGCGGGTTTTCAGTTTCTCCGTGGGAGGACTGTTCTGAAAGTAAAGATGTAAGTTAAAGTAGATAAGATTAAAGTAGAAAGGATGATTCATGAAGGCCAGGACGATGGTTTTAGGTTGTTTGGCAGGTGTGGTTATTTTGGCAATGGGCTATGAATACAGCCAGGCTCAGCCGAAAGGCGATACCCCCTCTTCAAAGATTGGTACGGTCAGTATTATGAAAGTCTTTCGCGATTGCAAGAGAAGCGCCGCGCACAGGACCGAGATTTATGCCGAGCAAAACAGAATAAGAGCAGAATTGGAGAAGCTTTCCAAAGAAATCGAAGCCCAGGAAGCGGGGCTGAAGGCATTAAAGCAGGACAGCAGTGATTACCTGGCACAGCGCAAGGAGCTGATAGATAAGCGGGCCAGCCTTCAGGCCCAGCAGGATTTCAACAAAGAGCAGATAATATTGAAAGAATACAGATGGAGCAAAGAACTCTATAATGACATTCTGCAAATAACCTCTGAGCTGGCTGAGCAAAAGGGTTTGGATTTGGTGTTGGAAAAGGATGAAATCGACATTTTTGCATTAAGTGTCAATGAAATTTCGCAGACAATCCGTACTCACAAAGTATTGTATAATGGCGGATGTGTAGATTTTACTGATGAGGTAGTGGCCCGATTGGACAAAGAAGAATAACAATCCAAAAAAAGATACGAAATGAATCCTCAATGCATGAGGCCGGAGCGAGGCGGAAATCCGCATATGACGGGCTTGATGTTCGATGCCCATGGAAACAGATATTGTATAAATAGTGAGTGACGGGTAGTTAATAAACCAATTATCGTATTTTTGTGTTATTTTCAGGGTGTTTGATTAGGAATGAAATTGACGGTTGCACAATTAGCTAAGCGGCTTGAGGCTGAATTAGCCGGTAAGGTTGATACCGATAAAATCGGGAGCCGGCAGATAAGCGCTGTAGGCCCGGTCGAGACGGCCAATGAGAGTGAAGTTACTTTCGTCTCAGATGATAAACATAAGGCTGCGCTTGAAGGTTCCCGTGCAGGCGCGGTTATTGTTTCGGCGCGTCTCGACGGTATAGACAAGCCGCAACTGGTTGTCGAAAATGTCAATGCGGCTTTAATAAAAGCCCTTAATATTTTTGCGCCGAAACTAAAAGCTGTAACCGCAGGTATTGACCCGGCCGCTAAGCTCGCCCGCGACGTCAAGATAGCTGAAAGTGTGTTTGTTGGTGCGGGCGTAGTGATTGATGATGGGGTTGAAATCGGAGAAAACAGTGTAATCGGCAGTGGATGCAAGATAGGCGAGAATTCAAAAATCGGGAAGAATTGCCGTATTGACAGCAATGTTGTTATTTATCACAACTGCCGCTTAGGCAACAATGTAATCATTCAGGCAAACAGCACAATTGGCTCGACCGGTTTTGGGTATTTATTTATCGAGGGGGCCCACAAACTTATTCCACACAACGGCGGGGTTGCGATTGAAGATTTTGTTGAGATAGGAGCCAACTGCTGTATTGACAGGGCCAAATTTGGAAATACCATAATAGGAGCCGGTACAAAAACAGACAACCTTGTTCAAATCGCCCATAACGTAGTAATCGGCAAATGTTGTCTAATAGCAGCACAGACAGGCATTTCCGGCAGCTGCAAGCTGGGTGACGGTGTGGTTTTAGGCGGTCAGGTTGGCTTGGCGGATAATATAGAAATAGGTGACGGTGTAATGATTGGTGCTCAATCCGGTATCAACCACAGCATACCAGCCGGACAACAGTTAGTCGGCAGCCCGGCGCTCGAGAAGAGAGAGTCATTCCGGATATTCGGTTTGTTGAGGCGTCTGCCGAACATGGCAAAGCAGTTAAAGCAACTAATCAAGAGGGTAGAAAGACTTGAAGCTGCAGAAGACGATAAAGAGTGAAGGCAAGATTCATGGTCGGGGTTTATTCGAGGGAAAGGAGGCGAAGGTCATTTTTCGCCCTTCTCCCGCGAATTCGGGTATTACTTTCGTCCGCACCGATATTCCTGAGCCGGTGCGGATTAGTGCTGTTGCATCCAACCTCGCCGAGCGCAGCCGCCGCACGACAATTAAAAAAGGTTCTGTCAGTATAGAGACTATCGAGCACTGTTTGGCTGCGATTAACGCACTTGAGATTGACAATGTTGTTATAGAAGTTAACGGCTCTGAGCTGCCGGCTCCGGACTGCAGCAGTGCCGAGTATTTCAAGGTTCTCAAACGTGCAGAGATGGTTGAACAGGACGTTAGCCGGAAAGAATTTGTTATCAAGAAGCCGATTACTATTACCGCCGGTGATGCCTGCATTTACGCCCTGCCGTATTCCGATGACGGATTAAGTCTGACCTACGATCTGGATTACGGCGGGCACACTGGTATCGACAGGCAGATTTTCAGTTGTCGACTGACGCCGGAGAACTTTGAGAATCATCTGGCAGCGGCCCGAACGTTTTTGCTTGAGGCTGAAGCCAAGCAGTTTCAGGCACGCGGAATAGGGACGCACATCAGCCCCCGCGACATTCTGGTCATCAACTCAGACGGGCCAATCAAGAACAGTTACAGATTTCCCAACGAGTGTGTCAGGCATAAGATTGTTGATTTGATTGGCGACCTTGCCTTAGTGGGTCGAGCAGTTAAAGGCAGGATTGTGGCTTATAAGAGCGGGCATGCGCTGAACCAGCAGCTTGCAAGGAAATTGTACGAAGCGGCGCAGCAGCAGGAGCGAATTGCCAAGTTCGGGACGGATGCCCTATTAGATATTCGGCAGATTGGTAAGATTCTGCCCCACAGATACCCATTTTTACTGGTGGACAAGGTAATCGAAATTGAAGGCGATACGCGAATAAAGGGTATAAAGAATGTAAGCTTTAATGAGCAATTCTTCCAGGGCCATTTTCCCGGGACTCCTATTATGCCGGGCGTTCTTATCGTAGAAGCAATGGCACAAGTGTCCGGCTTGTTATTTGCACAAAGGCTGGAACATACGGGTAAGCTGGCAGTGCTGTTGAGTATGGACAATGTGAAACTTCGTAAATCTGTCGTTCCCGGTGACCAGCTTATCCTTATAGCCGAAACAAACAGATTGAGGAAAAGAACGGCACAATGTCGTTGCAAAGCGATGGTCGGCGATGCAGTGGTTGCCGAAGCACAAATCAGATTTATGCTTGTCGATGACGAAAAGGTATAGAAACAGTTTTGAGGTGTTTAAAGAATTTAGAAAGTGCCTAAAGTAAGCTAAAGTGAGCTAAAGTTATCTTTCACTTTAGGCACTCAAAACTTTAGCCACTCTGAATTATGAGATTGACGATTTATGGAGGTAAGAAAAAAGGCATGAAATTGCAGATACATCCCAGTGCAATAGTTCATAAGGACGCCGAACTGGCCGACGGAGTTGTAATTGGTCCCTTTTGCATTATTTACAGCGGGGCCTCAATCGGGACAGGCACGATACTTGAGGCCAATGTTGTGATTAACAAGGATGTCAAAATCGGAGCAAACAATCATTTTTTTCCGAATTGTGTGATTGGGTGCCGGCCGCAGACGCTGCGTTTGAGTCCAGGTGATGAGTTCGGCGGGATTGTAATGGGTGATGGAAACACCATTCACGAACAAGTAACAATCCATCCGGGCATTCATCCTGAGACACATACGAAAGTCGGGAACGATAATTTCATTATGGTCGGGGTTCACATTGGACATGACTGTATACTTGAAGATAAAACTGTCATGAGTAACCTTGTGCAGATAGGGGGTCACTGCAAGATTGAGACCGGCGTTTGGTTCAGCGGTCTGGCTGGGGCACATCAGTTTGTTACCATAGGTAAGTGGTCTTTCGTGGCGGGACTGGCCGGGATTACTCGGGATGTTCCACCGTTTATGACTGTCAGCGGGCATTATCCACCGCGGGTTCGGTGTGTTAATAAGCGAGGTCTGGACCGAGCCGGTCTAAATGACGAGCAACAGAAGCGAATATTCGAAGCGTACAGGAAGCTGTATCGTGAGCCGGGCACATTGCTGGAGAATGCAAATGCTTTGGCGCAGGAGGACGGGCTCGATGAAAATGTTCAGGCTATAATTGACAGCATAACCAAAAGCAGCGAGCATCAGTTCGGCAGGTATCGCGAGAAGTTTAGATGACATTAGGTGTGAAGGTCATTAACCGCAAAGAGTAGAGTTCAGCAGTGAAGCAAAATTGCAAACAAAGGGTAGACAATGCAAAATACAAAAGTTCGAACCGCTGTTGTGGGCGCCGGCAAAATGGGGGCCATACACGCGAAGGTCTATGACCAGTTGCCACAGAGTGATTTTGTTGCTGTGGTCGATATAGACGCCAACAAAGCCCGGCGCTTAGCCGATCAATATAATTGTCTGGCCTTTACTGATTATATCGATATCCTGGACAAGTTTGACCCCGTTAAAAGTTCGTGGATAAAGGGGACCGGTGAGTCTTTGGTAGAGACTTTTAATGGGATTGATGCGGTAACGATAGCTACTCCAACAGTGACACATCTTAAGCTGGCAAAAGACTTTATTAAAAACAATATTGCTGTCCTGATTGAAAAGCCCCTGGCGGCCAACGTCAGAGAAGGAAGAAAAATTGCAGGACTTGCGAAGAAAAATAACAGCGTTGTGGCAGTGGGGCATTCCGAGCGTTGCAATCCGGTTGTTCAGGCAATCAAAAGGCTCAATATTGAACCGAAATTCATCGAGGCCAACCGCATCAGTCCGTATCCATTCCGCTCGACCGATGTCGGGGTTGTGCTCGACGTGATGATTCACGATATAGATATTATTCTCTCCCTGGCGGCAAGTAAAATCAAGAAAATAGACGCAGTAGGTGTCAATGTTATTGAAAAGAATGAAGATATCTGTAACGCAAGAATTATATTTGAGAATGGCTGCATTGCGAATATTACTGCTTCGAGACTGGCTCTGAAAACCGAAAGAAAGGTGCGGGTGTTCAGCCGGCAGGCGTATCTGAGCGTGGACTATTTTAAGAAGAGCGGGATTGTCATAAAGGCCGACCCAAATACCAACGTTGTTAAGTGGATACAGGATCACAAAGAGGCCGGAGATTTTGACCTAACTACAGTGAACTGGCCGGACTTATTGCATATCGAGCAGCTTGTCATAGATGATAAGGAGCCTATCCGTCTGGAGCAGGAGGCTTTTCTGCGGGCGGTTATGGACAGGGAGTTTATGCCTGAGGTTAGCGCCCAGGAAGGTCTTGCTGCACTGCAATGTGCAGAGAAGATTCTGGCATCGGTCAAAAAACATAAATGGCATGAAAGAATAGAATATAGCACTTAGTGGACGGCCTATGAAAGAAATGAAACGACGCATTTATAAGAAATTTGGCCTTGAGAGGTGTACGTTATGATTAGCAAGTCTTGGTTTTGCGGATTGTTGACGGCGGTTGTTTTGGTCTGCGGCTGCGGTGAGGGAGCGAAAAAGGCGAACTTTGATAGGAATATGATGACATCAGAAACGAAAACGGTGAAGCTGGAAACAAGCATGGGTAATATCGTCATTGAGCTTAATGAGCAGGCTGCGCCTGTCACGGTGAAGAATTTCCTCGGATATGTGGAGGAAGGTTTCTTTGATGGGACTATATTTCACAGGGTTATACCCGACTTTATGATACAGGGGGGCGGTTTCACAGACCAGATGGAAGAAAAACAAACGCGTGCGCCAATCATCAATGAAGCTAAAAATGGCTTGAAAAATGATCGTGGCACTATCTCGATAGCTCGGACAAATGACCCTGACAGCGCAACGTGCCAGTTTTTCATTAATCACAAGGACAACGACTTTCTAAATTACGTTGAGAACGGCAATCCTGGATATGCAGTATTCGGTAAGATAATAGAGGGTATGGACGTTGTGGATGCAATCGCATCAGTAAACACAACAACGCGGATGGGTTATAATAATGTTCCGGTTAAACCTGTCGAAATAAAATCCGCAAGAGTTGTTTCGCAATAAGCTCGATGCGAAACTGCGGATTAGATGTCATCAGGTTTTCAATTTTAGTTTGCCAACAAGCTGGTGGGCGAGGCGGGTCGGTTCGGGCAGACGATATTTAGTTGTGCAGGCAAGTGTGATTCCTATCGCATCCTTTAGCAGACATTTATTACCCACAGAGACGAAAACAGGCTTGACATTTGTACGTGTTCTGACCACTGCACCGATCGTTTCGTACCGCGTATCTCGTTTCACGCCTTTTTTATCCTTCAATAAAGTATATGCACCTTTTTCCAGCGGGGGCTCCTGGAATTGGCCTGTTAGTCTGCTTTTTGCACAGCCGATAGTCGGCTTATCGAAAAATAAGCCCAGATGGGCTGCGAGACCGAGCCGGCGAGGATGTGCTACGCCCTGACCATCAATGATGAATAAATCCGGTTTACTTTTGAGCTTTTCAACTGCGGCGATACAAACCGGAGCTTCCCGGAAAGAGAGCAGGCCGGGTATGTAGGGAAAGGTAACTTTTCGTTGAGCATTTGTTGTTTCTACGGGAGCGAAATCCGGCAGCTTTAACACTACAACGGCCGCAATGATTTTTTTACCGTCTTTGCTGAAGGCGCAGTCAATACCAGCGATTAGTTTTGGCTGTTTTTTTAGGGGGATAAACTGTACTTTGGAGGCGAGGCTCTCCTGCAGATCTCTGGCATCCGAATAAGACAAATTCCAGCTATGTAAATCCTTTATCTGCATAGCTTTTATGGCTTCCTGCCCCTTGCTTTGACAGCCTTGAAAGATTATAGACACAAACACAAGGTATAACAAATTGTTAAATCAAAGTATTTTACCTTTTTGCGATGTTTTGTTACAATTCTTAGTTTGGGTCATTATCGAATTTTTAACTGGAGTATATTTAGAGTAGCAAGAACTTAAAATGGCCAGGAAAATTGAAAAAGCAATCAGGATTACAGGTGCGGCTGAGCACAATCTTAAAAATATCAGCCTGGATATTCCGCGCGATAAGCTGGTTGTGATTACCGGCATAAGCGGCTCGGGTAAAAGCTCACTGGCATTCGATACCATTTATGCCGAAGGACGGAGAAAATACGTTGAGTCGCTTAGTGCCTACGCCCGGCAGTTCTTAGAGCAAATGCAAAAACCAGCGGTGTCCGAGATTACGGGCCTGCCGCCCACTATTGCAATCGAGCAGCGAAGCGCCAGCAGCAATCCCCGCTCAACGGTGGCTACGACTACTGAAATCTATGACTATTTCAGACTGCTTTTTGCCCGCGTGGGCCAGCCGCACTGCTGGGTATGCGGCAAAGAAATTACAAGCCAGCATTCATCGCAGATAGTAGATTCAATTCTTTCGGAAACCGAAGGTACGAAAATCCAGATTTGTGCTCCGCTTGTTCGCGGCAAAAAAGGTGAGCACAAAGATATTTTCACCGGCATACAGCGCGAAGGCTTCGTTCGTGTGCGCGTTGATGGGGCTGTTTATGATGTGCGGAATGTCCCGGCTTTGGACAAGAATAAAAAGCACCACATTGCAGCGGTTGTTGACAGGCTGATAATCAAGGATTCGATTCGCGTTCGGTTAGCTGATTCTGTGGAGACGGCACTAAAACTGGCTGATGGGATACTTTTGGTGTTAGTTCAGAAGCCCGATGCGAATAAAACAAGCAATGGCCACACCCCGTGGGATGAGGTTATTTACAGCGAAAAGTTTGCCTGTCCAAAACATCCGCAGGCCAGCCTTGAGGAGTTATCGCCCCGGTTGTTCAGCTTCAACAGTCCGTATGGCGCATGTAAGAGCTGTGATGGTCTTGGGACGATTCTTGAATTTGATCCCGACCTGATTGTTCCGGATAAAAGTGTCTCGCTGGAAAACGGCGCAGTCGATGCCTGGCGCAAAGGCGGCAAAAGAATGAACATCTTCTATAATCGGCTGGTTAAAAGGTTCTGCAGAAAGATGGGCATCAGCAAATCGATACCTTTTAGTCGAATATCGAAAGAGTACGTAAAGATTCTGATGTACGGGACGACGGCGGCCGACGAGAAAAAATACGGCGTGGTGTTCGAAGGTATTGTGCCGAATCTTGTCCGGAGATGGAAAACGACCACCAGCGAGTATGTTAAAACCAGATTGCACAGCTACCTATCGGAACAACCCTGTCAAAGCTGTAAGGGTGCACGGCTTCGGCCTGAGGCCATAGCTGTAACCGTTGGTGAGATGAGCATAAATCAACTGACGGTGCTCAGCATCGAAAAGGCACAGGGATTTTTTAATAAACTGAAATTAGAAAAAGAAAAAGCTGTGATTGGTGCAGCGGTGTTAAAGGAAGTAAAAGCGCGGCTGAAATTTATGGTGGATGTCGGGCTCGGGTATTTGACCTTAGACAGAATGAGCAGCACCCTGGCCGGCGGTGAGGCACAGCGAATCCGCTTAGCTACACAGGTGGGCAGCGGTCTGGTCGGGGTTTGTTATGTGCTCGATGAGCCAACGATAGGACTGCACAAACGTGACAACGACCGATTGTTAGGGATACTAAAGCGCCTTAGCCGATTAGGCAATACGGTCATAGTGGTCGAGCACGATGAAGATATAATCAGAAGCGCAAACCATATTATTGATATAGGCCCGGCTGCCGGTGCTCACGGTGGTGAAGTTGTCGCACAGGGCAATCTGGATGATATTACCGGCTGCGAAAGTTCGCTGACAGGTGATTATCTAAGCGGTAAAAAGAGCATAGCTCTGCCGATAAAGCGGAGAAAATATAACCTGAGAAAATGCCTTGAAGTAAAAGTGGCGGCCCAGAACAATCTCAAAAATATCGACGTCAAATTTCCGCTTGGTGTGTTTACGTGCGTAACTGGTGTTTCGGGCTCGGGCAAAAGCACGTTGGTCAGCCAGATTCTGCTGAGGGCTTTGAGACGCCGGCTCTACCGGTCTCGCGAAAAACCGGGCATACACAGAACCGTTCTCGGCACTTCACAGATTGATAAGGTTATAGAGATAAACCAGTCGCCGATAGGAAAGACGCCGCGGAGCAATCCGGCAACGTATACAGGTGTGTTTGATGTGATAAGAAAACTGTTTTCAATGACGCGGGAAGCGAAGATTCGCGGTTATAAGCCCGGCCGATTCAGCTTCAACGTTAAAGGCGGACGCTGTGAATATTGCCGCGGACAGGGAACAAAGAAGATTGAGATGCACTTTCTGCCGGATGTTTACGTAACCTGTCAGAGCTGCAAAGGCAAAAGATACAATCCCGAGACGCTGCAGGTTACTTACAAAGGAAAAAATATTGCAGATGTGCTCGATATGAGAATTGACGAGTCGCTTGATTTTTTTGCGAATTTTCCGACAATTGTTCGAATATTGCGGACGTTGGCCGATGTTGGTATGGGCTATATGCAATTAGGCCAGGCCTCGACGACGCTTTCGGGTGGGGAGGCACAACGGGTAAAACTTTCCGCCGAATTAGGCAAGGCAGCTACGGGACATACTTTGTATCTGCTCGATGAGCCGACCACAGGGCTGCACTTTGCCGATATTCATAACCTCTTAAATGTGCTTCAGCGGCTGTGCGATATGGGGAATACGGTAGTAGTAATCGAGCATAATCTTGACGTTATCAAAATGGCAGACTATATAATAGACCTCGGCCCCGAAGGCGGAGACGCCGGCGGCAAAGTCGTGGTCGCAGGGAAACCTGAAGATATTATCAAAAACAAAAAAAGTTATACCGCTAAATTCCTTAAACCAAAACTCACAAATTTGGTGAGTAGTTAAATGGTTAATTGGTGAGTTGAATGCTCACCACTGGCTACTCACCAGTTAGTGAGGTATGAACCGAAGGACAAAAAGAATGTGGGAGTTCCAATTAGGCAGTACAGAAGACCTGAGGCGACTGAGCAGGGATATACAATTGTGTATGGTGAATCCCGGATAAGATTAACTATTCAATAAATTAAAGTTCTACAATTTCAAGTATTACAAACAATGAAACACATTACTTACTATTTCCTGTCGTGCATTATAATCAGTTTGGCAGGATGCAAATCGCATCTTTCAACTGAAAAAATCAAAGAAGAAGTTTATGACAAAAATGCCATTACAAACAGGAATAAGCTAAGCGCAGCATCCAAGCGTGCAATAGAAAGAAATTACGAGCAGGGACCCGAGTGGTTTTGCAGTTTTAGAAAGCAGGATTTAAAGGGCGATTTCCAATATGAAGAAGGTGTAATTCGCAGAGATCCGAGTGCGGTTATCCTGGTGGGGGACACCTATTATGTCTGGTACACCAAAGGTGAAGGAAAAGCATACGGATTCGGTACAGGTGATCCTTCGAAAAAGGTTTTCCCGTGGGATTTAACCGAGGTCTGGTACGCCACCTCAAAAGACGGATGGTACTGGAAAGAACAAGGGCTGGCTGTTAGAAGAGGACCCCGGGGAGCTTATGACGACCGGGCGGTATTTACTCCTGAAGTATTGGCCCACGATGGAAAATATTATCTTGTTTATCAGGTAGTGAAGGCACCTTATGTCAACCGGGTGAAAAATAATGTTGGTATGGCCATTGCCGATTCTCCGGACGGACCCTGGAAAAAATTAGCAGCGCCTATTCTTAAGCCCGCCGATAACGGCCAATGGTTGGGCGATGAGGATAACCGCTTTAAAGTGAAAAAACAGGGTGATTTCGACAGTCATAAAGTGCACGATCCTACACTGATGTATTATAAAAACAAATTTTACCTTTACTATAAAGGCGAGCGAATGGGAGAACGTATGACGTTTGGAGGACGAGAAATAAAATGGGGTTTGGCTATTGCCGACAAGCCGGAAGGTCCCTATGTTAAATCCGAATACAATCCTATTACCAACAGCGGCCATGAAATCTGTATTTGGCCCTATAAGGGCGGCACTGCAGCGATGCTAACAACCGACGGGCCTGAAAAAAACACCATTCAATTTGCTGAAGATGGTATCAACTTTGAAATTAAATCGCACATTCAATGGGGACCATATGCGGTTGGTTTGGTTCGCTCACTCGATACGGATAAGAGCCCACTTGAAGGTATTCGCTGGGGCCTCTGCCACGAGTATAAAGGTGATTGGCAATACATCAGGCGATTCGAAAGTTACATGCCATACGCCTGGTAACCAAAGCTGCACAATTCCAACTAAGAGAAAAATAGTGCGAAAATCGCATCCTGTAAGGCTTCGTCAAGACACAATTCAGGCATACTCACCACAGGGTTGATATTAGCATAATGGTAGTGTAGAATCACATACTCGAAGCTCGATACTCGATTCTGGATACTTGATGCGCAACGTATGGATGGGTGATTACGAATCCTAAGACGTAGAACAAAGGAAAAAAGATGTGGGAATTTCAATTGAGCAGCATTGAAGATTTAGAGCAATTGGGCAGTCGGCTTGGTGTGCGGATTGAGGCCGCTGAGGACGTTTCGATTTTGGCTGAGCCCGTACGGGCCGGTAAGCTTTTAATACCGAATTCGTTAGCGGTGCATCCTATGGAGGGCTGCGACGGCGATTCGCAGGGCCGGCCCGGCAAACTGACATTACGACGATACGAAAGATTTGCCGCCGGCGGGGCCGGACTTATCTGGGCCGAGGCGACAGCAGTTGTACCCGAAGGCAGGGCCAATCCCAGACAACTATGGCTGCACGAAGAAAACAAAGACTGCTTTGCAGCAATGGTTAAAATGATGCGAGAGGTTGCCCCCGAACATAAGCCGGTTATTGTGCTGCAGTTGACCCATTCGGGCAGATATAGTAAGCCGGAGGGTATTGGGCATCCGATAATTGCACAACGTGACCCGTATCGAGATGCCTTAGCTCCCCAGAAAAAACCCGATACAAACAGGAAAAGCAAGATACCCGACGACTGGCCCCTCGTGAGCGATGAGTACCTCGATAAACTTCAGGATGCTTATGTCACGGCCGCACGTATAGCGTTTGAGGTCGGGTTCGATGCGGTCGATATTAAATCCTGTCATGGTTATCTGATAAATGAGCTTTTTGCCTGCCACAACAGAACCGGCAAATACGGCGGCTCGTTCGAGAACCGAACAAGATTTGTTCTTGAGGTCATCGATAAGATTCATAGAGAACTTGGAAAAGACACGCCGGTAGTAACCCGCCTTGGTGTTTATGATGCCATACCGTATCCATACGGCTGGGGCGTTGACAAGGATGATTACCGCAAGCCGGACTTGACGGAGCCGAAGAAGCTGATCGGGCTTTTACAGCAGCGTGGTGTTAATCTGATTAACGTCACGGTGGCAAATCCATATTACAATCCGCACGTCGGCAGGCCTTTCAATGAGGCGATAGTCGGCGGCTATGAAGAGCCGGAACATCCGCTCGTCGGTGTAAGCAGGCTCGTTAACCTGACCGGCAAAATTCAAAAGGAATTTCCCGACATCGCAATTGTCGGTACGGGCTATAGCTGGCTGCGGACACTTTTTGCCAACGTGGCGGCGGCAAACAAAGCAAATGGCCTGACCACCCTGGCCGGTGCGGGAAGGATGGCGTTTGCATATCCTGATTTTGCCAAAGATATAATCACGAAAGGCCGGATGTATCCGGAAAAAGTTTGCGTAAGCTGCAGTGCGTGCACGCAGATAATGCGGGACCGCGGAATGACAGGCTGCGTGGTACGGGACAATGAAATATATGGGCCGATATTCGAGCACGGCAGGATGAGTGACAGGGACAATCTTATTCGCCTTGCATCGGCCTGTCGAAAGTGTCAGGAGCCGACGTGCCAGTTGGGTTGTCCTGCCGGTGTGGATATTCCTAAATTCATCAGTCTGTTCCTTGACGGCGATGACAAGGACGCATACGAAGTCTTAAGAGAAGCGAATATATTTCCTGAAGTCTGCGCCTGGCTGTGTCCAGTCGAGCAGCAATGTGAAGGCGGCTGCCTGCAGGGATTTATCGGCGACAGTCCAGTAGCCATCGCCGATATACAAAGGTACCTGGCCGGGCAGGCCAACAAACACGGCTGGTCAAAACTGCGAATACCCAAAAAAGCCTCGGGAAAAAACGTTGCTGTAATCGGTGCAGGCCCGGCGGGGCTGGCCTGTGCGGCGATACTGCTTGAAGCGGGGCATACCGTGACAATATTCGATAAGAGCAGCGAGTTCGGTGGAACGATAGAATCCGTAATCCCGGCGGACAGGCAGGGCGACTCGCTGAAGCAGGAAATTGCAGCTATATTCGCTGATGTGCCCAAAAACAGGATGATTTTACGTCTCGGCAAAGAATTAAACGCAGGTTTCAATCTTGATACGATTATGAATCAGGGATTTGACGCCGTCTTTATCGGTATGGGCCTTGCGAAATCGGTCAGTCTCAGCGATAAAGACATCGACGGCTTATGGAATGCGATGGACTTTCTTTCCGCCGCGAAGGAGCCGAACAGGCTGAAGATAGCAGGCAAGCGCGTGGCGGCCACAGGTGGGGGTAATACTGCAATGGACGTGGCGGTTACAGCCAGGCGGCTCGGCGCCAAAGATGTTTATATTATATACCGCCGGTCTTTCAAAGAGATGCCGGCCTGGACTTCTGAACGGGACCGTGCAATAAAAGAAGGTGTGCATTTTTTGATACTGACTCAGCCGCTCGGATTCAATTCCATCGACGGCAAATTGAAGTCAATTAAGGTTTGTCCGACCCGATTAGGTGAGCCGGACCAGAGCGGACGACGCCGGCCCGAACCTATAGAGTCGAGCGCCTATGAGCTCGATATGGACATTGTGGCGGAGGCCATCGGCCAGAGCTCACCGGAGGAAATCAGCGAAATTCTTCCGGGTGTGGAATTAACGAACGGCCTTATCCGCACAAAAGAAGGTTCGCCGGCGACATCCAGGCCGGGAGTTTTTGCCGGCGGTGACCTTGTAAGAGGGGCGTCAACGGTGGTTGCCGCCGTTGCAGATGGTATGAAAGCGGCGAAAGAAATCAACGAATATTTGAAACAATAGAATTTAAGATTCTATGGAAAGGATTTTGAAAATGGCGGAAAGACCTGTAGCAATTATTACCGGAGCAAGTCGAGGTATCGGAAAAGGTATCGCAAAAGAACTGTCATCACTTGGTTATGATTTAGTCATTAACCACTTTGATTTTACGGCTGAGGGCCAGCCGGACGAATCTCGCGCAGAACAAACGCAAAAAGAAATCAAGGAGCTCGGAGCAAAGTGCGAGAGCCTGCGAGGCGATGTCGGCAGTGCCGGGGACAGGAATAGTCTGGTTGCTTTGGCCAGGAGCAAATTCGGCAGATGCGATATGCTTGTGAATAATGCCGGTGTCGCACCCTTGAAACGAATGGACATTCTTGAGGTGAGCGAGGCCAGCTTCGATAGAGTAATGGGAATCAACCTAAAAGGGCCTTACTTTTTGACTCAGCAGGTAGCCAACTGGATGATTGAACAGAAAAAATCGCATTCCGGGTGGGCGTATCGGATTGTAAACACAGGCTCAATCTCGGCATACACCAGCTCGCCGGCACGGGGGGAATACTGCGTGAGCAAAGCGGGGATTTCAATGATGACGATGCTGTATGCGGACAGGTTGGCTGAGTATGGTATCGGAGTATTTGAGATAAGGCCCGGCATCATCCAGACTGATATGACCAGCGTTGTTAAGGACAAATACGACAAGCTGATAGCTGAGGGCCTGACTCCGATTAAGCGATGGGGTCAGCCGGAAGATATCGCAAAGGCGGTCGGCGCCATCGCCGAAGGCAGGCTTGATTTCTCGACCGGCCAGGTTATAAACGTCGATGGGGGCTTTCATTTAAGAAGACTGTAGGGAGTAATAATGGATATTAAAAGCACAATCACGACACTGTTAAGAGACGGCTTTATTCTCGTCTTTAACCAGGACAAGCTCGATATTGTCAAGACGGCCGAGGCCCTTATGACGGCGGGGGTCAATAATATGGAAGTGACCTGCCGGATAAATAAGCCTTTGGAGAAACTGTCGCGGCTGCGTAAAGAGCTGGGCGATTTTGCGGCCGGCTCGGCAAGCTTAATCGATTCGCCCGCTATGCTCGATGTTTATAATAAGGCCCATCCCCAGGACCCGCTGCCCTCGGTGCAGGAGGTTACCGATGCCGGGGCGTGCTATCTTGTATCGGCAATTAACTTCCGTGACCAAAGCTTTGAGAAGTTCGCCGGCAAGATACCGATGATACCGGGATGCGGCAGTGTGACGGAGGTCGTCAGCCAGTTTTCCAAGGGAGCGAATCTCTGTAAAATATTCCCGGCCAAGCAGCTTGGCGGGCCCGGCTTTGTCAAGGCAATCGACCCTGCTATTCATAAGACCATCAGCTTAGTGCCAACGGGTGGAACAAATCCGGGAAACATCCCCGACTATATTGATGCAGGTGTTCTGGTGCTTGGCGGCTCGTTCAGTATGATTGACCCGGCAACGCCGGGTTTGATGAGACCGGCCGTTGGCCGGGCCACAATGAAAAAAATCATCGACGAACAGGATTACAATCTTTTGGCTAAAGAGCTGACAATCATTAAACACCTGATAGATTCACGGCGGTCGGAGAAATATCCCGATATCGATTTTGCCGAAGCAACTATCGAACAAATAAGCCGAAGTACAGGCAGAAATTTCAATCTCAGTTAGCGGGAAAATAGACTATGGAAACCAAGAAAATCGGCAACCAGATAATTAACGTTCATCATTATAACACTGTCATCGTCGGTGCAGGTGCGGCGGGGATGAACTGTGCAGTGCATCTGTGTGAATTTATGGAGAAAAAAGGTGTTGCCAATCCTAAGGAAAGAATAGCCGTAGTAACCGCAGGACTGGGTCTGGGGGCATCACGGATGAGCGGCTCCGACAAGCAGACCTACTATAAAATAGGCACAAGCCCGGATGTTCCCGACAGCGCAGAAGAGTTTGCCAAAAGTCTGACAGCGGCCGGGTGCTGCCACGGCGACTCGGCGCTTATCGAAGCAATCGGTTCGCTTCGTGAATTCTATCACTTAGTCCAGGCCGGAGTCCCGTTTCCAACGGATTCTTCAGGTACTTTCATCGGCTACAAGACGGACCATGACCCATACGAACGGGCCACCTCAGCCGGGCCTAAAACGAGCAGGTTTATGAGCCAGTGTCTGCAGAAACAGCTTGAACGGTACGGTGTCAGGATTTACGACGAGCAGGAGCTCGCACATTTATTAACTGTCGGCTCCGGTAAATCAAAGCGAATCGCAGGGGTTGTAACGTTAGATAAGAAAAGTGTTGATGAATCGAATCATGCCATAAACGTCTTCTTTGGTGCAAACATAGTTCTCGCCGCCGGTGGGCCTGGCGAGCTGTTCAAAACCACAGTCTATCCGAAAGGCCAGCTTGGAATCCACGGGCTTGCATTCAAGGCTGGTCTGATTGGAGCAAACTTGACCGAGTCGCAGTTCGGACTGGCGAGTATCAAATTCCGCTGGAACGTTTCCGGCACTTATATGCAGGCGATTCCGCGTATTTTCAGCACCGACGCCGATGGCAAAGACGAGAAAGAATTTCTGACGGACTTTTTCCCGTCGATGAGTAAAATGGCAACGAATATTTTTCTCAAGGGCTATCAGTGGCCCTTTGACCCGCAGCGGATTGAGAATCTGCAATCGTCTTTGATTGATGTTCTCGTATTCAACGAAACGCAAAAAGGCAGGCGGGTATATATGGACTTTCTACACAATCCCATTGGTAGTGACTCTATGGATGAGTTTGACATTGACAAGCTTGAGCCGGAAGCCAAAGAGTATGTGCAAAAGGCCGGAGCACTGCAAAAAACACCAATCGAACGATTAGCACATATGAACACCCCCGCCATCGAGATATATAAAGAGAACGGCATTGATTTATATTCGGAGCCGCTCGAAATTGCGGTCTGTGCCCAGCATAACAACGGCGGTTTTGCTGTGGATAAGTGGTGGCAGTCCAATATACATCAGACTTTTATAATTGGCGAGATGGCCGGAACACACGGGGTAAAACGTCCCGGCGGCTCGGCCCTTAACGCCGGTCAGACCGGTGGACTGCGAGCGGCGGAATATATTATAAATGTTTATGGCTGTGAGCTGCCGGATTACTCGGACGAACAGTCGGAGGTAGACGAGCAGTTAAGTGACATCATCAGCGGTCTTGCGATGTATAAAAGCCCGTCCGGCCTGGAGCCCGAAGAAGTATTGGAAGATATCCGAAGCCGTATGACCGCCTCCGGGGGACATATTAGAGAGTTGAACGACGCCCAAAAAGCCCTGAAAGAAGCGATAAAGCTCTACAAAGGCATACAACAAAAAGGGGGCAATTCTAAAGATGCCAAGGCTTTAATTACAGCAATCCAGGCAGAACATCTGGCTCTGGCCAGCGTTGCGTATCTCAAGGCCGTTGTAGAATTGCTCAAACAGGGCAGCGGCTCGCGGGGTTCGCATCTTGTCCTTTCCGAAGATGGTATTGAAATACATCCCGACGTGATTGACAAAGCCACCGGCAAGCCGTTAAAATTCAAACCTGAGAACGAGTCGCTAAGAAGTACTGTATTGCAGGTTGAATACGACGAAGGTTCGCCCGATTTGTTTCGGTGCAGGAACATTAAATTAAGACCTGCGCCGACTGATAGGAAGGCATTTGAGCCGGCCTGGCAGGATTATAGAGAGGGAAAAATCTACAGCAGCTAAAGTACATTAGAATGAGGAACTCTATGGCAATAATAAATGCAAAGCCGAAGTCAGAATGTAAGTATGACATACTCTCGTTAGGTGAAATAATGATTCGGCTGGACCCGGGCGAAGAAAGAATTCATACGACCCGGCATTTTCGGGTTTGGGAGGGCGGCGGAGAATATAATATCGCCAGGGGCCTTAATCGCTGTTTCGGTCAAAGAGCTGCGGTTGTTACCGCCCTTGTGGATAATCCCGTCGGGAGACTGCTCGAGGATTTGATGTTTCAGGGCGGCGTGAGTATGGAATATGTCAAATGGGTCCCGTACGACGGCATCGGCAGGAAAGTAAGGATTGGCTTGAATTTCACCGAGCGAGGCTATGGTGTACGGGCTGCTGTGGGCTGTTCGGACAGGGCAAACAGCGCCGCTTCACAGCTAAAAAAAGGCGACATCGACTGGGACAGCATATTCGGCACCGACGGCATACGATGGTTCCACACCGGAGGCATTTTTGCAGGGCTCTCGCAGACGACACCTGATGTTATCATCGAGGCCGTCACTACAGCCAAAAAGCACGGTACCATAGTTTCCTACGACCTGAATTTCCGCAATTCACTCTGGAAGGACATCGGCGGCCAGAAAAAAGCAGTGGAAGTCAATCGGGCCATCGCACCGCACGTGGATGTAATGCTCGGAAATGAAGAAGACTTCACGGCCGCTCTGGGTTTTAAAGTAAAAGGCACCGACAAGAGCTTCTCCAAGCTCGACCCGACGAATTTCAAGAAAATGATCGAGCAGGTAACAAGCGAGTTTCCAAATTTCAAAGTCGTAGCCACAACGCTGCGGAATGCCAAGACAGCATCGGTCAACGACTGGGGTGCTATTATCTACGCCGACGGTGAATTTCACGATGCCACACTCAGGCCGGACCTTGAGATATACGACCGTGTCGGAGGCGGTGACAGCTTTGCATCCGGCCTGATATATGCTCTTATGGAGGGGAAAACGCCCGCCGAGGCGGTCAATTACGGTGCCGCCCATAGTGCTCTGGCAATGACTACACCCGGTGATACAACCACGGCCAGTCTTCGTGAAGTCGAGAAAGTCATTAAAGGCGGCGGCGCCAGAGTTGATAGATAGTCCGAACACGATGCTCGAGTAAAGATATTTATGATTGTTCAAGCACTTAAATGGATTGGCGGTGTTGATGGTTTTTTGGAGCTTATAGACCAGCGGCGATTGCCTGGGGAATTTATTAAGCTGCAGTGCCGCTCGATAGAACAGCTTTTTGAATCAATAAAGACGCTTGCCGTTCGAGGCGCCCCCGCTATCGGTGTTTCGGCGGGATACGGACTTGTTTTAGCTATGCAAAAGCTCAATCCGGCAGATAGTCTGGAACAGGGACTTAAAGTACTGGCCGAGGCAAGCGAGTATTTAGCATCATCACGCCCAACCGCTGTGAATTTGTTCTGGGCGCTGGAGCGGGTTTGTCAAAATGCCAAGGAGTTTGCAACCGGTCAGCCTCAAGCAACAGTGCAGGAATTACGCAAGGCCGTTTTGACCGAGGCGAATGCTATCTATCGAGAAGACGTGGATATGTGCCGGCGGATTGGTCAAAACGGGGAAAGATTTATTAAAAACGACTCCGGTATTTTGACGCACTGCAATGCTGGTGCCCTTGCGACCGCGGGACAGGGGACGGCCTTGTCAGTAATGTTTGAGGCACATAAAAACGGAAAGAAATTCAGGGTTTATGCAGATGAGACCAGGCCTTTACTCCAGGGTGCCCGGTTGACAGCATGGGAGCTCAAGCAGGCGGGAATTGACGTTACAGTAATTTGCGACAATATGGCGGCTTACCTGATGAAGCAGGGAAAGATCAATGCTGTTATAACAGGCGCGGACAGGATTGCGGCAAATGGTGATACGGCAAATAAGATCGGTACTTACAGCCTGAGCATTCTCGCCAGAGAACACGGAATACCGTTTTATATTGCCGCACCTTCAAGCACGTTCGATTTGAGTATAAAAAGCGGAGCCGAGATACCGATTGAACAAAGGCCGGCCGACGAAGTAGCATTCTTTGGCGACAGAAAGACTGCACCGGAAGGGGTTGACATTTACAATCCGGCTTTTGACATTACGGAAGCACAGGATATTACCGCTATCATTACCGAGAGAGGGGTAATTGAAAAGCCCAACACCAACAGTGTCTTTGAACATTTGAATTAGCATAAGGACGGAACTCAGGAACTGAGCTCATGGTTGAGTCAGAAAATCAAACATCACAACCGTCCAACAAGAAGAAAGGCGTACAATCGAGCGAAGAGCTGGAGCCCCGCTGGCGCAAACGCAATTCGTACTATTATAACTGGCTGGATAAAATCTATAAATTCGTTGTTCGCCCGAACAGCAGAGTTCTACATATTGGCTGTGAATGCGGTGACCTTCTGGCGGCGGTTAAGCCGAGCTATGGTGTTGGAGTTGATGCGGATGCCGAGATGATTGAATTGGCAAAGAAGCGATTCGACCATCTGAAATTCTATACGATGGATCCACATGAGCTGGAGCTTGATGAGAAATTCGATTACGTTTTGATCTGCAATTCCCTTGGTCGCTGGCACGACATACAGCAGGTATTGGAACGTATTCGTCCATTAACTAAAGAAAGCACACGGATTGTAATAACCTATTATAATTACCTCTGGGAAGGTATTTTGAGTTTAGGCTCGCTTTTTGGAATTCGTCGGCCTTACTCATATCAAAACTGGCTTCCGCCGGAAGACATTGCAAACCTGCTCAAATTGGCCGACTACGACGTTATTCGCACTACATCCTATCTAATGATGCCGAAGCGTATCCCGCCGTTGACAACTTTGTGCAATTATTTTCTTTCTTTACTGCCCGGGTTTCGCTTTTTCAATTTAGTGGAGCTTGTGATAGCCCGTCCGGCCTCCGCCGCTGTTCGTGATGAAGATTTGTCTGTTTCGGTCATAGTACCATGCAGAAATGAGCGCGGTAATATCGAAGATGCGGTGAAACGAATTCCCCGGATGGGTCGGGAAACGGAGATAATCTTTGTTGAGGGCAACAGTACGGACGGTACAGCCGAGGAGATAGAACATCAGATAGCAAAGAACCCGGAAAGAAAGATTCGTTTGGTTCGTCAGAGTGACGGGGCAGGCAAGGGCGATGCGGTAAGAAAAGGTTTCGCAGCGGCCAAAGGAGATGTGCTGGTTATCCAGGATGCGGATTTGACGGCTCGGCCTGAAGATTTAACGAAGTTTTTTAGAGCGCTGCGCGACGGTAAAGGTGAGTTCATCAACGGCTCGCGGCTTGTTTATCCGATGGAAAAGCGGGCGATGCGCTTTTTGAATCTTCTCGGAAACAAGTTTTACGGTGTATTGTTTAGCTGGCTGTTGGGCCAAAGATTCAGAGATACACTTTGCGGCACGAAAATGATTCGCAGAGAAGACTATGAGCTGATAGAGGCCAATCGTTCGTATTTTGGTGACTTTGACCCCTTTGGCGACTTTGACCTTATCTTCGGAGCGGTAAAGCAAAACCTTAAGGTGGTTGAGGTGCCTGTAACCTATTGTGCAAGAACTTACGGCAAGACAAAAATAAGCCGTTTCACACACGGCTGGCTGCTGCTTAAGATGAGCTGGATAGCATTTAAGAAAATCAAGTGGCTTGGAATCCCGCACTTACTTTGACCTAAGGGGATTCACTTATTGGAGCCGTTATGAAAAGAAATCAAAGTAAGTGCGGGATACCCAAGCTGAAGCTGTTACCTTACCGCCAATACGCCGGGGTGGACCGCAATGACCCGCTTCGATTTTACTTTTGGCCTGTCATTGGTAAGATATATCGCCGACGGATTGAACTGTGCTTAGCAGAGTGCACGGGTGGTCAGCGCGTTCTGGAAGTGGGTTTTGGCTCCGGTGTAACATTTCCAAATCTTAACGATAATTATAAAGAAATCTATGGGCTTGACCTTAACGTGTCGGTCGAAGATGTCACGGCCGTGTTTAAGGCAAGACAGATTGAGACGCATTTGCAGAACGGCAGTGTGTTATCTATGCCGTACGAGGACGATTTTTTTGATACTGTTTTGCTGATAAGCATTCTTGAGCATCTAAAACCGTTTGAGCAAATGCAGGCCTTTCGGGAGATTCGCCGGGTCCTTAGGCCAGGCGGCCAGGCGATATACGGTGTGCCGATTGAGCGAGGCTTCCTGGTATTGATGTTCCGGCTATTAGGCTGCAACATCCGCGAGCATCATTTTTCCACGGAAAAGGATGTATTCAATGCCGCCAACAGCATTTTGGAGAAGGTTCGAGTTTTTCAGATGCAAAGCATCCCCTCTTTATTTGGGCCGGTCTATGAGGTAGGTCATTTCGTTAAGGGCGCCTCTAACGGATAGCCGTAGCGTTCAATATAATTAAATGGTTTGTAAAATTATGAAGGTCATTGAATGGCTTAAACTTCCCGAGACTATGGGCATTGAAGACCTTGATGACCCTGCTACTACATTACTGCATGCGGAGATTGTACAGAAAAAGCCGTTCCTGAAAAAAATATATATTGATTTCTATAAACAGTTTAAAAAGTCGATATCTAACTCCGAAGAAAAAGTTCTTGTTGAGCTTGGCAGCGGTGGCGGCTTTATTAAAGAGGTAATCAGCAATGTGATTACATCCGATGTTCTTGAATTGCCGAATGTCGATAAGATTTTCTCGGCCCTTGATATGCCATTCGAGGAAACAAGCGTGGATGCTTTTTTTATGTTTGACGTTCTTCATCACATAGCTGACCCAAGGGCTTTTTTCAAAGAAGCCTTGCGCTGCCTTAAAGTTGGCGGCAAAGTCGTTATGATTGAGCCTGCAAATACGTTATGGTCAAGGTTCATCTATAAAAACTTCCATCACGAGGCTTTTGACACGCAGGCCCCCGAATGGGGCTGTCGGGGGCAGGCAAAATGGGAGCTGGGATCTCACCCGTCTTGGCTCGGCCAAGCCGAGACAGGCAAAGCGGGAACCCTGCAAAAGTCAGGGCGTCTTTCAGGTGCAAATGGTGCACTTGCCTGGATAATCTTTTGGCGTGACCGAAAGATATTCGAAAGCGAATTTCCGTCTTTAAGAATCATCAGGATGCACAATCATACACCGCTGCGGTACCTGCTTAGCGGCGGCTTGACATTGCGTCAATTAGTTCCATCTTTTAGTTATCCGGCTGTTAAAGCCATAGAATATGCATTGTCCCCAATCAACGACTCGTTGGGTATGTTTCAGACGATAGAGCTGGAAAAGTTTGCTTTTAGCCACGTTTAGTCCACCGCGACTACTTCTTTAATCTCAGGTACCTTTTCTCTGAGAATTCTTTCGATTCCCATTTTCATTGTCATCGTAGCGCCGGGGCAGCCCTGGCAGGCCCCCTGCAGGCGGACCTTGACGGTGTTGTCCTGGTCTATTCCGACCAACTCAACATCGCCGCCGTGGCTTTGCAAACTCTCCCGAATGGCCTCGATTGTATCCTGGACCTTTTCTTCCATAGTCTTTTCGGTGTTAGCTTCGCTGCAACCGCAATTTTCACACATAAGAAATCTCCAAAAAATTCATTTAGCGATATTATTATACTGGCAATTCAGCTTTTGGCCAGCTATTTTTGCACGGCTTGAAAATTGGACGTGGCCGGATTTTCCGGCAAGCGATATTAAGTTCATTTTGGCCTTTGAAGAAATTGGGTTTGTTTTGGGTTTGTTTTTTTGGGCCGGAAAATGGTTCATTTTCATAATCCTTTGTGATAAAGATATTTGTGTTCATTTTTGGAATCCGCCTACGGCGGACAAGATTGGGTTTGTTTATTCGGACTACGAAATCATCGTTTTTTCTGTAATCCTTTGTTATAAGTGAGTTTATATTCATTTGGGCTTTTCGGAAATTGGGTTTGATTGGGTTTGAATTGGGTTTGTTTTGAACAAGTGTCCAATTGTGTTTATTTTCATAATCCATTGTTACTAATATATTTACGTTCATTTGCAATCCGCCTACGGCGGACAAGATTGGGTTTGTTTTGCATAAAAAGGGCCGATTTGTAGAGGGTTCTCGACAGATGTAGAGGGGTGCCTTATAGGCACGTAAATATAGGGCCTTATAGGCACGTAAATAACTGGATTATCGATTCTGGATTCTCGATGGTTGTGATGGTTCATTGGTTAATTTAGTTAATATGGTTAATTTGGTTAAATGGTTAAGCTCTAATCTGGATCCCCGACTACGACGTTCGAGGACAAGTTTAGTATTTGGCATCTTTTTGCCGGAGGCGAAAAAACACCCCCCGGCAGAAGAGCCGTGTAAGTACACCCGGGGATAAACTCGGGTAAACTCCGGGAGTAAAAAAACACTCCCTCTATAATTAGAGCTACCTGCACTTTTGATGCGAAAAAAGTCCTCTATTCTCGATTCGGGATTCTTGTAACTCGATGCCGACAAGGCAGTTAAAAAATTTTTGAAAAATTTGATTTTTGTTCTGAGGTATCAGCGTTTTTGATTGATTTTTCACTAATATTTTACCTATTTTAAACCGCGGATCCACTCGACTTCGCTCAGGACAAGCTTCACGGATTACACGGATTTTGTTTTAGCCTCAGAGAACAAAGAGAGCTATTAACCACGAATTGACACGGATTAACACGAAGTTTTTTTAGACAGGATTGACACTTTTTTTTAGACACGGATACCTTGGACACAAGTTACACGGATTCACACGGATTCTTGAGTGGATTATGGAAATCCGCCTGCTGGCGGTTTATGTTAGCCTTTTGGCTAACATAGGCGTATTATAACATATTTATAAACAATAGTCAAAAGAAAAACAGGAAAAAGCACTTTTTTTTGTCATCTCCGCGAAGACGGGTATATATTAGGGAGATTTAACGTTTTTGCATACTGTCGCGAGACATAAATAGGTGACTGTCCAGTTTTATCATGGTACTTTTGATCAATTACCTGGATTTAGTGGTCTGGCACTATTGTCAGTCACGGAAAAAGCTGAACTCTCGAGAAGATTGCGAAGCTGTTGGAGACAAGAAGCTTTCATTGGCCCTTCGTAGATAGCCTTTATACTGTCTTTTCCAGCAGTGATTTCAAGTCTCCCCTGCACGTCATGAGAGAAATAAGGATGGATGTGCTTGTTAGAATGTCGGTTTCGCTGATCAATCAATGGGAGCACGTGGTTGACGCAAACATCTAGTACGATTAGGACTGAAAAACAAATGGTCAGGCTTACCGGCTCCACCCAGGTTGACGCCTCAATGACGACTCGAGCAATTGTACTCTCACTAAGTTGTGCTGATGCAGATAGTCCTCTGCCAACCCAAGATCCGCCAGTAACAAGCCCTCCGAGAATTGTCCACGCCATCCACCTGTATCGGTTGATAGAGAGGACAATTAGGACGGTGATAAAAACGACACCGCCGACACCAATCACAGCCCATACACGCACGTCACGAACCAATACCACGACAAGCGCAACTACCATCGCTGCAATCGCAGCAAGTCCGGCAACAATTAATTTCGAAAGCCAACTGTGTGTTGTCTTGCTTCTATTTGGCACCTGATTCTCTCCTTAAACAGTTGCCTTCCCCCCCGAGAGTAGCCGCCTCGGTCTTATGAGATATGACCTTTGGTGGTGACATCCAGTAACTCTCTTTCTGGCATAGCGCACTGGGCTTCCTGGTGGGACAAGACATCTGTGTGCCCATTGAGGATAAGATTACCAGTATGTCCAATTCCAAGGAATTGCTCAACATTGAGTTCGAAAAACATTTGTTGTCACTTTGCATCCAAGTCAAAGTCATCAGAGCCTACCTTACTTATAATACGTGTTATCGACATCAATAGTGGACCGAGAGTTTGACTCATACATAGCCTGGCGATACTCAAGTGGTGAAACACTCTCAATCCCTTTGAATTTCCGGCTAAATGCACTTAAGCTACCGAAGCCAGCCCTTTTGGCAATGCTGGTCAAGCGGTCCCGAGTTCTAAGTAATCGCTTTGCTTCAGCTATTCGTGCAACATTAAGTTGTTTGTTAATAGTGCTACCCATTTCCTTGCGAAAAAGTGACGACAGGTACATTTGGCTGACATCAGCAGCGAGGGCAATTTCTCTCGACGTTATTTTGTGTCTGTGAAAGTTTGTTTTTATGTGTTTTAAAGCCTCGCGAACCGGCCGACTGAGAAATCTCTTTTCTTCGATGAATTCAACTACACGGCGTGCCAAGAAATCGTGCATCAGTTCGTATTCGCCGAGGCTCCTTCGGACAATCCTGCGGTCAACAAGACTCAAAAGTAATTTATCCAAATTTTCGCACTCCGGTATGCTTCGGTGGAGTGCTTCTTTTGTTATTCTTTTCTTGGTGTAGTGATCTGTGACCATTTTGCTCAGTATCTGGCCTACCCAGAGCCTCTCTTTGTCCTTATATTGATCGAGCAGACTCTCCAGATAGCGGTTTACGATTTGTTCGGCCGCGCCCATTTTGTCATACAGACGGTCGGCCAGAACACGGGCGCGCCTCTCTGAGTCATACTTCTTCCCAACAGCAGCGTAGATCCTATGTCCAACAATCTGTAGAAATGGAGGATATATCATACCGTCGCCTTGGTAGCACAAATCGTCTACTATTCGTACAACCAGCCCATCTGACAGACGCCAGCGAGCATTTCTGGACGCTTTCTTCAAAACCTGTATACCATGTTCTTTGTCCAGTTTGTGAAGGCGAAAAGTGTTTTCACGGACGTAGAGGTCCGGTATCTCCAAGGACAGATTATATAGATCCGCCAAGTAATCCTCTCTAATGCAGAAAAGGAATGTCACGGGGAATGGACTTCCCAATATGCGCGAGACACTCTGGACGAATTGTGCCTTCGTGTCCTCTGACTTGTCGATTGTGAACATTTGTTCAAGATGATCCCCGATTAGGAGTAGCCTTGTGCCTGATTTTTGCTTTTGAAAGTATCGCCGGATAATCCGCACAAGATCGATAGTGCCCTGACCGGCAGCAAGTTTTGATCCTAGTCTGCGTGCCATACTCCCAACGGGACTATCCTGGAACGAGAAGCGGACCACTTTGTACTGATAGTGCTTCAGTTCGGGGAGGACGCCAGCTTCCACAAGAGAGGTCTTACCTACCCCCGACTCGCCTATGATAAGGATCATTTTGCGGGCGAACACCATCTCAACTACCTGTTGAATCTCCTTGTCTCTGCCAGCAAACCGAGACGCTGTCCGAGCGTCAAATGGTGCAAGCAACAGAAATGGATTCCTGAGCTTTCGATCAGATACGCTCTCATCATGACGATAAAGAATCAGATCGATTCTTTTAAAGAAGATTCCAGCTGCCCGGAGCACAGGATAGAGTACATCTAATTCGTCCTGCATGGCGTTTTTCAATTTGTAGAATTGCTGTGCGCTAATCTCCTCGTCAACAACAACAGAGATCTGTATGTCCCACGATGGAGCAGTTCGTATCTTGATGCTTGTGATGTGCTTGGAGACGTTAGATCTTGCTGCTGAGGGAGGGAGGGAATGTCTATGTTCAGCGGAGGCTTCAGAAGTGGATGGAGACACGACTTCCAGCGCGTGCGCCAGGCGAAGGAGGGCAGACAGAAAAGGCACTCGAATACGAGCGCGGCCATACCCATTAAGGGAGAATTCTTCGCCCATTAGGTACCGTAAGTCAGGCATATCCTGTGCCCGACATACCTCTCCGATGATCCACGCCTCATGCTCGGTCAATCCAAGATGCTCGTGGTTTTGTATAATGTCCTTGCGAGCAAGGTTGATTCGGTCTATCACCGCTGGGCTAAGTTTTTGGTCGTGCTGTGCTGCTTCCTGACGCCCCTTCTCATGCAGCATTGCCGCACACAGCAGTGAGAATAACTCAAATGCTGAAAGGGGCTCGGGTATCTCGTCGGGTATTATATCTGATAGGTATTGAATCAAATTTCGCAAATGCGAAGTCCTGATGGCGGCCTTGTCCCACACCTGTCCGAGTTTGCGGTAGAGGGAGGGAGAGCGAGTATGCAAAGCGCGTACAAGAGGGATGGCCCGACCATCAAATTGGGTGAACGAACTCATTGGCGTAACCTACATAAACGCAAGACTGTCATAAAACATGTCTCATTCTGCCTTATATTTGACAATTAACAAGATTTATTTGACAATATTGAATACTATATCACCAACATATTGGAATGTCAATAGAAAAAAAGAAAAAAAAGAAATTTTTTTTGGGTGCTTTTTTGTCCTATGATCGGCTCCCTCTCGACGTTCTGATTTGGAGTAGATGTGACTATAAACCTGTCGTTGTTTCCAGAATCGTATGCAATGGTGGATTTGCAGGAGTAACGCAAAATGAGCAAGGCTATTGAAAAAGAAAATATTCAACATACCGAAAATTGTAGGGCAGCTGACTCGACCTCTCTGTGGACATGGATCTACACACTACTACATTATAAAGCATTATCCAAATTAATCCCCAGTAATTACTAATCAATAATCAATTTTAAGAAGCTCGCGGCGGCTGGTCAATAAAATGAGATGGAGAAGTAATGATTGGAGAAATCGAACTTAAGGGAAGTAAAATAACAGAAAGCGAGAGGAAAGGCAAAGGAAAAAGGGAAAAAAGAATATCGAATATCGAATTTGAATGTCCAATGTCGAAGTGAAGGCTCAGGACAGGTTTCGTGCGGGACAAGAATTGGGGCGTCGTCGTGCCGACGACGGCTAAACAATGACCCCGCAATAACCCCCGACTACGACTTTCGAGGGCAAGCTTGCGGGGCTAAATACAAAGACAACCCCGCCCACAGGTGGCGGGGCTAACCATTATTTGCGATTGCTTCGGTGCCTTATAGGCACAGAAGTATTTGTCGGCACTGAAAAGACAAAAAATCTTTATTGTCGGCCATATAAATTGCCGAAAACAATTGACAGAGGTGATTGGTTCTTGTATAATGCCTCTGTGTTTGTGTGAAAACATGCAAATACGACCCTGAGACGTCCCGGTATGGGATGGTTACGGGATTATGGCAGGGATTAGAATCTTCGGATGATTCGGTCGTTTCTGTGTAGAAACGGTTGACTCGCCGGAAGGGCCCAGCAGAGCCATAATTGAGGGTTCCCGCAATGCGGGGGCCTGCCGGAATAACAAAAGGGTTTCCATCTTGTCCGCCGATGTGTGGGGCACAAGCTCGCCTGCCGGCGGCCAGGGATGGGACCCGTGGTGTTTATCAGGAAAGGAATAAAGAAATGAAATCCAAAACCCGCACTTCGGCTGATTCAGCCGACAAATCCTCGATAAAAACAGGCGCACAAATTATCGTCGATACGCTCCTTGAACAGGGTGTCGATACAATGTTCGGTTATACGGGCGGTGTAGTGCTGCCTTTGTTCGACAGGCTGTATGATGCGCCGATTAATTTTATAGTTCCGCGCCACGAACAGGGCGGATGTCATATGGCTGATGCTTACGCCCGCGCCAGTGGAAAGGTTGGCGTTATATTGGTGACCAGCGGTCCGGGTGCGTGCAACTTAGTTACCGGTCTTGCTACGGCGATGATGGACTCGGTGCCGATGGTTGCCCTGACGGGACAGGTCCGCACGGAGCTTATCGGAAATGACGCCTTCCAGGAGGCCGACACTACCGGCATTACCCGTCCGGTTACAAAATACAACTGCATCGTCAAGGATGTTAAAGACGTGGCTCGTATCATTCGGGAGGCATTTTATATTGCATCGACCGGCCGGCCCGGCCCGGTGCTGGTTGATATACCGGTTGACGTGGCGGTCAACAAGTGCAGCACCGACGGTCCGGTTGAGATGAAGCTGCCGGGTTACAGAGTCAGGACCAAAGGACACGCCAGACAGATATCAACGGCTGCTCAGGCGATAAATAAATCCAAGCAGCCTGTGCTTTACGTCGGCGGCGGTGTTATCAGCTCCAACGCAAGTGGCGAGTTAAGGACACTGGCAGAAAAGGCACATCTGCCCGTAACAATGACACTCTTAGGTCTGGGCAGTTACGACCAGAGAAAGCCGGAATCTCTGGATATGCTCGGGATGCACGGCGCTGCGTATGCCAATTACGCCGTGCAGGAATGCGATTTGTTAATTGCCGTCGGTGCCCGGTTTGACGACCGTGTTACGGGCAAAGTCGAGACTTTTGCTCCGCACGCCAAGATAATCCATATCGATATTGACCCCTCGAGTATATCGAAGAATGTCAGCGTGGATATTCCTGTTGTGGGCGATGCCAAAGCCATCCTCGGTGAGCTGGTTAAGGAAGTTGAATATCACGAGAGAAAAAGATGGTTCAATAAAATTGCCGAATGGAAAGAGAAGTTTCCCTTTCGGTATGACCAGGATTCATCGACGATTAAGCCCCAGTTCGTTATTGATGAGCTTTGCCGTCAGACCAAAAACGGCGCAATCGTAACAACGGGCGTCGGCCAAAATCAGATGTGGGCGGCCCAATTTTACAAATTCATCAGGCCCAGACAGCTCATAAGCTCCGGCGGACTCGGGACAATGGGCTACGGTCTGCCGGCCGCCATAGGCGCTCAGGTAGCTATTCCCGAAGCCACAGTTATTGATATTGACGGCGACCACAGTTTCAATATGACGATGACGGAGCTTGCAACGGCGGTTGAGCACAATTTGCCGATAAATGTATGTATCTTAAACAACGGATATATGGGAATGGTTCGGCAGTGGCAGGAGCTTTTCTATAATAAGCGCTATTCCAAGAGCTATCTGTCCAATCCGGACTACGCGGTCCTGGCCCGTGCGATGGGTGCGGTTGGGATTACTGTCGATAAAAAAGAAGATGTTCCCAAAGCAATCAAGCAGATGTTGGCGGAAAAGAAGCCCTGCGTTGTTGACTTTAGAGTCGAGAGAGAAGAAAATGTCTGGCCGATGGTTCCGGCGGGCAAAAGTATAGATGAGATGAGCGGGCTTGATATACTGGAAAGGTTAATCTGATTTGAGCTTAGAACTTGTAAATAAATTATCTTCCATTTTTGGCTGGCTGCGGCTTCGGCTGGCGGTGTCAGCAAAACTCGGATTACCAACCAGTAGGCCTGCGTTTTGCTTCCTTGCCAGCCTTGTCCTCGCTGGAGCCAAAATGAAACCTAATTTCTTTACCAGTCCTTAGAAAGTTGGATGAAAAATGAAGCATATAATAAGTGCATTGGTTGAAAACAAGCCGGGCGTTCTTGCCCATGTTGCGGGGATGTTTGCGGCGCGGGCGTTTAATATTGATTCGCTGGTTGTCGGACGAACCGAAGACCCACAGCTGAGCCGGATGACAATTGTTGTTGTCGGCGATGACAGGGTCCTCGAGCAGGTTCGTAAACAATTGGCCAGGCTTGTTCCTGTGGTTAAAGTTCAGGATTTTGTCGGACAGCCGGTAGTAGCACGTGATTTGATGCTTATAGCCATCTCTGCTCCCCCGGAGAAGCGGGCTGAAATCTTATCGCTGATAGAAATGTTCAGGGGCAAAGTTGTGGATATCGACCAGAAGTTTGTCATGGTCGAAATCAGCGGGCCTGAGACCAAGATTGAGGCCTTCATCAATGTGTGCAAGCCTTATGGGATTAAGAGCGTGGCGAGAACCGGGACAATAGCAATGCCGCGACATGCAAAAATTGAACCGTGATTCGTATCACGTCAAACACCAAACGAGAGGCGAATGGGGGATTGACATGCCTATAAATTCCTTGCCTAATCAGCAGCTTTTAATATAATGCGCAGGTGCGAAATCCGGCGGTTGAATGGACGACTCACCGTTTCACCGAATTCGAGCCGGGTTTCGGGTTTTGAAGAGGTTCAAGAGCAAGGATAGATAGTTTAATAATTCCTGGAATACAAACAGAGTAAGGAGAATTGAAGCTATGGCAGCAAAAATCTACTACGAAAAAGACGCTCCGATAAATGCGTTAAAGGGCAAAAAAGTAGCAGTTATCGGTTACGGCAGTCAGGGCCATGCCCACAGCCTAAATCTGCGCGACAGTGGCATAGAAGTGGCGGTGGCAGAGCTGGAAGGGACAGATAACTTTAAGCTCGCAACCGAGCACGGCTTTTCACCAACCGATATAAAAAAGGCTATGGACGGCGCGACGCTGATTATCGTAACCATTCCGGATGAGGTTCAGGCGAAAGTTTATGCTGATTCAATCGGCCCCAATCTTGTGGCCGGCCAGACGCTTGGTTTTTGTCACGGTTTTAATATTCATTTCAAGTATATCATGCCGCCGGAGACTGTTAACGTCGTGATGATTGCACCAAAGGGACCGGGGCATCTGGTTCGCAGTGAGTTCGAAAAAGGCGGCGGTGTACCGAACCTTGTGGCCATCAAGCAGGATGCAACCGGCGATGCCAGGCAAATCGCCCTTGCCTGGGCGAACGGAATAGGCGGCGCCCGTGCGGGTATTATAGAAACAACATATAAAGAAGAAACTGAAACGGACCTGTTCGGTGAACAATGTGTTCTTTGCGGCGGTCTGACGGCGCTTATTAAGGCCGGCTTCGAAACGTTAGTAGAAGCCGGATACCAGCCTGAGATTGCTTATTTCGAATGTATGCATGAGGTGAAACTGATAGTTGACCTTATGTATCAGGGCGGGATGAGCTATATGAGATACAGCATATCCAATACCGCCGAATACGGTGATTTGACCCGCGGGCCGAGGATTATTCCTGAGCAAACCAAAGCCGAGATGAAAAAGATACTGTCGGAGGTTACATCCGGCGAATTCGCCAAAGAATGGGTAAACGAATACAAGTCCGGGCTTAAGAACTTTAATGCGTTATACAAAAAAGACCACAACAGCCAACTGGAAACGGTCGGGCGAAAATTGCGAAAGATGATGAAGTGGATTGATTCGAAAGAAGCCTAAAAGCAAGAAGAATGTTTCGTGAATCGTTATTCGAAACACGGAGTAAGAAAGGCCAGAGGAAAGATGTTATGAGGCGGACAAAACCAAAGCAAATTACGGTTGTTGACAGTCGCTTCGCGATGAAAAAATCAAAAATTGTAAGTCGTAAATCGACGGCTGCAATGTGCCTCTTCGCTGTTTTGCTTCTGGGCACTTTGTTGGGAGGCTGTTCTACTGTGTCCCCACAGGCCAAGGCTCGGCAGCTTTCCTATCAGGCGAAACTTTCGGCCCCCTATGACCAGATAAAGCTAAAACAGAGCATCATTCACGACGCGGTACCCAAGATTCAAAGGTTGCAAAATGAGCTTGAGCCCGGTTTTGCAGAAGCTGAGCTGATTAGCCATGGCGAGAACGTGGTAGTCTCATTGGGACAAAGCAAGGAGGGTTTCAAGACCTGGTTCAATATGGTTACTTTCCAGGAGAAGGAATTGAATGCAGTACGCAAGTATTTCTTCTTCGTAGATGACGAGGCCAAGAGTTTTCAGCTTAGTCCCAGTCGAGGCCTTAGGTATGACTGCGAAATGGTAATAGGAGAAGAAATGCTTGCTGAGCCCGGCACGACTGAAAACGCAAGGCGAATTGCAATGCTGCGGAACATTTTAAACAATTTTCACAAGGATATAAATGAACTTAGTGAGGATATAGCTGTTACCGATCAGGAGAATAAAATGCTTGATATTTGCAGGATGCTCATAAATCAGGCATTCGAGGTGATTTTGCGCGAGCTGGACAGCTCACCTGTGCTGGCAACGAGACTGAGCCAGCCCGGAGGTGTTGAATTCGACCACATCAATTTCGACAAGGGCAAAATCCAAATGGTTATCGGGGGAGATATTGTCACGGTCAAAATCCGCTTAGGCGCGTTTACGCATATGATAGAAGTCAAAAAAAGCAAACCAAAAAAAGAGCGGGCCTATAAGCCGAGTTCTGTATTCCTCCCGTAAAGGCGGACGGCGACCATTTATCTTGACCAACTGTTGCCAGCTGGCTCTCCCGCACCTATTTTGAGATGCCCACGAAAATCTTGACATAAGCATTTTTGGCAGCATCAAGCTTTATTTGTCCAATTAACAGTGGACTCTCAAAATAGGTGTGGGAAGCGACCTACCCGCTGGCAGAGCGGTTAGCTTAGCCGCTCACACTCGGGCCGAGTTGCCAGCTACTTGGTCTTGCAGGCGGTGGGGTTTGCCCTGCCGGCGTCGTCACCGACGCCGCGGTGCGCTCTTACCGCACCATTTCACCTTTACCTCCCGCACTCACTTTGTAAATTCAAGGACCAAACTTGTCTTTTAGCTGCTTTTTCTATGGGTGATATTCACCTTGCAGCTTGCAAGCTCGAACTCACAAAGTGAGTGCGGGATCGGCTGTGTATTTTCTGTGGCACTTTCCCGCGGGTCGCCCCGGGTGGCTGTTAGCCACCACCGTGCCCTGTCCTGCTCGGACTTTCCTCCCCCGCCGTTTTGCTTCGCAAAAGCGAAGCAGCGGGAGCGGTCGCCAGACCCACTCTTTTAATTGTCTATTCAAGTATCAACTACGACTTATTATAGCAAAAGTTTGCTTGATTTCCCACGGTTTTGTGGCTGATTAAAAATATTCGGAATGTCCCACTTACAGGTAGAATATTTTTCATTATTTATTTATTTTTCTCTTTACAATATCTTAGTTTGTGCTATAATTATAATAGTTTACATAGCTAATGGTAGAATATTAAAGGATAAGAACAATGGATATTATCAGAATATTTGAGCTTTTTCCAACACAACAAGACAGTATTGAGAATCTTGAGCAAGTTCGCTGGCAAAGCAAGCCACGTTGTCCATATTGCAAATCTGTCAATCAAACGCCTTTGCCAAAAGAACACCGATACCATTGCAATAATTGCAATACGAGCTTTAGTGTTACTGTTGGTACAATCTTTCATAAAACCCATTTACCTATACAAAAATGGTTTCTGGCTGTTTATCTTATACTTAACGCCAAAAAAGGTATATCTTCCAGACAATTAGGCCGGCATCTCAGAGTCCATCGAAACACAGCTTGGCGCATCTCTATGAAAATCCGTGAAGCTATGTTTGAACCAGAACAAAGAGGTATCTTGCAAGGGCTTATCGAGATGGACGAAACTTATATCGGCACCAAAAGACCACGAAAAACACAGAAACAACTCATGGACGGTAAGAACTTTAAGAGGGGTCGTGGCACAAATAAAACACCTGTCGTCGGCATGAGAGAACGCCACGGAAAAGTTAAAGCAAAGGTCTTTAAAAAAGACCAGCTTAACTTTAAAAAACAATCTCAGTTAGTTAGGGAAACGGTTGATTAAGAAAAGGATTAGGAGTAACGTAAAATGGGAAAAAACATACCACAAGCCATGTACGACGGTGTATTAAAAATCGGTGACGCAGAGATTCCGTGCGCAGTTTTAGAAGATGGGACAAGGGTACTGTCTCGAATCGGGTTTATCCAAGCCATAGGACGCAAAGGCAAGGCCAAGGGTGGACGAAAATATGATGATGAATTCAAAACGCCGGTTTTCCTTACTGCAAGAAACCTTAAACCTTTTGTTTCAAAAGAGTTAAAGGATAATTCAAAGCCCATCATATTCAAAACCAAACAAGGAGGCGAAGCCATAGGCTACAAAGCCGAATTATTGCCTCAAGTATGTAACGTCTTTTTGGAAGCAGGTGACGTAGACGTCCTACTAAAAAACCAGCTTCACATTGCCGAGCAATGCCGAATTTTAATAAGAGGCTTTGCGATGGTAGGTATAGCAGCTTTAGTTGATGAAGCCACTGGCTATCAAGATGCAAGGGCAAGAGATGCGCTTCATAAAATTCTTGAACAATATATCGCTAAGGAGTTAATGAAGTGGACAAAAACATTTCCCGATGAATTTTACAGGCAATTATTTCGGTTACGAAACTGGAGATATTCTTATACATCAATAAAAAGACCTGCGCTTGTGGGAAAACTCACAAATGATTTAGTATATGAGCGTCTTGCCCCTGGTGTACTGGACGAACTAAAACAATTGAACCCTAAAACACAAAAGGGAACACGCAAACACCACCACCATCGATGGCTTACCCGTGATTTCGGACACCCACGATTAAGAGAGCACTTGGCTTCAGTAATTACTCTTATGAAAGCATCTGCCAGATGGGATGATTTCAAGCGTATGATAAATCGTGCCTTGCCTAAGTATGGCAATTTTCCTTTAATCGAATACGGAGAAAGACAGGCACAACAAAAACAAGCAAAAGTAAAGTAAAGTTGCACCGTAGCTCAATGGATTAGAGCGATTGACTACTAATAAGTAAGGGTAGCGGTAAAGACAAGACCGTCACCCTTCCTTATTTTTTATGCCCAAATCCTCTTTTTTCTACCATTATTTACTTGTAAAAGAACTAAAAAACACTATAATCTATTCACAATGATTGTGGTGCCCTCCAAAAAAGAATTAGAAAGGATAATTATGGAGTACCTAATTCTTTTTCTGGGACTTCTGATAATACTTAAAATAGTATTATCATCGGAGTAAACCACGGCGTTAGGGGGTAGCGTAAAACCCCTTTTTTATTCTTTTATTCCCTACCACTAAATAGGACATTCCGAAAATATTTAAGCAGCTACTCTTCTGGCAACCGTTTTGTGATTTCTATATGTTTTTTAAAGTGCTCATCATCAGTTTCCGGGAAATCGATTCTGTAGTGGACACCTCGACTTTCCCGCCTCATTTGAGCAGATTGGGCCATAAGCAGGCAAACGGTGAGCATATTCTGGCATTCCCAGCCCTGGGATGAATCAAAGATTTTGTCCATCACATAGCGCTGCCAGAATCTGATAATCTCCTGGGTCTCTTCGAGCAGTTGTGCTTTTCTGGCGATGCCGACATTTCGCCACATAAGAGCTCGAAGTGAGTTTCTAACATCAGCGGCATCCAAACGAGTGCGGTCTGAGGGTGATATTTGATATTTTATCAAAGGGTGCTTGATATGGGCAGCGCCTGATGTTTTGTCTTGCGAAACCTCTTGCCCGGCTATTTTGCCGAATACCAGGCCTTCAAGCAGAGAGTTACTGCCGAGTCGATTTGCGCCGTGCAGGCCGGTGGAAGCTATTTCGCCACAGGCGTAAAGATTTTCGATATTTGTTTTAGCCGAGCTGTCGGTCTTTACACCGCCTATCATATAGTGTGCGCTGGGCCGAACAGGGATGAGGTCGCGAGTTATATCTATGTCGAAACTTTCGAGCAGCTCGTTAATCTGCGGGAATCTTTTTGCAAAATATGCCTTATCGAAGTGCCGAACGTCCAGATAGACATGTGTTGACTCAGTTTTTCGCATCTGGGTAAGGATAGCCCTGCTGACAATGTCACGCGGAGCAAGCTCGGCGGCCTCGTGGTATTCCTTCATAAAATGCCGGCCCTTGTTATCCAGCAGAACCGCCCCTTCGCCTCGAAGTGTCTCGGTAATCAAAGCCCGTGTCGCACCTGCAATGTAGAGCGTTGTCGGGTGGAACTGCATAAACTCCAAACCCTGCAATACGACACCGGCGCGGTAAGCCATAGCAATGCCATCGCCAGTTGCGACTTGGGGGTTTGTGGTTTCGCGGTATAGTTGGCCCGACCCTCCGGTTGCCAGGATTGTGTTTGCAGCCCAGATTATCTCCAGACCCCTGCGATTATCGTAGCCGACTATTCCGATGCACTTGTTGTCATCGTTGGTGAGCAAATCGATAGCGTAGAAGTTTTCCAATATTCTGATATTCGAACTCTGACTGACTTTTTTTATAAGTGCCTCTGTAATTATACGTCCGGTTTCATCGCCGTGGGCGTGAGCGACACGAGGGTAACTATGGCCGCCTTCGAGCGTAGCGGCAATATGCCCGTCAATGAGGTCGAATTCAGTACCCCAGCGGAGCAGCTGCTCTACCAGCTCCGGTCCCCGGCGAACGACCATGTCAACTATGCCGTTGTCACATATCCCGCAGCCGGTTTTAAGGGTATCGGCTATGTGTGATTCGAATGTGTCCGCTTTATCAAGTACCGAGGCGATACCACCCTGAGCTTTGGCGGTGTTACTATTTTCCAGGGTATCTTTGCAAACAATAATAACGTTGCATCGCTCGGCTGCTTCTATGGCGGCACGAAAACCTGCGATGCCGGCTCCTATCACCAGACAATCAGTAAAAAGCTGGTGTGTGGAGATAGAGTCAATATTTACCAGATAGCGTCTGGGCTCGGCAAGTACAGTATCTTGCGGTTTCGGTCCCTTTTTAAATTCCGACTGAGAAGTCATAAATATTACTTTTATATTATTCTTTTGAGCTACCGCTAAGGTTCGATGGCTTTGGGCGTATTTGGTTTTTCGGTTTCTCTGCGATTCAGGACGACTTCGTTGGTGAATACTCTGTTGTCGTCAGCGTATTTAAGTACGAAGGCCTGGAGTTCTTTTGTCGATGCTGTCAGAATAAGCATGTCCTCAATTGACGTATGCTTTACGGCATTTGGGTCTTCCTTGAGCAGTTCCTCCATCTTATCATCATTTGTTAATCGCATTTTCAACTGAGGTTCAATGGAATCTACCTTTATAAATGTATGGACAGGGACCAAGAAAAATACGTTATATAGCCACTTCACCTCTTTATTCGGGTCATCCGGTTCCCACGGGAGTTCGCCTGGGTAAACATCTAAAAAGAGCCTGTTCCGCAGCTTCACCAAATGCGCAACAAATGAGCCTTTGCCCTTATCGTCAGAGAAAATCAGTTTGTACGCATTCTTCGGTTCGTCAATATGCGTGAATTCCCAAATAACTTCAGGACTGTTGGGGTCATCCACCCAGGTGCCGAGCAATTTTTCTTCGAATACTACATTTTCTTCAGTATAAAGTGAGTGCAGCGACATAACGGGAATACACCCGCCTAAAAAAGCAGCCAACAGGTAAAAAAGAAGCTTTTTGACTTTCATTTTTTGGTTCCCTTTTATCATTGACCATTTACGGTTGATTATTTTCAATTATCACCTTCAATTTTCAATTGTCAATTGCAAAGAAAGCATAAAACCGATAGATTGCAGAGTTTAGGATTTGAATCCGTAATGAGAAAACTTTGATAAAGAGGCAAGTATGCTGGATTTGAGCCCGGTTGGCTGGGTCGTGGTTGCTTTATGTGCGGTTATGGTGGGAATTACGAAGACCGGAATTCCGGGTCTTGGGATTTTAGTGGTGCCTTTGATGGCCGGCGTTTTGCCTGCCCGCAGTTCGGTTGGAGTGCTGCTTGGTATCTTGATATTAGCTGATTTGTTTGCTGCGGGCTATCATCGGCGTAATGCCAAGTGGGTTCATGTGCTGCGTCTGCTTCCAGCCGCCTTTGCAGGTATTGTGGCCGGGTACTTCGGATTGAAGGTGGTAAATGACCAGCAGCTTAAGCCGATTATTGGCGGGATAGTTCTGGTAATGTTGGGCATCAATTATTGGCGCACAAGTACTAAAGGTAAAGATGCGCCGGTTCCAACCCAATGGTGGTTTGTGGTCGGACTTGGTTTCATGGCTGGCGTTACGACTATGATGGCCAACGCAGCCGGGCCGATAATGATTATTTATTTGCTGGCTATGCAACTTCCAAAAGTCGAATTTGTGGGGACCGGAGCATGGTTTTTTTTCGTTGTTAACTGGCTTAAGGTGCCGTTCAGCGCAAACCTGGATTTAATGACATCAACTTCTGTGAAACTCGATTTGATGATGCTGCCGTTCATTGCGGCCGGAGCGGTGATAGGGATATTTTTTCTGAAACGAATCCCACAAAAAGCCTTTACCGCTGTTGTGCAGATTTTAGCAGCCGCTGCGGCCGTCAAGCTTTTATTTTGACTTGATAACTCTCATAGCAAGCCTGCAAAATTAGTTTGCTAAAACTAAACCAACAACAATGATTGAAAAAAATTAACTTTGAGGCGAAAATGGCTTGGATTTGAACACACAATAGGTAGGTGATGTTAATGTTTCAAAGGAACATTAAGATGAACCTTGTATATATCGACGAATCGGGAAACACAGGACTTAATCTTAAAGACTCTCAACAACCAGTGTTTCTCTTAGCTGCGATGATTTTACCCGAATCGAAGTGGTTTTCGTTAGAAAAACTTTTTTTCAACACAGCAAGAAAGTATTTAAATGATCCGCTGCCAAGCCCGTTTGAGATTCAGGCAAAAGACCTGAAAAGCAGGCGTGGTGTATTCGAGAATCTAACTTTTGAACAGCAGCTCGCCTTTCGGGACGAAATGTTGCAGTTACTTTTGGACAATAAGATCGTAGTCATTTACAGGCGAATTATCAAAAGTAAATTCGCTGCATTTTGTGAAGAGCATTATGGGCCGGGCATAAAGGTGAATCCCTATATAATGGCTTTACCTTTTGTATGTATGGAAGTAGATCATTATCTCCGGCAGACCGGTGCAGACCAGTTGGGTATGTTTATTTTTGATGAACAGAAAGAAGCTTTGGATGATGCTGAGCGTTCATTGAGAACTCTCCGGTTGGATTCCGAGTCGATTCTTAAAACGACTAATATTATTGAAAAAGGTTTCTTTATTGATTCGGCCAAGAGCTTTGCTTTGCAATTGGTGGATTTAGCGGCATATTATATTCGTAAATACGAAGAAAACGAATTAGGACTACGAGTGAGCAATATTGACAAACAAACTTTTGGCAAAATCAAAGAGCTTTTGTTAACGGGTGTTGGTTCAAAGGTCGTAGATACTCTCGAATGGGTCAAAAATCACTATATAAAATAAAAAGAGCGGCTGCCCCTTACGGGAGGATCGCCAAAATGGCGGCCACTTACAGTCGCTATATAAATTATCGTTTAAAGATGGTAAGAAGTCAAATAAAAAATCAGATTTTTTAGAATTTTTTGAGCTACCTTAATGAAAGACAAATTCGGCGTCGCTCGGGAACAGATGCTCAGGCTTGACCTGAAGGGGCGTGATATAACCAATCCTGACGTCCTGAAGGTGATGGCTGAGGTTCCACGGGAGGCATTTGTACCGGAGTCGTATTTTTCACAGGCCTATACCGACGGGCCGCTGCCTATAGGAATGGGCCAGACTATTTCTCAGCCATATATTGTCGCTCTGATGACCCAGGAGTTGTGGGTCAATCGCGACTGTGAGGTTCTGGAGATTGGAACAGGCAGCGGATACCAGACTGCAGTGCTGAGCAAGCTGGTGAAAAAAGTCTATACTATAGAAAGATTCGAACAGTTGTCTGAGTTGGCCCAGGCGGTTCTGGGTAGGCTGGGTGTCAGTAATGTTGAGTTCTATGTTGGAGACGGCAGTTGCGGCTGGCCGACGGACCAACTGCCGCCGTCGGGATGTTTTGACAGGATTATGATTACCGCCGCGGTGCCGGAGATACCGGAGCCTTTGGTCAAGCAGCTTGCTAATGGCGGCTTTTTGGTCGGGCCGGTCGGCTACGGAGGAGTGCAGAGGTTAGTTGCCTGTGAAAAAAGGGCGAGTAAACTTATCGAAAGAGTAATCTGCGATGTTCGGTTTGTTAAGCTGTTCGGCGAATACGGCTTCGAGCAATAGCATCAGTGTTAACGATATTTTGTTATCCAAACTAACTGAAATTTGATAATGTATGTCCTATGGCTGGACATACAACAACAGCAGAGGTAAGCGAAAAATCACAAAACAGGCTCGACTTGTCGATGCCGGTTCAATTTCTCAAGGGCGTCGGGCCGGCCAGAGCCGAAACTTTTGCGCACCTGGGAGTGCATACCGTAGGCGATTTGCTGGAGTATTTTCCGCGGGACTGGAACTTTTTCCCGGAGTCTATAAAGATATCTCAAATGCGGCCAAACCGGACGGCTACAATTATCGGCATGATTGAGTCAACAGACTACCAAAACTATCGCAGGCAACCGATATTCGAAGCCTTAATCAGTGACGAAACAGGAGTATGCAGAATAATATGGTTTCACGGTGGATTTCTCCGCAATCAGTTAGAGCCCGGCCAAATAATAATGGCATCGGGCAAAGTTACTTTATACAAACATCAGTTGCAACTTACCAATCCTAAGTTTGTGGTACTCGATGAAGAACACCCCACCTCGGCTGAATATTTTAGCGGCGGAGTATATCCGGCCTGTAAAGGACTGAGCAGCAGACAAATCAAAAAGATAATCGGACGTGTGCGGCAGGCAACTGATAAGCTCGTGCCGGAATTTTACGACAAGAGTTTCCTCAAACAGGCAAATCTTATCAGCAGAAAGGACGCATTCCGGTGGATACATTTGCCGCCGGACGAGAAGAAGCTGGCACAGGCAAAACGCAGATTAAAATACGACGAGCTGTTTTTAATGCAGTTAGGTTTGGCGCTTCGGCGGTATAAGGTGCAGCATTTTTCAACGGCGAGACTTTGTATTTGCAGTGACCAAATCGACCGCCGAATCAGGAAGCGTTTCCCGTTTTTGCTCACCGAGGACCAAAATAACTGCATAGCTGAAATCGCTGCGGACATGAGCAGAAATGAGCCGATGAATCGGCTGTTACAGGGTGACGTGGGTTCGGGCAAAACGGTGGTGGCGCTTTATGCCGCTTTACTGGCGGTCGCAAACAGGACGCAAGTGGCTATTATGGCGCCTACGGAGATTTTGGCCGACCAGCATTCTCTAAGCATTGAAAGATATTTGAAGAACAGCAACGTAAAAAGGCTTTTGGTAACAGGGGGACTGACCGGCCGGAAAAGGACGGAGCTTTTGGGCCGGATAAGAAGCGGCGAGATTGATATTGTTGTGGGGACGGTGGCATTACTGCAGGCCGATATTGAATTTAAAGAATTAGGGCTGGTTATAATCGATGAGCAGCACAAATTCGGAGTTGCACAAAGGGCGGAACTGCGAAAACAAACCACTCCGCACTGCCTTGTTATGACGGCTACTCCCATTCCACGAACGCTGGCTATGACTGCGTTCGGAGATCTGGACATTTCCGTTATCAAGCACTCGCCGCCGGGCAGAGGCACCGTTATCACCCGCTGGGTCGAGCGGCACAACCGGCGGAAAACATACGAATTTATACGGGAGCGTTTGAAGGCAAGGAGACAAGCGTATTTTGTGTACCCGCGGATAACCGCGGTTGAGCAGGATGGTGACGTCAGGGCTGCTACCGATGAATGGAAGTATCTCTCCACGGAAGTTTTTCCGGAATTTACCGTTGAGCTTCTGCACGGGCAGATGCCATCGGCTCAAAAACAACAAACCATGTCAGGGTTTCGCAGAGGTAAAATTAATGCGCTGGTTTCAACGATTGTAGTTGAGGTCGGGGTGGATGTGCCGAACGCAACAATAATGGTTATAGAAGGAGCGGACAGATTCGGACTGGCACAGTTACATCAATTGAGAGGACGCATCGGAAGAGGAGAAGCAAAATCATACTGCCTGTTGTTCGCCGAGACCGATAATGAAACAGCTAAAGGCAGACTCGAAGTAATGACCAGAAGCAATGACGGTTTCGAGATAGCCGAGCATGACTTGCGGCTGCGCGGGCCGGGGGAGATGTTCAGCACACGACAGCACGGGCTTCCGGATTTGAAAATCGCAAATATCGTAAATGACTTCGACCTGCTCGTTATGGCCAGGAAAAACGCGTTCGAGCTGGTCTCGCAAGACCCGATGCTAACAAAGGCAGAGAACAGAAATATTCGCCAGGCATTATTGGCTAAGTTCGGTGATGCGCTGGGATTAGCGGATGTAGCATGAATAATTTTCGGTTTTTCAGTTTGCGATTTGCGATTTTAGACTTACAATCTGAAGTTTGAATTGGACTAAAGTGCCTGAAATATGAATATCAGCAAATCAGGATACCAGAAAAAACCAAAATTAACCTGATATCCCGGTAACCTGATACCTGCTACCTGATGCTCTGATAACCTGACGGCCTAAATCTTTAGCTCACTTTAGGCACTTTCTAATTTCCAGACTTATGCGTATAGAATATAAAAACAAACGCGTGGAGAGGATTTTAATCACCGTCAATGCCTTGACGGCGGGGACGGTTGCGGCGACTTTTGTTATACTGTTCGGCGGTTTTAAGGAACCTTTGCTTCCGAATTTTGTTTTATATTCTTTGCAGGTCATTTTGCTTTGTGTCTTCGTTGCGGAGAAAATAATTCGACTGTCTAATGCAGTTTCAAAGACGGATTTCTTTAGAGCGAACTGGTTTGAAATTCCGCTTTTGCTTTTGCTTGGCGTTGTCGTGATTGGGACAGGCCGTTGGTTTGCCCCTACAAAATCAGAGGCTGCAATAGTTCGGCATTTCGCAGTGGGTATCTATCTTGTTTTACAAGTGGTCGCAAAGCTTTGCAGAACCAGCGTAAACCTGGCGGCATCGGGTAATAGCCCGACAAGAACCTTAATCGCAAGTTTTCTGGTTTTGATAATTTCCGGGGCGGGATTGCTGATGCTGCCGAGAGCATCAACCGGCGAAAACCTCAACTTTGTTGACGCCTTGTTTACAGCAACCAGTGCGACTTGTGTTACAGGGCTTATCGTGAAGGATACAGGCCGGGACTTTAGTTTGATGGGGCAGGTGGTAATTCTGACGCTGATTCAGCTTGGCGGTTTGGGAATAGTTATCTTTGGTGCGGTATTTGCGCTGCTATTGGGACAGGCATTGAGCCTGCGTGAATCGGCGGCAATGCAGGATTTACTAAGTGCCCGCACACTCAGTCGGATAGGCAACATGATAGCTTTTATCTTCATCGGAACAGTGTTTATCGAGGCGTTCGGCACAATCGGCCTTTTCGGAATGTGGAACGACGTGCCCGGGCAGGTCGCCAATGGTCACCAGCAATGGTTCTACAGTATCTTTCACTCGGTCAGCGCTTTTTGTAATGCGGGCTTTAGCTTGTTTAGTGACAGTTTTGTCAGCTATAACAGAAGCTGGGGTGTGTATGTAGTAGTTTGTCCGCTGATAATCTTAGGCGGACTCGGTTTCAGTGTGCTTTACGACCTTGTCAATACTGCGGCAGACAGGGTCAACCGATTCTTCAAAAAGCTGTTCCATAAACAGTACCGGCTTTCGATGGAAATGCCAAAAAGGCTGCGGTTGCAGACCAAGATAGTTCTTAGCGTAAGTACATGTCTGATAGTTTTGGGAATGTTAGCTATACTTCTGTTTGAGCGATATGCGAGTGTAAGCGATTCTGCCGAAAAAACCGGCATACTCGGTGCATTGTTTCAATCGGTTACGGCCAGGACGGCAGGTTTTAACACGGTCGATATATCAAGTCTGTCGGCATCGAGCAAGTTTGTTCTGATTTTACTTATGTTCATCGGCGGCTCGCCAGGCTCTACAGCAGGAGGAATCAAGACTGTAACATTAGCAGTGGTAATAATGACTGCTGTCGCGGCACTGCGAAAGCGTCATGAAGTCGAGATGTTCAAGCGCTCAGTTCGGATAGTTGTTGTCGGCAGAGCAATAACTGTGACACTGCTTTTTGCGGTGGTCTTGTTCGTTGCTGCCTTATTACTGAGTATTACAGAGAACTCAAACGGCTTTACCTTGTCGGAGATTATGTTCGAGACGGCTTCTGCTCTGGGCACTGTGGGTTTGTCAACCGGCGTAACCGGCCCTTTGACAACGTTGACGGACGCGGGCAAATTGATTATTATTGCGGTGATGCTTATCGGCAGACTCGGGCCTTTGACATTGCTGGCAGCGCTGACGTTTAACTTAAAACCAGCTCGATATAATTATCCGGATGAGGCGGTAATTGTCGGATAAATTGGTAAGTGATGAGTAGTGAGAGGTCAGTAATGAGTCAACTCACCAATTAACTAAAGTATAGGAGCTAATGCCATGAAGCGGTTTGCTGTAATAGGACTGGGACGGTTCGGCACGAAATTGGCCATCGCCCTTGCGATGAGCGGAGCGGAGGTTATCGCAATTGACAAAAACAGGGACGAGATAGAGATGATCCGGGACCAGGTAAGTCACGCCGTCAGGCTCGACAGCACCGATGAAGAGGCGCTTAAAGCACAGGGCGTTGATAAGGTTGACGTTGCCATCATCGGTATAGGACAAGGCACAGGAGGCGGTTTTGAGGCTGCGGTTCTTACGGTCGTGAACCTGCGGCAAATGGGAGTCAAACAAATATACGCAAGAGCAGAGGATTTGATTGCAGGCGAGGTTTTTTCCAAAGTAGGTGCTTCAGAGGTTATCTATCCTGAAATCGAATCGGCTCAACGATGGGCATATAAGCTTATCGCACCGCAAATCGGAGAGAAAATAGATTTCACGCCCGGCTACAGCTTAGCTCGGATAAAGGCGCCGGCCAGCTTCGATGGCAAGACGGTTATGGATTTGCAGCTACGACAGAAATATAACGTGAACCTCGTTTTGATTAAGCGGGGTGAGCACGGCAAAAGCAAAAAGAGTGAGAAAAGTAAAATTATAAACGTTCCTATGCCCAATACCGTCATCTATCAGGACGACATTCTAATGGTGGCCGGCTCCGACGCAGACCTTGCAAAACTGCCACAGGAATAAAAAAATCCAGAATTCCCAGATTTTGCTTGCACTATTATCGCAAATATGCGATATTATATATGCGTGAGCAAGGATGCCAAAAACAAAGGTCATTGTATACCAAGATAAGGACAGTTCGGTTCCGTTGATTAAATGGCTTAAAAAGCAGCCTCAAAAAGTACAGGACAAGTGTGCTGCGATGATTGAGCTGTTAGCTGCCAGTGGTCACGAACTGAGACGTCCATATGCCGACTATATTGACAATGGAATTTATGAACTTCGCCCCACAGTTAAGGGTGTGCAGTACAGAATATTGTACTGCTTTGTAGGAAAAAACGTCGTACTTCTCACGCATGGGTTGGTTAAAACCGACAAAATTCCCAGGGCGGAGATAAAAAGAGCGATTGAGTATAGAAATAGATTTATTCAGGATGCATCGCTACATGGCTATGAAATGAAAGATTAATCATGACTAAGAAAAATAAAACTACAACTGATGCCGTAAAAATACTGCACAAAATCTTTATTAAGGATGATCCAAAGCGGCTTGCTTCTCTGGAAGAGGAACGAGAGAAATTGAAGATCGCAGGCCAGATTTATGACCTTCGGACGCAAGCGGGTTTGAGTCAGGCACAGTTGGCTAAATTGGTCGGAACTACCCAATCTGTGATAAGTCGCTTGGAAGATGCAGATTATAGCGGCCACAGCTTTAACATGCTCCATCGCATCGCAAGTGCGCTACATTGCAGGGTTGAGGTTCGACTTGTTCCGGAAAAAGTATTATCCTCAGGTACATAATATCGTGGTCGGCTTCAACGCAGACTTAGCTAAACTGCCGCAAGAATAAGGCCGATTACAAAAATTCTCGATTTCGATCGGAAAAGAATTCAGTAAGAGTCGCGTATTTATGAAAGAGATTTCTACAGAATTGCTCGATGAAATTACCAAGCGATTGGCCGAGTCAATACACCCGGAGAGGATTTATCTTTTTGGCTCACACGCTGTGGGCAACGCTGACGACGACAGCGATGTCGATTTACTGGCTGTGGTACGCGACACAGATAAATCGACGCGGGAAATCACCATTGAAGGAAGGAAAAGTCTCTGGGGCCTTCAAATCCCACTGGATTTAATTGTCTGTACCGAAAAACAGTTCAATAGGTATGGCCAGGTGAAGAACACCATAATGAATGAAGCTCTTTGTGAGGGCAGGATTGTCTATGGATCCTAAGCTCGAGATGACAAGACAGTGGATTATGCGCGCCGATGACGACCTGCGATTGGCGGAGCTCATTATGAGCGATTCGGAACCTGTGTACTGGGCGGCGGCCTTCCACGCACAACAATGTGCAGAGAAGGCCTCAAGGGGTTGTTGACTTTTTATGACGTAAGGGCAGGAAAGACGCATGACATCAGCAATCTGCTTAAGCTCAGCACGTCTGTGCTTGGCGACCTTGAACAATTCAAGGACCGAGCGGGCATATTGACGACCTATGCGGTCGATTCACGATATCCTTTGCCTCACAGAGACATCAGCAAAGAGGAGGCAGCCAAAGCAATCGGAATTGCCCGAAGTATCTATGAATTCATATTAAACGCATTGCCGGATCTTTCTAAACCGCCACAGGAATAAAACAGCATACGTTGTCAGATTTTTCGGTATTTTCTTAGCATATCGAGGAGGATTTGCATATCCTCAGGTAAGGGGGCTTCGAATTTTACCATTTTCTCTGTTTTCGGGTGTCTGAATTCGAGCATGTGGGCGTGCAGGGCGACCCGGCTTATGACAGGCTGCTGGACGGCCGGTTCGGCATCGGCCAACTGCCAGGGATAAACAACGCTGCCGCCGTACATATCATCGGCGACGATGGGGTGCTTTATGTATGTGAGATGGACCCGTATCTGATGAGTTCGGCCGGTCTTCGGCGCGAGCTTCAACAGAGAAAAGCCCCGGAAAGATTCAAGGACCTCGTAAAAAGTAATTGCTTCTTTTCCAATCTCCGGTCTGATAGCGTATTTCTCTCTAATCCTCGGATGGATACCCAACGGCACTTTTATGCGGTCGGCAGTCAGCTCAGGCGTGCCGTGGACGATGGCCAGATAGTTCTTGTTGACCTGACGGCGTTCGAATTGCCTGGCTATTTTCCACTGGGTTGTATCATCTTTTGCAACGACCATAACGCCGGTCGTGTTTTTGTCGAGCCGATGTACGATGCCGGGACGAAATTCGCCGAGGCCGCTCGATAGCTTATCCGAATAAAACACAAGTGCGTTGACTAAAGTGCCGTGTGTATTGCCACGGGCAGGGTGCACAATCATGCCGGGTTGTTTATTCAGGACGATTAAGCAAGAGTCTTCATAAATTATGTTCAGCGGGATATCCTCGGGCAAAATCTCTTTGCTGGGTGGTTTGGGCAGTGTCAAGTCGATTTTGTCACCCGGATTCAGTTTGAAGCTTTGTTTGGCGATTTTGCCGTTGACCTTGACTGAGCCTGCCTTGATTGCATCCTGGATGAAACGCCGGCTGAGGTTACTAAAACGGTTGTGGAGATACTTATCGAGTCTGCGCTCTTTGATGGCGCTGCCGACATGCAGGGTCAACGGCTCATTTGCGGTATCCGACCTCTGAGATAATTCACTTTGTGAATTATTTGACGGACACATTTGGTTCAGGGACCTTAGTGTTGATTTCAGGCAGGACTTTCGGCGTCTGAGATGACTGATTCACATCAACTGGCAGGTTAGCCTCCCCCGTCGTTATGCTCTGCAAAAGCTCGTCTCCAAGTGGCGAAGAATCGGAGGGTAGATTTGCATCAACCGCCCCCTTGTCTTCTGTCGAAGACAGAAAAGGGGGCTGGATTGTCGGCTTCGAAGCAGCGGCAGGAGCTGGTGCCGGCTTGAAAATCACTTTTTGCTTATAATCGGCCATTGTCTCGAGGCGGTGCTTTGCCTGAGTGACGGCTACAGTACCTTCGAAATCAGGGTTTTCGGCAATAATCTGATATACCTGCTGTGCCTTTTCAAAGTTACCAAGCTCTTCCTCACAGAGACCCAGGCCGAATTCAGCCGCTGCCGTTAAAGACGGATTAGATGTCCCCTGCAGGCGGGTCTGGATTGCTTCGGTGTAAGCAGCCTTCGCCTGGTTTATCTGGCTTGTTAAATCCTCGTTACTTACGGTCCCGGGCCGGTAATGCAGCTCCGTCCGCAGGGCTTCAGCCTGTTTAATAAGGGCCAAAGCAGCCATCCGGTCGTTTTTGGCGTTTTGGGCAAAGGTTCCAAGACTGTTGGCGGGCTGAAGGAGTATAAACGAAAGGTCTCTTCCCTGGGCCTGAGCACTCAGAACTTGCATCTTGCTGGCCGATAGCTGGTTAAGCAGATTAGTATACTCGAGCTGTTCGTCGGCTACTAAGCTTTTGTTGTAGCGGTACCGGACATAAAAGGCTAAGGCCGCAACGATCACTGCTAAAATGATGATAATAGTTGTGAGATTTTCCTTCGTCCATTGCGGCAGGTTGCTCAGCCATTCGGCTAATTCATTGGTTTTTAGTTCGTGCCGGTGCTCAGCTTTCATTTTATTCTCCGTTATCAGAATTCAATTGTCGCCGACGCTCCAAAGCTATGGCGACGGAGCGTGGACTTAAATCAGCATTATAGCAAAATCTCTTTTATCTTGCAATAGGTCTGTTAATCGGTTAAATTTTAGCTGATAATTAGACGAAAGGGTATAGATGTTCGAAATAAAGGTAAAGGGCAAAAGGCGAACATTTTTATTTTTTACTTTTTACTTTTCACTGGTTTTTTCAGCCGCGGCCCTGCAAAGCAAAACCGAAGCAGCGGTGTCAAGTGCATTAGAAGGCATCTGGGACCCGGCTAAATATATCAGTCTTGATGAAATTAAGCCGGGAATGGAGGCTTATTGTCTGACGGAGTATGGGGTTGCCGGTATCGAGAAGTTCGGCCTGGAAGTTGTTGATGTAGTGCGCGACTTTGAACCTGGTTTGGATGTGATTTTGGTTAGCGGTACTGATGAGCGTTTTATACACACCGGTCCTGTGGCCGGGTGCAGCGGCTCACCGGTCTATATTAACGGCAGATTGGCCGGGGCGCTGGCTTACGCGTGGCCTTATGCAAAGGACCCGCTCTACGGCGTAACGCCAATCGCAGAAATGCTCAAGGTAGGCCTCGGAGGGCAAGTCTCAAGCTCCGGGCAAAGTTCAGGGCAGGGATGGTCAGTATTCGATTTTTCCAAACCTATTGATTTGACCGAGGTTGACAGGCAATTTAGAAACGAGCTGAAAAAGAGAAGCCGCAATCTGAGCGGGGTCAGCCCGCTGCCGTGCCTTCTGATTACATCCGGCCTGACAAGTGGGATTCGTGAGCAACTGGATGAACTGTTCAAGCCCTTCGGAATGATGGTTGTCGCAGGCGGCGGAAGCGGAAGCAACACCGATGTATCGGCTGAAAAGGTGCAATTAATCCCCGGGGCCTGTCTTATCGTGCCGTTGGTAAGTGGTGATATAAATCTGGCCGTTTCCGGAACGGTAACCGAAATCAGGGGTGATAAGGTTTATGGCTTCGGGCACAGCTATCTCGGTTACGGCCCCGTGGATTTGCCGATGGCTACGGGGAAAGTACACACCGTAGTATCAAACATATATCGTTCTTTTAAGTTGACCAGCGTTCTGGAAGACGTCGGGGCTTTGACAATGGACGAGTCGATGGCCGTCTTTGGGCGGATTGGCGCAAAAGCAAAAACGATACCATTGACGATACGAATAGACCGTTACAACGACATCGAGAAACGTGTATATAACTGCCGAGTTGCTAATAATCGGCTGCTTACCCCACTGCTGCTTCAATCTGCCGTGGCCGGGGCGGCTTTTCAGCTCGGCGATTTTCCGCCGGACCATATGGTCGAATACAAAGTAGCTATCGATTTAGAGGATGCCGAATCAATTAACTTTGAAAACGTCTCCACCTCTCGTGGTCTGATTGAGTTAATAATGGAAAGTGTCGGCTCGGTCGCGCTGCTTATGAATAACCCGTACAAAGAAGTTGGTATAAATTCAATCGATTATGATATTCGCATCGTGCCAAGGAACATTATTTCACATATATGGTCATTGGATTTGTCCAATTCAAAGGTCAAGGCCGGTGAAAATATCAAGATTGGAGTCGTTGTGGAATCCGTTCTGGCGGGAAAGAAAAAATACCAGTGCACCTTAGAAATACCCGAAGATTTGGCACCCGGAAGATATGACCTGACGGTGTGCGGCTCGCCGGATTACGAGCGGTTTCTTTTGAAAGCTGTCCCTTATAAATTTATTGCGCAAAGTGTACCGGATTTGATTGAGGCGCTTAATTATTCTTTGGGGATTGGTAGAGATAAGTTGTATTTTCTTTTAGATCTGCCGCCCGGGGGTGTCGCCCTCGAGCAGGCTGAGCTGCCTGACCTGCCGGCAACCAAAGTTTTGGTCCTGCAAAACGCTAAAAGGACGCTGAAAATCCAGCCATTTTCACATTGGATTGAGCGAAGTTTAGAAACCGGCACAGTGGTTATAGACAAAAAGGTTATAAAGATAACAGTAGAAAAACGATAAGTCGTCTGTGGTTTTGAGCGAAGCGAAGAACTCATTTTCATAACCGAGAATCTTCCGCTTTGCTTCCGGATGACTACGAAAATCAGTTATTTTTTCGGAGAGTTGCTATGAGTGATAAATTCCACGTTAATTACGAATCAACCTTTACGGCTTTACTCTGTCTGGTTTTAAGCTCCGCTTGTTTAGCGGTTAACAGTAAGGTTATACGTCATACCAGCAGTTCGGATTTTCTGAAGGGCCAAACCGAAGAAGTTGTAATTAGCTCACGAGGGACTATCCAGCTCGGGCGGGCGGCCGAGACGCCGGTCGAGGAAGAGAAATTCGAGGATATGGGAGACGTTTGGTCGATAAACAGTCTCGTTGTGAGCGGCGGAACGGTCTATTTCGGCACAAGCCCCAACGGCGGCATTTACAAATACAGCCTTAACAAACTGACAAAGATTTATCCGCTGGAATCAGAGCAGAGCCAGGCAGAGAAAAAACCAAACGATGCAAACGAACCTGACAGCAAAATCGTCGATACTGAGGAGCATCTGACAAACGAGCATATTTTCGCTATGGCAACCGATGTTTCCGGCAGGTTGTTGGCAGGTATAAGCGGTGAAAAATGCAGACTGTGCCGGTTCGAAGCCGACAAGATGGAAACTATTTATGAGCCGAACGATGCTAAATATATCTTCGCGATAACTGTTGATTATAGCGGTAATATTTATTTGGGGACTGGCCCGGAAGGTAAGATTTACGGACTCAATTCTCTCGGCAAAAAAGCCCAGCTTATTTACGATAGTCTCGACAAAAACATACTCTCACTCACGAGCGGAGGAGATGGCTATATTTATGCGGGAAGTGACAGCCGAGGACTCGTATATAAAATAGACCCGCGTACAAAAAAAGCGACGGTTTTATATGACAGCGAACAGCCGGAGATTACAGCGCTATTATTTACAGAGGCTTCCGGAGAAGGTGGTCTGTATGCAGCGGCGACATCCGCTAAGATTGTTCAGGCCCAAACGCAATTTGCCGCCCAACTGCCTTCCAACGGTCGTCCTGAGGCAGAGGAGGAAAACGACAAAAGCTCCAGCCTCAGTGATGGCGGACGCGAACTTAAAATTGCAAATACAAAAAAGCCAAGCAATGGTAAACCTGGCCAGGGACAGCCGCCGGCCCGCAAACCAGCAAAACCGGACAAAGCCAGTCAAATATACAAGATAACTAAAGACGGTTTCGTGAACGATATATTCAGCGAGGCTGTTGTCTTCTTCTGCCTGGCAGAAGAGGCTGGAAATCTGCTTGCCGGAACCGGAAACAGCGCCCAGCTTTTTAGCATCGACCCGGTCGCCGAGCAGGAAGCAGTTATATATAAAGATGAGCAGGCATCACAAGTAACAGCGATAGCTGTGGCCGGCAATGATGTGTACCTTGGGACGGCAAATCCTGCGAAGCTGGTAAAGTTAGGGTCCGGCTTTGCCCCCGAGGGGACTTACACTTCCGACCTTGTCGATGCCACTCAGCCGGCCAAGTGGGGCAAGCTGCAGCTCGAAGCAGATATTCCGCAAGGATGCAAAGTACAGGTGGCTTCTCGCAGTGGAAACGTCAAGGATGTAAACGACCCTACTTTTTCAGATTGGACCGAGCCGGTGGAAATTGCAGGGCCGATACAACTTGACTGCCCCCTGGGAAGGTTCTGTCAATATAAACTTGTGCTGCAAAGTAAAGACAGCGGTAAAAGCCCGCTTATAAGGGAGATTGCCATTGCCAGCACTGTGCCGAATCTGGCGCCAAAAGTCGAATCGGTAACTGTCGAACGAGCTGCGAAGGCCGGCAAAGAAGGAGTTTTCCAAATCAGCTACAGAACCAAAGACGACAACGACGATAATCTGATTTACAAAATAGATTTCCGAAAGCTCGCCAGAACAAACTGGATCGAGCTGAAAGACGAGCTCGATACCGCCAGCTTCGAATGGGACGCAAAGACCGTTGAAGATGGTCGATATGAGGTCAGAGTAACCGCAAGCGACGAGAGAAGCAATACCACTTCGACCAAGCTGACCGGCAGCAGGATAAGTGACCCGGTGGTAATTGATAACACCGGGCCGGTCGTTAAGAACATAACAACATCCGCCCCTACAGGCAACGGACAGTACAGGATTTTCGAGATTGAGGTTCAGGATGAGCTCAGTGCGATTGGGAAACTGGAATATACAATCGACAGTAACGCTGACTGGATTGCTACTGTGCCGGACGATTTGGTTTATGACACTACGGATGAGAAGTTCACCATCAAAATAGATGCGAAAAAAGATTTACTCCAAGGCGACCATGTACTGACAATTAAAGTCAGCGATGCAGTCGGCAATACAACGTATAAGACTTTCGAGGTCAATGTTGGTGAGTAGTAAGTGGTGAGTAGTGAATTAACCGCTCATTAACTACCACTCACCAATCGCACAGGTGACGAATTGTGCGATATATCGAATTTGAAAAAATTGTCGAGACGGTCGAATCACTTTGCATATCAGCCGGCTACGAGCTGCCTGAGGATGTTTTAGCTGCTCTTAAAGAAGCGGCACGGAAAGAATCCAACCCGGGGGCTGTAAAAATACTGGAACAGCTCATCGAAAATGCCCGAATAGCAGCAGATGAAAAGATACCTTTGTGCCAGGATACGGGGCTTGCTGTGGTCTTTGTAGAGCAGGGTTCTGAAGTGGTGGTTGCGCGGCCTGCAGGCCAGGCGCAGGTAACGTTGTTCGATGCAATCAACGCAGGTGTTGCATCAGGATTCCAAAAAGGTCATCTACGAAAAAGCGTTGTAGCCGACCCTCTAAGAAGAAAAGACACAAGACTAAAGACAAAAGATTCCGGTCTGTGGGCTGGTATCTGTGGTCTTGAGTCTTATAATACACCTGCAATAATTCATTATATGATTGTGCCGGGCGATAAGCTGAAGCTGACCGTTATGACCAAAGGCGGCGGGTGTGAGAATAAGAGCCAATTCAGGATGTTCAAGCCCACAGCCCGGAAAGAGCAGATAATCGATTGGATTGTTGATGTTGTCAGCTCTGCCGGCGCCGATGCATGTCCACCGTTTGTTGTTGGGGTAGGGATTGGGGGCGATTTTGAACTAAGCTGCCTGCTAAGCAAAAAGGCCCTGTGCCGGAACCTGGCCCAGAAAAACAGTGATGACTTTTACGCTGAACTCGAAGTGGATTTACTTTCGAGAATCAATGCACTTGGCTTAGGCCCGCAGGGGCTCGGCGGCGATACAACCGCTTTGGCCGTTCTTATCGAGACTGCTGCGTGCCATATTGCGTCGCTTCCAGTAGCGGTGAACATTGAATGCCACAGCCACAGGCACAAAACGAGCCTTCTCCATAGCAACCCTGCTGCAAAGGACGAAACGACGGTCTAAGTTATTCAAGCTATTAGACTAACAAATAGCGGAAGGTGCTCCATTATTTAAACGGCTGTTTGTTCGGCCAGCCGTATTTCTCGAATCTGCCGAACTCCATTTCCGACCTGTCACTGGTGTTTGCTTTTAGGGCCGACCGAACTTCATCGACATGGGCGTCCACAAAAACCGCATTGATTGTGCCGGCATTGAGGTCTGAACTCGATGCACTGTGGAAAGTGCCGAACCAATCGCGACCATCGGGACACAAGGCGTTGTCGTTGAGCACATTGGAGTTGCCCGGCCTCGTCCACATATTCTCCTCAGCGAAGAAAAATACCTCCGCTTTGCTTCTTGTTATTTCGGAACGTTTACGAATCCCGCCGCGTCCTGTTGAGTCTGTTGCCGAAGAGCCGCCCGGGTCATTTGCTATCGAGCCTAACCAAGAGTTCATGCTGTAACTGTATTGAGGAATAACCGGATTGGCAGGGTCGTGGCTTGGATGCCTTGTGCCCTCGGACTTGGCAAGGACTTTGAACGATGGGCAGAGATTGACCTTCTTTTCTTGTAGGTAGGACCAAAGGGGACCGTCAGGCGGATATCTCGGGTCGTGCCATCTACAGTAACGCTCGTACCCGCCCACAGGAGACTCTGTCTTGACGAGCGAGGTCCATGAATAAGGATAACGGTCATCATTGTCATCCAAATATAAGACCTGTACTATGCCGTATTGACGCAGGTTTGCCCGACAAGTCATTTCCCTTGCCTGTTCCTTTACGCGCTGCAGTGCCGGCATCAATATCGCCATTAATATCGCAATGATGGCGATTACCACCAACAGTTCTATTAAGGTAAATCCCCTTCGTTTGTTCATAATGTTACTCCTTTCATACTCGTAAATAGTAATAGTAAAGGGTTAAATAATCATCAATAACCAATCGTCGGTTACCAATTTCAATAGTCTTTAAATTTTCCCATCCAGCCGTTGCCGTAATTTCTCCAGTCGCCTGATGTAACACCGCCGGCCGTAGTCCAGGGATTGACCGGGCTGAAACCACGAGACCACTTTAATGTCCACAACTGTTTAAGCCCTACTTTTTGGACGTGATAGTCCATAAAAATGGCATTTGTGTTTCCGTCGTGACGGTTGAGGCAGTAACGGTTCATTGCGTTGTCGTCGCCGCGATATTGATGGTCATCGTATTCCGGAGGTGTGTCGTCGTCATCCGGCCAACCACACCAGAAATAGCAATCAAGCAACATAGGAATCTCATTGCCGCCCTTGACGTTAATGCTTCTCCAGAATCTGTTGGTTGGTTTTCCATAAACGTCACTGCCCACCGGTACATATATATAGCCGTTTACCCCATAACTGCCATAATAGCCTATTGTACGCTGTCCTCCGGAGTCCCAGGGAGGAACCTTTCCCCACGATAAAAATGTTCCGCCCCACCAATCGATCCCGGTTATCATGTCCGGGTTGGCGATTTTTGTAGCTACCGGGCAGCAGCGTATGTCTTCGGCGGTGATATAGTATTCCCGCATTGAATCCATCCAGCGTCCGTAAGCGTCACCGCCACTCTTGCGTTCGGGGAAATAGCCCTCGTTGTCGTTCGTGTACATCGCTAAGATGGTGCCCCATTGTCTGAGGTTAGACTGACAAGCTACCCCCCTTGCCTGTTTCCTTACCCGCTGCAACGCCGGCATTAATATCGCCATTAATAGCGCAATGATAGCAATCACTACCAGAAGCTCTATTAGTGTGAAACCTTTTTGTATCCGCATTTTTTCCTTGTCCTCCAAAGAAACGTTTTTTTTCAAAGAATCAATTATTACCAGAAACACGCCTGCGGCTGTAACTGCTTTGTGTTAATCCTGATGTTTTGCCGCTTTACCCCACATAGCCACGGCGGCCCAGTGAAGATCCTCATTGCCGGCTTGTGTCCCGGAGAAAGCCGTCGGCGGCACCCGTTTGCCAAACTCGATTGTACGCGGGTCTTTCCATTTGTGATATTCACTGTGCCCGTCTGCAAAAGAAAATGTCGAGCCGTCACCGTGTCGAATCGGCGGCGGATCCCACCAGGTCTCCTGCGTAACATAAACCGTCCAACCACCCAGAGCAGAGGTTATTGTACCGCCATCATCAAGAAAGACTATCCTGTAGGCAGGGTTGGGAATGTCCACTCTTTTTTTAATCATCTCCGCACCCATATCGGGCCAGTCCTTACAATTCATAGAATCAGATACAGAGTACGTCCGCAACATTTCTTCCTGAGCGCCTGAACGAACGATCTTGTTAACGGTCGGGCATTTGTAAATTTTCAAGGTCTTGACGTACGGCCACAAGGTTCCATTCAGGATAGCGTCTTTTTTCTGTTCTACACTCATGCCAGAGCGCCAATCAGCGAGAACCCAGGGAGTCTCATTCTGATGTATGCTGTACTCCCCGGTATCGCCGTTGATGAGATTGTCATCGTTGTCATCGGCATACATAATCCACGCAAGGGTCAACTGCTTAAGATTGCTCAGACAGCTCGAACGCTTGCCCTGTTCCCTGACCCGGTTTAGAGCCGGCATCAAAATGGCCATCAATACCGCAATGATAGCAATTACCACCAGAAGCTCTATAAGTGTGAACCCTATTTTTCTGCGCATAATGTTCCTTTCTTATACTGTGCCAAAAAAACAAGTTTCTTAATAATATTATTCAGCAAGAACGACCGAGCCTATAAGCCCGATCCTTTCTTCGCAATAGTTTTTTTCAATAGTCCCTGAAAGGTTGTATCCAGTCCGGCCAGTCGCTGGCCTGGACACTACCGGCTAAGGTATAAGGGCCCGCCGTGTTAAATGACTTGTGCCACTTTAGGGTCCACAACTCCTTAAGCCCGACCTTTCTCGCAGAGAAATCCAGGAAAGAACAGCCCACAAAACCCACGTGCCGGTTAATGCAGCAGCGGCCAAAATTGTTCCCGGACCAGGCCGCAAACTCATACTCGGCAGGACCATTAGTTTCTAACGGCCAGAGGTCGAAGCGGAGGGCATCTATGAACAGCGGCACATTACCTGCGCTGTTCACATTGGGCGTCCTCCAGCCGTCGCTGGCAGGCTTGCCGCCTTCAAATGTAGCATCGGTAGGTATAGTAAGAACATAGCCATTGATGCTATAGCTTCCGGCCACACCGCTTTCAGGCGCGGGGCGTCCTCCCTGCGTACCCCAGAATATGCCCCAGGCATTAAAGATATTGAATGAAGGTGCCTGATTGCCATTTTCATCAATTATTGGTTTTTTTGCCGTGGGACAGAACCAGGTCTTATTCATCTTCCAATCTAAAAGCTTACGTTCTAATTGCCACGGCCACCAATAACCCGTAGAACCATAGCCTGACCAGAATTTAGCATCGTTGTCTTCGGTGTACATTGCAGTGACAAAGTTCCACTGTCTGAGGTTTGCCAGGCAACCAACTGTTCTGGCCTGCTCCTTTACCCGTGCCAGGGCCGGCATCAATATTGCCATCAATAATGCTATGATAGCAATTACTACCAAAAGTTCTATTAGTGTAAATCCTTCTCTTCTGCGCATGAAGATATCTCTCTTATGCTGTACAACAAAAACAGGTTTTTTTTAATCAATCAGCAAGAAAGCCTGAACTGCAAAGTGCCGGCTTCTTCTGCGCGATAGATATTTTTCAGTAGTCCTTGTAAGGCCTAATCCACTCCGGCCAGTCGCTGGCCTGTACGCCGCCGGCCTGAGTCCAGGGGCCGCTCGTATTGAACTTGCGATGCCACTTGAGCGTGTATAACTCTTTCAATCCTACCTTTCTGGCAGAAAAATCACAGAAAGAACTGCTGATAAACCCTTCGTGGCGATTGAGGCAGCAGCGGGCCATATGGTTACCACCAGACCAGGGCATATCCTCGAACTCCCCGGGAGGATCTGTCTCGAGCGGCCACAAATCGAAACGAAGGGCGCCTATTAATAGTGGTATATAATTTCCGCCCGGCACATTTGGAGTCTTCCAGTTGTTTTTGGTTGAGCGGCCTCCCTCGAATACATCGTCACTTGGCGGTGTGCTCAGCACGTAACCATTTAGACCATAGCTGCCGGATACGCCGTTTGGCCCCAGTTGGCCATCATAATGGATACCCCAGGCGGAGAACACATTAAACTTAGGCGCACGCTCACCATTCTCATTAAAAAGAGATTTTTTGGCTGTCGGACAAAACCATATTTTGTTTGTTGTCCAGTCCTGAACCTTAAGGTCCACCTGCCTGAGCCACCAAAAGCCCTGCCAGGTTGTTCCACTATAGAATTTGCCGTCGTTCTCCTCCACATATATCGCGACAATAAGATTCCATTGATTCAGATTTGCCAGGCAGGCTACTGTTCTGGCCTGTTCCTTTACCCGTGCCAGGGCCGGCATCAATATTGCCATCAATAATGCTATGATAGCAATTACTACCAAAAGTTCTATTAGTGTAAACCCTTCTCTTCTGCGCATGATAATACCTCTCTTATGCTGTACAACAAAAACAGGTTTTTTTAAAATCAATCAGCAAGAAAGCCTTAACTGCAAAGGGCCGGCCTTTTCTGCGCGATAGACATTTTTCAGTAGTCTCTGTAAGGCCTTATCCACTCCGGCCAGTCGCTCGGCTGTACGCCGCCGGCCAAGGTATAAGGACCCGATGTGTTGAACCTCTTATGCCATTTCAACACCCACAGCTCTTTTAGTCCTACCTTTCTCGCCGAGAAATCAGCGAATGAGCAGCCTACATACCCATCGTGCCGGTTGACGCAGCAGCGTCCCATGTGATTGTCGGTCCAGACCGAGTCCTCAAAGGCTGCAGGTAGTTCCATTTCCTGCGGCCATACGTCGAAACGAATGGCATCTAACAAAAGCGGAATATTTCCTGCGCCCTGAACCCTCGGAGTTTTGAAGAAATTGTCGGCCTGGATACCATTTTCAAACGAGTAGCCCGGCGCTGCGGGTGTGTCAAGCAGATAGCTATTTAAGCCATAGCTGCCCGCGATACCGTCCGGGGCGAGGTCACTGTGGCCGGTGTAAAAGATGCCCCAGGCAGAGAAATTATTGAACTGCTGCCCGCGATTGCCACTCTCATCAAACAAAGGTTTCGTGGCCGTCGGGCAGAACCATGTCTTGTTTTTGATACGGCTTTGATAGCGTTCAGGCAATTGCGCTACCCACCAGTAAGTGTTATCTCCAAAACCGCTAAAGAATTTACCGTCATTTTCGTCCATATAGAACTCAAATATAAGGTTCCACTGTTTGAGGTTTGCCAGGCAGGCAATTGTTCTGGCCTGTTCCTTTACCCGTGCCAGTGCCGGCATCAATATTGCCATCAATAATGCTATGATAGCAATCACCACTAAAAGCTCGATTAGGGTAAAACCTTTCCGTCTGCTCATAATAACGCTCCTCATCTCTAAAGACACTCTACCTCTATCTGTTCTTCAAGATGCGCAAGAACAGCTTTTGTTCCATTAATTCAGCATTTTTGCGCTACTTTAGCGCGATATTACCGGATGCAGTATTATACACCAAATCTGAATTTACTGCAAGATTAAAATTTGATTGAAATATATTAAAAAAGTCGGTCAGTTTATAAGAGAGTAACCTGTCTGTTTAGATACGCGCAGAAACGAGGCGGGATATAATATCAACTCTGTGGAACTAACAAAAACCCCATTTTTTTGGAAATATTGAGGATTTGACACCTGGAAATATGAAGTGACCTATTTTCGAGTCAGGTATTTGTAAGAATGCAGGAGGACAAGTTTGCGATGGCGATGTAGTCATCGGCGCCGAGTTTTTCGGGACGTTCTGTTGGATTGATGGAACATCGCTCAAAGATTTCTGGCCAATTGTCAATTTTTGCGAGTTTGCCGTGAGCCAATTTGCTGCAGGCCATAAGGGTCTTACGGCGATGACCCATAAAAAGATGTACGGTCTGACTGAAAAACTCCATATTCTCAATACGTTTTAACTTTTCCCGGTCGCGGACAAAGCCGACCATTGCCGAATCAACCTGTGGCTGAGGCCAAAAGACCGTCGGCTTCAAAATCCGTATAGTTTTTACATCACCGGCAGCAGCGAGGAAGATACTCAGCCTTCCGTAATCACTGGAAGCCGGGACGGCTGTCATTCGGTCGGCAACTTCCTTCTGGACGGTTACATACATAGCGTCTGCTGTTCTCGGGCCTGTAACCAGATTCAGCATTGTAGGCGAGGCGGCTTTGTAAGGCAGATTTGCCACCAACAGGATTCGGCCATGATATTTTTTACGAGCCGACTCCAGTGCGTTCGTAACCGTATGGCTGAGGGTGTTTTTATTTTCAAGAATATCAGTATTGATAAGCTCGATGTTTTCTGCGTTTGCGAGCCGGCTTTGTACAATTTCAGCCAGTGTCCGGTCAAGCTCAACAGCAATGACCATACCGGCTTTTTCGATTAGGGCCTCAGTTAAAGAACCTGTCCCGCAGCCGACCTCGAGCACAATATCGTTATTTGTGATATTTGCAGACTCGACCAGCAACCGCATCAGATTCAGGTCAATGAGAAAATGCTGGCCAAGACGTGTATTTGGACGGATACCTGCTGATATAAGTAACTGCTGGATTTGCCGCTTGGTCTGCATTATCTCGTCGCTCGTTGCTCGTGACTCGATTTTCGTATGTTAATCCGACTATTTCCGGATTTTTTCCACGAACATCGAGTATCTGCTATAGAGCATCACGTTCAAGCAACTCTCAATTCTCAACTTTACATTCTAAATTCTTCTTCGTCTTGGCCATTTGTATTGCGGTGGTAATGGCTGATTTCATACCGGCCGGGTCGGCAATGTTTAGGCCTGCGATGTCGAAAGCTGTTCCGTGAGCAGGTGACGTTCTTATAATCGGTATTCCGATGGTTACATTGACCGCCTGTTCGAAATTGAGCAGCTTTACAGGAATCATACCCTGGTCGTGATACATTGCGACGACGCCGTCGAATTCGCCGCGGACGGCCCGCAAAAAGAGGGTGTCGGCCGGGAATGGGCCTTGACAATTTATGCCCTGGTATTGTGCCAATGAAATAGCAGGCGAAATTATGCGCTGCTCTTCGTCGCCGAATTGACCGCCCTCGCCGGCGTGTGGATTTAACGCGGCAACACCGATCCTGGGGTTGTCAATGTGAAAATATTCTTTCAATGCCGTATCTAATAAATCTATCGGCTCGAAGACACAGCCAATTGTAAACTTGTTCCTGACTTCAAACAGTGCCTCGTGAATTGTTGCCAGCGCCACTTTTAACGGCCCGGCGATAAACATCATCACCTTTCGTTTGGATTTGCAGCGAGCTGCCAACATTTCGGTGTGGCCGGGCCATTCAGCGCCGGCCAGCTTCCAGCTTGTCTTACTGATGGGCGCGGTTACCACGGCATCTATAATACCATCTCGCGCGGCGTCGATAGCATCAAGGCAAAACCTTAAGGATGCCTCACCGGCTAATTTGCTCGGACCTTTGACCCAGGATGGAACGGAATACTCATCGTAATCAGCGACAACAACTTTATACGGATACTCGCGACTGATTTTCTCGTGCTGATGCCGGCCCCAGAAGGGCTCAATCTCAGCGGCGTCGGCGGCGTAGCAGAGCTGTTCGTTCATACCGAAGATAACGAATTTCGCAGCCCGCCGAATATTCGCATCAGCTAAGGCTTTAACGATAATCTCCGGCCCGATGCCGGCGGCATCGCCCATCGTTATGCCGATGACCATCTGTTCAGCTATCGAATTATTGCCATTAATTTTCATAATAACGTTCAGCATGCAATGCAAAGCTTATGCTGTTTGCCTTGTGCTGTTTAAAAGCCCAATTCTTTTAGTTTTTCGGCTGTTAGCGATTGGGTCTGTGGTAAAATCTTCTCAAGTTGTCTTTTTATCGTCTTTACAATTATATCAGTTTCTATATTTACTACATCACCAATTTTTGCCTGGCTTAGAGTAGTTTTATTCAGTGTTTCGGGTATCAGGGCGACGGTGAAACTGTTCCGGTCGATACCGGCTATAGTCAAAGAAATTCCGTCCACGGCGACGGAGCCCTTAGCTACCATCGCATCGAGCAGCTCGGCCCCGGCAGCAAACTTTATATCGGCAAATCGGTCGCGTTTGTCGATTGCTTTTATAGTTGCCGTACCGTCGATATGGCCCTGGACAAAGTGTCCGCCAAATCGGTCCGCGGCCCTGATGGCACGTTCGACGTTGACCTGCGATGAGGGCTTTAATTTGCCCAGAGTTGACCTTGCCAAAGTTTCGCCGCTGAGCTCGAAACTTGCAAGGCAGCCTTCGAGCCTGGCAATAGTCAGACAGGCCCCGTTTATGGCTATACTATCGCCGATTCTGCCGTCGCCGGCCAGCTCGCCTAAATCTACGGTCAGCAGCATTGTGCCTGGGCTCTGACGAACCGACCTTACCGTACAAATTGTTTCTATAAGCCCTGTGAACATTTGTGATTAACCGTTTACTCCGCCACAAGCGGATATTTGATTATTTTCCATTGAAAAAATAAAACTATAGATTAAAATTGATTATAAATAATCAGTAGTCAATAATCAATTGTCAATTGGAAAAGGGGTGGGGCAATTATGAATACCTTCTGGCTGAAAATAATAGGGCTGGCGGTTGTAGTTGTGGGTGTGATTTTCCTGATAAGCGTTTTCTCATCCAGGACCGATTCGGGACCTAAAGAGCCTCAAAAAACCGTTTATGACCAGTGGGAAGAGGACGACAAGAGATTACGTGCCGAGCCGCAGTATCAAGAGCCGCCGCACACAACCCCTTCCGTGCAACAGACCACGCCGGCTGCGCCGCCGAAGCCCGAATTTAAGAAGCTCAATGAGATAGAGGAGATTCAGGCGCAGAGACTCTTCGAGGCGGCTATGACCGAAAGAAAGATGGGTCGGCTGCCGGGTGTAAAGTTAGGGTACAAGAATATGGTTGACCACTGCCGGGAAATAATCCGGAGGTGGCCGGACAGTGAATACGCTTTCAATGCCAAAAGATTACTCGCCGACATACCGGAACGGTACCATAAAATGTACAATATAACCAAAGAAGAAATTGACCTTGGGAACTTGAAATAAGGATAAATCAAAAAGATTCGTGGAGGAATGTCTATATGAGCAGCACCGCATCGGTTGCTAATATACCAGTGATTTCGATAACCGCTGATTGTCTGCCGGAGGCCTGGGAGAAGGCCGTTTTGGCTGTTTGGGAAAATGGCTTCGAGGTCAAAACCCAGTACGATAAGCCTGAAGACCCGCCGAGCAGAGACGCAACCGTTATGATTACCGTTACCGACCCATTCAACGAACCGAGGATTCACAAGAACTTTCCCGGTGGGCCTGAGGAGCTTGAGTCGTATCGGCAGGAAGTAGTCAACGGAATCCACGACCACTGGATTGACCCTGCTGCAGGTAAGTGGACCTATACATATTACGAACGGTTGTTTTCGTATTGCCCGGTGGAAGATATACGAAACGTTGACTCGCCGAAGCCGTTCAGGACAGTAAATCAGATTCAGTATATTGTAGATTGCCTATCGAAGGTTAATCACACACGGCGAGCGCAGGCGATAACCTGGATGCCGACGGCAGACCCGGTGACAGATGACCCGCCCTGCCTCCAGAGAATATGGTGCCGGCTGGTAGCAAACCAAGAGGGCCGGCTTTCGCTTAATATGAATACACACTGGCGCAGCAGAGACCTCTACAAGGCATGGTTTATGAATGTCTATGCACTCACCGACCTTCAAAGAATAATTGCCGAGGGCATAGCCAAAAACAGAGGTGAGCCGGTGAGTGTGGGCAGGTATGTCGATATAAGCGATTCACTGCATATCTACGGCAGTTATTTTGATGAAGTTGCCCCGGAAATAGAAAAAATGCGGCAAAGCTCATTTCACGAGCGGGCGTGGGAGAGCACTCACCCTGCTTTTGAGATGATGACATTAGAGACAAGGGAAAAATTGGCACAGGACCCTGACTGGTACGCAAAGGCAAAAGGGTAAGAATAACTTCAAAAAAAAGTTTTTTACATAAAAATAATGTCATTGCGAACGAAGTGAAGCAATCTCATCCCTGCGAGCGGTTGAGATTGCCACGGCCTGCATAGCAGGCCTCGCAATGACAGAAAGAACAACGCATAATTCAAAGGGTGAAAAATGGCTTTAATCATTAACGGCGAAAAAATTGAAGATGCGGCTATACAGCAGGAAGTTGAACGCTTAAGACCGGATTATGAACGAGTGTTTTCCGACCAGGACCCCAAAGAGCGAGAGGCTCAACTGTTTGACTGGTCCAAAGAAAACGTGATTGAAAGGATATTAATCAATCAGGAAGCAAAAGAAAACGGCGAAAAAATTCCGGAAGCCCAGATCGAATCCGCTTTGGCCAAGCTGAAAGAGCAATACGCAGACCAGGAGCAGCTCTACAAAGTACTCGGCCTCAAGGATGATGAAGATATCAAAGAGTACATCCAGATGCAAATGAGGGTTGAGCAGAGGCTGAACGAAGCCTGCAAAGATTTACCGGGGCCGTCGCAAGCTGCCATCCGGGAATACTATGAGGAAAATAAGGAACAGTTCAAATCCGGTGAGCAAGCAAGAGTGGCTCACATAGTAAAATATGTGAACTGGCAGACGGACGAAGAGACTGCTTATAACGTGATAAAAGAAGCACATGATGAATTGAAAAGCGGTGCAGCTTTTGAGGTGGTGGTTGATAAACATACCGATTGCGCTGACAGTGGTGGTGACTTAGGCTATGTTATGAAAGGGCAAATGGTAGAGGAGTTCGAGGATGTCGTTTTTAATCTGGGCGACGGGGAGGTTAGTGACGTATTTCGCACCCGTTTCGGCTTTCATATAGCCAAGGTGTACGACAGAAAGCCGGCCGCCGTGCCCGAGCTTGAAGAAGTAAAAAGCGAGATAGTGAACGCACTTAACGAGCAAACGAGAGGGAAAGCTATCGACGAATTTATAGATGGGCTGAAAAACAAGGCCAAAATCGAAGAGATCTGAGGAGACATTAACAGGGTAAAAAAGAACGCATCAGGGTACCGGTTATACGTTTAAACTACATATACGATTTTCGGATTCTGTTTTTCAATCATCGACCGGATTTTTCCCGCTCTTATTTTTGTGTGCACACGGTTTTATCGGGCTGTAAAAAAAATAAAAAAGTAGCTGTCTTGATTTGTCTACAGAAGGTTTTTATATTAAACTTTAATTGTAGCACAAAGGGAAGAGCGAAATTAATGCTAACAACGCTTTCACATTACGTGAAGGCCTTGTACCAGACCTAAGGGGGGTGCATATAAGTTTCTTTCCGAGTTGGCCTCTGCGTTCTCTGCGCAGAGGCCGTTTTTTTATATAAAAAACGCCGGTAAAAAGCTGTGAGTTTTCCTCGCCTTTTCTCCTTAGTGTTTATCGAGCCATAAATTAAGAGCGCAAAATAAAATATAACAATTTCTAATTCAGATAAATTAACCACTTGTATCAAGTTTTTTTTTGACATACTATATGTTGGGTGTAGAATAGATAAGTTAACTATATGTAGTGTTGTCTTGATGAGCTTCGAAGAGTGTATCCGCCCGTCTGAAGTTCGCTCGAAGCGGATAGCTGCCTTGTGGATTGTTATTAGAAGTGTATCTCCAACGCAATATGCAGTACGAGATGCGAGATACGAAATGAGATGTCCCTTTTGCAAGGAAGATCGAGATAAAGTTGTTGATTCGCGTTCAAGCGATGGCGGAAGAGTAATCAGGCGCCGGCGTCAATGCCTGATGTGTAAAAGGCGTTTTACAACCTATGAGAAGATAGGCGAAAGTTTTAAGCTCTACGTGGTGAAAAAAGATAACTCCCGGGTCCCTTATGACAGAGAGAAAATCATCAGCGGTTTGCAAAAGGCCTGTTATAAGAGACCTGTCTCGACAGAGCAGATTCGACAAATAGCCGACAAGGCTGAGGAAAATATATTCCGGAGTTTCGACAAGGAGGTCTCATCAGCTATTATCGGTGAAAGAGTAATGAAACAGCTTCGCAGGGTTGACAAGGTGGCGTATATTCGTTTTGCAAGTGTCTATCGTGACTTCAGGGATGCAGGTGAATTGATTAAGGAAGTCAGTCAGGAAATTACCGAAACTGAGACCAGCGGCCGGCAGATACTCTTTGATTGGTAACAAGGGTTCTGCAAGATGGAAATTAGGCATACTTTGAAAAGAATAACCTTTCACTTTTTATTGGCGACTTTTGCATGGAGGCAAAAAGAAGGTGATGCAAACGCAGCTTAAGGTCATAAAAGCCGATGGCAGCATCGAGGAATACTCGCACACCAAAGTGATGGGGACTATCAACAACGCTCTCGATAAGATTGGACAGGCGGATGTATACATTGCTGAGCAGCTTGCCGAGGTGGTAACATACTTTCTTTATCACCGACAAAACCGCCGCAGCGTAACCAGTAGTGAGATATTTTCCATAATCAAGGCGGTTCTAACGGCCGTCAGCTATGAAGAAGCTGCAATCGGGCTAATTGAACATCATTTCGAACGCAGGCTTAAGCGTTCCCGAACCGAGGTTGTCTCGATTGATATTCAGGAGCTGACAGATGCCGAGCTGCTTGCCGGGACAGAGGGAACCAACAGCAGATGCCGATGGGACAAGTCCAGAATAGTCGAGGGCCTGGTAACAAAGTATGACCTCTGCCAGCCAACGGCACGGGCGATTGCTTCGATGGTTGAAGAGAAAATCTTCAATATGGGAGTTAGCCTGGTTCCAAGCAGTTTGATAAAACAGCTTGTTCTGGGTGATACAGCCACAGTGCTTCGCGCCCAGCGACAACTGCAAACCGTCTAAGATAAAATATCATTCAATAATATCTTCGTACGGGTGAGGATTTTTTCGGGTGGTTCGTCCGGTTCGATGTCGAGCCAATGAACGTTTTTGAAGGTCTTGAACCAGGTACGCTGATTCTTGGCTAAACGTCTGGTGTTCTTTTTTATAAGTTCCGTCACCTCTTCCAAACTTATTTGTCCATTCAGATATTCGATTATCTCAGCATAGCCAATAGCGCATCGGGCCTGTCTGCTCAAAGGTTTTTCTTCAGCTAACAAGCATTTGACCTCATCGACAAAACCGGCGACAATCATTTTTTTTACCCTTTTGTTTATTCTGCCGCTGGTATCGGTTTTCTCCCTTTGCAGACCTATTATCGTCCAGTCGTGTTTCGTGTCGCTCCTATCCCATTGCTTCTGGAGGCTTGAGATGGGTTTGCCCGTGAGCTGGTAAACCTCCAAAGCCCGGATGATGCGCTTGGAATCGTTGGGATTGATACGCTCGGCGGCTACGGGGTCAATATTCGTTAATTCGCAGTAGAGTTCCACCAGACCTTCCGCTTCTGCTCGTGCTTTCAGCTCAGCCCGTATTTGCTGATTGGTTCCGGGACCTTTGAAAAGGCCATACAGCAGGGCTTTTATGTACAGAGCGGTTCCGCCGACCGCAATAATCTTTTTGTTACGGCTTTTTGTCTGTTTTATTGCTTCTGAAGCGGCATCCAGGAAGGCGGCGACGCTGAAAGAATCGCTCGGCTCGATTATGTCGATTAGATGATATTTTACACACCGGCGGGCCTCGGCAGGCGGCTTGGCCGTGCCGATGTCCATTCGTCGATAGACCTTCATCGAGTCGATACTGATTATTTCAGCATCCAGACTTTGGGCTAAATCAAAAGCTAATCGGCCTTTGCCCGATGCGGTAACGCCAAGAATCAAAAGCATTTTTCCATTTACTATCATCTGTCAACTATTTACTATTTAACGTGTTTTTTAATAATCGATAATTGTAACCTGTTTGTCAATAGCAAGGCATATGAACTTTAACAACCTTTTGCAAAACAAGGCGGAATTTGTTAATGATATTCTCAGGGATCAACTGACCGGCCGGGAGATGCCAGGTGAATTGAAAGAGGCACTTGAGTACACACTCAGGACGCCGGGTAAACGCGTGCGGTCGGCGTTGGTGTTGTGGTGCTGTGAGCTTGTCAGCGGAGAAATCAACCACGACGCGGAGATTGCTGCCGCAGCAATTGAAATGGTGCACACATACTCGCTTGTTCACGATGATTTGCCGGCAATGGATAACGATGACTTTCGGCGCGGCCTTCCGACGTGCCATAAGGCCTTTGATGAGGCAACGGCCATTCTGGCGGGTGATGCCCTTTTGACACTTGCCTTTGAGATTCTGGCTAAAGAGATTGATAAGCCTACTATTGCAGTAAAACTCATTGCTCAATTGGCACAGGATGCCGGCCCATCCGGTATGATTGGAGGGCAGATGGCGGATTTGAGAGCTGAAAACGGCCTGGGAAATGAAGAACTTTTGGAATATATCCACACCAACAAGACCGCCAAGATGTTCCGCTGTGCCGCTGTGATGGGAGCTATCTGCGGCGGGGCAGAAAAAAAACAATTAGACCTACTGAATGAATACGGCTTTAAGATTGGTTTGGGTTTCCAGATAGCTGATGATATTCTCGATGTAAATGCATCCAGTGAGCAGTTAGGCAAGACAGTTGGTAAAGATGCCAAGGCAGCTAAGTGTACTTACCCGGCAGTAGTAGGAATTGAAAAGGCAAGAAAATTAGAGAAAAAGCTGGCCGATGAGGCGGTGGCGATATTGGAGCCTTTCGGAGAAAAAGCTGATACGCTGCGGCAACTGGCGATGGCCCTGTTGGAAAGAACAAAGTAATTAAAAAAATCCGAATCTGCATTCGATTTCACTTCTAATTTTTTTCACACTGAGCAATATGCCTTAATCAACGCATCCAAAGCACTTCCTCAACAAAAGCTGCATATCAGTATTGAAAACCTTGATTCTCAAACTACACAGACAATAGGGCATAGCTCACCCTGGGTATAGTGTGGATTCCCGCAACTCTTTTGGCTGGAATGAAACAAGGAAAAATGACACAGAGAATCGGTTAGTTTGATTAAGGAAAAAATTGAACTCAAGCCGATACAATTAATGCGTCTTTTGGGGATACATTATGAAAATAAGAATTTCGCCTCTTTTAGCATTGTGGCTAATTCTTGCTGTATTGATTTGCTGGTTTGCAGGGGGGCGGACAAGCATATTCGGGCATCAATTGATACAGCAAGAGAATTTTCTAAAAAGATATCATTCACCGATTCAAATCCGACCGCCGCCTATGACGGCTTGTGCTTTCAAAGTTTTTTCTACTATGATGTATTCCTAATTACGAACCAACGGGCCATAAGCTTCGCGCTTACGGCCTTTTTTATTTGTACGCTTTGCCCGCTCATCTTGGGTGCATTGATGTCACGCTGCCCATATAATCTTTCGCATCCAGTTTCGCATCTCTATTCTTTCCGGGAAGTTAAGGTATGCAAATTCGCCGAAAAGCTCAGCCGCTTTATCATCATAAGCAATCGCCGCCTGTTTCTCATCGGCAAAATCACCAAGATGTATCCGCTTTCTATTAAATCCAATTCGCGCACGCCATCTTTTATAAGCACCTCTCCTCACCACACCCTTGTATCTTGATGAGCAGCCTTTTTTGGGCTTCTTATTGTACTGGTTCTGCTCGCTCGTACAAAGCCGAAGATTGCTTTTGATCACCAATCTCCATTAATCGAACATTTACCGATAAGCATTCAGGGCATCTGACAAACCCCACAAATTTTCGTTTACTGGTAACCAAATTTCGCCCGACAACTCCGGTATCTTGGCCGCAAGTCTGTTGCCTCGTGTCATTTGCGACAACTCCGGTGTCGTGGCCGGATGCCTGTTGCCCGGTGTCTTTCCGGAAAATTCTACCTCTTTTTTCAACAGTCCAATTCTCCGGCGTAGAACGAATAAATGTTGCTTTACACGCCAGGCACTCCATAAACCAGCCGACCAATAACTTTCTTGCCATCATCCTGATCTTTCTACCCGCTATCCGCTGTTTTCCCTACGTTAACCGCTCTACGCCATCCGCTCTACGCCAGGTAACCAATCCCCAATTTACTAATCAACCAATCAACTAATTAACCACCCCCCCTATAATTAGAGCTATCTGCGTGTTTGATACGAAAAATCCTGTTTTTTCAATGGTGCTTTGCGGGTTAAGCTGTTATAGTGAAAGAGCTTAAAATTTTTTCTAAAAATTTGAGATTTCGTTGAAGGTATCAGCGTTTTTGATTGAAAATATTATGCAAAAATCGGATATAAAAGAGAAGTTTCTAAACATGGTCAATAGTCCGGCGGATATAAAGAAGCTGTCAGTGCCTCAGCTCAAGGAGCTGGCAGAGGAAATACGCCAGTTTATTCTCGGCTCGGTCAGCAAAACCGGCGGACATCTGGCGAGCAACCTCGGCGTAGTGGAATTGACATTAGCGCTGCACTACGTTTTTGATTTCAAAGAGGACAAGCTGCTATGGGACGTCGGCCATCAATGCTATACGCATAAAATCATCACCGGAAGGAAAGATAAGTTCAAGCATCTTCGCCGCGCAGAAGGGATAAGCGGCTTTCCCAACCCGGCCGAGAGCGAATATGACCAGTTCGCCGTCGGACATGCAGGGACCTCGATAGCGACAGCAATCGGAATGGCGATAGCCCAGCGCCAACAAAAAAAGAAAGATAATATTGTGGCGGTGATCGGCGATGCCAGTATTGTTAACGGCACTTCCTTTGAGGCACTCAATAATCTCGGACTCGTCAAGAGGCAATTACTAATCCTGCTCAATGACAACTCGATGGCAATAGACGCAACTGTAGGAGCAATGGCAAAGTACTTTTCCAAAGTTCGTCTTAGCCAGACATATGAGGACTTGCGCAAGACAACCAGAAATATCTTAGAGCATACGCCCTATATAGGCAAAAGTGTCGAGGAAGCGATTGAGAGGATTAAGAAAGGTATCAGGATGGCCCTGCCGGCCAGTCAGATGTTTGAGAGCCTGAATGTTCCGTACTTTGGTCCTGTTGACGGCCACGATATTGGCTCGCTTATAAAATTGTTCAAGGCGTTGGTCCAGATGAATCATCCCGTAATTCTGCACGTCTATACGAAGAAAGGCAAAGGTTTTGAGCCGGCCGACCAGGGCCCCAGCAAATTTCATTCGACAGGTCCGTTCAAGATGAACGGGGATGCTATTGAATCGGCTTCGGACTCAAGCAGACGTAGTTTTACCAGTGTCCTCGGCGAACATCTGACGGAATTAGCTCAAAAGGATGACAGAATCGTGGCTATAACCTCAGCGATGTGCGACGGAACGGGCTTAGTCGAATTTCGCAAAAGGTTTGCTGACAGGTTCTACGATGTGGGTATTGCTGAAGGTGCGGCTGTGGATATTGCAGCAGGGTTTGCCAGAAGCGGCTTAAAACCGATCGTCTGTATCTATTCGACCTTTTTGCAGCGCAGCTTCGACCAGATATTCCAGGAGGTAGCGTTACAGGACCTGCCGGTCATCTTTTGCATCGACAGGGCCGGGGTCGTCGGCCCGGACGGACCAACACATCACGGGCTTTTGGATATTGGATTTTTGCGGATAATGCCGAATATGGTACTAACAGGGCCTGCCAATGAGATTGAAACTAAACTGGCCCTGGAATTTGCATTGGGCCAGGATAAGCCGGTCGTTATAAGGTATCCTAAAGATTTTGTCCCACAGCAGGAGTTTGTCAGGGCCGCTTGTGCCAAGCCGTTCAGTCTGGGTAAAAGTGTAGTCGTCAAAAGGTCAAAAAAATCCGCTGTTGCGATTGTCAGTTACGGCAGCGTTCTGACAGAAGCATTGAAAGCGGCTGCATTATTAGCTGAAGACGGCATTGCGGTCGATGTGATTAACGGCCGGTTCGCTGCTCCTGTTGATGAGAAAATTGTCTCTCTGCTGGACCAGGGAAAGGCCATAATTACAGTAGAGGACCACGCCAGTGCCTGCGGGTTCGGCTCAGCCGTGCTCGAATTGGCCGCAGCTAAAAGCTATTCGCCAAAGGCCATACGCCTGCTCGGCGCGCCGAGGAGATTTATAGGACACAATTCCAGAGAGCAGCAGCTTATGGAAGCGGGTATAAATGCCGATAAGATAGTAGAAACGGCCAAAGAAATGCTGCGTCTTATGTAGTTTACGACGCCGGATGCTCAATATCAGATATACAAGCCGCGACAAACGAGACACAAACTATGAAATCTCTGCCAAAATTAGTGATTTTCGGTGACCCTAAAAAGGAAGGAGTCCGCGAGGCGATTGACGAATTTGCCGGCTTTGCAAAGGACAAGGCCGAGATAGTAGCAAGCTGCAGCATTGAGGATTGCAAAGCAGAGATTCTAAAGAAATGTGATTTTGCGATTGTTTTCGGCGGCGATGGGAGCATCATTTCGACGGCAAGGAACGTGAGTAAAGCAAGTGTGCCGGTGATAGGCGTTAACGTCGGCAAGCTTGGTTTCCTGGCGGAATTCAGCGTTGGCGAGCTTAAGGATTTTTTCCCTTGTTTAACAAAAGGCACCGCCCAGATAGATAAGCGGATGATGCTAAGCTGCAGAGTTTTCGGCCCGACTGCCCGGCTTCGGCCTCCGCCGAAACGAGAGCTCGCCAAAGTCAGCAATGATAAGGAAGAGAACCGAACCCAGAAATTTTGCTCAGCAGCTATCAATGATGTTTTCATCACGGCCGGTCCGCCTTTTAGAACGGTCGAGCTTAAAATATCGGTGGATGGTCAGCCGTTAGCCGGTTGTGTCAGTGATGGGTTGATAATTTCCACCCCCACCGGCTCAACGGCCTATAATTTATCCTGCGGGGGCCCGATAGTCTCGCCAAAGATGGAGGCGGTGGTTATTACGCCGATTTGTCCTCATTCTTTGAGCTTTCGGCCGATCGTTATTAACGCCGAAAGCACAATAGAGGTCGTGGGGATACGAGTCAACGAAGGCACAACTGTTTCTATCGACGGCCAGGTTTCGTTGAGGTTCTCAATTGATGATGTGGTGAGAGTCGAGAGAGAAAACTGCGATTTTTTGATTGTGAACAATCCGCTTCGGAGTCAATGGGACACGCTCGCCACGAAACTTAGCTGGGCTGAGAAACCGAAATACAAGAAAGGCCCCACTACCTGACAGGGTATCAGGTTACCAGGTTACCAGGATATCAGGAAAAACAGAAAGTACTTTGTATTATGAAGAATCGGCTTTTTATCACAGTGATAGTGGTGTTTTTCGCTCTCAGTTCGACAAGAAGCTGGTCGATAGAAAATCCCGCGATACTGAATCCCGCCGGCTCGAGCACTGTTCCTCCGAGTAGTCTCCAAAGTGGTCTGATTAGCAACCCTAACCCAATTGATACGAGCGGCAATCTGGTAATTACCGGTAATGTCAGCCGGGGGATGCACTTCCGTGGTACTGTGCCGTACGGTTCGACTACGAGCTTCAGGGCCGGTCTTGGCTCATCGTCACTTAGCTCCTTTTTGAGAGACTCGGCAAGCAATGAATACATCGGAAATTATACCAACGGATACAGTATTCAGCCGTATTATTTACAAAGCCAGACGGTAACTACAACAAGGCCCGGCTATTCCGGAGTTTTCAGGCCTATAGATACAAGGATTAATGATAGTGCACTCCAGGTACAGTACCCGACGGGAATGAAGACAACAAACGGCCAAGAGACACAAACTTATCCCGACTGGGATACTTTTACTCAGGCCGGGACCCCGCAGGAATCATCCGAATCAGGATTGCCGGGACTGCAAACGCAATATGGCACTGAGACCAGGCCTCTACAAATAGTAAAAAGCATACGGGAACTACAGCTACTTACTCAAGATGAGGCGGGCAAATCGAAGCAAGACCAGCAGTTGATGTTTGAACGGTACCAAGAACAGACACAAGACACAAGACTCAAGACCCAAGAGCCACTACTCAAGACGCAAGACCAAACACTCAAGACCCAAGAGCCACTACTCAAGACGCAAGACCAAAGACTCAAGACCGAAGACCCAGGAACGGCCCTTGAGCAGAGGTTTGAGGTATGGAGTCCGGAACACAAGGAAAGACAGGCAGCTAAAATAGTTCAGACGAACGAACCAGACTTCGGCGGGGACGCGCTTACACTTGCGCAAGCTGACGCAGTGGTGAAGGGTCCGGCGTTTCAGGATGGGTCCACTTTGCAGAAAGTTACGGGCTGGGAACCTCAGGCAGATGAGGGTAAACCTGATGAACACGGCAGAGACCTGCAGGACAAACGTAACAGACTTGGTTCCGATGTTCTTGAGCAAATAGGACAGCAACTCGATGATTTGACCCGGTCCATCGATGCCCGCCTGCGAACCGCACCAGAAGAAGCACTTAAAGACGGAAGCACCAAAACAGATACGGTTATCTCCCCCCAAGCGACAACAATAGACTGGGGTAAAATTGTGCACTTTTATGAAACTGAAAAAGACCAGTACGGTCAAGCTGCCGATAGCCAGGAAGAAGCGAATCTCGAATTTTTGGAAACACCGAAGCCGGAAAGTTATCGAGAGAAAAATTCTCCGTTGGATGAACTAAATAAGCTTTCGCAAGCCGAGTTGTCCGCCAAGGCAAAAAGCATCAGGGGACCACACACCCGTCCTGAAACTTTCTCGGAAGCCAAGTTCAATCAGCACATGCAGGCTGCGGAAGATTATCTAAAAGCCGGAAGGTTCTATGCGGCAGCGGACTCTTTTGCTTTAGCGTCCATTTATAAGCTGGATCCCGGCGAAGCCGGGTCGGATCCGGTCCAGGCCGGTGGCCTGGCACTTTGCTTTGCGGGCAGAGGGCACGCGTTATTGGCCGCCGGCGAATATATCAGCAGCGCCCTATTTCTTTCCAGAGCGCTCGAGATTGCTCCGGAATATGTACGGACTAAAATCGACCTTGCTGGTATGTTAGGCGGTGAAAATAAGCTCGAGAGCAGAATAGCTGAGATTAAAGAATGGATGGGACGGAACGGTTCTCCAAAGCTGGAATTTCTCTTAGGCTATGTCTATTACCGGATGGGCAGGCTCGGCCCGGCAAAGCAAGCTATCGATGCAACCTACACAAAGATGCCTCAGTCCCCCGCTGTGGTTGCAGTTAAAAAAGCTATTGACGATGCGATAGCAGGACAGTAGCGAAATATATCCTGCCAATAACAAAACCATCGTTTATAGTCCGGCATGTATCTATTCTCACAGAATTAGTGCGATTCATCGCACCCTTATAAAACAATAAAGAATTACTGACTCTCTTTTGTGATAGAGGTAGACCTTTTCTTGTGGTATGCAATAAGGGCCCCAAAGACAAATCCTCCGATGTGAGCAAACCAGGCGATACCTGTTCCGGCATTTGCTCCAAATGTTGTCAAAGCGAACATCAATTGAAAAATGAACCACATCACCAAATATATAGAGGCAGGTACGCGCATGATTCTGTATATAATAAGCATATTAATTTTGGCTTTTGGATAAAAAATAAGATAAGCACCCATAACTCCTGATATTGCGCCGCTGGCACCGACCGCAGGAATCGGTGAATTGAAATTGAAAACTGTGTGTAGAAGAGAAGCGATCAAACCACAGGAAATATAAAAAACAATATAGCCCAAACGGCTGAACCTGTCCTCAACATTGTCACCAAAAATCCATAGAAAAAACATATTTCCAATCAAGTGTAAAGTATCTCCGTGCAGGAACATTGAAGTAAACAAACCAATATCGAAAAAGTGCTTTGGAACAAAACCGTAAAAATAAAAAAAAGTGTGGATGTCATCTATGAATTTTACTTGGCCTATGTAAATCGCTACACATAAAGTGATTATAGAAATCGTCAGGATGGGAAATCTTTCTCTGGGATTCTCATCCGACAGGGGAAGAATTATTCTTGGCATAAACAAAATAAAAGGACTAACCGGCATACCTAAAGCCTTACCAAATCCTCCCCAGCTTTTTAGGTCTTCCAAATTCTGTCTATTTTCTGCAAGGTCTTTACCAATAGTTTTAATTCTTGGATCGTCCTTAAGATATCCGGCAACTTGCTGAACTTCACCACCATCAGTCCAAATACCTTTACAATTTGGACATTTATCTAAGAATACGTTTGAATCATAGGAATAATTGAATCTCTTCATTGCAAGATTACATCTTGGGCATAGTTTTGGGGTTTCTTTAACTGTCTTTAAGGTTTGAACGGTTTGTGGTTCGAACAAACGAACTTCTTCCGGAGAGATTTTTTTGCTTTCTGTCAGGTTTCTAACGAAATCTACGAATTCGCCCGAATCAAACCATATGCCTTTGCAATCCAGACAAATATCTACGAGAGCTGTTTTAGACTTTACTTCTCTTAATTTGCTGGAGCAGGATGGACATTTCATTTATCTATCTCGCATTTTCTATTCATGTTTCGCGCCTCAGTTTTTCCTCGGCATTCCAAGGATAATAAGCTCTTTATTAAAATGTGTCAATTATGATCCAAGTTTTGCTCATCCTCTGAACAAAAAACAAAATCTACTTCGCAGGGAAAAAAGTTCTTTTCATTCCTTAGATTAAATTTCCTATCAGTATAATTCAATAAATAAAAACCCTGCTAAAGAAAAGTAGGGTTTTTGGTTTGTATCTCTGGAGGCGTTATCAATGATGTATATTACTGTTTTGTTTTGAGGGGATTTTTGGATTCGTTGTAAAAGCGGTTCTGGAGATTTAGAATAGTGTCGTCTTTTTTCAGGATTTTAATTAATTCAACAAGCTGGTCGGCTTGAGAGTTTATTAATAATTCGCCGAGCTCGGGTTTGGCAAAGCTGGCGTCCCCGGCATAGTGGTTCGGGAATTGGGCATACCAGAATATTCCCGTGAAGTTGGAAGGGATGTGTTTTAAGCGTGCCAGGTCTTGGCCGGACTGTTCTTTTGCGCGGTCTTTATGCACGAGGTCGGGCCTTGAAATCTGCATCATCGAGGTCTCGGTTTCTCCTGCATGGCCGCCATTTTTGGACTCTTTGAGCTGTTTTATTTTTTCTGCAACTTTCGGATCCGTTTGGGGGCTGAACAATACGACACAGTAGTCCCGTTGTTTTTCAAGCTGGGCCAGGCCGAAAAAGGGCAAAAAAGAATTGTTTCCGCCGTGTCCGTTCACCAGGACAATTTTCTTGATCCCGTTACGGGAAAGTTCATCACATGTCTCCTGCAGGATATCCCAAATGAGCCTGGGGCTGTACGCAATTGTTCCGGGCTGGTGTTTTGCTTCCAGTATCTGGCTGAAATAGTATTCCGGGAAGACAAGGGCGTATTCTTTTTTTGCCGCACGTAAAGCAACTTCCCTGACGTCAATTAAATCTGTTCCAAGCGGTAAATGAGGTCCGTGCTTTTCGAAGACGCCTATTGGAATAAGGCAGAGGCCTGCGGATTTTTCCACGGCTTTTATAAAATCGGGCGCAGTAAGCTCTCCCCATTTAACCGGAAGACCGGACGAGGAAGCGGGCCCTTTTCCGGCATACACAACGGCGGCGGTGAAAATAAATAAAGTAGAAAGTAAAATCACGATAAAAGTAAGTTGTTTGTGTTTCATAATTTTGTTCTCCTTTTCAAATTCTGTGTGAATGGACAATTCCTGAGTGTTTAGATGCTGGCTTCGAGCTGTGTGAGTATTGTTCTGGCTTTGCAAACTTTGTTGCCTGCAAGGCCTTGCCAGTGAATTTCGGCATTCTTCTTGAGCAGCTCTTCGATTTTTTTGCAGGCCAGCAGTACGGTGGCGTGATTTTTATTTCCCATAAACCTGCCTACTTCAGAGGACGACATTTTAGTGTGCTTTCTGGTCAGATACATACTAAAATGCCGGGCCAAGGCAACGGTCCTGTTTTTTTTAGACGAGTGTATATTGGCCGGCGTTGTCCCGAAATAAGTGGCGACGGCTGATTCGATATCCGATACGTGCACAATCGGGTCGCACCTTTCGAGGTGTTCAACCATAACGGCTCTGGCCATAGACAGGTTGATTTTTTCGTTTTTCAGTGCCGAGTACGCAATTAATTTCAGCAGGGCCCCCTCCAGCTCCCGGACATTGGTGCGGAGATTTTCGGCAATGTATGTTATTACGCTTTCGGGGATTTGAGATTTTAGTTTTAAGTTTTTAGTCTTCAGGTACTGCCTGCATATTTGGCAGCGGGTGCGGAAATCAGGATTCTGAATCTTGACAACCATTCCCGATACGAAGCGGTTAACCAGCTTTTCGGACAGTTGTCCTATCATTTTCGGATGTGCATCGCAGGCCAGCACAACCTGTTTACCAGCGAGGCTGATTGTATTGAAAGTATGCAGGAATTCCTCCTGCGTTGAAGGCTTGCTGGCCAAGAAGTGAATATCGTCGATTGCCAACAAATCCGTTTGCCGCATTCGTCGTCGAAAAGCCTCCAGCTTTTTTGTCTTCAAGGCCAGCACAAACTGATTGACAAAATCTTCCGCTGAGAGATATAGCCAATTAGTCTGGGGGCGCTTTTCGCACACTGCATTGCAAATCCCTTGCAGCAGATGTGTTTTGCCTACCCCGTATCCTCCGTGAATAAACAGCGGATTGAAAGGGCTTTGTTGTTCATTTACGACCGCTTTGGCGGCGTTGTAGGCCAGCTCATTTGACGAACCTACAACAAATGTCTCCAGACTCAGCTTGAGTCTTCCGGATGCTCGATGCCGGCTACTCGATGCTCGTCGAGAATCGAGAATCGACTTCGGCGAATTGAGTCGAGCCGGAGATCGAGTCCGACCCCCGCCGGCAACAAGCGGGGATTGCGAACCCAGTTGTGTTCGCCTCTGGTGGCCGGAAAGCTCCGGGTCGATGCTAAAGGTTATCTTTACCTCTGCGCCGGTAACTGTCCGAACCACCTGGGTAATTTCATCCAAAAAATGGTTTTCAATCCAACTTGCTATAAAAAGATTCGGCACACCAACCTTCAAATATCCGTCGGCAAGTGTCATATTCGTTGAATTCTTAAACCAGATTCGAAACTTCTGCGGACCCACTTTCTCAGCAAGAGCTTCGTTAATAGCACTTATCTGAGACGCCGCTGTACGAGAACTCTCATCCGTGATTGTGCTCTGCATTAGTATTCTCCCGGTGCCAGGTTTTTATTTGCACGGCTTCGATCCCGCACCTATTTTGAGATGCCAGCGAAAATCCTGACATAAACATTTTTAGTAACATCAAGCTTTATTTGCCGAATCAACGATGGACTCTCAAAATAGGTACGGGATAAGAATCCATTCTTTTTAGAATCAATAATACTGATAACTTACTTATTATTGGACAACGAAAAAACAAATCAATCGCATTTTGGGAAATTTCTTTTCCACTCAACAGAGGTCACTGTCAGTATTGACTTTAGGTGTAAAAAAATTTTGTTTTTAACAGGTTTTGCACATCGTAAGTTTGTTTTGTGGAAAAGCTGTGGATTGGGTTTGTAAATTCAAAAAACTCGATGACGGATGCTTGTTATTATGTTGCGACAAGGATTGTTGTATAGCCGCCATCATGATCGAATTCTTCTGCTGATGGGAGGATTAGCTTTTCGGATTTTAACTCAAAGTTGTGGTTTTTTTGCAGGAAATCTCTTATGAGGTCGCTGTTTTCATCCTTTTGAATGCTGCAGGTGCTGTAGCAGATTTTTCCGTGAGGTTTGAGCATTTGTGTCGCTGCGCCGAGCAGCTCACTTTGCGTTTTGATAAGTTTCTTTATTGCGCCTGGCGTTACGCGATAGCGTGCTTCGATGCGTCTGGCCAATACGCCGGTATTTGAGCACGGGACATCCAGCAGGACGCAATCGAATTTAGAATTTGGAAGTTCCTCATACGGAACAACCTCAACGCTTTTTATACCGAGGCGGGTTGTATTTTCTCTGACCTTTTTAAGACGTTCAGCATCAATATCAGTCGCGATAATCTTTGCCGAATCACCTGTAGATTCAGCTAATTGAGTTGTTTTTGTGCCAGGTGCGGCACAAAGGTCGAGTATCGTCCAGTTTGGTTGTGGATCAAGCATCCTTACCGCCTGCGAAGCTGTAATATCCTGAACTGTAAACAGACCTTCTGAAAAGCCGGGAAGGTCGGTTATCGCCCGTGGGCTTTTGATTCTTATCATGCTCGATTCTTGATTCTCGATTCTCGATACTCGCGGAGTATCCGGCAACGAGCATCGGACATCAACTATTTCAAAATCGATATCTGCCTGTTGAAATTTTTCGGTTAACTCCTGTGTTGTTGTCTTTAAGCTGTTTGGCCTGAGGTAGATGCCCGGCCTGCGATTGGACGCCAGGCATATCCGGCGGGTCGATTCGGCGCCGAATTCACTGAGCCAATCCGTTATGAGCCATTTGGGCAGTGAAAAAACGGTACTAAAGTATTCGACAGGTGAAGATTCAGGGTCGGGCATAAAATCCATATCGAATTCGCAGCCGATTGTCCCGCACCAATTGTTCCACCACGAGAGTTCTGTAGAAGAGCTGATTTCAAACTGCCCACGATAGCGCCAATTGGTGCGGGATTGGTAAAGTGTGCGTCTGAGATTGCTCTTCGATAACTCATTTTGTCGATTTTTTATGTGTCTTGTTATTTGGCGCAGGACTGCATTTACAAAACCGACTTGCTTTTTGCCTGATAAGATTTTGGTATTTTCTACCGCTTCATTGACAATAGCGTGCTGACCGGTGACGGGTGAATATATAAGCTCATAGGCCCCAATCCGGATGATGTTGAGGAGTTTGTCCGGTATCCTTTCGACGGGTCGATCGGAGAATGTGGCTATCACCGTATCGATTGCACTGCGGTTTCTTATCGTTCCAAGGACAAGGTCGGTGGCTCGTTGTTTCTGGTCGGTCTGACTCAACAGCTTGTTCAGGATCGGGCCGGCGTAGTTATATTTCGGATTACATTGGTTCAGGGCCTCAATTGCTATAGTGCGTGCGGATTTTGGTTTTTGGCCAGCCATATCTTACTTGTCTATCTTAATAAACAAATCGCCGGGCTGGGTTTTTCGGCCGTTGGTGAAAGATTTGAAGTCCATAAGTGGGGAGCCGGCCGGCTTGATTTTTTTAATCTTTAAGGCGTCCACCCCGCAGATTATATTCAGGTTTTCATCAAGCACGCCCGGTGTCAGCGCAGCATGATTGGGCGGTTCGCGAACCACTCCTACTACTTCCGCCGTTGCGATGGTTACCCGCGTGGATTTGTCGGTTTTTTGGGATAGATAGGTGGCGGATGCTCCGGGCCAGGGCCAGAAGCCGCGGATTTTTCTTTCTAAAACTTCAGCCGGCTCGGCGAAATCGATAAAGCCATCGGTTTTTTTCAGCTTGGGTGCGAGGGTCGCTCTGGAATGGTCCTGCTCGGTATAAATAGCGGTGCCATCGTCGATTTGCTCTATTGTTTTCAAAAGCAAAGGTGCCGCCATTTGCGCCAGTCTGTCATGAAGCCGGCCCGCCGTTTCATCGGGGGCGATGTCGGTTTTTGATTGGGCGAGGATTTGGCCGGCATCCATTTTTTCAGCCAATGTGATTATGCTGATACCCGTTTCGGTTTCGCCGTTGATTATCACCCAGTTTATGGGTGCGGCACCACGGTATTTCGGGAGCAGAGAGGCGTGGACGTTGACAGCACCCTTCGGCGGCAGATTTATCAGGTCATTGCCGATTTTCTGGCCGAAAGCGATTACCACAATCAAATCCGGCTTATAACCAGCTATCCTTTCCATCATCTCCGGAGCGTTTACGTTATCTGTTTCAACAAACGGTATCGAATGGGCATTCGCCCAGTCGGCCACCGGTGTCGGGCTTGGTTTTCTGCCCCTTCCGGCCGGGTGTGGAGGCTGGGTTACGATGAATTGCAGACTTTGGCTGGACTGCTCTAAAGCATTCAGGCAATCAATGCCGAATTGGCCGCTTCCGAGATAAACTATCTTCATTTATTGACCCAACAATCAAACAATTTTATTAAACCAGCGTAAACATTTATATAAAAAGCGATATACAATCAGAAACCGAAATATATTTAATTTGATTCAGATTTCTCTTGATTTTGTCGAAACATACATTATACTTTATATGTAGATAGAATAGAATTACGATGAGAGGCTATCCAAAGGGTTCCGTCCCGCGGCTATGCCTCTCTTACTTTTTTATAGCCCAATTTACCTTTAAGTTTGTTTATTCCTACAATATAAGCTGCAAATTTCCTCAGAAGTGAAGAGTACCGGGTATCGTCCGGCACCATTAATTTCAACAACTTTTCTCTGTTTTTCATGTATTTAATTAAGCAATAAAATTCCCCATCGCCAGACACAATTACAGCTTTGTCATAATTTGGGTACTCGATCATAACCTGAAGTACCAGTTCAGCATCAACATTGCCTTTTATCCTGCCTTTGATTTCCAATATTGGTTTAAAGATAAGGATAAATCCATATTCCTGTAGAGACTTATAAAGGTCGGCATTTGTAGGAATATGTCCGATGAAAAGGAATGCTTTTGTAACATGATATTTATCCGTTAAGTACTGCCTAAACCGTCCATAATCAAGCACCCAACCTTGATTTTTTATGGACATATATAAATTCTGACCGTCAATGAATGCATAATTTTGTTGTTGTGCTTTCCGACCTTTTGCCACTTTTGCTATTTTCAATTATTTTTCTCGCTTATCTGTCAGTTTTTTTAGCTGTTTTCGATGTGCGATTCTGGCGGTCTGGGCCATGCGGTTGACGATGGTCATTCCTTCGATATGGTCGTATTCGTGCTGGAGTGCCCTGGCATGAAGCCCTTCGGCTTCTTCGGTAAATTCTTTTCCGTTAAGGTCGGTGGCGGTAACCGTGCATTTTTTGTATCTTCGAATTTTTGTAAAAACGCCCGGTACCGACAGGCAGCCTTCTTCCGTTGAGCCAAGCTCTCCATCCGGTGTAACGGTTGGGTTTATATAGACTTTGACATTGTCTCTTTTTCCATCGAGCGATATGATAAAGAGTCGCAATGATACGCCCGCCTGTGGTGCCGCCAGACCGACACCCTTTTTTTTCAGCATAATGTCGGTCATTTTCTCTACAAGTTGACGGATATTATCATCAATTTCTCCTATCGGCTGGGCTCGCTTAGTTAAAACCTCAGCCGGATAATGCGTGATTTGACATTTTTCAATATCAATCATTTCTGGTGTTCCGTATTTTGCTTTAGGCTTATCTGTCGTCGAATTCGTCACCGGCGAATGTATTGCCGAGATAAGATTTTCTGACGGTTTCGTTGCGAATGATTTCGGCGGGCGGGCCGGCTCCTATCACCCTGCCGTGGTCGATGATGTAAGCCTTATCGACCACTTCAAGCGTTCTTTCGACATTATGGTCGGTAACAAGAATGCTGACGCCGGAATCAACGAGGCGGCGGATCTCATACTGCAAGTCCTGAACGGCAATGGGGTCAACACCGCTAAACGGTTCGTCCAAAAGAATCAACGAAGGGTCGGTTACCATAGCACGGGCGATCTCAAGCTTTCTTCGCTCACCGCCGGAAAGGAATCTTCCCTGACTGTTAGCAACCTCACCAAGTGCGAAACGCTCAATGAGCATATCGGCCTTGCGATTGCGCTGAGCTTTGGTGATGGACATCGTTTCCAGAATCGCATAGAGATTGTTGCGGACACTGAGACGCTGGAAGATGCTGGGTTCCTGTGAAAGATACCCGATACCCAATCGTGCGCGTTTGTACATCTGCAGCTTGGTGATGTTCCGGCCTTCAAAAATGACCGAGCCGCTGTTTGGGGCAACCATACCCATAATCATTCTAAAGGACGTGGTTTTTCCGGCCCCGTTTCGGCCCAGAAGCCCGACAATACTGCGCTGTTCGATAGTAATTGATACTTCGTTAACAACGATTCGGCCGGAATATTTTTTTACCAGCCCATGAGTTTCAAGAAGAGTCATACTTATCATTTTCGTCTCTCGTATCGTGTATCCGCCAAACAAAAGTCCACCACGGACGGATATCGTATTGCGTACGCGGTATTATAACAATAGTTATGACTAAAGAAAACCGTCTTTTTCGAATCTGCGGAGCTTGCGCAATGGATTTCCCGCCTTGCGGGGTTCCAAAATCATGTTTTCTTCAAAAGCCAATAAATATTCTGGCATTTTTGCAGTAATTCTGCTATTTAGTATCTTTTGCAGAAAGCAAAAATCGGCGATGTCACCCCTGCGAAAGCAGGGGTCCAGAGCGAAAAAGCTGGATTCCCGCTGGAGTTTATCCCGCACACGATGCGGGGCGGGAATGACAAATACTGTTTCTGCAACAAGAACTATTTAAGTATTTTTCTGTATTAGAAAAGTTGATTTTACCTGGTTTCCGCACCTGTACCTGCGACTACCTGTGCAGGAAAGCACAGGTGCAGGCGAAGCGGGGGCCCTTAAGGACTTGTATGTTTGCGATTCTAAGCGATATACATTCGAACCTCGAAGCCCTGACTACGGTTCTGGCTGATATTGACAAACGGGGTATAAAGACGATTTATTGTCTGGGTGATGTCGTCGGCTACGGGCCAAATCCCAAGGAATGTCTCGATTTGATTATTGAGAAGACCAGGTGGTGCGTCCTTGGTAATCATGATTATGCGGTCTTCTATGAGCCGACAAATTTCAACTACGGCGCAGAGCAGGCAAGCTTCTGGAGCCGGGAAGTTCTGGAATCGGAAGAAGAAAAACAGAGTCGCGACAGGCGATGGAGCTTTTTGGGTGAGCTGCCGATGCGGCATACGCTGAGAAGCAAATTAGGAACAAACTCAGCAACAATAGATTTTGTTCACGCTTCGCCCAGAAGGCCGATTAATGAATATATTTTTCCTGACGATGTTTACACTAATCCGCTGAAGGTTCGGTTGCTGTTCGAGCGGGTCACACACATCTGCTTTGTGGGCCACACACATATGCCGGGCGTGTTTCTTAATGAGCCGGACTTCTATCTGCCGGCTGAGCTTGGCGATGTCTATCCGATTGTCGAGGATGAAAAGGCGATTATCAATATCGGCTCGGTCGGGCAGCCCAGGGACAAGGACAACCGTACGAGCTATGTGTATGTTAATAAAAACGAGGTGCATTTTATACGGCTCGAATACGATTTTGAAACTACCATGAAAAAAATAATAGCAATCGAACAATTAGACAACTTCCACGCGGAGCGGCTGCAGAACGGAAGATAAACTCGTTTCTCGATACTCGACGCTCGATACCCGTAAGAGATAGAAGATGCAGGATACAAGATTATGAGAATTGCTTTGACCTTGGTTGTAGTCGGCTTTTGTTTGTTTTGCGGCTGGCTTGTTGTCGAGTCGGGACTGGATTCCTGCTTTTGCAGGAATGACAAAGAGACGGCTGGACAACCTTGCATCCTTTTGCAAAGCTCTACAGGCGACAAAAATATCAGCGATGCGAATGTCCCTGCTGAGGAACCACCGCAGATAGGAGCGGACGATTCTGTTACTTTTGGTGCTGACAGTGCTCCGGCTCAAAGCGTTACGCTTGGTTCAGTAGACCCTAACAGCGGCTATAATTTTCAGCTGGAGCTGAGCTCGAAAGGCGCCGCCATCAGGGAAGCCATCTTTAGCGGATTTGATAACCGTGATTATAAGAACCCCCAGCCGTTAAAAATCCTTTCCCCCATACGTCAGGCCGACGGCAGTGAGATTCTATCTATGGCAAACAAAGGATTTCAAACTGATGCTCTTGTTCAGCAGCAGCTGCAACTGCCTCTTGATAGACTTCACTGGAAAAGCCTTGATAAAGAAACCACAGAGGATGGCTCGCAAACAGCACGCTTTGAAGCGATAATTAAAATTGTAGGTACCGACGAGCCGGTCTTGAAACTGACTAAAACCTATAAAATCACCCCCCGCAGCTATCTTCTGGAATGCAACATAGCTGTGGAAAATCTTAGCGATACTGAGCAGAAAGTTCGTTTCAATTTAGCCGGGCCGGGCGGACTTGGCAGAGAGGGTATTCGCAGCGATATGCGGAAGGTCGCGGCCGGTTTTAGAGATTCGAACGGCCAAGTGAGCTGTGTAAAACTTGATACGAAAAAACTCAGCAAGGCACAGAGCCCTGATGACAGACGGCTAATAAAACCTGGCGCCAACTTTCTCTGGGTCGCTGCGGTCAATAAGTACTTCGCCGCTATATTAGTGCCACTTCCGGATGAGGGTAAAGACTACTGCGATTGGGTAACAGATAAGACAGGCCGGTTTCACAATCCCGATGGAGACAGCAAAGCCGACAGCGGTGATGAAACGATAGGATTTGATTTGAAAATTGCCTCAAGTACCTTAGCTGCGATGGGCCAGGCCAACAGTTCAAAAACATATAACTTCCAGTTATACGTTGGGCCTAAGGATAAAAGCCTTTTCGATAAAAATGAGCGGTATCGAGAGCTTGGTTTTGTTCAGACGATAGATTTTATGGGCTGCTGCTGCCCTGCCGGCATTATATACCCTCTGGCCTTCGGGATATTAGCTTTAATGAAATGGATGTATGCTTTTATCCCCAACTACGGCGTTGTCATAATCATATTGGTTTTCCTGATGCGGCTTATCATACATCCACTTACCAAAAAGGGCCAGGTCTCAATGAGCAAGATGAGCAAGCTGGCCCCGAAGTCCGAGGAGATAAAGAAAAAATACGCCAATAACAAGGCTGAAATGAATAAACAGATGATGGCCCTTTACAGAGAGCAGGGCACCTCGCCGGTTATGGGTTTTCTGCCGATGATGGTTCAGATGCCGATTTGGATCGCTTTATGGAGCGCGGTGTACGCCAGTATTGATTTGCGTGGTGCATCGTTTTTGCCGTTCTGGATTACGGACCTATCTGTCCCGGATGCTCTTTATAGATTTCCAACAGCAATAATTATACCCTTGTTGGGCTGGAAGATAGAATCCCTGAATCTCTTGCCGCTTTTGATGGGCGTGGCGTTTTATCTGCAGCAGAAACTAATGCCGTCCCAGGCGGGGGCGTCCACTAATCCACAGGTTGCTCAGCAACAAAAAATGATGATGATTATGATGCCGCTGCTGTTCCCGCTGATGTTATACAAGGCCCCGTCGGGAGTGAATTTGTATATTATGGCAAGTACTTTTGCCGGTGTCTTTGAGCAGTATGTCATTCGCAAACACATCCGGGAAAAGGAAGAAGCTGAATCGCAGGGCATGGTTTCCGTTACGAGCAAGACCGGCGGGAAAGTCAAAAAGAAAAAGCCCAAGCCGTTTTACAAAAATATGTAAGGCAAACGAATTGGCTTTTATTGTCATTCTGAGGCGAAGCCGAAGAATCTCTAAACCTTTTCGCAGGCCGGATGCTTCGTTTCACTCAGCATGACCTTTCTTTATATTCTTCGATTAGCATTACACGGAAACCGGATGTATGAGCTAAATGACACTATCGTAGCTGTCAGCTCTCCGACCTCAGATAAGAGGGTAATTGTCCGCATAACCGGACCGGAGACAATCGAGACCTGTAAACAGATTTTCAACTCACCAATCGCCAACCACAGATTACACAGATTCCGGCGGATTAACGCAGATAAATCTGTGAAATCTTTAATAATCGGCGGAACCTGTGGAGTTGATGCCGAGCTAAAAGTTGATGCGCAATTGTATTTATTTTTTGCTCCTCATTCATATACCGGCGATGATATAGCTGAGATTCACCTGCATACAAATCCTGCTGTTACTGAGGCCTTGATGTGCAAATTATTAGGCAAAGGGCTTCGGATGGCCGGGCCTGGCGAATTCACGGCGCGGGCGTATCTAAACGGCAAAATCGATTTGGCCCAGGCCGAGGCGGTGAACGAGATTATCGTAAGCTCCAACGCATTCCAATTAGCCGCCGCTGAGAAACTTCTCAGCGGGCGGTTATCCGAGACCTCGGCAAAGGTACGCTCGGCGTTGATGGATTGTCTTAGTCTAATCGAAGCGGGACTGGATTTTAGCGGGGAAGATATCGAGCTGGAAACCGGAGCCGAAGTAATTGAAAGACTTCTCGGCATAAAGGAACAACTCGAGCAGCTGCTCACCGGAAGCATCAGGTACGAGTCGCTAATAGATTTACCGGCTGTGGGTATTGCCGGTGCTCCCAATGCGGGAAAGAGCAGTCTGCTCAATAAACTGCTCGGCAAGGAAAGAAGTATCGTCTCGCACAGGCGAAAAACTACCAGAGATGTGCTGACCGCTGTTTGCGTATTGGAGCATTGTAAGTGTGTGCTGTTCGACTGTGCGGGCCTGATGAGACGGCCGGAGAATGTCCTTGACGAATTGGCACAACAGGCGGCTATTGAGGCGCTGCGAAACAGCGCTGTGGTTGTATTCTGCGTTGACATATCAAAAGACCCAATACCCAAGACACAAGACACAAGACGCAAGACCCAAGACACAAGACGCAAGACGCAAGACCTTGGTTTGTGGACCGAAGAGATTGGTCTGTGGTCCTTGGTCTGGAGTCTTGGGTCTGTGGGACTGATACCGGTCGCGACAAAATGCGACTTGGTATCCGAACCGGTGTTATCAAATCGCCTTGCCGAGCTGAAAGAGATATTCGGCATCGAGCTTATAGTAACTTCTGCAGAAACAGGCGCCGGTTTAGAGCTGTTGCGAAATACGATTGACAGAAAAATAATCGAGCTGGAACCCGGTTTTACGACGGCCAAATCAGGCCCTACCCCACTCTCCGAGGGCACCCAAAGCTCCGTTGCCCTTACCGCCCGTCACAAACAGGCTGTCACTGAGGCAATTGAGAACGTCAGTGAATCCATCAGTGAGCTGAGAGCCGGCAATGATGAGGTTGCCGCAATGATGCTGCGAGCTGCTTATCAGGCAATTTCCGGTATCGAATCGGCCACAGGCGGACACGTCGATGAGCAGATATTGGAGCAGATATTCAGCCGTTTCTGTATAGGTAAATAGCCGGCTCCGGCTGACAACAGCCGGTTTTATCTTAATGGCTGTGAAGGCCCGGCACTAAGTAAAAGGCGATGAGTTTTGAACCGGGGGCAGTCGCCTTCTTTCGCCGAGCAGGACGATGTCACGAAGGACATCTTTATTTTTCGCACCGTCCCATTTTTTCTCAAATTGCGGGTCGCAGACTATCTGCGCAATGGCCGCAAGTGAATAAAGGTGGAAGTTGCGTTCATCTTTGGAGCCCATAATCACAAAAACAGCATGGACGCTCGGCTCTTTCTCAGAAAAGAAGATTCCCTCTCTGCAGCGGCCAACGAGTATATCAAACTTGTGCAGGCCCTCGAGGATTATATGCGGTATAGCAAGGTACGGGCTGAGTACGGTGCTGCTTTGTTTTTCCCTTTCGACGAGCAGCTTGAGCAGCTCTTCGGACCGGACGTTGAGACGCGGTGACATTGCATCGGCGACCAGCTTGAAAAAGTCTTCAAGCTTTGTTGACTGCCTGATATCAAGAACAGAGCCTTTTTCGATGATGTCATCGAACCTGTCTTTTATGATTTCATCCCTTTCTCTGATGATTTCTTTAAGCTCACTCTCAAGCGAATGTGTCGTAAGCTCCTTAGCGGTGATTCTTTCGATGAGATGCAAAAGTGCGTACTGCCTGGTGGTTCTTATTCGTCCGTAGAACCAGTAAACGAACAATCCACCGACAACAAGTACCAGAGTAATCAGGAGGGCCTCGGTGCCCATTTCGAAAATCAAAAGGCCGAAGCCGATTATACCGGCAATCTGCATCCAGGGATACAGAGGAGCGCGAAACTTCGGCTGGTAATTCTGCAGGCGGCTTTCTCTGAGGATAATTACCGAAAGACACGAAAGAATGTTGGTCAGAATAAGGACGACCGAAGCGGCTTCAATCAGGATATCAAGTCTCAACAAAAGTGCTATGGAGATAATCAGGCCCGTCACAATAAGCGCATTATGGGGTGTTCCGAATCTTTTGTTGATTGTGCTGAAAAACCGGGGCAGCAGATTGTCCCTGCTCAACGGGACAAGAGACCTCGCCGCGGTCATAATTCCGGCGTTTGCCGTCGAAAGAAAAGCGAAGATTGCGGCGAAGCTCAATGCGATTTTGCCGAAGCGGCCCATAAAAACCGCAGCCCCGTCGGAAATGGGTGTCAGCGAATGGCTCAGAGCCTCGGGCTCAAGCACGCCTGCCGTGACCAGCACCATCAGACTGTAGAAAATGCTAACTACGATAAGCGAAACAATCATTCCCAGAGGTATATTGCGAGAAGGATTCCTTATCTCCTCGGCGACGCTGGCAATTTTCAGCAGACCCGCATAGGAAACGAACACAAAACCTGTGGTGAAAAATATCGAGGCAGTCCCGTTTGGTGCGAAAGGCGCCAGATTCTCGACGCGAACCCTGGACAGTCCGAATATAATGTAAAGGAGCATTAGTACAAGCAGGGCCATCACGAGACCGACCTGCATTTTTCCTGCATGTTTAATACCGGCTATATTTATAAGAAGAAAGATAACACAGAAAAGAATAGACAACAAATGCAGATTGGCATCAACAATCAGGGCGGTGAAAATAGAAATGCCGATGAGGGCAAAAGCGCTTTTCATCGACAGAGAGAACCAGCTCAGCAGACCGGCGACGGTGCCGGCGGCCGGCCCCAGGCTGCGGACGACGGTAAAGCAATCGCCACCCGCTCGGGGCATGGCCGTGGTCATTTCGGCGATACTTAGCATACCGGGTATCGACAGCAGTCCGGCCATCAGGTAACAAAGAATTACGGCTGGTCCCGCCCTGGCGTAAGCAATGCCCGGCAAAATGAACAGCCCGGAACTGATCATGGCGCCGGAGGCTATACAGAAGACATCAATGAGATTCAATTCCTTCCTTAGTTTCATGGTCGGCCATCCCGGATTTAAGGCATTGTTAGATTTTGTTGGCGGACTATACGAACAGCGTGGAACTTTGTTTGATATATTCAGGCAAGACTGTCAAGGCTTTATCCGTACTTACTATGGCGGAATCCGCCTCCGGGGCAAAAAGCTGCTTTTTTACTACAAAAACGGCGGGGGCAAGACATTATTCAACTGTCTTGCTCCGGCTTTTCATAATCGCTGTTTTCAACAATCTGTTCAATAAGGAGTCAAAATTTATTCTTTTTTAGCGAAGTCCGCCGCTATTCATCTTTGGCTTCGAATTCAGCGTCGATTACATCATCATCCGGCTTTTTTCTTTTAACCTCACCTTCCGGCGGCGGAGGTGGTGCTTGAGAAGCCTGGTCGGGATGGGGCCGGGCTGAAGCCGACTGCTTCTTTGCGGCCTCTTCGTAAAGCACCTTGCCCAATTCCTGGCTGGTGTTGCCGAGGTTTTCAATGGCTTTCCTTATCGCATCGGCGTCTTCGCCTTTTACAACTTCCCTGAGGTTGTTGGCTGCATTTTCGATATTGCCGCGGACATCGGCGGAGACCTTCTCGCCGTGCTCTTTGAGCGTTTTTTCCGTTGAATAAATCAACTGGTCAGCCTGGTTTTTCAGGTCAACGACCTCTCTTTTCTTCTTATCTTCCTCTGCGTGGATCTCTGAATCTTTTGCCATCTTCTCAACTTCCTGGTCGCTAAGACCTGAGCTGGACTTAATCTCGATGGACTGCTGCTTACCGGTGCCGAGGTCCTTTGCAGAGACATTCAGAATGCCGTTGGCGTCAATATCAAAAGCAACTTCAATCTGCGGGATGCCCCGGGGTGCCGGCGGAATATCGGCAAGCTGGAATCTGCCGAGCGTACGGTTGTCCCTTGCAAATCCCCTCTCGCCCTGGAGAACGTGGATGTCAACGGTGGTCTGACTGTCAGCGGCGGTTGAGAAAATCTCTTTCTTGCTGTTCGGGATTGTAGTGTTTCTTTCAATCAATCTTGTCATAACTCCACCCAGGGTCTCAACACCTAACGAAAGCGGCGTTACATCTAAAAGCAGAATATCCTTTACACCTGCGTCACCAGCCAGGACGGCACCCTGAATGGCGGCACCCACTGCAACGACTTCGTCCGGATTGATGCTCTTGTTCGGCTCTTTGGCGAAGATGTCCTTAACGATTTCCTGAACCTTTGGGATTCTTGTTGAGCCGCCGACAAGCAATGTCTCCGCGACATCGCCGGGGTTCAGCTTTGCATCTTTTAGGGCCTTGTGGCACGGGTCTTTGAGCCGTTCGAAAATCGGTTCTGCGAGCGATTCAAACTTGCTCCTGGTGATGGTGATTTGCAAATGCTTCGGCCCTGAGGTATCGGCGGTGATAAATGGTAAATTAACCGTGCTTTCAAGCTGAGAGCTCAATTCGCACTTCGCTTTTTCAGCGGCTTCTTTGAGTCGCTGGTGAGCCATCGGGTCACCTCGCAGGTCGATTCCCTCGGTCTTTTTGAATTCATCCGCCAGGTAGTTTATCAAGACCGCGTCCAAATCGTCACCACCAAGGTGCGTGTCACCGTTGGTGCTGAGGACTTCAAAGACATTATCGCCAATATCAAGAATCGAAACATCGAATGTTCCGCCGCCAAAGTCGAAGATAGCGACTTTTTCATTCTTCTTTTTTTCAAGCCCGTAGGCAAGCGCGGCGGCGGTCGGCTCATTGATTATCCGCTCGACCTCGAGTCCTGCGATTTTGCCGGCGTCTTTGGTTGCCTGACGCTGGGAATCGTTAAAGTATGCCGGGACGGTAATGACGGCATTGGTAACTTTTTCGCCGAGATAATCCTCGGCGGTCTTTTTCAGGTCCTGCAGAATCATCGCTGAAATCTCAGGCGGTGTGTATTGTTTGCCACGGACATCGACCTTGACCAGCTCATCGGCGGCGCCGGTGATTTTATAAGGGACAATTTTTTCTTCGGATGAGACTTCATTGTGGCGTCGGCCCATAAAACGCTTGATTGAAAACACCGTGTTTTCGGGGTTTGTAACCTGCTGATGGCGAGCGATCTGTCCGACGAGCCTTTCGCCCTTGTCGGTAAAGCCGACCACAGAAGGGGTCAGCCGGGAGCCGGAAGAGTTAATCAGGACCTTCGGCGCTGAGCCTTCCATCACGGCTACTACTGAGTTTGTTGTTCCTAAGTCTATTCCAATGATTTTAGCCATAGTTATATTCCTTTCGCTATAAATTCATCTCACAAACTCCAGATGTGCAAAAGGCGTGCCAGTTGCGGGAACAGGCCGGTGCGAGCAACTTAACATCTTGATTTTAAGTAAGTTAGGTTATTTCAAGGGCTTTTTTATGCTTTCCGCCTGCACCGTAATAACTCCTCGATTGGCAACTCTTTGTGCCATTTTGGCAGATTCGGGCCACCTCGGCTTGGCCCCTACGAGCTGTTTAGACATTGGGTTTGAATTGGGTTTGTTTTTTTGGGCCGGAAGGCGGTTTCATTTTCATAATCCTCTATAACATATACGTTTGCGTTCATTTTTGGCTTTGAAGAAATTGGGTTTGAATTGGGTTTGTTTTTTTGGACTGCGAAATCATCTTTTTTTCTGTAACCCTTTGTTATAAGTGAGTTTACATTCATTTGGGCTTTTCGGAAATTGGGTTTGATTGGCTTTGAATTGGGTTTGTTTTTTCCCCGCCTGAAGGCGGTTTCATTTTTATATACCTTTGTGTAATAGATATTTACGTTCATTTGCAATCCGCCTACGGCGGACAAGATTGGGTTTGTTTTGCATAATTCGCTTATAATTTCGTACGTAATAATTCGTAGATTGTATTTCGTTGGACGGTTGCGCAGCTCGTTTCGGTTGCGTTAAGCGTATTGAGTATTTCGTGGTACGTTGTTCATAGTTCATGGTAATTAATTCATGGTTCATTGGTTAACTGACTGGGCCTGCTGGCCCTGAAGGCCGTGCCACGCTGTGGCTTACAGATATGCTGTTTTTATTCGCCTACTGGCGGTTTGTGTTAGCCTATCCGCTAACATTTGCGTATTATAACATATTTTCAAACAATACTCAACAGAAAAAATTTAAATCTCCGAGACTCGGCACTGTATGCTGGATTCTCGTTAGTGAGGAGTGAGCTAAAGTGAACTAAAGTTGGATGCTGGATTCTGGATGTTCGGAGAATTATCATCCACTTCGCTCACTGCGTTCGCTCAGTGGCTGCCACCCCTCGCTACAAATTCTGTTAGTTTGCGTTTTGGCCGAGGTCTGTTTGGTTGGGTTCTTCCCATTTGCCATTTTTTATAATCTCGTCAATTATCTTATCATACTCCGGAATACGATTGTATTTATAATCGTAATACTCGAGGCCGGGAAGAAGCTCTCTGTTACCTGAAGTGAAATAATAGCGATAGCCTTTGAAGCCTTCCGGGTAGATTCTCACCCCGAAATCTGTCATGCCTCCCTGCATTTGCAGGACTACATAGCCGTTGCGACTTATGAGGCTGGCATGTGGTCTGAGTTTCCGGATGACTTTAGGGATACGAACTCCCATTGGAACCGGAAAGCCTTCGATATGCTGAGGCCCATAGTATCGATAATTCATAGGGTCTTTGGGACCCTGGCTCAAGACTTGCCTGCCGGCCTTCAACAGAGCCTGATGGTCGGTGTGGTATAATAGTAGTACCCGACGCTGCTGTGACTGGTTTATATTGAAAGTTCGAGAAAAAGGCCCACGCTGTGGCAGAACAAGGATACCAACCAAGAGGGCAACGATTACTACTAAAATAGCGATTCCAAGAGCTATATTCTTTTGCTCATTCATATTTTTTTTAGTCCCTGCTTTTAACCTTGAATTCGAGCATTTGCCTCATACGTCCTTTTTGGAATTCCTCGCCCTGGCAGCGGAGGGCAAAGCCCTCATCCGTTATTTCATATCCAAAATCCCGGCCAGCGTAAGGGTCCTTTGGTAGATGATCCGGGAGCTTCTCGGGTAATTTTCCAGTCTTTGCCCTTACAAGGTAAATTTCCACAGCAGCCTTAAGGGCGTTTAGGTGAGTTGTGTGCCGAACATGAACGTTGTACAATTTTAGCACTTGATCCGCGCAGGCCATTACTATGGAGAGCGTCAGCATCTTTTCCGGGTGGGCCAACAACATTATTTTAGCAGCAGTATCGCCTCCGAACTCTTTCTCCAGCTCGTCTGTAAGACGCTTGATTTCCGCGTATTTCTTTTCATACGGCATTCCACTTTCCATTACCTGGAGAGCAGAATTTAAGAAATCGTCATACGGCTTCCGAGCAAGAGAAATCAGCTCCTCGTCAGTCAGACTTTGAACCTCTTTTACATTCCCGGTGTTTTGTGCAAGACGCTCTCTTGCTAAAGCTTTGATTTGTTCTTTCTTAAGCATAGCTTGTCGGGTATTCTCAAGGATATCCGCATTCATGCGTAAGCTTTGGACAGCAATTTCGAAATCCAGCTTCGAAGCTCTGGCAGGTGACGTTGATGCTCCACTTTCAATAGAAAGTTGATTCTTCAACCAAGTTAGAGTCTCTATATCCGGTTTCACATATCCTAAAAGATGCTGAATACAGCTTAAGGCATTCCTATCAACAGTTATCGAACTCGAATAGAGAAGGATTGCGTCGTCACCTACGTGGCGGGCGAATCGGCGCATCATCAGACAACGTTCAAACGCTGCCCGATAATCTTCATCTGCAGCAAGAAGCAAAGCATCTACACGAAGGATGAGCACAAAATTTCTTATCTCTACCAGTTGTGGTAAGAGGTAACTAAATCCCTGAGAATACCAGATTCCCCAATCACATTCGGATATTTCAGAAGCGGCCTGTGCAACACCGATCGCTTTACCACACTTTCTCAGATATTCTCTGATCTTCTTATCAGGGTCAATACCACGCATCATCTCATAATGTTCACGTGATTTTTTAAGGAACTGTAACTCAAGTTGTTCTATAAACAGATGATGCTTATCAAACGACCGTTCAAAGTCAGACGTCTCTTCATTAGGGTCAGATCTACGATTCTTGATCTTTTCTTCAAGCTCGTGGATACTTTTTTCAATTTCTGGGATTTCCACTTCAGAATCAGGATCAAGTTTGCTGCCGCGTAAAAACTTGTCGATCTTTTCTAATCGAGTTCCGTAGACCAGCTCTTTAGCAGCAGCATCGGGCTCGGGGCGAAGCAGAAAAGCCTGGTAATACAGCAAGGCGGCATTGTTCGGGTCCGGCGGAAGCGTCGAAGCCTGGGCTCCAACCGTCCAGAAGAAGATGGCACAAAAAATTGTGATTTTATTGCTGAGGTTCTTATTGCTCATAATAAAGCTCCTTGATAGTTTAGAATTTTATATTGAGCAGAAAACACAAGGTGTTAAGCTATACAAACTGCTGCAATCATCCTGATTAATTCCTGCCCGCATTACTCCCATATAATATTATACGCGCAAGAGCTTAAAAATAATCGAAAAAAGCGGGGAGGATTTTAGCTTTTTTGTTGGGTTTCCTGATTGAGGGTTGAGCGGATGACTTTTGCCAGGAGAGCGTCTCTGTGAGCTGGATCCAAAGGCTTTCCGTAATTTAACTGTAAGTGCATTTATTAATCTATATTGGTTTAAATCATTTTTTGCATTCACATAGCTCATACGTAAAGCGCGTACGCGCTTTACGTATGAGCTTTTTCCTGCGATTGATTATTAAGGTAAAAGAAGTAGTACTGAATGGGCAAACTCATTGCCTATTCTACGGACTACATTTTTAGCTTTTTTGCGGGGTGTCCTGGTTTAGGGCAGAGCGGATGATTTGTGCTCGAAGAACGTCTCTGTTAGTAGGGTCCAGCGATTTTCCGCAGTTTAACTGCAAGTGGGCCGGTAGGGTCAGCATGAACAGGCGATTTATGGTGGCAATTGAAAGCCGGCCTGTTTTACCCCGGCCTTTGGGGGTACCGCAGAGTTTGTAAAGCTTATCTATTGCAGGAGTTGAGGCCCCCATATACTCGTGCATATTGATGCCTAATCGCAGGTGGCTCAGCAGGAACAGCGCCTCCTGGGAACTTATCAAATGTGCGTTCTGTAAGAGTGCCATCGCCCGGGAGATTTTATCGTCGAGGATGTCAGACTTCTTGGAGAGCAATTGATTTCTTGCAGCGTTTTCATATTCGACTATTTCAGGAATGATGGTATTTTCAAATTGCGAGATGATATCCGACTCCGAGACACCGAGCGTAACCTGATTGGATATCTGGTACAGGTCACTTGCCGCCTCGGTGCCTTCGCCGAAAAGACCTCGCACGGCCAGGCTCATATCCCTTGCGACATTGAAGAACTTTTCTATCTGTCCTGTCATCTTCAGGGCCGGCAGATGGAGCATTACCGAGACCCTAACCCCTGTTCCCAGATTGGTCGGGCAGGCCGTCAGATACCCATAACGAGGGCTGAAGGCATAGTCGACCTTTTGCTCTATCATATCGTCGATTTGGTTTATCTGCTCGGCGCATTGAGATAGCTGACAGCCGGCTTTTAGCACCTGGATCCGCAGATGGTCCTCCTCATTAATCATAGCTGTGAAGAATTCCTTCCGGGCGATGACGACGCCTCGCGGGCCTTTACCGAAGGCGTGGTGCCGACTAATAAGATGGCGTTCCACCAGGAAATGCCTGCTTAGAGTGGGTGCTTTGTCCACGCTGATATAGAAGATTTTATCGCCAAGCTTCAGAGACATCAGTACATCTCTAAGGATCTTAAGTATTTCAGCTTTTTCATTATTTGAGCAATGGCTTAGGAATTTGTAGCCGGCAAGGTTCCTGGCCAAACGAATCCGCGAGGACACAACGATATCGGCCAACGGTCCCGAGCCGTTGAACCACTCGTTTATATCATTACTCATGTCTGTTAGCTTCATATCTCGTATTTCTTATGTATAGTATATAGGCCCTTTATTTTTCGGCTTGATTTATTTTGTCCCGCAATTCGGCAGCCAGCTCGTAATCCTCGCTTTGCACCGCAGCTTGCAGCTGCTGGCGCAGGTTTAAGAGCTCTATCTGCTTCTTTGTGTCCTGCGGTGTTTTTGAAGGAAGCTTGCCGCAGTGCGTTGTCTTGCCATTGTGAGCTTTTTCGATGAGCGGCAGGAGCGATTTCTCAAAAACCTCATAATCATGGGGACAACCCAAGACCCCATGCTTGCGGAACTGAGCCAGCGTAAAGCCGCAGTTCGCGCACGCGAGCTTCTGCTCTGAAGGGCCGGAGAGCTCATCATCTGTCGGCTGGACGGCAAGCAGACTGCTAAGCAGCTCATTTATAGGGATATGACTCTTGACCGCTATGTCCTGCTCGGCCGCACAATGCTCACAGATGTGCATCTCGGTGCGGACACCGTCGGAAATCTCGGTCAGGTGAATAGTCGCATCATTTTGGTCACAAATCTGACATTGCATAATCAACTCGTTTCTCGATTCTCGCTTTTCTTCTTCTACGAGCATCGAGCATCCTGTATCGAGCTCCAATATTTATATTATACCAAAAAACCTGAATAAACAATCGTCAAATTTAGAAAGTTACTGTAGGCAGATTTCCCGATTCATTGTGATTCGCTGAAATTTGCTGCGCAGCCCAACTCCTCAACAACCCTGATATTCTGGAGTTTAACGCCTTCGGGCAGTTTGGCCCGGAGTTTTTCATATATGTATCTGGCTACGTTCTCGGCTGATGGATTGTTCTGCCGAAAATAACTGATTTCGTTCAATGCCACATTGTCAAACTCAGCTACGATATCATTGACCATCGCCTTAAGCTCCTGAAAATCCATCACAACCGCCATACTGTTTAGCTTGTCGCTGCTGAGACCAGCGGTAACCAACCAGTTATGATGGTGCACGGGTTCTTTTGAGCCGTCAGGTAAGACCAGTTGATGCGATGCCCAAAAGCTCGTTTCAACACTAATAGTAAACATATCTCGATACTCGATGCTCGATACTCGATACTCGATGCCCGACATCTCCAAGCTCATCCCGTTTTCCCGGGATTCGTTTAAGGCTGCCATACATTCAGTATCGAGTATCCGTTTTATTTTTTAAGGTGCTGTTTTACTCGCACGTAAATATTGTTCGGAATTAAATTTGACAAATCTCCACCTAAAGAAGCGACCTCCCGAATCAAGGTCGAGCTGGTGAAGCCATACTGTTCGCTGGTCATAATAAAGACGGTTTCTATGCCGGCCACAGCCCGGTTGGTCATAGCAAGCTGGAACTCATACTGGACGTCGGTAAGGCTTCGCAGGCCACGGAGGATGACATCGGCCTTTTTTTGGGCGGCGTATTCAACCGTCAGTCCCTCAAAACTTTCTACCGAAACACCTGTCATCTGTCTTTCGCGGATTAGCTCAGCTATCATCTCCACCCGCTCTTCGGGCGTGAAGAGCTGATTTTTTACCGGACTTCGCCCAACCGCGATGATAAGCTCGTCAAAGAGTATCATACCACGGCTGATAACGTCCAGGTGCCCGTTTGTTATCGGGTCGAACGAGCCTGGGAAAATCGCTCTTACACATTTATTAGCCATCAGTACCCCTTTTCTTTTGAAAAAAACAAGTGATTATTATACCACGACCATGGAAGAGGTCAAATAATTCCATTTTAAGTTGTTAGGATATGTTAGGGACCCCGCAAGGCGGGAACCCTACAAGAATCTCTGCCATTCCAAGCGCGAACTTTTATGCATTATCAAAGTATTAACGATAGATTCGAAATGTGCAGACAAAAATTTTTCTGAACAGGCGATAAAATGAATAGCTATACTACCTGGCGTATTAACGTTGTAAACTATAGTATGTGGGCGGGATTATCTTTGGTTGCGGGTATGATTATCCCCGGTTTGGCTATTTGCGCCGGCGCAAATGAGCCTCAAGTCGATTACAGTTCAACCGAAATCATCGTCAAGTTTGAAGATGACATTACTGAGGATTATAGAAATGCTGTAATCCGGGAGTTCGGCTGTTCGGCAGTAGATAGATGCCTATTCAGTAATGTGCAGCTGGTTCAGATTCCTGAATCCTTAACGGCTGATGAAACTGTGGATATGTTTCAGAAAGAAGATGCGGTTGACTATGCAGAATTGAACTACTACGCAAGGATAAGTCTTGTCCCTGATGATACCTTCTATTCTTACCAATGGAATTTGAACAATGAGATTTCAGGTGGGATTGATACAGAAGCAGCGTGGGATATTCAAACAGGCGATCCTAATGTGATAGTAGCGGTACTGGATACAGGTGTTGCATACGAAGACTTTGATACGTACAAGCAAGCTCCGGATCTGGCCGGTACATCTTTTGTGGCCGGCTACGATTTTATCAATAACGACTTTCATGCCAACGACGATCAAGGTCATGGGACCCATGTGACCGGTACTATCGCACAGAATACAAATAACGGCATGGGAGTTGCAGGAGTGGCATTTGGCTGTTCCATTATGCCGGTGAAGGTGGTAAGCAACCTTGGAACAGGTAGTTATTTTGACATAGCCAGAGGAATATATTTTGCGACGAATAACGGAGCGAAGGTCATCAATTTGAGCTTAGGTGGAGAGGGAGAGTCGGCCACCTTAAAAGACGCTATCGGCTATGCCTATTCCCAAGGTGTAACAGTCGTGTGTGCCGCCGGGAACGAATTTCTCGAGGGCAACCCCATAATTAATCCTGCCGCCTATAATGACTATTGCATTGCAGTCGGAGCGACTCGCTATGATGAAACCAGAGCATACTATTCCAACACCGGCAACTACCTGGACATAGCAGCACCAGGAGGTGACATGCTCGTGGATCAAAACGGCGACGGTTACCCGGATGGAATACTCCAGCAGACTTTCGGAATAGACCCAAATGATTTTGCATACTGGTTCTTTCAGGGAACTTCCATGGCTGCACCTCACGTTAGTGGAGCAGCTGCTTTACTCATTTCGAACGGCGTGACCAATCCGGACAAAGTCAGAGAAGCCATTGAAAAAACAGCCAAGGATATTGGCTCTGGCGGTTGGGATGAAGAATACGGATGGGGATTGATAAATATACGAGCAGCTCTGGACTACGGAGTGCGCGGTGATCTCAGTGGTGATTTGCTCGTTAGTCCCGAAGACCTTAGCCTTCTGGCCGAGAAGTGGTTACAGCACGCGGCTCCGAGTCCTAAAGCAGAACTCAGCGGTGACGGTGTTGTGAACTTTGTTGACTTTGCGATTTTGGCGGAAAAGTGGTCCAAATAGAGTCCTCCAAGCACTTGTCTCAAACATTTGTAAGACTGAAAGCAACTGCAACAAAGCGCGTATTATATCAATCCTAATTTAAAAATGCCTATACGACTGCGTCAAATACTGGCTGGGAAGACCTGGATTCCTGCTTTCGCAGGAATGACAAAGTCAGGTAATCAGCAATCAATAAATAGAATTGGTATAATAAATGAAATTGGTATTATAACATCAATAACCATCTTTGGGATTCCCTTATGGCAGGCTACTTCAGCCAACGGTCCAGCCAGTCTATCACTGTTTCGTGCCAGAGGATGGAATTGTGCGGCTTAAGGACCCAGTGATTTTCGTCGGGGAAGTAGAGCAGCTTGCTGGGAATTCCAAGTCGCTGGAGGGCATTAAACGTGCCGAGCCCCTGGGTATCGGCCACCCGAAAGTCCAATGCACCATGGATAACGAGCATTGGGGTCTTCCAGTTTTTAACGAAGTTTACGGGGTTGTGCTTCTCATAGCCGGCGGGATTATCCCAAGGCGTGCCGAGGTGGTCCCACTCGGGAAACCAGAGTTCTTCGGTGTCGAAATAGGCCATCCGTTCATCGATATTGCCGTCATGATTGACCAGGCAGCGGAAGCGATCGGGCCAGTTACCTGCTATCCAGTTAATCATATAACCGCCGAAAGAAGCGCCAAGCGCGCCGACCCTTTCGCCATCCATCCAGGGATAACGTTTTAAGGCGGCGGCCAGACCTTTCTGCAGGTCTTCGAGAGGCTTGCCGCCCCAGTCGCCCCGGATGGAATCGGTGAAGGCCTGTCCATATCCGGTAGAGCCATGGAAGTCCACCATTACCACAGTGTAGCCTGCTCCGGCGTAGGCCTGTGGATTCCAGCGGGGATGAAAGCTGTTGCCGAAGGAGCCCTGAGGGCCTCCGTGAATCAGAAAGGCCACGGGGAATTTCCTTGCGGGGTCAAAATCGACAGGCTTGACGACATAGCAATAAACCATCTCATCGTTCCATCCGGAGAATGTAAACTGCTCATATTTACCCATACGAGCAGCGGCGATTTTTTCGGCGTTGATATTGGTGATTTTGCTCATATCGCCACCATCAGGTTTAACCGAATACAATTCTACAGGAGATTGCAGGTTGTTCAGGCCAAAGATAATCCTGTCCGCTGCGATTCCGGGTGAACTGATGCCGCCCTCTTTTATAATGGTCCGGACGTCACCGGTTTTTACATCAATTCCGAACAGGGATTTTTGGCCAGTATTCGATGCAGTGGCATATATTGTTTTGCCATCGGCCGAGAAGCAGAACGACGACGGGCTGCGGTCCCAGTTTTCCGTCAGAACCCGCTGCCGGCCGTTTGGCCAGGGACGCAGGACAATTCGGAAACGGTCGGATTCATAGCCGGGCCTGGCCATAGCCAGATAAGCCAAAGTCCCACCATCGGGAGAGAAAAGCGGATTTGTGTCCCAGGCCTTATTCTCCTCAGTCAAACATTTCGGCGGTCCGGAACCATCAACAGGTGACAGGTAAAGGTCGAAGTCTGTCGACCAAGGTTCGGCCCCGCCCGCATCGCGGGCGGAAAAGATAAGGCCCCTACTGTCAGGAGTGAATGTAATCTCTTCCGGGCCGCCGAATGGTTTGGAAGGAGTATCGGCATCCATACCCTGGGTTCCCGCAAGGCGGGGGCCCATAACGTCTATGGGGTCTCCACCCGCCGACGGCATGACAAACAGATGCGAACGCCGGCCATCCTTCCAGGTATCCCAGTGACGAACAAAGATTCGCTCGTAGATTCGTCCGCTCGTTTTTCTTTGCTCGATTTTATCAAGCTTGTCTTTTGTTTCTGCTACAGTTTTACAATCAGGAAAGACTTCCATAGTAAAAGCGATGTATTTGCCATTGGATGAAACGAGCAGATTTCCAACATCAAGAGGCAGGTCCGTAACCTGCTGGGCTTCTCCGCCGTCAACCCTGATTCGCCAAACCTGTGCCGAATCCGAGCGGGTGGATATAAAGAATACCGAGCCGGCAGCGCCGGCCTTTAGCATACCCGCCTTCGGCGGGCCGTCAGGTGCCCAGCGGGGATTAGAGTCCCCTTCCGGATGGGACGTCAGACGGCGAAGGCCCATCCCATCAGCGCCGACAAGCCAGAGGTCGGTTCGCCCCCTGTTTGCTTCGAGGTCGGTTTCCCGCAGCACAAAGACAATCCATTTGCCATCCGGTGAAACCTGAGGGTCGGAGAGCCGGTCCATCGTGAGCATATCGTGAACGGAAAACGGATGAGTTCGGTCGGTAGGTACAGCAGAAAGAGCCGCAAGACTTACACACAGAACAAGAAGCAGTGAGGGACCCCGCAAGGCGGGAACCCACATCGATATCGTACGCATTATTATCTCCTAATCATACGGGTTAAACTGTTAAACAACAATTCGCCACTAAGCTTCTTTTGTGAGCGTAACGGGGATATCGAGCCAGAAGGTTGAGCCTTTATCGAGCTCACTTTCCATCCCGATGCTGCCGGCGAGCATAGCAGACAATTCGGTGCTGATGGTAAGTCCCAGGCCGGTGCCGGTCGATTCACGGGTTATAGAGCCGTCGGCCTGGCGAAATTTTTCAAATATTTTTTTCTTGTCAGACTCGGCAATGCCACAGCCGGTATCGCTTACTGCAATCCGGACTGTCTTTTCATCCATCATTTTGGCCCGAATTTCAATTCTGCCCCGCTGCGGGGTAAACTTTACGGCATTACTTAGAAAATTGTACAGTATCTGCTGGACCTTGCCGGCATCCGTTGAAAGAATCGGTATATCGGGATCGACCATCAGTTTGACTTTGACTTTCTTTTTCTTTGTCAGCAGGGAGAAAGACGATACGAGAGCCTTACATAACTGCTGGACAGAGGTTTTTTCTATGTGCAGCTCCATTTTACCGGCCTGAGTTTTAGCAAGGTCGAGCAGGTCGTTAATCATATTCAGCAAGCTGTTTCCGCTGGTGATAATGTTCTCAGCGTACCTTTGTGCCTTTTCCTTTTTCAAAAGATGCGGTTTTTCCCGCAAGACCTGTGCAAAGCCCAGAATCGCATTCAAGGGAGTTCTAAACTCGTGTGAAATATTGGCCAAAAATTCACCCTTTATCTTGTTGGCTTTGAACAGCTCGATATTTCGCTCCGACAGCTCGGCTATTTTGGCATCGAGCTGCTTGTTTGCCTGCCTGAGTTTTTCCTGTGTAGCCTGCAGTCCGTCGAGCATATCGTTGAAGGCATTCGCAAGCTTTTCATATTCGTCGCCGGTTTTTATTGCGCTTCTGATATCGAGATTTCCTTCGGTGACATTATTAGCAATTGCCCGCAGTTGTCTGATGGGCCGGAGAATCACATTCTGAGTTATCCAGTAGAAAGCAACGATGGCGCCGATGCCGCCGATTAGGCCGGCAACGAAAATGAAGAGAAGATTCATAAATTTCGTATCTCTGATTTCGCCCACAAGGTCTCTGGATTGAATGACTACCGCCCCTATCAACTCATTAGGTGAAAATGCACCGGCAGAACCCTGCGGATCGTGGCACTTTATACAGCTATCAGCCGCCCTGAAGATTCGCACATAAGTGCTCTGGATGGCACCGTTGTATTCGGTTAGTGCGATATTTTCGTTCGGGGTCTCTTCGGCTTTTAGAGATTCAATCATCTGATTCTGCTCGTCGGCTAACTGCTGGAGCTGTTTTTCATCGCTTTTTGCGAAGCGAATCCATCGCATATCGGGGTTGTTTACATCTATCACCTGCCCGTTATTGTCTAATGGTGCAAGAGCCGTTTGTCCGGGGTCCTGGAAGTGCCGGTCGAGCAGTGCCTGTGACCTTGCTCTGCCTGTATCGAGCAGGTCTTTTTTGATAAGCTGACCCATCCAGATATAGGGCAGAAGAAGCGCAATCGTTAAGACAAAGACCACCGCGGCCCCAAAGGTGAGTCTGCACTTTTTCGCCAGGGACAGCGGTGATAATCGTAAAAGCACCAAAAACCTATGCCAGATGTGTTTTAAGTTAATCCGCATAAACTAAAATTTGCTTCAAGCAAAGCGTAAACAAGGACACAAGAGTATAATGGCATAAGCGATTTTCGTCCTTTAGTCTTGTAGCCGGTGGAATTCGGCTCTCAGCTTGGGCAAAGCCTCCGGATAATTTTTCTGAATGAAATCTATCAACTTTTCTCTGACCTGGCAACGAAGACCCCATGCAGTCGATGCATCTGCAGCACTCATAAGAGCCCTTAATTCAACTGTACGCTCAGATGTGTTAGTAGCCTGCAGGACGCAGACCTTGCCGTCCCACAGCTCCGAATTTTTCAAGATACGATGAAGCTCGGCCCTAATAGACTCGATAGGTACAGTATAGTCAACATAAATGAATACAGTACCCAAGATGTCGGCTGTAACGCGGGTCCAGTTCTGAAAAGGCTTTTCTATGAAATAGGTGATGGGGACAATTAAACGCCTTAAATCCCAGATTTTCACAACCACATAAGTTAAAGTAATCTCTTCGATACGCCCCCATTCATTTTCCACTATGACAACATCATCGACACGAATAGGCTGGGTGATAGCAATCTGGAGGCCGGCAATAAAGGTAGCAATAGTTCGCTGAGCAGCCATGCCAACGACAATGCCGATAATACCCGCCGAGGCCAAAATGGTTGTCCCTAAGTGACGAATCCTTTCAAAAGTCATCAGGCATACCGCAAAGGCGACAATACCCACAACTGCGATCACTATTCTCTTTAGAACCCTGAATTGTGTATGTATTTTCCTTGCCCTGAGATTATCTTTTACATCAACCTTAAAACGGATGAGAATATAGTCTTCTAAAACATAAGTGGACCTTATTAATAACCATGAGACCAGCCCGATAAGCAGCAAGCCCAGAACGTGATTAAGAAAATCAGGCACCTGAGTTTGAAATGCAGCTAATTTCGATACCAGCCGGATGATTATAAGAATGATTATCCACAGTAAAGGTCTAACGCAATACTTGACAAAAGAGTCATCAACGATGCTTTTAGTTCTTTTGGTAAGTCTCAGGAGCAGTCTAAAGACCAAAAAATGGCCCACAAGCCCAACCAATAAGGCCGCCCCGCACAACCAAGCCAGCCTTTCCCAGTTCTGTAAGGTCGCTAACATAGGATTACTCCAGACAACTGATGGTTTCCATTTTGTAGTGTACCCAATCCAAAAAGGCCATTTAGTTACCGAATAATATGTTGAAAAATGATAACCTAAAAATAACCTATTCCCTTAAGAAAGATAAAGTCTGACGACAAATTCCACTCCAGATGTAATTTTTTTATCCATAATACCATTGTAATAATCAAGACAATTTTTCGCCTTTTTCTTGAATTGAAAGTCGGGTTCTAATGCAGCTAATAGTGCTACTCATCGGTTTTTTGCCGGATTATGTGCGAGTGTCTTTGCATTCGCAGGTTAAGCTCATCGAGCTGTTTCTGGTCCACTTCGCTCGGGGCATCGGTTAAGAGGCACTGGCCTCGCTGGGTCTTCGGAAATGCAATGACATCTCTGATATTTTCCGTTCCGGTCAGCAGCATAACAAGCCTGTCGAGGCCGAAGGCTATTCCGCCGTGCGGTGGAGCGCCGTAATCCAATGCCTTCAAAAAGAAACCGAACCGCTGCTGTGCCTGGTCCCTTGATATATTGAGCAGGTCGAAGACTTTTTGTTGAACTTTCGGGTTGTGGATACGAATACTCCCGCCGCCTATTTCAGAACCATTGACGACGATGTCGTAGGCCTGCGAACAAATATTGGCGGGGTCGGTCTCAAGCTTGTCCATATCCTTTTCGATGGGAGAAGTGAACGGATGGTGCAGTGAGTCGTAGCGTTTCTGGTCTTCGTTCCATTCGAACAGCGGAAAGTCCACTACCCATACGAACTCGAAGTGTCCCTTGTCGTAAAGTTTCAGGTCACGGGCAAGTTTGCACCGCAGTGGAGCGAGGGCCTTGTTGGCGGCGGCTTCCTTATCGGCTACCAACAGGAGCAAATCTCCCTCTTTTGCATCGAAGCATTCGATTATCTGCTGCTGGGCTTCGGGGCTGAAGAACTTGGCACATCCACCGAGCAGAGAGAGATTATTATTCTCTGCCTTGAGCTTTGACCAGGCCAGTCCTTTTGCGCCATAGTCCGCCGCAAAATTCGTTAAGGTCTTTTCGATATCGCTTCTGGAATATTTTTCGCCGGGGGCGCAAAGCCCTTTTACTATCCCGCCGTTTTCAATCACCGAAGTAAATACCTTGAACGAGCTTTGCCTGGCGATATCGGAAAAGTCCTTCAATTTCATATCGAAACGTAAGTCCGGCCTGTCGGTGCCGTAGTCGGCCATTGCCTCCTGGTAAGATATTCGCCGAATCGGTACCACTACATCCACGTCCAGTATCTGCTTCCAGATTTGGGCCACTAAGTTTTCGTTGATGTCGATGACATCGTCACTATCGACAAAGCTCATCTCGACGTCGATTTGTGTAAATTCGGCCTGTCTGTCGGCTCGGGGGTCTTCATCCCGGAAGCATCGCACTATCTGGAAGTATTTATCGACACCACTGACCATTAGAATTTGCTTAAAGAGCTGCGGCGACTGGGGCAGTGCGTAGAAACAGTTTTTGTGAAGTCTGCTGGGCACAAGGAAATCTCTTGCACCTTCCGGAGTACTTTTGGCCAGCATCGGTGTCTCAATTTCCCAGAAACCCAGCTTATCGAAATAATCCCGCACGACCATTGTAACTCGATGGCGGGTGCGGAGCTTGTTCTGCATTTGGGGGCGACGAAGATCGATATAACGGTTGGACAAGCGCAGCTCCTCGCCTGTTTTGTCGGCTTCATATATTTCAAACGGAGGTGTCTTTGAGATATTGAGAATTTCCAACTGCTGTACAGCGACTTCGATTTGTCCTGTCGGCAGCTTGGGATTTTCCATGCCCTCACTTCTGGGCTGGACAACACCTTTTGCTGCTATTACCCATTCACAGCGAGCCGTCCTTGCTAACTCATGGGTCCGGGGTTGAGTTTCCGGGTCAAAAACTAATTGAGTCAGACCTTCTCTGTCGCGAAGGTCGATGAATACGAGATTTCCATGGTCTCGATATGAATGGACCCAGCCAGATAAAATAACCTTTTTGCCGGCATCATCAAGCCGAAGCTGACCGCAATTATGTGTTCTTTTAAGCATTGCAAAATCTCTCTTTATAAAAAGTCTGTCCGGATCTCCGCGCGCGCAGAGATACCTGCCGAACAGGATAGTCGAATAGTAACGTTTCGTCAATGGTGGCTTTTAAGATTTGGCTTTAGAGCCTAAATGGCTGGTTATTTTGGGGTGTTCTGGAGCAGAAACTGCTGGAGGCCGCGGAGGTCATCGGTATTGAGCAGGTCAACACCGCCGGCCAGCAGCTCCCGCCAGAGCGTTTGGCGTGCCGGTGTGGGTCTGTCAGGTGTCGACCAGAATCTGATGCGCCGGCCTTTTTGGTGCGCGGTTTCGACAATCTTTTTTAATTTCTGACGCTCCCCGGCAGGCATAGGACCGTTGCCGTTGTATGAGAAATGTCTTGTCCAGTTATCACTGATAACAGGGATTAGTGTCGCCGGGGCATCAGATTCCAAATCTACAAGCCTGCCGTCGCAGCCGGCATAACGGACTTGCTCTGATTCCATCAATCCGCGTGGTCGATTGCCGGACACAATGGCAATGACTGCTTTGTCGGTTCGGCCGTTCGAGTCGAAGGTGGTAAAAATGCTTTCGTACTCCGCCAGCATTTCGCTGAGCACTTCGTAGGTTGCGACGGCCTCGGTTTTGATATCGATGAACAGGGTAAACTGTGGGCCATTGGGATAGACCCTCCCGCTGTTTTGAGCGATGCGCTTTTTCAGCGGTTCAAGATAAAGTGAGCGTAGTGTCCTATCGGGCTTTATTTCAACCGGATTATGAGCGACGAATAACTCGCCATCAACAAGATAGATGTCGGCCTCAACGCTGGTAAAGCCATGGTCCAAAGCATCGAACAAAGGGCGGTCGTGTTCATAGTCGTTATGCGCGTGGGCTCTGAGCAAAGGCGTGGGGCCGGCGGGAGCAGAAGATATCCTACATGAGCTGGTGAGCAGAACCGGTGCCAGGCATATGGTTGCGATGATAAATTTAGTTCTCATTTAAGCATCCCCCATAGTTCCCTGAATTGCTTTAGAGCGCTTACTTTCATTTGTTAGAGCATATCTGCAAAATCGAATATCATCGAACAGCCCGTTTCACACACTCACACCGACAAGTTCATTATAGTCCGGAAACGATATCCTTCAATATCATAAACTGCAAGTCGAACACTTTCCGCAACTGGTCATCGGGAACGACGTCCCCGGTGACGCCCATATAGGCATCTGCAAATCGCGAGCCAAACCCGATGACGGTCACAGTCCCTTTGCCGTGACGGACTCTTGCGGCCACCGGTGTGTTTACCACCGACATTATCGGCTTTCATCCCTCGATTTGAAAGGCTGAGTCAATTTTTATTATAGGCCAGCCCTCGGGTGCTTTTAGCTGGCCATTAATACGCGTGCTTCGATTCACATTCAGGCCGAACGGATACAGCAGGCTGTTCGCAGTTGACTCGGTGTTCTCCGGCGAATCGAGGATGAGCACTTTTCCGCCCTATGCGACATAATTGACCAGCTCCTTGCGGAACCCGCTCGTGACCGTCCTGGTTGGGATGTGGAAACACGATAAGCTCGCCGCTCAGTGCATCGGTGCCACGTTTCCGAGAGGTGAAGTAACCGAGGCGGAGAATCCACCGCTCGAAAATCCCGAATCCATCTCTCGTTCCAGCGATGAAGCCGCTCCTGGAGAGAGGTGCGTCGCACACGGTACGATCGACCACAACTTCAACCATGGGCCGAACCGCTTTTGGAAGAGGCATAGAATACTTGTGAATTGCTCGTGTACTCATTACTGCAATCGCCCAGCCGAGCACCCCTGCACTGACCACAATTAACCAGGCCACGTTCGGCCTTCGGCAGAGCGCCAGCCCACCGGCAAGGAATAGAAAGCCCAAAAGGATTAGCAATAATCGTAGGGGGTAGGGAGAGTTGTGGCGATTAAGCCATTCGAGCATGCCAAGCATTAACTCAGCCTTTCCTGGTTCAAAGGTTGCGAAATTAGAAAAGACAGTCGAATCGGTAAAAGCGACAACACGCCCGGCACCGTGACGTGCTGTCAACAATTGTACGAAAGCGCCATACCGCATTTCTGCTTTGTCCTCGACCTGGGGATAGAAATTACTTGCGTGGTAATCAGCCAGCAGATTCTTCAAACTCGTGAAACGAATAACCGCCCGGCCAAGACTCCTTCCCGGGTCGATAGAGCAGGAGACCGCGAAGTTGAACGGAAGCATGCTTTGAATTATCGGGTGCGGTACCAACGGCAGGCTGTAGAGCTGAGTATAAATTGTATCTATGTCAAACAGACAGTCATAACGAAAACTGAAACCGAAAATCTTCGCTATATCATTTATGTGTGTGCCTGTGTTGAAAACGTTCGTGTGTTCACCGATGAGCAGCAGGCCTCCACCCTGTTCGACAAATCGCTCTATTGTTTTTATTTCTTCCGGGTCATATCGTGAAGTCGGCACCTTAACTACAAGAACATCACAGTTCTGAACAGCGGCATCATCGAGGGGGGTATTGAGTCGGGACATATCATAAAAGCGTGAGCAATAATCGTAAATACAGTAAAAGTTATATCCGGAGTCATGTCCATACCAATTCGTGTCGAAAGGCTTATCGGTAGGTTCCCAGGTCGAGTGATATTCATCGACCTTGATTCGGCCCTGTTTGCGTCGTCCCGGCATATCCAGAAGCAAGCCCATAATCAGGCAGAAGGTTCCTGTAAAGGTCAGGATGATTGCTCCGAGATGTTTTAGAAGCGTCACCCCTGGTTCCAAAGCCCGCTGCCCCCCCACTGCCGGGATGTCCGAATAAATGCTTATTTCAAATGTCAAACTGCCTGGTCCATCCTCCGGTAACATATCATCGCGGAATGAGGCCCAGACGTGGATATCATTGATGGGCTCGGAAGCCGTGCACTCGAAATCGTCCGCCAAGAAGAGCTGGGACATATCCACATCCACGCCCGCAGAGAGAGTTAGTGTCCTCGATGGGTACTGGACGGTCACAGACCTTTCAAATCCACGATGTGAAGCTGCCTGGTCCCATTTGTGGGCTCGATTGCATCGAAGCAGAGCTTGTCTGCCGTGCGGTTCCAACGCGGATGAAAATCGCAGCGCATGTCCCCTGACATATATTTTTTCTCTCTCATGCTATATCTGCACAGCACCAGCGTTTGTTTGCTTCGTAAATTGTAGAGTAACAGGGACTGCTCCAGTGTGTCGTGATGCTTATGGTCTGTCACTATCCAGTCCTGATCAGACGAGAAACTACAATGCCCGTCGAAATCCAAAAAGCCATCACCTATTACCCTATAGTCTGCTTTACCGTCTGTAAAAAGTACGTGCCTGCGGTCCGGCCCATCCATCGAAAAGGTCGCGATAATCTCCTTGTTGTTGCGCCAGTCGAAGTGCGAGACTCTCTTGTCAAATGGGACCACTTCTCGCAGCTCAGAGCCATCCAGATTCGCTGTAAACATGGCCGTATATCTGCGTTCTCTGGTTGGCAGGTTAGCTCGTGCAAGAAAGAAGAACCGGGTATCATTCTTGTTGAAGACTGTGTGGTTGAACCACATGTGTCGGCCCAGCAGGAGTGGGTACTTCCTGACCAGGCGCTCATAGACCTCCGCGACGGAGACAACCAGCTTGCTTTTGCCCGTCGAAAGGTCCATCAGAAAAATGCCGTCGTTATCCGGCGCAGGACTTTCGGGATTGGGGTCTTTGGCTCCTCCATAGCCGACAACTTTCCGGAGCCGTCCCAGTCTGCCGTAGGTCAGGCTTAACGCCCATTTGCCATCATGGCTAACGGCACTCACCGCTCGCGGCAAAATACGTCTATTTTCCGATTTCACATTTAGAATAACCGATGCGATATCATTGCCTTGCCGGTCGTTGTAGATGATTTCATTTTCAGGATTTAGCGGGTTCCAATGCAGCATTGCCCCTTGCTGTAGATTCCAGGCACGTGTCTCGGCAACTTTGCTGAATTCACCGGTCTTTGAATCTACCAGCCCAATGCCCGCCGCCTCACCCTGAGAGGGCATACGGTCCTGAAAGCTGCTTTCCAGACAGACAAGATATCGGCCTGATCTGTTCCAGGGACAAATTCCGTAATACCCGAAGAAATGATGCTTCGGTCCTCTTGTGAGAGTCCGTATCTTGAATTCAATAGGTGGTGCCGTTTTCTTCTCAGAGGGTTCTGCACTTAGCTTGCTCAATCCGATGAAGGCCGTCAGAGCCGAATCTAAAATGAATGTCCGCCGACTAATTACCATAAGCTCTCTCCTCACACTGGTGGGTCCTGCACAGTCCTGGTCGATACCTGCAGGTCCTGGCCTTTACTTTGTATTTCTATCAATACGAAAAAAGATTATCTTGCTGAGCAACTCTGGCTAATGTACTAAGGATACCACCCCGCCACAGTTATGGCAATAGCTTGAAATGTCCATGCTTCAATGATATTCAAAGTGAATTGCCGTTGGCTAAGAAAGACCATCTCTCCCGCTTGTCTTGCCCGGAAAGTTTGGAATAATCCCGCCGGTTCGACTGATATACTCGCGGTATTCTTCTCCGAAGTTATCGAGCATCATCTGTTCTTCTTTCGGGGCACGGACAAGATACATCGGAACGAAAGTGACCATAAGTATCCAACCTGCGAGCCAGTTCTGCAATAGCAGTCCCTGGGCAATCGCCCAGAGCAGGTGTGCCGCGTACATCGGATGGCGTATATGGCGGTATACGCCGTTCGTTACGAGCGAGTGTTCCTGTCGGATTTGTAGTATTGCCGACCAATTGCGCCCGAGGTCCACGTGTGACCTCCAAAGCAGAAAAAGGGCACCGGCAAAAACCTCCGTTCCTATCCAGCCTAACCATCCCGGCAGGTCATAATTAGCAAAGTCCAGCCACGGCGTAAATAGATAGAACAAAGGCGCAGCCAATCCCACACCGGCAGCGCTAATCAGTACAATATCCGATACGCTCTTGCGCCTATCGACGGCTATATTACCTCTGCTTCCGTAGGTATATACCTTACGTACCACCGAGCCAATAACCAAGCCCACAAAAAAAATAACTTCAAAGATATTATCGATTCCAAGCAACATTATCTCCTTTGCCGAACAGTACCGCTTGATTACATTTCCATATTCCGGTCCAATCTTACCGTCTTCCCATTCTTCGTCAACAAAATGAACCTGTTTAGCTACAGAAGATTGCCATCAATATACCGGCAATGGCGACACCTGCTGTTGGCAGCAGCAATTTAAAGATGATTTTGAGCAGCGAAGTTTGAAAGTAACTGGCCGAGAGGGTCAGGCAGAGGTGAACGGGTGTGAGCCAAAGTCCAAAAAGCAACCCGGAAAAGGCCAATACTTCAAGCCCCATTTTGACCTCGGAACCGGTGCCGATAAAGGCGATAAGGAACGGATAGGTAATCGCTACGGTCGGCATAGTTACTCCCGTCGTGAAGCAGACCAGCATCGGCAGGCCGAACAGCAGTAAATGCGGCGGCACATGGACGCTTGTGAGAAATTCCACGACGCTGCCGATGGCGCCGCTCGCCTCGAGGTTGAGCTTAAAAAACAGCGCACCGAAAATAAGCAGGACCATGTCCGGCTCGCGGGCCGCCTTGAAGACGGACAACCATCGCTTAAAGGGAACTTTGTGTATCATCAGCAATCCGACAATGGCCAAAAAGATACCGACCGCAGGCGGCAGGTCAAAGGCAATATATAAAACCGCGGTAAACGCGATAGGCCAAAAGGCGTGCAGGAAGTCACGCAGGTTATGGCTTATGTGGCGCTTGACCTGCCGGTGTTCGGGACGTTTCGGTGGTATACCGAACATTAGCAGGACAATAATACCCCCCACGATACCCGCACCGGATAACACAATATGGTAGCAAAAGAGAGTAAGTGCTGAGATACCAAGCATGCTTTGAATAAAAGGCACCACCGGAAAAAGCGGCCAAACCGGTTCCCATTGATGCCGGAACAGGAAGTTAATGGCGGCCAGCCGGCTGCGCTCGACCCCGATTTTATCGCCGGCCTCGCGCACCATCGGTGCCGAGAGCATGATACCGCCGGGCGTGGGCAGCATCCCCATCATAAGCGGTATCAGTGCCAGTGCAAACCTTCGGCTTTTGAACAAGCCCTGCATCGCGGGTACGAGCCGTTGAGAAAGGCCGATCTCTTCCATCGCCGTACCAATGACATTGACCAGCAGCAGCAGGGCAGTCAACGATACGAAAAGATAACCGGTGGTTCGTGTCAACGGCTGGCTTTGCCATTCCCCAATCAATGTCCGCCCGACGTCCCACGGCCAAACACCCAACAGCAGCGCCGACAGACAGGCCGAAATCACCATAGCCAAGCCGATTTTGACCTTCAGCCGAAGCAGCGTTACCAGCGCAGCCAACGATATTATTATGGATATAAATGCGTACATGGCGGCCTATATTAACAATACTAATTTGAAAAGGCAGGTTTTTTGTGGAAGAACTCTCTAAATAATCGGCCCCTAATTTTATTTGGTGGTTATATACCCGTTGTCGCCCCAGCGACGTTATCCGCAGAGCGCATTACACACGAAGCAATACAAAATTCAACAATTAGTAAACAATCAGCTATCAATGAAAAGGGCCTATACCGAATCAGTCGGTACAGGCCCTGAATTGACACAAATCTTCTGCTCTTTTGTTTGTCATTGCGAGTCCGCCAAAGGCGGACGCGGCAATCTCAAACTGTTAGAGCTTCGCATCAGCCACGTAATTTTAATTACCAACCAAATTCCGGCTTACGGCGCCGGTGGATATAAACGAATATCGTCAAAGTACATCGTACCTGAACCGCCGGCCTGTGGATTGTTCTTATTGCCTAATCCAAGGGCAATCGTATTGACATTGGCAAGGTTCACACCCTGGTCTGCAAATGCCTGCAGGTCGATAGTCCAATCCGTCCAGGCAGTTATCTGCGCTGCATCAGGATTATCATTAGTAACGATCACATTGCCATTGAGAGCAACATACAACGTCTCAGCAGCGTTATCCGAAATGCCTCTGAACCAAATCGTTAATGTGGTCACACCATTCTCGGTCCAGTCACGCGGGTAAGTCAACGTCAAAGTTGCCTCAGAGTACCCAACACTATTGTCGTAGTAAATTGGCAGCGACTGGTTGCCTCCGTGAACGATAGTTTGCTCGGCAAAAGGAGGAGTATCATAACCAACTAAAGAACCGTTTGTCGGGTCGTCGTATCCGTCCAGCCATGCATTAAATATCCTGTTGCTATCGGGGTCGGCGGGGTCAAGGTCATTGTAAGATTCAAAATCGTCCACGACAAGGAAGTTAGCTGTCGTAAAGCTCCAGAGGATGCCTGTCCATGGACTGTCTGGGTTGGTGTTATTGACCTCATCAATCCGCCAGTAGTAAGCAGTATCCCACTCAAGTTTTCCGGGGTCATAGCTCTCAGAACCAAGGTCCCTGGTGCCTTTGTATTCTGGTGAACCTGTGACGGCATTTTTCACGGCATCTCCATCTGTTCCGAAATAGACCTCATGCGAAGCAGCAAAGACACTCGGCGACCAGGTAATAATCTGTGTCTGCTTTACATCCACAGCGCCATTAGACGGGTCCGGGCTCCCGACGGCGCCCTCAGTAGTAAAGCTCCAGACATCGCCTTTATAAGTGCCGATGACATCAAATTCATCGATCCGCCAGTAGTAAGTTTGAGCCAAATCAAGTGTGCCGGGGTCATAGGTTGCAACTCCTTGAGGAAGACCTCCGGCGGCACTGCTGACATCGTCAAAATTCTCGCCGAAATATACGGTGTGCAATTTCGCACCGAAACCTCCTGTCCAGCTAAGGTTTGCATCCGGGTCTACCTGCTCGGCAGCATCAGCCGGGTCTGGAAAGTATGCTGTCTTGGGAGGAATACTAAAGCTCCAGACAGGGCCTTTCCACGGGCTGTTCGGCTCGGTGCCATTGACCTCATCGATTCGCCAGTAGTAGGTCGTGCCTGGAACAAGGCCATCCGGATAAGGGAATCCGGGAAAGCCGGCAACAAAAAACGTAGAGCCTTGGTTGCCCTGGAATGTCTCGGCGGCACCGGCATCCACATCATCGAAATTATCACCCAAATACACATCGTGCGAGACCGCAAAATCTCCCGGTCGCCACGAAAGATTAATCCAGGTATCCTCATGTAGGGCGCCTTCTTTCGGATCCGGGCGCCGGGCGAGCGGTTGGTCGCCTAATCCTATCACACTGTTTACCCAGTTGCCGATGAACTCAGCACAGGTTAAACCTCTGTCGTCTATCCAGCCAGGAGGGCCACTACCTGCAGACTGGTTTATAAAAGCGACGTAACCGCCAGTCTCTGTGTTGTGAATAACAACAGGATCAGCCTGTGCTTCTGCGCCTGGGTCATCTGTGCCACCCGAAGATGCGAATATCGCAGCAACTTCCCAGGGGTCTACAACAGCACTGAGAGCAATGGGTCTATAGGTTATGGCGGGGTCATTGAGACTGGGTAGATATTCCCTACCTGTCGGTGTCACCGTCAGCGAAGTATTATCAGCGGATACTATAATACCGGAAGAAAGGTCAAGGATGTTCGCGGCACCACTTGGGCCGTTATCAGCTTGTCGAGATCCACCTTCATACGAGCAGTATGCGAACCAGTCGCCGACATTTATAATCATGTTTCCGCCATCGAGCCACTCTTCAGCACGAGAGCCATCCGGATTAACGTTTGGGAATTGATAGAGGACACTCGGAATGCATCCGTTAAGCCAGATAATGTCCATTTCACCATCATTCGTATTCTCGTCTACCCATGCACCAAATTCATCAAACTGGTCGTCATCGAACTGCTGGATATCCTTGAACAGACCTCCGGTTTCGGCAATTATCGTCTCAACATCGGCGGTCTGCGTAGCAACATCATACCAGCCATCGACGTTAGGTGCCCCGACGTAGAACGCTATGTCAGAAGCCATAGCCATCGAGCTAAATGCAAATGCGACTACGAATACCAACATTAGATTTTTCATTTTTTTTCCTCCTAATTTTAACTGAAAACTGATAGGAAATTTCGCTCCGGCCACACACCGAAGCACCTGTTCTTTTCGATAACCACATGCGAGCATTGTCGAACTTCGATTGCCAATTGACGATTGAATATTGAGAAATGAAAAATCGTAAATTGAAAATCGAAGATTTTTTTACAACTTGAGACTACCTCCTTCCTTTTTCACACAAAATTATAGAAATTTCGCCTGCCGAAAGGCTAAAAAACTATAAAAATCCGCCTCTACAGGCATAGAATTCGCCGATTTTATTTATAACAAATCAGCTACTGTCCCGTCAAGGAAAATCTTTTGATTTATATCCCGATGACAAATAAAAAGCCCCGCTTGGGGCGGGGCTAAGTGGTTAATAATAAAGAACTTGTGTATTTTTCTATTTTTCGGACAGTTTTAAAGGGACAAAAATTGTGTAGCGCCCCCACTTAACCAACAGCAGAGCGCCACCTTCTTTTCTGGCCTTTTTTATTGCGTCGTTAAATTCTCTTGTATTCCCGACTTTCTGTTGATTGACTTCTTTAATCAGCGCTCCTGGTGCTATGCCTTTCTGCTCAGCCTGTGAGCCGCTCTCAACCTCTTTAACAACGACTCCGCTCTGGCCTTTATAGCCGTAACGCCCTGCCAGCTCATCAGTTATATCTTCTACGGTAAAACCTAATTCATTGATAGTCTCCGGCGATAATTCACCGGTAATCTCTTCCGTCGGTGGACGCTTGTCAAGTTTAACGGTAAGAGGTTTTCGTTTTCCATCCCGCCATACGACTAATTGAATCTGACTATCGGGTTTGAACATTGCTATTTGGTTGCGAAAGGCGTCTCTTGATTCTACCGGTTTGCCGTTAAGCTCAAGCACAACGTCATTGTGTTTTATCCCGGCCTTGTCGGCAGCGGAACCCTCAGTAACCTCAGGAATAAGAACTCCTTTGGCATTTTTCTCTAAGCCAAAAAACGGGGCCGTTTCAGAAGTCAGGTCCATCACGACGACACCAAGAAATCCGCGTTCAACAGTTCCACTTTCAACAAGCTGTTCATATGCGTGTTTGGCCATATTTATGGGAATTGCAAAGCCGATTCCTATATTGCCGGTAGAGCCGGCAATGGCGGTGTTAATACCTACTACTTTTCCGTCAAGATTTATCAGAGGGCCGCCTGAATTGCCAAAATTTATCGCGGCATCGGTCTGAATGAAGCTTTCGAGTTCAGCCAGGCCGAAACCACTTCTTCCTTTTGCGCTTACGATGCCGGCCGTAACGGTGTGGCTCAGGCCGAGCGGATTGCCAATAGCAAGGACCCATTCGCCGACCTCGAGAGTATCGGAGTCAGCCAATTCGAGATAAGCCAGGTCCCTGGCATCTATCTTTACGACGGCGACATCGGAATCAGAGTCTGTTCCGATGATTTTGGCGGTAAACTGCCGGCCATCCGTCAGCTCGACCTCAACTTTTTCAGCTCCCTCGACCATGTGATTATTTGTCAGGATATAGCCATCGGCCGAGATTATAAAGCCGGAGCCCTGAGCTGTTCGCGGCTCCTGGTATTGGCGTTGTTGTGGGCGCTGACGTGGAGAACGACGGCGGAAGAAAAACTCGAACGGGTCGGAAAACGGCTCGCCGAACGGCATATCCTGCATTGATGGGTACTCCCGTGTGACGGTCCTTTCGGACTTCAGCGAGACTACAGCAGGGGATGCCTTCTCGGCAATATAAGCAAAGGCTTTACCCATCTGCCGCAGGGTGGCAATGCTGTCCGGAACCTGCGCAAAGACCGCTAAGGGGCTGATAAATAACAGTAGAAAGACTGTTGAAATCACAATATAACGTGAACGGTTTTTTTTCTGAACGAAGCTACTAATCTGCATTTTAACCTCCAATTCATAAGTTATACAAAACAGCACCAAAACTAATAATTCTACAATAATAGCACATAATTTAAACAAAATCTATACGATTTTATTGCCAATGAGTTCATAGTGCCGACGTTTTTCTCAGGCCGGGCAGATACTATTTGCAGGAAAGCTCCCAAAAATGTCATTGCGAGTCCCCCTTCGGCTGCGCTCCCCCCTTCGCTAAAGCTTCGGAGGGCAAGCAGGGCAGGCTCTCCTGGGGGTAGGTGAAATTGGGTTTGTTTGGGTTTGTTTTTTTGGGCCGGAAGGCGGATTCATTTTCATAATCCTCTATAATATATAAGTTTACGTTCATTTTTGGCATTTTGGAAATTGGGTTTGTTTATTCGGACTATAAAATCATCTTTTTTTCTGTAATCCTTTGTTATAAGTGACTTTACATTCATTTTGGCTTTTCGGAGATTGGGTTTGATTGGGTTTGAATTGGCTTTGTTTTTTCCCCTTAGCCAAGTGTCCAATTTTTCATATTTACTTTTCATATAAGAGTTTACGTTAATTTGAGCGTCCTTGACATTGGGTTTGTTTTGCATAAAAAGTAGCTGATTTGTAGAGGACTCTCGACAGATGTAGAGGTGCCGTTGGCAGACCACAGACAACAGACACAAGACTCAAGACAAAAGATAACAAACTGCAGACAGCAGACTAAAGACACAAGACCAAAGACTATGGATGATGAATGATTCATAATAGACTCAAAACTCAAGACGAAAGACTAATGGTTAATTTGACTGGGCCGGCTGGCTCTAAGTCCTTGCCACTCGGTGGCTTACGACATGCAAACTGAAATGTCATCTTCGCCTACTGGCGGTTTATGTTTGCCTTTTGGCAAACATACATGTATTTTAACGTATTTACAAACATTGTCAACAAAAAAATGAATAAAAAACACTTTTTTTGTCATCCTGAGCCGGTCTGACCTGATTAGTGTCAGACCTGGAGTTTACTTCCTATTTCTACAGTTGATTCAAACAGTAGTAGCACTTTATGGTCTCACTACCCGGTTGTAGATGCGAACGTCATCAATCAGGCCGGACCAGTAGGTTCCGGATTTCAAAGCCTTGCCTGTGCCAATGTACAGACGGTTTTCTGAGACCTCCAAATTATCCTGCGTATCTTCAGCCACGGCGACATCATCAACGTATAGTGTTCTATGCGAGCCATCCCACACAAGACCTATGCGGTGCCAGTTGCCATCGGTGATGACTGCTTGTGACCGCAGTATGGCGGCGCCCCCGCTAGTACCCTTTAGCTCCGTCATCAAGTTACCTTCCAATGTATACGCACAGAGCCAATTCACTCCACCCCTTTGAGAGATGACAACCTGCCCTGGAGCGCCACCTTTGACCCAGGCGAAAACACTGAATGGCCCCTTTATGGAACTCGGTATGGAGCTGATAAAAATAAAATCATCTATTCCATCTAACTGAAGCGCACCATCCACCATACCGCCAGCAGGCTGCCAAACAGGGCCGCCCATCAAGGTGCCATCACAATCCGCAACGCTGTCATAGGCTATGACGCCCTGTGCTTCGTCCAACGGCCAGTTGGCTATCAGTGTCGGGTCGTTCACTTCCTCAAACAGATGCTCAGAAAGGACGATAATGTCCTGGACATCTATGATGCCGTCACCAAAGGGCGGAGGAGCAATGTCGCACAACGGTTCATTTGTACTCCAGTACTCAACCATGATGCACACGTCTGTAGAATCTATAATCCCGTCACCGTTGAAGTCAGGAGGTAAAGGGACAAATCCATACACCGTTGAGGTGGCAGGACAAGGGTGTCGTCTATCTGTTCCTCCGATAGCATATATCCTGTTGTTCACAACTTCGGCCGTAAAGGCAGCTCTCAAGAATGGAACGTCGGCTTCTCTCGTCCATATATCGGTCTCTGGGTCATACATTTGCACTGTTTTATATGGACTATTCATACTCCAGAGCCATCCTCCAAATACAATTATCTTGTCGCCCAATACCACAGAGCCCATCTGACTCGTGGCTACAAGCATGTCAGCTTTCCGCGTCCAGGTGTCAGTGGTCGGGTCGTACTCTTGCACGTAGGGTCTCGATTTGAGATCAGGCCTTCCTCCAACGGCATATATCTTTCCCCTCACTACTCTGGCATTTAGCATCCCTACCCCCAGAGGCATATCCGCCTTCCTTGTCCAGGTATCAGTCCCAGGATCGTACATTTCCACAGTTTTGAGGCCCACCCATGCATTAGGAGGATATCCCCCGATGGCGTAGATCTTCCCATTGACCGTACAGGCTGCTATGTCCTCCCTACGTGTTGGCATATCGACTTTCCGCGACCAGGTGTCAGTGACCGGATCATACTCCTCAACGGTCAAAATCATTTTACTACCATCCCATCCCCCGATTACATAGATTTTCCCATCCACTACAGCGCTGGATGGGGACGCCCAACCTCTTGCGGTTGGCATATCGGCCTTCGTTGTCCACATATCAGTTACGGGGTCATACTCTTCCACGGTCGAAAGGACTTTATCCCCTGGTTCGCTCGTCGATCCTCCTATGACATAAATCTTGCCGTTGACCACAGCAGACGTAGGTGACCATCGTGGCGTTGGCATGTCGGCCTTCTGCGTCCAGGTGAAATCTGCCTTCGCAACTGACGCAATCAGGCCCAATGTCAAAACCAAAATTGCTAACATTTTTGTCGTTTTCATCTCAATCTCCTTTCCGAAAAATTGTTAATGTTTTAGGTCAGATACTCGATTGATGGCGGTCATTGCGAGCCCTTCGCTTTGCTCGAGGATAAACTCCACGAAGCAATCTCTATCGTTCGAAGGCCAGAGATTGCCACAGCCTGCTTCGCAGGCCTCGCAATGACAATTGTGCGCACCTTTTCCGGCCACGAGCCATCCCCAAGCTGCGCCCTTCGGCTTCGCTCAGGGCAAGCTTGAGGCTGCCACCCGTTGCTTATTTTGACGAAATTCCGCTAATTGAACGCCATTTTGACTTCTCCTCCATAAAGCTACGAAGTATAAGCACATATTCAAAGCAGATTGTCAATTGTTGAAACTACGCATCATCGTTGTTTGTTCCTGAAAATAGTCTACACGATTGAGACAAGTCTATCAAAAGAAGAATTCCTAAAAACGAAAAAATTAATAAGGTATAGTAGGATTTCTGCGTTTTTCGCCGAATAGAAGGGGTGACAGCGTTTAGAATGCCCTACAGTTAGAAATATAGTGAGTAACAGGGAGGGGTATATTTTGGTTTTGTCTGATGTGGCGAACGCAATACGGCGAGGGGATACTCGAAGGTGCCGAACCCAACGAATCGAATTGACCAGACAGGATGTTTCCTCTAAGCTGATTGATATTTAGAAATAATGGTGGGGCAAGCCCCACCCTACCGTCTGCATTCGCTCAGTGGCTGCCACCCGTCGTTAGTGAGGAGTGAGCTAAAGTGAACTAAAGTGCCTAAAGTGAGCTAAAGTTGGATACTCGATGCTGGATGCTTGATGCTCGAAATCTGTCCCTTCGGCCCATTCGACTACGCTCAGGGCAGGCTCTGCTCAGGACAAGCTTTTTTGCTTAGGACAAGGTTATTTATTTAATGAGCGGTCTGATTTTAACGAAAGTGAGGCTTTGGCCGATTTTGAGCCAGGCGGTCGGGTCCTAATCCACATAAGTTCCAGCAGAGTCCTGCCGATATGGGTCTGGTTATTCCTGAGGGTTGGAATCCTTTCCCTGTATCGGCTTTGTAAACAGGGTATCAGTCACTTGTTTGAGCTTGAGCGCTATGGGTTCAGAGGCGATACCCACGATACTGGCTAAGCCTGCAAATCCGTATACACTTGTCTGTTGTGCGGTTGCATTCGCCGGAAAGAAGCCGCCGCGGATAATGAAGTAGAAGACGGTCGCGAGGATTGCTCCGACGAATGGCGTGAGGATGTATTGCGGCAACCAGCTCCTCTTCAATTTTTTATTACCGACATACCAGGTAAGCGAGCGGAGAGAGCGCACCTGTCCGCCGAGCGCGCCGGCAAGTACCACGATTAGGAGCAAGCGTGCCTCATCCGAGATGGAAAACGCCCAGATAAGGAAATTAGCCTGCGACAGTGGGTAGGCCGGCCCTCTTGGTGCTGCGGGAGACGGCCAGCATTGAACTATGGCGAACACAAGGAGAATTGATAACAGGACCAAATATACAGCCGTGAGCAAAAAACCAATAGGGCCTACAGGTGGGGAATCCGACTGGTTAATCATTTCTTTTTTTGTTCGAGTTTCATCAAACATATTATCTCCTCCTATTCAGAATAACTATATCTTCTCAAGAAACTACGACCCACCGGACGTTGATTGCATGATAAAGGTGAGTTTATCGCGAAAACCTGCACAAGATACAATACTCAACTAAGAAGCTGATATCCGGCGTCAACACAACGCAGCTTTTCATCGCTCGGCACATTAGGAATATTAGTCCCAGTGCTGCTGCTTGTCAAGATTATTCCGAGCCGGGAAAAGATTTAGCGACAATTGGTCCTTTCCGAGCGTCCTGAGGGCTAAGAGCCTATCCCAATAGCCCGCTCTATTGCCCCCGACAGACAAGCAAGTGAGCTAACATCGGGGGTAAACTCGGGGCCGGCTGCAAAGCCCGATGCCTGCGTTGTCAGGCCAAAAATGTTCTCAACATGGAGAAAACCACTTCTGGCGAGCATTTTTGGCCTGCCGCCTTGGCCTCGAACTTTTCGCTCGCCCTCATAACGACCCGGCTATTCGGATAAACTCTAAATCTGTGTTAAAATTATGTGGAACTATAGTTATTTTCGGTTGTATAACAAAGTAAAAGCTCTTAGCACTAAATCGGATAACGCGTAATGACGCAGGAAACTCAGGTTATACATCAGGTACTGCAAGGCGATATTGAATCCTTCAGACTCATAGTAGAGAGGTACGAAAGGCCGATTGTCCGGATGATAAGAAATATAATCAATAACAAAGACTCCTGCGAGGACATCGCACAGGATGTGTTCTTTACGGCCTACAGGAAGCTGGCATCTTTTGACCCGGCACGAAGTAATTTTTCGACGTGGCTGTTTACCATCGCCAGAAATAAAAGCATAAATGCGCTGAGAAAGAAAAGACCTGTTTCGATGAGTGAATTACCACAAAACAGCGACATACATAACCCATCCGACGAGCTTGCCGAGAGGGATCTCTTTGACAAGTTAGACGCCGGGCTGGAGGCCTTGCCTTCGGCGCAAAAAAGAGCATTTGTCCTGGCTGAATTCGAGGAATTATCATACGAAGATATTGCACAGATTGAGGGAGTAAGAACAGGAACAATCAAGTCAAGAATCAACAGAGCAAAAAAGAAGCTCGCAAAGGCCTTGAAAGAGATATGGTATGAAAAGTGAAGAAATTTACAACGCCTGGAGAGAGCGGAAAAGTCAAATCGACGTCCGGGAAAACTTCTCAGATGAGCTGATGAACCATATATATCAATATGAGCGTGAGAAAAGAAAACCGTTGTTCGATGGGCTTCGACTGATTGAGCTAATATCGGCGCACCGGTTTGTAAAAGCAGCAGTGGTTACAGCAGGTGCTGTGACCGGTTTCGTTAGAATTATGTTTGTGGTTTATGCCTTTTTGGCGTGCTGAACAAAGGAGATATGAAATGGCAGAAGCAATAGTACAGACCAAAAATAAAAGATGGCCCTGGCTGGCTGTGACACTCTCGGTGATTATGGCCGGGCTCGGACATATATACTGTGGAAGATTCGTGAAGGGTCTTGTATTAACATTTCTTACTTGCATATTCGTTCCTGTGCTTTTCGGGACATTGTCTGTAAGCCATTCTTCGGTTCGGATTGCAGTTATAATCATATCATTCTCAGTGTCTATGGTGATTTGGCTGTTCGCGATTATTGACTCGTGGTACACAGCAAAGCACACAGCAGACAGTTACACACCCAAAGATTACAACCGGTGGTATGTTTATGTGCTTTTGGTACTGATGGGTACGGGCGGCTCGACGCAAATTGCTTTTAATGTCAGAAAAAATATTCTTGAGGCGTTCAGAGTCCCGGCGGCATCCACTTATCCAACAATAGTGCCGAACGACAGACTCATTGCAAACAAGCTTGCTTACAAAAACAGCGATCCCAAAAGAGGCGACCTTATAGTTTTTCTTAATCCTGAAAACAGGCGAATGAACTATATCAAGAGGGTCGTAGCCATTGCCGGGGATACGGTGGAAATCAAAGACGGCCAACTCTACATAAATGATGAAAAACTTCAACGGCAGAAGCTTGCTCAGTCAACGCTGGACAATATAAGAATCGAAGTCAAGGGTGAGCCGTTGGAAGGGAATATATTTGAAGAGACCAATGGAGATGCTAAATACAAAATCTTCTTAGCCGAGACCTCTGATGACTACACATCATCCGATTTTGCAAAAATAACAGTCCCGGAGCATCACTGTTTTGTTCTGGGTGATAATCGTTCAAATTCTTACGATAGCAGGCATTTCGGCCCGGTTCCATTGGCGACAGTGAAAGGCAGAGCCGATTATCTTTACTGGCCGGCCAAGGACTGGTCTCGCTTCGGAAGAATAAGCAACTAAAGAGTTTTGCCGGGAGACAATTGATTCCGCAACGAGACGGCGGATTCCGCCTATGGCGGATCTTCGACTGCGATATTAACAATTCATTATTTGTGGGGGTAATTTCGGTTTTCTTCCGCAATGGGGGTAAAGTATCCTACGACGTATAACCGATAGGTAGTTGGTCAGGGGGCTGCGATTGTTTCCCAGGCGTGTCGGGACTTTCAGCGATTCGGTCAGGACACCAAAAGAAATTATTTTTTTGAACATAAAGTAATTATTGACAATGGTTTGCAAACAGGATATAATGGCCGCGATTTATAATTATCGTAATGTTGTCATAATATGGGAGGTTTATAACTATGTTACTCTGGGTTTTCCGAACTATATTTATTATCGTTGTTTTGGCGGTTCTATTCGCCAATGTAAGCTCCAAAGCGATTTCCGGCTCTGATGAAGAGGCCAATTTCTGGGCTGTAGTCTGTAGTGGCTTCGGAATGGCAGTGTTTGTTTTCCTGCTGGATATTTTTACGCCCAAGAAAAAACTTTCTGCTTTAGCGGGCGTTTTTTTTGGCCTGTTGGTCGGGCTGCTCATCAGTGGGGCGCTGGCACCTGTGGTAGTTATGATGAACGATTCATTCAAGAGCGGCGAAGCTGGACTCGTAAATGACGAGGCAGTTGCGGCAATCAAATGGATGCTGGGTATATGTATATGTTATCTTACGATTAGCATCGTAATGCGGACAAAAGATGATGTGCGTTTTGTGATTCCCTACGTGGAATTTGCCAAGCAGACCAAGGGTGCGCGGCCATTGATTTTGGATACGTCGGCAATTATTGACGGACGGATTGCGGATTTGTGTCAGAGTAAGCTTTTCGACGCTCCGGTAGTGGTTCCACGTTTTGTGCTCAATGAGCTGCAGCTCATAGCAGACTCGGCCGACAAGCTCAAACGCAACCGCGGCAGACGGGGACTTGATATACTCAACAAGATGCAGTCAAATCCCGTTATTGAAGTGGAGATTGATGACACTATGTTCACTGAGGTCGAGGAGGTCAAGGGAGTTGACCAGAAACTGGTGATGTTTAGCAGGGCATGTAACGGGCGATTAGCAACAACCGACTATAACCTCAGTAAGGTTGCACAAGTGCGTGAAGTTGATGTGGTGAATATAAACGACCTGGCTAATTCGCTGAAAGTGGTTGCTTTGCCCGGCGAGACGATGGAGGTCAAGATAATAAAGCCCGGCGAGGAGATCGATCAGGGCATCGGTTATCTGGACGACGGGACGATGGTTGTTGTTGAAGGTGCCCGCAACAAAATCGGGCGACAATTGCTTATCAGCATAACCAGCTCGCTTCAGACCTCGGCTGGTAAGATGATTTTCGGCAAGTTCGAGGGATTCGTGCAGGAAACGAACGGAAACGCTCGGCGCAGACTACAGAAAAAGCCGGTCGGAACACATACCTCCGGGGACAATAAAAACTAAAAGTGCCTAAGAGCAGAAGTGCATAAGCTACAAGCATGAAACTACTGCTCTGTCGCAGTTCGATTGATGGATGTCATTGCGAGCCTTTCGCTTCGCTCAAGGTAAACTCCGCGAAGCAATCTCTCTATTGTTCGAAGACAAGAGATTGCCACGGCGCGGAGTTTACCTTGAGCGCAGCCGAAGGGGGCCTCGCAATGACAACTTCTCAAACTATATGCGACAGAGCACTACATTCCGATTAAAAAAACTGGTAAGTTGGCGCTGTAAATCAACAATTACTTCGTACTTTCAAGGTCTCTATTTAGACTTCAAGAGGCATTTCAGGAACATCCCGATAGCTAATAAGAAGCCGGCAGCGAACAGCGGCCAATAGAAGTATGATTTGTAGTCCGGTTCGGTGACATATGAACCGGGCGTACAAAAAGAAACCACCACAATAATCCCGGCAACAAAGAAAGCAAGCCAATCAGCCCGTGTTACTTCGATGGCTCTGCCGCGAGCATCTCTATAGAGTATAACCGCTGCAAATATGAGCAGTGTAATCGAGATAAGGACGGGGTAAAGGACTGCTGAAGCCCAGGGGACTGGTATTAGAAAGAGTATGTCCCAGTCCATAATCGAGGCGGGCCAGTCGAGGAGGACTTTGAGCCAGACGTAGTAAAAGATGTCCCAGATTGCAAAGATGGTCAAAACATAAGCGAATCGCTGGCGGCGGTTTCGGCCGAACAGCCAGGCGCCGGTGAGGATTAAGACTATCGTGGCAGCTTCCCTGCCGATTTCGGTTAACAGAAGTGGTTTTTCCTGTAGTATTGTCCCTAAATCGGTCAGAGGAAAGGTGAAGCCGTCAGGATGGAAGATAGCCCGAAGATAGACAACGACGGCAGCTTCGATATATCCAAAGGCGATACTGAAAACGATAACGATGCAAAATCGTACAATCGTTGTTTTCAGTGGTTCTATGGATTCATCTGCAAATTTCTGTAGCGAGCACATAGTGTTACAATTTTTGCAGCTCTTTCAACAGTGCCGGAATGGCTTTGGATTCCGGGACTATTGAGACCCTTCGGCCTCTGCGGTAGATGTAGGCCTTATTCTTTGCGGCGCAGAGGGCAATGTCGGCGTCTGCGGCTTCGCCCGGGCCGTTGACGATGCAGCCCATCACGGCAACACGTAAAGGTTTGTCAATGCCGCGTATGGCTTTTTCTACCCGGCGGGCTAATTTGAAGATATCGATTTCAGCACGGGCACAGGTCGGGCAGACTATCAACTCCGGGCCTGAACGTTCGTAAAGACCGAGTGCGATTAGAATCTCTTTTGCGATTTTAGTTTCTTCGACGGGGTTGCCGGCGATGCTTACTCTGATGGTATCGCCGATACCTTCTGCAAGGAGGGTTCCCAAAGTAACGGCTGAGGGTATCCGGGCGTCTTCAGGCAGGCCAGCATGAGTGAGGCCGAGGTGAATAGGATAGGGAAAGGCTTCGGCAATGCGGCGGTTGATTTCGATGGTTCTTAAGGTGTCACTGCTCTTTGCACTGAGAACCAATTGGGTGAAATTGCGATTTTCAAAAATACGAACGTACTTCTTCATTTCCCGAAGCATCAAAGCGGTGCGTTTTCCGGTTGGTACAGGCCGGCCCTTGAGGTCTCTTATGCTTGCTTCGTTGACGCCGACGCGGATAGCGACCCTGTGCATCTTGGCGGCATCTATTATTCGCAGGATATCTTTTCGCTTTTTTATATTGCCGGGATTCAGTCTTATCTTGGCGGCTCCGGCTTCTATCGCTTCTATGGCCCGGTTAGGGCTGAAGTGAACGTCAGCTATAAGAGGGACATCAACTTTTTGGACGATTTTTGCAAAAGCAGCGGTGTCCGCCCGTCTGGGTACGGCTATTCTGACCAGTCGGCAGCCGGCCTGGACAAGCTGATTGACTTGCCTTACACAGCGGGCAATATCAACCGTCGGCACTTTCGTCATCGACTGGATAACAACAGGGGCCGAGGAGCCGATTGTAACCGAGCCGACCTTAATGGTTTTTGTTTTTCTTCTTCTAATCATATTAAAATCGATAGATTCGCTTCTAACAGGCGAATTGTAGCTTGTTTCGTAAATTCGGGCAAATTAAAATACCGCCCCGCGCGTAAATGAAATAATTATGTAGGGCGGGCTTGCTACTCTGCGAAGTAGCTTCGCTACGTAGCACGAGTTAGCCCACCGAACTAAACACATCATCTTGGTGGGGCAAGCCCCACCCTACTACTACTTTGTTTTGACATATTTTTTTTGTATGTTAGGATTACGACAGGTGCGAAAGCAAGAATGGGGGCTTTTAGCGTATAGCGAATAGGAAGGAGAATAGGTAATGCGAGAAACGAGAAACGAGTATCGAGTATCGAGGTCGGGATTTAGCCTGACTTTGTTTGCGGCTGCTGCTTTTTTGTCAGGAATATTCAGCACAGGCATAGCCTGCGCCGCTGGTGTATGGAAAAAGGTGGAGATTAGCCTGTATGCCGAGAAAACGTATGAAAATCCTTACAAGGAAGTAGAGGTCTGGGTTGACCTCAAAGGGCCGGGATTCGAGAAACGGTGCTACGGATTCTGGGACGGTGACAATGTATTTCGGGTGCGTGTTCTGGCGACCGCAACTGGGACGTGGAGCTGGAAGAGCGGCTCGAACCAGCAGGATACCGGCCTTAACGGCAAGAGCGACAGCTTCGAAGCTATTGCCTGGTCCGAGGCCCAGAAGGAGGAGAATCCGTGTCGAAGGGGGATGGTTAAAGCATCTCCGAACGGTCATGCGTTTGAATGGGCAGACGGGACGCCGTTCTTTCTGATGGGCGATACCTGGTGGCCGGTGGCGACTTTTCGGTATCGCTGGTACGACGATGATAATGAGCGGCCAATTGGTCCGGGTGCAGGTATTAAAGATTACCTGAGATTTCGCAGGAAGCAGGGTTTTAACTGTATTGCCATGATAGCAGCGCTCGGGAACTGGGCTAAAGACGATAAGCCATCAGGATTGAAGATGGCGGACGGAACGGTTCTGCGTTCGGCGTGGAAACAGGCCGGGACCGAAAGTGCAAAGGACATGCACGATGAGGACGGGAATCGGGCGTTTTTGTTCCCCGGTAAGGTGCCCGGCTATGAGAAGTATTTCCCGGATGTCGAGCGAATCAATCCTGCGTATTTTCGCAATATGGACAAGAAGATTGACTATTTGAATTCGCAGGGGTTTGTACCGTTTATCGAGGTATCACGGCGTGACATCGGGCAGGCATGGAAGAAGTATTACGAATGGCCGGAGTCGTATACCCGTTATATTCAGTATATCTGGAGCCGGTACCAGGCGAACATCTGTTTGTTCAGTCCGATTCATCTTGATTGGACGGGGGCCACCATACCGCCGGAGGAATGGAATGAAGCGGCCAACAAGGTCATCGAGAAATACGGGCATCCACCGTTCGGTACGCCGGCGGGGACGAACTCGAATCCTTCGACGCTGCGCAACTTCGGTCATACGGACAAGGCAAAGTGGCTAACGTTTCATCAGATTGGCAACAGGCGGACTCACGATTTGTATCCCTATCTGACGGAGATTTTCAATGCCTCGCCGCCGGTGCCCGGAATCAATGGTGAACCCTATTATGCGGGAATGCTGGACGCCGAAGGCGGGACGGAGAAGTCGGAGCTGTATTGCCGCTCGGCTATGTACGGCAGCGTGCTGTCGGGGGGACTTGGGGGACATATATATGGAGCGGGCGGCTGGGACGGAGGACTTTGGAGCGGGGAGGTTGAAGATGAATCGCCAACTCCTATCTGGGAGGTCATAAAATGGCGGTCGGCCGACCAGATGCGGCATTTAAAGACATTTATCCTGTCCGAGGGGCGCAGATACCAGCAACTCGTTCCCAGCGCCGAGATGGTCCAGCCGAACAGGACGGGTGAGGAAAAATCATGCGTTGGGTGGGCCTATTGTGCACGGATGGCGGAGAAGGATTTATTTCTTTTATACTTCGAGAAAGACTGCCCACAAGCAAGCTTGTCCGGCGCGCTGCCGAGAAGCAAATACAAGGCACTATGGTTCAATCCTCGCACCGGTGATTGGATCGATGCAGGTGTTTTAATTGCCGATTCCGCCGGCGGAATTGTATTGCCGAACTTCCCGGACAAATCGATAAGGTCCAATACAGACTGGGCTCTGAAACTTACATTGAGAGATGCTCGATAAGAGTAAGAATCTGCGGCGGTATTTTTGTTGTACGCTTAACTTTACCTGTAAACCAAAAGCCTGGTTCCATCCGGGCTTTTTTATTTCGATGACCCATTAAATCAACCAAATCTATTTGATTTTTGGAGCGGATACAGTGTGTCCACTTTGTTGTAAAGTCAATTTTGTTACTTTCCCTTTTTCGTCTTTTGCAAAGGTTATTGTTGCATCAACCTCACGGAAGAAGAACTCTGTTTCTGATTCCGGGTATAGTTCTAATTTATTCTGTCCGGTGAGTTGACAAAACAGGTGATTGCTGTTTTGTGTTATGTGAAAAGTTAATTTTTCATTTAGTTTGTACTGTCCCACATAGTCTTTATACTTTTCATATATTGCTTTGTCCTTTTTGGCTTTTCGGGGCAGCTCGTATTTTTCCCCGAACAAAATTGCCGCCAATTCTATGTTTATCTTACCGATAGGGGCATGTTCAAAATTACTCAGGGTAATTATACAAACGTCATCATCTGCGAATCTCGTTATGTACGTTTGGAATCCTTCTACATCGCCGCCGTGCGCGATTACTTTTTTACTGAATATCTCATCGATACCCCAGCCGTAGCCATATTTGCCTTTGTGAGGCTTGAACATGTCATTCAATCTGCTCTTATCAATAAGCTTTTCCGTATATAAAGCCCTGTCCCAAAGGTAAAGGTCTTCTACCGTTGAATAAAGAGCGCCTGAAGCATGGGCATTTGACATGACTCGAAAGTCAGCATCTGTAATATTACCGTTAGCAAGGACATAACCTTTCGCGAAGTTTTCAATTTCCTGTCCGTGATATTCGAACCCGGAGTTGTGCATTTCCAAAGGCTTGAAGATATTGTCCCTGACAAAGTCACCATAGGGTGTCCCTGAAACCTTCTCAATAATCAGCCCCAAAAGGATGTAGTTCGAATTACTATACTCAAATTTCTCACCCGGATTAAATTCCAAAGGTTTATTTTTAAAAGTATTAATAGTTTCGTTGATACTACATGGCCTAAGCCTTCTGTCTGTTAAAAAACTCGGGAGTTCTGTGTGATTTACGATTCCCGAGGTATGTGTCAAAAGATGATATATTGTTATTTTGTCGCCGGCCGGGTAATCAGCAATGTACTTACTCAGGGTGTCACTCAGACTTAACAGCCCTTTCACTTCAAGCTGCATTATTGCCATGGCCGTGAAGGATTTAGTAAGTGAGCAGATACGAAACTTTGTTTTTGGGCTATTTTGAATATTGTTTTCAAAGTCAGCTTTTCCGTATCCTTTTTCAAATAGAACCTTACCTTCTTTAGCAACCAGAATTGCCCCGCTAAACCAATTAATTTCTTCGTAAGCACGAATGTATTCATCGATTTTTGACTGAATATCTTCCCCGGCCAGAATCTGCCGAGGATTAAATAATCCTGTTAGGGCAAAAAGCACAACAATAATGAAATGTCTTTTGTCAAAATTCATAGCTTATAGTTTCCCCTTTCTAAAGATTTCTTATCTCCATTTTTCGTGGAAAACTTACACACAATTATTTACACTACTATCTTTGCCCCTTTCGATGGTTTTACTTGCTTACATAAAGGTAGAAATCATTTTCTAAATCTTTTTAACGCCGCTTGAAAGTTCCGGACGTTTCGGATTACGACTTTTTAATGTTACTGTTCTTCTGTTACGAGTTTGGCTTTATTTTCTACAGCAACACTCCCGGCTGAAGACTGGCTTTGCGGCTGGTACTTTCGGTTTAGCCAGCCGCGAATTACCCAGGCAACACCAACGCCGAAAAGAACAAAAGCTATAAAGGCGGACATACGACCATGGCCTGGTCCTGCCCACAAACAGCCAAGTCCGATGATAATCAGTGCAACGCCGATGGTGATGTTCTTTATCCATAGCATTCCGTTCTGTTTGGGAGGTTTCAGCTCCGACAGCGGGGTGCCTTTCTCAATGGCTTCCATAATCTGTTTGTGTTCGAACCTCTTTTTGAGATAGTAAACCACTCCTATAACAATCACGGGGACAGCTAAAGCGATTATTATCATGGCTACTCCAATTGCTTCTTGTGGTGACATTTTTTTTCCTTTCAATTTTAAGTTGATGTTAACAAACTTTCTTTACTTTCTTATTCTTATTGAACCTACATCGGTCCTTAAATACAGTTTTCCTTCTCCAGAGCCTATTGTTCCGTGCAGACTTTTGCCGATTTTGCCTCTCACGGTTAACGGCAGGTCGGTTCTTATCGAACCTACATCTGTATCAGCATCCACAACAGCCGAGAAATTGGGCGGTGTGGTTAAGTCAATACCACCGACGTTCGTTGTGATAGTCGCATTGCAGGCGGCGGGAGCGGTTTTTGAATAAACCACTTTTACCGTGCCCACATCTGCTTTAATATCGATATCTCCTGAGATTTCTTTGCAGGTTATCTGGCCAACGTCTGTTTTAGCTTTTATTTTCTCTGTAATGTTCGAGACCTGGATATTACTGACATCACTTTCAATCTCCAAAGCGGTTTGCTTTGGCACGGTTATATTGAAGCTGATGCTTATCGAGCGGCGTTTTTTTGTGCGAGGCTTTTCGGTTCTGACCGTTAAAGTGTTTCCGTCCCGGTCAAGCTCTATCTTGATTTGATCGGCCAGCTCCTGCGCCTCTTCTTCCGTGGGGGCCTTGACACAAATTGTGGCGGTAACATTGCACTCGGTAACATCGAGACCTTCAATGGTGATTGAGCCAACACTGTTTTCGAGGGCGAGGATTGAACCGGGTTCAAGAGGGGCTTCAAGCCTTTCTGTTCTCTCGTATTCGGCTCGCAGCCAGCCGTCTATGTTTATACAGCAACCCGTGATAACGACCGGCAAACAAATAAGAATAACCAGCGATATTTTTGTGAAACTGTTCTTCATTTTTTGTCCTTTCAATTCGCATCCTGGTTTAATCTTATTTTTATTGAGCCGCTGCTGGTTTTCATGTACAGTTTTCCATTGCCCTGGCCGATTGTTCCTGAGAGTCTCTTTTTGCTTATTTCTCCACTTATCGTTATGGGCAGGTCGGTCCTTATTGAGCCGTAACTGGTTGCTAAATCGACCTGGCCCGCAAATTCAGGTGGCGTTGTAAAATCGATGCTTCCGTATGAGGTAGTTACGTTTGCTTTGATTTCGGCAGGAGTCGAGTCCGAACAGATAATATCGATATTACCACTGCCTGATTTGGCGGTAAGGTCAGTAGTTGTGAGCTGCCGGCAGTTAATGCGTCCGTAGGATGTGGATATATCGGCTGTGTCCGCAGAAGCTTCTGTCACATTTATACCGCCGCTGGATGAATGCAGTTTGAGTGAGTCGCCTGTAAGCTCGTCGGCGTTGATAGAACCATAGGATGTGTGCAAATCGTAATCTTTGCAGGAAGCCTTTGAAAGCTTAATTTTTCCACTGCTGGTTTTGAGTTTGATATCACCGCCGGAAATATCATCGCACGTGATGGAACCGTAGGATGTATTCAGATTAACTGAGCCGACAATAGTCTCTGCTCTAATCGAACCGCTGCTGGACTTTAACTGGATATTGTCACCCGTGATGTTCCTGCAGGTAACGGAACCATAGGATGTATCCAGTTGTGCCGAGCCTTGAATATCCTCTGCGGAAATCGAGCCGCTGCTGGTTTTGCCCTTTACGTTTCCGTCGATACCGCTCAGTTTAATCGCGCCATACGAGCTTGCACATTCGACGTTAGTTTGCTTAGGGACGGTTATGTCGTAACTTATGCTTATCGAGCGCCTGTGTTTTCTCGGAGGCTTTTCGGCCTTTACCGTTAACGTTTGGCCGACCGGCTCAAGTTTTATCTCCACCTTTTCGGCTATTTCCCGGGCCTCCTCTTCAGTGGGCGCCTGAACACGGATTTGAGCAACCACACTACAATCGGTAACGTCGGCACCGGTAATCGTGACGGAACCAAAGCTGGTTTGGGCAACGACAGTTGAGCCGGGGGCAAGAGGGGCTTGCTCCTGAACAGTTCTCTCATATTTGGCTTTGCCCCAATCACCTATTTGAATGTCGCAACCGATGACAGTCAATAGTGAACATAGGCAGAGGCCAAGAACCAGGCCTGTGTAATATTTTTTATTCATTTTTGTTTCTCCCGATTTAATATTTTTTTAGTTGGTTACTTTATTCTTATTGAGCCGTTGTGGGTCTCAAGGTGCAGTTTGCCCTGGCCTGTGCCGATTGTCCCTGTGAGCCTTCTTTTGCTGAGCTTTCCGCTTACTGTTATCGGCAGGTCGGTGTTTATTGAGCCGTTATGTGTCGAGGTATCAACTTCACCGGAAAAGTTACGCGGAGTTGCGAGCTCTATGCCGCCGTTGTATGTGATTAGCGATATATTGCAGACAGATGGGGCGGCTTCGGAGTAATAAACCTTTATACCGCCATTGTGCGATTTCAGTTGTGTATCACCTGAAATTTCCCTGCAGATGACAGAGCCGTTATGTGTATGAAGCTCGGTGGTGCCGGACACCTGCTCGGCTGTAACCTTTCCATTGTGTGTGGTACCGTTGAGCCGGCCGGTGATATCTGTAATTCTTATCGACCCATTATGAGTAGTAAGCTCCAGGTCAGTCTGATTCGGGACTGTTATCTCAAGATTTACGGAAACAGACCGATTAATCATATAGGTGGGCTTGTCAATTTTGGCAGTCAGCTTGTCCCCCCAGGATTCGAGTTTTACTGTTGTTTGCTCAGCTAATTTTTTGGCGTCTTCTTCGGTCATCGCTCGGGCGGTAATAGTCGCTGTAAGATTGCAGTCAGTTACGTCAGCACCGGTGATTGTTATATATCCGTTGTGGGTCTGGGCCGCGAAGCTTGAGCCGGGCGACAGAGGCGCTGAAAGCTGGACTGTTCGTTCGTATTTTGCCCGCATTGCGCAGCTTCCTATATTGAAACTGCAGCCCGCTGCGACAACCAGCAGGCAAATCAGCGAACCCAACGATACCTTTTTTAACAAACCATTCTCCATTTTTCTGCCCTTTCAATTTATATGATTATTATTTGATTCTTATTGAGCCGTTGTAGGTCCTCAGATAGACCTTTCCAACGCAAAAGAGCTGGCCCGGGCGTACTGCTCTTGTAAGTCTCCTCTTGTGTGCCTTTGCGACTACCGTTAAGGGAAGGTCTGTTCGTACGCACCCGTTATGCGTCCAGGCTGGTTTTAGATAGCTGTTTGTTTCCATTTTTGATATCCCCTATTTGTTTAATTTTTCCTTCGTTTTAGTCGTCTTTTGTAAATTGGTCGCTGATTCCGTTCCGCAGGTTTCAAAAAATATGTGTTTTTTCCTGTTTTTGGCATTATTATTGTCTTCTATAAATTATTAACTGTTTTTATGAAAAACGTTTCAGAAAATCTGAAACTTATTAAGTCCCGGCAGCGACTAACATTAAGAAGAGAGGTGATTTGTTGGTACACAAGATATGGGACCAACAAAAGGAAGATAACTGGTTGCGGCTGCTTCGCAGCGGTGACCACGGGGCGTTTGCCCGGTTCATTGATAAGTACAAAGAAACGGTTTTTCTGTGCTGCCGAAGGTTAGGGCTGCGTGAAGATGAGGTTGAAGATGTGGCGAGCGAGACGTTCCTGGCGGCATATAACGGATTAAGCCGATATAGCGGCCGGGCTGAATTGAGCACCTGGCTGTGGAGTATAGCGTACCGTCAGGCGGTAAGTTACCTGCGAAAGAATCGAAGGCAGTGGCAGCTCGAAGCCGGGCCGGATGAGCAGATTGCCAGCGGTGAAGAGCAAGAGCCGGCGGCGGCAATACAAGGCAAAGAGACAGAAAAAATCGTTTGGGAGGCAGTCGAACGGCTGCCGAGGCTCTGGACCGTGGCAATTATATTGTATTATCGGGAAGAAAAGAGTATCATCGATATTGCAAAGATAATGCAGGCGAAGGAAAATACCATTAAGACCTATTTGTTCAGAGCACGCGGGAGGTTGAAAGAATCGTTATCGCCGGCCTTTGGAGAAGATTTCGATGTTGGCGGATAGATTAAACACAGATGATAAATTTGATAATATGTTAGGGCGAGCTTTGCGCTCTTCTTCGGAGCCCGTGCCGGCTGATTTTAGCGAGAGGATGTTAAGACGGATTAGGCAAGCCGAAGAGCAGAAGATTTTAGCCCGTGTGGTTCTGCAGGAAAGACTCGCTCTGGCGGGATGCATTGTGTTCGGCGCTGCCGCGATTGTTGCGGTCGCAGCCTTTCCGGGCGCTATTGCGGCGGTTTTTCAAAGCGCTGCCGGAAGTTTCACCGAGCGTGGGGGCGCCTTAGTCGATAGAATCCCGCAGACTATAGAAACTGTTCGGGGCCAGTGGCAGCTCTATACGGTCCTTGCGGCCATGGCGGGGTTTGCTGTTTACAGTCTCGTTGATTTGTTGGCGGGCGATAGATTAAGGACAGCGTAAAGCACAGAGAAGTAGAAGAGACATCCACAGGCTGGGCAAAAAGCTTGCGGTTTTCCCATCTCCAAAGACTAACATAAAGCAAGACAAGGCTCCTCCACTCAAAGCATTTTCACTCAGAGTTTTTGAAGCCAATGCTCATTTTCTGGGAAAAATTCACATAATCTCGCCGATTCTCTGAGAAATCTCCAGGTTTTCCTTGACGTTAAGGTGGATAATTTGGTAAAAATAGAGTAGGTAAAGTGTGTGGAATTCCTACAGTCTTTTTTAAGTGAGTGAGGCGCTGAGTTTCAAGTATGAGCCGTGTGCCTGCACCCCTTGTCTGCTGTCGCAGAAAGCAAATGGGGTAACGCGAGTACAGGTGCTTTGCAGTGAGAAGCCTGCTTTTCAATTAACAGCTTACATTCGGGCTTGTGAAGGAAGGAGGTAGTATCGAATCGTAGAAAATTGTCCGGGACAGACATAGATTAAATGTAACGAGCGTAAAAATTATTATCGGTCGTTTTATTTGAATAAGTCAGGATTTTGGTGTGTGGCCAAAACATAATTCGTACTTATTTTAACTCTTTTTGAAGGAGGACTATTATGTGTAGAAAATTGATTTATTTGGTTTCTATTATTTTAGTGCTGAGCATAGCCGGCAATGTCTCTGCTGAACTGGTGGGGTACTGGAAGTTTGACGAGGGCTCCGGGACAACTGCTTACGACTCAAGTGGTAACGGTCTGAATGGCACCCTGAACGGTGACCCCCAGTGGGTCGAGGGCCAGCTGGGTGGTGCCCTTGATTTTGACGGTGATGACTCCGTTGAAATCCCTCACAGTCCCCTTCTCTCAATCACCGATGAAATCACAATTACAGCCTGGACCTATATGAGAGCAAACGCCAGCGGGGAATTGGCGATTGTCAGCAAAGGGGGATGGGCAGCAAACGACCTGCCTTATGAATTAACGGAAACTCCCGGGGGCGTAATCTATTGGCAGTTTTACGATAACGAAGGCAGAGACACCTGCGCTCCCCAGTCGCCGCCAGTGGAAGAGTGGCACCATATTGCTGCAACCTATGATGGGAACATCTTCAAGTGTTACATCGATGGAGTGTTGGCGGATGAGTGGGCGTATGCGGGAACGATGCCGGAAAACACAGCTCCAGTTACCATCGGACAAAGAAGCAGGGGCGGGACATTCTTCAACGGTATGATTGACGAAGTTGCTATCTACGATCGAGCTCTCAGCGAAGATGAGATACCAAAGATAATGATGGGCCTGGGCGACTTCGGGCAGGCTTCAAGACCCAACCCTACTGATGGTGCTTTACTTGAAGATACATGGGTAAACCTTAGCTGGTCGCCGGGAGATTTTGCCGTCTCGCACGATGTGTACTTCGGCGAGAATTTCGACGATGTCAACGACGGCGCCGAAGGCACATTTCAAGGCAACCAGAACCCGACGTTTTTTGTCGTTGGCTTTCCCGGATTCGCTTATCCGGATGGTCTTGTCCCGGGCACGACATATTACTGGCGGATTGACGAGGTCAATGACACCGAGCCGAACAGTCCGTGGAAAGGTAACGTCTGGAGCTTTTCGGTTCCACCCAAGACCGCCTACTACCCCGACCCGGCTGATGCTGCCGAGCAGGTAGAACCGGGTGCGAACCTTAGCTGGACGGCAGGTTTCGGTGCGAAATTACACACCGTATATTTTGGCGACAATTTTGACGAGGTCAGCAGTGCCGCTGGCGGTCTTCCTCAGGGAGCTACGACCTATGACCCCGGCACACTTAAAATAGCTCAGACTTACTACTGGCGGGTCGATGAGTTCGATGCCATCGAGACATATAAAGGCGACGTTTGGAGCTTTACTACCCAGGGCGCCGTTGGGAACCCGAACCCGGCTAATGGCGCTGTGGATGTAAAGCAGACACAGATTATTACCTGGTCACCGAGCGTCTTTGCTGCTTCGCATGAGTTATACTTTGGTACAGATAAAGATGCCGTGAAAAATGCCGATACCGGCTCACCGGAGTATAAAGGCACCAGAGACCTTGGTGCTGAAAGCTATGACCCTGGAAAGCTTGAGTGGGACAGCACTTATTATTGGCGGATTGATGAGGTTAACAATACCAACGCCGACAGCCCGTGGACAGGCATCCTCTGGAGCTTTACGACAGCCAACTTCCTTGTCGTTGACGATTTTGAATCTTACAATGACCTTGACCCCGCCGAGGCCGATAGCAACAGGATATTTAATGCGTGGCTGGACGGATATGACGACCCGACAAACGGTTCTTTAGTTGGTTATGAAACTCCTCCTTTTGCAGAGCAAACTATCGTTCACGGAGGCAACCAGTCGCTGCCAATTTACTACGACAACAGTGTTGGGTACTCTGAGGCGACATTGACGTTGACTTACCCGCGTGACTGGACTGAGAAAGGGGTTAGCACATTAACGATTTGGTTCAGGGGCAATTCGGATAACGCTGCTGAGACTTTATATGTTGCTCTCAACGGCAATGCGATCGTTACTAATGATAATCCTGACGCAGCGCAGATAACCACCTGGACGGAATGGACTATCGACCTGCAGGCATTTGCAGACAAGGGTGTGAACCTTGCCAATGTCAATACTATTGCCCTCGGATTAGGCAATAAGAACAACCCGCAGGCTGGTAGTTCAGGTACGATGTACTTTGACGATATTCGTCTGTATCCTCCGCCGCCGGAACCAGAAACACCATAAGCTGTGTGATTGGCAATTCTCATAGATGAGGTTTTTGATGCCTGTTGAGAACAACCCCGAGAGGTTGGGATTTTGGTGTGTGGCCAAAGAATGGTAATTTTAACTCTTTTTGAAGGAGGACTATTATGTGTAGGAAAATGATTTATTTGTTTTCTTTTGTTTTTGTGCTGGGTCTGGTTTTAACGAGCGCAGCCGAAGGTGCTGACCCAAGTCTTGTGGCATGGTATCGTTTTGATGGCAACGCCCTGGACAGCTCCGGCAATGAACTCCATGGTACCGAAATGGGCAACCCGACCTATGAGGCCGGCGTTTTTGGCCAGGCAATAAGCCTCGACGGTGACGGTGACTATATAGACTGTGGGCTCGCTCCGGAGTTCGACATTACCGACTATATCACTTTGACGTACTGGATCAAGGTTGTCGAATTTGACAAGGGGTGGAACACAGTCATTTCCAAGGGTGACGACTCCTGGCGGTCGTCGAGGGCAGGCGAGAATAACTTCATGGAGGCTGCTGTCAGCGGCACGACTGGGGACTATACCTACGGGGTTACGCTCGTTGACGATGACCAGTGGCACCACGTCGGATGGGTGTACGACGGCACGATGAACTACTTGTATGTAGATGGTGAGGTGGACGCAACTGAAGCGTCCACCGGACAGATCAATGTCAGCAGCTATCCTCTCTGGATAGGAGACAATTCTCAACTACCGGTAAGCTGCTGGAACGGCCTGATTGACGATGTGCAAATATACAACCGAGCATTAAGCCAGGAGGAGGTTCAGATTATTATGCAGAGCAGTGCCGGCGCATATCCGGAGGCCGCGGGCCCCGTCCCGGCTGATGGTGCTTTACTTGAAGATACATGGGTAAACCTTGGCTGGCGGGCGGGAGATTTTGCTGTCTCGCACGATGTATATCTGGGCGACAATTTCGACGATGTGGATGCCGGTGCCGCCGAGACATTCCAGGGGAACCAGACCGCAACGTTTCTTGTTGCCGGCTTCCCCGGATTTCCTTATCCGGACGGTCTCGTGCCTGGAACGACTTACTACTGGCGGATTGATGAGGTCAATGACACTGAGCCGAACAGTCCCTGGAAAGGCGATGTCTGGAGCTTTACGGTTCCCCCCAAGACCGCCTATGCACCCGACCCGGCTGATGCTGCCGAGCAGGTAGACCCGGATGCAGACCTTAGCTGGACGGCAGGTTTCGGTGCGAAATTACACACCGTATATTTTGGCGACAATTTTGACGATGTCAGCAGTGCCACTGGCGGTCTTCCTCAGGGAGCTACGACCTATGACCCCGGCACACTTAAAATAGCTCAGACTTACTACTGGCGGGTCGATGAGTTTGACGCCGTCGAGACGTATAAAGGCGACGTCTGGAGCTTTACTACCCAGGGCGCCGTCGGGAACCCGAATCCATCTAATGGCGCTGTGGATGTAAAGCAGACACAGATTATTACCTGGTCACCGGGAATCTATGCTGCTTCGCATGAGTTATACTTTGGCACTGATAAAGATGCCGTGAAAAATGCCCATACCGGTTCGCCGGAGTATAAAGGCACCAGGGACCTTGGTGCTGAGAGCTATGACCCCGGAATGCTTGAGTGGGATACCACTTATTATTGGCGGATTGATGAGGTCAATAACACCAACGCCGACAGCCCGTGGACAGGCATCCTCTGGAGCTTTACGACAGCCAACTTCCTTGTCGTTGACGATTTTGAATCTTACAATGACCTTGACCCCGCCGAGGCCGATAGCAACAGGATATTTAATGCGTGGCTGGACGGATATGACGACCCGACAAACGGTTCTTTAGTTGGTTATGAAACTCCTCCTTTTGCAGAGCAAACTATCGTTCACGGAGGCAACCAGTCGCTGCCAATTTACTACGACAACAGTGTTGGGTACTCTGAGGCAACTTTGACGTTGACTTACCCGCGTGACTGGACTGAGAACGGTGTCACCACGCTGACGATTTGGTTCAGAGGCGATTCGGCTAACGCTGCCGAGACGTTATATGTTGCTCTCAACGGCAATGCGATCGTTACTAATGATAATCCTGACGCAGCGCAGATAACCACCTGGACGGAATGGACTATCGACCTGCAGGCGTTCGGCGTGAACCTGGCCAATGTCAATACGATTGCCCTTGGATTAGGCAATAAGAATAATCCACAGGCCGGTGGTTCAGGTACGATGTACTTTGACGATATTCGGCTGTATCCACCGCCGCCGGAACCAGAAACACCATAAGCTGTGTGATTGGCAATTCTCATAGATGAGGTTTTTGATGCCTGTTGAGAACAACCCCGAGAGGTCGGGATTTTGGTGTGTAGCCAAAGCCCGGTTATTTTAGTTTTTTTTTGAAGGAGGATTATTATGTGTAGAAAACTGATTTATCTAATTTCTTTTGTTTTGGTGCTGGGCCTGGTTGGTAACGCTGGGGCCCAGGAAGGCACGGGTTTGCGAGCGGAGTACTTTCTCTGGTCCGGGACTTCACCTCCATCTCGAGCGGATGCCTATCGAGATCTGGTAATAACCCGGATAGAACCGCAAATATACTGCTACTGGAATCCGGGATTTATAGCAAGCCATCCGGATGGTCTTACCCCAGACTTCCAAATCCCCCCGCCCCCGGGGCTAAGAGGCGATACCTTCTCGGTCAGATGGACGGGTGAACTTGAGGCACTGTCCTCTGAGGCATACACCTTCATAACCGGCAGCGATGACGGCATACGAGTGTATCTGGACGGAGAGCTCATCATCGATGCCTGGGCCGACCAAGACCGTGTAGAGAGCACGAGCGACCCGGTAGAATTGGTAGCGGGCCAGAGGTATCCGATAGTAGTGGAAGGATATGAGAATGGTGGAGAGGCGGAATGGCAGTTGTACTGGCAGAGTGCATCCACCCCAAGGGAGGTTGTTCCACAGCGGGTGTTGTACCCCGTGCTTAAACCGAAGGATTTTCAGGCCAGTGAGCCCATCCCGGCTGATGGTGCGGTGCTCAGGGATACCTGGGTGAATATGGGGTGGACGGCGGGAGAAGCCGCAGTCTCACACGATTTGTACTTAGGCGAGAATTTTGACTATGTGGATGCCGGCGCCGGCGATACCTTCCAGGGCAATCAGGCCGCGATGAGTTTTATCGTTGGCTTTCCCGGGTTTCCTTATCCGGACGGTCTTAGTGAAGGCACTACATACTATTGGCGGATCGACGAGGTCGAGGCCGACGGAACGAAACACAAAGGCAATGTCTGGAGCTTTACGGTAGCTCCCAAGAACGCCTTTAGTCCCAACCCGGCGGATGGTGCCGGGTCTGTAGAGCTGGATGAGATGCTTAGCTGGCAGTCCGGTTTCGGTGCGAAATTGCACTACGTGTATGTCGGCGACAATTTTGACGATGTCAATAATGCCGCTGGGGCTCTACCCTCGGGACTTATGACCTATACTCCAGGCCCCCTTGAATCAGCGAAGGTTTACTACTGGCGTGTCGATGAGTTCGATGCCGTCGATACGTATAAGGGTAATGTCTGGAGCTTTGCGACTCTGGGTGCCGTCGGAAGTCCGGACCCATCTTATGGCGCCAAAGATGTAAAGCACACACAGATTCTTAAATGGTCGCCGGGAGATAATGCCGCCTCACATGAGGTGTACTTCGGCACAGATAAAGATGCCGTGCGCAATGCCAATACAGGTTCACCCGAATACAAAGGCACCAGAGACCTTGATTCCGAAAGCTATGACCCCGGAAAACTTGAATGGGACAGCACTTATTACTGGCGTATTGATGAGGTCAATAACGCCCATCCCGACAGTCCGTGGGTAGGCCTTGTCTGGACCTTCACGACCGGCAGCTTCATTGCCATAGACGATTTTGAGTCCTACAATGACCTTAACCCCGATGAACCCGGGAGCAACAGGATATTTAATGCGTGGCTGGACGGATACGACGACCCGACAAACGGAGCTCTCATTGGTAATGAGAATCCTCCTTTCACCGAGCAGAGTATTGTGCATAGCGGTTCTCAGTCGATTCCGTATTTCTACGACAACAGTGTTGGGAACTCTGAGGCAACTCATACGCTGGAATATCCGCGTGATTGGACAGAGAAGGGCGTTAATACATTGTCACTGTGGTTAAGAGGCGAAATATTTAATTCTCCTGAACAGATGTATGTGGTTCTCAATGACAGCGCTGTAGTCTATCACGACGATCCGGAAGTAGTTTTGACAATTGATTGGACGGAGTGGAACATCGCACTGCAGGAGTTTGCTGACCAGGGAGTGAACCTTGCCGATGTCAATACGATTGGCATTGGTTTTGGTAACAGAAGCAACCCGCAGGCTGGTGGTTCAGGTACGATGTACTTTGATGATATTCGTCTGTATCCTCCTCCGCCGGCACAATAAGCAGTGTGATTGGTAATTCTCATAGATGAGGTTTTTGATGCCTCTTAAGAACAACCCCGAGAGGTCGGGATTTTGGTGTGTGGCCAAAGCGTAAATAGTTATTTTAATTTTTTCTAAGGAGGATTATTATGTGTGAAAAATTGATTTATTTGGTTTCTTTTGTTCTGGTGCTGGGGCTGATTAGTGATGCTTCGGCTGAGCTTGTGGGGCAGTGGAAGCTCGATGAAGGCTCCGGCACGACCGCGCTGGACGCGACGGGCAACGGCAACAACGGAACACTGGAAGACGGTCCGACAGTTGTCGACGGACAATTTGCTCAAGCGCTCGCATTTGAAGACAGTCGCGTCGCAATCCCCGCCTCTGATTCGTTAACCGCCGATATGTTTCAGGGATCATTTACGTTGTCTGCCTGGATTAACCCGAAGCGAACTGGCGACACGTGGCAGCAGATTTTTCGGTCGATTAGAGAGGATGATACCACAAATGACACGCTGTTCATTAACAACGATGGGAGGCTTTCATGGCGTGGGACCGTTGGCGGAGCTTGGGCGGGAGGTATGTGTGAGACAGCCCCAGGTGTTGTTCCTGCCGACCAATGGACACACGTCGCAGTGACAGGGGATGGGACGAACTTTAGCATCTACGTCAACGGGGCCCTCTCACAGGAATCAGCCTTCCAGACAACAGATGGCACGAACGCGACCTATTACATTGGAGGTGATCCTACATGGATTGATGAGTCCTATACGGGCATGATCGACGACTTTCGCATCTACAATCACGTGATGAGCGAGGAAGACATCAAGTCAAGCATGGAGAATCAGGGCGGCGCCATCGTCAAGGCCTATGGACCCAACCCGCGCAACGACACACTTCATGAGGATACGTGGGTGAACCTTAGCTGGTTGCCGGGATATGGTGCGGTTTCGCACGATGTGTACTTCAGCGAGAATTTTAACGATGTGGACGCCGGTGCCGAAAGCACGTTCCAGGGCAATCAGCCCTCGGCGTTTTTTGTTGCTGGCTTTCCCGGATTTGCTTATCCGGACGGTCTTGTTCCGGGCACAACTTACTACTGGCGGATTGATGAGGTTGAGAGCGATGGCACTACAATAAACAAAGGTAATGTGTGGAGCTTTTCGGTTCCCCCCAAAATCGCCTATGCACCCGACCCGGCTGATGGTGCCGAGTTTGTAGAACCGGATACGAAGCTTAGCTGGACGGGAGGTTTCGGTTCAAAATTGCACACCGTATATTTCGGCGACAATTTTGACGATGTCAGCAATGCCGCCGGAGGTCTCCCTCAGGGAGTTGCAACCTATGACCCCGGCACACTAAAATTGGCTAAGACTTACTATTGGCGGGTCGATGAGTTTGATGCCGTCGACACCTATAAAGGCGACATCTGGAGCTTTACTACTCAGGGCGCCGTCGGCAGCCCGAACCCGGCTAATGGCGCTGTGGATGTAAAGCAAACGCAGATTCTTACCTGGTCGCCGGGAGTCTTTGCAGCTTCGCATCAGGTCTATTTCGGCACAGATAAAGACACCGTGAAAAATGCCGATACCGGCTCGCCGGAGTACAAAGGCACCAGGGACCTTGGTGCTGAGAGCTATGACCCCGGAATGCTCCAATGGGATACCACCTATCACTGGCGTATTGATGAGGTCAATAATACCAACCCAGATAGTCCGTGGACAGGCATCCTCTGGAGCTTCACGACCGCTAACTTCCTTATCGTGGACGATTTTGAATCTTACAACGACCTTGACCCCGCCGACCCCGATAGCAACAGGATATTTAATGTGTGGATAGACGGATACGACGACCCGACAAATGGTTCTTTAGTTGGTTATGAAACTCCTCCTTTTGCAGAGCAAACTATCGTTCACAGCGGCAACCAGTCGCTGCCGCTCTACTACGACAACAGCGTTGGTTACTCTGAGGCGACATTGACGTTGACTTATCCGCGTGACTGGACCGAGAAAGGTGTCAACACGATGACAATTTGGTTCAGGGGCGATGCTGCTAACGCTGCTGAGACGTTGTATGTTGCTCTCAATGGCAGCGCTGTGGTCACCTATGATAATCTTGATGCAGCACAGATAGATGAGTGGACCCAATGGAATATCGACTTGCAGGCGTTCGGTGTGAACCTTGCCAATGTCAATACGATTAGCCTTGGTCTTGGTAATAAGAACAATCCGTTAGCTGGTGGTTCAGGTACGATGTACTTTGATGATATTCGTCTGTATCCTCCTCCGCCGGCACAATAAGCAGTGTGATTGGCAATTCTCATAGATGAGGATTTTGATGCCTCTTAAGAACAACCCCGAGAGGTTGGGATTTTGGTGTGTAGCCAAAGAAAGGTCGTTTTTTAACTTTTTTATAGGAGGATTATTATGTGTAGAAAATTGATTTATTTGGTTTCTTTTGTTTTGGTGCTGGGGCTGATTCTGACAAGAGCAGCTGATGCTGCTGACCCGGGTCTTGTCGGCTGTTGGAAGTTCGATGAGGGCTCCGGGACCATCGCTTATGATTCAAGTGGCAACGGCAATGACGGCACCCTGGTTCTGGCTGGCAGTGCCATCTCCTCTGCCTGGGTCTCGGGCAAATACCGCTCCGCCTTGAGTTTTGATGGGGTGGATGATTATGTTAACCTCACAAACCAGCCTCCTATAACGAATGGATTTACGTTTAGTGCATGGGTGAAAAGGAATGGTGATAGTCCTTCTTGTCAAGTTATATTTAACAACCATCAATTTTTCTTGAGAACAATGCCAGAAAATGAGAATTCAAATAATCCGTTTGAAGCATTTGTTAATTTGTCCGATGGTTCTGTGGAACCAAGAGCGCAGAGCAACGTGGCTTCTACCATAGGACAATGGTTTTTCGTTACTGTAACTTGGGATAAAACTACACTCAAAATATACGTGAACGGTGAACTAAACGGCAGTTCTACAAGGTCAGGAGAGTTAACCTCTACGACAGTAGAAGCTCGCATCGGAAGGGGTGAACAAACAAACGTGAATGCCAATCCTTTCAACGGTCTCATCGACGAGGTCGCCTTATTCGATGTAGCTCTGGAGGCTGAAGATATTGAAGCGATAATGAACAATGGTCTTGCGGGAATCGTCCCCGACCAACCGTTCGCGATTCATCCCAGTCCGGGTAATGAGGCAACAGATGTGCCGCGGGATGTGGTCCTTAGCTGGGAGCCGGGAACTTTTGCAGCACAAACGAACGGGCACAAAGTCTATCTTGGTGAGAGCTTCGATGACGTCAATAATGCCACTGGCGGCATCGCTCAGGATGCCAACAGCTATGCTCCCCCGCAACGCCTTAATTTGAGCACGACTTACTACTGGCGGGTCGATGAAGTCAATGCTCCACCAACCAGCCATATAGAGTTTAAAGGCAGAGTTTGGAGTTTTACCGTTGAGCCGGTTGCCTATTCGCTTGCCGGTGAGTATATTACGGCCATTGCTTCCAGCTCGAACAGCGAAGATGAGGGGCCTGAAAATACCATCAACGGCTCCGGGCTGAATTCTGATGACCTGCACTCGACAGAAAATACAGATATGTGGCTCAGTAATGCCCTTGATCCTAACGCGGTCTGGATCGAATATGAGTTTGATGAGGTTTACAAACTGTACCAGATGCGGGTATGGAACCATAATACCGCCGTTGAGTCTCTTATCGGTTTCGGGCTCAAAGATGTTACGATTGAGTATTCGGTCAATAGCACTGACTATACGACATTGGGCAATACTCATGAGTTTGCCCGGGCGTCAGGTGCGGCCGACTACGCACACAATACCACTGTTTATTTTAGTGATGTCCCAGCAAAGTACGTCAGGCTTACAGCTAACAGCAACTGGGGAGGCATCCTGGACCAATATGGTCTGAGCGAGGTTCGCTTCTTCTACATACCCGTCCGGGCAAGAGAGCCCAACCCTGATTCCGGGGCAACAGATGTGGAACTGGAACCTACGCTTGGCTTCAGAGCAGGAAGAGAGGTATCTATGCACGATGTGTACTTCAGCACTGATGAGCAAGCAGTGATAGACGGTAATACGCCTGTTACTACTGTGACCGATACCAGCTATGGTCCTTTGTCCCTCGATTTAGGCAAGACTTACTACTGGCGGGTCGACGAGGTCAATGAAGCCGAGACCCCCACAACGTGGCAAGGCGATATCTGGGACTTTACGACACAGGAATATTTTGTCGTGGACGATTTTGAATCTTACAATGACCTTGACCCCGCCGACCCCGAGAGTAACAGGATATTTAATGTGTGGCTGGACGGATACGACGACCCGACAAACGGTTCTCTTGTTGGTTATGAGAATCCTCCATTTGCCGAGCAAACTATCGTTCACGGAGGCAACCAGTCGATGCCGCTTTCCTACGACAACAGTGTTGGGTACTCTGAGGCAACTTTGACGTTGACTTATCCGCGTGACTGGACCGAAAAAGGTGTCAGCACATTAACGATTTGGTTCAGAGGCATTTCGGATAACGCTGCCGAGGCGTTGTATGTTGCTCTCAACGGCAATGCGATTGTCACGAATGATAATCCCAATGCGGCACAGACAGGCTCCTGGACCGAATGGAATATTGACCTGCAGGCATTTGCCGACCAGGGTGTGAACTTAACCAATGTCAATACGATTGCCCTTGGATTAGGCAATAAGAATAATCCGCAGGCCGGCGGTTCAGGTACGATGTACCTTGACGATATCCGTTTGTATCCACCGGCACCATAAACCGTGCGATTGAAGTGGCCCCCGTTGCTTTTGACGCAAGGCATCCGGTGGACTTCGGATTGCGAAGCAGGATATAGGGGCGCAGTTGTTAAAGTAAATTCGTGTCAATTCGGGGCTTATACCGATTTGGTATAGGCCCCTTTTTCATCAGCTCCGCCAAAAGACGGCGGATCTTCGACTGCGATATTAACTATTTTGCAATCGCCGCGGCGCCCAGCCAGGGGAGATTGCACTGCCCTGCGAGGCCAATAAGCAGCACGAGCCGTGTTAGAAGTCAGCAACTCACTTGGTGAGGTGGGAAGGAAAAATTTTAGCGTGGTAAACTCACAGGCATATTTAACCGATACCTCAAATAAGTTTGTCTCTGGCAGGGAGCCGAGGGTCCTATAAAAAGGAGGTAAGTTCGAGCCACAATTTGCCCTTATAGCCGGAGCCGAAAGGCTTTCGGCCGGGCGGGAGTGAGCCATAGCATTTGATATCACCATAAAGGAATATCTAAAAGAGATCGACGAGGCATCGCTGCTGAACGCAGAAGAGGAGCGCTCGTTGGGCAAACTGGTTTCCGAAGAAAACGACCAGTGGGCCAGGGAACAGTTGGTGCGAAGTAATCTCAGGCTGGTCGTTAATATCGCGAAGAAATACGGCGGCCGGGGGATGAGTCTCGGCGACCTGATTGAAGAAGGTAATCTCGGCCTCATAAAAGCCGTTGATTACTTTGACCCTAACCGTGGGGTTCGTTTCAGCACCTATGCAGCGTGGTGGATAAAACAAAGCATCAAACGTGCCTTGCTGGAGAACGTTCAGCCGGTGCATATTCCAACCTATATGGTCGCATTGATAAATCAGTGGCGGCACACCACGGCCGAGCTGGAAAGTGAGCTCGGCAGAAAATTGAGTGTTGAAGAGATGGCTGATATTATGCAACTACCGTTGCGCAGGGCAAAGGTAATACATCGTATCGTCGAGGTTCTTGGCTCTGTAAGTGAATCTTACAGCGGCGATGCGTCGGACGAAGACCAAATGCTCGAGGTGATTTTGGAGGACCCAAATGCCGGCAGACCGGAAGATGTGTTGGCTGCGGTTGAAGAAGAACTAAAGGCCTTGAAATTGCTGAACAAACTCGACCCGAGAGAAGCGAACATTTTGAGGCTGCATTACGGTCTTGATGGAAACACGCCGATGCCGCTGAAAGAAATCGCCAAGCAATTAGGCCTGACGCGAGAGAGGATTCGGCAGATTCGGCGCGATGCGCTTACCAAGCTTTACGAATATATGAACGAAGAATAGCGCTGAATAACATCTCAATAAAACTTGCATTTCGTTATAAATATATCAACAATAGACAGCAGCAGACGAACGGTCCGTCTGTTCGAGCAATCTTAATTTCGAAAAGAACCATAGAGGAAAACTAATAATGCGTAATGAGATTGACCTAAAAAGATACATTCGCAGTATACCTGACTGGCCGAAGAAAGGGATTTTATTCCGCGATATCACACCATTGCTGGCCGACCCGAAAGCGTTTGCAGCAGCGGTGGATGCCCTGTGCGCCGATTTTACGGGGGCGGGTATCGAATATGTTGCTGCCGTGGAGGCCAGAGGGTTTATATTTGGAGCGGCGGTTGCAGAGAAACTCGGAGCCGGCTTTGTGCCTATACGGAAGAAAGGCAAGCTGCCTTTTGAGACCGAAAGCATCACATACGATTTGGAGTACGGGACAGACACTTTGGAGGTGCATAGTGACGCCGTTGAAAACCAGGCCAAAGTTTTGATGGTTGACGATTTATTGGCGACGGGGGGGACAATGGCCTCGGCCTGTAAACTTATCGAAAAAATAGGTGGACAAGTTGTCGGGATAGTATTTCTCATAGAGCTTGCTGCACTGCGCGGAAGAGAAAAAATAAGCTGCTATAACGTCAAATCAATTATTTCATACTAATAGGGGCAACCCGATGTGGTTGCCGATGCTCCATAGCTTTGGCGACGGAGCGTTGCCCTGGGCAGGCACATAGGTCTGCCCCTACTTTTGCGTTTTCTGAGCAAATACAGGCTTCCGAGGCCGAGAACAGCAATCGGCGCCGGCTCCGGAATCACAAAGCTATCTGTGGTAATGTAAAAGGTGCCGATGTTAGCGAAGATACCTTCTCCTAAGTACAAGGCCTCGATGCTTATTGGGTGATTGTATCCGAGAGGGCCTTTATTGTCGAAAGTCAGGTCCTCAAGCGTTGCATCCGAGGCTGCCGACGGTATTATGTTGCTGCCGGGGATATAAACCATATCGAAGATCTGATTTCGCACAAACAACTCCTCGTCAAAGAATAATATCGCGATATTACTTATAGGATTGTAGTAGGGAAGGTCGAGGTCTCCAAAAATCAGGCTGCTGAACATTGGACGATACGTTGTTAGTATTGTGCCGTCGTTATTGCGAAGATAAACTATATTCAGGATGTCACTTACTGCAAACAAGTCTTTGTAATAGAACAATGTTGTGACATCCGGCATCGGGTTGTACTCTGGAAAGCCCTTGTCTTCTAATATCAGGCCGCCGGGCATCGCAGCAGGTATGGTCGGGAGTATTAAACCGTTGTCAACGCGAACATAAACTGCGTCGCGGATATAATTTCCTGCAGAGGAGTCTTCGTCAAAGAGCAGTACGGTGATATCGATTATCGGGATGTACTTGGGAAGGTCGCTGCCATCGGAAGTCAAGCCAAAAGAAACAGCACCAAGTATATTCGATAATGTAACGTCATTATTATCACGAATATATAAAGCGCCGAGAATCTCATTTATTGTAAACAAGTCTCTGTCAGGAAATAATGTTTCCGCTGCGCTTAGCGTGCCGGGCGTCACTGTGTCCTTCGTTAATGCAACGGTGGTCGCTTTAACCTGATAAGCGAGGACTGCCAAAAACACTACTACAGCACAAGATGTCGGTAATTTTTTCATCCTATTCCCAATCCATGGGATTTATAGCGATCCGTTTTAGTTACCAAAGGTTTTGTTCCACAAACATCTGCTCTACTCCAGCTATACTTTTTTCTGCCGGCGCGGGTTTGGCCGATAATGACAACGGAGAACGTATGCAAAGCCACCGCACGAATAGTCTCTGAAACAAGGAGCAAAAAAATCGGCTTTACCGATGAGAAACACAAGCGCCACAATTAATACAAAAAGAACCTCGCTCTCACCCATTAGTTTCTCCTCCTGAGAAATAAGCAATGTTGTTCCTTTCTCGCTGGGAACTTTTGCGGTATCAGTGTACAAAGAAGCTGTAAAGGATACAATGATTTTCCGAATTTTTGCCCAAAACAGCTTTTGGGAGATAAATGAGGGCTTTATTTTTCCATATCAAGTCTTTTTTGTTTTTTTGCGATCACGATTCGGTCGTTGTTGTGGATGTCTTTTTCGATTCTGATTTCGGGGAAAGCGCCGGTTTGTTCGAGCAGTTCTTTAACAGCCCGCCCCTGGGCGTAACCAATCTCCAGCATTAACGCCGCATCAGATTTGAGGAACCGGTCGGCTTCTTCAATAACTCTACGATAAATATCCAGGCCATCGACACCTGCAAAAAGGGCCACTTTGGGTTCGTAGTCTTTTACATTTTTATCGAGCTTTTCATACTCGGCGGTACTTACATATGGCGGGTTGCAGACGACCAAATCAAATTCATTAACATCCAATTGAGGCAAAATCGGGTCGAATAGGTCGCCGTATAACAATGTGACTCGCTCTTTCAATTGATGCTTTTCGATGTTTCCGGCGGCGACAGCAAGGGCGGCATCACAGATGTCCGTTGCGATTATGCGGGCATCGGAGTAGTTTTTGGCGATTGCCACGGCGATACATCCGCTGCCGGTGCACAGGTCGCAAACGAATTGAGTGCCGGGGCGGGGGCCATTAGAAATACTTCCTTTTTGCAGCATATTGCCCATTGTAGAATTTCTAACGGGGCGGATCCTCAAAAATTCTATGGCGCGTTCTACGAGTAATTCCGTTTCCGGACGAGGAATCATACAATCCGGCGTTACATTTATCTCCAATGAATAAAATTCGGTTTTGCCGACCAGATAAGCTATAGGTTCGTCTTGGCCGGCCCGTTTCACTAAATCGTGCAAAATGTCCAATTGCTGTTTTGCGACGGGCTTGTCAAATTGCGTATATAATTCAATCCGCTTCATTGCCAAAACGCCGCTGAGCAGAAGTTCCGCGCTTAGACGAGGCGAATCGATACTCTTGCCCGTGAGGTATTCGGTAACCCAGTTTAAGAGCTTTTGTATTGTCCAGGTCTGCATTGCCAGATTATAGCCGGGGCAAAGAAAAGTAAAAGCCAAAAAGATCTTAGAGAGGCGCCGGGTTTGCAATTGGGTTTGTTTGGGTTTGTTTTCACTAAGTGTCCAATTGTGTATATTTTCATAAGCCATTTTTTTACAAAACTTTATGTTCATTTGGGCGCTTTGGAAATTGGGTTTGTTTTGCATAAAAAGGGCTGATTTGTAGAGGGTTCTCGACAGATGTAGAGGTGCCTTATAGGCACGTAAATAACTGGATTCTCGATGCTCGATTCTGGATTCTCGATGCTCGATTCTGGATACTCGATTCTGGATACTCGATACTGGATTCTCGATGCTGGATACTGGATGGTTGTGATGGTTCATTGGTTAACTGGTTAATTGGTTAACTGGTTAATTGGTTAAATGGCATTTCACATTCGGTATTCATTTTTCTGATGAGGTTGAGTCTTTGAAGCTCGAGTAGCGTTTTGTAGAGGCTGTGCTCTATTCGTCGTTCGTACATCAGGAGTCGGTCGAGGACCCTTGCATTTGCGAAGTCCTTTATGGCCATACGACCCAGAGCCAGATGGGCAGTGGAGGTGGAGGGCCCGGCCTGCGATTGTTCGTGGTTTTTGAAAAACAGGGATTGGGTGAGTTTGGCTAATGGGCTGGAGGTATTATCTGCGTTCAATGCGTCTATGACCTGGTTCTGGATTCTACAGACTCGTTTTAGGCGCCATGAGAGACTGACAATGCGTTCTGCGAGCATAGATTCCATAGGGCCAGCCGGGGCCAACTCGGCGAGCATCCGTTCGCGGTAGAGGTCGAAGTCGGCCTGGCTTTCTGAGCTGATTACGGCCTGCCGGGCGGAAAGGCCGTGTTGGACGGCGTTCTGTGAGACGGCGGCCTTGCCTTCGGGCGTGCGTGGGCCTGTCGAATTTTGTGCGTTACGCCGATTGGTGAGTATTTGGGCTTCGGTAGCCATTGGGAAACCCCCTTTCTGATTGATTATTGACGATTTTATATATTTGTTTAAGATCCATTCGCATTCGCTCAGGACAAGTTTAGAGTTTAGGATTTAGTATTTGGCTTCTTTTGGCCGGAGGCGAAAAAAGCAGCGCCTCTATAATTAGAGCTACCTGCACTTTTGATGCGAAAAAAGTCCTCGAATATCGGTTCGTGATTATCGTAACTCGATTTGGGAAAGTAAGTTAAAAATTTTTTAAAAATTTCAATTTTTGTTCTGAGGTATCAGCGTTTTTGATTGAAAACTGACGGAATATTTTACCTATCTTAACGGCCACAACCACGGATCCATTCGACTTCGCTCAGGACAAGTTTCACGGATTACACGGATTTTTAGTCACAGATTGCACAGATTTATCAAGTATGATGACGGCTGCGGATAGTCAAATGACTACGAGCTTTATCATGCCACAAAGCTGAATGCTGGATGCTCAATTCTGAATTCTCGATACTTGATACTCCCGCCGTCGCTGAAGCTATGGCGGACAAGCGATACTGGATGCTGGATCCCGGCGCGCCGGAACAGGGTTGCTTGCAGTCATTGTGAGGCCAGATCCCTCGACTTCGTCCGCCTAAGGCGGACTACGCTCGGGATGACAAGGGTGGGTGTACTTCGCTCGAAATTACCCCGCGTTCACACCTGGGGCTCCGTTGATGGATTACCCTTCGGATGCGCTCCCGCTCCCCGATCAGAGTCGAGAAGAAGCTTCGCGGGCACAAGCAGAATGGAGAAAAGAAATATCGAATATCCAACAAGGAATATCGAACTTCGAAGGGAAGGATTAAGCCCTTCGACTCCGCTCCCACCTTCGCTATTCTCCTTCGCCGGAGGCTACGTGGAAAACAGCTTCCGTCTTCGCTGAAGCTACGACGGACAAGTCGGAGGGTAGGTAAGGAGTCGCGGGACGTGGCCCCCCCCACGGTGCAGGGGGCTAACCAATAAGGAAAACCCTGGCAGTGCCAGGGTTTGTTTTTTAATTGACCCCCAAATAAATCCTTCGACATTTCGACTGCGCTCAATGCAGGCCTTGCTCAGGACAGGTTTGGGGGCTAAACAGTATTGAGATTGCTTCGGCCTAAAAGGCAGGCCTCGCAATGACAATTCGTATTTCGTATGTCGTATTGCGTATGTCGTATTGCGTATGTCGTATTGCGTATTGCGTTGCTCGTCGGTTGTGGCCGACTACGTCGGCGTTTTAATTAATAGATCCTTCGACTGCGCTTCGCTCCGCTCAGGATGACAAACGGACGATTCAAAGAAGTCAAAGTGGTGCGAAATATCGCACCCTACCTTTTAAATCTGCAATTCCCGCCAAAATTTTCTTATCGTTCGAAGAAGGGGAAGAGCTTTTTGAGCTCGGCGGCGGAGGGCCGGCGGCCGTATTCACAGACCTCGAAGGCCTCGGCGCACTTTACCTTTTTGCCCTTCTCCTGGCCATAGGCCTCTATCAGTTTGGCCCGGTACTGGTTGGCGGTTGACTCAAATCGACGGCGAAAACTCTCGCGAACCCTGCGGTGAGCGGCAGCGCGCTCGGCTTCGTTTTTGGGTATCATTGATTCGTTGCCGGAAACACCGCCCTCGACAAACTGAGATTCGATAACGGCAATGGCATCCAGCTTCTTCTCGATGACGTCGTCAATCGCAACCACCAGGTCCGGCTCAAACGGGTTTGGCTTCTGAAAACGGTCTGAGAAATACAGGAAAACCGGGTTCGTGGTTAGGTGCGGGACATCCGGGCAGATGAACGGGCAGATTACCATATAAGCAGCATCCTGAACAAGGACCCCCGTGTAACGGTGGTCCGGATGGTAGTCATTCGTACGAGGTCCGAGCACAATATCGGCTTTCCATTCGCGGATGAGCTTAACAAAAGTTTTGCGGTTTTCGAGGGTTGGCATAAGCTCGCCATCGTGGATGTCCAGGACTTCGGTCTCGATACCGAAAATCTCAGCCGCCTTTTTAACTTCCGCTGTCCTTCGTTGAGCCAAAGGCCCGCCGGCCTCTTTCCAGTGGCCGATATCGCCGTTGGTTGTCGAGACGAACTTGACGTGATGTCCCTGTGCGGCCCACATTGTCGCCACGCCGCCAGCCCGAATTTCGCAGTCGTCCGGGTGGGCACCGAAGGCGATGATTCGCAGCTTGCCGGGGTTGTCCAGTTTGGCAGCACGAACCTGCTCACTGCCCAGTGGAGAGCCGGAGCGGTTACGCTCGGACGCCGGTGCCAAACAAGCAAAGACGACTGTCATCAATGCCAGCACCGGCAGCGTTAGAGTTGTTGAAGCAAGAATTCTCTTTCTCATAATTCACCTCCAGAAAAGAAACCTAAAATATAGTTGGATTGCTCCTACAAACGGGAGAATATATAACAATCGAACGAATTCAAGAACACTGTACAAAAAATCGGCGAATGTGCAAATGTTTTTATGGACTATATTGTCCCCCCCACGTGACAACCAGCCCTAACAGAGATAAAGCCTCTACCAGAACGGCGTTTTGTCGCATTGTCTGTGCATTACGATATTTTTTCCTCCAATCTTATACCAATTATAGTTAAAAATTGCCGAAAAAAATGTACATTATACTAACTGGAAGGTCCTGGATTCCTGCTTTCGCAGGAATGACAAGGTCAGGCAATCGGCAATCAATAAATAGAATTGGTATTAATCTCTTCAACGGGCATTTTCCAGATGTATACGTCAATAGTAAACTACATGCTTATAACACGGGGTGCTTCAAATGAAAGCCGGTGGCATCCTGATAAGCCCTGGCTACGGCCAACACTTCCGACTCGCCATAAAGCCTGCCGGTAAAGGTAATGCTGGTGGGTTCCTGCTCTTTGTTGAACCCGTTGGGCAACACTACGGCCGGATGTCCCGTTAGGTTGGTTAAAAGAAGGTTGTCTCCCACCCAGGACGGGGCCACGTAAACATCAATGTCCGACATAAGCTCGTGCATGGCCTTTATCAGAAGCGTGCGCAGTCGATTGGCCTGGATGTATTCGACCGCGGGAACCAGGCGGGCCTCTCGAAATCGATTGGGCCAGGCGTTCTGTATCTGGCGAACGAGCAGGTCGTCACGACCGCTTCGGGTCAGCTCGTCGAAAGCAGCCGCCGCTTCGACACCGAGAATAAATGCCATGACATCGACAGGATAATCCGGCAGCTCAATTGGTATAAGCTCAAGACCCAGGCGACGCAGTGCCTCCAGAGCCGCTTGGTCGTTGGCCCTGGATTCTTCGTCCTTGCGCTCTTTCTCAAAATCGCTCTTGATGTAACCGACTTTCAAGTCCTTTATGCCTCGGCCCACATCCCAATTGAAAGGTAAATCCACAACCGTGCTGTCTTTGCCGTCGGGTCCGTAAATGGCGTTGAAAACCAGCGCGCAGTCCTCAACGCTTCGACAGATGGGGCCGATCTTATCCATGGTCCAGCTCAGGGCCATCGCACCGTATCGACTAACCCGCCCGAAGGTTGGCCGCAGCCCTGTTGCTCCGCACACCGTGCAGGGCGAAACGATGGAACCCCAGGTCTCCGACCCAATCGAGAAACCGACCAGACCGGCAACGGTAGCGGCGGCCGGGCCGGCGGAAGAGCCGCTCGAACCTTTCTCCGTATTCCAGGGATTACGGGTCTTGCCACCGAACCAGACATCTCCCCAGGCCAGCGCACCAAGAGTTAATTTTCCTACAAGAACCGCACCCGCCTCCTCCAAACGCCTGACCACGGTGGCATCGGCGTCGATAACCTGGTCTTTATAGGGCATCGCACCCCAGGTGGTCTTATATCCTTTAACCGCAAGTAAATCTTTGGCGCCCCAGGGAATTCCGTGCAAAGGTCCTCGATAACGACCCGCCGCGATTTCCTTATCGGCACGTTCCGCCTGCTGAAGGGCCAATTCCTCCGTTAAGGTTATAACACATTGCAGTTTGCTGTCGTACTTTTTCAGCCGGCTCAGATACATGTTGGTGAGTTCCAGTGAGCTTACTTTACGCGATTTAATCAGTCCGGCCAGATTTGTAATCGTCCAAAACGACAGCTCCTCAATATCCGAAGGGCGATCTGCTCTGCCGGTCTTGCTTGCCATTATCGGCAGTTGCTTTTTTTCAAAGCTCATGCCCGGTGCAACGGGATTGAACTGAATGGCCGGTGCCACGCTGTTATCCAGTCGGACTTCGCGCAATTTTTCATAGCTTTTCAGGTGTTCGTTTAGTCCATCCACCATCAATTCCCGCTCCCGGTCAGTAAATTCAAGCCCGGCTATCTGCTCAGCGTCTTTAAGCATCTCTTTAGTAACCCTGGTGACCTCATCGTCCTGCATTTTTGCCCAGAGAACACCCGGTAGAACCGTGGCAGACAAACCCAGGCCGGAGAAATATGCAAGGAAGCTGCGGCGGGCCAACTGTGTTTTTTTAGAAGCCTTTGAAGTTTTTACTGAAACCGACATACCTGTTACCTTTCATTTTTCGTTATGTCCTCGCAGGACTGTTTTTAGCAATTTTATACGCAGTATCCCTTATGGGAAATGCTTTATTAAAATCATATACCCTAAACCTACTTTCTTTGCGATATAAAATTTCTAATAACTGCCAAGGCGGAATATACAAGAGGTTTTTCGCTTTACGCAGAATCCCTTACGGGAGATGAGCTCTTCTCCACGAATATTTCTGAGCCTTTTTAAACAAGGGCCTTAAAATTTTTGGCTTATTATCAAAAAAATGCGTAGTCTATTTTAAAGAATTTGCCTTGACGAGGAGGTAGCTGATTTGGTATAAATAAGCGAGACAAGGTTTGTGATTTTTGGTTTTTTGAGTCGATGGCGTTTTGCAGTTTTTTTTGAAAGGAGGAGTTATAGGTCCTAAGGGACAGAGCAATAGCGTAAGCTATCGGCCGCAGTCCTTTTGGACTCCTCTCGGAGAATCAAGATTGTTACATTTCAATTTAGATTCCTGAAGGAAGAAGGTAGAGTCAAGACCTAAAAAGTAGTGTTGATTAAGGACAACGGTGTTTTGGTGTGTGGCCAAAACATAGTCATTGTTATTGTAACCTTTTTTGTAGGAGGATGTATTATGAGAACTCGAGTTGTATTGTGTGCAGGTATTGTTTTGTGTTTGGCCGGGGCCCTTGGCGCCCAATCGTCAACGACATGGGTGGAGGCGAAAAGCGGCAAATGGAGCGATGCTACTAATTGGTCTGGTGAGACGTTACCCTCGCCGGATATTAAGGCCTTTTTTAACAGCCCCAGTGAGTGCATAGTCGATATTGCGGATGCCGGGGCGTGGCAGATCGACCTGGCCGGAGGTCCATTGAAAATAGTCGACGGAGGAAACCTGACGGTCACCGATTGGTTCATACTGGGTTATAACGCAGGCAATACAGGTAGTAATGCAGGTCATGTAGAGGTGTATGATGGCGGGGTGCTGAATAGCATGGTGCGTTTCTATGTGGGCTTCAGGGGTGAAGGGTACCTGACAGTATATGAAGGTGGAACGGTCAACATACATACTCAAGCCTTAGGGGTCGGTCAGGAACCGGGGGGTAGCGGCGTTGTCAAACTCGAAGGCGGCTCACTGAACCTCCTCGAGAGGACTGATGCGAATAGTCTGAATCTATATACTTCCGAGGCCAGCATAGATTTCCGGGGCGGTGTCATGACACTTCAGGATACGACGGCAAATCGAGAAAATCTCAGCAAGGCTATTGGTGACGGTATTATCAAGGCCTATGGCGGAGTCGGCGAGGTTGTTGTTGATTCCGATGAAACACCGGGCAGGATTATTGTCAAAGGTGTTCATCCTCTTAAGCCCTTACCATCAGATGACGGCGTTTCATCGTCAGGAGGCGTAGAGTTGAGCTGGACTTTACCCGAACCGTCTGTGCCCGGTCAGCCGGTACCTGTTGACGTTTACTTTACCGACAACTTGACATTGCTGGAACAGTTTACCGACCCGGCAGCCATCCAGGTTGTTAACAAGCAGAACGTGACTTCCGTTGTCGTGCAAACTCAACCAAAAACGCGTTACTATTGGGCCGTCGATACCTATGTTGACAGCGATGCCGATCCGGTCATCGGTCCTATCTTTAGCTTCCTGTCAGATAATATGCCTCCCAAAGTGAACGCCGGCGCCGATGTAGTGACCTGGCTGGAAGGGGATTCCAGGACCGGGAATCTGGACGCGACCATCATTGACGATGGTGCGATAAGTCCCTACACTGTGCAGTGGACGGTGGTTAGTGAACCCAGTGAAGGGGCTGCCGTTATAGAGACAGCGACTGCCGAGGATACGAGTATCACCCTGGCAGAGCTGGGCGAGTATGTCTTTCGGCTGGAGGCCTTTGATGGTGAATACCCCGGTTCGGACACGGTGACAATCAACGTGTATAGTGACAGTTGCCAAGCAGCACAGTCACTGCCGGACTATGTGCCCCTGGTAGGGGACCTCAATGGTGACTGCCGGGTCGATGAAGCCGATATGGCATTGCTGGAAGAAAACTGGCTGCAGGATAATTCATTGACTGAAGAGTGGTTCAAGGTCGAGTAACTGAGAACACTATCGACTGGAGCTTACCGGGGCGTTTGATATGCGTATCAAACGCCCCGGCTCATATTTTTATGTATCGTAAGGATTCCTCTGTCCGCAATGGCCGCGAGACTAATACCAATTATAGTTAAAAATTGCCGAAAAAATTATACATTATACAAAATGGGAAGGACTGGATTCCTGCTTTCGGGCTTGTTGAAAAAGTCGAGATTGCTTCGTCGCGGAGTTTATCCTGAGCTTAGCCGAAGGGCTCCTCGCAATGACACAAAGTGCGTTTTCAGTTCATTGTGAGCGATTTGAAAAATCGCGCGGCAATCTCAAAACGTTCATTTTGAACTTTGGCAACAGACCCGAAAGCGGGAATGACAGAGTCAGGTAACTCGCCGCGATGCGTCGCAGCGGGTCGGCAATCAATAAATAGAATTGGGATAAGAGGTCGTGCCATTCCGCTAAACGCACTTCAAATTCCAGTGTGACGGGATGAAATATCGCCGTCAGATGTAAACCTTGTCCATCATTCTTGGGAAGGGTATGCACTGCCGGATGTGCTTTTGGGCGGTCAGCCAAGCAATGGTTCTTTCGACACCGAGTCCGAAGCCGCCGTGCGGCACCGAGCCGTATTTTCGCAAATCCAGGTACCACTCGTAATTTTCGACAGCCAAGCCCTGCTCGTTGATTCGTGCGACCAGCAAATCGTGGTCGTCTTCTCTCATTGAGCCGCCGATGATTTCGCCGAAGCCGGCCGGGGCAAGCAAATCGAAATTCAAAACCACCTTTTCATTGTCCCTGTCGGCCTTCATATAAAAGGCCTTGGCCTCTTTTGGATAGTGCGTAACAAAGACCGGTTTGTCGTGCATTTGTGAAATAATGGTTTCATCCGAACCGCCGAGGTCTTTGCCCCATCGAAATTCGGCGGCCAATTCGGCGTGCCTGGGATTGTTTTCGATTTTTGTATTCGTCTCGGCAAGTGCACTGCGCAATTCAATCAGCTCAGCAGCGATTTTATCTTTCTGCCATTGTTTTATTTGGCCTGCCTGCCGGGTTTCAAGCTCGCCGATTTTGGTTTCGTATTGCTGCTTTTGTTCTTGCAGCTCCTTCAACTGCCCGGCGAGAAAATCCCGTGTCTTCCGGCTGGTCAGGATGTCAACCGCCTCGGTATAAGTTAATCTGTAAAAAGGCGGTTTGATTTTTTCAAGCGATGCAATGTCAGCCTCTAAAGTTTCGAACTCATTTTTGTTATTTTGCAGGACCTGTGCGACGATAAAGGAGACGAAATTTTCCGCCAATTCGAGCAGGCCGTCAAGGTCGATGAAAGCCACTTCCGGCTCGACCATCCAGAACTCGGTCAGATGCCTTCGGGTCTTGCTCTTTTCGGCCCTGAAGGTCGGCCCAAAGCAATAGACCTTACCGAAGCTCATCGCCGCTGATTCGAGATGCAGCTGGCCCGTCTGGGTCAGGTACAGGGGTGCGCCGAAATAATCGACTTCAAAGAGTGTTTGCTGCTCTTCGCCAGCGGTGGCTGTGAGTATCGGTGTATCAATTAGAACAAAGTCGTTATCGTTGAAAAATCTGCGGATGGAATCAACAACAGTATGGCGAATCTTTCCTATACACCACTGCTTCTGCGAGCGAAAGTGCAGGTGACGATGCTTGAGGAGAAAATCGATACCGTGCGATTTCGGCGTGATAGGATAACCATCCGCCGGTGATATTATTTGTGCATCGGTTACGGCTAATTCGCAGCCGCCCACGCTTCTTTCATCGGCCCGAACTGTGCCGGTTACGGTCAGCGATGATTCCTGGCCGAGATGTTTTAATTGCTCAAAAAGCTCGTCAGGGACATTGCCTTTTTCGACGACACATTGGCATAAGCCAGTGCCATCGCGGACGATTAGAAACTGGATTTTGCCGCTTGAACGGCCCTTATACAACCAGCCGGCTAATGTGACTTCTTTGCCTTCGTGTCGATATAAACAATTAATCGTAGTATACTGGTCATTCATAATTCAAAGGTTCCTAATTGATTATCTGTGTGACGTTATGCCTTTGATAACTTCATTTATTTCGGCCAGATGTTTATCGTTTCTCCGTATAATGAGAAGCGTTCGCCGTGGTTTTCATAATCGAATTCATTCCCACTGACCGGGTCAATGAAAGCCTCGGCCGGCGCTTCGGGTTTTATTTCATCAAGACTTCTCGGCCAACTGCCATGTTCAATGTTATATTGTTTTATTGCTGTCAGCAGCCTTGAGCCTCTGCGCAATTCAAGATTTCTTAGATATATTTCGTGAACCCTGTAATACGCTTGCTCAGGTAGATTTGCAATTAACTTAACCCCTGAGAGGTAATTGACCTTCCAACTCGGTCGGAATTCAACGGGTTCCTTATCCCAGTCAAAGCCAGGCTCAGTCATTGCATAGTATTTTGCATAACTTGCATCAACTATCTCGCCAATCTTTTCCGGTGCAGAAGGGACATATAGCCATACAAACATGACGCCCAATTTGGCGCATTTCCTACGAGAGTAAGTCCCGGTTGGAAGCTGTTTCGGAGATTGTCCAATTGTCGATGCAAATGATCGGCGAGTTAATCTTGTTTTGCCTTCGGAGTCTGCTTCATAAACCATGCCACAAAGCATGTTCTTGGCATATAGTTTTTCAAAATCCAGTATCTTCTGCCAATCTGGGCCCCAGTTATTTTTCGGGCCTTTTATGGAATTAGCTATCAATCGCAGTTGTTTTCCACTGGGTTGACCTTCTATCACAAACCTATTAAGTCGTTCTAAGGCCATATGTTCAATAGCAAAACCCACCAAAAAACTTATCATTACCGGTTGCTGATAAAGGTGGTTGGCCATTTGAATAACACAGAGACATTTTTCAAGGGCGGCATCAATTCTGCCTTCGGCCATATCATTGTTCGCCGCCGAAACGAGCAAAAACGTAGAACGACGGATCTTGGGTAATCGCTTCATAGACAGATCGAGACTTGCCGGCCCAACAGGGATTGAAAATTTACATTTTTCGATTCTTGATATCTCTATTAATGTACCTATTGTTTTTTGGTGACCTTTGAGCCATTCGGCGGTTTCCGGATGGTCCTTTGTAAGCCAGGGCTCATCTTTGGATGAAGGTTTTAGTTTGATAAAGAATTCGGGCTGATTGGAATCTACGTCCAGAGTATCAAACAGTTCATTATAAATCATGGCGGCGTTTTCTTCATCGGGTATCGCGTATTTGGCTTCGAGCGCAGCCAGCTCTTCATCAAAGGTATAGGGTCGCCAACCTTCATCGGCTTCGGGCAAAAAGACCCAGATAATAAAGGCTACAACTATCGCAGCGGCTGAAAGCCAGAACCATTTCCTGGCAGGTTTGGGCAGGATAGTACAAGCCGCAAGAATAATGGCCAGAAGTGTTATTGCTTTCCACGGGGCTTGAAAGATAATAGCTGCGAGTAACAGCAATGCAAGAAGACCTAAGCCAATCCATTTAAAGATTCGCCAGACCAATCTGTGCTTTTTCTTTTTCTGGTTTTCCTCGGCCATTTTACATATCCAGTCTTTCGCGCAGGTGGCTGAGCAGTTGGTCGGTTGAGACTCTTACCTGGTCCATCGAATCGCGGTCGCGGACGGTTACGGTGTTGTCGTCCAACGTCTGGCCGTCAACTGTAAGGCAGAACGGTGTGCCGGCCTCATCCTGTCTGCGGTAACGCCGGCCCACAGCGCCCTTTTCATCGTAAAAGCAATTAAAATACTTTTTAAGGTCGTTGTAAATATTCTTTGCTATCTCCGGCATACCCTCTTTTTTAACTAACGGGAAGACAGCGGCTTTCACGGGCGCAAGGGCGGGATGAAATCTTAATAGGTTTCTTGTCTCGCCGCGAACCTCTTCCTCATCATAAGCATCGACTAAAAAGGCGAGTGCACTTCTGTCGATGCCGGCACTGGGCTCGATCACATAAGGGATGTAGCGATGTTTCTTCTCGTCGTCGAAATAAGACAGCGGGCCTTTATTGTAATCCTCGGCTTCTTTGGCCAATTCAATATTCGTCAGCTCCCGGTTGTTTTCATACCATTTATTGAGCGTCCTCATGCCGCGTTGATGCTGCCGCAGGTCGTAGTCCGTGCGGTTGGCGATGCCTTCAAGCTCCTGCCAGTCGCCGCTGCCGAATGGGAATTTGTATTCGACATCCACGCAACTTTTGGCATAATGGGCAAGCTCATCAGCATCGTGCTCGCGGAAGTGAAGGTTTTCTTTTCTCATACCTAATTCGATATACCAGTCGAACCGGGCCTGCTTCCAGTGCTCGAACCACTGCTCATCGGTGCCCGGCTCACAGAAAAACTCAAGCTCGGCCTGCTCGAATTCGCGCGTCCGGAAGATAAATGCCTTGGTCGTTACCTCATTGCGGAAGCTCTTGCCAATCTGGGCGATGCCGAAAGGTATCTTGACCCTGGTGGTATCGAGAACGTTTCTGAAATTGACGAAGATTCCCTGAGCGGTCTCCGGCCGAAGCTGTATCGTCATCGAGTCGTCGATATTGGCTCCCATCTTCGTCTCGAACATCAGCTTAAAAGGCATCGGCTCGGTAAACTGGCCCACCGCCCCGCAGGCGGGACATACCTTGTTGCTCAGGTCATGCGCCTGGGCCATGGCCGCATCAATCGCGATGTGCTCGGTATGCTCCTGGGTTTGCTCGGTAACTTTTTCCTTGAGGTGGTCGACTCTGGTCCGGGTATTGCATTTTTTGCACTCGGCTATCAGGTCGGCGAATTTGTCGGCGTGGCCGCTCGATTTCCACACCATCGGGTGCATAAGGATACTGCAATCAAGGCCGACGACGTCGTCGCGCATCTGTACGACGCTTTTCCACCAGGCCTTTTTGACGTTGTTTTTTAATTCGACGCCGAGCGGCCCGTAGTCGTAGCAGCTCGCCAGGCCGCCGTAGATTTCACTGGATTGAAATATAAAACCCCTTCGCTTACACAGCGATACAATGTCGTCGAGCCTGGTAATTTTTGCCATATTTAGTCTCCATAATCATTAATTCAGCTTATTATATAGGCAAAATCGCCGATTACAAGGACGGAAAGCGGCGATGTGAATATCGAACGCCGAATATCAAATAACCAGTCAGTAGCTTCTCAGTTAGATACGTCTGACAGTTTGCCCTGAATAGAATCGAAGAGATTCACGAGTTATTATTGCTGCTGTTTGACATTGTCGTTTCAACCGATTAGATTTATGTGCCAAAGCTATTCCTGAAACAGATGTCTATGAAAACAGAAATTTGCATAATTGGAGCAGGACCGGCGGGCCTGACGGCGGCGATTTTCGCAGCCCAGGCAGGTGCCCACACAACGGTAATCGAGGCAAATACAACCCCCGGCCGAAAGCTGCTGCTCACGGGAGCAGGTCGCTGCAACCTCACACATAAGACCGACCCTGCCGAGCTTGTCCGAACGCTCGGCCCACCACAGGGCAGATTCCTTAGTTATTGCTTATACAAGTTTTCGCCGCAAGACGTGCTGGATTTTTTCGCTTCTTTAGGGCTCAAAATCAGGACCGAACAAGATGGCTGCGTTTTCCCCGCCAGCGACCGCGCCTCCGATGTCAGAGATGCCCTTATAAAACGGGCAAAAAAACTCGGTGTTAATTTTCTCTATGGCAGCCGCGCCGGCAATATCACCAAACAGGCCGATACGTTTATAGTTCACATTCCCAAAGAACCGATCCAGACCGAAAAAGTTATCATCGCAACAGGCGGCCTTTCCTGGCCCCGGACAGGCTGCACAGGTGACGGCTACCGATTCGCCCGAAGCTTCGGTCATCATATAACCCAAACCAGAGCTTCTCTGGTTCCGCTGATAACCCTTGAAGACTGGCCCGCACAATTAGCAGGCACGCCTGTCGAAGATGTCAGAATCTCAGCCCGCATCAATAATAAAAAGATTACCACCGCCGGAGCGCTTATTTTCACTGACGATGGCATCGGTGGCCCGGCGGTGCTCGATATAAGCCGGCACCTGACCGATTATCTTCCCGCTGAAAAAGCTCCAATCGAAATTACTCTGGACCTTGCACCGCACCTTGAACAATCCGGTCTTGATAAAGAAATTACCGCCCTTATAAGCGCAAATACCAAAAAGAAAACCGTTAATATACTTGCCGAATTCCTGCCAAGGCGCCTCGCAATTTTTCTGTGCGAACAGGGCGGCTGTGATGGTAGTCTTCCGGCAGGCCGGCTCAAAAGAGATGTTCGAAAAAAGCTGGCCGCGGCCATCAAGGCCATGCCTCTTTCAATCCTGCGTACCAGACCGATCGCCGAGGCGACGGTAACCCGCGGCGGCGTCAGCCTGAAAGAAATTGAGCCTAAAACCATGGAATCAAAACTTTGCCCGGGCCTCTTTTTCGCAGGCGAAGTCCTTGATGTTGACGGCCCCTGCGGCGGATACAACCTCCAGATATGCTTCTCAACAGCCACCCTGGCTGCTTCCGCCGCTGTTCAAAACAGCTAACACCAACGATTGAATTTTAACGAAATTCCGCTTGGCATTTTGTGTTTTTTGTTATGTTAACCTTATTTGCACAGGTTAACGTAGGTTAACCGACTGTATCAAGGTTAACAAGGAAACCTGTGGATTAACTCTATATTAAATAAGTGCTTACAAATATTTATAGGAGGTTTTAACTGAAGAAAAGGAACTAAGAAACCGTAAAAGCCACGGAAAAATTCCTCAAAAAACACCTCATAAAGCTCGAAAAATAAAACAATACTGTTCATCCCAAATAGTCAATCATCAATAATCGTTAATCATTTCAAAGGTTGGGCCTTGGGACGGGATTTTGACTTGACGAGTTTTGTCCTTATGAGTATCATCATGTACTATAAGCGTTTGATTTGTTTGGGAGATTTATAAAAATGACTAAAGGCATTCCTTTTGGATTTTATCAGGGCAATAGATCTGAGTATCTAGCGATTCCAGCTCTAAGTAAATTAGGTTTTACGATACCAATTCCGCGACAAGAAGATCAATTGGTGTCGATTTTATAGTTCATCTCGCCTATATGAAAGAAAAGACAGTTGTTCCTTCCGGTAGGTCTTTTGGGATTCAGATAAAATCAACAATGGATCCAATAGTTTTTGATAAACAAGAAGATAGAGACAGTTTGTTCAATTCGAATATGCCTTTTTTCATAGGAGTGGTCAACAGAGAATCTTTGAGTTTAACTATTTATAGTACTCTTGCGAGATTACGCCTATTTTGGATGAAAGGTCTTAATTTCAAATTTGAGTTAGCTTTCAAAGAAACGAACGTGGCACAAAAACCACCAGATTATGAATCAAAACAAGTATATACTGGAAAACCTATTGTGAAAATAGGTCTTGTAGAGCCAAGTACTGCTAATGATAGACTGGAGGAGTTCCAAAATCTACAGTCGACAATGGAAGATTGGATAAAGTTGGAGAATGAAAATCTGTCACTTAAAGAACAAAAGGTTCCACTCGTTTTTCTGCCAACGACATATGAAACAAATAAGCCGTTTCAGCTTGGCATACAACTTGTTTGCATAAAATATGCTGCTGTTGGTAGCTTGCCCGATATTTGTAAAGCCACAGCAAAAACCTTGGAGTCCCTTGCTTATTATCTGGATGCGTGTTTGGAAAAGGCCTCGCTCCCTGTGGATCTGGCGGAACTGCTTAGAAAACAACAAGAAGATGTAAAAAAAGTTAGGAATAGAAACTTAGAAATTTTAAAGAAAGTGAACTGAAGTAATAGAAGGTAGTCGCTATCAATAAGAAATCCTTCAGCCTATATTCATTATATCTATTTCCCGTTGATTTCATTTTTGATTTTGTTAAGAAGATTTATTGCCTCAAGTGGTGTCAGGTTATTGACGTCGGTTGAGGCCCGCCTTTCAATTTACTATTTACAATTGACTCCTCCAAAAGACGGCGGATCTACGATATTTACTATTTTGACAGATGAGGGTTTTTGTTCAATCCTGTTAAACTTGCTCATCAGGCACTTTCATAAAGGACTTTTCCTTCCCGCCAAGCTGGCCTGGCGATTGTGCCGGGTATATGGCGATTCCGCTCAAATTCTTCCGGCGTAAGAACCATTATATCTCTTGCCAGGCCCAAACCCCGTAAGGCCCTGTCCATTTCGAGCATTAAATGACGTCGTTTACCTTCAAACGAACATACGACAAGTATATCAACGTCGCTTCGGTCATCGGCTGTGCCCCTTGCCTGCGAGCCGAAAAGGATAATTCGGTTTGGGGCAAAGCCATCAACCAGCCGTTCCCTGACCTTAGATAATGTCTCATCACTTATCATAGGTTAACCTTTTCTTCTTGTTTAAATTATACAAGAAGGATTTATGGATTACAATTACCGGCTTCGATTTCCTTTCTTATTTCCTCGAGCAGATTTATCGCTTCGTTTGGCGTTAGATTGTTAACGCAGGTCGAGGCCAGTTTCTAATAGAGCGATTATTCAATTCTTCAGTTTATTGCTGACGGTAATACTGCTTGGCCTCGGGGATCAAGTTCTGGAGGTTGCTGATTCTGGTTGAGTCGGCCGGATGTGTGCTCAGAAATTCCGGCGACTGGGCGCCCTGCTTTGCCGCGGCCATTCTCTGCCAGAAAGTAACGGCCTCCTCAGGATTATAGCCAGCCATCGCCATAAATATCAGTCCCAGATGGTCCGCCTCGCTTTCATGGGTCCTGCTGTACGGCAGCAATACGCCGACCTGAGTGCCTATTCCGTAGGACTGCATAAACAGGCTCTTTGTTTTCTCGGGGCTTTTTGACAAGGCCGTCGATAAGGCCATACCTCCCAGCTCCACGATAAGGCCCTGGGTCATTCTTTCGGCTCCGTGCTTTGCGAAGGCGTGTGCGATTTCATGGCCCATAACCGTTGCCAGGCCCGCCTCATTCTGGGTTACTTTAAGCAGGCCGGTATAAACAACCACCTTTCCCCCCGGCATGCACCAGGCGTTCAACGAATCATCTTCGACGAGATTAAATTCCCAGTCGTATCCATCCAGCTTCTCTGAAATATTATTTTCCGCACAATACCGTTCGACGGCCTTTTGTATATTGGCTCCGACGCGCTTGACCATCTGCGTTTGGCTTAAATCGTTACTGAGCTTGTTTTGTGAGATGAATTCGCCGTAGGACTGGAAGCTCATCGAATTCATCATCGAGTCGGGAACGAGATTGAACTGTTTCCTGCCGGTGATTTCCACCTGCGTGCAGCCGGCCAGCAATAACACAAGACCACACAGAACGACCAGTTTTGATTTTGTAGAATGTTTCATAGCACATCCCCCTTTCTTAATAAGGTACAGTAATAATTGTCCCGCATACCCAACTGTATATATTAAACAGGCAGTATCACCCTTTAACAAGTGTTTTTTAGCCGATTTTCTATTATTTTTCGTTGATTTCGTTCTTGATTTCGTTAAGCAGATTAATCGCTTCGATGGGGGTGAGGTTATTCACATCGGTGGAGGCCAGTTTTTCGAGGACGGATTTGTGTTTCTGGACAAAGAGGGAGTCCTTGTCCGGTTTTTTTGTTTTGTGTTTTGAGAGATGTTCGCCGGTGGCTTCTTTTTGGAAGGTGCTTTCGAGCTCTTCCAGGATTTCTTTGCTCCTCTCAAGAATATTTTTTGGCAGGCCGGCTAATTTGGCGACGTGGATGCCGTAACTTTTGTCCGTTCCGCCGGGCAGAATCTTATGCAAAAAAACGACCTCGTCCATCCATTCGCGGACAGCTACATTGCAGTTCTTGAGGTTTGCAAACAGCTCGGCTAATTCGGTCAGCTCGTGATAGTGAGTCGCAAAAAGCGTTCGGCACTTTAGCTTATTTGCGATATGTTCGGTAATCGCCCAGGCCAAAGAAAGACCATCATACGTGCTCGTCCCCCGCCCGACTTCGTCAAGAATGACCAGGGATTTACCGGTGGCGTTGTTGATAATGTTGGCCGTTTCGGTCATCTCGACCATAAATGTGGATTGGCCGCGAACCAATTCATCCGACGCCCCCACGCGGGTAAAGATTCTATCGACCAGACCAATCTCAGCATCTTTAGCGGGGACAAATGAGCCGGTCTGTGCCATCAGGACCAGCAGGGCAACCTGTCTTATATAAGTGCTCTTGCCGCTCATATTGGGGCCTGTGATGATGAGGATATCGCCGGCACTGTTGCCCAGTTCGACGTCGTTCGGCACAAACTCCGGGCCGAGCGTTTCAGCCAAGACCGGATGTTTGCCTTCGTGAATGATAAGCTCACCGCCGCCGGTCACTTTCGGGCGGATGTAGTTTCGGCGCTTAGCAAGATATGCCAGGGCCGCCAGACAATCGCATTGGGCGATAGTATCGGCCAGCCCCTGCAGTCGGCTTACGTACTGGGCGGATTGACGGCGGAGCTGGTCGAAGAGCTGCTGCTCCAATTCGAGTGCCTTTTCCTCGGCGCTAAGGGCCTGGGTCTCGTATTCCTTGAGCTTCTCGGTGATATAGCGCTCGGCGTTTTTGATTGTCTGCTTGCGGACGTAGTCGGAGGGGACCTTATCGGCTGAGGAGTGATTTATTTCGATATAGTAGCCGAAGACCTTATTGTAGCCGATTTTAAGATTGCTTATGCCGGTCCGCTCGGACTGTTCTTTCTGATAATTCCTCAGCCAGCTTTGGCCGTCTCTGGAAATTGAGCGTAAGCGGTCGAGCTCTTCGGAAAAGCCCGCTTTTATCACACCGCCGTCGCGAAGGTGCGTAGGAGGTTCCGGCTTGATTGCGGATTCGAGCAGGTCGGCCAATTCGTCCATACTGTCACATTGGCCGGCCAATTGCACGAGCAGGTCGGCGCCGAATTGCTGCAGGATTTCTCGCAGCAGCGGTATTTGTCGAAGTGTGGCTGCCAGGGCAACTAAATCTCTCGGAGACGCCCGGAACGTGCTGATGCGAGCGGCGATTCGCTCGGTGTCGGATATGTTCGAGAGCAGTCTGCGAACCTCAGCTAATTTGTCATCGACATCTTTGATTTCCTCAACGGCATCCTGACGCAGCTCGATAGCGCCGAGCTCACACAACGGCATACACAGCCAGTTTCGGAACATCCTGCCGCCCATACCGGTTATTGTTTCATCGAGGCAGTCCAGCAGTGAGCCCTTTTTGCTCTCGGTGCGAATGGTCCGCAGGATTTCCAGGCTCCGCAGGCTGGCCGGGTCGATCTGCAGAAAGTTCCGGCGGCTGATTTTTTTCAGATTCCGGATATGACCGAGCGTGGTCTTTTGTGTTTCGTTGAGATATTCGATTACAGCACCGGCCGGACAAATAAAACCGTCATCATCGTCACCGATGCCGAAACCCTCGAGCGTAGCGGTTCCGAAGTGCTTTTGCAGACGCTGCCTCGCCTGATAGGGGTCGAAATACCAGCCGGGACGTTCGGTAACAATGGCGTTGGTCAGTTGCGTGATGTCCCGGACGAGCTTTTTTGTTTCAGCTTCGAACAGCTCACCGCGTCTATCGGCAAGCAGACATTCGGCCGGTGACAATCGCAGAAGCTCATCGAGCAGTTTTTCTTCGCCCAGCTCCTGAACAAAAAAATGGCCGGTCGAAATATCTACCCAGCTTATCGCGGCCCGGTGCTTTGTGCCCAGACTGACGGCACAGAGGAAATTGTCCTCTTTAGCGCTCAGCAGCATATCATCCGTCAGCGTACCGGGAGTAACGATTCGCACGACGTCGCGCTTGACAACACCCTTCGCGATTTTGGGGTCCTCGACCTGCTCGCAGACCGCTACTCTATAACCGGCCTGTAACATCTTTTTCAGATACCCGTCAACGGCGTGATATGGCACGCCGGCCAACGGAATGGGATTGTCGCCTTTGCTTCGGCTGGTCAAAGTTAAGCCCAGAACTTTTGAGCAGGTCTTGGCATCTTCGTAAAAGGTCTCGTAGAAATCGCCCATGCGAAAAAACAGTATGCAGTCGGGATGCTTTTGCTTGAACTTGTGAAACTGCTTCATCGCAGGCGTTAGTTTTTCAGCATTTACACCCATAGATGCAGATTATACACGAAGCTGACCGTTTAACAACCGTAATCGCCTTGTCATTGCGAGCGAAGCGAAGCAATCTCAATCTATTTTTCCGTTTAACAGCTCAGTTATGATTGAGGCCGCTTGTTGTTTGGATTTGGCGTTCTTTAATTGTTGTAACAGCTTTTCCTGCCGGTCTGTAAAGACAACAGCAGTTTTCAAATCAAAATCTGTAACGCCGCAAATTTGCCGGATTTTTTCTATCAGGTCCTCGATTCCGGTGCCTTCCTTGGCGCTTATCTTAACAGTGTTCGATAGAATTCCAGTTAGTACGCCTGTATCGAATTTGGCAGGCAAATCGCATTTATTTAAGACTGTGATGACTTTTTTGCCGGCGATTTTTTCAAGAAGACGCTCGTCAAGCTGGTTGTTGGTTTGGCTATTATCCAGAATGAGCAGGATAAGGTCTGCCTGTTCTAAAATCTCAACACTTTTCTTCTGAGAGGCTTTTTCAACAGTATCTTCAGAACCTAAAAGCTCTTCATCCAATCCTGCCGTGTCAATTAACCTCAGAGAAAGCGATTTGATTTGACACACAGCTTCGACCCAGTCTCTGGTAGTGCCCTTGATGTCGGTCACTATTGCTTTTTGTCGGCCGGCCAGATCATTAAGAAGTGTGCTTTTACCGCTGTTCGGCGGGCCGATCAGGGCTGCCGTGCAGCCGGCGATAATCAGTTTAGCTATTCGGCTGTTCTCAAGTATCCGCTCGGCCTCTGTTGAAATTTGGTTAAGAGATATTGCGTTGATGTTCTCCAGCCACTCTGCGGCTTTTTTGCTTAAGCCGGCCTCGACCTGGTTTATGATTATTTTTGTACCCTGAATGGTTTTGGCTTTGAGCTGGGCCAGCTTAGCTTCAACTGCGATTGTGTTGACAGATTTTTGTGCAGAGAGGATTTTTGTTAGAAGCTGCTCTGCGGTCAGCAGCGTGACACCACAACGCTGGAGCAGTTGCATTATGTCAGCGACAATGAGCGGATTGCCGTGGCAATTTATTGCGAAAGTTTTTGGTCCTTCACAGCCGATGGTAACCTGGTCGATGGTTTCATTGCCGTCTGCAATTGTGCCGAGCAGGATTTCGCCGGTCTTGAATTTTGCTGGTTTTGTTCCAGCCGGCTTGAAGATTTTTTTAACGACGGCCTCGGCTGAATCACCGAAGACCTGCACCGTCGATATTGCACCGGTGCCCTTGCCCGTCATTACCGCTGCGAAAGTATTCATATGAAATTGAAGATTAGAAACCGGACTCCTCTCTTCACAGAAGGGGCATTACTCAAAACACACAAGTCAGATAGACTTGGCTTTTTCTTCGATATATTTTTTATAGGCCAGAACGATACCTTTGACGACCAGGTTGGGGACGAAGGAGTCTATGAAATCACAGTCGTCCTTTATGGTTTTTGCGGCTGAGCCGGTAACGATGGTTTGCGGCCATCTGCCGATTTTTTCTGCGTAGCGCCTGATAACCTCTTCCAGCATCCCGATAGCGGAATAATACAATCCGCAGTTTATGGCCTCGGCGGTGTTTTTACCATACGGTGTCTTCGGCCTGGTGATTTTTGTCTTTGGCAGCTGGGCCGTGTTCTCTTTCAGGGCCTTTGCGCTGATTTCGAAGCCCGGGCCGATAACACCGCCAAGAAAAACACCATTTTCATCAACAAGGTCAATCGTTACAGCGGTCCCGAAATCCGCCACTACTACCGCACCTTCGACCACGTCATACGCCGCTGCCGCCAAGATTACCCTGTCGGTGCCGACCTTATCCGGCTCATCCACCCAGAGACTCATTGGCAGGGGTATGTCTTTACCTATGATATAAATTTTTTCGCTGAGATTGTCTTTTACTATTTCCCGGATTAGTCTGGTCCAATCCGGTTTTACACTGCTGACGACGATTACACCATCGCGTTTATTCTCTTTTGAGCTTTCGGCAATTGGTATCTTCCCCCAGGCCGATTTTAAACAGCTCTTAAGCTTTGTTTGCGAGCTGCCGGGGATGGATTTAATAAACTGCTCTTTACCATCGAGAAAAAGCCCAATATCAATATTGGTATTACCTATATCTACTGCGATTATGTTCATAATTTGTACCTTATGGCTCGTATTTATCCGTACCCTTTTTACTTTATTCTTTTGCTGATGTCAATCTGTACAGAAACTTCACAAGACAACTAAATATGATGACTTGGCAACGGCTGAAACGGACAGACTTGGCAGCTATTGGTAACTGTATCGGCTAAGCAGTTCGGCCCTTAGCTTACTGTCGAAGGGCGGCATTATTCTATTGGGCCACCAAACGGTCCTCATTGAGAATATCACCATCAACACTGTAATGTCGAAACGTCAGTGTGGGCTTATCTTCTGAGCGGTCGACTATGCCGGCGAGGAATCCGCCAATTACGTTTAGGTACCTATGCTCGGCAAGTCTCTGGTCGTTACTCCAGCCGCCGGCATGTTCATTGCTGGCCGGCCCGCACGAATATTCCCTCACGCCTGTTTTTTCATCCACCGATATATACTGCCAATGACGGTCTCCACAAATGACGTACATGTTCTTCTGTTTCGAGATAAACTCCCTCAGCTCATTGCCTTCGTGCGTAAAATCAACGTTCGAGTGGTTGTCATGTTTATTTTTTCGGTCGGGCCCTACGAGAGGCGTTGGGCTGATTAAAATACGAAACGCGGCGTCCGATTCCTGAACGGTCCGCTTAAACCATGCTTTCTGCTCTTTGCCCCAGATTGTCTTGTCAGGGCCATCAGGCATTGTATTGGGACTGCGAAAATCACGTCCTTCGACCAGCCATATCTGGAGGTCCTTGCCCCATCGAAAGGTCCGCCAGGTTCGGTCGCCCATTGGCACCTGCTCCAGGAACACCGCCTGGCCTTGCTCGAACGTAAAGTCTCCCATGAACCTGGTTTCCCTGCCGGGCCAGCAATCGTTCATCCAAGTGTCATGGTCGTCCTTGATAAAATAGCTGGTAACCTGACGATGAAATTCAACGTTTGTCGGGAGACTGTACATGCGGGCCCAATGCCAGCGGGCCAGCGGCAGCGTCTTGGCCAATTTGTCATAGTAAACGATATCGCCCGTATGGACAAAGAAGCTCGGCTCAATCTTCAACATAGCCGGATAAATCTTGTAACCACCGCCGGGAGCATCCTGGTCAGGGTAGGCTTGACCCGTGGAGACCGAAAAGACGACCCGTTCAGGTTGCTCGGGACGTGGTGCCGTTCTAAATCTTCCCTCTAACACCTGTCCTTTCTTTCCCCCTCCACTTGCCCTCGACTCTACACGCACCTGGTACCCGGCATTAGGCTTCAGGTTGGCCAATTTGAACTGATGAGTGTAATCACGTTTTATATCTACTGCATACCAATTGGTGGTATTCCAATTGGAAGCTCCCTCTACCCTGTACAGAACCTTGACCTTCCCCGGTGCGCCCGGCACGGCCCCTTCAATTGTTTCGATTGTTGAACCTCCGGGAAAGTTGACGGCAGGTGTTTGATTGGGCCTTGCCTGGGGCTTCTTGATTGGTTTGCCGGTTTTGGAATCATGATAAAGAATCTCGGGCATAGGTGCTCCCAGGCCCACCCGTTCCGGATGCCGTGTCAGACGCGTCCAAACAATCGCTGTTTCGTCTGTTACCTCACCGATTTTAATGCCCGTGGCTTGATAAGGTCCGCCCGAGAAAGAGCTGCCACAACCATGGATGGCCAGGAATAGGACCATCAATACTGCCTTCGTAATAGCTTTTGAAATCATAAGAATATCCTTTCTCATTCAACAATTCCTTGTGAAATACTCACTTTCTTAATGCTTCATTTTAATGGTTTTTCGACATTTTGTCACAAAGATTATTGTCCCATCCGCTGAATCCTTCACTTTTCACTTGACGTTTTTCTCTGGATTAGATATACTACAATATCGCCTGAGGAGGCGAAAAGATGGATTTACAGCTTTACATCACTATTGCCCCTGTGGGCTTTTATATTGTCTGCATATTTACGAGGTCCTTAACCGGCCGATTTAATCCAGCCGGAAAGTAACGCTTGTTTTCTGTGCTGGGTTTTCCATTGTCCCGATGGGCAGAAAAGGAACGGTAGAATGAAATTGGTTGATGATTCTAAAATTAGCCTGGTGTCACTCGGACTTATCCTCGCTTGTGTGGTTGGTGGAAGGCATGCCGCCGCCGAGTTTACTTTCAGTACCCCGACTAATCTTGGTTCGCTCATCAACACCTCGGATGATGAAGGCCGGGCGTGCATTTCGGCTGATGGTCTGTCGCTCTACTTCGATTCCAACGACCTCGGCAGCTTTGGCGGTTTTGATATATGGGTGGCAACGCGCAAGGCAACAGATGAGGAATGGGGTGCGCCTGTGAATCTTGGCCCGATTATGAATACGGTATATGAGGAATTCGATGCGAACATCTCGGCAGACGGATTATCGCTTTTCTTTGCCTCCGACTATCCCGGCGGCTCAGGTGAATTCGACCTGTGGGTGGCAAGGCGGAATACGACAAATGCAGACTGGGATGTGCCTGAGGTTCTTGGGCCGATTGTGAACTCCCAATACGATGACGATGGCCCGAGCATCTCAGCAGACGGACTGTCGCTCTACTTTAGCTCTAATCGACCCGGCGGCTATGGTGAAACCGACCTGTGGGTAACTACGCGCTCAACAGTAAATGGTGCCTGGGGCGAGCCGGTGAACCTTGGACAGATAGTCAACAGTTCGCTTTGGGAGGCGCGGCCGAATATCTCAGTCGACGGCCTGACACTCTTCTTCGGCTCGAACCAGCTTGACGGCAGTGTTTTATGCGACCTGTATATGACCAGGCGAGAAACGACGCAAGGCACCTGGGGAACACCTGTGAAACTTGGCTCAGCCGTCAACAGCTCCGATGATGAGGATTGGCCCTGCATCTCTGCTGACGGACGAACGCTTCTCTTCGAGTCCGACAGGCCCGGCGGATTTGGCAGTTGGGACTTATGGCAGGTATCAATAGAGCCGGTGGTTGACTTTAACCGAGACGAAAAGGTGGACCTAACCGATTTTTGCATGCTTGGCCAATACTGGCTCCAGGAGCAATCTCAAGTTGACATTGCTCCGGCACCTCTTGGCGACGGTAAAGTGGATTTTAAGGACCTTGCTGTTTTGGTTGAATATTGGCTGACAGATTATCGCCTCCTGGCGCACTGGAAGCTCGACGAGACAGAAGGTACTATCGCCAAAGACAGCATCGCCGACCACGATGGCACCCTCCATGGTAACCCGCTCTGGCAGCCTGCCGGCGGCAAGGTGGCCGGGGCGCTCGAATTTGATGGAGTCGATGATTATGTTAGCACGCCTTTTATCTTGAACCCGCAGGATGGTGCATTCAGTGTTTTTGCGTGGATTAAAACAGGTGCCGAAGGACAAGTAATCATATCTCAGAGTGACGGTAGTGTCGGGCCGGGAGCGACATGGCTTGGTACGGATCTATCAACAGGTCAGCTCATGACCGGTTTGATGTCTCCACAGCCTTCCCTGCTGTCGGAATCCGTAATCACCGATGGACAGTGGCACCATATCGCCCTGGTGTGGGACGGCTCGTTTAGGTACCTGTATGCGGATGGAGTACAGGTTGCTAAGGATACTGTTGAGCCGGCGGGGATGCCTTCAGATGGTGGTCTGTACTTTGGTGCCGGAAAAAACCTTGATGCAGGGTTCCCGCAAGGCGGGGTCCCAGCTAATTTCTTCTCGGGTCTCATTGATGATGTTCAAATCTACAACCGCGCCGTTATGCCTTGATAAGAGTACTGCGCTTGCACCCTTCTACTTTGCTGCGCCTGCACGGGCGTAATCGCAGGTGCGAGCGAAAGCAAGAAAGGGGGCGGGGTTTTTTCCTTGTTTTAGGCCTCGCATAGTGGTAATATATTATATGTTGGTAACGAATTGTGCATCCTGTATCAAAGCGGTAAGACTATTATGGATAAACAGCGTGGGTTTACCTTAATAGAGCTTTTAGTGGTTATTGCCATCATTGCCCTGTTGATGGCAATTTTGCTGCCATCGCTGCAGCGGGTAAAGAAGCAGGCAAAGAGTGTTGTTTGTCAGGCCAACCTCAAGCAAATGGGCCTTACTTTTTCAATGTACGCGGATGATAACAATGGCTATTTAAATAAGGAAGCAGGTGGTAACCCGAATAACAGCTGGGTGGCTGCGATGCGGCCATACTATAGCCATGAACCGAAGATCCGAGCCTGCCCATCGACAACGACTTTTTTCAGCGATGGGCTGACAGGTCCATTTGTGGGCTGGGGTGTATATGGCGAAGGAGCCATTCCTACTGTGCCGGGCTGGGCAATGAAAGGTGACTATGGCAGCTTTGGCCTGAACGGATGGGTTGCGAATGACAACGGCGGCTATCATTTCGAGAAGAACTGGAAGACCCTCCATGTCAAAGGTAGTAATGATATACCGGTGTTTCTTGACTGCCAGTGGGTTGACGGCCTGCCGGAAGCAACAGACGAGCCGCCGGAATATGATGGTCAATGCCATTGGCAGTGGGATTACAACGCCATACGAAATTTCTGCATGAACCGGCATAATGGTACAATAAATAGTGTCTTTCTGGACGGCACCGTAAGGCCTGTAGGTCTTAAAGAATTGTGGCAGTTGAAGTGGCATCGATTGTGGACCGAAGAAAGCCTGGCTGCCGGCCTACCGGTCTGGCCGGACTGGATGAGACGTTTTAAGGATTATGCAAATTATTAGCCAAAGATGCTCTGCATTATTTTCTCTTGTGTCCCGGCTCTGTTGAAATCACGGTAACCTTTTCAAAAAAGCATAATAAATATCGCGGATCTGCTCTCGGCAGAATCAATCTGCATCGTGTCACCACATTCTCCCGTATTTTTTCTTGAAAATTCCCTTCCTGCAGTATAGATTTCCTGTAACAGTCACATCTTGGCTTTCAGATTTAGGAACAGAGAGCTATCAAGCTGTTCCGGTCTTACCGGGATACCGGTGTGAAGGTTGTCCGGAGTCCGATGGACTCGCTTTGAACAACAAGGATTCGGGATGTTATATAGAAAACATATAATTATTAGGCTCGCAACTCGAAGAAGAAGGAGAATGAGACTATGAAGCGGATTGTATTGTATTTACTTATCGCCGGAAGTTTTACAACAGCGTATGCCGATGAAAGGCTGAAGAAGCAGGTCGACAAGTCAGCGGAACAGATTGAGTCGAAGGTCATAGAATGGCGTCGCCATTTTCATCAGTTCCCGGAGCTCTCGAACAGGGAATTCAAGACGGCTGAAAAGATAGCAGAGCACCTGAAAAACCTCGGCCTGGATGTCAAAACCGGTTTTGCCCATACCGGCGTTGTCGGCCTTTTGAAAGGCGGCAAACCAGGACCGGTGGTTGGGCTTCGCGCCGACATTGATGCCATGCCGGTCACCGAACGTGTAGCCGTGCCTTTTGCTTCCAAAGTACGCGCCGAATACAATGGGCACGATGTTGGAGTGATGCACGCCTGCGGTCACGATGCACACATTGCCATTCTAATGGGTGTTGCCGAGATTCTTACTTCGATGAAAAAGGACCTGGCCGGGAGTGTAAAGTTTATTTTCCAGCCGGCCGAAGAAGGTGCCCCCCAGGACGAAGAAGGCGGTGCTGAGCTCATGGTCAAGGAAGGAGTCCTTAAAAATCCTGAAGTCGATGTGATTTTCGGATTACATATTTGGGCACTTGCGGAAGTCGGCACCATCTCTTATCGTCCCCGGGGCATGATGGCCGCCGTCGATGGCCTTCGCATTAAAGTCAAAGGCAAGCAAACTCATGGCTCCACACCCTGGACAGGCATCGACCCAATTACCGTTTCCTCCCAGATTATCATAGGACTCCAGACAATCATCAGCAGACAAACAGAATTGACGGAAGAAGCGGCCGTGATAACCATCGGGAGCATCCACGGCGGAGTCAGAAGCAATATTATTCCCGAGGAAGTCGAGTTGATAGGTACTATCCGGACCCTCAATACGGATATGCAGAATAAAATTCACGAAAAGATACGGCTGACCGCAACAAAGATAGCCGAAAGTGCCGGCGCGGTTGCGGAGGTTCAGATTAGCAAGGGCTACCCGATAACGTACAACGACCCTGAACTTACTGACATGATGCTGCCTTCCTTACAGGAAGTCGTGGGCGCCGAAAATGTAAAACTGGTCAAGGCGATAACGGGCGCCGAGGATTTCTCCTTTTTCCAGCAGCAGATTCCCGGCCTGTATTTTTTCTTGGGCGGATTGCCGAAAGGCAAAAAGGTCGAGGAGGCCGCGCCGCACCATAGCCCGGATTTTGATATCGACGAAAGCGGTTTGAAACTCGGCCTCAGAGCGTTGTCTTATCTGGCCCTGGATTATATGGATAAATACGGAAAGTAAGAGAATGACTATTAGACAAAGCATCCAGTGTTTCGTCGCAGCTCAATTGATGGATGTCATTGCGAGCGAAGCGAAGCAATCTCTATTGTTCGAAAGCAAGAGATTGCCACGGCCCGGAGTTTACCCTGAGCGCAGCCGAAGGGGGCCTCGCAATGACAACTCCTCAAATTATATGCGACAGAGTATTATGGTCAAGATTTGGTCCACAGCATTCCTTGACAAAATGATAATACTACGGCTAAAGTGGAATCCATATAATCGGTAGAAAGATTGAGGTATATAAAATGGCAGAAGTCATATCGGAGAATAAATCAATACCTCTGAGAAGCTCTGTTCTCCTATGTCTGGCGGTGAACTTATTTATCTCTGTAATGACGGGGTGGAACTTCCTGGGCGTCCGGGGTAATTTTCCCTCATGGTTCGGGCCGGTATTTCTTGCGGCTATCGGGCTGTTTATCTGCATCATCTGCTTTTACATCTGGCAGCTGCCACGCACATTAGAGCTTGTTAAGCCACCGACCGGACATCAGGCTTCTCTTATCTGGCTGCTTTTAGTCCTTTCTGTGATATGCACCTCGGCCCTGCACCAGTTCGCTCCATTTCGCCCTGACGCGATTATGATATGGCCGCAGATACCACCGCGCCTCAACATCCTGAAGTACAATTTCATACTGACGGCGGGTTCTCTTTTTGTAGTTCTTGTGCTGGCTGTAATGTATTGGCTCGGCCGAAAGAGTCAGGCTGTGACCGGCCTGGTAATCCTTGCTGTTATTATGCTCGTGCCGAATGATAACTGCCCAAATGACTTCAATCTACCCTGGATACAATGGATCGGGGCCTCACCGCTGATGTTTATGCCGAACTCGGTTGTTCTCCTGATTGGTTATATAGGCCTGCATGGCATTTGGCCGCGTGTCGGCATACTCCTCATGGCAGGGATTAATGTTTGCGTGTTTTTACTGGGTCTTGGACATTTAACGAGACTCATCTGGTGAAAATAAATTACGGATAAGTATAGCAGGTTAATGAAAGTTTTAATATGCATCCACGTTTGTTTGAGATACCCTTCCTCCACCTGACCATCAGCACTTTCGGTCCCATGATTGTGCTCGGGTTCCTCGCGGCGCTTTTCATGATGAGACGATTGAGCCGGCGTGCGCGCCTGGACCCGGCAATAATTATCAACGCAGCCCTGTACTCACTGATCATCGGCGTGGTGGGCGCCCGGGCCTTCTTCGTAGTCCACTACTTCGACCAGTTTCGTGGGGACCCTCTGAATATTTTTGCTACGTGGCACGGCGGCCTGGAATTCCTGGGTGGTGTGATCCCGGCGATCGGCTTTTTGTTATTCTATCTCCACCATCATAAATTGCCTGTTCGCCGCTATCTGGATATTATGGCCATTGGGCTGATGATGGGCCTGGCGTTCGGGCGGATAGGGTGTTTTTTAAATGCCGACTGTTTTGGCAAACCTACGAGTCTGCCCTGGGGTGTTCGCTTTCCCTATGGGTCGTTCGTGTACATCAGTCAGATTAATCCCGATCCAAAGAGAAATAGATTGGAGCCGCACCTTCAGTTGCCGCAAGCCGAGTACCTCAGCTTCTATGACAAACACGGCAAATGGTACCCAAAGCCCTTGGAGGAGCTAACAGAGCCCCAGAAATATGAGGTCACAAAAGGCAGGTATCGTTGTCTTGGCGTCCACCCCTCTCAACTCTACTCATCCGCCAATGCTTTGCTGTTGTGTGGTATTCTGTATTTTTTTTGGCGCAGGAGCCTGGGGAGTACCGGTTCGGACAAAGCTTCGAAACTACTAAGCCGGCCGGGCTCGATGGTCGGGCTCATGTTTGTCCTGTACGGCTTCACTCGATTTCTTCTGGAATTTATCAGAGACGACAATCCGTATGAGCTTGGAATTCTGACTATTTCACAGATTCTTGGGATAGCCATGCTCGTGCTGGGTGTTGTTTTGCTTGTGGTTTTATCGCACATGAAACCCGATACGTCGGATGTTCGGGAATTATTATAAAGATTATTTCAATTCGGCACCGAGATGGATTCCAAATATAAAAACTCGCGGAAAGGAAGCAAAATGAAAAGATTGATTTTTGTGATAATTGTCGTCTTATTGTTCTGCCTGTCACTGGTTGATGCAACCGAACGGGACAGTTCGATTCTCAAAGAAATCGGTGTAACACGAGGGATTTGCGTATTGCTCGGTGAGGCGAAGTGTGAGCTTGCCGTAAAGCTTGCGCGCGAAAGTGAGCTGCTGATTTACGTCCAGCTACCGCTGGCACAGGACATCGAAACGGCACGCCGAATGGTTGATAAGGCGGGACTTTATGGAACACGTATCTTCATAGAGAAGGGTTCGTTGAAGCGTCTGCATCTGGCCGGCAACATTGCCGATGCAGTCGTCGCTGTGGGTAAGGCAACAAGTATCTCTGAAAAGGAGGCGCTTCGTGTGCTTCGGCCCGGCGGCAAGGCCTTGTTGGGAAACAAGGTTCTCATCAAGCCTTTTCCCGAAGGAGCAGATGACTGGAGCCATCCCTATCACGGCCCCGATAACAATCCTCAATCGAAAGACCGTATAATCGTCGCACCTTATCTGACACAGTTTCTGGCCGATCCTCGCTATGCGCCGGTGCCTCAGGTGGCAGTTGCTTCGGCAGGTCGGGTATTCAAGGCGTTCGGACACGTGGCCTTCAAGAAACGTGAGGAGCCGTTCCTCAACAAGCTTGTTGCGTTCAATGGTTACAACGGTACGATTCTCTGGCAGCGCGACATAACGCCCGGCATAATGGTCCATCGCAATACGATGGTCGCAACGCCCACAACGCTCTATGTGGCTGATGACAGCTCGTGTAAAGTCATCAACGCAGCAACCGGCAAGCTCGAGGATGAGATAATTCCTCCGTTAGATGTAGCCGGTGGAGCGTTTTGGAAGTGGCTGGGTATGGAGGATGGTATTCTCTATGCGTTAATCGGAGAGCAGGAGCAAAAAGACCCCACCATGCGCTGGCAGCGCGAAAGCCACGGCTGGCCGTGGAACCCAATATCGAAGGGCTTTAATCAGCCTGACGGAATCAGGGACAGCGAGAAGGCGTATGTAACCCATCCGTGGGGCTTCGGTCGAAATGTACTGGCCATCGAGCCGAAAACGAAAAAGGTCCTGTGGAGCTATCACGAGGCCGAGCCGGTTGACAGCAGGGCCATGTGTATGAAGAACGGGCGTATCTATATTTTTCGCTTCGGGGCGTACCTTGCATGTCTGGATGCAACGACCGGCAAACCAATCTTGCGCCGGACCCCCGATAATGCCCCCGAGCTTTTCGATACCCTCGGCAGGTATATGAACCGGCAGGGCGCAAGCTTCAACTGGCGAACAACGTGCTATGTGAAATGCGGTGACGATGCGTTGTACTTTGCCGGCCCACAGGTCGGCAAGCTTCTTGCTGTCTCGACCAAAAACGGCGATGTATTATGGAGCGACCCCTACGGTAATTTCCAGCTGGTCTTAAGGGATGACGGGCTCTATGCCATTAGTGGCCAGAATGACCAGGGCAGCCTCAGCAAGAAGTTTGCTCCGCTCACAGGAGAGGTATTGGCGGAGCTTGAGACGGGCCGCCGAGCCTGCACTCGACCGACAGGCACTCTGGATGCTATTTTCTATCGGGCTCGGGGCGGCTCGACTCGCTTCGACCTGGCCGGCAGCAACCCACAGCTCGTTTCGCCTATGCGTCCACCGTGCCACGATGGTGTTACTATCGCGAACGGCTTGTTGTACTGGTGGCCATCGGTATGTGATTGTCAACTTACGCTCTACGGTGTCACCTGCCTCGGACCGGCAGGCAGCTTCGACTTCACTCCACGGGCAACTGAGGCAGAGCATCTTGAGAAGGCTGCCGGCGATGTGACAAATGTTGCGAGTCTCCCTGAATCGTCGGCTGACTGGCCAACATTTAGGGCGGATAATATCTGCAGCGCCACAACAGAAGCAGCTATCCCCGAAACGAGTGAGCTGCTCTGGTCTTATGAGCCGCAGACGCCTCCGGCTTCGAGAGCCCCGGCTCCTACGGCCCCGGTCGCAGCCGGTGGGCTGATATTCATCAGTGGCCCCGACGGTATTGTCCGGGCGCTGGACGCTGCAAGCGGTAGTCTGCGGTGGAAGGCCTATACGGGCGGGGCGGTCCGAATTCCGCCAACTATTTGGCAGGGGCGGGCATTGGTAGGTTCCGGTGACGGGTGGGTCTATACGTTTGAAGCAGCGACGGGACGGCTGCTCTGGCGTTTTCAGGCAGCTCCGGCGGAGCGGAAGATTCCTGTTTATGGTGCGTTGCTTTCCACCTGGCCGGCGGCCGGCGGAGTCGTTGTCGAAGATGGCATCGCTTATGTGGCGGCCGGTATCGTTAACTATGACGGCACGTATGTCTATGCACTGGATGCGGCGAGTGGCCGGATAAAGTGGCAGAACAACACATCCGGACATCTCGACTCTCAAGCTCACTCCGGGGTAAGCGTTCAAGGCCATCTTCTGCTTCACGACGGCAAGCTCTATTTGGCCGGCGGCAACGCTGTCTCACCGGCAATTTATGATACGAAGGATGGCAAATGCCTTAACGACCCCGCTCTTGTCCAAAACCTCACACAAAACAATGTCCTCTTATCACAAAGCCCGCGCGGCTGGGAGCTTTCCTTGCTGGGAGACCATGTCGTCTCTTGCGGCAAGCCTTTCTATGCCGACCCGAGGTACGATGTATTTGACCCTACTGTCTTTAGCAGGGTCTTTCTCACATCGAGTTCCGGCCGAGACGTCGTCTGGGTAAGCAACCAGAAAAACAAACGGATTTTGTGCTTCGATCATATAGACAGGAAGGCCCTGAACCAAAGTATGGCGAATCCGCAGAACCAGTTCCTTGTTGACTGGATGAGGTTAGGCATCAGGAAGGGACCTTTGTGGAGCCACCAGTGCAGCCAAAGCGTCGCTGTCGCAGTATGCAGTAATGCCGTGGTGGTTGCTGAAAAGTCAAAGATTATTGCCCTGAATCTGAAGAATGGTAGTGTACTCTGGTCTCACAAATTGCCGTCACCTGCTGTTTCCTGGGGCCTGGCCATTGACTGCAACGGTCGAGTCGTAGTTACTCTCGAGAACGGGACAGTTTTGTGCTTCGCTCAGACTGTCGTAGTTTCTCGTTGAGAAGCAAACGACGGGGATTACACGAATACGGTCGGTTGCACTGTCCCTGCTTTCTCGCCTGCACCCTCGTGTCTGCTGCCGCGGACAGCAAAGGGGGTAACGCAGGCACAGGTGACTCTTTCGGATTGGAGCAGGGTTTTTGGTTGTTGCCGAAGAACAAAGCCGATATATTAGGTCTTTGGAGCCGACATGAAATGGATCATGTTAAGGGGCAAACCACATAATTGAAAAAACTTTGCCAAGGGGTATATAGGGCAATTTTAGGCAGAGGCAGGACAATGGTATCAAAAATAACCCTAATGTTCGATATTGTGCTTCTAATCTCGCTTTGTGGCTCCTGCCGGGTCACGCCGCCTGCTGATGTCAAGGAATCAACGGATACTCTTCTGGAGGTAGAGCACACTCAGAACACAAAGACGGTGCCACAATACGAAGTTTTTGAGATTACCTTTAGGCACGAAAACGACTATGTTAATCCTTTTTTTGACGCCGCTATTGATGTTGTCTTTACTTCTCCCTCGAAAAAGCAGATTCGGGTCGGTGGATTTCATTACGGTTCTTCATCCGGAGCGAGAATCCATACCAGCACGGTCCAGACCGACAGAGGAGAAAGACAGCAGGTGGTTTATGACTTTGGCAGGCAGGATTTGTGGAAGGCGCGATTTGCTCCCCGGGAGCTCGGCAAATGGAAATACAAATTCGCGTTTAGAAATGTTAAAGACCAAAAGGCAACTGGTGAAGGCACCTTTATCTGTATGAAAGGACGAAGACCGAATCCCGGCTTTGTCCGGCGACATCCCGCGAATCCATTTCGATTTGTGTTTGACGATGGAAGTCCATACTTTCCTATTGGTCTTCAGGACTGCTGGGGCGACAATTCCGCTACCGGCTCGGTTTTAGACCAATGCTCGATGGAGGGCCCTTTCCGGACAGACCTAAAGGACCCGCCGCCGCTGCCTGCAGGGCCTATGTTCGTGCGCGGGCCGTCCTGCAATCCGCAAAATGCCGATGTATATTTTAGGTATTTCTCGCAATGCGGATTCAATCTGTACCGCTTCTCACAGCAGAACTGCTCGTACCCGCTCGATCGCGACCTTGACAACTACCTTGTCCAGGAAGCTGTTATGACAGATGAGCTTCTGCAGCGCGCCCGCAAGTACGGCTTCCGGATTTTTTACGGAATTTTTGGCTTTCGAGAGGCGTTCAATGACCAGCCGTTCGACGAAGTAAAAATGTCAAAAGTCAAAAAATTCATAAAATACAGCATTAACCGATGGGGAGCATACGTGGATTTCTGGGAATTTCTCAACGAGCAAAAGGCCGATGACCATTGGTATGAAATCATGGTTCCCTATCTAAAGTCACTCGACCCATACCGGCATCCTGTTACCACAAGCTGGGAAAGGCCCGAGCTTGCCGGCATCGAAATTAACGCCCCACACTGGTATCAAAGAGAAAACGAGCTTGAATCCGACATGGTGACAGCTTCGAAAGCAGAGAACTGGAAGAAATATAATAAGCCCGTGGTCGTCGGTGAGCAGGGCAATCATATTGACAGGCGAAAGCCGCAGCCTCCGGGCGTCGGTGGCGTGTGGGACGAGGGCTCAGCTCTGCGCATGCGAATTCGAAACTGGACGGCATTTTTCAACGAGATTGCCTTTGTCTTCTGGAATACCAGCTACGCCCGGGACGGCCATTATATGAATATCTGGCTTGGCCCAAAGGAACGAGAGTATGTACGAGCGATGCAGGATTTCGCCTATCGCCTCGACAGGGACATTCGTATGGTTAGCGTGAAGGTCTCACATCCGGAGGCTGTTCGAGCTTATGGCCTTGCCTCAAAGGAAAGGGCCGGCGTTTATCTGCATCATTTCAGCGACCATATGAATCCTGTGAAAGATATTACTATTACTCTGGACGTGCCGAAAACCGCAACAGGATACTGGTACTCGCCCCGGAACGCTGCGATTCTCAAAACCATTAACGTCTCATCCGGAAAAAACACTCTTGATGTCCCTGAATTCACCGTGGACATTGCTCTTCTTATCACGCCGGACGGACCGCCGGATATTGACAAGGATGGAAAACCCAACAATCTTGACGACGATGACGACCAGGACGGCGTGCCCGACCAGATTGATGCCTTCCCCCTCGAACCGGAGGAGTGGGAAGACAAAGATATGGATTGGATTGGCGATAACCTTGACGCCGATGACGATGGTAATGGCATCGGAGATGATGAGAACAAAAATGATATTGCCGATTGCCAGGAGCTGGACTTTGATGGTGACGACGTGGACAGAGCAAAGTCTGTCCCCTGGGACGTATTCCCATTGGACGCAAAAGAATGGCAGGACACGGACGGCGACGGCATAGGCGATAACGCCGACCCTGATGATGATAACGATGGTTTTACCGATGAGGATGAAACCAAACACGGAACGAATCCTCTGGACAGCTTGAGTTTTCCGGCTGGCTTATAAAACGAGCCCCGTCCTTTCCTTGCCACAAGTAAGAATTGTAAGGTGGGCTTTAGCCCACCGATACGAAGTTGGTGGGGCAAGCCCCACCCTACAATACTTCGTCCCGTCTTTGACGGGCGGGGCGAGAGGATATATTTTAATGAAGCCCCGACAAGACCGAACTTCCGACAGAAACGACTTAGTGAGGGGATTGCCGATGTTTACCGCATCGGCTCCGGAGGTTCTTGCCGAAGAAAAGGCTGCTCTGGCAGAGCTCGAAGGCAAAAGTCTTCTTCGGCGGTGGCGAGGGTATTTTGGCAAAACAGGCCCCGGCTGGCTTCAAAGCGCCCTCGTGCTCGGCAGTGGAAGTGCCATGGCTTCACTTTTTGCCGGTGCTTTTCTCCAGTATAAATTGCTTTGGGTCCAGCCCCTGGCAATGGTGCTGGGCATTATTCTGTTTGCAGCCATGTCGTACCAAACCTTATCCACCGGGGTCCGGCCTTTTTATGCAATGAAGCGTTACATCCATCCTGCTGTTGCCTGGAGCTGGGCGATTGGGGCGCTATTGGCAACGATAATATGGCATTTGCCCCAATACGCACTGGCTGCCGGCATGACCGACGACATGATTAAGGCTGTGACGGGCTGGGAGCCGTCGTCATCCGCGGCGCAGACTGCACTATTAATTGGAATTGGTCTGGCTGTCTTGACTATATCGACCGCCGCTGTCTGGACATACAGCAGCGGACATAAAGGCATCAGGCTATACGAACGCATATTGAAAGGTTTTGTCTGGATGATTATCCTCGCTTTCACGATTGTGATAGTGCGCCGAGCAATAGAAGGGGGCGTGCAGTGGAGGAAACTATTCAAAGGATTCTTACCTCTGCACATTCCGACGGACGTGCGGGGAGTTTCTATTGTAATGGCGGCATTTAGCGCGGCCACCGGTATTAACGCCACGTTTCTCTTCCCTTATACTTTACTCGCACGCGGCTGGAGCAAGGAACATCGAGGCCTGTCCAGATTCGATTTGATTACCGGCATGCTGCTGCCGTTTTGTATTGCGACGTCTCTTATGGTTATTGCGACCGGCTGTACCATTTATGACCCTGAGCAATTTGCTTCGGGCTCTACGAAACTATCACCAATCACGGCAGCGGCCATGCTTGAATCCGCGGGATTGAGCATGTTCTTTTCGCGGATCGTTTTTGGCTTAGGGATACTGGGAATGGCACTGAGCTCGATTACTATGCACATGATTATTAGCGGCTTTGCCGTCTGTGAAATATTTGGCATCGAGCCGAGTGGCTGGCGTTACCGGCTGGCCTGCCTGCTCCCTGCACCGGGTGTAGCCGGTGTAGTGCTCTGGAAGTATCTCGGGCCCTGGGTCGCGATACCTACCTCGGCAATTTGCGGACTAATGCTGCCCATTGCCTTCATTGCCTTCTTCATTCTCAACAACAGCAAAAGGTATCTCGGCAAAGACAAACCAACGGGCATAAAAGCACTGGTTTGGAACATCGCCATGCTTATCTCGATTGGTGTTACAGTGGCCAGCATAATCTATTATCTCGTTTCACTGATATAGATGACGAAAATAGTTGCATTTTCGAGGTAGATTTGATATATTAGCCTGCCAAAAATTTGATGATGTTTGCAAACGAAAATATCAGATAAGGGGACAAAAACTATGAAACGTCTTACACGTCGTACTTTCATGAAACGTTCATTGGCCGGGGGCCTCGCTATGACTTTTGCGCCTTACGGGCGTGTACTTGGTGCCAATGATGATATTCGCGTTGCCGTGGTGGGTTTTCGCAGCCAGGGGAGCAATCACATCAAATGGTTTAGTAAAATCCCCGGCGTCCGAGTAGTAGCGCTGTGCGATGTGGATAGAGATTTTATCGACCGGGAAGTCAGGAAGCTCAAAGAACGTAATGAAAAGGTCGATACTTACGTTGACTTTCGCAAGCTGCTGGACGACAAAAATATCGACGCTATTATTACGGCCACACCCAATCATTGGCATTCACTTGTTACTGTCTGGGCCTGCCAGGCCGGCAAGGACGTGTATGTCGAAAAGCCGGTCTCACACAATATCTGGGAAGGCCGCAAGGTGGTCGAAGCGGCCCGAAAATACAACCGGATTGTGCAAACAGGCACCCAGAATCGCTCCGATGAGGGGCTTATGCAGGCGTTTGAGTATATCCGTCAGGGCCGGCTCGGAAAAATTCTAAGGGCACGCTGCTACTACTTTAGCCCGCGCGGCCCTATCGGCAAAGTAGATGGCCCTCAGCCTATTCCTGAAACGGTTGACTATAATTTGTGGATGGGACCGGCGCCCATGGTGCCCCTGATGCGCAAGAACCTGCACTACGACTGGCACTGGCAGTGGCCTTACGGCAACGGGGACCTCGGTAATAATGGTATCCATTGCATCGACGTGTGCCGCTGGGCGCTGGGTTATTCCACCCTGGCCCCGCGGGTGATTAGCTTTGGCGGCAAGTTCCTCTGGGACGACGACAGGCAGACACCCAACACTCAGGTAGCGTTCTTTGACTACAAGCCGGCCCCAATCATCTTTGAGATGCGTAACCTGCCGCGAAAGAAAGGGGATTCGGCCATGGACCCCGCCTACCGTAACATTCGCACTATGGTGGTAATTGAATGTGAGGACGGTTACTATGCCGGCGGCTGGGCTTACGACTATGACGGCAACAAGCTCAAGCAGTTTAAAGTCACGGGAGGCGGCAGTCACCACGAGAACTTCATCAAGGCTGTGCGCAGCCGCAAAGTCACCGACCTTAACGCCGATATCCTCGAAGGACATCTTTCTACTACATTGTGTCACATGGGAAATATTTCTTATAGGCTCGGCCAGGAGGCCTCGCGCGATGAAATAGTGCAATCGACCAAATCAAATAAGGAATTGCTGGATGCGTATGAGCGTTTTCAGGAACACCTCTTGCTTAATGTTGTGGACGTGCAACAAACACCACGGATTCTTGGCCCCTGGCTGACAATGGATTCCGACAAGGAAAAATTCGTAGGCGAATTCAGCGACCGAGCCAATGAGCATCTTTCCCGCAGCTACAGAAAACCTTTCGTTGTACCCGAAGAGGTGTAGTTACTTGTCTCGTTTGGAATTCCAAGATTGGTGTCACGGCCATCCTGGCCGTGTTTTCACGGGCTGGAGTATATGTTTAGCCAGGGAAAAACCATCCCCAAAGCCTTCGGCTTTGAGGATGCCACCCAATAAAATTATTAAAGAATGTGTGGCAGCCTCAAGCGCAGGACTCCAGCAAAGCGGAGTACAAGCTTGGGGATGGCCATTTAAGCCACACTCGGCTAAACACGTACGGGCAGGAAGCCAGTGCAACACCAGCGCATCGAATAACCGGTTCAGCCGCTATCCTTTCTCAGGGCCTGAGCTGGCCCATAATGCTCTGACATTGTCCTTGACCAGCTCGCCGCGGTACATCCTCGTAAAAGGTCGTTGAATTCTTAGTCCGCTTGACTGGGCGATGTCCACCGCATCTGCGTTGTCGAGAGGTATGTCGATAAATACCTGCTTTCCCGCGCAATGGTTCAAAGCATCAGACAATAAAGCCCGGCCGGCATTCTTCATAGCTATACACGGCCCTATTTGGACTGCATTTGCTCCGGGACGGGTGGTGATATATCCTTCTACTATGTCACCGTGCCGCATGACGCGTATGTTTTCCGGGAATTCCTCAAACAGCCGGCTAAGCATTTTCGCACGGTCTGTGCCGGTCATTCGATTATCAAACTTAATTATGCTTGCAAAGACCTCCGGAGTGGGTTTGGTTACGACCGGCTTTTTTTTATCTGATAGTGCTATACCTTCGAACCGGACTAATTTGTATTCCGGCATAAATCCCAATTTCTCGTAGATAGGCTGACCCGCAGGAGTTGCATCAAGACGAACAGTTTTTACTTTCCGCTCATCGAGATAATTCAGGGCGTGCTTCAACAGCGCTGTACCCACTCCCCTGCCGCGGGCATTCACATCTACCAAAACCATAGCTATCCAGGCCACCCGGCCAAGGACGCAGGTAGCGGTCGTACCTATCGATGCTCCGTTCAGCTCGGCCGCAAAACAGCCTGCAGGTTCCATATTCATAAAACGCAGCCAATCTGATTCGGTTTGGTTCCATCCCGCCTGCTCGGTTAATCTCAGCCCAAGCTTAAGGTCATCGATTGTCATAAGTCGAATATCTATCATAGCGGGTGCACCTTCCAGCCGTGCCGGCCCGCTGCGACGCATCGCGGCGAGAGCTACGTCTCGGCAGGAGTCGTAATCTTCGATGGTTTCTTAGTTGGCCGAGAGGCTCACCCGGAGGCTGACCTCATCGGCGGTCGGGAAGTCCGCGGGAAGTTCCATCCGGGTAACTCGTCCTGTGGCGGCCCACTCGGTACCACGCAGGAAGGTAACAATAAATCCGACACTGCGCAACTGTTCGGGACCGTGACCGAGGACCGTATGGAATACTCTTCCTTTGCCGTACCGCACAGTAAACAGGGCTGGTTCGTGCTCGCCGGTGCCTTTTTTTGCCGGGTCGGCGTAGGCGGTTGCGAGGACAGCCATATTCTTTGCGGGGCCCCGGAGTTTACTGTAGAGCTCGTCCTTTGCATGCATCCATTTTTCAGGAAGCCCTGCCGTGATGGCGTGTAAACGGTCTCGAATCACAACCTGGAATTCATGCTGCGGCCCGTGTGTCCCGCCGGGGCCGGGGGAGTTATCGAAAACGATTTTGCCGTCCCGGTAACGAACCATCGGCCCGGACTTCTCGTCTCGGCCGCCCCATCCGCCGAGCGCTATCATCTCGTTCCACTCTTTCCACTCTGGAAATGCGTTGTTTGCTGCGTGGTAGATGACCAGACCACCGCCGTTTTTCATATACTCGACCAGTTTATCCCGGGTTTGTTTGGGCCAGTCTGCGCCGGTATAGTTCGAGACAATAACATCGTACTTTGCAAAATTCGGCCTGAATGAATCCATTGGCTGCTTTTCGGCGGGCGTGGTCGCTACGTCCACAGCAAACAGACCGCTTTCTTCCAACAAGCTCTTGAGAACGGGCGTAGTGCCTTTCCAATCGTGGTTGTTCTGGCCGTCAACAATCAAAGCCTTCAGCATTTTCTTATTTGCTCGACTGAGGTCCCGGATGCGGATATTGCGCCATTTGATTTTTTTATCTGCAACTTTGGAACCGTGCACCTGTAAGGCGATAAAGCCGGTGGAGGTCATATCGTCTTTCAGGTCGGCGGCGGGCACCCCGTTGACCCATGTTCTTATTCTGTCACCAATGGCCTCGATGCGATAATGGTTCCATTGATTTTGCTTGAAGGCTTTTTGCGCTTCGGGTTTGTCCTTGAGCGGATAGAGCCAGCCCCGGCGGGCCTCGTCATAGATACCGCCGCTCCACGCCCGGGAGGAGGTGTCGATCTCGACCTGATAGCCGTGGACGCGGTAGTTCTTGTAGTGCTCGAAGCTGTGGCTGCGAATCTGAATGCCGGAATTCATCCCGGGTTCGACAAGGAACTCCAGCTCCAGAATGAAATCGGTGTACATCTTCTCCGTGCAGAGGAAGCTGTTTGGCGTATTGAGAACAGTGGTTCCTACAATCATTCCATCTTCGATAGTGTACTTTGCCTGGCCGTTACGCTGGATCCAGCCGTTGAGAGTTTTGCCGTCAAAAAGGTCTTCCCAATCTGCGTCCGCAGCGAAGGCCATACCTGAAAGCGAAATACATGTCAGGCTGAATATAAGTAATAATGTTGTGAGTCTTTCTGCAGCAGCAATTCTCTTCAAAAAGTTTCTTTGGATTGTTGAACATTCTTTTGTCATAGTACTCTCCTAAGTAAGATTCCCTGAGACCGAAACATAACGTGGTCTGAAACTTGTTCTCATTGCACTATAGTACCAAGATTCAAATATTTTGCAAATATCCTCTCTGAGTGGGTGTGGCCGGATTTTACGGCAAGCGATTTTGGCTTTTGGAATCCGCCTACGGCGGACAAGATTGGGTTTGAATTGGGTTTGTTTTTTGGGCTGCTAAACAATCGTTTTTTCTGTAATCCTTTGTTATAAGTGAGTTTACGTTCATTTTTGGCCTTTGGAATCCGCCTACGGCGGACAAGATTGGGTTTGTTTATTCGGACTACGAAATCATCGTTTTTTATGTAATCCTTTGTTAAAGTTAACTTTACATTCATTTTGGCTTTTCGGAAATTGGGTTTGATTGGGTTTGAATTGGGTTTGTTTTGACCAAGTGTCCAATTGTGTTTATTTTCATAAGCCGTCTGTAAAGAAATACTTATGTTCATTTGCAATCCGCCTACGGCGGACAAGATTGGGTTTGTTTTGCATAAAAAGGGTTGATTTGTAGAGGATTCTCGACAGATGTAGTGCCTTATAGGCAGGTAAGTTAGTGAAGAGTGAGCTAAATCCGCCGCGGCGGATAAAGTGCCTAAAGTGAGCTAAAGTAAAATAAAGTGAACTAAAGTGCCTAAAGTGCCTAAAGTGAGCTAAAGTTGGATTCTCGATGCTGGATTCTGGATGCTCGATGCTTGATGCTCGATACTGGATTCTCGATTCTGGATTCTCGATTCTGGATTCTCGATGGTTGTGATGGTTCATTGGTTAATTTAGTTAATATGGTTATTTGTCTTCTTATTGCCAGAGGGTAGAAAAACACTCCCTCTATAATTGGAGCTATCTGCACAAATGAGTCGAAAAAAGTCCTCGATTCTTAGTTCATGATTTTCGTAACTCGATGTAAGGAAGGAAGATAAAAAATTTTTGAAAAATTTGATTTTTGTTCTGAGGTATCAGCGTTTTTGATTGAAAACTGACGGAAAATATTACCTATCTTAAACCACGGATTTCACGGACTCACACTGATAGTTCAATAGTAAGTAACCGCGGATACCTATGGCATAAATTAGCACGGATTTTGTTCGGAATAACGGAAATTCCTTGCTTTGTCGGGAATTGAGGTTTGCCCTTGACGTATTAGAGAATTTTGGGTGGTGTATGGCTTGGGGAAGAAATGTAACTGTCCCTAGTTTTTTCCCAATAGGTGACCAGCGCTATTTATCGCCTTTTTCCTTTTCCTTTTCCTTTTCTTCCTCTTTTGTCTGCAGGTATTGTGCTAGTTCTATATGGCCCGCTTTAAACGCTATTTCTTTTGCAGTTTTATTCAATTGCTCTTCTCTTGATGAGGTAGTAAGCCAAATCTTTTTATGCACTGGTTTGCTGTAATCATAGTAGTTTTTCGCAAAAATGTCCGCCCCATGCTCAACGAGCGCCTTTGCCGCCTCTATATTGTTGAGCATAGCCGCCTGATGTAACGGGGTACAGTGATCTTCATCTCCTGCATTTACATCGGCGCCGTATGAAATGAGCAAGTTTATTACTTCCTTACCGCTGTACATTGCAGCATCATGTAATGCTGTTCGGCCATTCTCATCTTTATGATTCACCTTTGCCCCGTGCTCAAGTAATGTCTTTATGGTTTCATACTGCTGCCCATGTCTTGCATATTGTGCAGCAAGCATCAATGGCGTTTCTCCGTTAAAAATTTCTAATTCAATATCAGCACCATGGTTGAGCAGAAACTCAACTATTTCGATATGTCCCTTACTGGAGGCAAGGTGTAATGGGGTGAAACCTTCTGATTCTTGAACGTTTATTTGGTTGGGGTCCCTGTCAATTATTTCTTTTACTTTCTTCAAATCCCCTTCATACGCAGCTTTATGGATTGGCCTTACACCAAAACAACCACCGAAGAAAGACAGGGAACAAACCATCAGACACCAACTAAACTTTTTTAAGATACTCTTGCGCATAATCTTTTGCTCCCTATAATTTCATAAGTTACTATATAAGCAGTCCGGAACTATCGCCTTCTTTCTTTTTCTTTTTCCTTTTCTTTTTCTTCCTCTTTTGTCTGCAGGTATTGTGCCAGTTCTATGTGGTCCGCCTTCAACGCTATTTCTTTTGCAGTTTTATTCATTTGACCTCTATTCATCGGATGAAACAGCATCCCTTCAGGCAGTGGTTTGCTGTAATCATGGAAGTTTTTCGCAAAAATGTCCGCCCCATGCTCAACGAGTGCCTTTGCCGCCTCTATATTGTTCAGCATAGCCGCCTGATGTAACGGGGTACTTTGATGTTCATCTCTTGCATTAACATCGGCGCCGTATGAAATGAGTAAGTTTATTACTTCCTTACCGCTGTACATTGCAGCATCATGCAATGCTGCTCGGCCATGCTTATCTTTATGATTCACCTTTGCACCGTGCTCAAGTAATGTCTTTATGGTTTCATACTGCCCATGTCTTGCATATCTTGCAGCAACCATCAATGGCGTATCTCTGTTAAAAATTTCTAATTCAGTATCAGCACCATGGTTGAGCAGAAACTCTACTATTTCGATATGCCCCTTACTGGAGGCAAGGTGTAATGGGGTGAAACCTTGTACATCTTGAACATTTATTTGGTTGGGGTCCTTGTCAATTATTTCTTTTACTTTCTTAAAATCCCCTTCATACGCAGCATGATGGATTTGCTTTTCCAAACAACCACCGAAGAAAGACAGGGAACAAACCATCAGACACCAACTAACCTTTTTTAAGATACTCTTGCGCATAATCTTTTGCTCCCTATAATTTCATAAGTTACTATATAAGCAGTCCGGAACTATCGCCTTCTTCCCTTTCTTCCCCTTTCATAACCTTCCACTCCACGCCTTATGTCATAATCAATCGGCATCTCGTATCCATATTGGTATTAGTATTGATATGCCTGCTTGATCTGTCCATATCCATATTATTTTTATTGCGCTTCCGCTTTCATAACCTTCCATTCCACGCATTATGTCAAAATCAATACCTTTCTGACCGTCTTCAAAATTATCTCTACCTTGATATTAACATTATATAGGTGACTGTCCCTTAGTTTTTATCTCTTCAAGATGTCCGCCTCACGCCTTTAGGGACCTAAAACAACACAAAAGAATGGGAAAGTCAAGATTTATAAAATTAAAAGTGGTTTGTGTATATATGGTTCGGTTAAGGTTTCGTTTGTAGTTACCACATTTTTTTATCAGTGCAAACTGAACTTTTAACGAATATAATCAAACCAACGAATTGCACAGGATACGTCACATCCGTGCTAAATGCAGGCACTTTTAATCGGAGCAGATAGGATGAGCAGAAAAGTTAAGTTTATCGTATTGACAGCCATTATCATTTCTCTAACTACCCGAGCAATTCGGGCGGAAACTCCCAAGAACAACCCAAAGTTCGACCTGTATGTTCTATTGGAGTTACCTGTAGGTTCACCTATCGGGCAGTTGCGGGCGGTTCCGGTTAGCCTCGGCAAGAACAAGCCAAGAGCATTGCTGGCAGTGTACTGCGCTGATGCCGAGGTAGATCCCTATGTGGAGATGTTCTTTTTTCCCAAAGATACATTGAAGCTCATGCTTTTTACACAGGAGGGAGAGTTTCTCTGGAAGCGTGATCTTGGGCCGGGGGTGGTTCCAGGCATCTGGTTTTGCCCGGTCTTCCCATTCGACCTCGACAACGATGGCGTGGAGGAAATATGGTTCGTTAACAGCATTGACCCGGACCATCCGCTCAGTCTCAAAAATAGCCGTCTGGAGCGCATCAATGCGCGGACTGGAAAAACGTCCGGCCAATGGCCCTGGCCCAATCCTGAGCGCAATCAAAGTCCCAGCCACACGTTCAGGAATTTCATCCTGGGAGGCTATGTCAAAGGCAAGCCCGTGCTTGTTACCGCGCAGGGAACCTATGGCCCAATGAAGCTGCAGGGACGGAACCCGGATATGTCCCTGCGTTGGGAACATGTCATTGAGAGTGAGAGTCCCGGAGCGCGCGGCAGTCATATGTGCCCGGTCGTTGACATTAATCACGATGGCATTGACGAAATATTTTGGGGGGAACGATGCATCGAATTGAATACCGGTAAGGAATTATTCTGCGCCGATAGAGACTCTTACAGAGGCCATTCAGATGTGGTTCAGCCGGTCTTGGACCGAGTAAAAAATCGATGGTTTATTTATACCTGCAGAGAGAGCGGAGGCGTGTCCCCTCGTGTGGTAATGTTTGACGATACGGGACGGAGAGTCTGGGGAGATTTGAAGACCGGCCATATGGACATGGGCTGGGCCGCTCGAATCGGAGAAAATGGGGAGCATATCGTTATGGCTGTCCGCATTGGAGCCAAATCGGCTGGGCCGCAAGGCTTTTTCCGTCAAGAAACAGAAGAATTCACTTACAAAGTTTTCACTGGAGAAAAATGCTCACTTCCATACAGCGTTTTCTGCACATTGCCCGTGGACTTAAATGGCGATGGAGTGCACGAGTTAGTACGCGGATTAGCTGAAGGCAACGGTGAGGTCATTGATAAGAAGGGACGAGTCATTGGAAATATCGATGGCTCAGTCGCCATTGCATCGAAGTTTATGGACCATCCCGGCGAACAGATACTCAGTTATGGTCGTGATGGAATTATTCGCGTCTGGGCGGACCGCAACGCTCAGGATAATCTTCAGGCGCTCCAACGCTACAAACATCCCTTCTACAAAGCTAATCAGAGGTTAACGGCAACTGGTTATAACGTTGTCAATCTTGGAGGACTCTAACCCACATAACTCTCTTTACGAACCTCGCTGAAGCTCCATTTGCGGCACTTTATTGGATAGCCTCTGCACCATCCGCACCCCAGGAGTCAATTTGCTTCAACTTCTTATTTTGCAGGGCCCTGTAGCAATCGGGCAAATCAAATGACTCCAGTATGCCCGGCACAAGTGCTGAAAGCGGCCAGACATAAGTTTCCGACTCGGCGATGTCGGAGTATGAAGTCAAAGCGTTTTTCAGTGTAACTTGTTCGACCTGGTCCGACAAAACAGCCGCGAATGCGGCCGGCAGCGCGCCCCACCCTTTAGCCACTATATGGACCTCATCGTGACCATTGCTTTCGAGCCAGTGGAGCACCCGGAGCAAATCATAAGTCCTTTGCCCCACGTACGGCCTGTCTAACATAATGGAATGAATCGCATAGAAGTAGTCGCTGCCGTACGGATCGAGAAACGAATTCTGGTCGCATGTGTTCGGCTGCGATTCTCCGATGCCCCGCACATCGCACGCGTAGAAAGCAGAGTTGGGTTCGGCTTCAAGCAGCTCTCTAACAAGCGGCTCGGTGCGCAGTTCGGCGTCGCTGGATTGATGCGAGATATACAATATGGCTCGCCTCTGTCCCCTGGGTGGTCGCGACATCAGCCGCTCATCGGAAAGACGATACACAACGGCAAAAATCCCCGGCTCTGTCTCGATAGTGTAGGTAGTCCAATACCGCGTAGGGTATCCACGTGAACGCCAATTACGGAGGATGCGATACTCGGGAATCGCCTTCTTAGCCCGCAAACTGTCCCATTCTTTGAGCCGCAGCGCCTTCACTATACGCCGCTTAAGCTGGGACGCAGAGAGATTACTGCGCCGCTCTTTGGCCAGCACCTGCGACTTGGCCTTTGTAAACGAATAGACCGGCCGTGAATTCAACTCACATACCTGTCCGCGCGGCGCGCACCACAGTGTTTCATCTTTCTCAATGACCAGCTCCGGTTCGTTTTGTACATCAGGGACGCCCGTAGCACGGTTGAACCAGCCATACATAGCCTCACGGTTCTCCTGGGAGTAGCCATGGTAGCTCGGGCCGATAAAGAGTCCGAAATTCTTCTTGGCTCCCAACAGATTATACAGGCCGCTGAGCCGGCGATAGGCCTCTTCAGCGCCGCGGGCATCAAAGTAATCCTTCTCCTTTGCCAGAATGATAACCGGCTTCGGTGCCATCGCAGCAAGGAAATCAGAATGGTCCAGCCCAAGGGCCAACGCCCGCGGCGGGCACTGCTCGGTATCGGCGGGAAGCTCGTTTTCAAGGTTACGGCGGAACGTGATAACAAAACAGCCCGGAGCAGCCATTGTCCAGCGTCTTTCGACGCCGCACAACCAGGTCGTCATTGTGCCTCCGCCGGAGTTTCCGGTGACGCCGATCCGTTTCGGGTCGACTTCTTCACGCGTTAGCAGGTAGTCCAGTGCTCGTATGCCATCCCAGGCCCGCCAGGAGCCAATGAACTCACCCACCAGGAATTGCTGATTGCCGGCGTAAAGATGTTCGCGGACACCGACGCCAATCCTCGATTTCAAATCCTCGTCCGGGTACTGCAGGCGCTCGCCCTGTCCGATGGGGTCGTATAGCAGCACTACATAGCCTTGTCGTGCTAATCCCTGCGCAAAGGATTGGTACGGCTCCGCCGCTTTTCCATTTGCTGAATGACCGCAAGTTCCCACAACGCCGGGGAGCGGAAATGTCCGCCCCTTCGGCACATACAAGTTAGCGGTTACAAGGAAATTAGGCCGGCTCTCAAAGATTATCTTCTCTATCTTATACACATCCCGCTCGACGACGCCGGTAATACGCGGCTTGAGCGGCGTTTTCTCAGGCCAGGGCCCGAAGCTCTGCTGTATCCTCTCACGAACCTCACGCACATACGCTTCGGCATCGGCCCGGGTCTTCAGGGCCTCCCGTCGTTGATTCGCTTGTTGTTCGATCCGATGTACGGATTTGACGAAATATTCCTGAACCATACGAGGAAATCGATTGAGCGGAATGAGTGAACCACCGTCCGAAGAAGACGCGGCCTGAACCGGGCCTACATACAACCAAGTGGTCATCACAAGAATGAGGATGTTAATTATCCTGATATGCGGGACATCGTAGCTTGCCAGCTTCCTTGTTGAACCTTTTGAAATCTCAAAAAAATAAAACATCGTTTAATCCTCCACAAAATTATACGTTCTTTCGCAACAGATTAAGTTTGATTGCCAAAAACCTTTTTATGTGGGCCATTATACTTCCTGGACGGCTTTATGCAAAAGATATACATAGGCTGAAATGTTCTGCTACGGCAAAGCGATATCGGCTGAGCAGGCAAATAATATGGGCGATAGGAAACTGGCGGAACTTTTAACCGGCACCCTGCGTCAGATGCAGACGAAAAGCCGAGTAAAACAGGGCAAAAAACCGTATGACTATTGAATAATCAATAATTCTCTAATCCCTGCCTTCATCCTGAGCGTAGTCGAAGGGCTTAATCCTTCCCTACTAAATCTTTCTACGCCATTAAGAGATGAATGTTTATTATTTAATACTCATGGACGTTTCGCTAATTGATCATAGCCAAGTAGATCAGCCGGGCTAAATGACTCAAATTCCCATATAGGCAATCTCCGCTTCCTTTCTTTGTAGCTATTTAGAAGGTCTTTAAGATCTTCAGGTTTGTCAATAGTGAGTAAGCATTTAATCTTTTCAAAGTATTTTTTTGAGGTTGCACGGGCAAATATTTCAAGTGGGCTTCGAAAATCCCCAAGAAAAAGCACTGTTTCCGGCCACCAACTACGACAATCGTCTTCAGCCTCTAACTCCGATCTCAGAAAGAGAATAAAGTCACCCTGCATGAGATGGCGGAATTCTATTCCTATTCCAGAACATCGTTTCTTTAAAAGATCTGCTCGTAAAGAAAGCCTTCTCATATTTAGCCTTTGATTTCTATTTTTAAGTGAGCTCATATTTTGCCTGAATATAACGAAATTGATCATTACATCTCGGCCATAATCGGAGTTACTTGACAAATAATATCTCTGCTCCATCAAATAGTTTGCCAGCACGAAGCATTCCTGTTTAACAAAAACTGCAACAGCATACAGAAACAACTCGTGAACAATAAATCTAAAATTATCGAAATTCCATTCACTCCATTGCCTTACATGCTCTGGTTGATTCATATAAGGTATAAGATTCTCAAAAAATCTGTGTAGCTTCTTTATATTTTCTTCAGATGGCCCGTATTGGGCTATAGTGATGAACAACTGGATTGCTTCATTACGATAAGGAAGAAAATTCTCAATGCCTTTTACAACCTCATCGTCAAACTCACCAGAAGTCTTTTCAATCCTAAATAATTCAAGATTTTCCGAGAATGTATTGAAATACTCCACTAGAGCTCCTGTTGCATATGCTTTATTGTTCTTAATAGCATCCCTTGCTCTCTTGAACTTTGCTGTCGTGCCTAATGAAACTGTATCACTTTCATTAAGAAATGCAGGTTTATTTCCAAGTGAAGGTTTAAGATAAAGAGGTTTGTCAAATATCCATCTTAGAAGTCTTTCGAAGTTTTCACCGTAATTATCAGATTCGCTTAAGTCTATGTAAATCCTTGATTTGTAATATGTTGGCAAAAAGGGCTTACTGTTTTCATCTTTTTCTGCAACAACGGCCACAAACTTATCCTGCTCTTGATTATCATATATCTCTTTTGAAATTATTTGAGTCTCGGTCCCGACTCCACCTGCTCTGCCATCCGCTTTTGCTGCATAAATCTTGTCAGTGACGATAGCAACTTTTTTGATTTCTGGATCGGTGACCATCTTTTCCATGAAAGCAACAGCATCATGCCCCTCTTTAAGATCCCATTTATCTAAAATTACATCGACACCTAACTCCATTAACTCAGTCGCTAAATTCAGAACCCACTGTTCGTGAACTGGATTAGACCAACTGTAAGATATAAACAATTTAGGCGCTTCCATTTCTTATCCTTCTAGAAATGTATAACAACTTACTATATGATTTCATTATAACATCAAGCTCAACGGCACGCGCCTTTTAGCGAGTCCGTTGAAGCAACATGTTAATTTTTTCCTATCTCAACCCTTTATCCCCTTCAGACCAACTTACAAACGGTCTATACCATCTTCCTCAAACAAATCGCTCGAACTAAGGGAGAACTTGGTGATCTGCAATTCGGAAACGTCGTAACCAGTTTCATCGGCCAAATAATTAAGATCGACTTTGTCCCATTTTGGTTCATTCTCACCGTCCCAATTGACGAGCGAGTATTCATCTTCTTCCATAAAATCCAGTGTTTTGGGCCAATGCTCGATCCAAACAAGCTTATCAGTTGAGGTGAATCGTTTATACCAGTTCTTTTTATTCTTAAGAAAATCATTGAGGATTTCGACCAAGAAGGACGTAATTGCTATTGGTAGCTTCTTATGCTTCTCATATAGATATTTGAACTTTTCGAGCTTGTCGCCCCGACTCTGGCTCTTGAGTTCTTTCTCCAGCCCAGCACGAATTTTTTCAAAAGCATTGCATATCGATGTACCTATGATTTTGTCGGTTTGTGAGCATATTATTACAAAGGGTCCATGCTCATGATAAATCATTCGGATGAAACACTTCGAATAGCAGTTGGTAAAACCTTTAAACGTGTAGGTAAACTCTTTGATCATAACGTTACTCCAATGATTAGCTCAGTGGACACTTGCACTACTCGGCCCAAATGAAGCCATTTGTTAGATTCTCTCATAAATACTGAATCCATTGTTCTTCGCTCACAATAAAGATAGGACAACCTTTCTTCTTATAATCTATTGCCTTTTCGATCTTTCTGCCGTGGCTTGTATGAGCCCACTCCCGACTCGCTAAGGTGCCTATTACCAGATAGTTCAAATCCGTTCGTACTCTTGGGATGATAATTCCCTCTCTTTCTCTGATTGCTTGTTCGCAAGCATTCCGAGTACCATAGATAAAATTTCCTGTGAAACAGAAAGAATTATTTGGAATCTGGATTGAATCAATGTTGTCGATTGGGAGTCCAGTTGACAGTCCAGATGTTGCTCCTGTTTCTTGGAGAGTGTTACCCAGTAGGTCTGATAAAGTCTGCTTGAGATATTCCCTTTCATCTTCCGTGATAATTCCATCCGCAAGTACGTCACGAACTCGCGCATATACTACCTCACCAGGCCAAGTTGTCAAGATGCTCTCATTGTCGGCGAGCCATGTATTAAGGAAGTAGATCTCCTCATCATTAAGTTTGCCGTCAGCTAGTAGACCCGCGCAGATGCCAATTAATGATTCGCAAGAGCGTTTTAGAAGTCTCGCTTCGGTGGCGGCTCTTCTTGTGAAAGATTCTCCCATATTTACGTTTCTCCTTTAATAGAATGCCCATTGATTACATCAAATGCACTTCGTATTCCACGTTCGTATGCAGTTGATGGTTCTTTTCAACAATCCGTATAGGGCAGCTTGAAATAAGTTGCCCACCCAGTTCTATACGGCTCAAAGTTGCCCGTCCCGCTTCTGCCGACAAAATTATCCCCGGCCTTATCATAAAAAGCAAGGAAAAATTCAGAATCCCGCCCTGAACCGTAAGCGTAGCCTGCCCTCCGAAACCACGCCGAAGTTGGAAGCTTAGTCGAATGGGTCGAATTGATCCTAAACGGTGCCCTCTATTGGACAATTTCTTTGATTTCACTTGATTTTTAACGATAAATATGGTATAATACGCCTATGTTAGCCAGCAGGCAAACATAAACCGCCAATAGGCAAAGATGACATTTCAGTTTGCATGTCGTAAGCTGCAGCGCAGCAAGGACTTATAGCCAGCCAGCCCAGCCAAACTTGCTTGTCCCGTTAGAGTGCCTTATACTCTAATGGGATCATTTAACCATATTAACCATATTAACTAATTTAACCATGAACCACTCACAACCATCCAGAATCGAGTATCAAGTTATTTACGTGCCTATAAGGCACACCTCTACAACTGTAGAGAGCCCTCTACAAATCAGCTCTTTTATGCAAAACAAACCCAATGTCAAGAACGCTTAAATCAACGTAAGCTCTTTTATAACAAGTAAATATGTGAAAGTGGACAATTGGTGAAATCAGAAAAACAAACCCAATTCAAACCCAAACAAACCCAATTTCCGAAAGGCCCAAATGAATGTAAACTCACTTATAACAAAGGATTACAGAAAAAAAGATGATTTCGCAGTCCAAAAAAACAAACCCAATTCAAACCCAATTCAAACCCAATTTCACCTACCCCCCAAAGGGGTAAAACATAAGTCCGATGCCGGATGTCAGAGGTCAGATATCTGTCTTCTGCCTTCTGTTTTCTGTCTTCTGTCCATGGCCATGAGAGTAAACCGACATTCGCAGTCCGCAAAGGCAGGCCAAATAATCCCAATGATGCGCGACTGTCAAGGCGATCGTCTTGGCGGGCCCATTCGTTCCATGACAAATCTAAAGTGAGAGGTTATAATCCTCCAAGGTGTGTAACCACGAAAGAAAAGACCGCAACAAGGGGTATAAAATGAACAATCGTATCGTTTTCGGTGCTACGGGGCTGGAAGTCTCGCCGATATGTTTTGGCACATGGCAGCTCAGCCCACGTTTCTGGGGCGAACGGTCCAAAACAGACGTATTGGCCGCTATGAACACAGCTTTCGATGCCGGGATAAACTTCTTCGATACCGCGGACGCCTATGGAGATGGCTACGCTGAAACGGTCCTCGGAGAATTTCTAACTGAGAAATCTCGCGAGACCTTCGTCATCTGTACGAAAATATTCAACCACTTTAATCCGGACGGCTCACGCTACCCGGACCTCTCGCCGGCGCACATACGGCAGCGCTGCGAACTGCAGCTGCAGCGTATGGGTGTTGAGACAATCGACCTTTATCTGCTTCACATGTTCGATCCGTTGACGCCTTTAGCGGATGTAGCCGGGACTATGAATTCATTAAAGAAGCAGGGAAAGATACGCAGTTATGGCGTTAGCAATCACACTCTTGAGCAGCTTCGTGCACAACGGCATTTCGGGGCCTATGACGCAGCTCAACCGCGTTATAGTCTGATTGATACGAAGATCGAAAGTGACCTGTTAGGCTATTGTGAAGCGGAAAATATCGGTGTGATGGTCTATTCGCCTATGCACAAGGGACTGCTCACAGGCAAATACACCGGCAGTGAGACCTTCGGCGATTTTCGAAAGTATCTCCCCGATTTTCAGGGCGAACGTTTCCGGGCAATTGCAGCAGCAGTACAAAGCCTGGGGCCGCTGGCGAAAAAGTACCACCTTTCCACGTATCAGCTGGTCCTGGCAGCTACGCTGATGCATCCGGGCATCGATGTTGCCATTGTCGGAATCAAGAACCCGCCCCAAATCACCGAGGCGATAGGAGCCATGGGCAAAACAATTTCGCGCGAGGATTACTTCACTGTCCGTAAGGCACTTGCAGTGAACAGTCTTTCAAAGATACAAGATGCGAGCGGCCAGAGAAAATAAAGCCAACTATTCTACGAAATCGATATGATGAAATCAGAAGTCAATATCCACCGGCTGGTAAGAGAACACACTGACACTACCGTCCCGCAAATTGTCTATTATGATTTTTCGCAGGATGTCATAGAGAGGGATTATCTCATAATGGAATATCTTGAGGGCAATTCCGGGCTCTTCGACGAAAAAGTCCCGTTGCCCCGGGTTTGGCTAAGGACTGGTAAAGAAATTAGGTTTCGTTTTGGCTCCAGCGAGGACAAGGCTGGCAAGGAAGCAAAACGCAGGCCTACTGGTTGGTAGTCCGAGTTTTGCTGACACCGCCAGCCGAAGCCGCAGCCAGCCAAAAATGGAAGATAATTTATTTACAAGTCCTAAGCCTGTGCAGGTCAAGTGCTTCTCCAGTCTATCGTACGAAGAACGCCACCTGATTGCTACACCTTATCGGGCGCAGGGCACACGAACGGTCTGCGGTATTCGCGATTTAGTATCTTGTTGGCCGCGGCGCTATTGGTGAATACTTCCTTCTCTGGGTCGAACTGGAGCAGCGGTCCCATCGACATCGGGGACTTGTCCAAATCAACGCCGTTATCTTTGAAGTGTCGAACGGTCCGATTCAGAGTCTCGATGTTGTGGTCCCGGCTCTTAACTTTTTCCAGCACGGTCTTGGCTTCGCCAACGGAGACCTTGTTGTCTTCGCCCAGATAATAGCTGATGTTGGCCAAATGCGCCAGGGCCGCCGAGAGATGGCCCTGGAAAGCGTCGGAATTAAGGTCTTCGGCTCTTCGGCTGCGAACGGCCTGAACGAAGTTGTCGAAGTGGTCGCCGCCACCCTTGAACTCCTTGACCATCCTGCCCTTGAGATCGAACACCATGCAATGGGTGTAGGACTTCTGGACCAGGTAGCCTTCGGTCCCGTAGAAGATAACGCCTATCGTGTTGCCCTTGGTGCTGTCGAACATGGTGCTAATCTCAATGTCCGCCGAATTGTCAACCGAAAGGCCTCGCGTCTCGAACACCATGCACTTGTTACCGTAATCGTAGATGGCGATCTCGGTGTTGGCCGTGTCACCGGCATCGACGTAATCAGGGTCGTTGCGTTCGGCCTGATAGCCCAAACGGCCGCCATAGGCGATGACGCTGTTGGGGTGGCGGTTAATGCCCAGTCCCCATCTGGCGATGTCGGTTTGGTGCGGACCCTGGTTGCCCGAATCGCCGTTGCCGTAAAGCCGCTGCCAATGCCAATCATAGTGGAATTGCGGCCTTGTGAGCTTCGGCGTGGTGTAAGGCGCCGGGCCGCTCCACAGATTGAAATCGGCCTCTTCCGGGATTGGATAATCGCCCAGGGCACCAATCGACTTTCGTCGCTTGTAGCAGAGCCCCCGCGCGAAGTTGACCTCGCCGATACCGCCTTCCGCGATGAACTTCATGGCGTTCTGGAGGGCCGGATTCGAGCGGCATTGTGTGCCCACCTGACATATCCTTCCGTATTTCCTGGCGGCGGCCACAAGTGCGGCACCTTCGGGAATGTCGTGACTGATCGGCTTTTCAATGTAGGCGTCTTTGCCCGCCTGCATTGCCCAGACGCCACAGAGCGCATGCCAGTGATTCGGAGTCGCCGTGCCAATGATATCGACGGACTTGTCGTCGAACACTCGGCGCATATCCTTGACCCACTTGGGACGTCGGCCCGTGCGTTTCTCGACCGAATTGCAGCAGTTTTGGCCCACTTTCTCGTCCACGTCGACGAGGTAAGCGATTTGGCAATCCTTACGGCCGGAGAAGGCGCTGATGTGACTACCGCCGCGACCGCGGCAGCCTATCACCGCGCAAAGAAGCTTTTCATTAGGGCTTTTGGTTTGCGATTTAGCAACGCTGCTGAACATCGGGGTTGTGGATACTGCCGCTGCCGCCGCGGCAAACATCGAGTCCTGCAAGAACTGTCGGCGAGTTCGCTTTGTCATGATAAACACTCCTTAAAACATGTTGAAGCCTGACTGAATATCACTGTTATATATGACACAATCTTGACGTGTCCTTCACGAGAATTCCGTCCTTGTTGATTCACAGGCAGTTGCGAACAATCGACAACTCTCGAAGGACTGACCGAAATGCTACCATAATCAGGAGAAATTGGCAAGAAGAATGTCTGGAAAGCAATATTCCAGTACCGTCAAGGACAATACCACATGATTACCCATATTTTTAATACGAATATGCAAAGGGGCCCATACTGAATCTATCAGTATAAGCCCCGAATTGACATAAATCCGCTTGTCAGCTAAATCATATCTTACGGTGCCGGCTCTGCCGGTCGATACAGACGAATATCATCAAAGTACATCATACCCGAACCGCCGGCTAACGGATTGTTCTTATCGCCAAAACCAATAGCAATAGTATTGACATTGGCCAGGTTCACGCCCTGGTCTGCAAATGCCTGCAGGTCGATAGTCCATTGGGTCCAGGTATCTATCTGTGCTGCATTGGGATTATCGTGAGTGACTACTGCACTGCCATTGAGAGCAACATACATCGGCTCAGCAGCATTGTCCGAATCGCCTCTGAACCAGATTGACAGTACTCCTACACCCTCCTCGGTCCAGTCACGCGGATAGGTCAGCGTATTCTCCACCTCTGAATACATGAGGATGCTGTTGTCGTACCAGAATGGCATCGATTGGCTGCCTCCGTGAACGATAGTTTCTTCGGTAAAAGAACCAGTGTTTTCATCGCCAACGGCCGAGCCGGTCCCGTTGCCGGGAGCGTAGGGGTCAGTACCCGGCGTACCATAGCCAAGCCCGTCTTTCCAGGTGTACCATATCTGGTTGTCCCCGGAATCGTAGTCCTCGAAATCATCCACGACAAGGAAGCCGGCTGTTGTGAAGCTCCAGAGGATGCCTGTCCACGGACTGTCGGGATTGACGTCATTGACCTCATCAATACGCCAATAGTAGGTGACACTCAGCTCGAGTTTTCCCGGGTCATAGCTCTCAGCACCAAGGTCACTGGTGCCTTTATACTCCGGTGAACCGGTATCGGCATTTTTCACGGCATCTTTATCAGTGCCGAAGTATAACTGGTGCGAAGCAGCAAAGACACTCGGCGAGAAGGTAATAATCTGTGTCTGCTTTACATCCACAGCGCCATTAGCGGGGTTGGGGTTCCCGACGGCGCCCTGGGTAGTAAAGCTCCAGACGTCGCCTTTATACGTGTCGATAATATCAAACTCATCGACCCGCCAGTAGTAAGTCTTGGCCAATTTAAGTGTGCCTGGAGTATAGGTCAATGTTCCCTGAGGAAGACCATCGGTTGCATTGTTCACATCGTCAAAATTCTCGCCGAAATATACAGTGTGCAGTTTCGAACCGAAACCTGCCGTCCACCTCAGAATTACACCCGGGTCTACCTGCTCGGCAGCATCAGCCGGCTCGGGCGCATAGGCGGTCTTGGGTGGAATTGAAAAGCTCCAGACAGGGCCTTTCCACGGACTATTCGGCTCGGTGTCATTGACCTCATCAATCCGCCAGTAATATGTCGTTCCCGGAACAAGACCATCCGGATAGGGAAATCCGGGAAAGCCGGCAACAAAAAAATTCGAGGCCTGGTTGCCTCGAAATGCCTCAGCGGCGCCATCGCTCACATCGTCACAATTGTCGCTGAAGTACACATCGTGCGAGAGAGCAAAATCTCCCGGCTTCCAGGAAAGGTTCACCCACGTATCAGGATGTAGGGCGCCATCCTCCGGGACGGGTCTCGAAGCCAAGGTTTTATCTCCAATGTAAGGTTCGACATAGTCGCCTTCGTAAAATCTTACGCCATCTATCCAGAAATCACCAGGTGCATAAGCTATGTGGAATACGATCTCCGCTGGATTGACGTCCTCAGAAAAAACGGAAGTTGTTATGCTAAATTCTGTCCATTCTTCGGTCATTGTGAAGGACTGCTCACCATATCCCGTCCATGGGTCTTGATTCAGTTCCGGCTTGAAATTGATATCCAGTTCACCTTCCTTGCACTTAAGAAAGGCCGAAAGAGTGTATTTCTTGCCATTTTCAAAAACATGTCCTGCGTGCTGCAGACCACTATCCCAGAAATTTGCACCTGCTGCGGCAACCACAACATGTAGACAAAAGTTCCCCTCAATCGGATCTTCGTCAACCGCTGCGCCCACCAATTCTTCAACCACTTCTGTGGTAACGCCTCCATATGTACCCCACGGCGCAGTAACACCGTCCTCAAAGCCACCGTTAGCCAGTATATTTTCGACTTCGTCTTGTGCGCGGCTTGGACCGAATACTATGAATCCTATCAAAAAAAATGCTGTCAACCAGACTACTCGAGTTCTCATGATACATCCTCCTGTAAAAAAGGTTACGATAACGACGACTGTGCTTTGGCCACACACCAAAACACTTGTTGTTTTCAACTTATGAATTTTTAGTTGAAATGTAAAACATCCACACCGTGAAGCACAAGGTTTCCACTACAACTTCGTACTTCACATAATAACTCCTCCTCTATTCGGTAAACTACGATGATTCCGCGACTTTGAGGAGCGAAATCCGCAGATACCCTCATACGCGGATATAATATTCACCAATTCTATTTATACCAAATCAGACACTTTCTCGTCAAGGATAAACTATACTGTTAGGGGGATTTTGTGTTACTATTTTCGAGAATAATTATATGCCCCCCAACAAATTTATTTGACGTTTTTGCATTGAAGCAATCCCAAAATAATAAATAGCCAAAAGTCAATTAAAACGGGGCCCATACTAAATCTATCAGTATAAGCCCCGAATTGACATAAATCCGCTTGTCAGCTAAATCATATCTTACGGTGCCGGCTCTGCCGGTCGATACAGACGAATATCATCAAAGTACATCATACCCGAACCGCCGGCTAACGGATTGTTCTTATCGCCAAAACCAATAGCAATAGTATTGACATTGGCCAGGTTCACGCCCTGGTCTGCAAATGCCTGCAGGTCGATAGTCCATTGGGTCCAGGTATCTATCTGTGCTGCATTGGGATTATCGTGAGTGACTACTGCACTGCCATTGAGAGCAACATACATCGGCTCAGCAGCATTGTCCGAATCGCCTCTGAACCAGATTGACAGTACTCCTACACCCTCCTCGGTCCAGTCACGCGGATAGGTCAGCGTATTCTCCACCTCTGAATACTTGAGGATGCTGTTGTCATACCAGAATGGCATCGATTGGCTGCCTCCGTGAACGATAGTTTCCTCGGTAAAAGAACCAGTGCTTTCATCGCCCACAGCCGAGCCGGTCCCGTTACCGGGAGCGTAGGGATCAGTACCCGGCGTACCATAGCCAAGCCCGTCTTTCCAGGTGTACCATATCTGGTTGTCCCCGGAATCGTAGTCCTCGAAATCGTCCACGACAAGGAAGCCGGCTGTCGTAAAGCTCCAGAGGATGCCTGTCCACGGACTGTCGGGATTGGCGTTATTGACCTCATCAATACGCCAGTAGTAGGTGACACCCAACTCGAGTTTTCCCGGGTCATAGGTCTCAGTACCAAGGTCACTGGTGCCTTTATACTCCGGTGAACTTGTATCGGCATTTTTCACGGCATCTTTATCAGTGCCAAAGTATAACTGGTGCGAAGCAGCAAAGACACTCGGCGAGAAGGTAATAATCTGTGTCCGCTTTACATCCACAGTGCCATTAGCGGGATCCGGGTTCCCGACGGCGCCCTGGGTAGTAAAGCTCCAGACGTCGCCTTTATACGTGTCGATAATATCAAACTCATCGACACGCCAGTAGTAAGTCTTGGCCAATTTAAGTGTGCCTGGAGTATAGGTCAATGTTCCCTGAGGAAGACCATCGGTTGCATTGTTCACATCGTCAAAATTCTCGCTGAAATATACAGTGTGCAGTTTTGAACCGAAACCTGCCGTCCACCTCAGAATTACACCCGGGTCTACCTGCTCGGCAGCATCAGCCGGGTCGGGTGCATAGGCGGTCTTGGGTGGAATTGAAAAGCTCCAGACAGGGCCTTTCCACGGACTATTCGGCTCGGTGTCATTGACCTCATCAATCCGCCAGTAATATGTCGTGCCCGGAACAAGACCATCCGGATAGGGAAATCCGGGAAAGCCGGCAACAAAAAAAATCGAGGCCTGGTTGCCTCGAAATGCCTCGGCGGCGCCGTCGCTCACATCGTCAAAATTATCGCCGAAGTACACATCGTGCGAGAGAGCAAAATCTCCCGCCTTCCAGGAAAGGTTCACCCACGTATCGGGATGTAGGGCGCCATCCTCAGGGACGGGTCTCGAAGCCAAGGATTTCTCTCCGAGATAAGGTTCGACATAGTCGCCTTCATAAAATCTTACGCCATCGATCCAGAAATCAGCTACCTCATAACCTATGTGTAATGTGATGGCCGCCGGATTCACTTCCTCAGTTATAACAGGAGTTGTTACGCTGAATTCCGTCCATTCTTCCGTCATGGTGAAGGCCTGGGCACCATATCCCGGCCATGGATCTCCGTCTTGCTCCGGTTTGAAATTGATATCAAGTGTACCACTACTACACTTGAGAAAGGCGGAAAGTGTGTATTTCTTTCCTTGTTCAAAAATATTATGTCCCCTGTGCTGCAAGCCGATACTGTAAAAAAATTCACCTAATGCGGTAATATCAATATGTAGACAATATTGTCCCTCAATCGGATCTTCTCGAACCGCTGCCCCCACCAATTCTTCAACCACTTCTGTCGTAGCGCCACCATATGTGGTCCACGGCGCCATTACACCGTCCTCGAAGCCGCCGTTAACAAGCAAATTTTCGACTTCTTGGGCGTGGCTTGAACCGATTCCTAAGAATCCTATCAACAGCAATACTGTCAACCAGATTACTCGAGTTCTCATGATACATCCTCCTGTAAAAAAGGTTACAAAAACAACGACTTTGCTTTGGCCACACACCAAAACACTCACTGTTTTTAACGTATGAATTGTTAACTGAAATGTACAATATCTACACCGTGAAGCACAAGGTTTCCACTCCAACTTCGTACTTCACATAATAACTCCTCCTCTATTCGATAAACTACGATGATTCCGCGACTTTGAGGAGCGAAATCCACAGATACCCTCATACGCGGATATAATGTTCACCGATTATATTTATACCAAATCAGACACTTTCTCGTCAAGGAAAATCCCTCGAATTATGCATACCTCAGCACTTTTTCCAAGAATTCGCTAACGCCAAAAGGCCTGCCTATCAAGGGATCAATCCGATATTACCCCCGGTTCCCAAATATTCTTAACGGGAAACTCTACGGCGCTGAATTGGCTTGCTGCCATCGGGTCTCGGCGAGAACATATCTTTTATAGTGAGTCCACATTCCCGCGTCATTCTCCGGCAATATTCAAGATGTCCCAATTCCCTGCCTCCGTTGTTTGTCCCAAACGAGAATTTGGCACCGGCCTTCTTGGCCCTCTTTATGAAAGCCATGCCGGGAATTCGATATCGGGCATTTATTTCTATGGCCACATCATTTTTGACAGCGGCCCTGATAACTTTATCCATTCGCTCCGGCGTCCAAAGCACATCATACTCATCCGCTATAAGCGCAGGCAGAAAAGTAGGATTGACATACATATCAATCGGCTCGTTCAGAACCGACACAATCTTCTCAACGTACATATCCATAAAGTCCTGCTTATCGTCAATCTGCACCTCATTCCGAATCCAGAGTCGTATCCGCTTGCCCCGTTTGTCCGTAAAGGTCATAGCATCCGTGAACACGTAGTCGAATTTAGCAATCATTTCCGGCGAGAAAAGATTTAGCCATTCGCGTCCTTCCCCCTGCATCGCCTTATAAACAGGTTTATCCTGTAAAAGCTTGAAAAACGGGCTTAGTTTTTCATCATCTGTCACTCGAAAACCAAGTCCGCAATTTTCCGCGATGCCGATCTTTATCCCCCGTGCCGCTGCATTTTCAATTGCTTCCTCCAGCGTCAAGCCGCCTTTTAGGTGCACGTGGTAGTCAACCATAGGAAAATCCGGTCTTGGGAGGGGCCTTACCATAATGTTCTTGTAATAAACTGTGCTGCCCGGGTCATGACCCTGCAATGCAAACGTGCCGCTCGACAGCCCTCGGCCTCTTCTGCCGGGGGCTGCTTCTGCTACGGTATATTCGAGAACAGTCCTGCCGTTAACTATGACATTGACCTGTCTGCCATCGACGATAATGTGCTGCGTAAACCACTCATTATCTTTCGCCGGCGACTCGCGGATGTCCTTTATGCCGTAAAGGCTGCCTGTTTTCCTCCAGTCCGAATGTGTATTGTTGACCTGGACCTCATAGCCCTTTCGCGGCCAGTCGGTTTCCCGATATTCCGTATGGAAGTACATTCCGGAATTCGCACCGGGCTTTGTCATTACGTCGGCCTTAAATTCAAAATCCCTGAAGTTCGCATCCTCCACCGGGCCCACATAATACAGATGACTCCGCGGGCCCTGGGCCACAATCATTCCGTCCCGGACACTGAAGGTCGCCTTATTCTCGCTGGCTTTCCAGCCATTAAGTGTTTTCCCATCGAACAGTGAAATCCACCCGTCATTGTTGTCCTGTCCAAATGCCAATTGGTTTGCTGAAGATGTCAGACATATCACCAGAACAGCCAAAAATATCCTTCGCGCCATTTTAAACTCTCCTCAAATCTTATCTATATCTCAAACATTTTCTCTTAAACACAACTCCATTCTTTTATTTCTACAGGCCTGACCCTATAAGAACAGATTCCTCCTAAAGGCACAAGCAGTTTTCTGTTCTTACATACTCTTTTATCAGCCTTTTCTGATTATTCCATCCATCAACACCATTCGACGTTTTTTTGTTAATCCGCCTCCATTTGTTCGATATAGGTCTTCATTTTCCCAAGTCTGGATTTGAAGGCATTATACAAGCCGTCTGAAGTTTCTCTCAATGTTCGCTGGGAGTTCGTGTGCGGATTAATCGAAGTTGCATAATCAACCTGTTTTATCAAATCGTTTGGTATGGAACCGGCCCCAGAGAGCGCTCCGGATATACCGGCAGCAACGGCTGTGAGGCAATCCGTGTCCCGGCCCATGTTGACACCCGCCTTCATAGCCTCCCATGTATTGGCTTTGGTCATTTTGAACACACAGACAGCTTTAGTAACAATTTCATTGGCGTAGCTATGGGCGTAAGGAACACCTGTGCCGCTATAAACCGTATCAAACTTTCTTCGCATATCGCGAAAGTCGCTGCAATCAGCCGTGAGTTTCAGCACCCTTTCGATTTCCCGGCGAATCCCGGCCTGCCTCGTGAAGCGCTTATCGACCCTGTCAGCGTTATCGAAGATGGCCCCGAGAACACTATCGACGGTGGCACCCGGTTTTGTGGCGGCGGCAATAGCAATGACAGTGACTTCCGCCCAGAGAATACCCCGGCTGTTGGCCGTGTTGTAAAGCTGGCCGACCTCTCGAATGTCATCGATGGCCCCCCGGATGTCACCTGCATTGATAAGGCCGACAGGATGGCAGGAACGCGAGAGTGAAACAAGGCCGGAATAATCACAGTATTTGCCAATATCCGAGGCGGGTATATGCGTCTTGGCCATCGCCAGCAGAGCCCCCTCGAACGGCTCCGAGACCAGCCCGGCCGCATTGGGATTCATATGGTCCACCCAGGACCGGCGAAGGTCTTCGGCATTTATCCTGTCCTGCTTTTCGATTATCGCGGTAATCATAAGCTTCTGTCGCTCCACGCCGTCTTCGGTGGTACCGGGTTCGCGCGTCCAGTCATTGCTCGATCCGTAGTGGTGGTATGGCAGCAGCTTATCAAGCGTGCCGTATTCTTTTTCGATTCTCTCCCAGGATCGACCTTCGACGACCGCTCCCATGGCCGAGCCGATATGGCAGCCGGCGATACAACCGAAGAACTTCTCGCGAAGGCTTACCGAGCCTGTGCCTGATTTCTCCTGCCTGGGGGCAGCAAAGGTTCGACGGGTAGAGGCGGCCGCGGCTGCCGCCAGCGTACCTTTAAGTAACGAACGGCGGTCGATTGAATTATTATGTCTTCTCATTTCTTTCTCCATCTCAAATAGTTCACAATCTTCTTAGGATAAAAGCTCACATCTTCTGTAAGCTTCATGTGGATAGTCTATCGTTAGGTATTCCATTTGATATGATAACCGACTGTGGCGGGAAAACAAGGCGCTATACTTCATTATTCAACGAAGGCATTGTCCTGCTAAAAATCATCTGTACCCGCTATTTTTCAGGACTTGCACCGGCTCGGGGAATCCCTGTCAGCAGCCGCTTCAGAAGCTCCATCGGCAGGCCCATTACGTTTGTCAGGCTTCCCTCAATCCTCTCAATAAATTCATCCCCGTTTTCTTTTATCGCATAAGCACCCGCTTTGTCCCGCCAGGTTTTGCTTTTGATGTGCTCAGCAATTTGTTCAGACGTCAATCGCTTCGGATAAACGGTCGTGGTATCGCTTTGGCTCAATTCGATGCCGTCACTCAGCCTGACAATTGCAATGCCGGTTATCACCTTATGAGGTTTGCTAAAGAGCTTTTTGGTTATCTGCTCGGCCTCCTTTGCATCCGTGGGCTTGCCGATAATTTGCTCCTCAAAATCCACAACGGTATCGGCTCCGATGACCAGACTGTCCGGGTGCTTTTGAGCGACATCTTTCGCCTTGGCCAAAGCTAATCGTTTGGCATATTCACAGGCCTTGATGCCCTCAACCGGAAAAGCCGACTCGTCAATATCGGGCCGAACGACCGTAAATTTATAGCCGGCCTCCGCTAATAACTGTTTTCGTCGGGGCGAAACCGATGCAAGAATGAATGAATATTGGGACTGTTCAGACATAAATCTTTAGTCTTGGATCTTCAGTCTTGAGTCTTGTGCCTTCTGTTTTCTGTCCTCTGTCGTCAGTCTTCTGTCTTTACGATTTGCCTGCAAAAAGCCAGATACTCTTTCTCGATTTGGTCAAAATCATCGCCGACATAATCTTCAAATAACCCTCGGCCGACAATTCGGTTCCAAAGAACGGTCTTCGGAACGTTTCTGTTTGTTGCTATTGTTTTGTTCACCTCATCGAGCGCCCAGTCTCCTCTTAAGCCGTCCGCGAGCAACCTGCGATAAACACCCAGCCGCCTGCCGTAACCTGCTTCCTGCAAAAATCGCACTAATGCGTATGACTGGCTGTAAAAAGCCATTACACCTTCGGTCTGGTCTGTGGCAAGCACATCGCCTGGATTCATTGTAACCAATTCTACCAGCGGTATCATCTTGTTTTTCGTCAGCGTTTTTTTCAGGCCATCCAATCGATACATGTTCTCAGCCGGCTCAAAATAAAACAGCTCATCCTCACTTCCATGCGTCTCGAACAGCATTGCCACGCCCTCGTCAAGCCAGCTTGGCAGACGAAACTTAAAACATCTGCCGTTAAACTGATGCCATCCTTCATGCCCGAGAGCCGAAAAAGTTCGCTCTCTGCCGATATCATACACCACGCAGGCGCCGTTATGATAATACGCACCGGCCTTTATTTTGTAAAATATTTCCGCCTGCCCGCCAGCAAAGCTCTTCGTAAAATCCTCCCACTGACCGCGGTCGGCAAAAAGATAAATGGTAAATTTGGTTTTTGTTTCGACAGTTTCGGGCAGCTGACTATTATAGGCCCGATAGGCCGACTCAATAAAACCGCTAATCCCTCGAAGTACAAAAGGCTCCAAAAGCGTCGTGTAAATCTCATAGTGGTTGGTAGTTAATTTCAGCCCCGGCCCATGCCCATTCTTCCAGACCTCCGCGGATTTCAGCCCCGGCAGACCCTGGACCCGCAAATACGCCGCTATCCCCGTATAGGTATCGAGCCGCTGAGCACTGCCGGCACTCTTAATCTCGAATTTATCGGCCCCGGAACAGCCGGCCAGACAAATAATGATTATGCAAATTAGCGAGAACTTCCTCACTCCAATCCTTCCTCCGAAGGCCAGTATCTCTATTTAGACCGGCAATCAACCGCCTTGCCGGGCAAAAGCCAAACCCAGGAAACACACTACAAAAACCCTGATCTCCAAGTTATCTTTAACATCGGCTGCAAATGATAAGGAATCCATTATATTTTGTCCACACTACGGGTATTTTTCGTCTAAACTTATGGCTGGCCTGATAAGATAAAAGCAGTCTGATAACAGGAACATTTATGAACTCTCGAATAAAAACACTGTGCAAAAGAGCTAAAAAGGCAGATAAAGATGCCGCCTGCGAACTGTTGAAAATCCACTACGCGGATATTTATTCTTATTTAAGACGTCTTTGCGGCAGCAGACACGATGCCGAAGATTTGACACAGCAAACGTTTCTTAAAGTCTGGTCGTCACTTGATAGTTTTGCCGGCCGCAGCAGGTTCTCGACCTGGCTTTACAGGATTGCCCACAATACTTACCTGGATTGGCTGCGCAGAAATATTACCGACACTCAATGCCGCCCGGACCAATGTTGGCAGGAATGTATAGACGAAAATCCCGGCCCCTTTGCAAATCTCGCCGAGCAACAGTTGGCCCAGCGCCTGTACAAAGCCGTTGACCGGCTCGATGAGGATAAAAAGCACGTTGTGCACCTGCACTACTACCAGGGATTGTCTATCAGGGAAACTGCGACAGTTCTGAATATTGCAACAAGTACCGTAAAGTACAGACTTCGCGAAGTCTTTAAAATTCTTAGAGCAACGATAGGTGTTGAAGAAAACGACTTTAACCGAAAACAAACAATTCCAATAGCAAAAGGAGAATCATTATGGAAACGCAAAAGAAAATCGAGCAATGTCTCAGAGCCGCCCCAAAGCCGGCGGCACCGGACGGTTTGCTGGACAAATTGAAGGCAGACGTATCCGCCCAGGATATTAAAACACAGCGGTCGGCTCTGCGCAGGTGGTTTGCTCCTGCCGGTGGTTCAATCTCACTTTGGCGAGTAGCCGCTGCAGCGGTAATTGCAATCGCGGTCCTGCTGCCTTTAAGCTATGGTGCCACCAAGACAGTAAAACGCATTATAAAGACATTTGAGGCTAAGTTTGTGTATCCTCAGGACGATGGAGGAGTGCATGGATATGGAGTGGGAGTAGGTTTTGGTTCTTCTGACCCCAACTTTACTGAAGAAGATGCACACAAAGCTGAACGGGAGTTCTATGAGCTTTATAAACAAGGAAAAGCCAAGGAGGTTGCGCCAGGCATGTGGATGGCTATCCTCTCCAACGGTAAAGGATTTGGCTACAGCGGCGACCCTGATCTCCTTGGCTTGTCGGAGGCCGAGCGAAAAGAGTTTTTGAAGAAACAATTCGATGAGATTGACGAATTGAGAAAAGCCGGCAAGTACGAAAGGACCTTCATCAAAGAAGTAGAGAAGAACGGCGAAAAGATACGTCGTTATGAAGATCGCTTTACTCTATCAAATGGCAAGGTGATAACGATGGGCGCCCTCGAATCCGTAAAAAATGAAGATAACCAATAGTACGATAATAAATGTCGCGCAAGTGGGGCCGCACGGTCCCACTTGCTGTTTACTTTTGAAACCACACGTTCAACCGAAAACTATATGTTCTTGAATTCCACTTCGTATATATCAGCAGTGAACAGACAAATTTCCATTTCCAGCTCTCACCGGATGTCAGCAGCAAAAGTGGAGAAAAACACGAAAAAGGTCCAAAACAATTGCAATTTTCTGATGGTCTTGGTAACTTAATCAAGTCTGGACGCTTAGCTGTATTGATTATTAGTGTATATGGGAAATTCATGATTATTGTTTAAGATTGAGGTGTAAGATGAAACGCAGTTCAGTGATAGTCGTGACGTTAGCATTTCTTTGCATCTGTTTGTCACTCGTGAACGGTTGTGCAAACAATGCCCAAACCGGTGCTGCGATTGGTGGTGCCGGCGGTGTATTAATTGGGGCCATTGCAGGTGGGGGGGGTGGAGCGGTAGTTGGAGGAATCGTTGGAGCAGGGGGCGGCTATGTAGTGGGCAACGAAATGGACAAGTAACAAGATGCGCCCCAACCGTGAGATTCAGATGTGATTAAGCGTTGCGGAAAACTATATATCTCTGAACTCCGCTCCGAATACTTCAGCGGTGAACAGATAGACTTCCGTTTTCGGGTCTCGCCAAGCTTCAGGAGGCAGCCCCGCTTTGTGAGCGCAGCAGTACGAAAGAAACTCTTTCTTGCACCATCCGGTTTCGGTAGCAACCTGGGGCAAAAAGCAGCCTGATGTATGCCCCCTTTTTATATAGATGCCGTCAACACCTAACCGAAGACTTAACGGCTCATTTGTCCTCTCCAGCGGCGAGAGAACAGATATCTCGATATCTAATTTGTCTAACTCGCCGGCACTTATCGGGTCGGAAAAAAACCGCGGGTCACTGGTCGCCGAGGACTTTGCCATCTGCCCAACCAATTCAATCAAAGGACTGTCCGAAGTGAATTGGCCGATACATCCCCGCAACCGGCCATGATTTTTCAATGTCACAAAGCAACCGCAGGGGGCGTTCAATTCAGGGTCGTCCGATTGGGGCGTCTCGGCCGGCTCTCCCTTGATGACCGCTTCAACGGTATCACGCGCGACTTTCAGGAGTGTTTGTTTTTGCTTATCGTCCATACTTACAATTCAGTATTCAGCCCCCCGGTCCCACTGAAAGTTTTTGAACTTAATGCAGCCATTTTATCACAAGAAATCCACCAATCAATAGTACCGCGAAAGCCAGTGAAAGCCAATTGAAATATTTTTTTGATAAAGGGCCATATTTTTTCTCCCTCCGGCCCATAAAACCTGTCACGATAAAAAATCCGAGAAAGTTATTCAGCGCTACCCGGCAGAAATTGTACAGACTTTATATGATAGAGATGTAAAACATTGAAGAACCTATACTGATTACTTCAATGTACCACCTGTTTTGCAGAAAAACTAAAAAACTACGGAACTTTCAACTACTTGTGAGCGGACATTACGATTAGAATACAAAAATGAAAAATAATATTCTAATATATCTAAAAGGTTTCTTAATGGGGGTTTGTGACCTAATACCCGGCATTTCAGGGGGTACCATTGCTTTTATAACCGGAATTTATGCTCGATTAATAAATTCGGTTAAAAGCTTCTCGCCAAAATTAGTTTATGATATTGTCACATATCCGGTTAAAAGAAGAAGTGACAGCTTAAAAGAAGACATTAAAAAATTAGATTTGGTCTTCCTGCTGATTCTGCTGCTGGGGATTATGAGCGCTCTTTTAATAGGCTCAAGAATCATCAAGTTCCTTATGAGGGAATATTTTGCCTATACTTTATCTTTCTTTATCGGCTTAATTTTAGCATCTTCAAAAACAATCTTTGAACACATTGAAAATCACAACATAAAGAATATCCTGTTTTGTTTGTTGGGATTGATACTGGGCCTTCTGTCTTCTATGCTTGTACCTTTAACTGTAACCCCAAGCTTAGGATACGTTCTTCTCGGGGGCTTCTGTGCCGTTAATGCCATGTTTCTACCGGGTATCTCCGGTGCTTTTATATTATTAATTATGGGGTTGTACGAATTTATGGTTAATGTTTTGAACGATATTCGAAATAATATAAGTTATTTCCTGGTATTTATCGCAGGTGCCATACTGGGAGCTTTTACTATTTCAAGGATCATATCATTCCTATTTAAGAAAAACAAATGCAGGACGCTTTATACGCTTCTTGGCCTTGTAACTGGCGCCTTAGCCACCCCCGTAAAAAAGATTATCGAAACCGGGTCTTTTCAGATATCAAATATTCTTATTATGGTCTTTTGGTGCCTGCTGGGCGCATCGCTGGTGGTTCTTTTGGGAATATATAGAAAAGCCTACGAAAGAAAAACTCAGACTACAGAAAAAGAATAAGAAATATGTGATTATTTGTAGTTGGCAACACTGTATCAGCCGCTACTCATTCCTTCAATCCTTCGAATAGAGAAAGCTCCTCATCTTTTGGCGTGCGTTGTGATTTTGACCGGGAAGCTTCGCCCTGCCTGGAAGGAAATTCTATGATTTTTGTCCCTGTGCCGGATTCGGGTTCCGGCTCTTGCTTATCAGAAGGGATGAAAGGTATCAATCCCTGCCGATACGCCTCTTCCTGAAACTGGCGTGGGGTGTCGCGGATATCAATCAAAAATCCACCGACATCAAACATCCAGACCAGCGGGTTGTCCACGAGCATAGCTGGTGTACACCAGTCCGGGTCGAACGTAGTAATATCGAGCTTGTCGCGGATGATTCTTGACTTGGTCATCATTGTTCCTTTTGAGACCCCGAAACCTTCCGCCACCTGTGCGGAGGTCATATGAGGGCTCTGATTGGGGTCGTGCAAAAAATTAACCCAGCCAACAGCGTGAACTACCCCGCTGGCCCAGCTGGCTGGTTTGCTGCCGCTCAGTAGCCAACGTGTTCGGCAAATTGCACCTGCCATCTGCTCGCAAAGCTCCTTGTAATCCTCATTGAGGTGAGCATCGCAGAATGCATTTATCATCTCCACAATTTGCTCAAAAAGCTGCCGATTCTTTTTAGGAACACCCATCTTCGACGCTTTGCTCTTACTGTTTCCCATCTCAATCTCCTTTCCGTCCATAGCTCAACATAAGTCATCCTAATTACAAGGCCTCCTTCGCACGTCGTGGCAATCTTAACTTCTTACTTCGACATTCCTTGTTCGATATTCAATATTACCAAAAGTCATTCTGAGTCCTTCACTGCGCTCAAGCATAGACTCCGCGAAGCAATCTCAAATCCTACACTCAAAGCCCAATAATCTCAATGAAAAAAAAGACAGCCCGGCCCACAAAACAAGACTTCTATTTGCAGCTATATTATATGGGATTCACGTTTATAAGTACTTATGAATACAGGTGCTTATAGCCCAACATCTTTTATCGGACAATGAAATAAATCTTGACAAGATGTCGTTAATACTGTATAATAGCTTTTAAGAAATTGAGGGATTTCTATATCTGCAGGGGGGTGTTTACTCAAGTGAAAAAACCACTATTAGCCGTTGCAATTGCAGTGTTATGCTTTTGCTGTTCAGTCACCTTCGCCCTGGATCCGATAGGCTCTCCGGCAGACAAACTCAAAAGGGGACAATTCGGCGTCGGGGCCGATTATTCTTTCAGTGAAATGGATTTCGAAGCAAAAGGCAGCAGCATCTTAACGATTAATAACCTTACCACTGGGGGTCTTATCGGCATCCAATCCCAAAAACAGAGTCTCAGTCTTGACGGCGTCGAAGTGCAGAAGGCTTACGCTAATCTTGGCTATGGTATTACCGACAGCCTGGAGGCATTCTTACGTCTGGGTGCGGCAGATGCCGAATGGAAAGGTGACGGCGATACACATTTTAGCTTTGGTTTCCGTACAGGGGTAACCTTTTTTCAAAAGGATGCTTTGCAATTGAGTGCGCTGGCTCAATATAGTTGGGCGGAGTCTGAATTTGATTCGCTGCCCCTGACGACTATGGTTGGCGGAATCTCATATACGATGCCGATGTCAGGCAGGCTGAACATGCAGGAGCTCCAAATTGCGCTGGGCCCGACTTACGAGCTGACCAGGGGTATCTCGCTCTACGGCGGAGGATTCTTCCACTTCATGGACGGCAAACTCGACCTGAAAGGTAGTGCATCTACTACGGGTATACCAATGATTGGATACGATTTGGACAGCTCATATGATATCGACCAGGTCTCAGAGCTCGGCACATATATCGGAGCTAAAATTGATGCCACAAAAGATATTTCCTACAGCATCGAGTATCAGCATACCGCCTCGGCTGATGCGATTGCTATGCGCCTTCTCTGGAGATTTTAGAACAGCAGAAAAACTTCTTCCCACCCTTTTCTCTTCGGTACTCATACATATGTGCTCCTGTGCACTTATACTCTTTTGCACTATTGAAAAATGTGCTGAGGCTGCTATACTGTCGACGAGCGATTTTACGCTTTTATTAATCCACAAAACAAATAGCGGGCTTGAAGATTCTAAAATATCCTTTACTGCGCGGAGCAATTGTTTTAGGATATTATTATGATTGAGAAGGTTGCTAAAAAGTGTAGTCTGCAGGATTGGTCTAAGGTTCAGGATGACCTGAGCTACTGGTTGAGTAAGACTCCACAGCAGCGTATCGAAGCTGTAGAATACCTAAGAAGCCAATATTATGGAAATTCAGCCGGACTTCAAAGAACTGCTCGCGTTGTTAAACGCTCATAATGTAGATTATGTTATTGTCGGGGCATATGCACTTGCCTTCCATGGGGTCCCTCGATTCACCGGCGATATTGATATTTTCGTAAAACCCGACCCCAAAAACGCCGAGAACATTTTGGCTGCCCTTAAAGAATTCGGCTTCAGCTCTTTAGATTTGAAAAAATCAGATTTCCAGCAGCCGGAGATTGTCATCCAGCTCGGTGTTCCTCCTGTTCGTGTAGATTTGCTCACCTCGCTAACGGATGTTCCCTGGCAGCAAGCTTACTCAGGCAGAGTAGAGGGAGCTTATGGTGACGTACCGGTCTATTTCCTTGGCCGTGAAGAGTTCCTTGCCAACAAAAAAGCCCTCGGAAGAAAAAAAGACCTGGCAGACATAGAAGCCCTCGGTGAAGATTAATGTGACAATTTCAATAATTGAAACTCATCTTTCCCACTTAACCCAACCAACTTTATCTTGCAGAATCCTGATGATGAACGCATTGGCGTCTAATTTAGAACCAATATAGCTTTTCTATACAAAGAATCAAAGTCCTCTATTATAATCTGATTTAGCAGATATGGTTGATAAAGAACAAATTGAAACCGTCGGCAACGGATTATTGGTAAGAGCGCCTGCCAAGATTAATCTTAGCCTGCTCATAGCCGGCAAGCGTCCGGATGGTTTCCATGAATTGGAAACTATAATGGCCAAGGTCAACTGGTACGATGAAATCCTCATCGAACCGGGCCAAAAGCAGGGCATCGAGCTTGTCTGCCGGGGTCCGCAATGGGCCCCCGCAGGAGAAGAAAATCTTGTTTATCGAGCCGCCGGAATACTCCTTAAAAACCGGGGGGTTTCGGGTGATATCAGAATCACCCTGACAAAGAATATCCCCGCCGGCTCAGGGCTCGGCTCGGCCAGCAGCGATGCAGCAGCAACTCTTATCGGGCTAAACCAATACCTAAAGTTACAACTACCCAATCGCCGGCTCGCCAAGCTGGCGCCCCGATTGGGCAGCGATGTAGCCTTCTTTTTGGGTGGACCATTGGCGTTTTGTACAGGAAAAGGCGAAAAAATAAAAAAATTTGAAAAATTTTTTAACTTTCTTGCTATTTTGATATTACCAGACGTAAGTGTTTCTACCAAAATGGTTTACGCCAATTACGAACACAATCAACCTCTCTATGAAAAGCTCAGCACTCAAATAAACACCCATATCAAAAAAAACAGGATTGATTTAGTAATAAAGATGTGCGCAAATATGCTGTGGAAAAGCAGTTTCAGTTTGGTAGAAGGTCTTGCCGAACTGAAAGAAGAAATTGAATCGTTCGGTATCGGGCCCTGCTGCCTGAGTGGTAGTGGTTCAGCATTGTTTTTTATCATCGAGAGCGGAGATGAAGAGATAGCCATGAAATACAAACACAAACTTAAAGAAAAAATCGGTTGCAAAAGCATTATCGCCAGTAGCAATAGATGGTAAACTTTTAAGTGAGGCAAAAAAAATGAAAATCACTGAGGTCAGAGTCAAAATGGTTAGCAACAAAGATGACAGGTTAAAAGCTTTTTGCTCAATAACAATGGATAATGAGTTTGTGGTTCGCGACATCAAGGTCATCGAAGGTACGAATGGTTACTTCGTCGCTATGCCTTCCAGGAAAATGAGCGACCACTGTGAAAAGTGCGGAGGCAAAAACCATCTCAGAGCCAAATACTGTAACAACTGCGGAGGGGCTCTCCAGGAAAACAGGGCAAAAAAGGACTTCAAAGGCAGAATGAAGCTTCACGCCGATATAGCCCATCCGATAAATTCGGAATGCAGGAAAAGAATTCAGGCAAGAGTTACTGCCGCTTTCACAGAAGAGATGGAAAAATCAAAGCAGCCCGACTACAAACCAATCGATCTGGATGAGCCGGACGATGACGTTCCTGAAATAGTCTCGTAGTTAAAGGAAACCCATTTTGCGGTAAATCACAAAATGGGAATCTAAAGACAAAAAGCCGGATACAAACACGCTTCTAACCAGACACCTATTGAGACTCAACCGCCCCTCAATTATCTATCAGACTTGGCGCAAAACAGCCCCCCTATGCAGTAAGGTCCTCAAGAACCTTATCGAGAGCAACATCCAAATGCTCGTTGAAATCGTATTTCCCTTCTGTAAGCTGCTGACGGACGTCGAGAACTTTCTCTTTGCGGACCTCCGGCAGCGAAGCAATCTTTTTTAACACCTTACCAATAGGCGTAGTATTAATATTTTCAAGAATCTGCTCCATAATCAAATCCTTATCCGGAGCAAGGCTATCTTCGACAGGATTCACATGGCTATTTTCACCCTTAAAACGGCTTCTGGAATCGAAATCGAGCATTTAGACTACCTTGCATGACAGGCTTCGAAGCGAAAACATCCCTTTCCCACCTCAAAGCCAATAACCACTATATCTTGTGTGTCCCCTTAATCCCTTAGGAGGCCCAATATAACCTTCTAACACTGGTATCGACAATAATGGTCTGAAAACTTTAGAAAAGTTTGGTGCTCAGCTAACTTTTGCGAAAGACGAAAGTTATACCAATTCGCGGCAAAAACCGTCTTACCAATACTAAAAAACCAGCCTTGAAGAAGACCCATTTTAACGCCAGAGACAGCCGCTAAGGTCTGTCTGGGAAAATTATGCAATATACTATATATAGTGTTAGCCAACAATTGCTGAGCACAAGAAAACTGAAGCAGCGTGGCTGTGTATACGCCCAAGATTTGGACCCACCGAAAGGCGGATTCTCGCCCCACAACTCCAAGCAGTGGTGAACTCGAGATTTGGATTATTTGGCCTGCCTTTGCGGATTGCGAATGTGGGTTTACTCTCATAATACCCTGTCTGCAGCACAAAAGTTTACAATCATTGCTTCTAAGATTGGCTTTGATTGGGTTTGTTTTCACTAAGTGTCCAATTGTGTTTATTTTCATAATCCTTTTGCGACAAAGACGTTTGCGTTCATTTTGGCGTTGCGGAAATTGGGTTTGAATTGGGTTTGTTTATTCGGACTGTGAAATCATCTTTTTTTATGTAATCCCTTGTTAAAGTTAAGTTTACGTTCATTTTGGCTTTTCGGCAATTGGGTTTGATTGGGTTTGAATTGGGTTTGTTTTCACTAAGTGTCCAATCGCTTATATTTTCATAATCCATTGTTAATAATATATTTACGTTCATTTGCAATCCGCCTACGGCGGACAAGATTGGGTTTGTTTTGCATAAAAAGAGCTGATTTGTAAAGGGTTCTCGACAGATGTAGTGCCTTATAGGCACGTAAATATCTGCTGCCTTATAGGCAGGTAAGTTAGTGAAGAGTGAGCTAAAGTGCCTAAAGTGAGCTAAAGTTGGATTCTCGATGCTCATGTTTGGTAATTCCCCTAAGGGGTTTCAAGACCATTGACTATTTACTATTGACTATTTACTATTGACGAATCACGAATCTGGGCCGACTGGCTCTAAGTCCTTGCTGCGCTGCAGCTTACGACATGCAAACTGAAATGTTATCTTCGCCTACTGGCGGTTTATGTTAGCCTGCTGGCTAACATATGGATATTTTAACATAGTTTCAAACATAGTCAACAAAAAAATGGACAAAAAGCAACTTTTTTTGGCTGGCCTTTTTCCTATTGAAATCCGAACTCTATCCACTATAATCTCCCTCAAGCGCGCGGAATTCTTTTGATTGACCCCGGCTTGTGGGTGCGCAGGAGCTCACCCTGGGTGCAAGCGGGAATTGCAGAGTTGAGTACATTGCATATAACATGAGAATATAGCTTAACAATCTGGGGACTGAAAAATTGCTTAGGGAAAATATTTGTCGGTAGAAAGGCCGAGCTTGAGCAGTTCAAAGAAGTTCTCAAGAATCCAAAGGGACAGGCTGTTTTAGTTTTCGGCCAATCGAGGAAGGCTTTTTCGACAAGGCCCAGTGCAGGAAAGCACTAGACTTTCGCTTTGCACCGGTTTTCGATTGATGCTTATATTTGAGGGTGTTACAAAGGCATATATAACTCAAGAGATTTTCCTTGACGGGAAGGTAGATAATTTGGTATAGATAACAGTAGTGAAGCTTGTGCCTGCGCAGTCGGGCATCTGTGGCTTTGAGGTCATCCCGCAGACGAATTTTTGTAATTTTTCGATAAAAGAGGAGTTATTACGCGGGGTACGATGCTGTAAGTGTAACTTTGTGCTTCACACCAATCTGCACCTGTCGGTCTCGCAGTCACAGTTGCGGTGACGCGAGTACAAGTGCTTCGCTTTGAAAATTACTACATTTCAATTAACAATCTATACTTAGTTTTTGAAGGAGGATTACTATGTGTAAAAAATTGATCTGTCTGACCTTCTTTGTTTGTGGTTTAGTCCGCGCTGATGTTAATTTGGAAGTAGGTGTTAATCAGCTTCGGAACTGGGATTTCGAGCAAGGGATCCTTGGCCTCAGCATAATGCAAGCAAATGGTGCTGAGCCGAGTGTACGACGGTGTGTGATCCCTGATGTATGGCAGATAGAAGACTATACTCCGGAAGGTACAGGGAGGATTGAGCTGGATGACAGGGAGGTGCACAGCGGGGATTTTTCCCTTAAGGTAACCACCACGTCCATAGACGGAATAGATTGGCACTTCAAGTTCGAACAGGATAAAATGTGCTTTGAAGCGGGAAAAAAGCACACTATCAAATTCTGGGCGAAGGCAGAAGCACCAAGGACAATAACGGTGTGCCTCCAAATGAGTCAAGAGCCGTGGGTCGGTTACTTTTACGAAACTGTCACCCTCGCCAAACACTGGCAGGAGTTTATCGTCGAAGTGATCCCCCCAGTGGATAATGATCAGGAGCACTGGCTGGCATTTCACTCTGGTCAAAGCCTGGTCACCTGGTGGTTGGATGATGTGCGATACTATAAAGGTGGACCAAATGACGAGAAAGAATCGAGGCCAAGCGTTGGTTCTGAAGAGTTTAGGAAACAGATGACCAACTCGTTGGAGCCGGCTGCCCTGCATGTCGAGGGCAGCATGATAAAAACCGATGATGGAAATGCCGTCCGCCTCCAGGGGGTCAATGTCGCCAGTCTTGAGTGGTCTAACACGGGGGACCGGCAGATATTGGAGTCAGTTCGAGTAGCCATCTTTGATTGGAACTCCAATACTATCCGATTGCCTCTTAACCAGGATCGCTGGTTTGGGGAGATGGAACGGCAGAACGATGGTGGGAGGCTATACCGGCTGATCGTGGACGAGGTTGTGCGTTATATTTCCGAAAACGGATGCTATGTCATAATCGACCTTCACAATTTCGCTATCGAAGGCCAGGCCAGAGAAGCTCACAGCGTCCCAGAAATATATGACATGCCGAATATGAAGAGCATTGACTTCTGGGAGGATGTCGCTGCGCGTTATGCCAATGATCCCGCCGTTCTCTTCGATCTCTACAATGAACCTCATGATGTATCCTGGTATGTCTGGAAATTCGGTGGGCGGGTGACAACGCGGTTGATGGTAGAGGCTACCTATAATTCGCCGGGTATGCAGGCACTCCTGGATGTGGTGCGCTCAACCGGGGCAGAAAACATTGTCATAGCTGGAGGACTGGACTGGGGGTACGATTTACGAGGAATCCCCGAATATGCGCTGGATGATCCCTGCGGAAACATCTTGTATGGCACACATATTTATCCCTGGAAAGGTAACGAGGAGGACTGGGACGGGCGCGTGGGGCGTGTTATCGGGAAATACCCAATTCTGGTAGGCGAGGTAGGCTGCGCACCAGATTCCCTAACATGGCCAGGTTATGATCCCTACACGTGGTCGGTTGAGGTTCTATCTTATATTAATAAACATGGACTAAACTGGACAGCCTGGTGCTTTCATCCATCCGCTGGTCCACCAATGCTCAAAGATTGGACATATGAACCCACGCCATACTGGGGCGATTTCGTAAAGAGAGCACTGGAGCCTGTGCCATATATACCCAACTCCCTATCCCAAGCGTTGGACACAACTCTGAGTTTCACCACGGGCGGCAGCGCGGATTGGTTCAGCCAGACCACGACGACCCGCTACGATGGGGATGCGGCACAGAGCGGAGATATCTCGCACAATCAGGACTCGTGGATGCAGACGACGGTGAACGGGGCAGGAACGATAAAGTTCTACTGGAAGGTATCGTCTGAGGAAGATTTTGACTTCCTGGAGTTTTACATCGACGGCTCACTGCAGGAAAGGATCAGCGGTTCGGAGGACGACTGGGAACTGCAGACCTACACAATCAGCACTTCAGGTTCACACACGTTGAAATGGCGATATGTGAAGGATGGAAGCGGGGACTCTGGCAGCGACTGCGGCTGGGTGGACAAAGTCCAGTGGTAATCGCGGGACTTTTCTGTATTGATTCCGCCAAAAGACCGGGGATTTTGCCCGGAGCGAATCCCTCTACCCGCTCCCCGATCGGAGTCGAAGACAGGCTTCGCGGGCACAGCCAGGGGCGCATCTGGCGACTTCGATTGCGATACGCCTGTCCTGCTGCGGCAGCGGCCTCTGCCGCGACGAACTGGAAGTCCACCCACGGCGGATATCCATATTGATTATCCTGCAGATTCACATTTTTATTTGAGACTGTTAAAAAGTGATGCAATAATTCGAGAGATTTCCCTTGACGGGAAAGTGGGTGATTTAGTATAAATTAAAATAATGAAGCTTGTGCCTGCGCAGTCGGGCATCTGCGGTTTTGAAGTCATACAGTGGGCGCAATTCTTGTAATTTTCCAAATAGAGGAGGAGTTATTATGTGTGACACAGAGTTGCAACGAAAGCGTTGTGCTTGGCGGTTATTTTTTTCCATTTCAATTAACAATCTGTTTTAATTTTTTAAACCCCGCCCGTCGTCCGCAGGATGCCTTGCGGCAAAGGCGGGACGGAGTGAAGGAGGATTATTATGTCTAAGAAATTGATTTATTTGGCCTCGTTCGTTTTGGTGCTGTCTCTGGTCGGGATTACCGTGAGTGCGCGTGAGCTACCGGTAGCGGACGGCCTGGAGCTGCGTTTCGACGCATCGGCCATCACCGGCCTGGCTCCCGGCAACAGCATCAGAAGTTGGGACGACACATCGGGCAATGACCGCCACGCAAGCGGGGGCGATGGTGGTGCCACGTACGGCGAGTACATGCTACGTGGTCTCGGTACAGTAACATTCCATGACATATATAGTGAGTCCATGGCGTTTGATTACAGCCCCAATAACAAAGACATAACGGTGATTGGCGTCAGCCGTAGCCGAATGCAAAAAAGTCTAATGATAACTGAGCTTGAACGAGAAGGTCAGGGTTGGCCCCATTACCACCAAGGATTTATCGCCTGGGGTGAAGTAGGTGGTTTTGGCGTAACCACTCCAGGTGGCTTCCACATGGACAATACCTACATTATGTTGGGCGGAGGGCCCGGCATGCGATGGGAGGTGAATTACGATCATCCGGAGCTGATAGAAGGCTTTACTGTCAACGTAGTCCGGCTCAATAGCATCACCGGTGTCATGGACGTATATCGCGACGGAGAGTTTCTTGGCGAACGCCGTGATATCAATCACGGCGTCCAAAACGCCATGTCGGAAGGGCGGATCGCCGGGTTCAATTTTTACGGTGGCCTGGGTTGGGACGGCGATGTGGCAGAGATCCTGGTCTACAGCCGGGCGCTCACTGACGGGGAAATGGAGGCCGTCGAGGAGTACATGTATAATAAATGGCTCTTGTTGACCTATGAGGCCCGTAGACCCGTCCCTGCTGATGGTGGCCTACATCAGGATACATGGGTGAGCCTTAGCTGGACACCGGGAGGTTCTGCAGTCTCACACGATGTATATTTCGGCGAGAATTTTGATGATGTGAACGATGGTATCGCCGATACGTTCCAGGGCAATCGGACCGAGACGTTTTTTGTTGCCGGCTTTCCAGGATTTCCTTATCCGGAGGGTCTTGTCCTCGGAACGACTTACTACTGGCGAATCGATGAAGTCAATGATACGGACCCGAACAGTCCATGGAAAGGCTATGTTTGGAGCTTTAAGGTTCCGTCCAGGGTTGCGTACGACCCTGATCCGCCTGATGGTGCTAAATTTGTGGACTCGAATGTAATCCTTAGCTGGGCTCCCGGGTTCGGTGCGAAATTGCATACTGTGTACTTCGGCGATAATTTTGACGATGTGAACAGTGCCATTGGCGGTGTCCCTCAGGGGCCTACAACCTATACTCCCGGTACACTTGAATTTGAGAAGACTTACTACTGGCGGGTCGATGAGTTTGATGCCATCGAGACGTATAAAGGCGACGTCTGGAGCTTTACTACTACTCGTGAAGGTGGCGGCCTGAGAGGGGCGTACTATCACTGGTCCGGTTCGGTTCCTCCAACGGAACCCTTCCAGACACTGGTACTGGAGCGCGAAGATGCCCAGATTAACTTTGCCTGGGTCGAGGAATCTCCGGATCCAAGGGTCGACAGCGATCAATTCTCCATACAATGGACTGGTGAGGTGGAGATACCGTTCTCCGGGACCTGGACCTTCTATACTACGAGCGATGATGGTGTCCGCCTGTGGGTGAATGATCAGTTAGTCGTTGATAACTGGACTGAGCATAGGGCCGTCGAGAATAGCGGAACGATTGAACTTGTCGCCGGGAAATATTCCCTTGTGATGGAATATTTTGAATACGACCTCGCCGCCGCGGCCCAGTTGCGTTGGCAAGGTCCAAAAACGTCAAAGCAAGTGGTTCCTCAGGCGGCACTATCGTTACCTGTAAAGGCAAGCAGCGCGAACCCCTTTAACGGTGCCACAGGTGTTAAGCAGACACCGACTCTTAAGTGGGGAGCGGGAGAAGCAGCCGCTTCGCACCAAGTCTATTTCGGAACTGACAGGGATGCGGTGAAAAATGCCGATACCGGCTCGCCGGAGTATAAAGGCACCAGAGACCTTGGTGCTGAGAGCTTTGACCCAGGAATGCTCCAGTGGGATACCACCTACTACTGGCGTATTGATGAGGTCAATAATGTCAATCTCGACAGTCCGTGGACAGGCAATGTATGGAGCTTTACGACAGCCAACTTCCTTGTCGTGGACGATTTTGAGTCCTACAATGACCTTGACCCCGGTGACGCCGAGAGCAACAGGATATTTAATGCGTGGATAGACGGATATGACAACCCGACAAACGGTTCTTTAGTTGGTTATGACACTCCTCCTTTTGCAGAGCAAACTATCGTTCACGGAGGCAACCAGTCGATGCCGCTCTACTACGACAACAGCGTTGGATACTCTGAGGCGACGTTGACGCTGACTTATCCGCGTGACTGGACCGAGAATGGTGTCAACACGTTGACGATTTGGTTCCATGGTGACCTGGCTAACGCTGCTGAGACGTTGTATGTTGCCCTCAATGGCAATGCGGTGGTCAATAACGATAATCCTAATGCAGCGCAGATAGATGATTGGACCCGATGGAATATTGACCTGCAGGCGTTTGCAGACCAGGGCGTGAACCTTGCCAATGTCAATACGATTGCTATTGGTCTTGGTAACAAGAACAATCCGGTAGCCGGTGGTTCAGGTACGATGTACTTTGACGATATTCGGCTTTATCCACCGGCGCCCTAAGCCAGCACCTTAAGCCGTGTGATTTAGCTGGCAGTTAGAATTACGTGGTTGATATAGAAGATTTGTGACAATTCGGGGCATATACTGATTGATTCGGTATAGGCCCCTTTTCAATGATAATTGATTATTTTGCAGTCGACGCGGCGCCCAGCCAGGGGAGATTTCTGCACCCGGCTTCGCCTCACTCGAAATGACGGACGAGAGGATAGAGGGAGAATTAGCCGTGGGCCAATGCAGATTTAATTTTAATTGAGTTTGACAATTTCCTTGAGATATGGTATGGTATATCTATAAAAGTGTGTGGAGGACATCCGGTTCACGACTACCGGCTTTTCACCATATTAAAAACCGAACTTTTTAGGACACCAAACGAAGAAAGAGGAGGTCCAAAACAGCTAATATAATAAACCTAAAGGCCTGATTAGCCATTTCGATACCATTGGTAAGGCTGTTTTCGAGCCGAAAGATTCGAAGAAAGGTGGGGATATTCTGATGCATTCCGTTAAACAAAGAAAATTAGCTGCCGTTACATCGCTTGGTTTGTGCTTATTTTTCTGTTCTGTTCTTTTAGCTGAACCTGTTAGCGTTGAGCAGGTACAAAAAGCTGCGGAAACGTTTCTCAAGGTGCAGGATGCCCGTCAGGAAGAACAAATAACGCTGCTCTCGGTGCAGGGCGAACAGAAATCGCCTGTCAGAAAATTCACCGCTGCAGCTCTAAGGGAAATTCGTGATGATGATGGGATAGTTCTTGCATACGTTACCGAGCTTGAGCCGCGCGGCTTCATAGCAACCTCTACGGATACAGATATCACTCCGATTATTGCCTATTCTTTCAAAAACTCTTTTCCGACCGACAAGGACAGAAACAACCCCCTTTACCGTCTGTTGAAAGAGGACATGAAGCTAAGAAAAAAGGCGTTGGCCGAATATGACCAATTCAAGACGACGGAAAACAACAACCTATGGAACCTTTATGCCGACGAAGATACAGGGCCTTCCGTGAGCCAGACATTCCAGCAGTGGCCGGAAGAAGGCACCACCTCTACAGGTGGCTGGCTGGAGAGCACATGGGTCCAAGATTCGCCTTACAACGACTTTTGTCCACTCGACCCGGTCGATGCCAACAGAACTTATGTTGGCTGTGTTGCGACGGCGATGGCACAGGTGATCAATTATCATCGGCAATGTAACGTAAGTTTCGACGAGGAAGATGAGTTTACAACGTTCAGCGGTATCGATATCGACAAAGACAGCGACATATACGATTTCCCCTCTTTCGAGGAGCTGAACGAGCACCTTGAGGATTTGCGATTTAAATACAGCAGGCAGATTGAGCCGAATGATACGGATGTCGCCGCACTTAGTTTTGCCTGTGGTATCGCTATGGAAATGGACTACACAAGCGAGGGCTCAGGTGCTTCACCTTATGATGCGCGGTACGCGTTGCTTTACAAGTTTGGTTTTCATTCGGCCGACATGACCGGTGGTCTGTCACATGAATTTTATCGTACGCTGCAGGAGAACATGATTAATCGACTGCCTGTTCTGTTCGCTATTAGTCCGACGGATGGTTACGGCGGGCACGCCCTTGTTTGTGACGGCTATAACACGAACGGTGAGTATCACCTTAATTTCGGCTGGGGTTCCGACCGCCCTGAGGAAATGACCGAGGTATGGTATCACCTTCCAAGCGACCTTCCATCCGACTTAAACATCGTCACTGAAGTCATTTTGAACATTCAACCTGTTCCGGGGACTATTAAGCCTGACCCGTCGTCGCTGAGATTTTACTGTGTTCCGGGGGAGGAATCCGAACCCGAAACGCTTTTTATCAAAAACAATACAGCCGAACAAGTTGTTATAAGCTCGATTTCCTGTTCGGAGGGATTTTTAATCTCCACCTCAGATGACGGATACTCGGACTTCATAGATTCTTTTGAGATACAACGTCCGGGACAGGAATCTTCGATTAATGTGAAGTTCCGCCCGGATGAGGCGGGGGGATATTATGGAACTCTCACGATTGACTACAGCCAGGGAAATTCCAGGCATGTGATTTTAAACGGACACTCCTTCACCGGCGGGACGGAAATCGAAGAGGGGGAAGTGTCCGGGACCTGGACAGATGCTAATTCACCCTACTTTATATCCGGGGACATCGAAGTTCCGGAGGGCGGCGAGCTGATTATTGAGCCGGGGGTCAAAGTTTTGTTCGTGGGACCATACAGCATGACCATCGGTGAGAACGCGCGGCTGGCTGCCGAGGGAAATGAGAATAATCCGATAGAATTTACAACGCTGCATAAAGACTTGGGCTGGGGCGGGCTGCGATTTCTGGACTCCGGAGACGATGACGTATTGATTCACTGCTCAATCAGTTATGCCAAGAAAAGCGCCGGGCTGGTAACAAGTTATTATTATCCTCAGGGAGACGAGGGTAAAGACAGCTGTGGAGGAGCCATATTTTGCTACGCTTCGAGCCCTATCATTACGAACTGCAAGATTACCAATAACATAGGCGACAAAGGGGGAGCACTCTACTGCAATGAAAGCTATCCCGTAATCAGCAATACCCTGATAGCGAACAATACATCGTTGGGAAGCAGCCCTCAATGCGGCGGGATATGCACCGAGGGGTGGGGCGCCCCTGAAATCATAAACTGTACCATAGTAAACAATTCGCCCGGCGGTATTTTTACGGCGTCCGGGGACGGAGTGGACATGACGAACTCTATTGTATGGGGCAATGAGAGATATCAGATCGAAACGGATGAGTCCGTGCCGGTTGTATCATTTTGTGACGTCCAGGGCGGTTATCCCGGGGAGGGCAATATCGATGTTGACCCTTGTTTCTTTGACCCCAGTGCAGGCATCGGAGCTGGTTACGACGGGCCATCCGCCAACTGGATGCTGCAAAGCTCTTCACCGTGCATAAATTCCGGAACAGAAACATATTTTCCGGAAACCGACCTTGCGGGCAGTGAAAGGATTTACAGCGATATCGTGGATTTGGGCGCTTACGAAAATCAATCAGACCTGCCGTTGATTACCATCGCGCCGGCAGGCACAGTGGATGCGGGCTTTGTCGCCCTTGATACGGAATCGACCATTATGCTTGATATTACAAACACAGGTAAGGTAGATTTACAAGTGAATGACCTGAGCATTTCCGATGCGAACGGTGTTTTTTCAATAGTTACCGGCGTGGAGAATCATCTTCTGGCGCAGGGTGAAACCGTCCAGGTAGAAATTGGATTTGCACCGACGGAAGAGAGAAGCTATTCCGGCAGTGTTTATATTAATTCGACCAGCAATACCCCGAACAAACAAATTGCTCTCAATGGAGTGGGGGTATCAGGAACAATTGTCCCTGGAGATGAAGTCAGCGGTACATGGAAGAAAGAAAAGAATCCCTATACAATTACGGGGGATATCAGTATTCCAAGAGGTAGAACGTTAACAATTGAGCCGGGAGTGGTGGTCAATTTCGCGGGCCATTTTGGATTGACGGTTGGTTACAGGGCGACTTTGCGTGCGCAAGGTACCGAGACAGAGCATATCTTATTTACCGCGATGGATACCGAAGAGGGATGGTTCGGCATACGTTTTGTAAATAGTGGCGCCGATGACGAATTGCAACATTGCACTATCGAATACGCCAAGAAACCATATAACGCAGGAAGCGGCTATCTGGATTTGTTAGGCGGTGGGATTCTGTGCTGCAGCTCTTGGGAGGCCGAACCAAGCTACGGGGTCCCTTCCAATCCAACTATCGACCACTGTCTGATTGCCAATAACCATGCATTCTCCGGTGGCGGGATTATGTGCATGGACGAATCTGAGGCCCAGATTACGAATAACACAATCGTTGATAACTTAGCATTTATAGATGGTGGTGCCATTTACGTCGAAGCAGCCTCCCCAACGATTACCAACAATGTCATTGCTCATAATTCTGCACTTGACTCCGGTGGCATCCTAACCTGGTTCGGAACCCCTTCGATAATAAAAAATACTATCGTTCACAACAGGCCAAATGCGATGTATCTGGGACCGACCCCGTTCGTCTGGGACTCAGAGGCCGGCCCGCTTTTGTTGAATAATATCATCTGGGAGAATGAAATATACTTACCGCCTTTCGTCTCGCCCGAAGATTATGATATTCGCTACAATAATATTCAAGGCAACTGGAAAATAGAAGAGGAAGAGGAGGATAAAGAAGAGGACAAAAGTGGCAATATTAGTGTCGACCCATGCTTTGCAGACCCTGACAACAGGGATTACCATCTTAAATCACAAGCCGGTCGATGGGACCCTGTAAGCCAATCCTGGGTGCAGGACGATGTAACAAGCCCCTGTATTGATACGGGGGACCCGGATACTGAAATTGAGTCAGAGCCATCACCCCACGGGGACATTATTAATATGGGAGCTTATGGGGGCACTGACCAGGCGAGCAAAAGTCCCGAAAACTGAACATCATCGGTTGATTTGCCGACAATGGCTAAACAACTTTCAAATAAATTGGGGGCTGTTAATAGTAATACTTGAATTCTATGTCCACATCCCACATATCCGGCAGGCCCGGTTTCTTGGTAAGTTTCACGCGGTTGCACTGCAAGTTCGCCCAGCGGAACTGAATCTTATCGAGAAATTCAGCAAATCTTTTTATATCAATCTGCTTTAGATTTACGTTGGCACTTTGGCTTTTCTGGCCGCTGGTGGTTTGGAGCATTCCTGAACTGAGCTTGTACATACTCGGAAGTATTCCACACGCACGAGCAACATTGTCAATTGCACCAGCGTACGTAAATTCAGTAGCGACGTTATTCGAATCAGCAAATTCCCGCCGATCAGGGTCAAGAGTTAAAATCTCCATCATTGTCGCTTCGGCTCTCTTATACTGGGCCTGCTGGTCTGTAACGCTTTTTTCTGAGGCCGGCAAGTATATCGCCCAGACTAACAACGGCCATAAGCCGACTATAACAGGAACGAGTATATAATATAAAATAGGATTCTTGTATATGTCTTTCATAAAGCGTTTTCCTCGATTATGTCTTCGGCACAACCGTTATGCTGAAATTGTCAATCCCTCCTTTTAAGTCGATGTACTCTCTCACAATCTCCAGGCCGTTATCCCTGACCACCCTGAACAATTTTTGCGTGTTTTGCCGACCGGACGTTTCTCCTGTTATAATAATGTCCCTGGCTGTGATGGAGATAGTCTTTATATTTAAGTTCGTCTGGGCGGCACACTTGTTAAACGCTGTCAGCACCAACGTCAGCTTGGATGATATGGATTTTTCACCTTTAATAGTTATCAGGCCTTTCTTGGCGTCCCTGATGCGCCTTAATTCCTTTTCAATCTCTCTTACGGCAGCAGCTCCTCCCGGCGGTTTCTTCCCTAACATAACAGCCGAGTAGTCTTTCGCAAATTTCTCGTTTTTCGCCCTCCGATACTTGTTTATTTTGAACAGTTGTGCTTGATAAAACAGGCCTACTAATATCAAAAGACCTATAACCGATATCGCCGCGAACTTCAGAGCCTTTTGAAGTTTAATCTTTTTGCCCTGAAAGGGGCTGAAATCATCACGGAAATTTACGCGGTGTCCCTTTTCCAAATGAGCCAGGGCCGCCCCGTACGCAATTGCAAAATCAACCGTATCGGCACAATCGGCCTTAGTTCGCGATTCAGCCTCGGCGGCAAGCAAATCAATTCCATCGGCTTCGATGCTCAGCTTTTCGCTAAGCTGCTGATGGTCTACTGTTCCGGCAGAGTCAAATACTTTAAGGCGATTTATCGGCTCGTCACCTCCAACCAGAGCATTTGTTACAAGCACCTCTCTTGTCAGCAGTGCGCCTCTGTCCTGTGTCGAGCCGACAAGAAAAGTTCGAGTTGTGGACGCCTTCTGTAAGCCGGCACCGGTGGACACGGGCGGTGCAATCAAATAACCGTTGCGGCCCGAAAGTATCCCAAACAAGACCCCTGGCTGGCGGGATTCACCCGAGGATGCTTTCCGATAAATAAACCTCGACAAACAATTAACATCCGGCTCTATCGTTACGGGGTCAAAATTATACTGCTGCAAAGAAAGAAGAACCTCTGACAATATCTTCCGCTGTGCGGTAAAAACGGTCAGTTCCGAGCCGGCCTCGCCGGCTAAAGCTATTTCGAAAGCCAACGCAACGTCGGCTATATCCGCCGCAAGGGCCTCTTCCGTGTCAAACCTCACGGTCGCACTGATTTGTTTCGGGTCAGTAAACTCGCTGTGCACGCTATGCTGCATAAACATTGCACAATCCAGAGCCACCGCGACCTCGGAAAATTCCAGTTTTCTCCCGGCACAACCACGAGCAATAAGTCCTGCTAATACCTGCAGTTTTGCCTGCTCCTGCTCTTCAACAGAAACACTAAAACAGCCCAAAACTTTTCCGTGCCTACCTACCAGCGCCAGACAAACCACCGTCGCTGTATCCCTGCTTATGTAAATTCCCAAGTAGTTCTGAGATTCCACTACCGGCAAACTCCTAAATAGTTGTTAGCGCTCAGCCGTTGATTACGGCAATTCGTTTTACTTTTGCACCATCTTTAGTTATCGCTATCACGGATGACGCCTTTGCCACTCCGCTTACAGCAGTTACTCTTATCGTGAAAAACCTGCTGACTGTTGTGATATAATTTTCACACCTGCCTATCGAATCAGAATACCTGAACAGCTCTGTCTTCAAATCCTGTATATCGGCAAAAGGCTCTATGCGTCTTTGTTGAATAATTTCTTCAGCGATTTTGACTTCATCGCCGCCGAAAACAAAAGCCGCCTCCAATACATGGCGAGGGGCCGTATTTACATTAACCTTCATCGAACCCCACATTCCCATATATTTCAGAGGCGATTCTTTTCTGCTTGAGCTTAATATAGTCGGTACGGCAAGGGCTTCGGTATCAATCAGCGAACTGTGAAAAATCTCTGCAAAATATGTGGTCTGTTCAGAAATCTGCTCATCAACTTGTACAGTTTTTCGAGTTACCCGTGTCCGTGGAGTTTTACTGGTGCTGCTTTTGCTGCCGGCTTTCGTTGTTGTTATCGGCGTTTTTACAGTTCTCGTTGTCGGTTTAAACTCAACTGCGAACATTTTTATTTGGCCTATATCATTCAGCTCGGTTTTTAGTGCATCAATCTTTTCGGCGTTGAGTCCCGTCATTTCGCAGAAAGTATCGAATCCCGCCTCAGCTTCGCGCTTTACTTTCCCGTCATTCAGCAGTGCCCATCCAAGGGGGTATTTTGCATTTTCGTCTTCAATCTCAATTCGAACTTTGGCAGAACCGACCTCAAACTCAACCGGCCCGGTCACAAAAGGCCAGGGCGGACCATAAGGCCCGGGAATCGTCAGAGAACCATAGCTATCAAAACCGTCAAGCCCAAATTCATCGGAGCTGATATCAATGCTCTTGCCGCCGTTAGATGTTGTCAGCTGATTCTCGAGGCTCCACTGCTCCAAAATTTCCTGATACTCTGCCTCGCTAAGACAAAATAAGTCAGAAAAATCCGGCTCATTCGGTCGGCTAATCAGTTTCGGGTCGATGTCCTCCAATGTCGCAAGGGCATACCTGACCGCTGAGTCACAACCATAGCGAGCGCTGCTGTAGTCTATGATATACTGGTCGCGGTGACGCTGGGCCGCTACACGAGTACTTAAAGTATAACCCAGCGTCGAGAGCACAACCAACAGCACCAACGTTACCAGCAGCACAATGCCTGAGCGGTTTAGAGAATTATTACGGTTTTTCAGACTTCTGTTCATCGTTTGACTTCTTTGGTTTTCTTCGGGCCTTCCGGCGGCGATGTATTATCGTCAGAAGCAGGCTCACTTGCTTGCTCTGTCAGTTCGTCCTCGTCAAATTCTTTTTTTCCAATTGCGAATCTGATTTTTCTGGTCCTGTCGACAGCCATAGTTCGCGTGATTTTTTCTTCATCCGGCACGTCCAGCGTACCATCCACTTTTTTAAAAGGCTCAGCAAAAGAAATAGCAACCTCAACACCCGGAGGCAGTGAGTCGGCCGCCCATCTATCCACAAAAGTTTCGCCCCGCGGGACCCGTATCTGAAAAAAAGTAATGCCAGTGCAAATCGGCACAAAAAGCTCTCTCTCCCAATCTTCTTTGTTCTTATCGAGCAGTTTATCTTCTAACTCGATCCCACTATGGCTTCGGTATAGAGCCAGGCCGCCAATGTCACTCTCATAATCGTAGTTACTCTGCCAAATAATTTTTTTTAATGTCTGCTCATTATTCCGGCTGTCGGTGATGGTCCTTGTAACAGTAAGCCTGGCGGTGCGGAAACCGTTTTTGATTTTATTTTCAACAGTGATTTTCGTACCTGAGCCTTCTGACATTATTCCGTCGAGGTCCTCGGCGATGCGCTGCAGGATTTCAGAAGGCAGTCGCAAGCTGTCAAGCTTGCGTGTGACCGCAGCAGCCGAACGTTCAGCTCGGCTATAAATGCCAAGAACAGCGACCAAAACCATCGAGCCTATCATCAGGGCCGTAAGCACCTCAGCCAACGAAAAACCCAACGGCGCTCTGGATGTGCCAAAAGCTTTTTTCATATTATCTTTAGCACCGACCAACATCATCGCAATCAAAACTCCTATCGCTGTCGATTCTTTAATAATTCCCAAACCTCGGAGACATCCATTCCTTCAAGCTCACCGTATGTCAAGCCTGTCTGCGGGTCTATTTCATCCTGCCCGGCCTTTGTCCCACCGGGTTTACCCTGTTCGTCTATCAGTTTTATCAGCTCCGCTTCAGACTGCACCTGCAGCTCCTTGTCCTCCGGACTCGGATTGCCACTACTGTGCATATAAATATCAATATTCATCCTGATGAACAAGCCGTCCTTAGTCGTGAGCATACCATCTTCGAGCCACCCCTCGATGGTCTGGACATCCACACCGGCATACTCGGCGGCTTCGTCGATTGTTCCGATGAGCTGAGCGGCCAACTGCCCTTCTTCCCCCTCGCGAGTCATAACCTTAAGCAGCTGCTCTTTTGTTAAGTCGGCCAGCCAGTGGGCAAGCTCAACCTTCTGCTCCTGCCCTTCTGTATCCCTATATTCAGCCGAACAAACACCCCTGGCCCACATTCGCGCCGTTATCGGCTCATAAAAAGTTTCGACAATAGTTGTCCATGTAATCTCGGGATACTTATCACTTTGGCCGTACTCAACGCCCTCTTCGAGTGAAGTCGAAGAGAGCAGCTTTTCCATATTCTCGCGGGCAACTTCAAAGGCCTGTATCCGCAGGGCTGAATCCGCCGCTGAGGCCACACAGCGGTTTATCACAACCAATACGCTTGAGCTGATAAGCGCAAGTATAGCCAAAGCAGTTAAAACCTCCACCAGACTAAAAGCTCGTTTGGCAGCTATTTTTTTAGAACGGCACTTCATCTTTAGTTTTCGGCCATAAAAGTTCGACATCACCTTGCTCTAACGCAATCATCCTATTGAGCCGGCTTACAACAATCGAATACGGCCGCTCTTTTTCGTCGAGCAGGACGATTTTCCCGCCGTATGCCCAGCCTGAATGACCCGCCCTGAACTTCGCTCTGTCCTCACTGGTAAAGTCCCCGTCATCGAACTGGACATAAACTACACGGCAGTTAACGCTAAAGCTATCCTCGACAATAACCTCCTCTTCCAGAACCTGCGAGAGGTCAGGGTTAGTAATCTGGCGAAGCATATATCTCTGCTCCGGTATATCAATAATAACCTCATATCTTCTATCGCTCTCGGCTGCGGCGCCGGCGGCCATTTGCATTGTCGAGACAAGCTCCTGCACCTGCGCCCTGAATGTACTCTTTCTGAGTAATCCGAAAAGATGCATCTGTGCCAAAAGCACAAACATCGAAACCACCACAATCACCACCATCAGTTCTATCATTGTAAAACCGCGGGGGCGTGAATGAGTGAATGAGTCGGCGCATTTACGCATATACACATTCACACATTTACACATATACGCATTCTCGCATTCACGCATATAGACATCAGAATGCATCTGTGCTGAGCAAGTCATCCTCTGTGCCCTGTTCACCATCGGGACCACTACTCCTGATTACAAATTGCTTGCCGCTCTCCGGATAAAGCTCAAAAATAAATTCGTTTCCCCAGCCGTCTTTAGGTATCTCCGTAGTTTCCAGATAACCACCGGGCTCCCAGGTTTCAACATCACTGGGCTGCTCAATAAGAGCCAGCAGACCTTCATCTTCGGTCGGGAATCGAGCAGTGTCCATCCTGAATTGATTAACCGCGGCCGCAAGAGCCTTTAAGTTGGCCTTGGTCGTCGTCTCACGGGCCTGGTCGATTTTAGATGCTACCTTGGTTACCACTAAAGTCGCAAGCAAGCCAATGATAATCAGCATGGCCATAAGCTCGATCATCGTAAAACCGTATTTGATGCGTTTTTTTCTTTCTTTCCTTGTCATTTTGACCTCCGAAAGATTTGTGTTAAAATTTTCCTGCTGAGACTTCCAAAATCGGCAATATCGTCGCATAAGCGATTACGCCTACTATTGCAGCCATAATAATTATAATAAGCGGCTCAACCGCGGCCCCTAATCTTTCAATAACTATATCGGTTGATGACTCGAGATTGTCGCTGATATTTTTCAGCATCTTTTCCAGTTCGCCGCTTTTTTCGCCGACCGCGACCATGTGGGCAATAGCAGGGTCGATAACGCCGCTGTCCCGCAACGGCGTCGCAATATCGGCACCGGCGAGAATCCTCTCACGGGCCTGTTGAATGGCCCTTTTCATAAGAACGTTGCCGGTAACCTCTGCCACAACACGAAGAGATTCGGCCATCGCAAGACCTGAGCCGAGAAGTGTCGAAAGCGTAGAAGCAAAACGCGCGACAACTCGCTGTTTTATAAGAGGCCCGAACAACGGCAAAGACAATAGAAATTTGTCACGTAAATAAGCTCCCCTGTTGGTTTTCAGAAACCGTTTAAGACCCCAGATAATTCCAATTATCGAAGCAATAACCACCAGCAGCCACCAGCTGGTCAGAACATAACCCACATCCATCAATCGCCTGGTAATCCAGGGTAATTCCTGCCCCGACCGTGCAATCTGCTCACCTATCTTGGGGATGACAGTGGTCGTCAGAACCAAAATCGCTGCGATGCAAAACAAAATCAGTACAATCGGATATATCATCGCCGTCATTACTTTAGACTCGACTCGCTGGCGTTTTTCCATAAAGCCGGAAATCATCGCAAGACTCAGCCCCAATGAGCCGGTAACCTCGCCCACACGAACCATACTTACATATATGACATCAAAATAATCGCTGTAATCTTTCAGGGCATCCGTAAATGACTCGCCGGTAACAACACGGTCGCGAATGTCGATAATAGCGTTTCGAAATCGCACATCGGACGTTTGTAACGTGAGCACCGATAGCGACTCGGTCAGCTTAATACCGGAATTAAGCAGCGTGGCCATTTGCTTCGTAAAGTCGATTATCTGGGTCTTGCTGCGTTTACCAAAGATTGAAAACAATGCAGCCTTACTTTCGGCCCTGGAGCGGACCGGGGTAATTGACGATGGATGAATACTGCGCACCCTGAGCTGTTTTCGTGCCGAATAGGGGCTTTCAGCGGTAATTGAGCCTTTGACTTTTTTCCCGCTTGCTGCTATCGCTGTATAATGGTATCTGGGCATTTTCGATTTACTATATAAAGTTTGAAGTGCCTGAAATGACATTTAAGTGTCATCCTGAGGCGAAGCCGAAGGATCTGGCCAACGAATAAGAGATTCTTCGCTTCGCTCAGAATGACAGCTTCGCTGTCACTTTAGCTCACTTTAGGCACTTTACATCACGTCGGCCTGCGTTACTCTCAAGACTTCAGAGATAGTAGTTATCCCGGCCAGCACCTTCCTGGCTCCGTCCATTCGCAGGGTTTGCAGGCCTGCGTCAAGGGCATACTTCTTTATTGTACCGGCACTTTCTCTTTTGTATATCAGGTTCCGTACATCTTCGTTAATTAACATCATTTCATAGATACCGGTTCGGCCTCGATAACCGGTCTGAAAACATTTATCACAACCTTCACCAACGAAAAATTCCGCGCCGTTCCGGTCCGTTACTTCACCCAGGCCGAGCTCTCTCAATTCGTGGGGCGAAGGTTCGGTAATCTTTTTGCAATTCGGGCAGACCTTTCGCACCAGCCGCTGAGCTATTATGGCAATCAGTGAGGAGCTTACCAAATACGGCTCGACTCCTAAATCCAAAAGCCGGCTCACGGCGCCCGCCGAGTCGTTCGTGTGCAGCGTGCTGAAAACCAAATGACCGGTAAGCGAAGATTGTATCGCCATACGGGCCGTCTCAATGTCCCGCACTTCGCCGACCATTATCACATCCGGGTCCTGACGAAGAACGTGCCGAAGTGACGTAGCAAAAGTCATCCCTTTCTTACTGGCGACCTGAATCTGACTGATTCCTTCGAGCTGGTACTCAATCGGGTCTTCAATTGTTATAACATTTTTCTCTGCCGAGTTAATTCTGTTAAGGCAGGCGTAAAGGGTGGTGCTTTTCCCGCTGCCGGTCGGGCCGGTTACGAAAATCACACCGTGAGAGCGGTTGAGCAGAGAGTCGAATTTTTTCAAATCATCCCCCCGCAGGCCCAGCTCGTCTAATCCGAACAGGCCTGTGCTTTTGTCGAGCAATCGAAGGACACTGCGTTCGCCGTAACTGGTTGGCACGGTGCTGATACGCAAATCGACTTCCCGCTGGCCTAAGCGAACACTGCACCTGCCGTCCTGTGGAAGCCGACGCTCCGCAATGTCCATACCCGCCATAACTTTGATACGAGAGATTATCAATGGCAGGACATTCCTATTCAAACTCAGCGAGTCATATAAAATACCGTCAATACGATAGCGAATCTGAATCTTTGACTCATAAGGATGAACATGAATATCACTGGCCCTTAACTGCAAAGCCCTAAAGAGAATATCGTTGACCAGTCTGATGACCGGCGGCCGATTCACCACATCAAGAAGGTCGTCCGAGCTTGCAACCTCATCCACGAGCTGGTCGAGATTTTGCGAATCAAGCTCTTCGGCCACTTCTTCGATGACCGTCGTTCTCTGCTCGTAAGCGACATCTATTACGGAGGTAATGGCAGCGCGGGTGGATATCGCCGCCCTGACCGGCAAACCCACCATCTTCGAGACGTTATCCAGGGCGTTCGCATCCAACGGTTTGGACAAAACCACGGTAATCTCGCCGTTATCGGCTTCCGGCTTTATCCCTATAAGAAAATGGTGCTGAGCATAAGTGGCCGGAACAGCCTCTATGAATTCGGGGGGCACGGCCTTGGCCGATACCTCAGAGATAAATTCCCACCCGAGCGCTTCAGCAAACAGCTTCAATATCACATCTTCCGTGAAGTATGGGCAGCTAAGCAGAGCTTCGTCAAGCCGACCCTGGCCGCTGTTTTCTTCCAGAAATTTGGCCAATTGCTCGGCGTCAACCAGACCGGTCCGCTTGGCAGTTTGTATTAGTAGCTTTTTCATTATTCCGACTTCTGACCTCTGTCCTCTGCCTTCTGTATTATTGTGTTTCAAGTACCTTGAACGGTTTCATTGGTTTTGGCTTTATACCAGGCCAATCATGATATTCCTGAAATTCTATTTCATACTCTTCAAACGCTTTTCTGTTTCTATCGGATATACGTTTCAAATCAGATTGAACATAATCCGCATTATCAGGCCTTATAATCTCGGCCTTGACGAACACATACATATGTCTTTGCAGGTCGCTGTTGCTCGTGCTTCTGAATAATCCGCCGATAAGAGGAATATCACCGAGCAGCGGCACCTTTGTTCCGCCCTTACTCTGGTTAAGTTTCAGCAGACCGCCTAAAATTATAGTGCTGCCGTCGGGGACGGTAACAGTTGTATCGATGTCGTTGCTTGTAGTATCCGGCGGTCTTTCTCCGGTGATGACCCCAAAATCCGACCTGGTCAACTTAATATCAAGGCGAAGCAAGTCTCCCCGGCTGATATGAGGTACAATTTCAAGCGTTATGCCCGCATCGTATCCCTGATAATCTACACCCGTTTGCACGACACCCGTTGAACCCTCAACAACAGCGCCGGTTGTTTTGGTAACATAAGTAGTATCCGTTGCGCTGATAATTCCGGGTTCATTGTCATTGACAAGGATTTTCGGTTTTGCGAGGACCCTGCCGTAATCCTTCTGCTCCATAGCCGTCAATAGAGCGTTAATATGCCTGTCGCCATAAAAGCCGGTCCCGGAACCGCCCCTTGACTGAAAATCGATAAAGCGGTTTCTGCCGCTGCTTAAAAGCGAAGAAACTAAGTTAGAGGCTCCTGCTTCAACACCCGGCAAAATCGCACCGGTCAGACCGGATGTGGCGACTAAATCCGGAAAGCTCTGAATCAAATTAAGGTCATAATCAAAGGCGTCCGTCTTCGATATCTGGACCAGGGTGACATCAATAAGGACCTGCGGCCTTCTCTGGTCCAATTTTTCTATCAGGTCACCTATCCACAACTGGTTCTTTTTGCTCGCATAGACAATCAGTGAAAAAGTGTTCGGGTCAGGAACTATAGTAATTTGATCTTCCTGCTTCTTTATGACCTGTTCAATCTTGCCTTCTTTGTCCAGAATAGTCTCTTGAACAAGCGGCTCCAGAATCGTTGCCAAATGGTCCGGCGACTGGTTTTCGAGCGGGTAAATCTTATAAGGTATCTCCTCTACGTCCGTTTCGTTGTCCACGTAGCTGAGAATCATAGCTATCTGGACGTGCTGCTCAGCAGTTGCGTTAACCAAAAGCGAATTCGTCGGCTCAACTACCACCACCTGAGGTTCGCCAACAATGTCCTCGCGTGCTTCGCCGTACATTTGGGCCCTTGTTGTTGGGGTACTTGTTGTTGTTTGGGTTCTGGTCGTTGGAGTCGGGGGCTGAGTACCGCCGGTAATTCTCGAAGTAGAAGAATAAGGATAAGTTGACCTCTGGATGGGGGTAATTATATTAAGCTCCTCCAGTTTTTTTCTTGCCTCTTCGGCATCAACATGCACGATTTTGTATAATTTCAGGGTCCGCAGGTCCTGCTGTGCCACATCAAGCGTATCTATTAACTCCTCGACAGCATCTAATTGCTCATCAAGGCCTATCATCAAAACGCGGTTTGTTCTTTCGTCGGCATCGAGATATACGGTGGGTTTGGCCGGCTCAGCCGCTGCCGCAGAGGGTGTGGGCGTCCTTCGCGCGCGGGCTTGTGCTTCCTGGCGAAGTCGGAGCTGATATTGGGCCGTTGTTTCGCCCGGCTTGCGGGCACTTGAGGTGGTTCTCTGTACCTCCGGCGCTGCGGCAATAGTAATGGATATAGTGCCTAATTGCTCTGCAAGCGTCTGGATTTTCGGAGTGAGCGTCTGAGCCATCGTGTACTTCAACTGCCTGAACCTGAACCTTTTGGGTTCTCCCGGTTTATCAACCAACTCCAGAAGTGCCTCAATACGCGGCATACGGTAGGCAAATGCAGTAACAATAAGTGTTCGGGTTTCGGGTATTGGTCTGACTTCTGTGACGAGTCTCATCCCATCCAGAAGATTCTTTGCATTGGTTGTATCTATATGCTGCAGCTTAAAGACGCGAGTTATAACTGCATCCCCAATCTCGATATCCTTCGCGTCTGGGTATAAAACAGGGTCAATATTTTGCGCTTCTTCTGCGGGAACTATAGTTACCAGATCGCCCCTGCGAGTCATCGCAAAACCATGGAACTGCATTACCTGTTCAAGCAGAGGATACAGCTCCTTTAACTTGATAGGCCCTCGAAGCCTGCCATGACGCCTGAGTGTAATATCGCCTTTGACCTTTGTTGGGTCGTACAGGTAGTTCAGATTTAAATGCTCACCAACAAAGCCCAAAAATTCCGTTATGTCAAGCGTCTCGGGCAAAGCCAGTTGAAGAGTATCTTCCCCATTAGTAATCGACTTCATTTCATACGGCCGGCTGACAGCAGAGGGTTCAGGCACCTTTGGTCCCGGTTCCTTTTGTTCCGGCACCTTTTGCTCTTGCTCCGGTACCGCCGCAACGCCGTTTGGCTGGGTTCTTACTTCGCCCCCTGCTGCTTCGTTTTTGCGAAGCAAAACGGCAGGGGCTGCAAAATGGAGTTCCGGCACATCCGGCCTGTTTAATCCAGGAGCTTTCAACTTACTTAGGGCATCCGGCCCGCTTTGTGTTATCCGCTCACCGGGATTCGACAATTGCCTGACAGCAGAAATAATTTTGTCCACTGAGCTCACCGGTGCAACAACGACCACAGCACCATTATGGATATCTATAATTGCCCTGACTTTGGCATTAACGGCCGGCGGATTAAAAAAGCTCCCGATGGATATATTACCCACTGTTGCCGCGATCTGCTCGATGGATGGAAGATTCTTAGCCTCTGAGGCGCCGAATACCTTCCTTACCGCAAATTGCCCCCGTCCATCAACAAGATTCAAAATAGTCATTACCTTGATCAGCTCGTCCGGCTTGGCCGTCACCAAAAGCGCTGGCGAACCCGGAAAGGCCGAAACCGTCGTCCCTATCCCGGCCTCGATAAGATACTTCCTGCCTTGCTCAACAGATATGTACTTCAAAGGAAAAATCTTGTATTCCACCCTCTCAGAATCACCCTGCTGAGCAGCTAAAAGATTAGTGCTGAATAACAACAAAGCTAATGATACAACAAAAAATCTGCCAACCCGCCGTGGCCCGCTTGGCGGAGCCAGGTCGCGACAGGTGCCCCCGCAGTCCGCAGGACGCCTTTCGGTGGAAATTCGCTGTTTCGCCATTATTAATCACCCCTTAATCCGATAAATTAAAAATATACAAAATGGCTTTCGCTTGTCCCCGCAGCTCATAGGCGGGGATGCTTACCGGACGTACCGGCTCAAAACCACTAATATAAGCCTTTTTTTTAGCCCGGAACCAATTTTTCGTAAAATTTCGTGCTGGAACGAGTACAAGTCATTTAATCAGACACAGAAAAAGGATTAAAGTTCCCCGTTTTCAGGTAAAAAATCGCCAATCGACCCACCAAAAACGGCAATCATTTTGACCATCAATGCCACCCTGATAACCTGATATCTCCCCCCATTCATTTAGATTAGGCCAACTTCCAAGATTTCTATTTTCCAATAAGTCTGCCCCCCGAAACGGCAACCTTGCAAAATACCCCCAAAACAAGTATGATACTATGCGCCCCCATGCTTGAATTTGCTTCTAATTTTCTCTGTTTTCTTCCGGATCGGTGCTTTCCGGCTCCTCCAACACCTTTTTTAACTCTTTACCTAAAATACTCAACCTTTCCGCCTCTTCGGTACTTAAACGCGAAGATTTGAATTCGGAAATAACTTTTTCCATCATCGCGGCCTTTTCCTTAGCACTGGGTCCTGAACCAGCCTTATCCGACTTAAAACTTCTCTGTATCCGCCTTAGCCTTTCAACGAGCTCCTGAAACTCTGCTTCTTCAGCACTTCCACGCGGCCGTGGAGCTTTGCTTTCCGCCTCTGCAATGCTGGTACCAGCTTTCCCTGAAGCCGGTAATGTAGCTTTGGAGGCGGCTTCACTTCGTGCTCGGCTGGAAACACTCGTTCGACCGGAAATACCTGTTTTGCTGGAGGCACTTGTTCGGCTCGAAACATCTGTTCGGCTGGAAGCATCTGTTTGGCTGGAAGCATCTGTTTGGCTGGAAGCACCTGTTTGGCTGGAAGCACCAGAGGCTCCTTCAAGAAGGCTCAACTCCGGCTTCTGCTCGGCTTGTTGCTCGAAAGTGCCTTTCCCGTCCTTAAAAACAACAATACCGTCCTTCACCTGCTCAATAAGAAAATGGCCGACCTCACTGGACTGCCTGAACCAGTGCAATCCTTTGCCCGGCTCGTCAATCAGCGCCATCGACAACTCCGGGCGGTCCTTGTAATAACTCGTGCCAATAACCTTAAATTTCGGCGGAACAGCCGGTCCACGCGTAACACCGGTAGTACGACCTGCCGCAGTCCTTGGTGTTTTCGCCGGTGGTGGATTCAAATACAACGCAAAGGCCACGGCCTGCTGTACAAGCGGCGATACCTCGTCCTGGCCCGCCTTTGCTTTATTACCCACAGTTTTGTTGAACTTCTCTATCACACCGGGCGAATCCAGGGATTCCTCAAGGTGTTCATCGCTGTAGCCGCCAAAAACCACAGGAAAAACAAAAAATACCAGGAAAATGACCGCCAAAACAGCCGCCACAATACTTGTTATTCGCAATGTCTTTATCATATCGGTCTCTAAAGTGTACAAATCGTTCGTATTTTGCTCTTATGCCCTTTTTTATTTGACAGGAGCCCGGGGCTTTGGTTCCATCCAATGAACGATTTTTTTCTGAAAAGAGCTCTCATTTCCTGCGTAGTCGCCGCTGTGCTCAGGTGTATGGCAATCAAAGCAGGCCGACTTCGGCTCAGTTAGCTCGGTTTGCCCCGCTGTCATAATATGTTCCGAGCCCGGCCCATGACAGTTCTCACAGCCGACGTTCTTCAAATGTCCGGTTTTCTGCTCCGAAACAAACCCGCTTTCATATTCCATACCAACAACATGACAGATAACACACTCAGGGTCGAACTGTGAGCCGGCCCGCTCGAGTGTCGCATAGGCATGGGCGTGGATATTACTGCTCCACTTTTCATATTCGTATTCATGACAAACCTTACAGGATTCGGAACCGATGTATTCCAAACCATCCGGAAGAGTAAAACGCGGATGTTTCTCGAGAAGATTCCTCTCCCTGACAAGCTGTTGATAATCTTTGTACAACTGAACAAGAGAGGCCTCCTGCTCCAAATCCTCTTCGAGAGGTACAGTGAAAAAACTCAATATCGGCTTCGCTTTGCCCCCGGGTGCTTCTTTTATTTGCAATCCACTTATATATCTGCCGAAGCGGCCAACCGAGAAAACCAAAGGCCTTTTATTCGCCTCGCCAACTAACATCGGCTCATCAGATTCGGAAGGACAAACAATACAATCCACGAGCGGTATTCTCTTGGCAATAGAATCGATAATGGCATCATCACAATGGCTCAGGATAAGAATATTGAGATTAGAATCGCTGTTAACCCCTGCAGAATTAACGTTAGAGCCGGAGCCAAAAAGCCGGTCAATTTGCTCTATGGGCGCTGATTTTGCGTCAAAAGCCGCAATTGTTACGACTACAGTTTCATTTCTGAGTAACAGGCTTTTTGTAAATTTCGCAGGAACAATCATTTCAGATGAGTGTTGAGGACTTATAATATTAAAAACCGGGCCGGTACCATCTAACAGCCCAACATTTTTGCCTATTTCGATGTCTTTTTCGTTCAGACTGACTAAATCATAATCGAGCAGTTTCAAAGCCTGGAGTATTATATTGAATTTAATCAGGTCCTGCTCGCTGTCGCTTTTCACAAGTGAGCCCGTATCGATAATCAATCTTTTGTCTCCGGGCACACGATTGAAAACCGCCGCTCGCCTGTCAAGCCCCCCAAGTTGTCCGCCCGAACAGCCGCAGGGCTTCAGCTCCCCAAGCCCGTTACCGGTAAAAAAGACTGTGAGCGCATCGGTTGTATGAGGTGATTCCGCCGACGGTTCGGGCGACACCTCTAATACACATGAGGCGCACAACGTTAATACACAAATGCAGCTCACTAATCGCATGATATACAGGTTAGTTTTCAATCCACCCCCCAAAAGCATCAGGATAAGTTAATTGGTGAGCGGTTAATTGGCTACTACTACTCACCACTCACTGCTCACTGCTCACCAGTTATTTCTTCGCATAAAACCCGCGACAGACAATCCCCAGCTCATCCCCGTCTTTTATCTTTACAACAAACATATCCGAGAATCTCGTGTTATCCCCGGCAGGCGGCGGTGTTATTTCCAGCTCAAGCTGATAACCGTTGCGAATTTTCTCGGTGCTCAGAACTTTAACCGTGTTATCTTTCGATGTAGCCGATTCAATCTCAAAATTACCTCCATAATTGTTGAGCACCCAGACCTTCCTTACTATCGGCTTTTGCGGTTCGACATTAAATGAGATAATCAACGGCGGGTTAATTGTAAATTTTGGCAGTACGTCAAAGAGAATTTCGACCGTTTTCTCCTCCAGATGAGTCAGGCTAATGTCGACATGTCCTTTGAGATTATCTTTCAGTTTCTCCATATCGACCTTCGGCTCAAAAATAAACTTTGTCGCTTCCACTGAACTATCCACATCAGCAGTTATGCAATCGGCAGTCGATTTGAACCCGGTCACAGTAAACGGCTGATTATCAAGACTGCTAAGTACAATCTTCGAACAACCGGCATTGTCCTCCCCAAGGAAGAGCTTCAATCTCTTTGGCGCACAAGTGATTTTCGATACAATTTCGGCTTTAAGGGTCAAAGCAAACCTGGCCTTTGTCTCGTCGTTGCTCTTGACGTACAAAATTTTCCTGTCCAAGCCGGGGCGGCTCCCTTGATACTCTGCTTTCAAAACACCGCTTTCGCCCGGTGCATATTCGGTCTTGTCTAACTTGGTAACGACGCCGCAGCATTTCTCGACTTTTTCGATTTTCAACAGGCCCTCTCCGGTGTTTGTAAACTTAAACTCCGCAACTTTCTTCCCCGCCCCCAGACCGATTTTGCCAAAATCGTAAACTATGTTTTCAAACGTAATTTTTGGCGCGGCTGTATCAAGACCGGCGGGCGCAGCTTCAGCTTTCTGGGGCGTACCAACCACCGCCGGCTCAGGTGCCCCTGCCGTTTTGCTTCGCAAAAGCGAAGCAGCAGGGGTGGGCTTTTCGACCTGTGCAGCCTGCTCCTGACAGCCGAGCTGAAAAAGTAACACACTACCGACAACAAGAGTTAATATTATATGGTTTCGCTTCATTTCCCCCATCTCCAAATCAAATGATAAAGTAACTTTCCGGTCAATTTACATTGTATATTGTATCAAAAATAACATCCTAAATCAAGTAAATTCTGAGCCGATTTCAGGTCGATTTTCAGCAATGAGATTCTCAGGTCCGATTTCTTTTTCTCCGTTTTCCGCAGCAGAGCTGCTCGTGCTGCGCAGTAACTTTACAGACCCGTGCCACGCAGCGAGCCCCTTCGCAGATGGCAGCAGGGCCGCGAAGGATGAAATTTCTCGTCCTTTCGTCTATTTGCCACCGATTTTAACTGCTGGCGTTCTGCTTTACAGCCGATATTTTAATTATTATTATAACAGTCATTATTATAGGAAGTAAAGTATGGATATTCAAGGCCCTGAAATTTCAGTAGTTGTGCCATTGTTGAATGAGCAGGACAATATCGGCCCGCTTTATGAGCAAATCACCCAAACATTAACGGACGTATATGACTACGAAATAATCTTCGTCGATGACGGCAGCAGTGACAACAGCTTCGATATATTAGCTAAGCTGCAAAAGACCGACGCCGCAATCAGGGTCATTTGCTTTCGCAAAAATTTCGGCCAAACCGCGGCTCTTAGCGCCGGCTTTGCCCATGCACGAGGCAAAGTCATCGTTGCAATCGACGCCGACCTGCAAAACGACCCGGCAGACATACCTAAAATGATTACCAAACTCGACGAAGGATTCGATGTCGTAAGCGGCTGGAGAAAAAAAAGGCACGATAACGCCGTCACAAGGTTGTTGCCCTCCAAAATCGCCAACTGGTTGATTTCCAGGATTACGGGCGTAAAGCTCCACGACTACGGCTGCACGCTGAAAGTGTACCGAAAGGAGGTCATCGAGGAAACAAAACTATACGGCGAAATGCACCGCTTCATCCCCGCCCTGGCAAGCTGGAGCGGGGCGCGAATCGCTGAAATGCCGGTCAACCACAGACCCAGAACCACCGGTAAAACCAAATACGGCCTGGGACGAACATTAAAAGTAATATTGGACCTTATCACCGTCAAGTTCCTCGGGTCATTTTCCACCAAGCCGATATATATCTTCGGTGGGCTGGGGCTGGCCAGCGGCATCGGGGCGATAGCCTCCGGATGGATTGTGGTATATCAAAAAATCGCTCACAATTTCGCTATGAACAGAAACCCGCTATTGGTCATGACGGCTCTGCTGATTACCACCACTATCCAACTTATTCTGATGGGCCTGCTCGCCGAGCTTCTGGTACGAACGTATCACGAATCACAAAACCGGCCGACCTACGTCATCAAAGAGATTCTCGAGTCGTCCGTAAAAAAGGAAGACCAGAAATGAGCAAGCCCGTCCAAAAACACAAACACTCAAGAAAACGAATAGAACCACATAGACATAAAGTAAGTGCACCTGCTCGTCGGGGCGGAGCCTGGTCGAGCACGGCCAAACAACTGGGCGGCAAACCATTCGTGCTTTTCATCATAATAGCAATTCTGGCGGCAATTCCGTTTTGTATGGGCAAGTATTTCGAGTTCAACTCTCCGGACCCTTACGACAGCGGCTGTTACGTTTATTCAGCCAGGCACATACTCGATGGGGCTAAAATCGGCGTTGATGAAAAGCCCAGCGCTCAGATGGGGACATTGCTGATAAATATGTTAGGCGTCCGGGTGTTCGGCTTTACTGAAACAGGACCAAAACTGTTACAGATGATTCTTCAGGCGGCAGCGTTGGTAATGATGTTTATCGCAATGCGAAAGCTCTTTGGAATCCTGCCTGCCGCCGTGGGTGTAATTATCGCCTCGACATATCTTTCAGCCCCGCTTATCGCAAAATTCGGCAATGTAAAAGAACAGCATATGATTGCCTTTATGGTGCTGGGGATAAGCTGTTTGGTTTTGTATCAGCTCGGCGGCAAATGGTGGCTTGCGTGCCTGGCCGGGGCTTTTGTCGCCTGGGCGCCGCTGTTCAAAGAAACCGGCTTCTCCGTAATTGGTGCGGTCGGCTTGTTCGTGATTGCCCAGCCGCTGCTTAAGCACAGAAGCTGGAAAAAAACAGGCACAGATATCCTGTTGATGTTTGCAGGGGTGTTTATCAGCATCAGCCCGATATGTATTTGGCTGGCCTCTCAAAAGGCGCCGATGAACTATTTTCCGTATTCATCCCTCTGGAGGCCCATCGTTACATCGCTCCAGGGTTCTCAGGACCAAGGCGAGCCTCAAACGGCAAAGGCCGAATCCGACGTCAATGACATTGCGGTCCGGACAGCTCCTGCAAATCAGGGGCTTTTGATGAAGTTCCTGCCGTCATACGTTCGCGACAGCTGGCAGATACTAAAGCCCGAACAAATCAAACAGGCAAAACTCAGAGTGTTCCGCTGGTATCGGCTGTTGATACTGCCTATTGCCCTGGCACTCGGATCAATTATTATCAGAATCTTCAGGATAATCTCTGTCAGACTGAATAAAACAAAAAGCGTCATAAAAACCCCCTATGACCGGTTTGTCTTGCTCTTTGCCGTCTGGTGGTTTCTGGATATGGCATTCGTCTGGATAAGCCCGCGTTCGTACGAGCAATATTATCTGCCGTTAAACGCTTCGGGCGCAATGTTGGGCGGATACCTGATAGCGATTTATCACGATAAGGTAAAGAGCTCCGCCTACAAGAACAAGTGGGTAATAGCAGGGCTTGTCGGCTTACTGCTGATGATAATTATGTCACAGCATATATTCTTCGGTATCAAGAAGAGCGCTCATACCGGAGCCATCTACCGCGATCCTGCCACGGGTAGTCCGAAAAAAGATAAAGGTTATGCACAGAAGATGGATGAAATTTCCCGGCACCCAAAATATGCCTGGATGCTCGTCGGTGAGCACATACGAAACAACTCTACGCCGGACGATAAAATCTACGTCTGGGGCTGGGTACCGGGAATATATATTGCGGCCCAGAGATTAAGTCCGGCACCGAAAGCCTTTGAAGGGACAATGCACACCCTCTCACCAAAAGTGCTCTCGGAACGGGTCGATGAGATATTGGATGCGTTCGAGAAGGAGCCGCCGAAGTTTATAGTTGACAGCCGTAAAAACCACTTCCCGTGGGACAGACCGCCGCTGGAATTATGGCCTCGAACACAACAAGGATTCCTGCCTGCTGCTCAGGAAATTGTCAGCCAGTATGATGCGATGTATGCCAAAATGCTGCGTGAGAAAATCGAGTCTGATGAGGCGCTTCGGTACGAGGCGATGAAACCGTTCAGAGAATTCGTTATGAAAAATTACAAAATCGTTCGGACGTTCGTCAACCCGCATGTTCTTTTCCAGCGCAAATAAATAAAGACGGTGAGCAGTGAGTGGAATAAGTGAACTAAAGTTTGGAGTGCCTAAAGTGACACGTAAGTGTCATTCTTTCGACAAGCTCAAGACAGGCTCTGAGGCGAAGCCGAAGGATCTGGTCAACGAAAAAGAGATTCTTCACTTCGCTGCGCTGCGTTCAGAATGACAGCAAAGCTGTCCCTTTAGGCACTTTCCTGACAACCAATTAACCAAACATGAATGAGGAACTCAAAAACCAGCAGGAAATCTACGATAAAGGCTGGCGAAAGGAACTTGCGGCGGGTAAAGAACAACGCGGCAACCTTCAAACGAACCTGGAATTCCTCACTGAAACCAATCTTCTCAAGCAAAATGACAGGATTTTAGAAATCGGCTGCGGTATCGGAAGTATAGTCTCTGAGCTGAGCGGGCAGGGATATGATATTACCGGTACGGATATTTCAGGCGAAGCGATTGCTTACGGACTGAAAAAATATGGCGATATCAAACTCGAGGTACAGCCGGCCGAAGATTTACAGTTTGAAGACCAGACATTCGATGTTGTGTTGAGCTTTGATTTATTCGAGCATATCGCGAGGATAGACAAACACATAAGCGAAGTGCACCGCGTCCTTCGACAGGATGGTTATTATCTGCTTCAAACGCCAAACAAATACAGTAATGTGATTTTTGAAACGCTGTACCATAAGTCTTTTATATGGCGACGGGCACATCCGTCTCTGCATACACCCGGCCGGTTAAAACGCCGATTGTCCGGACATGGATTCGAAATACAATTCGTCAAGATGAATCCTGTCAACGAATTCACCTTGAACAAGCTAAGGAAAAAATTAGGGCTGATAAGCAACATCTTTAAGCATATAAATTTTCGACGTCTGCCTCTTGCGCTGCAAACAAATTTATATGTTATCGCCCACAAAACGTTCAGTAAGTAACTGAAGTTGTGCAAAAGTCTTGTAAGTAATGAAGATACTAATGCTCAATTATGAGTTTCCGCCGATTGGTGGTGGAGCCGCTAACGCTCATCGATGCCTCCTGCAGCAATTCGCCGGCAGCAGCGACTTGAAGGTCGATGTCTTAACCTCGGCCCCAAAACCGGGTTTCTTCAAAGAAAGCTTCGCAGATAACGTCACTATTTACAAAGTCGGCCTCCACAAGAAGGATCTGCATTTCTGGCGGAAGACGGAGGTAATCGAGTGGCTCTTCAAAGCCAAATGTCACTACCGCAAACTGCTGCGAAAAAACGATTACGATTTTGTCCACGCATTTTTCGGCTTCCCAACCGGCTGGTTATGCTATCGAAGTGCAAAAAAAATGCCCTACATAATCTCGCTGCGGGGTTCGGATGTGCCCGGAGAGCACGCAAGGTTTAAGCTTGATTATAAAATTCTCGGCCCTGTGTTTAAGGTGATTTGGAAAAAGGCCGCCGCTCTTGTTGCGCCCAGCGAGGGTTTGAAGGACCGTGCCCTCAAGTTTCTGCCATCGGTGGTTATTGACGTTATCCCTAACGGTGTTGACCTGGATCGTTTTAAACCGGCTGAAGCCGATAACGAATCAGAGACACTAAGGCTTTTGACCGTCGGCCGACTGTCCGTTACCAAACGGGTGGAAATCCTGATAGACGCTGTCGAGATTATGCACAGGGAAGGCTGTGAGGTCTGTTTCACAATAGTTGGCGGCGGACAAATGCTGCAGAAACTACACCAAATTGTATCGGAAAAAAACCTCGCTAACATTATCGAGCTCACAGGAAGAATCGACGCTGAAGATATGCCGCAGGTTTACCGACAGAATGATATCTTTATAAGTGCCAGTATGCAGGAAGGGATGAGCAACGCAATGCTCGAGGCGACGGCCTCCGGCCTGCCGACAGTTACCACCCGCTGCGAAGGTGTGGATGAGCTGATAGCCGAAAACGGAATTATTGTAAACAATACAGACGCCCGGGAGATCGCCGATGCGGTAAGAAAAATAGCCGACGACCGGCAGCTTCACAAAAAAATGTCCATCGCAGCAAGAAAGCAAGCCCAAAAGTTTACCTGGAACAAAGTGGCTTCTCAATATATCGAACTGTATCATAAAATATTGAATTGACGAGGACTTCGCAGTGACACCAAAATTGTCGGTAATTATAGCATCTTACAACCATCAGGACTACATTGCCGAGACGTTGGAAAGTCTCGAAAAGCAAACGTTTCAGGATTTTGAAATCGTACTGATTGATGATGGTAGTACCGACAAAACTGTTGAGATAGCCAAAAACTTTCCGTCGAGGGCTCATATTTTTACTCAGGAAAACCAGGGTGTCGTTGCCGCCCGAAACCGGGGTTTAAGTTTGGCAAAAGGCGAATATATTTGTTTCGTAGATAGTGATGATGTAGTCCTGCCCGATAGATTCACCAAACAGGTTGCCGCTCTAGATGGCGACCCGAAGCTGGGATTGGCGTTTGCCGATGCCTTGATTATTGACTCGAATAGCAAAGAAATCGGAAAATTCGGCGATGTGTATCCCGTAGTGCCGGGTGACGTGGCCGAGATGCTTGCTCTGCATTACTGCTTTACTCCGATGATAACAGTAATGGTACGCGCAGAGGTGCTTAAAAGAACAGGGCCCTTTGAAAAGCCGGGACCAATCAGCGATTATATGAAGTGGATAGAAGTCGCTCATTTAAGCAAAGTTTACTACGACCCCGAACCATTGGGCTGCTGGCGAAGACATCCGGCAAGCACTTCTAAAGGTGCAAATAAAGTCAAGAGCTACGCCAAAACAAGAGCGGCGCTCAAAAGGGTTCTGCGGAAATATCCTGAATTACAAACCAGAATTGGAAAGAAAATAGCCAAACGCTTTTCAAAGTCTTATTTTCTTACGGGATTTTGGCTCGCTGCCGATGGCAATATCAAGCGGGCGAGAAAATATTATTGCAAGGCGGTTAAAGTATATCCTCGTTCTTTCGAGAGCTGGGGAGGACTGGTTCTGACTTCTCTGCCGGCAAAAAAGATTGTAATAAAGTTGCATCGTTATGTAAGAGCGAAAAAGCTGCCGTGGTAAATAAATTGTTATGTCAAACTTAGCCTTTCGCGGAAACAGATATGATTAGAACACAAAAAGTACCTTGCAATTTATGCAGCAGCACGGAATCAACTTTCCTCTTCGACGCCAGGGACCGTTTACATGGAATTGGAGACATATTCACCTACGTCCGGTGCAAGGAATGCGGCCTCGTTTATATGAACCCGCAGGTAGTGCCGGAAGACACAGAAAAACTTTATCCTGCCGATTATGCCCCACATACCACGACAGGAAAAAGGACCGGTTCCAGAATCCGTTCTTTGCAAAATAAAATTATGAAAATACCTGTTATTGGACGCTTACTAAAAGGAGTGACGAATGTAAAGATTGCGGACACTATTTATCGCAGCCTCAATCAACAAAGCCGAATCCTGGATGTCGGTTGCGGCGCCGGGGCATTCCTGAATAGCCTGAGGACCGACAAGGGCTGCGAGGTCTATGGAGTAGATATATCCGAAGCCGCCCTCAGAGAGGCAAAAAGCTCTTTCGGCCTCGATATATTCAAGGGCACTATTACGGAAGCCCCATTTCCAGCAGCTCATTTTGACATAATCACAGCCTGGTGGTACTTAGAGCACATATCCGACCCTCAAACAACAATAGCAAAGATAAGTAGTTTATTGAAAAATAATGGGTATTGTATTATCGGCGTCCCTAACTATGAAAGTTTCAACGCCAGGCACTTCAAAGCCAAATGGTATCACCTTGATTGCCCGCGCCATCTGTGTATCTGGACACCCCGCGCAATTACAAGGCTGTTAGAGAATCACGGCCTCGCTGTCACAAAGATGATATACGACAAAACCCCATGGGGCCTGCTCGGCTCGTTGCAATACTTATTATATGGAGATAACCTCAATCCTAAATATCGCAACCGGCTCAGGCAATCTTTTTTGTTGTGGATGCTTCTTTTGCCCTGGACAATCTTAATGTCTCTACTGAAAAAATCAGATATAATAGTAGTCTATGCAAGAAAAGGAACCGCCGAATCAGCTAATTACACTTAGAGCTTATCCGAATAACCGGGTCGTTATGAGGCCGAGCGAAAAGTTCGAGGCCAAGGCGGCAGGCCAAAAATGCTCGGAGGCGTGGTTTTCTCCACGTTGAGAACGTTTTTGGCCGACAACGCAGGCATCGGGCTTTGCAGCCGGCCGTAATAGAGCGGGTTATTTGGATAGGCTCTTAAAAGCTTGTTTCGAGGTATATTCTTATGACAGAAGAACATTTCTACGACCACTTTCACCAGGACAGTCCCACCGGTATAGGCAGTCGGATTACTGTGGCCTTTTCTAACAAAATCTTTAAATACGTCAAAATAGAGCCGCACCACAGCGTTTTGGAAATAGGGCCCGGCCGGGGCGTCTTTGCCGATATTTGTCTTGAAAAAGGTATCAAATATTTTGCTGTCGAACCCAACGAACAAATGGCGGCTTCTCTTGAGAAAAGAGGGGCCAATGTTGTTCGCGCAATGGTCCCTCCGCTGCCTGACTTAGGCAAAGAATTTGATGTTGTTGTCATGATAAATGCAATGGAACATATGAACAGTATGCAGGATGCGCTGCAGCTCGCCGGGCAAATAAGAGATGTATTAAAGCCGGAAGGAAAGCTCGTAATATGCTCGCCGGATTATTTGAACCTGCGGCACAACTTTTTTAACTGCGATTTCTCTCACAACTATGTAACCACCCGGCGCAGGCTCAGACAGCTTTTGCTCAGTGCCGGCTTCGAAAATATAAAGAGCTGCTACTTGAGCGGCCCGCTGACAGGATTCATTTGTTTTATCGTTTCAGCTTTCGCTGGCCGATTACCTTTCGGCACGCTTAATGCGTGGTTCCCGGACAATAAAATTTTCTACAAGCTCTACAAAATACAACTGACCTTTTCGAGAAAGGTGCTGATTCTCGCCGAAAAGCCCGGCTAATCCCAGACAGGACATGACCGACCGCAGCAAAAAATTCGCCAAACTCCTTATCAGAATTCTAATCACAACCGGATTACTGATATGGGTCTTTAGCAAAATCGACCTTGAGCAATTCCGGCAAACTGTAAAAACGGCAAAGTGGTGGTTCCTGTTCGCCGTTTGGGTGCTGGTCGTAATAATCTTCTGGATTAACTCTATAAAGATGCGGCTTATCTTAAAAAAACAAGACTGTAATGTAAGTATTGCAAAGTTGTTCGGCGCCAGTGCAGTTACCCTATTTTACAGTATGATTATCCCCGGAATACTCAGCACAGGGGTAAAATGGTACATTCTCAAAAAAGATACCGGAAAGTCAAGCAACGTCCTTAGCAGTATGGTATACAACCAGATGTCGATAATGGTTGTTATGATGGTGTTCGGACTTGCCGCCTTAATGATTACGAATCCCGCATCGCTCTTGAAGTCAGATTCAAATAATCGGTGGCTGCTGCCCGTCATTAGCGGAATATTCTTGGCCGCTATAATACTTGTTTCCCTGCTGCTGTTGAACGGCAGAACAGGCGGAAAAATTATCAAAGCTTTCACCCTTCTGCTAAAGCCTCTTCCGGCAAAAGTACGCCAAAAAGCCCAGGAGATACTCGAGCAGCTTGCAATCTTTCAAAGTGCCGGCGGCGGGTTCCACTTGACTATTGCATCTATAACCATAATAGCCAACCTAATCGGCGGTGTGTTGATATACTTTTTCTCTGCTAAAGCGGCAAATATAACCGCGCCTGTGGGTGTATTTGTGTGGCTCTGCGCAGCTATATATGTCCTGGGAAGAATCCCGATATCGGTGGCTAATCTCGGCGTCAGAGAGTTTACATTAGTCGGACTTTTAGGCATCTACGGCGTGGCAAAACCGCAGGCGCTGCTGATGTCGATGATATTATTCTCCGCTGTAATTCTTATGGCCGCTATCGGCGCAATATATCAACTCTTCTGGGTTTTAACTGCAAAAAAATCGAAGTCCTAAAGTGACAGCAAAGCTGTCATCCTGAGGCGAAGCCGAAGAGCCTGCCCTGAGCTTGCCGAAAGGATCTGGCCAACGAAAAAGAGATTCTTCACTTCGTTCAGAATGACAAATTGACTTATGTTATTATCAATAAAAGGTTTATAATTAATATTCAACACAAATCGGTCAGTTTGAGCACTTTAGCTCACTTTAGTCACTTTAGCTCACTTTAGTCACTTTAGTTACCGCAGAGGGAACCTGCCGCACAGTTGTTTTACTTTGTCTCTTATATCGTTCCGAAAGGATTCATCCATCTCGTATTCCCTATCGCTTATTATCTTTACCTTCCTCAATACTGCATCAATCAACTCAGATGCCCTGTCCATCTCTTTACCCCCCATCCCATTCTTTGTCACAATAGGTGTGCCCAATCTGATACCGCTGGTACTTAAAGCCGGCCTTTTATTGTAAGGCAGCTTCATCGCATCGACTACTATACTGCAATCTTCGAGGCATCTTTGTGCTATAGCGCCCGTCAAAGTCTCTCTGGAATTCTCCGTACTTATCAGAACCATATGGTTGTCTGTCCCCTTCGTCAGCACATCATACCCCAAATCCAGCAAATTACCTGCCAGTCTTTTTGCATTTTCTATGATTTTGAATTGTCTAACTTTGTATTCATCGGAAAGTGCTTCCTTAAAGAAAACCGCTTTCGCCGCAATATGATTAAAATAAGGCGTCCCCTGTACGCCCGGAAACGTCGCGTCCTGAACATGTTTCCATAACGGCATGTCCCTGCCCGAGGCCTTTGTTTGCAAATCAAAGTCCTTGCCCATCAATATCAGCCCGCCCCTCGGGCCGCCCGCCTTGTACGTACTTGTCGTTGTAAAATGCGCATAATCTATGGGTGACAAATGAGCACCGGCTATCACCAGGCCAGCAATATGTGATATGTCCGCCAAAAGATACGCCCCCACTTCATCCGCAATCTCTCTGAATCTCTTAAAATCTATCGTTCTAACGTAAGCACTGGCACCACACATAATCAGCCTGGGCCTGACTTTGACTGCCTGCTCTCTGATAGCATCATAGTCCAGAAGAAAACTTGTTGTATCCACAAAATAGTTTTCTATCTTGAAGAACTTCTCTGTGAGCGACCCCGACCCTCCATGTGATGGATGTCCCCCCTGGTCCACTCCAAGGCTTAATATTGTATCACCTTTGTCCAATATCGCGGTAAGGACGATTTGGTTGGCCTGGCTGCCGGAATGAGGCTGGACATTTGCGTATTGGGCACCGAAGGCCTCTTTCGCTCTGGCCAAGGCCAGTCTTTCCACATCGTCAACAATCTCACAGCCCCCATGACACCTGGCCCCGGGAAAACCCTCGGTCGTCTTATTCTGAACGACCGAGCCAAGAGCCGCTAAAACGGCTTTCGAGCATTGGTTCGCCGCAGCGACAAGTTGAAGTGTGCTTTGCAGTCTTTCGTACTCTTTTGCTATTAACTCATAAACCCGGCTGTCCTGTTCCTTCAGAGCACTGAATATATCTTCGTGATACGCCTCTGAAGATAGTTTTTCCGGCAACATTTCCAAAACCTTCGAATCCTTTCTTCAACCAGCAGGAACATCCATCCATAACCCGCAGCTATTTTGTTCCTGTTGCGGAAACAGTATTTGTCATTCCCGAGGAAGGGCCTGTTGAAAAAGTCGAGATTGCTTCGTCGCTACACTCCTCGCAATGACGCAAAGTGCGTTTTCAGGTCATTGCGAGCGATTCGAAGAATCGCGCGGCAATCTCAAAAGGTTCATTTTGAACTTTGGCAACAGACCCGGAAGCGGGAATCCAGCTTTTTCGCTCTGGACCCCTGCTTTCGCAGGGGTGACATCGTCGGTTTTTGTTTTCCGCAACAACAGGAACTATTTAGCCCCCGGTTTTACCGGGGGTTCTTCTCTTACCCAAATTATTGGGTACGATGGGTGGCAGCCTCAAGCGAGTCCTGCACCAATTAGGCGCGAGACTACTCGTCTCTGCGAAGTGCTTCGCCAAAGCAGGAAGCTCAATTGGTGCGGGACGAGCTTGGGGATGGCTTGAAGCCGTACAAGATACTAACTAAAAAAACTCCTGACAATATCGTTAAACGTTACGTACAAAACAAGTGTTCCTATAAGCGCCCAGCCGGCATAAGCTATAACTCCCTGCACCCGCTCGCTCAGCGCCGAACCCTTGATTTTCTCAACAAACAAAATCACAACCAGTCCTCCGTCAAGGGGCGGCAAAGGCAAAAAGTTAAACACCGCAATTACCGCGCTTATAAGGCCGAGAAAATAGACGTAATAAACCAACGGCTGCTCGGAAACAATGCGATAGCTGAATGTGATAATACCCACCGGGCCCATAAGATTCTTGGGACTGACAAGTCCTCCAATCAGACGCTTTAATGTTACGTAGGTCTGGGCGACAAACATAACGGTTCTTCTGTATCCCATCACGACCGCATCAATGGGGCCGCTGGCCTTGTAAAGCCTTTCCAATTTCGCAAATGGAATAAAATCAATTTCAGAAAAAGCTGATTTAACAGTGACGGATTCTTCGTTTGTCTCCACATTTAATACAACGTTACCTGCTATTTCCTCATTGAGCCGATATTCAATCGAGATTCGTTGGCCGCTGTATTTTCTAATTTCCCTGATTACATCGTAAAAGCTCGATACCGGCGTCCCATCAACTAAAGTTATCGCAGCGCCGCTTGGAATTGCCAGCCTTGACGGCCCACCTTCAGCATCAATAGTTTTGGCAACAACCGGATGCTTCTCATCCAGTGTCAGGAAGACGCCGATAGCAACCCTGTCCTTATCAGCCTGCCTCTTAGGCTTGACTGTGACAGTAAGAGCCTCTTCTGTGCCGTCGCTATTGGCACGCAGAATCCTGACCGGAAGCTCTTTATCTTCGTGCTTCTCAACAACCTCTCGCATCTCGCTATAAGTGGGATTCTCAACATCGCCGATCGCAAGAATAACATCATCAGGCTGCAATGAAACCTCGTCCTCGGCCTTTGGCGCATACTCTTCTGAGACGCTGATGATACACATGCGCGGAACCATAGAGTAAATATGGCTCAGCTCGGACTCAGACTCAATATTCTCTTTATTGGTCATGCGCCAATTCAAACGAATTTGCGTTCTGACTAATTCAACTTCTCCCCTGTCGCCGATTCGCTCAACCTCTAATGCTACTACCGGCGTAAGGGCATTGCGAATCACTTCATCCAGCTCCCAGGAACCATAAACATCCTTGCCGTTAGCAGACTTAATTTTATCGCCGACAAGCAAGCCGGTTTTCGAATACAGGTCGTTAGCGTCATCTTCAGAAAGCCTTCCGATGGTCAGACTCGTTGGAATCACGACACCAAAAAGTCTCATCGGCTCGCCGGGCAGTTGTTCGGCCATAAGTGTCAAATCTTCTTCAGAGCCGTCCGCGTGTCTTACTCTCAGCGGAATTTTTTCATCTCTGCCGGACAAAGCCGCCGCTATCCCGATATTGCTAAAATCGAGGTCGTCCTTCTTGCCTGCAACCTCAATTACCTCGTCACCGGCCTTGAGGCCCGCACGCGCCGCCGGTGAATCCGGAACCACCCCCCCGACCACAGCAGGTGTCAGATTTATGCCGATTAGGAAGACTATCATAAAAATAATGACGGCGCTGATAACGTTAAAAACAACCCCCGCTGCTAAAACCGCCGCACGAGTACCAGCCGACTTATTGGCAAAAGAACGGGGGTCATCGCTGGTCTTAACCGACCCGGTGTCCTCCTGGCCCAACATTTTAACAAAACCACCAAATGGAATAAGGCCCAGCCGATATTCCGTCTCGCTGGCCTTGCCCTTGCCCTTGCCGCCGACAGTAAAACTTAACGCTCCTTCACCGGACTCATCGCCCTCTTTGGCGAATATCTTCGGCAGTATCCGAAACTTAAAACCATTTTCGGTCCTCTGAACACCAAACAAAGTCGGCGGCATAAAGATTGAAAATGCTTCAACCTTTATGTCCGACAATTTGGCAACAACGAAATGTCCGAACTCGTGAACCAGAACAACCGAACCAAAGCCGAGCATGGTCAGCAGTATGTTGCCGAAAGTATTGATATTTTGGGCAATTAAAAAAACAACCGCCACAAATGCAACAACAACAAAGAAAATCACACGAAAACGCTTATTAAAGACATCTTTCAGTTCCGACATTCAATAATCTCCATACACTGACTTTTGCTCTTGGTTTAAGTGAGCTAAAGTGAAAAAAAATGAATAATGAATTCCAAACAAGGAAATCCGAATCTCAAATTTCGATATTCATCATTCGATATTCCTTTTTCAAACTTTAGACACTTTAGCTCACTTTCTATTGCACTTAAGTTCTTATGCCCTTGCGCACTTTAGCTCTAACTTCTTCCCTGGCCCATGCGTCCGCCTCGAACAGCTCTTCGAGGGACGCGCTTCTTTTAACATCATGCTTATTCAGGCAATGTTCGATAAGCTCAATTATATTAACAAATTCAATCCCCCCCGCCAAGAACTCCTCGACAGCCGCCTCATTCGCAGCGTTGAAAACGGCCGCCGCCGCCCCGCCAGTTCGCGCAACCTCATAAGCTAACGGCAGCGCGCGAAACATCGCAAAATCAGGCTTCTCAAACGTAAGCTTACCTATCTCCTCCAGCCGAAGACGCCTGGCAATACCTTCAACACGCTGCGGATACGTCAAAGCATACTGAATCGGAAGACACATATCCGGCTCACCGAGCTGCGCTATCACCGAGCCGTCAACAAATTCTACAAGCGAGTGAACTATCGACTCGGGATGAATCAGAACCTCTATTTTATCGACCGGCATATCAAAAAGCCAGTGGCCCTCGATAATTTCAAACGCCTTGTTCATCATCGTCGCCGAGTCAACGGTGATTTTCGGCCCCATATCCCAAACAGGATGCGCAAGCGCCTGCTCCAACGTTACGTCTTGTATGTCCTCAACGGCAGCTCCTCTGAAAGGCCCGCCCGAAGCGGTCAGGATAATTTTATCAACTTCCTCGAGAGTGCCCGACTGCATAGCCTGAAAAATCGCCGAATGCTCACTATCCACCGGCAAAATAGTGCCGCCGTTTTTCTTCGCCTCGCTCACCAGCAGTTGGCCTGCGACAACAAGCGGCTCTTTGTTCGCGATAGCAAGCTGCTTACCGCATTTAGCCGCCGCAAGAACCGCGGGCAGACCGGCCGCACCGACTACCGCCGTAAGGACGATATCAACCTCTTCAAGTTTCGCAATCTCTGTCAAGCCATCCGGCCCCGCCAAAATCTCGACTTCCAGCCCACCGAGAAATTCGCGAAGCTGCTCCGCATAGTCGGAGTTTGTAACAGCAACAAACCTAGGCTTATAGCGCCCGGCCTGCTCAGCCAACAGCTCAACATTACTGTGAGCACTCAGCGCATAAACCTGGTACCCCGGGCCAAGCGCGTCGATTACACGCAGAGCATTTCTGCCTATCGAACCTGTTGAACCCAAAATAGCAATTTGCTTTGCCACAAATATCAATCCCGGCAATTTATAGTACTCAGTGATAACGCCTTATATCGTTCCCAACAAACACAGATAGTATGATAAGCACTACCAAACTGTCAAGATAAGAATACCTGCCTGTTCGAAAACTGCTTACAAGAGCAAAAGTCAGTGCAAGTCAGTGTTTCAGTCAGTGTCAGTCAGTGTTCCTTATAAAGGTGCGGAAATCTTTTCTTTTCGCTGGTTCCTGGACTTGAACTGCCGCGGCGTCATCCCGACAAGCCCCTTAAAAGTTCGAGTAAAATAGCTCTGATTATTATAGCCGACCTCAAAGCAAATCTCCGTGCAGTTCTGGTCCGTCGCCAACAATAATTGTTTCGCCCGCTCTATCCGAACACTGGTCAGATAATCTATAATAGTAATGCCCATTTGCTCTTTGAATATATGTGCCAGCCGCGATATGCTCAAATGCGAAACCTTAGCCACATCGGCAAGGGTTATCGGCTTATCGTAATTGGCGTCGATGTAATTTATGGCAGGCCTGATTTGGCTCACCTTCCGGGCATCCTGCGAAGAATAAACCAGCTCGATAAATTCGTTCAACGCCGTACTAATCCACGCACACAAATCTTCCTGGTTGTTAATCTGCATCACTTTGTTTACGTACGTCAGATTCTTTTCGAGCATTACACCAATATCGACTCCGCCTTCCACTGCCGACCGGCTCAGAATACTAAGAAGCTCCAGCAGTCTTGCCTTAAGGATTCCCAGCTCTCCGATAGTCTTGAACAATATCGTCCCGAGTATGGAATTCAGAATCTCCTTGGCGCCTGTTCTGTCGCCGATTTTGACCTTGCCCATCAGCTCCCGCTCACTCTCCAGAGGATAGTGCCACTCCGTGCCGAGTTTTTTTCTTTCCTGGATAAACTCGCCTATTTGCGACTGCTGTTCCGAACGCTCACGGCGCCATCTGATAACCCGCGGATCGAACGCGGCAACTTCATAAAGCAAATCAAACAGGAACTGCGCCGCCTCGTTGATTTTCCGTCCCTGGATAAACGGCAGCTCGCGCAACGCCGCCGTCAGTTTTTTTCTATTCACACGAATACCATCTAACCGTTTCTCGACATCGTTGATTAGGATTTGTGTCACGGGCTCCCAAAGGCACCTGCCGAAAAATATCCCCCCCAGGGCCCTGTCCTTATCCATAATCGGCACACAAACTAACACTACACCCGCATGGCAAAGCGAAATATAAGATTGTCCGGTCTCTATCGCTATCTTAAGACTTCGCCGACGCTCTTTGCTACACCTGCTCCGGCCAGCCGTGCTATTTTGAATAATTCCGCAAAACATCGGCTGACAATCGGCACTGCACAACTGCTTTAGTCCCTTGCCCTGGATATTCCCCGTCTCCAGACCAAGCTGGAAATGCTTGCGAAAAATACGCTCGATTCTCTCAAACTTTTCTTTGCCAAGAAGTTTTGTTAGCGGCACAGTATCATTCCTTTACAATACCCGTTATTCACAATACGATATACGAACATAGCAAGATATAGTGATATTATAGCAAATAGCAAGATAAGAACAAAAACTATTTCCCCCCGGCGACTGTCCCCCAGTCGTACAGAGCGCAAGAGCCTGCCCTGAATTAGCCGTAGCCCTGAGCGTAGTCGAATGGGAGGATTCTATCAAAATTGTCATTCCTGCGAAACCTGTCTTGAGCAGAGCCTGCCCTGAGCATGGCCGAATGGGTCGAAGGAGCAGGAATCCATTCCGTTGTCATTTCGACCGAAGTGAGCAAAGCGAACGTAGTGGAGAAATCTGGCAAATGATATTAGGCACTTGTAAATGTTATGAAAGCGCAGTGAAGTGTCTCATTTCGAATTTCATATTTTTCTAATTCGTGCATGTTAAGTATTTGGTGATTCGAATTTCGTGTTTATACCTGATACGCTTTACCCTGTGAGATAACAAAGTTTATCTCACCGGGCCTGCCTTCCGCCACCGATGTTCGTCAAAACAAGTGGATTTACCTAATCAATTCGGATACTATAATGCTCAGCTTATTACCCTGAACAATTACCAGATAGAGGACCGTTACCAATGAATCACCTCCGACTAAGATTAACGATAATATCCCTGCTGACCTTGTGTGTGCCGAGTATTTGTTCCGCTGCGGAGCTGTTCTCATCGCCCCAGCAAAAAGCCGGCTTCCTCAAGGCCCTGAGCGAGCAGGATGCCCATTACGACCTCGCTGAAAAAATGATTCGCCGGCCCTTTTCTTCTCCGGGCTACCACACAACACTCAAAGACGGTTATGTCCATCCGCCGCGCGATTCGCTCAACTACGCCGTGGCGCTGCTCGACAGCGGCGAACCGGCCCGGCTCAAGCGGGCACAGGACATCCTCCGCAAAGTCATCTCCCTCCAGGACCAGGACCCCAACAGCCGAACCTACGGAATATGGTCGTGGTTCGCCGAAGAACCTCTCGAAAAGATGTCACCGCCCGACTGGAACTGGGCCGACTTCTGCGGCACACAACTGCTCCAGGTCGCCCACGACCATATGAACCGCCTGCCCGATGAGCTTCAGCAGCAGGTCAAGGATTCCATCATCCACGCTGCATATTCCATCAAGCGCCGAAACGTCGGCCCGGGCTATACCAACATCGCCATTATGGGCACTTACGTTACATTGACAGCCGGTGAGCTCTTCGGCGTCGATGAGCTGACCAACTACGGAAAAAAACGACTCAAGAGATTTTACGATTATACCTTCGAGCAAGGCTCATTCCGCGAGTACAACAGCCCCACCTACACCGTCGTTGCTATAAAGGAACTCTCTCGCATGCTTCGGCACGTCAAGGACCCCGCCTCACAAAAACTCCTGCGCGAGCTTAACCGCTTCGCCTGGTACCACCTCGCCCGACACTTCCACCCGCCGAGCCGCCAGTGGGCCGGCCCGCACAGCCGATGCTATGCGACACTCCTTCGCGACAGCACGCTTGCCTTCATCCAAAGAGCTACGAACAACAGGGTAATTTTCCTGCCCGAAGGTGAAATTTTCGAGTCCCTCGACGCCCACCGCATCGACGCCGAATGTCCGGAGGAATTATTCCATTATTTCACAGACCTGCCGAGCCCACGTCTCGAAGCAGAAACCTTTTCCCGGAATGCGCCGGATAAACATGACATCATCGGCACAACATACCTTCATCCCGATTACACGCTCGGCTCAGTCAACATCGGCGACCTCTGGAACCAGAGACGCCCCCTGCTGGCCTACTGGAACACCGACACCGGCCCGGTGGCTATGCGCCTGCGCTGTCTGCACGATGATTACGATTACTCATCGGCGAGCATTCTTACCGTCCAGGACAAATCCGACGTTCTTGGTGCCGTCGTTTTCGCCACCGACCGCGGCGACACACATATCTCACTCGACCGTTTGAAAAACGCCACAATAAAAGCCAAAGACCTCCGCATCCGCCTGCAATTCGAAGGCGCTATTGATCACCTGAAACTCCCATCGAAGACTGCCCTCAACCGCACGCTCCGCTTTTCCTCCGGGCCGGTATCCTGTGATTTCCAAATTCCCCACGCCGTCTTCGGCGACTATCCCATCAAAACCGAGACCGGCCGTGACAGCAACAGCGCCTGGCTGGATGTGATTTTATACCAGGGTGAGGAAAAAGATATTAACTTCGCCGAAATATCCGACGCAGCCGTTATTTTTGCCCTGTCAATAGCCACCCAGCAGAAAGTTCGGACATCAAGTATCGAGCATCCAGTCAATACGAAACACTGGGCCCCCGGCCGAACCACCGCAACCTGGCATAACATGTCCCTGACCATCCCCACCAATCCTATGAAAACCTCCGCCCAACGAGCAGCCGCATCGGCTGAAAAAAATGGACAAAATCTCTGGAAAACCGAAACGCAGTGAAGTCCCGAGCAAAAAAAATCTTGCCTTGAGCATAGCCGAAGGAGCCTGCCCTGAGCGCAGTCGAAGAGACAAGAGAGCAGCCGAAGTCGAATGTCCGCCTGCAGCGGAATCAATAAAAAAAGGGCTTATACCGAATCAATTGGTATAAGCCCCGAATTGGCACAAATCTGCTATATCGATCACACAATTCTAATTACTAACTAAAATCTCGGCTTAAAGTGCCGGTGGATACAAACGAATATCATCAATGTACATTGTACCTGAACCGCCGGCTACCGGATTGTTCTTGTTACCAAGACCAATAGCAATCGTATTGACATTGGCAAGGTTCACGCCCTGGTCGGCAAACGCCTGCAGGTCGATAGTCCATTCCGTCCAGGCAGTTACCTGTGCTGCATCAGGATTATCATTAGTAACGATCGCATTGCCGTTGAGAGCAACATACAAAGTCTCAGCAGCGTTATCCGAATTGCCTCTGAACCAAATCGTCAGCGCGTTGACACCTTTCTCGGTCCAGTCACGCGGATAAGTCAGCGTTAAAGTTGCCTCAGAGTACCCAACACTATTGTCGTAGAATAATGGCATCGACTGGTTACCACTGTGAACGATAGTTTGCTCGGCAAAGGGAGGATTTTCATAACCAACGAGAGAGCCGTTCGTCGGGATGCCGTATCCGTCTATCCAGGCGTTAAATATCCTGTTGCTCCCGGGGTCTTCAGGATTAAGGTCATTGTAGCTCTCAAAATCGTCCACGATAAGGAAGTTAGCCGTCGTAAAGCTCCATACATTGCCTGTCCACGGACTGTCGGCATTGGCGTTATTTAACTCGTCAATACGCCAATAGTAGGTGGTATACCACTCAAGTTTTCCGGGTTCATAGCTCTGGGAACCGAGGTCTCCTGCGCCTTTATACTCCGGCGAACCGGTATCGGCATTGCGTACGGCCGCTTGGTCGTTGCCGAAGTATATCTGATGCGAAGCGGCATAGACTCCCGGCGTCCAGGTAAGAATCGGTGTCTGCTTTACATCCACAGCGCCGTTAGCCGGGTCCGGGCTTCCGACGCCGCCCTCAGTAGTAAAGCTCCAGACATCGCCTTTATGCGTTTCGATGGCATCAAACTCATCGATACGCCAGTAGAAAGTCTTGGCCAATGTAAGTGTGCCGGGAGTATAGGTCGTAGCCCCCTGTGGGATTCCGCCGGCGGCATTGTCCACCTCGTCAAAATTGTCACCGAAGTAGACATAATGAAATTTCGAACCGAAACCTTCTGTCCAGCTAAGCTGCACATTCGGGTCTACCTGCTCGGCACCATCAGCCGGGTCGGGTAAATAGGCGGTCTTGGGTGGAACCGTGAAGCTCCAGACAAAGCCTTTGTGTTTTGTAGTGCCGTCGGCCTCAACCTCATCAATTCGCCAGTAATATGTCGCCCCCGGAGTAAGGCCGTCCGGATAAGGAAATCCGGGAAAGCCAAGAGTATATTCCGTTAAGGTCTGGTTGGCTTGGAACGCCTCGGTGGTGCCGGCATCCACATCGTCAAAATTCTCGCCGAAGTATACATCGTGCGAGACAGCAGTCTCTCCCGGCCTCCAGATAAGGCTCACCCATGTATCATCAATATATACACCATCCTTCGGGCTGGGTACTATAGCTCGTTTACTCGAAAATTCTATATGCAGCATCGTAGCGGTTCCTGTTCCGGACGTAGCAACCCTGACTCCTTTGGACGGATTGTCGGGATCGTCGCTAATTATTATTGCCATGGCATTGCCGCCGGCCCAGCCGGCCTGGTTGACTATCTCACTGATGACAGCAGAGATATCCGAGGTCTGTTGTTTTCGATTTGGCGTTGGCCAAGCCTCCGGTTGCCACAGCGCCTTCGCCGCCGTTCTGGCCCTTTCACTTACATTATAATCACTGCTGGTAAACGCAGGAGCGTCGGGACTCAGTTCACCATCGATGATTAGATTAACGGCTTCAGAACCGGATTGGTCATTAACCGTGAACACGATATAAGCTTCAAGTATGTCGGCTCCCCGAGGAACCTCGACATTCATAAATCGCAGACCTATGACCTGCAAACCGCCATCATTTGGAAACTCCAGGTCGCTGCTGCTCGTATACATACCCCTTTCAAGCTGGTCTTCAACGGAATCATTGCCGCCACGGATTCCGACCTCTACGACCATGCTGCCAAAGACGACATTTGTACCGGCCAGGCTCAGCACCAGAACAACAGAAACCAGACAAATCAATTTTTTAGACATAATAGTCCTCCTTCACTCCGTCCCGTCTTATACGGGCGGGATTAAAAAAATAAAAATAGGTTGTAAATTGGGATGTAAGAATCCTCACCTGCGAAGCGCACAAAACCCGTCCCAGCTCTGTGCCTCGCATGATACGCAATAACCACTCCTCTGTTCGTAAAAGAACAACGATTTTGACCGTTTGAAGACCAAAATCCAAAATTTTAGCCAGTTTCATTTATACCAAATCAACTACTCCCCCGTCAAGGGAAAAACTGATTTTCAGAGGCATTTCTCGCTCCCAACTTATTTTCTTTGTGTTTGGAACCTGCAAGACCTGGTCCTGTCAAACCCATTACCCATCATAAGCCGAGGAGATGGAGCGCAGCGGATTTTTGACCTTAATGCGTAAAAAAACGGGGCCAATACCGGATAGTTCGGTATAAGCCCCGAGTTAATACAAATCTGCTATATCAACATCAACCACGTCCCGTCTGCAACGGGCGGGGTCAACCACGCCCCCATATCTTGCTTCGCAAGAAGCAATGGGGGCTATTTAAATCCAGACTTACGGTGTCGGCTCCGGCGGACGATACAGCCGAATGTCGTCAAAGTACATTGCACCTGAACCGCCAAGTTTCGTCGTATCGCCTTTGGTGCCGAAACCAATAGCAATCCTGTCAACATCGGTCAGGTCCACGCCCTGGTCTGCAAATGCCTGCAGGGGGATAATCCACTCCGTCCAGGTGTTTATCACTGCTGCGTTGGGATCATCGTGGTAGACCGCCGCAGTCGGGCCGGTGCTGTTGGACAAAGCCACATACATCGGCTCGGCAGTGTTGCTCACCATGCCGACGTCCTGGTCGGTCCACTGCGAATCAACACTCGTGTCGGGGAAGCTCACATTGGAGAATTTGGCCTCACACGTTAGAGCAGTGTTATGGCTGGTCACTGCCAAGCCTACGTACGCGGGCATGTCCATCCGAATCTGTATCAAATCGAACCGCACCCACGTAGCACCGTCCTCTGAATAATACCCCCTGACGAGTCCACCTGCTGTACGCTCCAACTTTACCCACTGAGGTGCGGTAATGCCCTCCATGAGAAACCTTTCTGTGATACCCCCGGCGGTGTTACGGTACTGGAAGCGGACCCCGTTTTCAGGAGTTATGAACACCGCCACGTTGCGCGACCCCGGCTCAAGCGTATCGCGAATCATCACGCCGGCCTTGGCAAAAGGATCTGTGTTCTCCAGACTCTCGACTTTTGCAATAATCGCGATTGCACCGGTGACCTGCTTGAAGGCGAAGTGGAACTCATCGGAGGCGGCCCAGATGTCTGCGCCGGAGCCGCTCACTGTGTAGATGCCATCCGGCGCCTCGTCGAAGCTGCCGGCATACGGGGGATTGCCCCTAAACCACAGCGATAGCTCTATTACACCATCACCGGTCCAGTCCCGTCCCAAAACTAAAGGCCTCTCTGCTTCTGAATATTTCATGTTATTGTCGTAGAAAAATGGCATCGACTGATCACCGCCGTGGATAATCGTGGTCTCAACGAAATGCTCTCCAGCGCCAAAATCCGGTTCATCATAACCAACCATAGCGCCGTTTGTATCGTCGTCATATCCGTCTGTCCATGTACTAAATATATCATCGGGTGAATAGTCGTTGTAGTCCTCAAAATCGTCCACAACAATGAAGTTGACTGTCGTAAAGCTCCAGACGTCACCTTTATTGACCGCGGCCTCGGGCGGTGCATTGACGTCATCGACACGCCAGTAATAGGTCCGGCCGAATTCGAGAAGACCGGGCGGAGCATAAGTAGTATCATCCTGGTTTTCACTGACCAGTACGCCCCGCGGATCGGTTATGCCGGCTTCGTTGACATCGTCGAAAACTGTTCCGAAGTACACATTATGCTTGTTGGCCCTGTCTCCCGCCATCCAGCTAAGAACCGCGTCTCGGGGAACTTCTGTTGCCTGATTAGCAGGTTCCGGCAGCGCCGCCTTAAGACTCAGGATTTCACCACCTGACATAACTATCTGAATCTCATCGGCTGTCAACGCCCCGCCATAGATTTGCACATCGTCGAGTAAACCTGTGTAAGTACGCCCGCCATCCGCCATCCGGCCCAGATAAATGTTCGTAAGCGGATAGCTGGGTGTTGTGTAGGTCGCTTGTTGCAATAGATTGCCGTCCAGGTACAGGTTCACATTACCATCTGCATCGCCCCAGGTGCTCACAACATGGTGCCATTCACCATCGTTCATCAAAATCGGGTTGACAGGAGGATCCCCAGGAACACTCGCATCGCCTTTTTCGGGGTCGCAATGGAGATGAACGAGAGGACCATGCAAAACCCGGAAGCAAAGCTCACCGCCTGTCCAAATGTTTGCCACCGGACTTTCGATATGGATGTGCATTTCATTTTCCGGCCCCATGCCGCCACCGGTGGTGTTATCGCCGCCCCACCATATCGTATTTATATTTCCTGTTAACTCCGCCATATTCATCCAAAATGCTACCGAACCGGTGTCCGAACGCAGCCCCATTGTGCTTGCCGGCAGAGTAACAGAGAGGCTCCCGTCGAATTGCAGCGCCCCGTCCATCCAGCCGGCTACCCAGTTCGGGTCACCGACGATTGTGCCGTCGTTGCCTTTGCCACTGGAGTCGGAAGCGACGGCACCGGAAGTCTCATCGAGCTTATAGTGCACTAATATCTGGGCTGAGGCGTTACCCGCCACGCCCAGTATGAGAACAAGGCAAGTCAAATAAATCAATTTCCTACACATAATAATCCTCCTTCACCACGTCCCGTATTTGCCGCAAGGCATCCTGCGGACGACGGGCGGGGTAAAAAAAATGAAACAACGAGCTATGCTTTGGCCACACACCAAAACCCCAACCTCTCGTGACTATTTTCAACAGTCATCGAATATAGAAAGCAGAATTTAGTATATACAATAATTTTCAATTCTGACTTCTGGTTATGGAGCCGGAGGATACAGCCGAATATCGTCAAAGTACATTGTACCTGAACCGCCAGCCTGCGGGTTGTTCTTATTGCCAAGACCAAGGGAAATCGTATTGACATTAGCCAGGTTCACACCCTGGTCTGCAAAGGCTTGCAGGTCGATAGTCCATTCCGTCCAGGTAGTTGCCTGGGCTGCATCAGGATTATCATTAGTAACGATCGCATTGCCGTTGAGAGCAACATATAAAGTCTCAGCAGCGTTATCCGAATTGCCTCTGAACCAGATCGTCAGCTTGTTGACACCATTCTCGGTCCAGTCACGCGGATAAGTCAGCGTTAAAGTTGCCTCAGAGTACCCAACACTATTGTCGTATAATAATGGCATCGACTGGTTACCACTGTGAACGATAGTTTGCTCGGCAAACGGAGGAGTGTCATAACCAACGAGAGAGCCATTTGTCGGGATGCCGTATCCGTCTATCCACGCGTTAAATATCCTGTTGCTCCCAGGGTCCTCGGGATTAAGGTCATTGTAGCTCTCGAAATCGTCCACGATAAGGAAGTTGGCCGTCATAAAGCTCCATACATTACCAGTCCACGGACTGTCGGGATTGACGTTATTAGCCTCGTCAATACGCCAATAGTAGGTGGTATTCCACTGGAGTTTTTCGGGTTCATAGCTCTGGGAACCGAGGTCTCCTGCGCCTTTATACTCCGGCGAACTGGTATCGGCATTTCGTACGGCCTCCTGGTCATTGCCGAAGTAAACCTGATGCGAAGCAGCATAGACTCCCGGCGTCCAGGTAAGAATCGGTGTCTGCTTTATATCCATAGCGCCATTAGCCGGGTCCGGGCTCCCGACGCCGCCCTCAGTAGTAAAGCTCCAGATGTCACCTTTATACGTGTCGATGACATCAAACTCATCGACCCGCCAGTAGTAAGTCTTGGCCAATTTAAGTGTGCTGGGAATATAGGTTGCAGTTCCCTGTGGGAGTCCCCCGGCGGCATTGTTCACTTCATCAAAATTCTCACCAAAATATACGGTGTGTAATTTCGCACCGAAACCTGCCGTCCAGCTCAGAGTTATATCCGGGTCTACCATCTCGGCACCATTAACCGGATCTGGTCCATAGGCGGTCTTGGGTGGTACCGAAAAGCTCCAAACGTCACCCTTCCAGGGACTATTCGGCTCGGTGTCATTTACCTCATCAATCCGCCAATAGTATGTCGTACCGGGAACAAGGCCGTCCGGATAAGCAAATCCTGGAAAGCCGACAACAATAAACGTCTCGGTTTGGTTAACCTGGAACGTGCCCTCGGCACCGTCATTCACGTCGTCAAAATTATCGCCGATGTACAAATCGTGCGAGACCGCAAAAGGTCCCGGCCACCAGGAAAGGCTCACCCACGTATCAGGATACAGGGCGCCATTCTTCGGGCTGGGGCTATAGGCCTTTACTCGCGCGCCAAGCGGGCCTCGCCAGAACAGGAAGTTCTGTAAGACTTCAACAACTTCGTTATTACCTAAGTTCCCCAGTGACTGAAGAATCTGCAACGAGTTAAAAACAACATACCCTTTCCCGGCCGGGGCGCCGACAACAAGAGGCCAGTTATTCTGTTTGTCTGTAACAAGTGGTTCCCAGGGCAGTCCGGCTTCCTGGGGGCCGTCAGCCATGAAATCTCCCGCTCCCCAAATTCCTGCTCCAAAGTGCTCCTCGGTGATTTCGTTCGGTGTATTAAAAATTTCGTGGTCAGCTAATATAACGCCGACGTTGTCTTCCACATCCGGATCGAGAAGGGTGATTGGATATGGCAGGAAATTTTGATTCCAAGTGGAATCCTGCTGGAAATCGAGTGTAACCAGGTAACCGCCCTTTTCGACATATTCTTTGAGCACATCGAAGTTCGCCTTCAGATCCTCATTTTGATCATAGGCGACCACGCCAACACCGATTACGTCAAACTCCAGGAGCCGACCCAATATGTAATCGCCTTTTTCTATCCTTTCAAATTCAATTTCGGCCAGTTCAAAGGCTTGATCTTCACCGGCGGCATCAGTTCCTCTGCCCGGGATAAAGCCAACTTTTAACTCCTGGGCAGTGTAAGCGGATTCTGTTCCGACAAACATGGTAATTGCAAGAGCTATCGCAATAATAGAGAATTGCTTATCGAAAATTTTGTGTCTTAACATCCTAATCTCTCCTTTCTTGTAACTGTTCACCTTAAGGGAAGAAACCAAATAAATCAATTTCCTACACATAATAGTCCTCCTTAAAAAATTAAACTCAGATTGTTAATTGGGATATAAGAATCCTCACTTGCCAAGCGCACAAAACACGTGCCGACTATGTGCCTCGCCTGATACACAATAACCACTCCTCTATTCGGAAAACCACAGGGATTTTGCCCGTTTGAAGAGCAAAATCCACAAACTTAGTCAGTTTTATTTATACCAAATCAACTACTTCCCCGTCAAGTAAAATCTCTCGAAGATTCATTCCCGCGAAAGGCGGGTAGCGGGGACCCCTAATCTCTAATCACTCAGCCCCTACCCATTTATAGGTGGCAGTCTTTATTTTCCAAAGATCTCTCTAATATTAGAGAGGCAGACGTAGCTTCATAAATCGACAATTATCGCCAACGGCAACTACTCCAAAGGTATTTCAAGAAAAAACCAGGTAAAATAACATGAAATATTCGGGCTAATTGGTGCTGGGAAAAAATCCACCTGCAAACGTCAGAGACGCCCCGTTTTTGGTGATACAGAGATAAAAACGGCACAAAAAGTCTATTTTTTTATACTAAAACACCCGGCTTAGTTGTTATATAAGCGACAATCGATTGTTTTGAACGTAGGAAATAACTTTTCGATGTTAGAAGACAAGCTGCTCATATGGAAGTTTAATCGCGGTAACCGCAATGTCCTGCGGGGCATTTATGAAAAGTACAAAGATGATTTGGTGACGTTGGCGGCAGCTCTCTTAAATGATGTAAGTTCCGCCGAAGATGTAGTGCACGAGGTTTTTGTGTCTTTTATCGAATCCTCCCGGAAGTTTCGACTCTCCGGGACATTGAAAGGCTATTTAGCGACTTGTGTCGCCGATAACGCACGGAACAGAAACAAGGCAAGGCGAACACACCGAGGTATTGCGTTAGACCAAGCAAGCCCGGCCCAGATGGATTCGAACAGCCCGGAATTTCATGCGATATTCGGCGAAGAATTGTGTCAGTTGAGCTGGGCCCTTGGGCAGCTTCCGTACGAGCAGCGAGAAGTTTTGCTTCTGCATACTTACAACGGGATGAAGTTTAAGGCGATCGCCGGACAGCAGAACGTCTCAATCAATACTGTACAGGGCAGGTACCGGTATGCTCTGGATAAACTGCGGTCAATGTTAAATGGCGAGGTGAAAAAATGAGACCGGCAGATAACGTAAATGAATTGATTAAAAAATTGAAATTAAAAGCCAGTGCCGACTTGGATAAAAGAGTCCACGATGATATTTCCAGGGCACTGGCCGAATCAGAAAAAACAGAATCGGCTGTCATCCAGTCGAATATATGGAGAACAATCATGAAAAGTTCAATTGTAAAATCAGCCGCTGCGGCGGTGATTATTGTCCTGGTTGTCCTGGGATTATTTGAATTCATCGGCACCGAAAAGACTTCTGGCGTCGTCTGGGCTGAAGTCGTCAGGAAAGTGGGAGCAAGCCGGGGGTTGATCGTCCGATGTACGGATCTCATTCCGTCCAATGAAGTTGACTATTCAATCACATACACCTCACCGACATACTGCCGGAAGGACTTCTACAAAGACGGGCGGATTATCCGGACCGGCTATGTAGACTTCACAGGCTCCGACACAGATACTCTCACAGACGTCTTTCACATACACAAGCTCCACGTGACTACCACATATAAGAAAAGTGAAAATGGGCTCTTCCTGGAGTGGCGCAATGACTGGACGAATCCCGGTTTCCTTGTACAGACAATCCTGTCCAGCGAGCACAGTAAACTCGGGCAGAAAACCATCGAGGGAGTATTGTGCGAAGGCATTGAGACTACCGACCCCGCTTGCTTTGGCCCCTTGCCGGGAGAGGTCAACAATCTTCAAGCGGAATTCCGGTTGTGGGTCAGCGTAGAAACAGGGTATCCCGTTCTGTACGAAAGTAAAATGAGTGCCGAGCATGAAGGTGAGGTGTGGGAATCAGAGAGCGTAATGGACCAGTTCCAGTGGGATGCGGAGCTGGATCCGGGCATCTTCGAGCCGAACATCCCGCCGGACTACGAGGGGGTCACAAGGCCGGGGATCGTAGGGCCATAGCAGACAAATCCAAACGCAATATAATCCAGAAGGCCGGGCCTTATTTTGCCCGGCTTTTTTTATGCGCTAATGGGGCAGAAAGTCTGAGAAAATTTCGCTTTCTTTAGACCCAAATGGTCGCTCAAATTGTTATATTAACGACAAACGTTTGTTGTGGTTCTGATTAGGCGGGCCTAATGGAAGACAAGCTGCTTGTTTTGAAGTGTAAACGTGGAAGCAGAGATGCTCTGGCGCGTATCTACCAAAAGTACAAAAACGACTTACTGATTTTAGCGATCGCTCTTTTGAACGAGACAAGTGCCGCTGAAGACGTAGTTCATGATGTTTTTGTTTCCTTTGTTCAAGCTGTTGAAAAGTTTCAGTTAACCGGCAGTCTCAAAAGCTACCTGCTGACCTGTGCCGCCAATCGTGCACGTAACGTAAACAAGGCAAGGCAGCATCAGAGCATTGAGGCCAACCCGGCAGAGCCTCTTATCTCAGGTGCAGATGAGCCGTCACAATCGATTATATGTAACGAAGATCTACAGCAGCTAAGCGTCGCGATGGCCCAGCTTCCATACGACCAGCGAGAGACAATAATGCTGCACTTTCAGGCCGGGATGACGTTTAAGACAATCGCCGCCTCGCTTGGCATCCCGGTCGATACCGCCAAAAGCCGGTACCGGTATGGAATCGATAAACTGCAGTTAACTTTGGATGATGAGGTAAAAAAATGAAACCAGCAGACAGAATAAAAGAGCTGATAAACAAATCGGATGTTCGGACTACTTCCGAGACGGACAAGAGAATCCTCGGCGACGCTCTGGAGCATCTGGAGAAATTAAAAAAACAGAAATCGGCTTCCAACCAGCTAAATCTCTGGAGAACAATTATGAAAACCAGAATAACAAAATTAGCCGCCGCTGCGGCGATTGCAATAATCGTCCTCGGTGGAATAACCTTTTGGCCCGACAGCGGCCCGGAAAATGGAAAATGGTGGCTTAAGCCATCTGCTGTATGGGGACAGGAAATTATGGACTCGTTAGAAAAAATCGAAGCCTTGGTCTATCGACAGCGAGGGGCCTCTGTTAGAGATTTTGGACCCATACAGATGAGCAGGGGTTGGGAGAAACGTTACAATGCAAAAGACAGGTATAGAAGGGATCGTTATGATGATGGTAAAAATATCGCGAATATCCAGTGGGTCATACCTGATGGAAAAGACACCTTGATGGTAGAAGTGTCGACGGAGTACAAGTGTTATTTTAAAAGGAGAAATGAGCGCTATGGTTTTATTCCTAATCCTGTTGAAGAACTGGGCCGATACGTAAGGTTTCTTGACCGGGCTGATCGCATCCTCGGTACAAGAGAATTTGACGGGCGAAAGTGCATTGGATTTGAAGTAAGCGCCGGCAAGTATGTAGATAATCCGAAAGGCCGGTTTGAACGTATCTGGCTTGATTTAAAAACAAAATTACCCATGCGCATAGAACGACATGGTTTGCCCGACAGGTTTAATGCTGGGCGTTCAAGGATCATTATTCATGATCAATTTGAGTATTATGCCAAAGTTCCGGTTGACTTATTTGAGCCTCAGATCCCCGAAGGCTTCATTTACGGCCATCCGGACGAGATTCGGGCGGCCAGAGAGAAAGAGCGAAAACAATCCGGTGACAATGTTCAGGCCGTTCAGGATCCCGACCGAGACGGTTTAGAGAGCCGATTGGAAGTAAAGCTCGGTACTAACCCCAGGTCATCCGATACGGATAGTGATGGCCTCTCCGACTACGATGAATACTGCAAATATCGAACCGATCCCACAAGGAAAGATAGTGACAGCGATGGCAAACCGGATGGCGATTGGGATGAGCGGAGAGAATATACTTATACTATACGGGCGATTTGTGAAATCAGGCCCCCATCGAGCATGGAAATGATTAATGACTTGTATCAAGATGCACGTCCGTTTGAAAAAAAGGCAACGCTCGAAGATGCAAGAGTTGTGGAAGTACTGATATTTCCTTTTGCGGAAGCCCATGTATATTCTCAGCCATATCCGAAAGAAAACCTTGATAAAAAGCTCAAAGAATATATCCAGCCGACGGTCTCGATGAATTATTCCCCTGAAATGAAAGAACAAATTGATCATATTGTTGAAGGTTCTGCTACGGATGTTGCAGCCATTGAGAAAATGCTGCAGTGGCTGAACCACGAGACCAAGTTGGTAAGGGAACTGCCGCACTGGGAGTACCTTCACATCATTGATGGCAAAATAGTCTGGCATAAATCGATTGGGAGTCCGGCGCGAAATGAACAGTTTCTTGTGACCAATTTTCTGGGCGACTCGATGTTCAAAAACAAAGTGCATGGAACATGCAGCTCGACGGCGATTTTAAGAGGAACGATGTTCCGTGCCGCAGGGCTTCCGACGAGGCTTATCCAAACCTTGCCGTTGATGACTCGTTACTCGGAGGACCCTGAGCCTTTGGCAGACCGGTTGCGCAGGCGGGAAATGGCTAAAGGCTATGACTGGGGGCCCGGCAGTGGCAGTGCCAATCATACGTATAATGAGGTTTTTCTGAATAATCACTGGGTACGTGTCGATAATTCGATTGGCACGGATCCTTTTGTGGGTGATAAGTTATTTGTTAAGGCATGGTCTTCAGCGGATTGGAATAATTTAAAAGAAGAATGGAATGATAAGAGGTGTTTTAGAGCTTTAGATGTATCAGATGCTCACCCAAAATATAAAACTGAATCTACAAAAATTGACATTGCTATAGATGACAAGAACTTAGTAGTGACAAAACTGTCTGATGGACTTTTTAAAGCCGTTATTAGAATTTACAATAAAGGTTCAGCACCAAGTCCCGAGTTTGGAGTTTATTTCTATGCAGGCGACCCCGACAAAGGTGGACGGCTTCTTGCAACTCATGCTGCGGGTCCTATCATGCCTGGCGGTAGTTGGGGAGAAGGCACTCATCCTCAGAGACTGGAACCCGGTGAGAATACAATTTCAGTAGTAGTTGACCCTGGCAATAAAGTTGAAGAGTCAGATGAAACAAACAATAAGGCCTCACGAACAATTTCCACGACTGCTAAGGTAAAACCTGCTGAGATTACCGAATCTACAAAAGTGGATATTGCTATAGAGGACAAGAACTTAAAAGTGACAAAACTGTCTGATGGACTTTTTCAAGCCGTTATTAGAATTTACAATAAAGGTTCAGCACCAAGTCCCGAGTTTGGAGTTTATTTCTATGCAGGCGACCCCGACAAAGGTGGACGGCTTCTTGCAACTCATTCCGCGGGTCCTATCATGCCTGGCGATAGTTGGGGAGAAGGCACTCATCCTCAGAGACTGGAACCCGGTGAGAATACAATTTCAGTAGTAGTTGACCCTGGCAATAAAGTTGAAGAGTTGGATGAAACAAACAACAAAGCTTCTTCAAAGCCAATTTCAGGAAGACAACAAATGAAATCTGGGATTCCCGTCGATTTAGCCGTGGAAGACGACGGTCTGAGCATCGAAGAGAATCCGAACGGCAGCTTTCATACGGTCATTCTCATTCATAACAAGGGCTCCGTACCGAGCCCTCAGTTTAGAGTTAATTTCTATGCGGGGGATCCTGATGAGGTAGGAAGACTTCTTTCGGAACATAATTCAGGTCCCATTATGCCAGGCGGCACGTGGGGGGAAGGACATCATGGTTTGATACTGAAACCAGGTGAGGATACAATCACTGTGGTGATCGATCCATACAACACAGTGGAGGAATCAAACGAGATGAACAACAAGGTTTCTAAGATGATTCCTGGGAAACAATAAAAGAAACCTGAGACTTCCGAAAAGACGAAAGATGGTCGGCTGAAGCACTTTGTAAAACTGGTTCTCGGGAAAGATAAATACGAGATAATCTTTCAAGGACAGGAAGTTACCTGGGAAGAATGACCAAAGCTATTGGAAAAAGTGCCTGATCGTCATCATATAGTTTTTGAAATAGCCACCAATTTGAATGATGACATGATCTTAGATCCAGATGGCTATATCTCCTACAGTCCCGAGTTTGATTCAATTGATTCGTCGAGTCTCCAGAGGGCTTAAGCAATAACCAATAGGCCGGGCACTTGAGCTCGGTCTTTTTATGCGATATGATTATTATGTGGTGGTTTTTTGTTATCTATGCCAGCCTTGAGAAAAAACGCTTCATAATCCCCAGGCCTTGGCAAAAGCTCTGAAGCTGCGGTCGTAGGTCTTCTCCACATTGTCGGGGAAACAGCAGCCGGGCAGTTGCTTCGATGATAAATGATAACTTATACACTCACAGCACGTCCCCTTCCTGTCACAGCCGGGATATGAGCAATTACAATTTTTTAGATTTTGTTCTTTCTGACATTCCATAATTAAAAGTACCCTTTCTGGAAGAAGTTTTCTTTTTATTTAAGGGGAGTATTGTAGTTAAAAGTTACGAAAAATGCAACTCTATAATGTCCTTGTCGTTGAGGACATGATTTCGCTGGGCGTTTTGGCCGTCATAGACGCCGGTGCCCCAGATTCTTGCGAACCTGAGCTTCTCAGCTAACTGGCGGTGGACGGCGGTGGCCAAATCCATAACCGTTGAGCCGGCCGGCAGTGTGAATGGGTCTGTCATATCGGCTGGTTTGCCCGGCGGCTTGGAATAAATGCGAATAATGTCCAATGAGCGAAAGAACAGGCCGGAGAGTTTCTCAAGACCTGTACCGGTTTGCACGGAGACTTCGACAAATTCAAAAGGATATTTGCAGGATTTCTTCAGCGTTTCAAGAGCGTTCGGCTTGGCGATATCGGATTTTGTACAAATGCAGAACGCCTTTTTAGCCAGGACGTTGCCGTGTTCATCCAGTGCCGGAGTCGTGTCATCAACGAGCAGGTTTTTTGATTCGAGAAAATCAAGGCAGGTCTCTAATTGTTCCCGCACGTCGGCGGAAAGGTCAATGACGATAGCAATCAAATCACAGTTGCGATACGTTCCGACCTGGCCCGGGGCCATATAGTCAGCCGTAATCGGCGGCATATCGACTAATTGAATGTGCACGTCCTCGAATGTCACCATCCCCGGAACCGGACCGGTCGTTGCAAACGGGAAATCGGCCACGTTGACCTTCGCATTGGTCAGGGCCGCAACTATGGAGCTTTTGCCGCAGTTCGGCGTACCAAGAAGGACTATCTGTCCGGCGCCGCTGCGCGGTACGTGGAAAATATCTACGTGTTTGCCCCCCTTCTTTTGCGTGGCCACATCTTTGAGCTTGCTCAGTTTCCTGCGCAAATCGGCCTTGAGATGGTCGGTACCCTTGTGTTTGGGCATCACCGCCAGCATCCGCTCGAGTGCCAGAATCTTCTCCTCATTGGTTACGGCACTGCGAAACCACTTCTCAGCTTTCAAATATTCAGGTGTAAGATTAGCCGGCATAGTTACAAAACCACGGATTACGCAGATTTCACGGATTTGTATCAATTAATCTTTTGTACTCTAATGAGCTCGCACCAAAATTAAATAACAATCCCAGATTCAGACCAGTTCCCTTTAAATAATTCAATACTTGAGCTTTTTCGATATCGGTGATTGTCCTAATTGCTTTTAACTCAATAATGATTTTATCGTAGACTATAAAATCACATACAAAATGTTTGGCAATCCTGCCTTTATAAATAACATCGATGGGCCTTTGACGCTCATAAGGTATTTTTCTCAAATTCTATTGCAAGTGACTCTTCGTAAACACTTTCAACAAATCAGGCGCCAAGAACCCTATGAACTTCCATCACTGCGCCAATAATATCTCTTGTTAATTCATGATGTAAAAGGTCGCTCTCAGCCACGCTATGTCTTTTTTTAAAACTCCGTGTAATCCGTGAAATCCGCGGTTCTTACTCGGCGACTATCTCTGCGACTAAGTCACCTACCTCGCTTGTCGAATATCCCATTCGCCCGGCCTGCAGCGATTTCAGCTTTTTGCTGGTTACGAACATTACGGCCTGCTCCATTTTGTCTGCCGCCTTTTCTTCGCCCAACGTCTCAAGCATCATTTGCGCAGCACAAATAGCAGCCAAGGGATTGATGACACCCTTGCCGGTGTATTTAGGTGCGCTCCCGCCGATTGGCTCGAACATACTAACGCCTTCGGGGTTTATATTTCCGCCCGCTGCGATGCCCATACCGCCCTGGACCATCGCCCCAAGGTCGGTGATAATGTCACCGAACATATTGCCGGTCACGATAACGTCGAACCATTCAGGGTTCTTGATCATCCACATACAGGTCGCGTCAACGTGATAATATTCTCTTTCAATATCCGGATATTCGGCCTTGCCCATTTCGTGAAATGCCCGCTCCCACAGGTCGTAGATATAGGTCAGCACGTTGGTCTTGCCGCAAAGAGCGAGGGTGTTCTTATCGCCCTTGCCGCGCGCCTTCTTGCCGTATTTGCGTACGTACTCGAATGCGTATTTCAAACAGCGGTCAACCTGAAAACGGTTATAGACAGACGACTGCACTGCCACTTCCTGCGGCGTCCCTTTCATTGTAAAACCGCCCGTACCCGTGTAGAGGTCGCCGGTGTTTTCACGAACGACAGTGAAGTCTATATCGTCGGGGCCTTTATCTTTTAACGGCGTCTCCACACCCGGATAGAGCTTAACAGGACGCAAATTTATATACTGGTCTAATTCGAAGCGGGCCTTGAGCAAAATACCCTTTTCGAGGATTCCCGGCGCCACGTCCGGGTGCCCGATTGCACCCAACAGGATTGTATCGAATTTGCGAAGCTCTTCGATCGCGCTGTCGGGCAGAGTCTCGCCGGTCTTTTTGTATCTTTCCCCGCCAAAATCGAACTCCGTTAAATCAACTTTGAAATCGAACTTGTCCGCAGCAGCTTTCAGTACCTTCACCGCTTCAGCAATCACTTCCGGCCCGGTCCCATCGCCGGGTATCACAGCAATCTTATACACTTTTGCCTTCCTTTCTTTATTAACCACAGATTACTTGGAGCAGCAGAGCCGCAACCAAAAAGTAATAGAATTTACTCTATAAAAAAGTATAGTAGCACCCCTTATAAACGTTCAAGTTAAAAGAAAGGATGCTACTATGAAACTAATGGA